>ENA-ORCV01000119-ORCV01000119.1-marine-metagenome-genome-assembly--contig:-NODE-119-length-138848-cov-11.263701_pt1 | contig 138848 bp, 138 predicted proteins | sample MGYA00237779_ERZ508509 | MGnify/ENA primary metagenome ERZ508509 (study PRJEB26180, sample SAMN06268772) | marine metagenome | isolation source: Bioluminescent Bay, La Paraguera, Puerto Rico | place... | reverse complement strand
CGGCAGATCCGCTTCGTGTTCCTGCCCGACGGCCAGGACCCCGACAGCTACGTCAACGAATTCGGCTCCGACGCGCTCCTCGAGGCGCTCGCGTCGGGCCTGTCGATCTCGGACTTCCTGATCGACGAACTCGCGAAGCAGGTCGACCTCTCGAGCATCGACGGGCAGGCCCGTTTCGTCGAACTCGCGCGGCCGCTGATCGCGAAGATCTCGTCCGGCGTATACCGCGACCTCCTGATCGAGGCGCTGGCAAACCGCGTTCTGCTGTCGACGAGCCAGCTGCGCTCGCGGCTCGCGTCGGACACGGCCGGCGGCGCGTCGCGGGACGGCGCACGGAGAACCGTGCTCGGCAGCCGGCTCGCGCAGTCGTCGGCGAAGCTCTCGGTCGTGCGTCATGCGATCAAGCTCCTCGTGAACAACCCGACGGCCGGCCGGGACCTGGATCCCGGCAAGCTCGCCGGGGTCGACCGGCCCGGCATCGATTTGCTGCGCCAGCTGGTTGAAACCGTGAAGCGCCAGCCCAACATCACGACGGCTGGGCTGGTGGAACGCTGGCGCAACGACGACCAGGGGCGCCACCTGGGCCGGCTGGCCGCCGACGACATTTTCGGCGAGGACTTCGACGCCGGCGCCGAACTCGGGGAATGCTTCGACAAGATCGAGTCGATCGGCCGGCGCGAGAGGTTTCGGAAAGCTTATGAAAATCAGTCAGATACGGAACTGAGAGACTTCCTGGTCGAACAGTTCCGGTCATCGGCCCCGGGTGACGCGCCCAGCGCTTTTCCTCTGGCCCAATGACCATCAACAGAGTAAAATTACCCGTTTGCATTTTTTCATCGGAGGTCGTTCCGTCTTGAGCGAGAAACGCGCAGCAGTCATCGGCGGCAGCAAGCAGGTCCAGCAGCTGAAGGACCTCATCGCCCGTGGCAAGGAACAGGGATTCCTGACCTATTCGGAGGTCAACGATCACCTGCCGAATGACATCGTCGATCCGGAGCAGATCGAAGACATCGTCAATATGATCAACGACATGGGCATCGCGGTGCACGAGAAAGCGCCGGACGCCGAATCGCTCGTGTTGTCCGACGCGGCCGCCACCGACGACGAGGCCGCCGAAGAGGCGGAGGCCGCGTTGGCCAGTGTCGACGCCGAGTTCGGCCGCACGACCGACCCCGTGCGCATGTACATGCGCGAGATGGGCACCGTAGAGCTGCTGACCCGCCAGGGCGAAATCGAGATCGCGAAGCGCATCGAGGACGGCCTGAACCAGGTGAAGTGGCACATGGCGCACTTCCCGCCGACGATCGACACGCTGATCGGCGTCGCCGACGACGTGCTCGCCGGCGAAACGCGGATGCAGGACCTGCTCGTCGGCTTCATCGACCCGAACGCGCCGGACGAGATCAAGTCTCCGCAGCAGAAGACCGACGACGATGACGACGACGAGGAAGAAGTCGTCGACACCGGACCGGATCCGGAAGAGGTCAAGGAACGCTTCAAGGTCATCCGTCGACTGCACAAGCGCGTAATGAAGTCGATCGAAGAACACGGCTTCAAGGACAAGCGCACGGTCAAGGTGCAGGACGAGCTCGCCGACCAGCTCATGGAACTCAAGCTGGCGCCGAAGCTGTTCGAGGCGCTGGTCAAGGACCTGCGCGACGTCGTTGCCGTCGTGCGAACCCAGGAGCGTCTCGTCATGCGCATTTGCGTGCGCGACGCTCAGATGCCGCGCAAGGACTTCCTCGCCAGCTTCCCGAAGAACGAGACGGACCTGCACTGGGTCGACAAGCATATTCGCGCGAAGCGCAAGCATTCGTCGATCCTGGCGCGGCTGAAGGACGACATCCTGCGCGCGCAGCGCAAGCTGCTCGCGGTCGAGGAAGAGACGCGGCTGTCGATCGCCGAGATCAAGGAGATCAACCGCCAGATGTCGATCGGCGAGGCAAAGGCCCGGCGCGCCAAGAAAGAGATGGTGGAAGCCAACCTGCGTCTCGTGATCTCCATCGCGAAGAAATACACGAACCGCGGCCTGCAGTTCCTCGACCTGATCCAGGAAGGCAACATCGGCCTGATGAAGGCAGTGGACAAGTTCGAATACCGTCGCGGCTACAAGTTCTCGACCTACGCCACGTGGTGGATTCGCCAGGCGATCACCCGTTCGATCGCCGACCAGGCACGTACGATCCGCATCCCGGTGCACATGATCGAGACCATCAACAAGCTGAACCGGATCTCCCGGCAGATGCTGCAGGAGATGGGCCGCGAACCGCTGCCGGACGAACTGGCCGAGCGCATGGACATGCCGGAAGACAAGGTGCGCAAGGTCCTGAAGATCGCGAAGGAGCCGATCTCGATGGAAACGCCGATCGGCGACGACGAGGATTCGCACCTCGGCGACTTCATCGAGGACACGACGGTGCACTCGCCGGTGGACTCCGCCACCTCGCAGGGCCTCAAGGAGACCACGCACTCGGTGCTCGCCGGCCTGACCCCGCGCGAGGCGAAAGTACTGCGCATGCGCTTCGGCATCGACATGAACACCGACCACACCCTCGAGGAAGTCGGCAAGCAGTTCGACGTCACGCGCGAACGCATCCGCCAGATCGAGGCGAAAGCCCTCAGGAAGCTGCGTCACCCGACGCGCTCGGACCAGCTCCGGAGTTTCCTGCTGGAAGACTGATCAAGGGCGGTCAGCACATGAAAAAAGCCGGGCATCCGCCCGGCTTTTTTCTTTCGAGACCCCCGCATTCTGCTAGAATCTCGCGCTCAAGTTTGGGCCTGTAGCTCAGTTGGTTAGAGCAGGGGACTCATCAATGGTGCGGCAAGGCCGAAAGGCCTTGTTGGAACGGGATGAATTCAGGGAAACCTTAGCGGTTCGGCCGATGGCAACCCTGAGCCAAGCCGGCAGTGCACTGCCGGAAGGTGCAGAGACTACCTGAGGACTTCAGTGTCCTTGATAACAGGCTGGAGCGTCCCGCCCCTAACAATTCGGTTGAGGGTGATGAGATAGTCCACTCCGCCCGGAAACGGGTGGGTACAGTGAATCCCTTGGTCCCAGGTTCGAGTCCTGGCGGGCCCACCATTTTCCCCTGCAGCATGCCGTCACAGGAGACGACCATGAGTGACGTCGACAAGATCCTCGAACAATTGAAGCAGAAGCGCGACGAGTTGCGCGTGCAGATGCACCTGGCGTCGAAGGACGCGAGCGACGAGTGGGAAGAGCTCGAGGGCAAGATGAAGCGCTTCGCGGAGAAGGCAGAGCTCGACAAGTCCGGCGAGGCCGTCGGCGACGCGCTGGAGAAGCTGGGACGCGAATTGAAGAGCGGCTACGACCGCCTTTGGCGGGCGGTGAAAGACTGACGAGAGCGCCGGGCATCGGCCGCAAGACGCTCTCCCGCCGGTTCGCGTGACCGCTTCCAGCACCCCTGCCCGGCGCCGCGCCCGGACGATCACTGGCATCGTCGTCGCGACGCTGTCGCTGGCGCTCGTCGTCACGGCGATCGTCCTGCACCTGAAACGCGAGGCACTCGCGCTCGGCATTGCGAACGACGTGCTCGCCGGCTCCGGCTTCCGGGTTGCCGACCTGTCCATCACGCGCCTGCGTACCGATGAAATCGTATTCTCCCGGCTGGTCCTCGTCGGCGACGCCGGCGACGAGATCGACTTCCGCGACCTGCGTGTGCCTTTGTCGCTGCCGGATACGCGCATCCGTGAAGCCGCCGTTGGACGCATCACGATCACGCCCGCCCCGGGCGACGACGACGCATCCGTCTCGGAACTGCTCACGCTCGCGCTGACCCTGCCGGTCGATTTCCCGGGAACGACGGTGGCCGTGTCGGCGGTCGAGCATCCGGACTGGCCGACACTGACCGACGTGCACTGGGCGACCGATGCCCGGTCCCAGCGCCTCACACTGAAGGCCGCATCGCTGCCGCTCGAGTTCGAAACCGAGGTGCACGAGTCCGACCGGCACCTCGTCCGTGCCGCGGTCGGCGAGCCCGCCGCGCTGACCTTCGAAGCCGAGGTGGCGCCGGCCGGCCAGGGCACCGAACTCGTCGGCACGGCGCGCGGCGACCTCGCTGAGTGGGCGCCGCTGCTGCGCGATCGGGGCTGGCTGCCGGAATCCCTGCTTCGCATTGCCGGCAGGACCGAAGCATCGGTGCACGCGTCGATCGAGGTCGACGCGGAGCGGCGCGTCGATGTCAGCGTGATGCCCCGCTTCGGCGAGGACTTCCTCGTGGAGTACGCGGCGGACGGCCTGCAAGCGAGCATCCTGCCGACCCCCGACAGCGAGGTATCCATGACGGCCCGCTACCCGGAGCCTGCCTGGCGCCTGGAGGCCGCCGGCTTCACGGCAAGCGCCCTTTCCGACGGTCTCGGCGAAATCGGCATCCGCATCGTGGAAGCAGCCTGCGAATCCGGAATGCGCTGCAACACCCGGCTCTCGGCCCGCAGCCCGTCGCTGTCCATCGCGGACCTGTCGATCTCGGGCATCGAGGTGTCGGCGACCGTCGACATCACGATCGGCGAGGAAACGCGCGCCGTCGCCCGGCCGACCGCGCTGAAGGTCGACGAGGTCGGCGGCGCAGGATGGCGGCTCGGCCCGGTCGCACTGCGCTCGGCGGACGGGCTGCAGGTCGTGAGTGCCACCGACGAACTGACGCTCTCCGCGAAGAGCCTCCTGCTGGAACCGCTGAAGCTGGCCGCAGGCGACGACACGACGGCCACGTTGCCGCTGACGCTACGCAACCTGCGCGCCGACGTCGCGAAATCCGAAGCGTCGTCGGCGTTCGGCATCCCGGGGGCCGGCGCACGCCTCGTCATGGACGGCCGGAGCTGGGTCGTTCCCGACCTGGCCGGCACGTTTCGCTATGCCGGTGGCCGCGGCACGGCCGACGTCACCGCCAACGACCCCGTCCGGGACATCGACGCGAGGTTCAACGTCACGGTCGATGCGAACAGCATCAGCGCGGAGTTCGCCGACGCGCGCATCGGTTTCGGCGACGCGCCGCTGTCCGCCAGCCTCCGGCAATGGCCGAACGCGTGGGATCTCGCCGCCGGTATCGTTCGCGCGACCGGCCGGCTCACCTACCCCCTCGATGGCGACGACAACGGCGTCAGGGGCACCGTGGATGTGACACTGGAAAACGTCGGCGCGCGCCACGGGGACACCGGTGCCTCCGGCATCAACGGCGCGATCCCGGTGCGTTTCGCGGATGACGGGTCGCTGGATGTCGGACCCGGCCGGGTCACCGCGGCGCTGGTCGACATCGGCCTGCCGCTCGAAGACCTGTCGGCCGACGTTGCGTGGGCCGCGGCGGACGCCGAACTCGCCGTCAACGGCCTGCACTTCGCGTTGCTGGGCGGCACGGCATCCGCCGACCCGTTCCGGCTGGACACGGACACGCTCACCGGCGACATCCGCCTCGCCGTCACCGACATTCAGCTGGCGTTAATCGCCGCACTGGCAAAGTTCGACAGTGTAGAGGTCAGCGGCGCGCTGTCGGGCGTGGTGCCGCTGCGCATCGAGAATGGAGAGGTCATCGTGCAACAGGGCAGACTGGAAAACGTGCCACCCGGCGGCGTAATCCGCTACCGCGCGGGTGACGGTGCATCGACGGCGTCCGGGTTGGGCATGGCCCAGCGGGCGCTCTCGTACCTCGAGTACGAGTCGCTCACGTCGGACGTGACCTACACGCCCGAGGGCGACCTCGTGCTGCGCATGCGGCTCGAGGGTATCAATCCGGACATGGACCCGTTGCAGCCCGTCATTCTCAACCTGTCCGTGGAAAACAACATCCCGCAGCTCCTGAAGAGCCTGCAGGCGGCGCGGGACATCGAGCAGGTTCTCGAACGGCGCTCGCGGCGATGAACTATCGCCCCGGCCGCCCTTCGGCTAAGCTCCCGTCGAAGTCTTTCAGAGGATTACCCGTCATGAAGACGCTCGCCATCCTGATCTGCCTCCCGGTGGCACTCTGGGCCTGCACGCCGACCGTCCAGGTCGCCGCGCCGAAGGAGCCCATCGAAATCAACATGAACGTCAAGATCGAACACAACATCCGGGTCCAGGTCGACCGGGAACTCGAGGACATGTTCGACGACGACAGCGACCTGTTTTGACGGAGACCGCCATGAAACGATTCATCGTTGCGCTGCTGCTGATGTTCACCCTGCAAACCGCATGGGCGATCGATCTCGACTCGGCCAAGGACCAGGGGCTGGTCGGCGAGGCCAATACCGGCTATCTCGCCGCCGTCAACGGCTCGCCGAGCGCCGACGTGGCCGCGCTGATCGCCGACGTCAATCGCAAGCGCAAGGCCCAGTTCGAGGATGCCGCCCGCAAGACGGACGCGACACTCGAGCAGGTACGCCTGCGCTTCTACCAGCTCGCGGTCGAGCGAACGCAGCCCGGGCACTGGTACCAGGACTCCCAGGGCAACTGGCGAAAAAAATAGCGGCGGGCTACTCCGCGTCGGGCAGCGGCTCGAAGTCGAGGATCGCGCCGTCGGCCATCGTCGCGAGATGCAGCATGCCGTCGCGCAGCACGTACGAGCGCACGTAGCTCAGCTGGGCGATGTACGCATCGTGCAGGGAACCCGGCGGGCACATCGCGCGCGTCGTCGCCAGCGGCCCGAACGCGAGGCTGGCGCCTTCGGACGTCCAGCCACCGGTGCCGCGATTGCAGTCCGCGCGGACCGCCACGGTCCCGTCCTCGCCGAACTGCAGCGTGTACATGCTGCGGTCGTCCGGCACCTGGACGGTATCGTCCATCGACTGGATCCGGACCAGTTGCCATGCCGTCCCGGCAAGTCCGCCGGCCTGACCCTCCTCGGGCGTCATGCTCGGCATGTCATCCACCGCAACGCTGCAGCCGGCGGCCACCAGCGCCGTCGCGGCCATTCCCAGTTTCGATTCGTGCATTCGATCGGGCTCCGTCTTGAGGCATCCGACGCCCAAGTAAGGCTGAACTAGAGCGCGTCGTCAACGTCCGGCACCCAGTCGCGAAAGTAGGCCAGCTTGTCGCGCAGGTCGGCGGCCGCCTGCCCGGCCGTACGCGCGAGAAAACGCAGCGGGCCACCGGGGCGCAGCTGGCCCACCAGGTGCCGGTCGCACCGGGCCACTTGCAGCACCTGCGGGTAGCCGCCGGTCGTCTGCGCGTCGACGGACAGGAGGTACGGCGTCCCGCCTTCCGGGCACTGCAGGCTGCCGGGAAACACGGGTGCGCTCGCCATCTGCCCCCCGGACGGCAGCAGCAGGCGCTCGCCGGCCAGTTCGATCCCCATGCGATCCGCCCGCAGGCCGGCGCGCCAGCGGCCGCCGTACAGGCGTTCGCGCAACCCGGCATCGAGCAGTCCCGCGTCGGGACCGTCGCAGCAGCGGAGCGCGGGATTCGTGGGTATGGCCACCCGGAGGCCCGGCGGCGTCCGCGTACCCTCGGTCGTCGCGGCGGGATCGGCGAGCGCCAGCGCGTCCCCCTCGCGCAGTGCCCTGCCCTCGATGCCGCCGAGGCCGGCCGGCAGGTAGGTCGAGACGCTGCCGAAGGCCGCCGAACCGGCAATGCCCCCTTCGACGGCCAGGTAGCAGCGCGCACCGGTCGCCATGGAGCCTATGTCCAGCACGTCACCGGACCGGGCACGCAACGACTCGTGCGGCGCGATGGCGTCGCCGTTCAGCGTGGCGTCGACCGGTGCGCCGACGAGCGCGAAGCAGGCATCCAGGTCGAATCGCAGCCGCGGACCGTACAGCGTGATCTCCAGCGCGGGCGCCAGCGCGGCGTTGCCGACGAGGCGGTTCGCGAGCGCCATCGAGAGGCCGTCTGCCGGCCCGGAGGACGGAATGCCGAGGTGGCGCAGCCCCGTACGCGGCGCCGCCTGCAGCGTCGTCTGGGCACCGCCGCGAAGCACGCGTACCGTCACGGGGCGCAGCCGTCGACGTCGCGAAACACGACCTGCGAGCCGGGCTTCAGTGGAAACGGGTCCGGCGCGTTGCGCGCGAACAGTTCGAAGTCGGTGCGGCCGATCAGGGGCCAACCGCCGGGGCCGGACAGCGCGTACAGGCCGCACCATGGGCCGGCGATCGCCACCGACCCGGCCGCCACCCGCTGCCTCGGCGCGGACAGGCGCGGAACGTGGAGCGCGTCCGGCAGCCCGCCGAGGTACGCGAAGCCGGGCGTGAACCCGTGCATCTCGACGCGGAACGTCGCGGCCGTGTGGCGGCGGATCAGCTCGGATCTCGTGACGCCGAGGCGACGACACAGTGCCGCGAGGTCCGGGCCGTCGTCGCCGCCGTAGCGCACGGGAATCTCGACGCGGCCAAGCGACGGAGCCGCCGGCAGCGACACGGTTTCGAGCCGGGAGCGCAGGCGCGCCAGCGCGGCCGGCGGATCGACGTGCGCCGCATCAAACCGAACGACGACACACGCGAGCCCGGGAACGACCTCGAGCCAGTCACCCTGTGCGCGCAGCGCGTCGGCGAGCGCCTGCGCCTGCGCGGCATCGGCGGCCGGGATCCGTAACTGGTCGTCGCCGAACGCCTCGCCGGGCGGCGGCCGTGCCGCGTCGCTCACGGGCGTCCCGGCCGGCACACGTCCACGTGCGCCGCGTCGAGCGCGAGGCGCACGGCGCGCGCGATATCGAGCGCGCCCGGCGTGTCACCGTGAAGGCACAGGGTCCTTGCCGCGATCCCGAGCGCGGTTCCGGCGTCCGTCTGCACGACACCGCGCGTCGCGATCGACACGGCCTGCGCCGCGACCTCGGCCGGGTCTTCCAGCACGGCACCCGGCCGCTCGCGCGGCACCAGCGAACCGTCGGGCCGGTAGCGGCGGTCGGCGAACGCTTCCGCCACGTAGCGCAAGCCGAGACGGCCCGCGGCCACGGGCAGGCGGCCGGCCGGCGGGCCGACGATGGCCGGTTGGCCCGGGCACTCGCCGACCACCCGGGCGACGATCTCGGCGATGTCGTCGAACCGCGCGGCATCGTGGTAGAGCGCACCGTGCGGCTTCACGTGCACCAGGTCCAGCCCGTGGTCGGCGGCGAGATTGACGAGCACGCCCAGCTGCTGCGAGAGCGTCTCGTACAGGGCATGGCCGTCGGCGTGCCGCGATCGACGGCCGAAACCCGCGCGATCCGGGTACGACGGGTGCGCCCCCACCGCAACCCCGGCACACGCCGCCAGCAACACGGCGCGCGACATGCTGTCGCGGTCGCCGGCGTGCCCGCCGCAGGCGATGTTGCAGCTCGAGACCAGTGCCAGCAGATCGGCCGTGGTCGACTCGCCTTCGCCCAGATCGGCGTTGAGATCAATGCTCGCCATCGCGCCTGCGCCTCTTTTCCTTCATCACGGACCGGTAGAGACGACCGAACTCTCGGTCCCGCCGGTGCCGCTCGGCGACGGTGGCCGCGTTGCGCCGGTCCTCGGCCCGCAGCTTGCGGTAGCGCTCGAGTCGGCCGGCATCGAGTCGACCGGCATCGATTGCCGCGCGCACCGCGCATCCGGGCTCGTTGTCGTGGGTGCAGTCACCGAAGCGGCAGTCTCCGGCCATGGCACGGATTTCCGCGAAGACGTCGTCCAGCGCCGCGGCGACGTCCGCGAGCTGCAGCTCGCGCATGCCGGGCGTATCGATCAGCCAGCCGCCGGCGGGCAAGCGGTGCATCGAGCGGGCCGTCGTCGTGTGGCGGCCGCGCTGGTCGTCCTCGCGCACCGCCTGCGTCGCCTGCCCCGCGGCCGACAGCGAATTGACCAGCGTCGACTTGCCGACGCCCGACGAACCTAGCAGCGCCACCGTCTGCCCGAGCCCCGCCCAGGGCGCGAGGCACGCGGCGGCGGCCGGGTCGCGCGCATCGATGGCTTCGACGACGAGGCCGGTTGCCAGCTTGCGCGCCGCCGATACGTACTCGTCCACGGTGTCGACGCAGTCTGCCTTCGTGATCACGACGACGGGCCACGCGCCCGCGTCGTGCGCGAGCGCCAGGTAGCGTTCGAGACGCGCAGGATTGAAGTCGCGGTTCGCCGACGTCACGACGAACACCGTGTCGACGTTTGCGGCCAGGTACTGGAAGACGGCCTGGTCGCCGGCCGCCTTGCGGCGAAAAGCACCGGCCCGCTGCAGCACCCGGCTCAGGCGTTCGCCGCGATTCGCGACCAGCACCCAGTCGCCCACGGCGATGCCGGCATTCGCGATGGCCGCTGTCAGCGGCAGGCTCGCGGGCACGCCCTCGCCCGCCAGGTCCACGCGGTCGCGATGCACGGCGAGTACTCTCGCCGGTATTGCCCCGGCGTCGGCCTCGCCGACCTGCGCCGCGAAATACGTCCGCCAGCCTAGTTCGGTCAGGTTGTCCATGTTCGTCGTGCTGCAGGCTGCGCTACACTGTCGCCGCATCGTCCCTTCGAGGATACAGCATGAGTGTCGTACTCGTGACCGGGGCCAGCTCCGGCATCGGTGCTGCTGTCGCCATCGCGTTCGCGGAAGCCGGGTGGGAGGTCATGGCCGCCGGCCGCGACGAGGCGCGGCTGGACGAGGTCGCGGACGCCGCGGACCGCATCGTCACCTGGTCCGGCGAACTCGAGGAGAGCGCCGACTGCGACGAACTCGTCACCGACACGCTCGACGAATTCGGCCGGCTCGACTGCCTCGTGAACTCGGCCGGCATCCTCGTGCGCGGCGACGTCACCGAAACCGACGACGACGACTGGCGCGACGTGCTCGGCATCAACCTCGACGTGCCCTTCTACCTGTCGCGCGCCGCGCTGCCGCACCTGGTCGAGACCGCCGGGTCCATCGTCAACGTGGCCTCGTACTGGGGTTGCCGCGCCGGCCGGCGCACCGTCGCCTACTCCGTCAGCAAGGCGGGACTGATCATGCTGACGCGAACCATGGCGCGCGACCATGCCGCGGACGGGGTCAGGGTCAACGCGGTCAGCCCCGGCAACGTCGATACACCGATGCTCGCCAGCGGCGCCGAGGACGCCGGGGAAGACCTCGACGAATACCTGGAGAAGGCCGCGAACGACAGCCCCAGCGGTCGCATCTCGACGCCGGAAGACGTCGCGGGCCTCGTGATATTCCTGGCCGGCGACGCCGCGGCACACGTCAACGGCGCCGTCGTCCCCGTCGATGGCGGGCTGACCGCCTGACGGCTGAGGGCCCGATCAGGCGCCGGAGAAGTCGACGTCGGTGAACACCAGCGACGGCGACAGCGTCGAGGAATACGGGTAGACGTCATTTCCGGTCGTCGCCAGCCGTGCAAACAGGTCGACGAGATTGCCGGTGACGTTCATCTCCCCGACCGGGGCGCCGACGGTCCCGTTCTCGATGAGGTGCCCGCGCAGGCCGAGTGAGAAATCGCCGGTCGTCCCGTCGGCATTGCCGCCGAGCCACGACGTCACGTAAATCCCGTCGCCCACGTCCGCAAGCAGTCCCGCCAGCGGCTTGTCGCCGGTCGCAACCCGCAGGTTCGACGGCTCGCCCGTGGTCGGCGTCATGTCGCCCTTGCGGCCGTAGTAGGTGTCGACGTACAGGTTGCGCACCACGCCGCCTTCGATGATCGGCAGCGCGCGCGCCGCGATGCCCTCGGAGTCGTAGTGGCGCGACGCGAGCCCGCGCCGGATCAGCGGGTCGTCGATGATCGTCAGCGCCGGGCTGAAACTCTGCTCGCCGATTCGTCCGGCCCAGAACGACTGGCCCTGCTGAACGCTGCGCGCCGTTGCCGGCCGCAGCAGCCGCCCGATCAGCGACGCCGCGGCGCGACTGTCGACGACCATCGTCGCCTTTCGCGTCGGGCCCTTCTGCGAGTCCAGTCGCACGAGCGCCCGCTGCAGCGCTTCGCGGCCGACACCCGCCGCATCCGGCAGGTCGCCAACGTGTGCCCCGCCGGCATAAAACCAGTCGGATGCCCGCTTGTCGCCCTGGTCGCGCAGCGTCACCTCGGAGCCGAACCAGCAGTACGTCGACTGCTGTTCGCCGGTGAACCCGTTGCTGGAGGCCGAAGCCGAGCGCGCCGTGCCGTCGTAGACGCCGGCCGTCGCGGAGATCACGCGCTCGTGATCCCGCGAGGTCGCGTCCAGCGCCTTGCACCAGACCACGCGCTGGTCGCGGTCCAGCGTCGCCACCGTGTCGTCCACGAGATCGAGGTCCTGCGTGGGTCGGCCGTCGAAGAGTGCCGGCGGCGTGATTTCCCGGTACTCGTCAGGCTCCAGCGCACCCGTGATCGCGACGGCTTCGCGCACGAAGTCGCGCAACCGGTCGGGATTCAGGTCCGTCGTGCTGTGCGACGAGTAGCGTCCGTCGGCGTAGATCCGCAGCGCCAGGTTCTGCGACGTCGTGTCCTTCACCTTTTCCAGGCTGCCGTCGCGGTATTCGAATTCGACATCACGGCTCTGGGACGCGGTGGCCCACGCGTCGTCGGCGCCTGCGCGCGTCGCCATCTCGACCGCCTGCGCGGCCCGTGCCTTCAGGTCAACCGGCATTTTCGCCTCCGACGGTCATGCTCGAGACGAGGACGGTGGGAATGCCCTGGCTCACCGGCACGCGCTGGCCGTTCTTGCCGCAGGTCCAGCCGCCGGTATCGAGGCGCGCGTCGTCCGCCACCATCGTGATCCGTTTCAGGGACTCCGGCCCGTTGCCGATGATGTTCACGTCCTTGATCGGTGCCGTGACTTTCCCGCCTTCGACCAGCCAGCCGTTCTTGACGTAGAACGTGTAGTCGCCGGCCCCGATCTGCACCTGCCCGTTCGTGTAGGTCTCGCAGATGATGCCGCGGTCGACGGCCTCGATGATCTCGTCTTTCGTGTGCGGGCCTGCCTCCATGAACGTGCAGCTCATGCGCGGCATCGGCGCGAAACGGTAGGACTCCCGGCGGCCCGAACCGGTCGGCGCCAGCCCGTATTGCTTCGCGCTGATTTCGTCGTGCAGGTAGGACCTGAGAATGCCGTTCTCGACCAGTGTCGTCGCGCCGGCCGCGTTCCCCTCGTCGTCGTAGTTCAGCGCGCCGCGTTCGTTCGGAATCGTCGCCTTGTCGACGACGGTGACGAACGGCTCGGCGACCTTCTTGCCGACCATGTCCGAGTAGATGCTCGTGCCTTTCCGGTTGAAGTCGGCTTCCATGCCGTGTCCGATCGCCTCGTGCAGGAGTATGCCGCTCGCGCCGGACGCGAGGATGACCGGCATCTCGCCCGCCGGCGGCCGGCGCGCGTCGAACAGGATCATCGTCCGGTCGACCGCCTCGCGTACCATCGTCTTCAGGCGCTCCTCGGTGTACCAGTCGATGTCTTCGCGGGCCGCGATGTTCGAGTAGCCCGACTGGACCTCGTCACCCTTCTTCGCGTTCACGGTCACCGTCACCCGCGTCATGGGCCGATGGTCCGTGACGAGGCGGCCGTCGAGCGTCGCGATCATCACGCGCTCGTCGGCGTCGTTCCAGTACACCGACACGCGGTCCACGGCCGGGTCCATGGCCCGCGCCTGTGCTTCCACGTACTTGAGCAGCGGCAGCTTGCGGTCGATGCCCACGTCGGACCAGGGCACCGTCGTCGAATACAGCGTCCCGGCCGCCATCGGGTCGTAGGACTGCGGCGCAATCGCGGGTCCCCGCGACGCGATGGCCGATGCCGTGCGGGCGGCGGCAAGCATGGACGGCAGGGTCAGGTCCTCGGTGAACGCGTAGCCGGTCTGGTCGCCGATGACGACACGCAGCCCGACGCCCTGCTCGATACCCGAGTACGCACTCGAGACGATGCCATCCTCGAGCTGCAGGAAATTATTGCGCGTGTGCTGGAAATACAGGTCCGCCGCATCGGCGCCGTTTGCGGTCAATTCGGACATGACGCGCGCGACGACCGCCTGGTCGACGCCGAACCAGCTCATGAACGGGTTCACCGGCGTCGGATCCGCCGCCGTCGTCGCCGGCTGCACGCCGCAGCCCGTCAGGAAGCCGGGCATGGTGACGACCGCGCTCCCCGCCGCCACGTGCCCCAGGAAATCTCTGCGTTTCATGCTCATGCGTTCCCCGAAGTTTCGTCGTTATAAGAATTCCGATGCACCAGCACCGGAAAGGGTTGCAATCAGGGCTGTCGCCGGGCCAGCGCCAGCCCCGCGCCGGCGGCGACGAGGAAGGCGCCGGTCACGCGGTTGCGCCACGTCGAGAACCGTGTCAGCCAGCGCCGCGCACGGCTCGCAAAGGCGGCCCACAACACGTCGCCCAGGAAGATCACGGCCAGCATCACGGCCGCCGCGACGAGCAAGTCGGCGCGGCCGGCGCCCGCCGGCACGAACTGCGGCAGGAACGCGGCGTTGAACGCCAGAGTCTTCGGGTTCGCCACGGCTATCAGCGTCGCCTGCCCGAACAGCCGCGGGCGCGCAACGATCCGGGCGAGGTCGTCCGGCGGCCGCCGCCACGTCCGGATACCCAGCACGACGAGGTAGACGACGCCGGCCCAGCGAATCCACGTGAGCGCGGACCCCGCCACTTCGAGCAATGCCGCGAGGCCGACGACGACCAGCGCGAGCTGCAGGCCGACACCGAAGACCGCGCCCGCCACGGTGACGACACCGGCGCGAAAGCCATAGCTCAGGCTGTTTGCGACGGTCAGTGCCACGTTCGGGCCGGGTATGGCCACGAGCACGGCTGTCGCCAGTGCCAATGCCAGCAGGTTGCTCATTCGGTGCGTCTCATTGCGGGTTGACGACTACTGCCGACGTTGCCGCCGCCAGTACTGTATCAGCAAATAGCCGAAGAGCATGCCTCCCAGGTGTGCGAAGTGCGCGACGCCGGGGGCAATGCCCGTCATGCCGAAGTAGAGTTCGAGCAATCCGTACAGGATGACGAAGTACTTCGCTTTCATGGGAATCGGCGGAATCAACAGCACGATCATGCGATTGGGGAAGGCCATCCCGAAGGCGAGCAGGATGCCGAAGACGCCGCCCGAGGCACCGATGGTCGGGTATATCGATGTCTGCGTGCTTGCCACGATCAGTTGCACGACGGCCGCGCCGACCACGCAGGCCAGGTAATAGACCAGGAACCGGCGCGAGCCCATCAACCACTCGATATTGCGGCCAAACATCCACAGCGCGAACATGTTGAAGAACAAGTGCGGAAGGCCGCCGTGCAGGAAACTGTAGGTGACGACCTGCCAGATCGCGAACGGCGAGTTCTCCGCCGTGGCCGGCCAAAGTCCGAACAGCAGAATCAGCGGACGCGCGAAGCCGGGGGCCTGCTGCAGCGCAAATACCAGGCCGTTCAGTATCAGCAGCGCGAAGACGACCGGTGGCAGCGATCCGGGGCTGATCCCCGTGGTTCCCGGCCGCGTCACCAGCCGCCGCCTCCACCGCCGCCGCCCCCGCCGCCGGAGAAACCGCCGCCGCTGCTGCCGGACGACGATCCCGGGGGTTTGACCGAACTGGACACCGCCGAGCCCAGGCCCGACGACAGGCCGCGGGTACTCGACGTCAGCCGCGACGGATTCCAGGTACCGCTGTACCAGCCCGGCTGGTAGCCCCGGCCGTCCGGCCCGCGGATGGCTGCCAACACGGACGCAAACCGTTCCGCCCAGGCCTGGTCTACGCCGAGCGCCAGTGCGTACGGGAGGTAGGCCTCGAACAATTCCGGCGTCTTCGCCGGCGGGTTGCGCAGGTTCATCTCGTCCTTCTCGGCAATCTCGAGGTAGTCGCGGAAACCCTGGATTTCGTCCAGCACCGCGCGCCCGCGCATCGTCGGCCGCTTCATGATGACGGCGAAGAACACCAGCGTCGCGATCAGCAGGGCAAAGATCGCGAACGAGAGCAGCCGTGGCCCGTTGCCGATGATCAGCGTGGCCGCGGCCGTGCCGATCACGATCGCGAACCCGGGCACGCTCAGGTACGTGTTCGTCTGGAAGTACTTGTGCTTGTAGTCGGCGGTCAGCGACTTGTTGTGCGCGGAACGCGCCTTGCCGAGGACGGCGTGGTTCTCCTGGTCGAGCGTGATCGCACGGCCTTCGGCGAACAGGCCCTCGTACAGTTCCCGTTCCCCCGCCGCGAGCGGTGGCGCATCCGCCCCCGGCACCAGGCGCGTCAGGGAGTGTTCGTCGCGGTGATGATTGATGCGCAGGTAGCCCTTGACGGCGAGATTGACGATCGCCGCCGTCATGGTCTTGTTGTCGTAGTACATCTGGTTGATGTACCGGAGCGATGCCGGCGAGAAGCCGGCCGGCGGCTCGTAGCGAGTCACGATCGGGCCCTCTTCCGGGTCCTTGCCGAAGCGGCGCCAGACGAGCAACGAATAGATCCACAGCAGTGCGAGGCCGCACAGCGCCACCAGCACGTCGCGGTTGTCCTGGATGACCCAGCCGACGCGGGTCGCCCAGGTCGGCTCCTCGACGAAGCCCTTGGGCCAGGTCACGACGATGGTCAGTCCGTTGACCGGCGACAGCGGTTTCGTGGCCTCGAAGCGGACCGACGACCCGTCCTGGCGCATCGTGTAGTCGTCGCCCTGCGCACCGTACGGGCCGGTGTAGGCCTCGCCGCTGACCGCCTCCGGCGGCGGGTCGAACGCGAAACTCACCGTCGCGCTCGCGGCGTCGATCGGGAACGCCCAGTCGAAGCCGGTGACCTGCCAGTACAGTTCGTCGTGCGCGTCGAAGAAGCCGAGATTGCGGCTCGCGACGTAGCGATAGACATACGTGTGTTCGCCGTGTGCGACCAGCCGGTCGCGGTGCCCGAAATAGACGCGCTGGCCGCGATCGATCGACGCCGTGTGCCAGTCCTCGCGCTCGCCGTTGCGCGTGACACCGAGCACACGCACCGCGGCTTCGAAGCGGTTGCCGAACCTGTCACGGTAATCGGTGACCTGGTCGCGGTAGATGCCGCGGCGAATCCGGTTGCCCTCGGCACGCACGCGAATCGTCTCCGTGACCTCGATGTCGCCGTCGGCGCGGACGAGGATGTCGCTGTGAAAGGACAGGATGCGCTCGTCCGCCACCGCGGCCGCGGAGACCACCAGCGCCAGCAGGACAACCAGTCGCCTCATTCGACGGACCCGAGGTTGACCAGCGGCACGTTCGCGACGTCGTCGGACGACTTCTGGAAGAACGGCCGCGGCTCGAAGCCGAACAGCGAGGCCACGATGTTGCTGGGCACCGACTCCGTCATCGTATTGTAGTCACGCACCGAACCGTTGTAGTAGCGGCGCGCGAACTGCAGGTAGTTCTCGGTCTCGACCAGCTGGTTCTGCAGATCGAGGAAATTCTCGTTCGCCTTCAGGTCCGGGTACTCCTCGGCCAGCGCGATGAGCCGGCCGACGCCGTTCGCGAGCCGCTCCTCCAGCTCGCCCCGCAGCCCCACGTCGGTGACGCGCATCGCCTCGGCGCGCAGCGTGGCGACGGCTTCGAGCGTGGCTTTCTCGTAATTCGCATACTGGCTGACGGCCTCCACCAGGCGCGGCACGAGATCATGGCGTCGCTGCAGCTGCACGTCGATGTCGCTCCACGCGGTCGCGACGCGGTTGCGGGACCGGATGAGCCGGTTGTAGTAGAGGACGCCGGCCACGAACAGTGCGGCCAGCACGACGAGCAGGATGGTCAGCATCGACGATTGCCTGTGGCGGATGGCCCGGCAATCCTAGCACCGGCGCAGCGCGTTATCAGTACCAGAGCGAGATGAACAACTGGATCACGTTCGCGTCCAGGTGGTACAGGGGCTCCTCGCCCAGCGCGGCGCCGGTCGTCAGGTCGCTGAACTCGTCATAGTCCACCGAGAGCATGTCGATGGACGCGTTCAGCGTGCCCTTCTTGAAGATGCTCCAGCCCCTGTTCTCGTCGATGAAGCTGTAGCCGACTTTCAGCTTCAACGTCGTGCTCGTGAGCGGGCTGAGCTCCTTGTCACGGCCGCGGAAATTCGTGGCCTGCGCACGCGGGAAAATGTCCGCAAAGAAATGCGCGCCGGTCTGGGTATGATAGCGGCCTTTCACCTCGAACGTGAACGGCCCCCACGGGTGCACGTAGGTCAGCGAACCCGTGTGCGCCTGGATGTCCCAGGTGTCGGTGAAGAAGCGGTACTCCGCCTCGAGCGCCGCGCGGTACGGCAGGAAGTAACGCGCGCGCAGTCCCACGGCATTGCTCGTGCGCGTGCGCGGGTACAGCTCCGGCTCGTAGCTGTAGCCGAGCGGCACGTTCGAGTCGGCGTAGCGCACGGAGCGGTACGGGTTGTTCAGGAAGCCCTCGTCGGTCACGGTCTCGACGTTCAGAGCGGCAATCAGGTTGCGCGTCAGAATCTGCGTCAGCCCGACGCCGTACTGCTGACGCTTGTTCTCGGCGCGGAACGACGGATCGTCGGAGCGGCCGACAATGTCGTCGCCGTAGGCGTAGCTCAGGGTCAGCGTCGTCAGGTCGCCGAACATGTCCTGGCTGACCGAGAACGAGTACGTCGTCGCATCGAAGTCGGATTCGACCGAGCTCACGTAGTTCAGGCTCATCGTCGTATTGCCGCGCAGGTAGTCCATGCCGAGCGACCACTGCTCGCGTTCCTCGGTGTACGGACTCGCGGTCGTGACCACGTCCACGGACGCGGAGCTGACGTAGTCGACGTAGTAATTGCCGACGAAAGACGTGCTCTTCCCGACCTGCTTGCGGACGAGCACGGACGGCCCGTCGATCTCGACGCCGCCGCCCTCGTAACGGTGGTAGAGCGCGTCACCGCGGTCCTCCGGCAGGACGCCCGCGAACGCCGGTGCCGTCGCCAGCGACAGCAGCAGGACGGTCAAGCCACGGAATGCACCGACGCGCATCGTCGAATTCCCTAGTTGCAGCCGCAGCCGCCGCCGGCTGCGCCCTCGCCGCCGCGAGCGCCCTCGCGCGCCTCGTAGACGTGCTGGATGTAGGACGTGGAGACCGGGTCGCCGTCCAGCGCCATGATCGGGTCCGCGAGGCGATCCCGCTCGTAGGGCTTCACCCACGGCTCGATATTGCCGCAGCCGGCCAGCACCAGCAGTGCGACCGCACCCGCCAGGCGTCGAATGAGCATCGGATTTGCCATATTCATCCTCCTACTCTATCCCCGATCGGGCATCCCGAACCGTGAACTCCGTCAGAAACGCCTGCTTCCCGTGGTAATCCGGCGCCCTAGAAGAACACCGTGATCCCGAGGTGTCCCTCGAGGTTGTGAGCCGTCTTTTCCTCGCCGAACAGGTCGATGTCGAACAGGTGGTCCCGGAAATCGATGTGCAGCGCGATCGCGTCCGTCAGCAGGAACCGGTAGCCCGCGCCGAAATTCACCGTGAACCGGTCGTCGCCCGCGAAGCGCGTGGACCCCAGTCCGGCGATCAGGTACAGGTTCGTGTTGTATGCCCTGCCCTCGCCGACGAAACCTTCGCCCGGCAGGATGTTGTAGCCGAGGTTCAGGTTGTAGTACGTGAGTTGACGCTCGCTGTCCGACAGCAACTGCGCGCCACCCGACAGGATCTCGAAACTCGTCTCGCCGGCCTCCGTGGTGCCGGCGGTCCCCTCGACGAAGAAACCTTCGGTCAGGTGGTAGGCGAGCCGGGCGCCGTAGACCACGTTCGTGCCGAAGTCCTCGATGCTCATGATGCCCACGAAGCCGCCGACCTCGAAGTCCTCGCGGTCGATGGCCGGCTCCTTGACCTCCTGGCGCTCGACCTGCGGGTCGATGACCTGCCCCGGCGGCTCCGAACTCGGCGGCGGTGCCGCCTCGGGCCCCATGCCGAACAGGTTCTTGGTCGCCGCGCAGCCGGTCATCAGCCCGGCGGCGGTGATCAGAAAAAGAACGCGAAACCGACTTTCCATTCCTCTACTTCCTCGTTGTCGTCGCGACTCGTGAACACGACGTAGCTCTTGTACTCGGCGCGAACCACGAAACGACGCGCCGTGTACACGCGGAAGCCGGCGCCGACGTGACCGATCTGGTCCGTGCGGTCCTCGCCCTGCACGATCGTCGATTTCGGCTCGGTGTGAATGACGCCGGCACCCAGCGTGAAGAACGGTGACACCCGCCATTCGGGAAATGCTTCATGGACGACGTTAACACTGCCGGTCCAGCCGTTCGAAAAATTACCTAGGATTTGTGAACCCCATGCTTCTACGGAGACGTACGGGTTGAGCGAGTACGAACCGTAGAGGGATACGATGTTCGCGCCGCCGAAATCGCCGGCCAGCACGCCGATCTCCCACTTGGCGTTCGTGAAGTCCTCGATCGTCGCCCGCTGCACATTGAAAGTCTCGCCGTCCGGATTGAGCGTCAGCTCCATCTGGTCGCGGTTCACCCAGCCCTCGGTGCCCCTGTCCGTACGTACGAGGTACCAGTCGGTGCGCTGCACGACGATCGACACGTTCTCGCCACGGTCGACGACGTGAAAGATCGGGTAACCACGGCCGGGCCCCGTGTGCATTTCCAGGTACGGGTCGGCAACGGCGACTTGCCGGAGCGCTTCCTCAGCTGCCTGGACGTTTCCGGTAAGGATCAGCTGGCAAAACAGAACAACCAGGAGATCGGCGAACGCGGATCTAGTTTTCCGGCGCGTCGAAGGGATTGTTGAAGTACTGGGCTCCGACATCCAACCATTCCGCAATTAAGCGTCTCTCCGATGGTGACAAGATGTTGTAGTGCAGGTCGTTGGGGTCTTCGAAACGATTGAAGAAATCCCCCGAGGCGAGAGCCCCGGCGACGCGGGCGGGCGGAGGAATGGGAATGACGTCAAAGATCGGGTTGCCGTCGACATCGACGCCAACCTGCTGTTGCGCATCCACAAGGGCTCCGTTGACCACTTCCTGAAGATTATCAGTAACTAACAGCTCGCGATAGGCATGAAAATGATCGGGCTCATCCGGCGAAAGCCCGTCCTGGAGCTCGAGCTGTCCTGCCGGCACGCGCACCGTCATGCCATCGGCCGGGTCGATCGGCGTATGGCAGCCGAGACAGTTGTTGTCGAGCTGCACGCCATTGCCATCCAGCACCGGATTTCCCATGTCGTCGAACACCGGCCTCGGCTGACTCCAGAGCGGATGGATGATGGTTTCGTAGTTGATGACCGCCCGGCACTGTGACTGCCAGTCCTGCAGGCATGCGAGCGACGTCGGCGAGGCCGTCGTCAGGTCCGTATACCGGTAGTCGATGTCCGGGCTCGGCTGCAGGGCGTTCGGGTCGAGCGGGTCCGGCGGAATCGTCCAGACGTCACGGTAGACGACGTCCATGGACGGTTCGATCGACGAGCAGCCGTCGTTGGCGCAGGTGATCTTGGCCCGCGTTTCCGCCATCGTGTCGCCGATGTCACCGACGAACCACTGCGGATTCGTGTTCGGGAACTCAATGCCCGCCATCTGCGCCCCGGCCCAGGCCGACTCGAAGGCCCCCTTGCGGCCGTGCGACGTGCCGCTGTTCGCGACGTGGCAGCCGTTGCATTCGAGGACTTGCCCGGGACGCGCGGAGATCCAGTTGTGGTGCCGTGGCGTGATGCGCATGCCGTTCTCGTCCAGCACGCTGATCATCAACGCGGTGTTGGCCGGTATCTTCGTGATGACGGAACCGTCCGGCTCGACCATCGTGTAGCCGACGATCTCCTTCATCCCGTTCGCCCGGGTGACGCCGAACGCCGTGTTGTCGATGTCGCGCAGGTCGTCGTCGGGCAGCGACACGGCCTTCACGATCCGCAGGAAGCGCGCCGGGCGGTTCGCCGCGGGCGTTACGGTCGGGTCGGCCATCGCATCGATATCGACGACGGCAGCACCGTCGAAGTCGTAGACGCTGCGAATCTTCAGCACCGCCTCGCCGTCGTCGGCCAGCGTGTCGTCGTACGCGAAGTCGTTCATACCGTCGGGCAGGGCCGGCGGCGTGGGACGCGGGTCCGCGGAAACGACTTCGGTGAACATCCAGCCCTCTTCGCCGGGCACGACCGGCAGCTGCGTGTTGTCGCGCGGATCGTAGATCCAGATACCGTACAGCGGCGGGGCAACCGTGAACATGCCGTCGGGAATCGGCACGATGTTGTTCGGGTCGATGATGAAGACGTTCGCGAGGCGATCGTCCGTGCACGGCACGATCGACGGTTCGATCTCCATCGTGTCCGGGTCGGCGTCGACGTTCGCCTCGACGAGCCGGCACTGGCTCCAGCTCACGAGCATGCGCTGCGTCCCGTCCTGGATCGGGTAGACGCTGTAGTAGCGCCCGCCCGGCGACGGCACGCCCGGCAGCGTGAGCACCTCGTTGACCGTCGCATCTTCCTGCGCCGGCCCGTTGAGGATGCCGATGTTCGGCGCCAGCGGCTGCGCGTTCTCGACGTACTGCGGCGTGTCGATCGCGATCACTTCGCCGCCCCCTTCCGTATTGTCGAACGGACGAATCAGCGAAAAGACCCGCCCGTCCTCGGCCTGCCGCGGCTGCGTGAACTGAATGATCTCGCCGCTGCTGCCCGTCGCATGCGACTCGCTGCCGTAGAACAGCTCGAGGTTCGATCCGTCGGGGTTCACCCGGTACAGGTTGACCTCGTCGTTCGACGGACCGGCGTGGTCCCAGCGGCTGAACACGATTGATCCATCGGCAAGCACCGCCGGATCGAGGTCGTGGCTCTGGTTGAACGTGATCTGCTCGAGGCCGGTGCCGTCCGAATTGATCACGTGCAGGTTGAAGGTGAACTCGTTCCGGTCCTCGTCGACCGCCGGGAAGCCGGGCTTGCCCTCGTCCAGGAGGATGGCCTGCGACCGCGTCTGCCGCGTGGACGCGAACACGATACGCCCGTCCGGCAGGTACTTCGGCATGATGTCGTGGCCGATTTCTGCCGTCAGGTCGGAGGCGATGAGGCGCCGAAGCTGCCCATCGTCGAACGTGTATTCCCACAGGTTCCAGGTGACCTGGTCCTCGTCGTCGAGATTCGGGTCGAACGGCGTGCGCATCGCGAACAGCACGGCGCTGCCGTCGTAAGCCATTTCCACGTCGCGCACGGCGCCATTGCCTTCGGTGACGCTCCCGGTGATGTTGACCGCGAGCGCGCTCGGCGATGCGCGATCCTTGTAGTACAGGTCGCCGCCCACGTCGAACGTGATCTGCTCGCGAAAATCGGTCTGCATGAACGCGCCGTTGTCGTCCGTCGGCACCGGCGTCCGAATGTAGGCAATCGGGAAGTCGATGACGACCGGGTCGGGCGCCTGCCCGTTGCCGATCTGTACGCCCTGGTTCGCGCCGTCGCAGGCGGCGACCGAGACGATGCCGCAAAGCAGCGCGACTCGACGCACTGCGCGTCGCAAGGATCCTTCCTTCGGGTTACCGGGATGCGTGTTCATATGTGCTTACCTCTGTATTCAAGCCGCGACGCGCGCCGTGAACTGCACGCCGTACGGCGATGCGCCGATCGACGGGGAATCCTTCCCCGCCTCACGCATTGCTGCGCGATCTCCGTTGCGGCCTGAACAATGTGCAATAGTGACCATTGGGGCCCGCCCGTACCGTTAACGCGATCACAAACCACGTCGACGCCGTAAGCGAGGAGATCACAACGAAAATTCCGCGCTCGACCAACAAGAATCGGCCGCAGTATATGAGACGGCCAAATGCCGATGTAATGTCGAAAATTCACGACAGTGCGCGATCCCGTCGCCACCTTTTTCGCTGACACGCGAGCCCGCGGGCCAGGGTTCCGGCCGAGACGAAATCGGCCCGCTTGTGACATCGAGCCGACACGCGAGACCCGCGCCGACAAAGGCTTTGCGCCCGTTGTTGCACGAAAGTGTCCACTTGCGACGCGCCTGTCTGTGTTCAGCGACAGCCGCAAGTCCCTCTAAAAACAACTACTTGCGAATGAGCCCCCCGGTTTCTGTGTGCAGCTTGAGACAATGACTTGACATATGGCTTGCACGGACCGGCTCACGGGACGGCGCATAACGCCATGAAATGAATAAGAAAAAAGCCCGCCAGCACCGACGCCCGACGGTCTGGCACGCCACTTGCTTGATACCCGGCAGGCCGTTGCAGAAACAGAATTCGAGAACGGTGTTTGGCGGCAGGCGTGAATGGACTGTGAATGTATTCACGGCGAATACGACAGCAATTTGTCACGCTTGGAGTCTCCTCGATCTGACGTTACGCCGCTACGGATGAGCGGCGGTCAATGGATCGAACAGTTCGTGATGAGAATCGCTATGAAAAATTGGACATGGAAGAAAACCACTTTTGCCGCGCTCTCACGAGGGTCTTGCATTGCGCTGCTGTCGATCGCCATCGCATCGCCTGCCTGGGCAGGCGCACGCGAACAGGCCCAGCGCATACATGACCGTCTTGCCGGCGTGCCCGCCTCGGCACCGGTACTGACGCAGATGGAGTCGCTGATCCAGGGCGGCGACCCCGAGGCCGCGGCCTACGTCGCGATGGATGACGTGAACTTCTACAACGTCACCCTGAAGAACTTTGCGGCCCCGTGGACGAATCGTGACCGCAACGTTTTCGTACCGCTGAACGACTACATCGCCACGGTAATCGGCATGATTCGCGACGACGAACCGTTCAACACCCTGCTTTCCGCCGACCTGACGTACGTCGGCGCGAACGGCGTCGTGGGTGCAGCGCCGTCGGCGAGCAACAACAACCACTACGAGCAGCTCGAAGCGAACCACGTCAACCTGCGTGACAACCTGGTGCCCGTTCCGCAGTCTTCGATAAACGGCCTGCCGTCGTCTGCCACGGCCGGCGTAATGACCTCGCGCGCCGCCTCCGAAGCGTTCTTCATCGCCGGCACGAATCGCGCAATGTTCCGCTTCACGCTGCTGAACCACATGTGCAATGACATGGAACAGATGCACGACGTCAACCTGGCCCCGGACCGCATCCGGCAGGACGTCAGCCGCAGCCCCGGTGGCGACAGCCGCCTGTTCCTGAACAACTGCATCGGCTGCCACACGGGCATGGACCCGATGGCCGGCGCATTCGCCTATTACAACTACAACGAGAACACGGGTGCGCTGGAGTACACCGCGGGCAATGTGCAGCCGAAGTACTTCAACAACGACCTGAATTTCCCGCAGGGATACCGGACCACGGACGATTCCTGGGAGAACTACTGGCGGCAGGGGCAGAACTCCTACCTCGGGTTCGACCAGAGCCTGCCGGGCGAAGGCAATGGCGCGAAGTCTCTGGGCGAGGAACTCGGAAACAGTTATGCGTTCGCGGCCTGCCAGGTGCGGAAGGTCTTCCGAACCGTCTGCCTGCGCAGCCCGGAAGTCCAGGCTGACCGCAATGCCGTCGACCTGATCACGAACACGTTCGTCAGCACCGGATACCGCATGAAGCAGGTCTTCGCGGACACGGCCGTCCACTGCATGGGCCAGTAGGGAGAAGGATCATGAAGAACGCAAGAAGCGTACTGCTGGTAATCATTGCAGGATTCGTCGTCTCCGCCTGCGGCGGCGGCGCCCAGACCGAATCGCTCCCGCTGCCTCCGGGCAACAACACGAACACCGGCGCACTGCCCTATGCGGGCCCCGTGGCACGCGATGCCGATGTCCTGAAGTTCCAGCAGGAGTTCTGGTCCAAGGCACGCACCACGGACCGTTGCGGCAATTGCCACAACGAGTCGGTCGGCCAGACGCCGATGTTCGTCCGCAATGACGACGTCAACATGGCGTTTGACGCCGCCGTGACGCTCGTCGATACGACGCAGCCCGCGCTGTCGCGGGTCGTATCGAAAGTGAGCAGCGGTCACAACTGCTGGGTCGCAGAACCGAACGTGTGCGGCTCCATCATGACGACCTGGATCGAGAACTGGCTCGGAGACGCGGTCTCCGGCGGCCGGCAGATCGTCCTGACGCCGCCGGTCTCGAACGACCCGGGCGCCAGCAAAAACTTCCCGGCGGACGCGGTCGGCCCGCCGTCGTTTGCGCCGATTCACGACCTGCTGACGCAGTACTGCTCCGGCTGTCACAGCTCCGTGGCGGCGAACGCCATCCAGCCGTATTTCGCCGACCCGGAGGTCGACGTCGCGTTCGAGGCGGCCAAATCGAAGATCAACCTCGACGACCCGGCCAATTCCCGATTCGTCGTCCGCCTGGGCGTTGAATTCCACAACTGCTGGTCGGCGAGCTGTACGAACGACGCCGCCGCCATGCAGGCCGTCATCCAGGCTTACGCGGACGGGATTGCAGTGACGACGGTCGACCCGAACCTGGTCTACTCGAAGGCGCTGCGCCTCGTCGACGGTACGATCGCCTCCGGCGGCAACCGCTACGAGGACGCCCAAGTCGCGCTTTGGGAGTTCAAGACGGGCAGCGGCCTCGTGGCCTTCGACACCAGCGGCGTCGACCCGGCCATCGACCTGAATCTCTCCGGCAACGTCGAGTGGTACGGCGGCTGGGGCATCACGATCAACGATGGCAAGGCGCAGGGCTCCACGACCGCGTCCAAGAAGCTGTTCGACGTGCTCCAGGAATCCGGCGAGTTCTCCATCGAGGCCTGGGTGGTCCCCGGCAACGTGACCCAGGAAGAATCCCGGATCATCACGTACTCCGCGGGCACCGATGCGCGAAACTTCACGCTGCAGCAGACCCTGTACAACTATGACTTCCTGCTGCGCACGACGGAAACCAGCCTGAACGGCGATCCGCAGCTGTCGACGCCGGATGCAGACGAAGTGCTGCAGGCCACGCTGCAGCATGTCGTCGCCACCTACCACCCGATCGACGGGCGCCGGATCTACGTGAACGGCCAACTCGTCACGCAGACCGACCCGGTCCCGGGCGGCACCCTGGTCGACTGGCAGGACACGTTCGCCTTCGTCATCGGCAACGAGGCGTCGAGCGACCGGCTCTGGCAGGGCACGGTCCGCCTGGCCGCGGTGCATCGCCGCGCGCTGACGCAGGAGCAGGTACAGCAGAACTTCGACGTCGGCGTGGGTGAGAAATTCTTCCTGCTGTTCGACATCTCGGAGGTCCTCGGTGCCGCGCCGCAGTCCTCGTACATCCTGTTCGAGGTTGCGCAGTACGACACCTACGCCTACCTGTTCGACAAGCCGCACTTCCTCACGCTGGACGGCTCGTCGCCGGAAGGCATCCCGATCGAGGGGCTGCGCATCGCAATGAACGGCCGGGAATCCAAGGTGGGCCAGACCTACGCCACGCTGTCGGACAACCTGTCGGCGAGCCTATTCGGCGAACTCGGCCAGCCGCTCTCCACGCTCGGCGCGGTACTGCCGCTCGAGAAGGGACCCGACGGCGACGAGTTCTTCCTGACCTTCGATCGCCTCGCCGGCTCGAGCTTCAACCGTCCGGCGGACCCGATGCTGGTCATTACGCCGACAATCCTGCCGGCGCAGGTATCTTCGGACATCGGCGTTCGCACGTTCGACGAGATCAACGCGACGTTCGCGAAGGTCACTGGCGTCGATCCGAACGACGTGGACGTCGACATGACCTACCAGGAACTCCGGCAGTCGCTGCCGGCGGTCGAGGACGTGAACACGTTCCTCTCCTCGCACCAGGTCGCCATCGCCCAGCTCGCGATCGAGTACTGCAATGCGCTGATCGAGAGCCCGAGCGCCGCGACCTATTTCCCGGGCTTCAATTTCGACGGGAATCCGGCGACGGTCCTGGCACCGGGCGCACGCGACCTGCTGGTCGACCCGCTGATCACCAACATCGTCGGCAATGCACCGGCGGGACCGGTGCTCGGCACGCAGCCGACCTACGCGACCGTGTACTCGGAGCTCGCATCGTTCCAGGCCGCCGGCGGGCGCCCGAACAACCTGATTGACCGGCTGATCGCCGGTGGCTCGGATACCCGGGCCATCGCGAAAGGTGTCTGCGCCGCAACTCTCGGCAACGGCGTCACGCTGGTCCAGTAACAGTGACAGGAATCCAGAGAAGGAAATGACCATGTCAAGGAAACGTAAAGTGCGGAACTACGACGATCCGCTGCGGCACCCGGACCATCCGCGTCCTGTTACGCGCCGGGACTTCCTGTCACAGGGCTTCATCACCGGGTCGGCCTACACGGTCGGTGGCGGCATACTCGGCCTGTTCGCGAACCCGCGCGAGGCGCTGGCGGCCCTGTCGCCGGACCTGGACAACCTGCGCCAGGGCTGCGGCATCGCGGCCAACGGCGCCGGCAAGATCCCGTTCATCTGCTTCGACCTCGCGGGCGGCGCGAACATCGCCGGCTCGAACGTGCTGATCGGGCAGGAAGGCGGCCAGCAGGACTTCCTTGCGACGATGGGATACTCGCGCCAGGGCCTGCCGGGGGACATGGTGCCCGGCCTGACCGACCCGGTCAGCGGCCTGCCCTACGCGAATTTCGACCTGGGCCTGGGATTCCACCTCGACTCCGCGTTCCGCCGCGGCATCATGCAGCAGCTGACGCCGGGCAACGAGGCCTTCATCAACGGCGCGGTCATTCCGGCGCGCTCGGACAATGACACCGGCAACAACCCGCACAACCCGATGTACGGCATTGCGCGTGCGGGCGCCGACGGTTCCATCCTGACGCTGGCCGGGTCCGAAAACACGGACTCGGGCGGCAACTCGATGCTGCCGATGTCGCTGTACGACCCCGAGCTGCGGCCGACCAAGGTCGACCGGCCGTCCGACGTGGTCAACCTCGTCGATACCGGTGACCTGGTCGGCATCCTGTCGAAGGATGATGCGACCGCGGTCATGGAATCGATCTACCGCCTGACCGACGCGAAGATGGGCCGGGTGGACACCCAGGTCACCAGCGACGCGGTCATCAAGGACCTCGTCAAGTGCGGCTACCTGAAGGCGGCGGACATCGCCGACCGCTTTGGCGGCGTGCCGATCGATCCGGGCGACGACCCGGTCATCGTCGGGCCGACCGGCATCTTCACCGACGCCGAGTTCAACGACAACGGCCGCGACGGCTCGGAGTTCCGCAAGACCGCGTCCATCATGAAGCTCGTGCTCAATGGCTACGCCGGCGCCGGCTGCGTCGAGATGGGCGGTTACGATTACCACGGCGGACGCCGCGCCGAAGGCGAGGTCAAGGACTTCCGTGCCGGCCGCTGCATGGGTGCCGTCCTCGAGTATGCCGCCCGCCTGCAGACGCCGGTCATGATCTACGTCTTCTCGGACGGCTCGCTGTCGTCGAACGGCGCGATCGACAACACGGCCGACGGCCGCGGCAAGGGCGAATGGGTCAGCGACAACTCGTCGACGGCCGGCTCGTTCTTCCTCGTCTACAACCCGGGACGACGGCCGACGATCATCGGCGCGACGCCGGAGGAGATCGCCGTCCACCAGCAGATCGGCTACATGAGCGCGGACGGCGCGGTACAGCGTGCCGCGACGCCGGCCGCGAACAACGTGCCCCTGCTCGTGAACACCGTGCTGCTGAACTACATGGCGCTGCATGGCGAACAGGGCCAGTTCGGCACGGTATTCCCGAACCACGGCCTGGGCAACGCGGCACTGCAGGACAGCCTGACGGCCTTCACCCCGATCTGCAACGGTACGATCGCCAACCCGGTGTAGCCCAGCGCCTCTGGCTGCACCCGAAAGCGACGGCCGGTCCCTGACCGGCCGTTTTTCGTTGCGCCGGACGACCGCTTCAACGTATCGTGCGGAACCGTCATGCTGAACGAACTCGCCATCAACCTGCTGGCATCGGCGATACTCGTCGCCGCGGGCTTCGTCTGGGGCAAGTTCCGTGAGCGCGGCCGGCAGCGCGGGAAGAATCTCGAGGAGTACGATTTCTACCCGTTCGGCGTCGACGACACGGGCGCGCTGTATTTCGACCTCGATCGGTTCACGACCGCGGTGCGGGCACTTTCGCGCCGCCGCAACGACACCGCTGCGCGTCAGCTGATCCTGGTGGGCCGGCAGAACGACGTTCGCGGCCGATTGGCAGGCGACGACCTCGCCGAGTACCTGCGTTTCTACGACAGGCACCACGGCGATGACATTCACGAAGACACGCAGAACTTCCTCGCAAATTTCAAGCGCATCGTCCAGCTCGTCGGCGACAGCTTCCCGGATACCGGCATCGAAATCCTGCTGCACGACCTGACGAACCCGACCACCGCGCTCAGCGTCATCAAGAACAACGTTACCGGCCGCAACGTGGAAGCACCCGCGACGAACCTCGTTTTCGACCTGAAGCGGCGCCGGGCGGCGAACCAGGACAAGTTGAACTACGAGCTCAATATCGGCGCGCGCCGCTTCAAGTGCACCACGATCCCCATCTTCCGCGACAAGGACGGCCTCGTCGGCGCCATCTGCATCAACGTCGACTACCGCTACATCGACGAGGAGGTTCGCCGGAATGCCGCGGCGATGGACGCCTTTTTCCGCAATCTCCTGAAGACGGACATGCAGCTCGACGAGAACATCCTGAGCAAGGCAGAGTACCGGCGCGCGCTCGCCGGCAAACGTCACTTCCGCGACCACGACGTCGTCACCGAATGACCGACCCCCGGATGACCCTGCCGCCCGTCGACCTGCTCGCCTGCCCCCGTTGCGACCGCACGCCCCTCGAGGCCGCGGGCGACGGACTGCGATGTACCGCCTGCAAGGTCGATTTTCCCGTCATCGCCGGCCTTCCGTGGCTGTTCGCCGAACCGGACGCCACGCTGGCCGAGTGGCGCGGCCGCCTGCACATGGCGCTCAGGAAGATCGACCAGGAAGCCGCGGCAGTCGCACGTGACCTCAAGGATGCGTCGCTGCGGCCGGCCGCGCGCGCCCGCACCGAGCGTTTCGGGGAGGCGCTCGGCGCGCACCGCGACGCACTGGCCGCATTTCTCGAGCCGTTCGGCGCGGACGGCCTCTCGACGCGCTACGAGACCTATCTTGCGCTGCGCACGCGCCTGCCCACCGACCAGGGCCTGAACACTTACTACCAGAACGTGCATCGCGACTGGTCCTGGGGCGACGAGGAGAACGCCGCGTCCGTGGAGGCGATCCGGGCCGTGCTCGGGGGCCACGAGCAGCTCGGCGAGGTACTCGTGCTCGGCGGCGGCGCGGGCCGCCTCGCCTACGACCTGCAGGCCGCGTTCGAAACGACCGGTGTCACGATGCTCGACTTCAACCCGCTGCTGGCGCTCGTGGCGCGGCGCATGGCGGACGGCGAACGCTTCGAATTCCACGAGTTCCCGATCGCGCCGCTCACGCCGGGCGCCGGCGCCGTGCTGCGCGAACTCGCCGCGCCGTCACCGGCAGGCGACGGCTTCAGTGTCGTTCTCGGCGACGCCCTGCGGCCGCCATTCGCCGCCGGGCGCTTCGACACCGTCGTGACCCCCTGGCTCATCGACGTGATCGGCGAGGACCCGGCCGTGCTCGCGGCGAGGATCAACGGCCTGCTTGCCGACGGCGGCCGATGGCTGAACTTCGGATCGCTCGCGTTCGATTCGCCGTCGCCGGCGGGGCGCCATTCCACCGAGGACATCGTCGCAATCGCGGGGGAAGCCGGTTTCGACCCGGTCGTCAGCGACGACCGCAGCATTCCGTACATGTGCTCGCCGGCCAGCCGTCACGCGCGGCGGGAAACCGTGTTCACGTTCGCCGCGACGAAAGCCGGGAATGCCAAGCGTCCGGCGCGTCACCGGGCGCTGCCGGACTGGATCGTCACCGGCAAGGAACCCGTGCCGCTCAGCCCGTCCTTCCGGACGCAGGCCATGTCGACACAAATCTACGCGTTCGTCATGTCGCTGATCGACGGCAAGCGCAGCATCGAGGACATGGCGAAGCTGTTCGAGCAGCAGCAGCTGATGCCACGGGACGAGGCGGTGCCGGCAATCCGCAATTTCCTGATCCGGATGGTCGACGACTCGGCGCGGACGCCGTAGCGCGGCGCGCGACTAGGGATCGTCGCCCCGGGTGACGCGGCGACGAATATTCCGCGCCAGCATGCCGACGGCATCACGCGCCTCCGGCATGACCAGCAGGAACGCCTGGAACACGTGCCACATCTCCTCGTAGACGTCGACATCCACGGGCACGCCGGCATCGCGTAGCTTGTCCGCGAGCCGCGTCGCATCGCTCAGCAGAATCTCGTCGTCGCCCACCTGGATATAGGTCGGCGGCAGTCCCCGGACGTCCGCGTACACCGGCGAGACGAGCGGGTTGCGAAGCTGGTCCTCGCGGCAGTAATGCCCGGCGACGACGGCGATATCCGCCGCGTCGAACCACGGGTCCCGGTCGCGCCGGGACTCCATCGTCTCCCCCGCCGCCGACAGGTCGAGCCACGGCGACAGCAGGAATGCGCCGGCCGGCATCGGCAGGCCGGCGTCGCGCAACGCGAGCAATGACGCGACGCACAGACCGCCGCCCGCCGAATCGCCGGCGACCACGATATGCCGCGGCTCGAAACCCTGCTCGAGCAGCGCGCGGTACAGCTCCACGACGTCCTCGATGGCCGCGGGAAACGGGTTCTCCGGGGCCAGCGCATATTCCGGCACCAACGCCGTCAGGCCCGACTCTCTCGCGATATGGCTGACGAGATGGCGGTGCGAGTCGCAGCCGCCGAGCACGTAGGCCCCGCCGTGCAGGTACAGGATCATCCGGTCGGCCGGCGCACCGCCGGGCGACAGCCACTCCGCATCGAGGCCGGCGATCGTCACGGGCCGGACGCGCACGCCCGGCGCCGTCGGCACGAGCTTCCCGAGCGCGTTCAGCCGAAAGCGGGCGGAGTCGATGTTCGCCGTTCGCGCATCGAGCAGGCTGAAGTAGACGGACGTGATTGCCCGCACGATCCGCGCCTGGAGGCTCGAGCGCTTCGGCAGGTCGGCGGTGGTCGTGTTCACGGGTGGTCGGCTTCGGGCCTCCGGGCCGTCGCCCGGCGGCCGCGGCGGTATCAACGCTCGAGGTACTGGAGCTTGTCCTTCACGTCCCGCCACTCGTCGGCGTCTTCCGGCGGGTCGGTCATCTCGGTGATGACGGGCCAGACGCGCGACAGCTCGGCGTTCAGCTCGAGGAATTTTTCCTGCCCGGGCGGCAGTTCGTCCTCGGAATAGATCGCCTCGACCGGGCACTCCGGCTCGCACAGCGTGCAGTCGATGCACTCGTCGGGGTCGATGACGAGGAAGTTGGGACCTTCGTGGAAACAGTCGACCGGACAGACCTCGACACAGTCCGTCAATTTACACTTGATGCACGCCTCGGTGACTACGAACGTCATGGGTCTTCCTCTCGTCAGGACGGGCTACGCTATGCGACTTTGCCGCCTGATTCAAGCCGCCGGATGCCACGTCTCGCCCCGACTCGCGATCTCCCCGTCGGCCTCCAGCTTGATCAGGTGCGCCAGCAGGGACCGCATCGCCCACGCGTGCAGATGCGTCGGCACGTCGTCGTAGACGCGGGCCACGAGTTCGCGCGTCGCGCGGCCGGGGTACTCCTGCACGGCTCGCCGAACCCTGGCCTCGCGCCGGAGGCGGTGTTCGACGATAGCGTCGATGACGCCGCCCGGGTCGTCGATGAGCCCGCCGTGCCCCGGAAGCAGAGCAGCCGGCCGCAGCGCGCGCAGCCGGCGCAGGGACGACAGGTAGTCCGCCATGTTGCCGTCCGGCGGATCGATGACGACCGTGGAGCCGTCGATGACGTGATCGCCCGTGATCACCCAATCTAGTGGCGCCAGGTGATAACAAAGGTGATTGGAGGCGTGGCCCGGCGTGTGCACCGCGCGCAGCGTGATCTCGCCGAGCTCGATCTCGTCACCGTCGGCCAGCACCCGCGTCGGCCGAAAGCTCGGGTCCTGGTGTTCGCCCGCCGGGGCGGCAATGCCGAGCACCTCGGCGCCGGTCTCGAAGGCCAGGCGAGCGACGCCCGGCGAGTGATCGCGGTGCGTGTGCGTCGCGAGGATCCAGGTAATCGGCGCGCCGGCCTGCGACTTGATCGCATCGATGTGAGTCTCGATCGTCGGACCGGGATCCACGACCGCGATGCGATCGGTGCCGAGCAGGTAGGTGTTCGTGCCCGGCCCGGTCATCAGGGACGGGTTCGGGGCAACGAGGCGCCGCACGCCGGCCGCGAGCACCTCGGGCTTTGCGCTCATTGCGTCCCGGCGTACGTGGCCAGCCGGTCCAGCGACTCGCCGATCACGCCGTCCACCGGCTCCGCCAGCACGGCGAGGCCGCCGTCCGCGTAGCCGCCGACGGCGTACGTGAAGCGGACCCGCGTCGTACCGTCGTCGGCATCCCAGAACTCCCAGGTGAGGCTCCCGTTCACGCCCATCAGCCCGAGCGGTCCCAGGCCACCCGTCATCCGCAACAGGACGCCCGTGCTCACCGTGGTCACGGTCAGGTGCACCACGCCGTCGGTGGTCGACAGGTATTCGCAAAAGCAGCCGAGCGGCCGCACGTCGATGGCGAGGCGCGCCGCGTCGCCGGACACGGTGTGGTCCGGGTTCCACCAGTCCCCGACCTCGAGAACCGCCGCCTCCCACACGCGGGCGCGCGGCGCGTCGATGATGCGCTCGTGCGCCACCGTGAACCCGCCGGGCGCCGCGTCCAGCACTTCTGCGCCGGCCGGCGCGGCGAGGAGGCTTGCCAGCACCGTAACCAACCCGAAACAATTCCGCACATCGTCCCCCGCGGTTCGCATTGGCCCATAGCCTACCGCGCGGCTGTTGCGCGCGTCACTGGTAGCATAGGCGCGCGCCGCGGCCGTTCACCGGGAAGGGCCGGCCCGCGCTGAATGGAGCCTTGCATGCTGCTGACGGTCCTGTTGGTCTTTTTCTACGTGTCCGGCGTGCTCTCGGCGCTGAACGCGGCGCTGACTGCCCGCACGTCGCAGGGCGCGGTCGCGTGGATCGTCGCCCTCGTCTCCTTCCCGTTCATCGCGGTGCCCGCCTACTGGGTCTTCGGCCGCAGCAAGTTCGAGGGCTTCGCCGAGGCCTACGCGTCGAACCGGGACGCGATCGACGCCGTCGTCGCGGACATCGCGGCGAATCTCGCGCCGGAATCCGTCGACCTCGGCGACGACCTTCCGCATCACCGGGCGATCAGCCGGCTGGCGGGCCATGCATTCGTCGGCGGCAATGCGGCCGAGTTGCTCGTGAACGGCGACGCAACGTTCGACAGCATCCTGGCCGGCATCGCGTCCGCCCGGGACTACGTCATCGTGCAGTTCTACATCGTCCGCGACGACGAACTGGGCGGCCGTCTCGCCGCGGCGCTCGAGGAACGGGCACGCTCCGGCGTCCGGGTATACCTGCTGTACGATGAGATCGGCAGCCTGGGATTGCCCGCCGAGTACTGCGACAACCTGCGCGCCGCCGGCGCCGAGGTCAGCGCGTTCCAGGCCAACCGCGGACACAGGAACCGCTTCCAACTCAACTTCCGCAACCACCGCAAGATCGTCGTCGTCGATGGCAGGGTCGGCTGGGTCGGCGGCCACAACGTCGGCGACGAGTACGTCGGCCGGCACGCGAAGCTATCGCCGTGGCGGGACACGCACGTCCGTCTCGAGGGACCGGTGGTCACCCAACTCCAGGGCGTCGCCATGTCCGACTGGTACTGGGCGACGCGCCGCCTGCCCGCGCTGAACTGGATGCCGACGCGCGCAGCCGGCGGCGCGATACCGGCGTTGATCATCCCGTCGGCGCCGACGCAGCAACTCGAAACAGCCGGCCTGATGTACGTGCTCGCGCTGAACGCGGCGCAGCACCGGATCTGGCTCACCGCGCCCTACTTCGTCCCCGACGAAGCCGTCATGAAGGCCCTCGAACTCGCCGCGTTACGCGGCATCGACGTGCGCATACTGGTGCCCGGCACGAGCGACAGCGTGCTCGTGTCGCTCGCGGCGCGGCACTACCTCGCAAGACTCGCCTTCAGCGGGATCCGCTTCTACGAATACCGCCCCGGCTTCCTGCACCAGAAGGTCGCGCTGATCGACGACGAGACGTCGCTCATCGGGACGGCCAACTTCGACAACCGTTCGTTCCGCTTGAATTTCGAGGTAACGGCCCTGATCTACGACAAGGCCTTCGCCACGGAAATGTCGACGATGCTCGAGCAGGACTACGAACACGGGAACGAACTCGACACGGTGCGCCTGCAGGGCGGCCGCTTCGCGTCACGCCTGGCAGTGAGCCTGGCTCGACTGCTTGCGCCGATACTCTGACGCGCCGTGGACACGGACGTCGACTGGCGGGTCGTCTTCGAGAGCTTGAGCCCCGCGGCCTGCAACGAGCACGCGCTCGTCCTCGCGGCCCGCGCAATCCCGCATCGCGTTGTGCACGACCGCGCCGGTTTCGCACTGATCGTGCCCGCCGGGCAGTCGATCGATGCCATGCGCGAACTGCGCCTGTACGCCGACGAAAACCCGCCGGCAGCGGCGCCACCACCGCGGCCGATCGAGTGGCACGGACCGCAACCCGGCATCCTGGCCTACGCCGCGGTGCTGCTCGCCGTAGCCTGGCTCGCCGGTGCCGGCGCTTTCGGCGTCGACTGGTTTGCCGCCGGCCGTATCGACGGCAACCTGATCCGCGACGGCGAATGGTGGCGCACGATCACGGCGCTGACGCTGCACGCAAATGCCCCGCACCTGGTCGGCAACCTGGTCTTCGGCGGCCTGTTCGGCCTGTTCGCGGGGCGCCTGCTCGGCCCCGGCGTGGCATGGCTCGCCATCCTCGCCTGCGCCGCCGCGGCGAACGCGATCAATACCTACGCGCTTGCGTCGACGCACCGTGCGGTCGGCGCGTCGACTGCGGTGTTCGCCGCGCTCGGCATCACGGCCGGCTATGTCTGGCACGCGCGCCTGATGTCGCAGGAACGCTGGGCGTATCGCCTCGGGCCGATCGTCGGCGCGGTCGCGTTGCTGGCCTTCACCGGGCTCGGCGGCGGCGCGCCGGATTCGAACGTCGATATCGGCGCGCATCTTTTCGGTTTTCTCTGCGGCTTCGCCGGCGGCGCCGCGTTCGTGCACGCGATGGCGGCCCTGCGCGGCGTCCGCGCCCAACTCGCGTGCGGGGCGATGGCACTCGCGGCCGTCGCGATCGCGTGGCAGCGGGCACTGCACTGAGGGCATTCGGCGCCGCTTGCGGTAAGATGCCCGCGATTTCCGGATCTCAGGCTGTTTCTACCGCCGATGAAAAAAATAATCGTGTTCGTCCTTGCGGCCGCCGCGATCCTGGCGACCATCGTGCGGGTCCGCTACGGCGGCGGTGAACCTTATGTCGACCTCTCGACGCCGCCGGTCATCCCGGAGACCGCGCTCGAAGTCGCGCTCGAATACCCTGAACCCGTCGGCAACATCGCGGTGAGCCCCGGCGGCCGGCTCTTCTTCACGGTGCACCCGGAGTCGCGCCCCCGCGGCAACCGGTTGCTCGAGTTCGTCGACGGCGCGTCCGTTCCGTTCCCGGACGTCCGGTCACAGCTCGACCTGTTCGACACGGTCCTGGGCATCACGATCGACACGCAAAATCGATTGTGGACGATCGATCACGGCAATCACGGACTGCGTAACGCGCGCATTGTCGCGTTCGATCTCGAACGCGACGCCGTCATCCGCGACCAGGTGCTGCCGGACGACGTCGCGCCGGCCGGTTCGTACCTGCAGGACCTGCGCGTCACGCAGGACGGCCGGACGGTGATCATCGCGGACGCGAGTTTCTGGCGAAAGTCGCCGGCGCTCATCGTGTACGACGTGGAGAGCGGCAACGCGCGCCGAATACTCGAGGGGCACGAATCGGTGTCAGCCGGGAATTACGTCATCCGGGCGAACGGCCGGGAGCTTCGCTACCTCGGCGGCATCGTCACGCTCAGGGGCGGCGTCGACGGGCTGGCCGTCGGGCCGGAATGGGTCTACTTCGGCGCTATCAACGGGTCAGGGCTCTTCCGTGTCGCAGTCGCCGACGTTCGCAATGCAGCGCTGTCCGACGGCGAACTGGCCACACGCGTCGAGCACTATTCGCCGAAGCCGCTGAGCGACGGGATGAGCGTCGACGGGAGCGGCAACGTGTACGTCACCGACGTCGAGCACAACTCCGTGTATATTGTCGGTGCCGACAGAAAACCAAGAACGCTGATGCGCTCGTCACGCATACGCTGGCCGGATGCCCTGTCAATCGGCCCTGACGGCCGGATCTACGTGGCGGACAGCGCCTTGCCGGAACTTGTCCTGCAGTCCCGCGAACACATTGCCGCGCAGGGCCCGTATCGCGTCTTCCGGTTCCCGGCAGCCGACGCCGCAGCCACCGACAACTAGAACCCGTACCAGAAAGGAACAATCAATGTCTGCAGAAAACACGCCACTGACGGCGATGGAAGGATTTGACGTCAACCAGACGATCGAGTGGGTTCAGGCTCACGGCCTGGAATTCGCCCTGAACGTCGTCGCCGCGCTCGCGATCTTCATCGTCGGTCGCCTAGTCATCCGCTTCATCATCGCGGGCATGCGCCGCGCCATGCGACGCAGCGAAGTGGACGTCACGCTGGAAACCTTCATCTGCAACCTCGTGCGCATCGCGTTGCTCGTCATCGTCGTCATCATGGCGATCGGCCAACTCGGCGTACAAACGACCTCGTTCATTGCCATTTTCGGCGCTGCCGGCCTTGCGGTCGGCCTGGCGCTGCAGGGCTCGTTGTCCAACTTTGCGGCGGGCGTGCTCATCGTGATGTTCCGGCCGTACAAGATCGGCGACTACATCGAGGCCGCCGGAATCGCCGGTACCGTCGAGCAGGTCCAGATCCTGACGACGATCCTGAAGACGCCGGACAACAAGCAGGTCATCGTACCCAACGGCCAGGTCATGGGCAGCATCATCACGAACTACTCCGCCAACGACACGCGCCGCGTGGACCTCGTGGTCGGCGTGAGCTACAGCGATGACCTTGACAAGGTCCGCCGGACGCTCGAGGAACTCATCGCCGCCGACGATCGCATTCTCGACGAGCCGGCGTGCACGATCGCCGTGTCGGAGCTTGCGGACAACAGCGTCAACTTTATTTGTCGGCCCTGGGTAAATACCGCCGACTACTGGGCCGTCCATTTCGGTCTGACGGAGGCCATCAAGAAGCGCTTCGACGAGGACGGCATCTCGTTCCCGTTCCCGCAGCGGGACGTGCACCTGTACAAGGCGTCCGACTGAGGGCTTGCCCCGGGGGCGCTTCGGCGCCCCCGTCAGTCGGCGTTGTCCGGCTCCACGAAACACCAGCGCAGGTTCGGGATGCGGGCCTTCAGCTCGCGCTCGAGGTGGTTGATGCTGTCGATGGCTGCGGACATGTCGATGGCCGGGTCCAGCTGGATCTTGGCGGCGAGCATCGTGTCCGGCCCGTACTGTATCGTAATGGTATTGAAGACTCTTGCGATCCTTTCCTGGTCGCGGATGATCTCGTCGATCGCCGCCTGGATTTCAGGGTCGGCGGAACGGCCGACCAACAGTGACTTGATGCGCCACGCGATGAACACGGAGATGACGATCAGGATGACGCCGATGCAGATCGAGCCCATCGCATCGTAGACCGGGTTGCCGGTCACTGACGCCAGGACGAGGAAGCCGAGCGCGAGAAAGAGACCGAGCTGTGCGCCGATGTCCTCGCCGAGCACGACCACCAGCTCGGAATTGCGCGTGTGCCGCAGCCATTCGGTGAACGGGCGCTCCCCGCGCACCTTGTTGATCTCACGGATGCACCCGATGAGCGACCCACCCTCGAGCAGGATCGCGAGCGACAACACGAGGATCGCCACCCAGAGGTTGGACAGTTCTTCCGGGTGCGACAGCTTGTGCATGCCTTCGTAGATGGAAAACAGTCCGCCGAGGCTGAACAGCAGCAGCGCGACAATAAAGCTCCAGAAGTAGCTGAGCTTGCCGTATCCCATCGGGTGTTCCGCGTCGGGCTCGCGGCGCGACTGGCGCAGCCCCAGGTACAGGAGTACCTGGTTGCCCGTGTCCGCGTACGAATGGATGGCCTCGGCGAGCATGCTGCCCGATCCCGTGTGCAGCGCCGCCCAGGTCTTGGCGATGGCGATGCCGAAGTTGGCGAGGAACGCGTAGAGGATCGCGCGCGCCGTCGAGGCGTGCGAGGAAGAAGCAGCCATTTCTTGTTGTCAGCCTGTCAACGAATGAGATCGGCTACCGTTATACTGGCATGGACCCCGCTCTTCCAGCGACGTCGAGGTGCCCGTTGTGAAACTCCCCGGCTTCATCATCTGTGCCGTCCTCGCATGCGGCTGCGCCGCGCACCCGGACCCGATCATCGACAAGAAAGGCGTCGACGAGGAGGCCCTCTCCCAGGACTGGGTTGAATGCGAGGCCTACACCGAGGAAGTCGCCATCGAGATGGGCATCGCGAAGGGCTCCGCGGCGGGTGCCGCGGTCGGCGCGATTTCCGGCGCAATCTGGGGCGACGTGGAACGCGGTGCGGCGAACGGCGCGCTCTGGGGCGGCACCGCCTCGGGGCTGGACGCGGACCGCGAGCGCCAGCAGATTTTCAAGCGCTGCCTCGCCCTCCGCGGCTACCGCGTCCTGAACTGACGCCTGCCGTTCCCGTTGACCGGGTCGTGCCGCCGGCGTACTGTACATGCATACAGTATCGGGAGTCCCCATGGCCACGCACGCACACAAGGGCCGCGGCGCCGTATCGGACCGCGACGGCCGCTTCACGACGCGGCCGGTCGAGTGGGAGCCGGACGTCGCCGCGGAGCGCGCCGGCGCGCGGCCGGAGACCGTGCTCCGCGGCATGCGCGCCGGGCGCATCATCGCGACGAACGCGTCTCCCGACATCCCGTTCGACCGCTCCATCAACCCGTACCAGGGCTGCGAGCACGGCTGCATCTACTGCTATGCACGGCCGAGCCACAGCTACCTCGACCTGTCGCCCGGCCTCGACTTCGAAACCCGCATCTTCTACAAGCCGAATGCCTCGGAGCGCCTCGCCGACGCCTGGTCGAAGCCTGGATACCGTTGCGAGCCGATCACGATCGGCGCGAACACGGACCCGTACCAGCCGGCGGAAAAGTCGCTGGGTATCACGCGCAGCCTCCTGGAACTGTTCGCCCGGCACCGGCACCCCGTAAACCTGATCACGAAGAGCCACCTCGTCCTTCGCGACCTCGACCTGCTCACGGACCTCGCCGCCGACCGCCTGTGTTCGGTCGCCGTCAGCGTGCCTACGCTCGACCCGGCGCTGAAACGCATCATGGAACCGCGCGTGCCGTCCGCGGATGCGAGGCTCGACGCGATCCGCCGGCTCAGCGGCGCCGGCGTCCCGACGAGCGTGCTCGTCGCGCCGCTGATTCCCGCGATCAACGACGGCGAAATCGAGGCCATCGTATTCGCCGTCGCCGAGGCCGGAGCACGTGACGCGCACTACATATTTCTGCGGCTGCCGCACGAGGTGCAGGCGCTGTTCGAGGAGTGGCTGGCGACACATTTCCCGGAACGGGCGACGCACGTCATGAGCCTGGTGCGCCAGGCGAGCGGCGGCAAGGCCTACGATGGCCGCTTCGGCGTCCGGCAACGCGGCCGCGGCCCGTACGCGGACATGCTGGGCAAGCGCTTCGCCGCCGCCTGCTCGCGACATGGCCTCGGCAAGGGGCGCTGGACGGAGACGCTGGACTGCAGCCGCTTCCAGGCGCCGGGAGCGCAGCAACTCGGCCTCGGTTTCTGACCGCCGGTAACATAACGCGGCCGGACACGGTCACTCTCTACACGGTAGCCAGTGCAGCCGGTATAGTGACAACGGGGCCGGCCGATGCGACGCCGAGGACGAACTTGGCGCCGTCGGAGCGGTCCCAGATCCAGTGATCCCCAGAGATACGCCGACGGCAACTCGATGATTTTCAAGCGCATAGCTTTTCTTGCCCGCATCGCGGCACTGGCGGCCGTTGCCGCGGCGGGCACGGCGGTAGCCCAGGACGAGGCGACGCCGCCCGTCGACGACGTTCCGGCGACCAAAACGGTCGATACCGGAACGGCCGATACCGAAACGGCCGATACCGGAACGGCCGATACCGGAACGGCCGATACCGAAACGGCCGATACCGGAACGGCCGATACCGGAACGGACGATGCCGAAACGGACGCCGACGAATCCGTCGCCGGCGATGACGAGCCCGCGACGGCGGCCCAAGCGGACATCGCCGCGGAGGGCGCGGACGAAAACGTCCCGAGCGACGACACCGCCGCCATGGAACCCGGCGCGGAAGACGCGCCCGCCGTCGACCCGGCCGTCGCCGGGCCGCCGATGGAAGAATACGAGAACCCGGACCTGTCCGATCGCGAACGGCTGTCGGCGGCATTCCGCCGTTTCCAGGAGTTGCGCGAAGCCGGCATGTACGACGAAGCGGAAAATGCCGCGAAGCGGGCGGTCGAGCTTTCGATCACGAGCACGGGACCGCGCTCCAACCAGACCGCGAAGTCGCTGACGAACCTGGCGCTGGTGCAATACGATTCGCGCAACTATGACGCCGCGCGGCAAAACTTCGAAAGCGCGATCGAGATCTACAAGGAAAACGAGGACCAGCTCAGCGCCCGCCTCGTCAATCCGCTCCGCGGTCTCGGCGCCGCGCAGCTCGAGTCCGGCCGCCCGGACCTTGCGAAACGCACCTACCGGCAGGCCGTGCACATCACGCACGTGAACGAGGGCCCGCACAACCTCGACCAGATGCCGATCCTCGAAGCGCTGGCCGAGACGAACCTCCGGATGGGCGATCTCGACGCGGCCAAAGACGCGCAGGACCGAATCTACGCGCTCAACGTTCGCCACATGGACGGGAACCCGATGGCGCTGGTGCCGTCGCTGATGCGGCGCGCGGCCTGGCAACACCGGGCCGGCTACGTGGTCGACGAGCGCGCGACCTACCGGCGCGTGTTGCGGATCATCGAGGACACGAAAGGCAAGGAAGACCTCGCACTCATCGAGCCCCTGACGAAACTCGCCGAATCCTACTTCTACGTCGACATGACGGAGCCGGGCACGTTCCAGGCCGCGTCGCTCGCGACCGGCGAGATCTATTTCAAGCGTGCGGTCCGGATTGCCGAAGAAAGCCCGGATTCCAACTGGCAGATCCTCGCGGACGCGATGCTGTCACTGGCCGACTATTACAATTTCCGGTCGGACCAGGGTCGGGCGCGGCGCGCCTATCGCGACGTATGGGACCTGCTCTCGGACGACCCGGAGCGAATCGCGTACCGGGACGAAGAACTCGGCAGGTTGCATGTCCTGAACGAGGAGCCGATACCGCAGTACGTCGGCGACGCGACCCGCAGCGCCCGGCGGCAGGGCGACCCGGACATTCGCGAGGGCAACGTGATCGTTGCGTATGACGTCAGCTCGCGCGGCCGCCTGTCGGGCCTGCGCATCGTCGACCTGTCGCCGCCGCAGTTCGAGGACATGGAATCGCAGGTCGTGCGCGAAATGCGCAAGCGCATCTACCGCCCGCGCTTCGTCGACGGCGAAGCCGCGGATTCCACGAACGAGGTCCTGACGCACCGTTTCTTCTACGATCAGAGCGAACTCGACGAGCGTATTGCGGCCGCCACCGCGGACGGCGACGGCGCCTGACGCGCCGCACAATCCACGTGCGGCCGTTCGCCATTGTCCTGCTCCTCTTTGCGCTGCTCCCGTGCGGGGCGTCGGCGTCCGTCCACTGCGAGGACGACTGGATCTGCATCGACGAGGTTCGGCACGGTGACACGATCGAGTTGCTGGCCCGCAATCTCCAGGACTATCCGCTGACGTTCACGCTGAGGGTCCGGACACGCTCGTACGACGTCGACGGGGACCGCCGGCTCACCGCGACACTCGGCCCCGGTGAGCAGCGCACCGCCGTGGTACTGAAGCCCCGCCCCGAGTTCGCAGAGAACTATTATTCCTTCGACGTCGACTGGACCGTCGGCGACAAGGATGCCAATCACGACGACGATTACGTCTACGCGCTGCCCTACCGCAAGGGCCGCACGTACCGCATCCTGCAGGGCTACGGCTCGCGCTTCAGTCACCGCGGCCGCGAGGAGTTCGCGGTCGACTTCGACATGCCCGAAGGCACGCCGGTACATGCCGCGCGCGATGGCGTGGTGGTGCGCGTCGTCGACACCCACGACCGCGGCTGCTGGGAGAGCGGCTGCGGCGACTACGCAAACTTCATCGTCGTGCTGCACGATGACTCGACGACGGGCGAGTACTATCATCTGCAGAAGGACGGCGCGCTCGTCACGGTCGGCGAGCGCGTTACGCGCGGCCAGCTCATCGGGCTGTCGGGCAACACCGGCCACACCGCCATGCCGCACCTGCACTTCGCCGTGTACCGCGCAACCAGCGGCGGCAACACGCAATCGATACCTGTCCGCTTCGAAAGCGCGGACGGCATCGTCAACACACCGCGCCGCGGTGCACGCTACCAGGCGCTTTGACCAGGACCCAGCAAACATGACCCGCGAAAAACGCCAGCACCTCCCGACCCCGGCCGAGGCACTGCCCGGCAGCGACGGGCCGATGCCCGTGCCCGAGCGCCACTTCGTCAATGGCAACCCGTTGTCGCCGCCGTTCCCGGACGGCCTCGAGCAGGCCGTGTTCGGCCTCGGCTGTTTCTGGGGCGCCGAGCGCCGTTTCTGGCAGACGGATGGCGTGTACACGACCGCGGCAGGCTACGCCGGCGGCATTACGCCGAATCCCACCTACCGCGACGTGTGCTCCGGGCTGACCGGGCACACGGAAGTGGTGCTCGTCGTTTTCGACCCGGCTGTGATCGACTACGCGACGTTGCTGGCCGTCTTCTGGGAATCGCACGACCCGACCCAGGGCATGCGCCAGGGCAACGATGTCGGCACGCAGTATCGATCGGCCATCTACACGACGAACGGTACGCAGGCCGCGATCGCCACTCGGTCGCGCGATGCATACGCGGCGGAGCTGGCGGCTGCCGGCTACGGCGGGATTACCACCGAGATTGCGCCGCTCGATGCGTTCTACTACGCCGAGGACTATCACCAGCAATACCTCGCGAAAAACCCGGATGGCTACTGCGGCCTCGGCGGCACCGGCGTGAGTTGCCCGGTCGGCCTCGTGACGGATCGCCGCAGCGCCTGACGTCGTCCCGCTGACTTCGCCGGGCCGCGGCAGGACTGGCCGCGCCCGAGCGCGCGCATGTAGTATCGTTGTGACCCGAAACCGGGGGGAGCAGTACCCAAGTGAGCCAGAAGAAAGCGCGAAAGAAAAAAAAGGCGCCGGCGAGCCTGCGCCGGCCGACGCGGCAACAGGCCGAGGACGCCGTCCGCACGCTGTTGCTGTGGGCCGGCGAGGACATTCACCGTGAAGGCCTGATCGACACGCCGAAGCGCGTCGCACGCGCGTACGAAGACTGGTTCAGCGGCTACAGCGCAGACCCGGTTGGCTTCCTGGCGCGTACGTTCGAGGAAGTCGAGGGCTACGACGAGATGATCGTGCTCCGCGACATCGAGTTCGAATCGCATTGCGAGCATCACATGGCCCCGATCATCGGCCGGGCACACGTGGGCTACCTGCCAAACAACAAGGTCGTCGGCATCAGCAAGCTCGCGCGCGTCGTCGAGGCGTTCGCCCGGCGCTTCCAGGTGCAGGAGAAGATGACCGCGCAGATTGCAAACTGCATCTGCGAGGTGTTGAGCCCCAAGGGCGTCGGTGTGGTGATCGAGGCGGCGCACCAATGCATGACGACCCGCGGCGTGCACAAGACCGACGTGACGATGGTCACGAGCCAGATGCTGGGCACGTTCCGGAAAGACGCACGCACGCGCGCCGAGTTCCTGCGCATGATCGACGCGCGCCGCAACTGACGGGCGTCGCAGCGTGAAACGCTGGCTGGCATCCGCGGGCGCCGTCCTTGCCGCGCTCTTGCTGTACTTCATCGCCTGGCCGGTTCCGGTAGACCCGGTCGCGTGGCAGGCCCCGGACGACCGCGGACTGACCGGCGCGTTCTCGTCGAACGAGCTGCTGGCCACGGCGCGTTCGATCGATCTCGGCACCGCTGACGGCCCGGAAAACCTGGCACGCGGCGCCGACGGCCACCTGTACGCCGGCGTGCACGACGGCCGGATTCTTCGCCTGCCCGTCCGTGGCGGGAGGCCCGCGGTGTTCGCGGAGGTCGGCGGACGCCCGCTCGGCATCGAGGCAGCGGCCGACGGTTCGCTCATCGTCGCCAACGCGGTGCTCGGCGTGCAGCGAATTGCGCGCGACGGCAGCGTCGAAGTCCTGCTCGACAGCGTCGACGGCGAGGCGCTCGTTGCCGCGAATGACGTCGCGATCGGTTCCGACGGCATGCTCTACGTCAGCGAATCGTCGCGCAAGTTCGGGACGGCCCGTTACCGCGGCACGCTGGAGGCGAGCCTGCTCGACATCCTTGAGCACGGTGGGCACGGGCGCGTGCTGGCGTTCGACCCGTCCAACGGAGATGTCTCGCTCGTGCTCGACGGGCTGAACTACGCCAACGGCGTGGCGGTCAGCGACGACGGAACGGCACTCCTGATCGTCGAAACGGGAAGCTACCGGGTACTGCGCTGCCCGCTGCCCGTCGTCGGCCGGTGCCGGCCCGACGTCGTCATCGACAATCTCCCCGGCTTCCCCGACAACATCGACAACGGCCTGAACGGCCGCTTCTGGATAGGGCTCGTCAATCCGCGCAACGCGATCGTGGACCGGACGTCCGACCGGCCGTTCGTGCGCAAGGTCCTGCAGCGACTGCCGGCCTTCCTGCGGCCGAAGCCCGTTCGATCGTCGCACGTGATCGCGATCGACATAAAAGGCGAGGTGCTGATGGACCTGCAGGACCCTGACGCCCGCTACCCGATGCTGACGGGCGCGCTGGAGCTGCCGCAGCGCATCTACTTTGGCGCGCTGACCGGGGCCCGCCTGCCCTACGTCGACAAGAGCGACCTCCTCTAGTCCTCGCCCGTTCCCGGCAGCAGCGCGGCATCGCCGTCAAAATCCGGGCCCAGCATCTGCTCGCGCACGAGCGGGATCGGTGGTGAGCCGAAGCCCAGGAAGCCGTCGTGGAACGCCTTCCACGCTTCGCGGCCGCCGCGGCCCGCGGTCCAGTCCTCGCGCAGCTTCATGATCATCAGCTTGCCGAGCGTGTAGTTCAGGTAGCCCGGGTCGTAGGTGCCGCGCAAGGCCTGCTGCGTCGCGTTGCCGAAATCCTGGAAGGCCTTCTCCTCGAACAGCGCCTGGCTTTCCTCGACCGACATGCCCTCGGCGTGCAGGCCAATGGCCGACAGGTAGCGCACGTTGCGCAGCAGCGCGTTCAGGAGCTGCCCGATCTGCACTTCCGGGTCGCCGTCGCCGAGACCGGCCTCGATCACCATCTCCTCGACGTAGTGCGCCCAGCCTTCCACGAAGGTGTACGTCCCGAAGTGCGGCCCGACGGCGTTCGCTGCCCGGTTAGCATGCAGGAACTGCAGGAAATGACCCGGCCACACCTCGTGCACCGAGATCGCGAGCAGGTCGGTCTCGCCCGGCACGTACGCGAGCTGGTCTTCCTCGCTCCACGTCGGGTCCGGCGGGGCGATGTAGTACACCGACGGCAGGCCGGACTCGAACGGACCGGGGATGGAAATGTACGCGGCGTTGAAGCGGCGGTGCGGCGGCGCCTCGTCGACGAGCGCGTCCTCGGTGCCCGGGATCGAGACCAGGTCCTCGGCCACCACGAAGTCCTTCAGCATCGGCAGCTGCCGGCGCGCGCCGGCGACGGCGCCCTCGGGCGGCTTCTTCGCCTGCACCGCGAGCACGCAGTCCGCCGTGCTCGCCCCGGGGGCAAACTCGGCGCAGGCCTCGCGCAGCGCAGCCAGGTTGCGTTCGAGGTCGGCCTCTCCCGCCGCCTTCAGTTCGGCCAGCGTGACGTCGACGCCCTGCGTCTCGCGAAGCATTGCGAGGAAAGTCGCCTCGCCCAGTGCGAAGTCGTCGGTCGCCGCGGCCTTCTGTTCCTCCAGCCACGCGACCGTGACACGCACGGCGTCGATGGCCGAGCCGTTGGCCGCGGCGAACTGGCGCTGGAGCTGCTCGTCCTCGACCCCGGCGAACAGCGCCGGCACCGTGCCCTCGAGGTAGCCCTGCAGGCCGCTCAGGATGCCGTGGGCCGTGTTGACGTACGGCGCCGGCAACGGCGGTTCCAGGTTGTCCCGCATTTGCTGCAGCATGCGGGGCAACTGGCCGATGTATTGTGAGTACGCGGCAATGCGTGTCTCGAGCGGCGCGTACTCGCGGTCTACGTAGACGCTGAAGCCCAGCGAGCCGACGTACATGACCGGGTTCTTCGTGAAGAAATCCGTGTCCCTGAGCCAGAAGCGCTGGCCGCGCAAGGCCTGCACGAGGTAGTCGCGTTCGAAGGCCTGTATGCCGTCGAGGTCATCGTAGGCCGATGCCGCGTCGATCGCCTCGTCCAGCCACGCGGCATATGCCGCGATCGCCTCCGCGCCGAGGTCGGATGCCTGGCCGTCGTACTCGTGGAGGCCCGCGTCGACCGCGATCTCCGGGTTGAAATCGTAGTACCGGGCCACGGTTCCGGCCACGAATTCCGGCCACGGGGGCCGTTCTTCGCTGACGGCCTGCGCCGGTTCATCGCGCGAGCACGCGGTAAGGACGAGTACGGCGGCGACGGCCACCCAGGCTGCTTTTTTCATCGGGATTCTCTCTTCGGGATTCTGAGCGAGACGCGCGGCTTCGTTAGTCGAGACCGAGTTCACCGGCGCCCTGGCGGAAGACGATGTCCACCGGGATGTTTGCGCGCGTGAGGCGGTCGAGGTCCTCCTGGAGCTGCGGGCCGATCACGCCGCGCGTGTTCGTAAGCTCGGTGGCGCCGGCGTGGTCGCCGTCACCCTGCAGTGTCAGCAGCAGGACGGACAGGCCGCGTGCGGCTTCCTTCATGCGCTCGAAGTCGACGCGGTACGTGCCGGTCTCCGGGTCGCGGACGAAGGCGCCGTGCTCGGCGAAGTAGTTGAAGCGCACCATGTTCGCCTTGCCGTGCGCGCTGCTCGCACCGAAGCGGATCGAACGGAAGATGCTGGCCATGAACGTGACGTAATAATCGCGCAGGTCGACGTCGCCGAGTTCGCCGGCATCGTGCAGCTCGTTGATCATGTAGAAACCGAGGATGTCGGCCTTGCCCTCTTCCATGCTGGAGGCCATGTCGAGCAGGGCTTCGCGAACGGTGCCGCGCCCGTTGATCGTGTTCTTGATGCCGAGGCCGTGCGCGACCTCGTGAAACATCGTATTCGCGAAGAACGCGTCGAACGTGACGTGCTCCCGCTGCGACGGGTCCACCAGCGTGTCCGCGATCGGCTCGAGGATCTTGTCGAACTTCGCCTGCATCGCGTTTTTGAGCTGGAGGCGTCGCGTGCCCTTCTCGAGCTGCACCTGCTCGTCGTTCGGCAGGTTGATCGCGATCGTCTTCGAACCGGCGTTCGAGTGGCCGGCGTAGTAGATCACGTCGTAGGCATTGAGGTCGGAGTCCATGCCCGGCGATTCCTGCTTGTACGCGTCGGGCACGGGCAGGTTGTCCTGCAGCTCCGGCAGGAACGCCGCGTAGCGGCTCAGCCGGTTGCTCCAGTCGAGGTCCTTGACGAGCACGTAGGATTCGTAGGCGGCCCGGTAGCCGAACAGGCGGTCTTCGTAGGACTCGATCGGACCGATCACGACGTCGATCTCGTTGTCCTTCACGTCCATCCAGTAGAGGTCGCTCGCCTGGTAGTCGTCGCTGATCAGCGCCTGGGCGCGCAGCTTCAGGTAGGTCGCGAACTCGGCACTCACCGCGAGATCGGCGGCCTCGTGCAACAGCTTCGCGGCCTCTGCCAGCGGCTCCCGGTACGCGACGTGGTACGGCACGAGGACGAGTTCACCGGCCTCGTTGCGGCGGACCAGCGAATATTGGCCGGTCTTGCCGGGCAGGTACGCCGCGTCGAACTCCTCGCGCGTCATGTCCGCCGGGTAGAAGTTGGCGCCGAGCGGCTTCGGGCCGACACCTTCGATGAACGGCGCCTCGTCGTCGAGGCGGTCCCACGGGCCGTAGTTCAGTTCAGCGAACTGCCGCTGCGGGCCGACGCCCAGCGTCTCGAGCCAGGCCTTGTAGTCGTCACCGTAGGCCTGCCGCCAGAACAGGTCGTCCATGATGACCGACGCGTCAATCAGCTTGGCGATCATCTCGCGCTGGCCTTCGGTGAGCTGGGACAGGTCGGCCGTGAGCGCGAACTCGGCGTAAATTTCCGGGCGCGGCTCTGCCGTCCGCACTGCGGTGTCGGTGGATTCCGGTGGGGTGTCGGTCGAACAGGCGGCGAAGAAACCAAGGAAGAACAGCGCGCCGACGAGGCGCGAAATCGAGGGCTGCGTCACGGTAGCTCCGGAGCGTTGAAGTGGCGGCATTATCGCACAGGCCGCCGCCGGAGCCCCACTGGTGAAACCGCCTAGAGGTCCACCAGCGTGATGTCCGACGCATCCAGCGACTCGCCCAGGAATCGGCCCCCGACGCGGGCGAAACGGCTCGCCCCGTCGGTCGCGAACAGCCGCAATCCGCCGGCCGGCTTGTCCGAGCGCAGGCCGAGATCGTCGAGCATCGTACTCGCCGCCTGCGCGGTCGTGCTCGCCGAATCGACGATCATGGTGCCGGGCGCCACGACCTCTGCGATGGCATCCCGCAGCAGCGGGAAATGCGTACAGCCGAGGATGATGCTGTCCGGCGCGCGTGCTTCCTCGGGCAGAAGGCCGAGGTAGCGCCGGATCACGGCCGTGGCGATGTCGCCGGTGGTCCAGCCCTCCTCGGCGAGCGACACCAGCATCTCGCAGGCCAGCTCGCGCACGGTGGCCCCGGGGTCGCGCGCGGCAATCGCGTGGCGATAGGCCCCGAGCCGCACGGTAGCCTCGGTAGCCAGCACGAGGTGCGAGGCGCCGGGGCGCGTGCCGACGGCGGCGGTCGCGCCGGGCTCGACCACGCCGATGACCGGCAGCGGCGCCATCTGCTCGCGCAGCGCATCGAGTGCCACCGCGGAAGCCGTGTTGCACGCGACCACGAGCAGCTTGATGCCCTGCTGCTGCAGGTGCCGTGTTGCCTGGCAGGCATAGCGGGAAATCGACGCGGGGCTCTTCGTGCCGTACGGCAGCCGCGCCGTATCGCCGAGATACATCAGGTCCTCCGCGGGCAGCGCCTCGCGCAGGGCTTTCAATACGGTCAGGCCGCCGACACCGGAGTCGAAGACGCCGATCGGCAGCGGCCGCGTCTGGGTCGCGTTCATGCGCGCATTGTACCCATGGCAACTGTGGAATAATCCTCCCTCCGCCATTCCTTTTCCGGTTCCAGCGTGCACAGGATCCTGACCGCGATCGGCCTGCTGATCGCCCTGCTCATCGTCATCGGCTTCGCCCTGCCCCGACAGTCCCGCTTCGTGGTCAGCGACACGGTTCATGCGCCGGCGGCTACAGTGTTCGCCCAGCTCAACGACCTGCGGCGCACCCAGCTCTGGGCGGACGTGGCGTTCACGGACCCGAATGCCGACGTCACGTTCGCGGGCCCGGCCCGCGGTGTCGGCGCCACGGTCAGCTGGAACGGCGCCATTGCCGGCAGCGGGACGCAGACGATCGTCGAGAGCCGCCCGTACGATTACGTCGGGACGCTGATCAACGGTGGCGAGCCCGGTGAAACGCGCACCTGGTTCACCCTGGTTCCCGAGCCCGGCGCGACGCGGGTCGACTGGGGATTCGAGCACGACTACGGCTACAACCTCGTCGGCCGCTACGTCGGCGCGGTCGTCACCGGCATCATTCGTCGTGACTACTCGGCGCGGCTGGCCAGGCTGGTCGAACTCGCGGAGAGCCTGCCGCCTGCGGACTTCGGCAGCCTCGCCATCGAGCGCGTATTGGTCGAGCCGCAACGGATTGCCTACAAGACGGTGCAGTCGTCGCCGGATGCGGCCTCGATCTCCGGGGCCCTCGGCAACGCGTACTTCGACGTGCTGGCGTTCATGGATTCGCAGGGCCTGCGCCAGGTCGGCGCGCCGGTCGCCATTGCACGGCGCTTCGACGGCGCGCAGCTGCGCTTCGATGCCGGCATCCCGTTTGCCGGGGACGGCGACGGCAGCGCGCCGGACGTGAAGATCGGCAGCACGCCCGGAGGGCCGTCGCTGCGCGTGCGGCATGTCGGCCCCTACCGCGCGCTGGCGGAGACACACCGACGGATCGCCGCCTACCTCGCCGCGCTCGGCATCGAACGCAATGGGAATTCGTGGGAGTCCTACGTGAGTGACCCGACCGAGGTGCCGGAGCGCGACCTCGTCACGTACGTGTACTACCCGGTCCGGGACGAACCCTGACGCCGGACGGGGAGAATCAGAGCGGGAGTGACTTGACCAGGAACGGTGCCGGGACGCCGTCGTCGCTGCCATGCCGTCCGGGCAGCGCGGTCAGCCGCGCAAGCTCACCGTAGAGCTGGACCAGGGCAACCGCGCATTCGCTCGCTTCCTTCGTAGACATCTTGCGCACCGACGCCCGGATCGGGCCCTCACCGTTCAGCGGCGCCACCGAATGCATTCGCCGGCGCGCCTCGGCGAAGCGTTCCTTGAGCGCGACGGGCAGCTCATCCTCGTCGATATCGGCAAGATTGTCCGTATAGGCACGGATAAGTCTTTGTTTTACTGGCCCATCTCCCGCCAACACGGTCACGGCGGCGAAAAAGCGATCGACGTGGTTCGTCATCTCGACTCCAGCGTTATTATCATTATGTCGAGCCCCCGGCGCCCCTCTCAAAGCCGACCGGTGGCCATGTCGCTTGCGTTCGCTACCTCCTGTAGCTGGCAGCCTCTAACGGGCTGTTCGTTCCTGAAAATGTCCTTGGTGTATCAGGAACCTGCGCACGGTTCTTATAACAAGAAATTGAAAGTCCGCGCAAGTTTTGTGGAGCGCCTGTCAAATTCCCCGTGTCAGGCCGATTTTCGGAACGCGAGGCGCCAGTTCGAGTCGCCGAGGGACCGCTCGTCCGCGTACAGCGCATCGGCGGTATCCGGCTCCCACGCGACGGCCAGCGTCTCGTTCATCACGTACTCGCGATGGGCCGCGAGTGCCCGTTCGACGTCGTCGCTGCCGGTGACACCGAGCACGATGCGGTCGGAAACCTCGAGGCCTGCCTGTTTGCGCGCGTCCTGCACGGAGCGAACGACTTCGCGGGCAAGACCTTCGTCGACGAGGGCGGCGCTCAGGCTCGTGTCGAACGCGGCGAGGTAACCCATGTCTTCCGCGCAGGCATAGCCCTCCGCCGAACTGGTCTCGACAAGGAAGTCCTCGGGCCCGAGCGGCTCGTCGATCATCGGCGTCTGCACACTTTCACCGCGCGCTGTCGCCCCGGCGATGGCGGCCGTGTCCGCGTCGTTGTCGAGCCACGCCTTCAGCTGTGGCAGTACCTTGCCGTGCCCGCGTTTGCCGAGCCGCGGCAGGTTCGGCTTGATGCGGTAGCTGACGAGCCCCGCGTCGCGCGCGATGAACTCGATGGCCTTCACGTTCAGCTCTTCGAGCACCTGGTCCTGGTGCGCCTCGAGCGCATCGTGCGCAGCATCGTTCGGCGTCCGCACGAGCAGACGGCTGAGCGGCTGGCGCGTACGCACGCCGGACTGGCCGCGCGCGGCGCGGCCGAGGCCGACCAGCTTCTGCACGACGTCGACGTCGCCGAGCAGTTCGTCGTCCTGCCAGCTCTCATCGGCGACCGGCCATTCGGTCATGTGCACGCTGAGCGGCGCGTCCGGGTGCACCGTGCGCACGAGGTTCTGGTACACGTTTTCCGCAAGGAACGGCACGAACGGCGCCATCAGCCGGTGCGCCACGTCCAGGCACTGGTACAGCGTGAGGTAGGCCATGTGCTTGTCGGCGAGGTCCGTCGACTTCCAGAAGCGGCGGCGGTTGCGGCGCACGTACCAGTTGCTGAGCTGGTCGATGAACGACTCGATGGCCTCGCCCGCCGACTTCGCGTCGTAGCGGTCCATGGCATCGGAGACGAGCGTGATCGTGCGATGCGCAAGCGCCATCGCCCAGCGGTCGATCTCCGGCCGCTCGTTGACGGGCACGTCTTTTTGCAGGTCCACGTCGTCGAGGCGCGCGTACAGCACGAAGAAGCCGTACGTGTTCCAGAACGTATTGACGAAGGAACTCGCGACATCGGAAACGATGTCGACCGAGATGCGCTTCGGCACGTCCGGCGACAGGCGCGCAAGGAAGTACCAGCGCAGCGGGTCGGCACCCACCGTGTCGAACACGTCGTAGGGGTTGATGATGTTCCCCTGCGACTTGGACATTTTCTTGCCGTCCTTGTCGACGATGAGGTTCAGGCAGATGCAGTTCTTGTAGGCGACACTGTCCGACACCAGCGTCGCAATGGCGTGCAGCGTGTAGAACCAGCCGCGCGTCTGGTCGATGGCCTCGCAGATGTAGTCGGCCGGGAAATGCTGCTCGAAGGTTTCCTTGTTCTCGAACGGGTAATGCCACTGCGCGTAGGACATGGCGCCCGAGTCGAACCAGCAGTCAATGACTTCCGGCACCCGTTGCCAGGTCTTGCCGTCGGCCTCGAACGTGACCTCGTCAACGGCAGGCCGGTGCAGGTCGAGGTCCGAGAGCTTGCGACCGGTGAGCTTCTCGAGCTCGGCGACGGAGCCGATGCAGCGGTAGTTGTCCTCGCCGTCGGTCCATACCGGCAACGGCGTGCCCCAGAATCGCTCGCGGGACAGCGCCCAGTCGATGTTGTTCTCGAGCCAGTTGCCGAAGCGGCCGTCCTTGATGTGCTCGGGCACCCAGTTGATCGTCTGGTTCAGCACGCTCATGCGCTCGCGGAACTCGGACGTGCGGATGTACCACGCGTTCTTCGCGTAGTAGATGATGGGGTCGCCAGTGCGCCAGCCGAACGGGTAGTTATGCGTGTAGCGCTCGGAGCGGAACATGAGCCCGCGCTCCTTCAGGATTTTGATCAGCGGCTTGTCCGCGTCCTTGAAGAACAGCCCGGCGACGGGTTCGACGGCGTCGACGAAGTGCCCGTCGAGGCCCACGCCGTGCACGACCGGCAGGCCGTTCGCCTGGCCGAGCGCGAGGTCGTCAACGCCGTAGGCCGGCGCCGTGTGCACGATGCCGGTGCCATCCTCGGTGCTGACGAAGTCGGCGGCCAGCACCTGGAACGCGTTCGGCGCGTCGACGTCGAGGTGGTCGAACAGGCGCGTGTAGCGCGTGCCGACCAGGTCCGCGCCCTTCACCGTCTTCACGACGTCGTGCTCGATGTCGCGGAACACTTTCTCGCGCAGGGCCTCGGCGACGATCAGCGTCTGCCCTTCCGATGTGCAGTAGCTGTAGTCGATGTCGTTGCCGACCGCGAGCGCGAGGTTCGACGGCAGCGTCCACGGCGTGGTCGTCCACACGAGGAAGTAGGTATCGGCCTCGCCCGCCACCGGGAAGCGCACGGTGATCGATGGGTCTTCGGTCTCCTTGTAGCCGAGCGCGAGCTCGTGCGACGAGAGCGTGGCGCCGATGCGCGGGTCGTAGGGCACGACCTTGTAGCCCTGGTAGATGAGGCCCTTGTCCCAGATCGTCTGCAGCAGGTTCCAGACGGACTCGATGAAGCTGTTGTCGAGCGTGTAATAGGCTTCGTCCATGTTGACCCAGAAGCCCATGCGTTCCGTCATCTTCTCCCAGTCACCGATGTAGCGCATGACGGACTCGCGACAGCGACGCGTGAACTCGTCGATGCCGACCTTGGCCTCGATTTCCTTCTTGTCGAAGATGCCGAGCTCTTTCTCGACCTCGTGCTCGACCGGCAGGCCGTGCGTGTCCCAGCCGGCTTTGCGCGGCACGTGGTAGCCGCGCATGGTCTTGTAGCGCGGGAACACGTCCTTGAAGCTCCGCGCGAGCACGTGATGAATGCCGGGCTTGCCGTTCGCCGTGGGCGGGCCCTCATTGAAGCTGAAATGCGGCCGCCCCTCGGACGCGGCCAGCGTCTTCGCGAACACGTCGTGCTCGCGCCAGAACTCCAGCACGTCGGTTTCGAGTTTCGGCCCGTCGTAACGGCCGGCTACTTCACTGAATGACAATTCCTACACTCCAAAAGCAAAACGCCCCGGGTGCTCTCATGAGCACCCGGGGCGAAGAATTCCGCGGTACCACCCGGCTTCGCGGCCAACTGCCGCCTCGTGGGCCTCGTGGACCCGGCGCCCGTCTCGTGGGCCGTCCGGCTGCGTCTACTGGGGGATTGCCAATCGGCAAGGGCCTGTTCGGGCAGCGACTCCGGGGTGATATTCGGCGGATCCGGCCCCGGGGCTCACACCGTCCCCCGGTCGCTCGAGGCCAGGCGGCCCGCCTGTTTGTCCCCATCAACGTCTTGGGGCGCAGGTTAGTGGTTTAAAAGGGGTTAAACAAGGGGTGCGGTGGTACGGTGGGCGCGGCCCGGCGCGGAGACCGGCCCGGGAGTCGTCAGAAATGGAATCGAACAATGGCCGCTACTGGACGCGAATCCTCGTCCTGTTCGCAGCAGGGCTGGCGGGCGTCCTGTCCGCCATCCCCATCATCCCGAAACTGATTGCGGCGTCCGGCGAAGAGCCGCCGTTGCCGATGGCCCTGATCCAGGCCGCCTCCGTCGTGCAGTCGTCGGCGATCCTGTTCGGCATGGTCCTGCTCGGCGCCTGGCTTTCCCCGAAGGTGGACCTCGGGACGCCGCTCATCGACACCTACGTACTCAGGACTGCTCGCGCGCCGGACACCCGCCGAATCCTTGTGTCGTCGATCGCCGGCGGCCTGGTGGGCGGCGTGCTGCTCGTCGCCATTTCGCGCTACTGGCTACCTGCGCTACCAACGGAATTCATCGAGAATGCCGGCAAGTTTGACCCGCCGTTCTACACGCGGATCCTCTACGGCGGCATCACCGAGGAAATCCTGATCCGCTGGGGCCTGATGACGTTCCTCACGTGGGGGCTCTTCCGACTGACGCAGGGTAAAGACTCAACGGTATCGGCCAGCAATTACCTGCTCGCCATTCTGCTTTCGGCCATCGTCTTCGGCGCGGGACACCTGCCCGCCGCCCACCTGCTAGCGCCCGAAGTCACTGCACCGCTTGTGGCTTACATCATCGTTGGCAACAGCGCGTTCGGACTCATCGCCGGCTACCTGTACTGGAAGCGCGGTCTCGAGGCGGCGATCCTGGCGCACGTCCTGGCGCATTGCGTGATGGTGGTCAGTGAGATGCTGGCGAGCTGATACGGCCGGAGATCCGATAAAGTCCTCGGTGCCCGGCCGACGTTGCGCTCGATACAACCCGGCCACGACGCACCAACGTCCGTCCTGATAGTTGTCCGACAGCATTCGCTCAATTCCGCCATGATTGCCGAGGAACTGCCGGTGCGACCTGCCCGGGTATTCGACGAATCTTGGGGAATGAAAGTGCGTGACGTGCTGATCTTGCGTCGAGACAACGGTTGGATCGAGGTCGCGCGTCGCGGCAGCCATCGCCAGGTCAAGCACCCATCCGGGAAAGGACGCGTAACAGTTCCGGGCAAGCCTTCCGACGACTTGGCAGCCGTCACCCTCAACAGTATCCTCAAACAGTCCGGTCTAATGGAGTGCCCCCGCCGTGCGCTACGCCATTGTCATCGAGTCCGCCGGCCCCAACTTTTCGGCCTACGTACCTGACTTGCCCGGTTGCGTTGCCACGGGCACGACGTTGAAAGAAACAGAGTCACAGATTCGCGAAGCCATCGAGTTTCACCTGGACGGACTTCGGGCAGACAATCTGCCGATCCCGCCTGCGTCCAGTCGCGTCGACTACGTCGAGGTCGCTGCCTGACCGTTGGTAGCACGCATTGACGGGGGGCTCGAAGCGCCCGTTGCAGTCTCCGCATGTCATTCGCTTGACGCCGTGTCCCGTTCCGCAGCCTGGACGCCGAAACTCATCGAATCGAACATCCGCTCCAGCTCCGGCGACACACGACTGTCGACCAACGCGCGTATCCGCTCGACCAGTTCCGCGCGCCGCTCTCGCAGTTCGCCGATCTCCTGCTCGAGGCGCACGATGCGCAGCAGTGACAGCGTCGACACGAGCAGGCCCGCCTCGGCTTCCAGCAGCCGCATCGAGGCCGCCGTGCTGATGACGAGCGCGACGGCTGCGGCCAGCGCCCAGGCCCATCCGGCGAACGACCCGACGAGCACGATGATGACGAGGTAGATCACCGGCAACAGCGCGAGCGTCGCCAGCACCTTCAGCGTGGCCTCGTCGTCCTTCTCGTAGCTGAACTTCGTCCCGACCAGCCCCGCCGCCCAGGCGATCGGCAGCTGAATCAGCGCCGCCGGTATCGCGAGCGGCAACAGCAGCAACATCATCAGGGCCCGCCCCGTGATCCGGCGCGCGGCCTTGCCGACCGGCACCGGCTTCCGGAGCTGGTAGTCCTTGATGCCCAGCATGTCGAGGCGCGCCTGGTAGTCCTCCGCGTCTCTCCGGTACGCCTCCACGTCCGGGTCGTTCGGGGCCTGCAGGTAGCCCGCGACGAAACGCCGGTTCAGCTCCACGTACTGCGCCGGTGTGAGACGCGCCGACGATGGCTTGTAGAGGCGCCGCGATATCTGCGCGAAACGCAGCGTACTCCAGTCGGGCGCATTGAGTGTCACGGCGGCGAGCGCCGTGGCGACGTCGTCCGTGAGTACGCGCACGGCGGCCTCCGCATCGTCCCTGAAATCGGCGATACGCGCCTCGTCGATACGAATCGGCGCGCCGAACTCCAGCAGCACCTGGCTGCGAAAGCGGTGCCGATGGAGGTAGTTGAGTCCACAGGGCACGATCGTGACCGGGATACGGTTGTTGGCCGCTGCTTCCAGCGCGACGCGCGCCGTGCCGGTTTTCAGCTTCGCGAGCCGCGACTCCACGTGGCTCACGCCTTCCGGAAAGATTCCGAGGCAGTCGCCGGCGGCCAGTGCGGCGTGCAGGCTCGCGAACGCCGCGCTGTTGTCGGCCTGGTGGCCGTGTTCCTCGCGGCGGTAAACCGGGATCGTGCCGCTCAGGTCGAGCAGCGGCCCGAGCACCGGGTACGTCCACAGCTTCGCGTGTGCGAGAAAGCGCACCGGCTGGCGGCCACACCGGGCCATCAGCAGCCAACCGTCCATCAGCGCGTTCGGGTGATTGCCGGCAAAGATCACCGGCCCCTCGGCGGGCACGTGCTCGCGCCCGACGACATCGATCCGTCGAAAGAACGTGTTCGTGATCAGCCTGGCGAGATCGATCATCCAGCGCTGCATATGTCCCCCGTCACTGCCGCAGCGGGTCCACTGTGCGGTGCCGGAAAGCGGGCTGTCAATGAACGCTCAGGTTCGCCCCTCGATTCGCAGCCGCGCGTCCCCGCGAAACGACCGGTACAGGTGATCCATCAGCAGGCGGATGCGCTCCGTCCTGCGAAGCTCCGGGTGCGTCAGCAGCCAAAGGGCCGCCTCCCGCGACAGCGGCAACGGCATCAGGCGCTGCAAGTTCTCGCTTGCCTGGTCGGCCGGAAGCAGCGCGATTGCGAATCCGCTCTCGGCGATGGCCGCCATCGCGTCGAGTGACGAGCAGCGGATGGCCATCGGTTCGTTGAAGGTCTCCGACAGCGCCCGGAACGGCGCGAGGTTGCGCAGCTGGCCGGTGGCGCCGACCACCCGGTGGCCCGCGAGATCACTCAACCCTGCCGGCCGACCGAAGCGCGCGACGTAGGCGTCCGTCGCGCAGAAGTACCACGGCAACTCGACCGCACGCCGGCCGACGAGATGCAGCGGCGGCGTCGCGGTCGCCCGGATGGCCACGTCCGCCTCGCGGCGCGTCAGGTCGAGATGCGCGGCGCCGACGTCCAGCTCGATCTCGATGTCCGGGTAGCGCTCGCAGAATGCCGCGAGGTACGCGGGCAGGTACTGCGTCGCGATGTTGTCGGGCGCCGTCAGGCGCACGGTACCGCCCGGCTTGAAGTCCTGCCCCAGCACCTTGAGCTGCAGCCGGTCGACCTCGTCGCTCACCTGCTCCGCGTGCGTCAGCAGGTCTTCCCCCGCGACGGTGAGCTGGTAGCCGTCCGGCAGGCGCTCGAACAACCGCGCGCCCACCTCCTCCTCGAAGCGGTTGATGCGCCGGAACGCCGTGGAATGGTTCACGCCGAGCGTACGTGCCGCGCCAGCGAGCGAGCGCGTCCGCGCCACGGCGAGAAAGAAACGCAGGTCGTCCCAGTTCATCCGGCTGTTTGCATTTTTGCAATGGTTATTTGCTGATTTTGCGAATTGTTCGGCGATTCCGCAATCCCTATGGTTTGGGCCAGGCGATCGGCCGCGCAACCGCGCGGCGGCCCACGGAGGAGAAACCCATGAATTCGGCAACCTACGAGAAGATCGGCGCATTCGTGACGAGGGTCAGCCTCGGCACGGTGCTCATCGCCCACAGCCTGTACCTGAAGGCCGTGGTCTTTACCCTGCCCGGCACGGCAGCCTTTTTCGAATCCATCGGCCTGCCCGGCTGGAGCGCCTACACGGTCTTCGCCACCGAAGCTGTGGCAGGCGTCGCACTGGTGCTGGGCGTCGGCGTGCGCTGGGCGAGCCTCGCCGCGATACCGGTGCTGTTCGGCGCCACCTGGGCCCACCTGGGCGCGGGCTGGCTGTTCTCGAACGCAGGCGGCGGCTGGGAGTACCCCCTGTTCCTGTCCGTCATTGCCGTGGCGCAGGTCTTCCTCGGCGCCGGCGCGTTCGCGATCCGCGTGCCGGAGGTGCGCCGCAGCCCGGTGGTGGCCGAAGCCCGGTAACCGCCCGCCCGGCGGCACGAACGTGTCGCCGGGCGCTGGCTTCGTCCGTGCGTCGGGCCCCGCCAGCGGCTAGTCTTGCATCTCGCGCCGCCCGCGGAGGTCTTATGTTCCCTGAACCCCGATTCGTCGACACGAATGGCATCCGCATGGCGGTCTACGAGGCCGGGAGCGGACCACCCGTCGTGCTGTTGCACGGCTTTCCGGAACTGGCCTACTCCTGGCGCCACCAGCTTCCCGCGCTCGCGGCCGCCGGTTACCGCGCCATCGCGCCCGACCTGCGCGGCTACGGCCGGACGACCGCCCCGGACGGCGTCGATGCCTATGCCGCGAGCGAACTGATCGCCGACGTGCACGGCTTGCTCGATGCGCTGGAACTTCCGAGCGCCGCGTTCGTCGGCCACGACTGGGGTGCGCTACTGCTGTGGCAGATGGCGCTGCTCGCCCCGGAGCGGATCGAGCGCATGGTCGCGCTCAACGTCCCGCTCACGCCGCACCTGCCCGCCGATCCGATCGCACTGATGCGCCAGCGCTTCGGCGACCTTTTCTACATCGTCAACTTCCAGGACTCGGACGAAGCCGACCGGCTGTTCGATGCCGACCCCGCACGTGTCATCGACCGCCTGATGCGCAAGAACCAAGTTCGCCGCGCGGACTGGGAGAAGCTGCCGGCCGACATGCGCGTCATCAGCCTGATTGACGTCGTGCAGCGCGCGCACGCCAGCGGCGACCCGGTGCTGACGCCGGACGAACTCGCGGTCTTCGCCGCCGCCTTCGCGCGCAGCGGTTTCACCGGCCCGATCAACTGGTACCGCAACTGGACACGAAACTGGGAGGCGCAGGCGGACGGCGATTACGACATCCGCATACCCACGCTGTTCATCGGCGCCGCGGACGACGTCGTCATCCCGCCCGCGATGATCGAGGGTATGCGGCCGATGGTGCGCGACCTCGAGGTGCACGTGCTCGACCCGTGCAGCCACTGGACGCAACAGGAGCGTCCCGATGACGTGAACCGCATCTTGCTGGACTGGCTCGCGCGCTAGTCGGCGTCGCCCAGGTGCTCGTCGAGGAACGCCAGCACTTCGCGCAATAATTCGATGCGATTGGTGCCGACGTGCAGGTAGTGGCTGTCTTCGTCGAGCTCGATGAACGTGACGTCCTTTTTCGCGCGCTTCAGGCGTGAATGCATGAGTTCCGAGTGTCGAATGGGGACGACTTCGTCGTCCTCACCATGCAGCAGCAACACCGGCGCCTCGAAGGCATCGGCGAACTCGGCGGGTGAAATTGAGTCCAGGTAGCGCCGGTTCAGCTCTCCGTCCTGGCCGACCGTCTCCGCGAGATAGGCCATCACCGTTTCGTTGTCGCTGTCGCGCCGATGCTGGTCCACCATCACGGAGAGATCGGAAACACCGTTGACCGAGACGATGCAACGATACAGGTCCGGCGTGAACGCGCCGCCGGCCAGCGCGGCGTAGCCGCCATAGCTCATGCCCGCGATGCAGACCCGGTCCGGGTCGACGTACCCGTCCGCGACCAGCGCCGCCACGCCGTCGCTCAGGTCAGACTGCATTTTGCGACCCCATTCACCGTTGCCCGCATTGCGATGATCGAGACCGAATCCCGTTGACCCGCGAAACTGCGGCTGAATGACGAGGTAGCCCTGGTCCGCGAGCGCCTGCGCAAACCAGTCGAAGCCGACGGTGTCGTGCGCGCCCGGCCCGCCATGCGGCAGCATCACGGCCGGCAAGCCTTCAAGGCTGTCCATACGTTGCCGCGGTATGGTGATCAATGCCGGTATCTCCAGCCCGTCTTCGGCCGCATACGCGAATACAACCACCGGGTGCACCGCCGCGTCGTCAATCCACGGCCGGGCTCGCGCCTGCATCAGGGGCCTTTGGTCGTCGCCGAAGACGAAATACGTGCCGGCATAGCCGGGCCCGGACACGTAGACGATGAATTGAGCCCATCCAGCGGTCCAGTCGACGAGCTCCACCGAGTTGTCGGGGACCATCGCCTGAATTCGCGCCATCCGCTCGTTGAGTCGGTCGTCGAAGAACTCGTACGTCGGCCGCAGGCCACCGTAGCGCGCCCCGTGAACGACGCGATTGATATCCGAAACGACGCCCGCCACGTCTGCATCCTCGCGTGCGAACAGCGCTCCCGCAAACGAACCGTCGGCCACGGACATGCGGAAATAGACGCGCCGACGCGTCTGGCTGTCATACGACGCGACGACCAGGTACTCGTAGTCGCTGGTCAGGCCGATCAGGGAGATCTGCGGCAATTCGGATTCGAGGCTGTAGATCTCGCGCCAGGACTTGCCGTCGCGGACTTCCACGACGTGCCGGCTGCCATTGTCGTCGTAGTATTCGTGCACGAACGGCTCGCCGTCCGCGTCCACGAAATAGTCCCGGGTGCGACGCTTGCCGGTCACCTCGATCTTCGGGCGACGCGGATTTTCCAGGTCGACGCGGAACAACGAAAATGGCGGTTCCGTGTACAGCGTGGACTCGCCGGAGTAGGCGGGCATGTAAACGTACCGGCGGTCACCGGAAAGACCGACGATGCGACCGAGGCCGGACTGCCCCGGGTACACGTTGTCGACCGGTGCCAGCAAGGTCTTGAGCTCGCGTTCGCCGAGGTCGAAAACGAACGCGTTGCTGACGTCGAACTTGCCGCGAAAGCCGCTGACCCGCGTGTTCTCCGATGCGACCAGGACCAACTTGTCGCTGGTCACGAACGACAGGCTGCTTGGATCGACCTTGCCATCAAGGGAGAATCCGCCGAGGACCTGCTTCTGCTGCAACGAATAGACGACAACCGCATCGCTGTCCGCGTTCGTCTTGCGCCAGGCAATGGAACCGCCGTCGGGCGAGATCGACAGCATCGATACTTCCGGCAGTGCGCCGTACGTTTCGGCGCGATCTGCTCGGGCCACCGGTATCCCACCGACCTGGAGTGACAGGGCAATCACGACAAGGCACCCGAAAGACTGGCAGACATCCCGCTGCATTTTGTAGCCCCCCGCGTTCGCGCTAGATCGCCGCGCAGTTTAGCACCCCGCTGCCGGGCTAGGCTCGCGGGCAACTCGGCGCTGGTCACGGGTCGGATCTTCTGCCCTGAAGCTCCCGAACGCCGCGCCACCAAGCGAAATACGCGATGAATCCCGAAAGTACGAAGTTCGCCAGCTCCTCGATCCCGAGTACCGGCTGTGAAGGTGCCGAATCCGGGTTCGACATCTGCATGACGCGCATCCAGAACGAAAGGATCAGGGCCACCAGCGTCACCAGCGACTCGAACGCGCCGACGACGACCGTGATCGAGGGGCGCCACAGCATCAGCGCGAGGCAGGTGAAACAGAACAGGTAGTAGGCGAGCCGCAGCGCGTCGTGCCGCTCGAGGAAGGCGATGCGCACGTTGATACCGAACGCGTAGTCCAGCAGCAGGAACAGGGCGGTCGCGGCATAATAGGTCCGCAACAGCCATTGCGCCCTGTCCGCGGTGTGCGTGCCGGCCCCCGTCATTCCGCGATCATCTCCGGCGGACCACGGAAGTGCAATAAAACGGGCCTGGCACCGGTCTATACGGACAGGAAACCCGGAGAACCCCTGTGCTGATACGCAAGCCGTCCGACATACGATCGTCCGAGATCACCAGCGAATCCAACTACGTCAACCGGCGCACCTTCATGCGTGGTGCGGGCGCGATCGCCGGCGCCACGCTGGCGCCGGGCACGTTCGCCGCCACGGTGCCGGTCGAGCACGGCGCGACGGTCCCGGACGTGCGCAAGAGCGAGCTCAGCACCGACGAAACGCCGAACTCCTGGGAAGACATCACCACCTACAACAACTACTACGAGTTCGGCACCGGCAAGTCGGACCCGGTCCGCAATGCGCAGGACTTCGAGCCACGGCCGTGGACGATCACCGTCGACGGCGAGGCCGAGATCACCGGCACGTTCGACTTCGACGATTTCATCAAGCCGTTCGACGCCGAGGAGCGCATCTACCGCATGCGCTGCGTCGAGGCATGGTCCATGGTCATCCCGTGGGTCGGCATCTCGCTCGCGGACGTCGTGAAGCGCTTCAAGCCGACGTCGAAGGCGAAGTACGTGGCTTTCGAAACGCTGGAGGACCGGAAGCGCATGCCCGGCCAGCGCTTCCGCTCGCTCGACTGGCCGTACCGCGAAGGACTCACGATCGCGGAGGCCACGCACCCGCTGTCGATACTCGCTATCGGACTCTACGGCAAGGTGCTGCCGAACCAGAACGGCGCGCCGCTGCGACTGGTCGTGCCGTGGAAGTACGGCTTCAAGGGCATCAAGGGCATCGTGCGAATGCGCTTCACCGAATCGATGCCCGCGACGAGCTGGAACATGGCCGCGCCACACGAGTACGGTTTCTACGCGAACGTGAACCCGGCCGTGGATCACCCGCGCTGGAGCCAGGCGCGCGAGCGACGTATCGGCGCCGGCCTGTTTGCGCAGAAGATCCCGACGTTGCCGTTCAACGGCTACGGCGACCAGGTGGCCGCCCTGTACGCCGGACTCGACCTGCGCAAGAACTACTAGGTCACATGGACACGGTCCGGCAGATCCGCTTCGTCTGGAAGCCGCTCGTCTTCGTCGCGTGCCTGCTGCCGTTCGCGCTGGTCGCCGGCGACCTGTTCGGCATCACCGGCAGCCTCGGCGCAAACCCGGTGGAGGAGATCCTCGACCGCTTCGGCAACTGGGGCCTGCGTTTCGTGATGATCGCGCTCGCCGTGACGCCGCTCAGGAAGCTCACCGGCTGGAACTGGGTGCAGCGCTTCCGGCGCATGCTCGGGCTGTTCGCGTTCTTCTACGTGCTCATGCACTTCCTGACCTGGTTCGTACTCGACCAGGGGATGCTGATGGCGGCGATCGTCGAGGATCTCGTCGAGCGGCCGTTCATTACGCTCGGATTCGCCGCGCTGCTGCTACTGACCGCGCTGGCCGTGACCTCGCCGCTCGCGGTGCGTCGGCGCATGGGGCGCCGCTGGCAGACGCTGCACTACAGCGTGTACGCCGTCGGCATCCTCGGCGTGTGGCACTACTGGTGGCAGGTGAAGTCGGACTTCCGGGAACCGCTCGTCTACGCCGTGATACTCGTGCTGTTGCTCGGATTCCGCCTGTGGGACCGGCGGAAGCGGGTCGCGCGCCGCGTCACGGCGCACGCCGCGGGCCACTACCGCTTGTCGGACTCGTAGCGGAACACGTTCTCCAGCGGCTCGCCGAAGACTTCGGCGATCCGGAATGCCGCCTCCAGGGACGGCGAGTACTTCTCCTTCTCGATCGCGACGATCGTCTGGCGCGTCACGCCAATGCGCTCGGCCAGTTCCGCCTGCGTCATCTCGCCGTGCTCGAAGCGAAGCTTGCGGATGCTGTTGCGGACGGCCGTGGGCGCCATTACGCGTCCCTCCGGTAGTAGACGATCTGTGCGATCAGTTTGGCGATCTCGGACGCCGTCAGCGCAAACAGGATCCATACCCCGATTGTGAGCGCGCTCATCGGTTCGAGGCGCTCGCTCGAGTGGCTGGCGATGATCTGCCCCACGAGCCAGAACAGGCCGACGCCGAGCGCGTAGCTGCTGATGCGCTCCGCCTTCAGGTCGATGAGTTGGTCGCGCTCGTCCTCTTCGCCGGCCTCGTGGCCGTGCGGAATCGCGATGCAGGCGTGGTAGATGGCCTCGATGACGACCAGCGCCACCACGCCGACGATGCTGATCGCGATCAGCGGCGCACCGTGCGGCACGCTGTCGGCGATGTCGAATGCCGCCGGAAAGTAAAAGATCGACACCAGGCCGATGCCGACGAGCAGTCCCCAGGCGCTTTTTTCCCGGAACGTCATGTCCATGTGCAGCCTCCTCGCTGTACGTTGGTTTTGACACAAAGTATATTATTACTAACCTGATGTCAATAATTTTTTACTCTTTGTCGGCATACTCAGACATCCATGGGTGCAGAGCCCTGATCTGAAACAAAAAAAGGCCCGGCGGTTTCCCGCCGGGCCCTGGTTTTGCCGGGAGGTCCGGGCTGGCTTACATCATGCCGCCCATGCCACCCATGTCCGGCATCGCCGGCGCCGGCGCCTCGTCCTTCGGCGCCTCGGCGATCATTGCCTCGGTCGTCAGGAGCAGGCCGGAGACGCTGGCTGCGTTCTGCAGCGCGAAGCGCGTGACCTTGGTCGGGTCCAGGATGCCGAAGTCGATCATGTCACCGTACTCGCCGGTGGCCGCGTTGTAGCCGTAGTTGCCCTTACCCTCGGCAACCGCGTTCAGCACGACGCTGGCGTCACCGCCGGCGTTGCGAACGATCTGGCGCAACGGCTCCTCGACGGCACGCTTCAGGATCGCGATGCCGACGTTCTGGTCGTCGTTGTCACCCGCGAGCTTGCCCAGCGAGGCAACGGCGCGGATCAGCGCGACACCACCACCCGGTACGACGCCCTCTTCGACGGCGGCGCGGGTCGCGTGCAGCGCGTCTTCGACGCGAGCCTTCTTTTCCTTCATCTCGACTTCGGTGGCAGCACCGACCTTGATCACGGCAACACCGCCGGAGAGCTTGGCAACACGCTCCTGCAGCTTTTCCTTGTCGTAGTCGGAGGTCGAATCGGCGATTTCCTTGTTGATCTGCTCGACGCGGCCCTTGATGTCTTCGCTGCGGCCGGCACCGTCGATGATCGTCGTCGCTTCCTTCGTGATCTGGATCTTCTTGGCTTCGCCGAGATCGTCAATCGTGGCCTTCTCGAGCGACAGGCCAACCTCTTCCGAGATCACCTGGCCGCCGGTCAGGATCGCGATGTCCTGCAGCATGGCCTTGCGGCGGTCACCAAAGCCCGGCGCCTTGACGGCGGCGACCTTGACGATGCCACGGATGTTGTTGACGACCAGCGTCGCGAGCGCCTCGCCCTCGACGTCTTCCGCGATGATCAGCAGCGGACGGCCGGACTTGGCAACACCTTCCAGCACCGGCAGAAGGTCGCGGATGTTCGAGATCTTCTTGTCGTGCAGGAGGATCAGCGGGTTGTCGTGCTCGACCTGCTGGCTTTCCTGGGAGTTGATGAAATACGGCGAGAGGTAGCCGCGATCAAACTGCATGCCTTCGACGACTTCCAGTTCGTTCTCGAGACCGGAACCCTCTTCAACCGTGATCACGCCTTCCTTGCCGACCTTCTGCATGGCCTCGGAGATGATCTCACCGACTTCCGTATCGGAGTTCGCGGAGATCGAGCCGACCTGCGCGATCGCCTTCTCGTCTTCGCAGGGCTTCGACAGCTTCTTCAGCTGCTCGACGATGGCAGCGGATGCCTTGTCGATGCCGCGCTTGAGGTCCATCGGGTTCATGCCGGCAGCCACCGACTTCAGGCCTTCGCGCAGGATGGCCTGGGCGAGTACCGTGGCGGTCGTGGTGCCGTCACCGGCGACGTCCGAGGTCTGGGAAGCGACTTCCTTGACCATCTGGGCGCCCATGTTCTCGAACTTGTCTTCCAGTTCGATCTCTTTCGCAACCGAAACGCCGTCCTTCGTAACGGTCGGTGCGCCGAAGCTCTTGTCGAGCACGACGTTGCGGCCCTTCGGGCCGAGCGTGACTTTCACGGCGTTCGCCAGGACGTTCACACCTGCGAACATCCGTTGCCGCGCATCGTCGCTAAAACGTACTTCTTTAGCAGCCATGTCTATATCCTCTGAGTAAAGCTAGCCGCGGTTCCGCCGCGGACAAAACGAAAATCGAATGTCGGACGCGCCGGGGCTCAGCCCTCGATCACCGCCATGATGTCGTCTTCCTTCATCACGAGCAGTTCTTCACCGTCGACCTTGACCTCGGTGCCGGCGTACTTGCCGAACAGCACCTTGTCGCCGACCTTGACGTCCAGGGCACGGACGTCGCCGTTTTCCTGGATCTTGCCGTTGCCGGCCGCAATGACTTCACCCTTGATCGGCTTCTCGGTCGCCGCGTCGGGAATGACGATGCCACCCGGCGAGGTGCGCTCTTCTTCCATGCGCTTGACGATGACCCGATCATGAAGCGGACGAATCTTCATGGTGTTTCTCTCCTTCAACGTATTGATTTTAAACCAATTATTTCTGGCCTTTCGGACCGGGTTGTTAGCACTCGGCCGCAGGGAGTGCCAATTATGGGCATGGGCCGTGCAATTTCAAGGGGGACTTTGAACGCCAGGAGGTGGAAAACCGGAACTAGGTCGATGACATCGGCCGGGTTTCCCGTAACATTCGCCCTCCGGCCCCGGTCCCCCTGGTACCGGCGCCGGGCGCCCCTGGCCACGACCACGAGACTGCCGTGCGAAACCTCTCGACATCGCCCGCCCTCCTGCTGAGCGCATTGCTCCTGTTTACCCATGCCGCGCAGGGTGCGGAGACGCCCCTACCGCCCGAGGAGGTCTTCCGTTACGCGATCTTCGATGCCGGCGACGCCCTCGAGATCGATTGGGCCGTCGACGACGGCGCGTACATGTACCAGGAGGCATTCGGCTTCTCGTCGGGCGACCCGGCCATTGAACTCGGCAAACCCGAGCTGCCGGACGGTGAGTTGCACAGCGACGAGTTCCTGGGCGAACAGGTCGTCTACCGCGGTAACTTCTTCGTCCGACTGCCGTACACGGTCGCTGGCACGAAGCCCGGGTCTTTTGCGCTGACGATCGAGAGCCGCGGCTGCCTGGACTCCGGATTCTGCTACGTGCCGCAGAGGTGGATCGAGACGGTGGCGCTGGAGAAGCCACCCGCGGCGTCTTCGTCGTTCCTGGACAATGCTCCGGCCTCATCACCCGCCCCCGGCGCATCGCTCGGCGGCAGCAGCGACTTTCCGCCGCCTGACGAGGTGTTCTTCCCCGACGTGTTCGTCGTCGACGGCAACACGCTCGAGGTGGGCTTCCGCATCATCCCCGGGTACTACCTGTACAAGGACAAGCTCTCGGTCCGGATCCTGACAGAGGGCTTCCGCACCGGCGCGCTCGAACTGCCGAAAGGCAAGCTGCACAACGACGAGTTCTTCGGCGAGCAGGAAGTCTATTACGACGAGGTCGTCGGCAAGCTGTCGCTGGCACGCAGCGTCGCGGGCGCGGTGGACATCGAGGTCGAGCTCGGCTACCAGGGTTGCGCCGACGCCGGCCTTTGCTACCTGCCGCAGACGCGGCGCATGACGATCTCCTTGCCGGCGGCGGTCACGGTGACCGATCTCGGCGCGACCGTGAGCGAGGCCGCCGGCACCGGCGGCGGCGCGCCGGTTTCCGAACAGGCGCGGCTGGCCCGGGTCATCACCGGCTCCAGTATCTGGGTCGCGGCTGGTGTCTTCTTCCTGGCCGGCCTTGCGCTGGCCTTCACGCCCTGCGTGCTACCCATGGTGCCCATCTTGTCGGGCATCATCGCCGGCGAGGGCGACAACGTCAGCGCGGTTCGCGGCTTCATGCTGGCACTGACATACGTACTCGGCATGGCGCTCGTGTATACCGCCGCCGGCGTTGCCGCCGCCGCGGCAGGCCTGCAGTTGCAGGCCTTGTTCAACCAGCCGTGGGTGCTGATCCTGTTTGCGGGCCTGTTCGTCGTGCTGTCGCTCGGCATGTTCGGCCTTTACGACCTGCAGATGCCGTCGTCGATCCAAAGCAGGCTCGCGACGGTCAGCGGCAACCAGAAGAGCGGTACCGTCATCGGCGCGTTCGTCATGGGCGCCCTGTCCGCGCTGGTGGTTACGGCGTGCGTGGCGCCGGCATTGATCGCGGCGCTCACCGTGATGGCCCAGAGCGGCGACATGTTGCGCGGCGGCGTCGCGCTGTTCGCAATGAGCCTCGGCATGGGGGCCCCGCTGCTGCTGGTCGGGGCGGCGCAGGGCAAGTTCCTGCCGAAGGCCGGCGGATGGATGGTCGCGGTGAAAGTCTCGTTCGGCTTCATGTTCATCGGCCTCGCGGTCTGGATGCTGTCGCGCATACTGCCCGGGCAGGTCACGATGGTCCTCTGGGCCGTGCTTGTCCTCATCGGCGGCGTGTTCATGGGCGGCATGACCACGCTCGATCGAGACGCCACCGTCGCACACAAGCTCGGCAAGGGCTTCGGCCTGCTCGCCATCTTCTACGGCCTCGTCCTGTTCTTCGGCGCACTGGCCGGCGGCACGAACCCGCTGAAGCCGCTCGCGAGCGTGAACCTCGGCGGCGGTGCCGCCAAGGAGCAGCACCTGCAGTTCACGCGCATCAAGACCACCGAAGACCTGGACCGTGAAATCGCCGCGGCCTCGGCCAAGGGCATGTCGGTCATGCTCGACTTCTACGCGGACTGGTGCGTCTCCTGCATCGAGATGGAGGAATACACGTTCATCGAAGCGGACGTGCAGGCCGCCCTCTCGAACACCGTCACGCTGCAGGCCGACGTGACGCGCAACGACGAGCAGGACCAGGCATTGCTCAAGCGCTTCGGCGTCTTCGGCCCGCCGACCATTGTCTTCTTCGGCACGGACGGAGAGCAGCGCCACGGCTACGAGGTCGTCGGCTTCATGAATGCCGAAAACTTCGCCGCCCACGTACGCCAGGCAATCGCGCTCTAGTACACTGCGGCGATGCACCGCTCATTCCTGATCTTTGCCGCGGCCTTCATGGCGCTGATGGCCGGCGCGCTGTTTTACGCCGCGCGCCTGCCGGTCGAACAGGCCGCGCCGCCGCAGCCGGTCGCGCAGCCGGGCGAGATCGTGGAGTTCCCGTCATTCACGCTCGCGGGGCTCGACGGCGAGCCGCGGGCCTTCTCCGAATTCGACGGCCGCCACCGCCTGCTGAACTTCTGGGCCACGTGGTGCGCACCGTGCCGGCGCGAGATCCCGCTGCTCAATGAATTCCACGCGGAACAGGGCGAGGACGGCATCCTCGTTATTGGCATCGCGGTGGACTTCGCGGACGCGGTGACGCAGTTCGCCGGGGAATTCGGCATCGCCTACCCGGTGCTGGTCGGCGAACAGGATGCGATCGAGGTGGCCGAACAGTCCGGCATCACGTTCAACGCGATGCCGTTCACGATGATCGTCGGGCGCGACGGCCGCCTGCTCGGGGCCTACCTGGGCGAGTTGCACCGGAAGCACCTGGCCGACATCGCCACGATACTCGGCCGGCTCGACCGGGACGAGATCAGCGTGGAGAGCGCAAAGGGCGCGCTGCGGCGTCTCTGAGCGCCGCGGCGAGGGCCGGCGGTTACGCCGGAAACTTGCATTGTCGGGGGCGAAAAGCGTTAGAATTGCCGCCATCTTCGGCAATCTGGCTTAGAAAAGCCGCGGCCATGGCCCAGTTCCTCCTGATCAACGGCCCCAACCTCAACCTGCTGGGATCGCGCGAACCCGAGGTCTACGGTGCGACCACGCTCGCGGACATCGAGGCACGTTCGCGAAAGCTCGCGCACGAACTGGGCCATGAGCTCGACTGCTTCCAGTCGAACGCCGAACACGAACTGGTCGACCGGGTGCAGCAGGCCGGCAAGGATGGCACTGCCTTCATTGTCCTGAACCCCGGCGCCTTCACGCACACGAGCATTGCTTTGCGCGACGCGCTGCTCGCGGTCGCCGTGCCGTTCGTCGAGCTGCACCTGAGCAACACGTTTGCGCGGGAATCGTTTCGTCACAAGAGTTATTTCAGCGACATCGCCACCAGTTGTCTGTTCGGTTTCGGCGCCTTCGGGTACGAACTGGCCATGCGCGCGGCGGCTCACCACGTCGCACGCTGAGAGGAAGCACCATGGACATCCGAAAAGTAAAAAAACTCATCGAGCTGCTCGACGAATCGGGGATCGCCGAAATCGAGATCACGGAAGGCGAGGAATCCGTCCGCATCAGCCGCTATGCGCAGGGCGCGCCGGTTGCCGCGCCGCCGCCGGTAACCTATGCCGCACCGGCGCCCGCCGCCGCGGCCCAGCCGGCTGCCGCGGACGCTGCGCCCGCCGCGGCCAAGGTGCCGGAGGAAGACGGGTTCGAAGTCGCGGCACCGATGGTCGGCACGTTCTACGCGGCACCGTCCCCCGGCGCCGCGGCCTTCGTCCAGGTCGGTGACCGTGTCCAGGAAGGCGACACGCTGTGCATCATCGAAGCGATGAAGATGATGAACCAGATCGAGGCGGACGTGGCAGGCATCATCAAGTCGATCCGCGTGCAGAACGGCGAACCGGTCGAATACGGCCAGACGCTGTTCGTCATCGACCAGCGCAACGGCTGAGCGGGCCGCGACGTCATGCTCGATAAGATCGTTATCGCGAACCGCGGCGAGATCGCGCTCCGCGTACTGCGTGCCTGTCGCGAGATGGGCATCAAGACCGTCGCCGTCCACTCCACGGCCGATACGAATCTGAAACACGTCCTGCTCGCCGACGAGACCGTCTGTATCGGGCCGCCGGCGTCCTCGGAAAGCTATCTCGACATGCCGGCGATCATCTCGGCGGCGGAAGTCACCGACGCGGTCGCGATACACCCCGGCTACGGCTTCCTGTCGGAAAACGCGGACTTCGCCGAGCGCGTGGAGTCGTCCGGCTTCACGTTCATCGGCCCGAAGGCCGACGCCATCCGGCTGATGGGCGACAAGGTTTCGGCCATCCGCGCCATGAAGGCCGCCGGGGTGCCCTGCGTGCCCGGATCCGACGGGCCGCTCGGCGACGACCCCGACGAAAACCTGCGCCTGGCGCGCGACATCGGTTACCCGATCATTATCAAGGCCGCCGGTGGCGGCGGCGGCCGCGGCATGCGCGTCGTGCACGCGGAAGCTTCGCTGGTGGCCGCGATCACGGTGACCAAGGCCGAAGCACGCTCGGCGTTCGGCAACGACACCGTCTACATGGAGAAGTACCTCGAGAAGCCGCGGCACATCGAATTCCAGGTGCTTGCCGACGGCCAGGGCAACGCCATCCACCTGGGCGAACGCGACTGCTCGATGCAGCGCCGCCACCAGAAAGTGGTCGAGGAGGCCCCGGCACCCGGCATCACGAAGGAGCAGCGCAAGCGTATCGGCGAACGCTGCGTGAATGCCTGCCTCGAGATCGGTTACCGCAGCGCGGGCACGTTCGAGTTCCTGTACGAGAACGGCGAGTTCTACTTCATCGAGATGAACACGCGCCTGCAGGTCGAGCACCCGGTCACGGAGATGATCACGGGCATCGACCTCGTGCGCGAGCAGCTCAACATCGCCGCCGGCGAGAAGCTCCGCTTCCGCCAGGAAGACATCCGCATCCAGGGCCACGCCATCGAGTGCCGCATCAATGCCGAGGACGCGAAGACGTTCATGCCGTCACCCGGCATGATCTCGCTGGTGCACATGCCGGGCGGACCGGGTATTCGTGTCGATTCGCACATCTACACCGGATACCGCGTTCCGCCGTTCTACGACTCGATGATCGGCAAGCTGATTGCGCACGGCTCGAGTCGCGCCGCCGCGTTCGGCCGCATGCGCATGGCGCTCACCGAGATCGTCATCGAGGGCATCAAGACGAACGTGCCGCTGCACCAGGAAATCTTCCAGCACGCCGCGTTCCAGGCCGGCGGCACCGACATCCACTACCTCGAGAAGCGGCTCGGCCTGGCCTGAGTCCGCGGGCCGGACCGGCACCTTGGACTGGCAGCAAATCACCATGGACCTCGGCGCGCTCGATCCCGAGCGCGTCGAAGCCGTTTTCGAGCGGCACGGCGCGGCATCGGTGACGCTGACCGACGCCGGCGACCGCCCGGTCCTGGAACCCGCGCCCGGCGAAACGCCGCTCTGGGCCGACACCCGGATCAGCGGGCTGTTCTCCGCCGACGCCGATCTCGACGCGCTCGTCGCGGACCTCGAATCCAGCCTCGGCCTGGCCGGAGTACCGGGCCTGCGCATCGAGACGCTGGCCGATCGCGCCTGGGAACGCGAGTGGCTCCGCGACTTCGGGCCGATGCAGTTCGGTCGCCGACTCTGGGTCTGCCCGGGCGACGCCCAGGCGCCGGCGGGCGCGGTCGTCGTCCGCCTGGACCCCGGCCTCGCGTTCGGCACGGGTACGCACCCGACCACCGCCATGTGCCTCGACTGGCTCGACGGGCTGGACCTCGACGGGCGCCGCGTTCTCGACTACGGCTGCGGCTCCGGCATCCTCGCCATCGCCGCGCTGAAGCTCGGCGCACGGTCGGCGGTCGCCATGGACATCGACCCGCAGGCCGTGACGGCGACAGAGTGCAACGCCCGCCACAACGGCGTGGACGGTAAATTGAGCGTATGCTCAAGTGACGCCGGGATTTCCGGCCGCTTCGACGTCGTGGTGGCCAACATCCTGGCCGGCCCACTCGTGGAACTCGCTGAATCTGTCATAACGCGACTCAGTTCCGGTGGCGATCTGGCCCTGTCGGGCATACTCTCCGGGCAAGTTGACAGAATACGGGCCGCGTACGCGCCCCGTATCGAGTTCGACGCGCCCGCGTTTCGGTCACAGGCTAACCAGACCTGGGCGCGGCTCGGAGGGAAACGGAGAATCGGTTAGACCATGTACACGCAGTGCCCGGAATGCGGAACGTCGTTCCGCGTAACCGCCGAAGTACTCAAGCAGGCCGCCGGCAAGGTCCGTTGCGGCGGCTGCGGCAACGCGTTTAACGCCGTCGCTTACCTGTCCGAGACCAAGCCGGAGGCCCGGCGGCGGCCGGACGTCGAGGAAGCGCTGCCGGAACTCACCCCCGATCCTCTTGACGACGAGGCGGACGCCTCGCCGCCGCGGCGCATGACGGCCGCGCAGAGCGCGGCGCTGCTGAAGACCCTGGACCAGCTCGCCGGCGAGGACATTCGCATCGAAGACACCGGCGTCGAGTGGCGTCTCATGGACGACGACGGCGATGACGATGAGGAGGACGATGACGATCTTCCCGTCGACACCGACGCCAGCGCCATCGAAGTTGTCGAATCCTTCGACGACGACTCCGAGAGCGGGTCGTCGGATGGCGACGCCGATGCGGTCTTCACCGACACGCGCACGCCGCTGGACCCGCTACTCCTGGACGAAGACCCGCAGCCCGAAGCCGTCGACGAGGTCCTGAGCGATGCACCGACGCCTGTGGACGAATTCCTGACGGAAACGCCGCACGACATCGACGCCCACGAGGTATTCGCGGACGACGGCGAGGCCGAGATCGACGCCGCGGACGTCTTTGAACATCCCGACACGCCGGCGGAGGACGTGCTTCGCTTCGACGACAACACCGGCCTGCCCGACGACTTCGACCTCGAGGCCCTGTCGGACCCCGCGCCGCCACCCGCGCCGGCCGAGGAACCCGAGCGCTTCGAGGAACCCATGCAGCTGCAGGCCGACATCGCGTTCGGCGAGCCCGACGAGTGGGGCGACCTGCTGAGCGAAGTCGAGCCGACGGCCGGGTCCGCGGCAGACGCGCTCGAGGAGACACCCGACGAGCTATCCGGCGACACGGTCATCGCCACGGACGACGACATCGACGTCGACGACGACGGCGGCGAGGCGGCCGAACCGATGACGCTCGCCGAGGAGTTGGCCGCTCTGCCGGACTATGACGACGAGGACACCGGCATCCGGGCGGACTTCGACCCGGACGCGGCGCCCGACGAGGACGCCGACGAGGAACTCGCTCTCGAAGCGAGTGCCGAGCTCGATGCCGCCGGAATCCCCGATGAAGACGAGGACGGCGACGCGCACGGCCCTGCCGCCGCGGAAGCGGACGCCGGCGACGAACTGCCCGGCGACGAGCTGTCCGACGACGAGCTGCCCGTTGACGAACCACTCGACGACGAGCTGCCCGACGACGAGCTGCCCGTTGACGAACCACTCGACGGCGAGCCGCTCGACGACGACATGGTCGACGACGAGGACGACGACGAGGACGGGAGTCTTGCGGCGGCGGAGGTGCCGGAGGACGAGGTACGGATCCCGGCCGACACGAGCGAACTCCAGTTCCAACTCGACCACGCCCGGGACGCGCTGAACCCGGACCTGGAATTCGACCCGACGCGAACCATCGTGCCGCCCCCGACCGAGGAAGAGCAGACGGTCAACATGCTGATCGACGAGGACCTGATGCGCCTCGCGCTCACCGACGACGAGGGCATGAGCTCGACCATCGTGCTGCAGGGCAAGTCGTCCGCCCCCGACGACGAAGCCACGGACGATGAGGACTCGAGCGACGACGACAGCAAGCTGCCCGGCAAGCAGTCGGACGGTGGCGGTACAGGTTTCGAAACCATCATCATGGAAGGGTCTTTTGCCCGCACCGAGGAAGAACAACGCCGCCACGCGTCGGAAGCCGCCGCGCACCAGAAGCAGATCGCGGATGCCGCGCTGGCCGAGGAAGCCACGCAGGCAGCGCGCGCCCGCAGTCGGCGCATGCAGTACGGCATCATTGCCGGCGTCGTCGTGCTGGCGTTGCTGCTGGCCGGGCAGTTCGTCCACCAGTCACGGGCAGACCTGGCGACGATTCCCGCGGTCGGGGACAAGATCGCACCGCTGTACCGCGCCGTCGGCGCGCCGATCACGCCCGACTGGGACGTCACCGGCTGGCGCTTCGAAGTGACGCGCGGCTCGATGTCGGGCGGCGTTGCCAACGACGAAGGCATCGTTGCGGAAGACGAGGTGCTGACGATCTACTCGCGGCTCGGCAACCAGTCCGACACGCCGCTGCCCTACCCGTTGCTGGCAGTGTCGCTGACCGACCGTTTCGACGACGTTCTCGGCAGCAAGGTGCTCGAGCCGGCCGAATATCTCGACGAAGGCGTCAGCGCGCGGGACACGATCGCGCCCGGCGAGTCCTTCGAGGCCGTGATTGCGATCGACATGCCATCCGACGAGGCCGACGGCTTCAAGCTGAACGCCTGCTACCGTAAGGGCGACGACCAGCTCCGCTGCGCAATCGAGGACTTCCGCTAGGAACTCGTTCCGCCAGTCCCGGCGTACCGCCGCCGGGCGACGTATAATGCGCGCCGTGCAGCGCCCCACCCTGAAAATCGGTCCCTACGTGCTCCCGAGTCCGTTCGTGCTCGCCCCGATGGCCGGGGTGACCGACCGACCGTTCCGCGCCTTGTGCCGGCGTTTCGGCGCCGGCATGACCACCTCGGAAATGACGACGGCGGACACCCGCCTCTGGCAGACGCCCAAGTCCCGGCACCGCCTGGACCTGGACCTGGATGCGACGCCCGTCGCGGTGCAGATCGCGGGGTCCGATCCGCGCCAGATGGCCGACGCGGCGCGCGCCTGCGTCGATCGCGGCGCACAGATCATCGACATCAACATGGGCTGTCCCGCAAAGAAAGTGTGCCGCCGCCTCGCCGGTTCCGCATTGCTGCAGGACGAGTCGCTCGTCGCGGCGATTCTCACGGCCGTCGTTGCCGCCGTCGACGTGCCGGTGACGCTCAAGACACGCACGGGCTGGGACCCGGAGCACCGCAACGGCGCAACAGTTGCAAGGATCGCGGAAGATGCGGGCATCGCGGCGCTCGCAATTCACGGCCGCACGCGCGCGTGCCGGTACCGCGGCGACGCGGAGTACGCGACGATCGCACGCATCAAGCAAGCGGTCGGAATTCCCGTTCTGGCAAACGGCGATATCACGAGTGTCGAGAAGTCGCTCGAAGTTCTGCGGCTAACTGGCGCGGACGGCCTGATGATCGGACGCGGCGCGCAGGGACGCCCGTGGATCTTTCGCGAACTTGGCGCTGGTCTAAGCGGCAACACACGAAAACCGCCAGTAGAAAATCACGAATTGCGTGATATCATGCTCGGCCACCTGATCGAACTGCACCGGTTTTACGGGGAGAAAACAGGGGTTCGGGTGGCACGCAAGCATCTCACCTGGTATTGCGAAAAACTCGCAGACGCAGACGAGTTCCGCCACCGGGTAGTGCGTGTAGAGTGTGCTTCGGAACAAGTCAGACTGACGCAGGACTTCCTCGATCGCAGCGACGGAAGTCGGTTGCTCGCAGCAGCGTAGTCGTTCCGGAATGGGGAGAGGTGGCGCAGGCATATCAGCCGCGCCTTACATTCAGGACAGCGAACGTGGTGCAAAAAAACATTAGTGGCGGCGCCTCGCCGACTTCCGCCAAGTTCCCGGAACTCGCGACGCCAAAGAACCGGAAACCGCTCCACAAACACGCAGAAGACGCCCTCAAGACCTACTTTTCGACGCTGAACGGCGACCGGCCGGGAGATCTCTACGATCTCGTCATGCAGGAAGTCGAGAGGCCGCTGTTCAAGGCGGTGATGGAATACACCGACGGCAACCAGAGCCAGGCGGCGGGCATCCTCGGCATCAACCGCGGTACGCTGCGCAAGAAGCTCAAGACCTACTCCCTGATTCAATAGTCGACGACGACCGAAAGGACTCCGGATGTTCCAAGTACGACGCGCGCTCGTCAGCGTTTCTGACAAGAGCGACCTGATCCCGTTTGTTTCCGGCCTCGAGGAACTCGGTGTCGAGATTCTCTCCACCGGCGGAACCGCGAAACAACTGCGCGATGCCGGCATCAGCGCCATCGACGTCGCCGACAAGACCGGCTTCCCGGAAATCATGGACGGGCGTGTCAAGACGCTGCACCCGACGATCCACGGCGGACTGCTGGGCCGGCGCGGCACCGACGAAGGCGTAATGGACGAGCACGGCATCGAGCCCATCGACCTGCTCGTCGTCAACCTGTACCCGTTCGAGCAGACGATCGCCCGCGCGGACGCCACGCTCGAGGACGCGATCGAGAACATCGACATCGGCGGCCCCGCCATGATCCGCGCCGCGTCGAAGAATCACGACGGCGTGGCCGTCGTCGTGGACCCGGCCGATTACGACGCAATCCTCGGCCTGCTGCGCGACGGCAAGCTCACGCTGGACGACCGGCGACGGCTGGCGGCCAAGGCCTACGCGCACACGGCTGCCTACGACACGGCAATTACGAAGTACCTGTCCCGTGCGCTCGGCGACGACGTTCTCGGAGAGCGGTTCCTGTACGCCGGCACGCGCCTGCAGACGATGCGCTACGGCGAGAACCCGCACCAGCAGGCAGCGTTCTACCGGGACCAGCAGCCACCGGCCGGATCGCTGGCGACGGCGCGCCAGCTGCAGGGCAAGGAGCTGTCCTACAACAACATCGCCGACAGCGACGCGGCGCTCGAGTGCGTCCGGCAGTTCTCGGCGCCGGCCTGCGTCATCGTGAAGCACGCCAACCCCTGCGGCGTCTCCGTCGCGGGCTCGATCCGGGATGCCTACGACCGCGCGTTTCGCACCGACCCGACGTCCGCCTTCGGCGGCATCATCGCGTTCAACCGCCCGCTCGACGCCGCCACGGCGCAGGCCATCATCGACCGCCAGTTCGTGGAAGTCATCGTCGCGCCGGTCGTGCTGCCCGATGCGGCCGCCGCGCTCGAGGCGAAGCAGAACGTCCGTGTGCTCGAGACCGGCAAGCCGGAGGGCAAAGCCACAACCGGCATCGACCTCAAGAAGGTCAGCGGCGGGCTGCTGGTGCAAACCGGCGACGACGGCCGCATCACCGGCAATGATCTGCGCGTCGTCACCAAGATCATCCCTACCGAGGATCAGGTCGACGACCTGTTGTTCGCCTGGACCGTCGCCAAGTTCGTCAAGTCGAACGCGATCGTGTTCTGCAAGGACAAGGCCACCGTCGGCGTCGGCGCCGGGCAGATGAGCCGCGTCTATTCGACGAAGATTGCCGCGATCAAGGCCGCGGACGAGGGCCTGGAGGTCAAGGGCTCGGTCATGGCCTCGGATGCGTTCTTCCCGTTCCGCGACGGCATCGACGCCGCCGCCGAGACCGGCATCGCGGCCATCATCCAGCCCGGAGGCTCGATGCGCGACGAGGAAGTCATCGCCGCGGCCAACGAACACGGGCTGGCGATGGTATTCACCGGCATGCGCCACTTCCGGCATTGAGGTCGGCATGAAGGTATTGATCGTCGGATCCGGTGGCCGCGAGCACGCGCTCGCCTGGAAGTGCGCGCAGGCGGCTTCCGTCGACGAAGTCCTCGTGGCGCCGGGCAATGCCGGCACCGCGCGCGAGCGCAAGGTACGGAACCGCGACGTGTCCTCCGACGACATTGCCGGGCTGATCGCCCTGGCCCGGGACGAAGCCGTGGACCTCACGATCATCGGCCCGGAGGCCCCGCTTGTCGCCGGCATCGTCGATGCGTTCGATGCCGCGGGGCTGCCCTGCTTCGGCCCGACGGCGGCCGCCGCGCAACTCGAGGGCTCGAAGGCCTTCACGAAGGACTTCCTCGCACGTCACGGCATCCCGACCGCCGAGTACCGGAATTTCAGCGAACTGGAGCCGGCCCTCGCCTACATTCGCGAGCGTGGCGCGCCGATCGTCATCAAGGCCGACGGCCTGGCCGCCGGCAAGGGCGTCATCGTGGCGCACACGCTGGACGAGGCCGTCGACGCGGCCACGGACATGCTGGCCGGCAACAAGTTCGGCGACGCCGGCGCACGCATCGTGGTCGAGGAGTTCCTCGACGGCGAGGAAGCGAGCTTCATGATCATCACCGACGGGCAGACGGTGCTGCCGCTCGCCACGTCCCAGGACCACAAGGCGCGGGACGAAGGCGACACCGGCCCGAACACCGGCGGCATGGGCGCCTATTCGCCGGCGCCGGTCGTCACGGACGCCATCGCGAGTCGCATCATGGACGAGGTCGTCCGGCCGACGCTCGCCGGCATGCAGAGCGACGGCATACCTTACCTGGGTTTCCTGTACGCCGGTCTCATGGTCATGGCCGATGGCACGCCGAAGGTCATCGAATTCAACTGCCGCATGGGCGACCCGGAAACGCAGCCGATCCTGATGCGGCTGAAGTCCGACCTCGCCGCGCTGTGTTTCGCCGCGCTGGACGGAACGCTCGGCCAGCGCAAAGCCGAATGGGACGAGCGCGCCGCGCTCGGCGTGGTAATGGCCGCGGGCGGCTACCCGGGCAGCTACGCGAAAGGCAGCGTCATCGACGGCCTGGATGAGGCCGACAGCGATACGCAGAAGGTGTTCCATGCCGGGACGTCGGACGTCGATGGCAACGTCGTCACGAACGGCGGGCGCGTGCTGTGCGTCGTGGGTCTCGGCGACAGCGTCGAGGCGGCTGCAACGACGGCGTACGCGGCCGTCGAGCGGATTCACTGGGACGGCGCCTACCTGCGCCGCGACATCGGCCACCGCGCGATCGCGCGCGAGCGCACCTGAGACCGGCATGCTGAGCGCGGCGGAGGCACTGGCGGCGATCCTGCGCACGGTGCGGCCGCTCGAGTCCGAGCCCGTCGCGCTCGCCGATTGCCACGGGCGCGTCCTGCGGCAATCCGTCGTCGCCGAGCGCGACCAACCCCCGTTCGACCGCGTCATGATGGACGGTATTGCCATCGAGCACGCACTGCTGGCCGGCGGGCAGTGCGAGTTCCCGCTGCAGGCACTGCAGGCCGCGGGAGACCCGGCCCTGACGCTTGCGCCCGGCAATGCCATCGAGATCATGACCGGCGCCGCGTTGCCCGCGGATGCCGACTGCATCGTGCCGGTGGAGCGCGTCTCAACAAACGACGGCATCGTGCGCATCGAGGACGGCTACGAGGCTGAGCACCGCCAGTTCATCCACCCCCGGGCCTCCGACCACGCCGCCGGCACCGAACTGCTGCGCCCGGGCACGCGCATCGGTGCCGCGGAAGTCGCGATCGTGGCCTCCGCGGGACTCGCAACGGTGGACGTCGCACGCCGGCCGGCAGTCGCAGTCATCTCCACCGGCAACGAACTGGTTCCCGCCGGTTCGCCCATCGCGGACCACCAGATTCGCTCGTCCAACGGCCCCGCCGTCGCGGCGATGCTCGCGGGCCACGGCTACCCGGACGTTACCGTCGCGCACCTGCCGGACGACGAAGCCGCGCTGGAAGAACAGATCGGCGCGCTGCTTGCCGCGAACGACGTACTCGTTCTCAGCGGCGGTGTCTCGAAAGGCAAGGCGGACTACGTGCCCGCCGTGCTCGGCCGGCTCGGCGTCGAGGTCGTCTTTCACCGGATCAGCCAGCGGCCGGGCAAGCCCATGTGGTTCGGCACCGGGCCGCAGGGGCAGTCCGTGTACGCCCTGCCCGGAAACCCGGTGTCGACGCTCGTGTGTTGCCGGCGGTACGTCATCCCCGGCTTGCGGCAGGCGTCCGGCATGCCGTCGCCGCCGCCCGAATTCGCGGTGCTTGGCGCGCCTGTGGAGTTTGCGCCCCGGCTTACGTACTTCCTGCCCGTCCGCCTCGTCTCGACGACCGCGGGACAGGTCCTCGCGATGCCCGCACCGACGAACACGTCGGGCGACTTTGCCGGCCTCGCCGGCACGGCCGGCTACGTGGAACTCGACCAGGACTCGTCGGCCTTCGATGCGGGCAGCGCCCAGCCACTGCATCGCTGGTAAGCGTATCCATCGATGTCCGGCGCGGGAGACCATCCCGCAGATGCCCTATAATTTGCGGAAAGTGCACGCCGTGGGTCATCAAACGATGCTGCAGAACTTCGCACGAAACATCGCCCCTTACGTGGGAGTGGAACTCGAGAGCGCCGTGCGCGCGCGAATGGCCGGAGACCCGTCGGCCGAGTTTCATCATCTCGAGAACGCCCACGTGCTGGGCCAGGAATCCACGTACTGGCACACGAAGGCGCACATCCACATGCTGCGGTGGGCGATTCGAAACCGGTCCGTTCGCGAAGCGGCCGGCCAGCTCCTGCGCATAGTCGGTGCCGCTACGAAGACCGCGGTCGGTCTCGTCCCGGAAGGCAACACGGGCGGCACGAACGTCAGTCCGTTCCAGCGCATGCCGATCGATCCGGAGCTGCTCCGGCAGATCGAGGCCGCCAGGGGCCGCCCATGAAGGTCGACTTTCCGAAACTCATAACCGCTTTGCCGCCGTTCGAAGGCCCGTTCGATGCCTACCAGCTCAGCGCCTCGAACTGCAAGGTGCTGTTTGCCTCGTACCCGGCCGGTACCGCGATCGAGCCTCACACGCACCCGACCGAGAACTGCGGTGTCATCACGAAAGGCGAGCTGTACCTGACCGTGGACGGCGTGGAGAGCCGCTACGGGCCCGGCGACTGGTATTACCTGGAGGCCGGCCAGGAGCACGCCGCGCGCTTCGACGTCGACACCGCCGAGATAGAATTCTGGTTCGACCCGAAGGCCAGGCCGCCCGCCTGATGCGCAACTACCTTGTCTTCTGGTTCGCCCTCGCACTGATCGCCGTGCTCAACGGGACGCTTCGCCAGTTCGCCTACGGCCCGTACGTCGACGAATTGACGGCGCACCAGTTGTCGACCGTGACCGGGATCCTGCTGACCGGGCTGGCGGGCTTTGCGTTCAGTCGCCGGTTCCCGATCGATGCCTCGCGGACCGCCTGGACGATCGGCATAGCCTGGGTCCTGATGACGCTGGCTTTCGAGTTCGGGTTCGGACATTTCATCGCGGGCAAGACCTGGGCGCAGCTTGCGCACGACTACAACCTGTCCGCGGGCCGCGTGTGGCTGTTCTTCCTGGCCTGGATACTCGTGATGCCGTACGTGTTGTTTCGCGTCCAGCCGGGCGACCGGGCGCGCGCCTGAGATGGCCGGCTATTCGGGCACGCCGCTCGCGAAGAAGCTCGGCTTCAAGCCGGGCCTGCGCGTGAAGACGCGCCGCGCGCCCGACGATTACGCCACGCTCGTTGCGCCATTGCCCGAGGGTCTCGTGCTAAGCAGCCGCCTGCGCGGCAGGGTAGACATCCTGCACGTCTTCGTCACGCGGCGATCGGAGCTCGACGCGGATGTTCAGGACGGCCTGTCGGCCATCTCGCGCGATGGCGCGATCTGGGTGTCGTGGCCCAAGAAGTCATCCGGCGTGAAGAGCGACGTGACCGAGGACGTGGTCCGCGAGGTCGCCCTGCCGCTGGGGCTCGTCGACGTCAAGGTCTGCGCCGTCGACGATACCTGGTCGGGGCTGAAGCTCGTCATTCGCAAGGCGCTGCGCTAGTGCTGGTACGGGCAGCCGCCGTCATCGTAGTCTTCGTGCTGTCGACCAGCGGCATCATGACGTGGCTCGACTGGCGGGTGAATCCGTCCGGCCTGTTTCACGGGCAGGACGGGACGAACTGGCCGGTCGTCGGCGAGACCATGCTCAGCTGGCTCTGGCCCCTGACGCTGCTGGGCGTGGTAATGCTGCTGCCGCTGTGGCTTTGGCAGCGCTACGCCGGGCGTCGATGAGCGGTCCGCGCCGATCCGCGACGCTGTCCGTGCGAAGCGCGACGGAGAGCGACGCCGCCGATCTCGCCGCGCTCGCGGAGCGCACGTTTCGCGCGACGTTCGCGGACGCGAATGACGCCGCCGACCTGGATGCCCATTGCGCAAGGAGCTACGGCACCGCCCTCCAGCGCGACGAAATTCTCGACCCGGGCATGCGCACGCTGCTCGCCGACACCGGCAGAGCGATGGCCGGCTACGCCCAGGTCCGGCTCGACTCGCCGAAGGACTGCGTCGCCGCGCGCCAGCCGGCCGAGCTGCTGCGCATCTACGTGGATGCCGACTGGCACGGCCGCGGCGTGGCACAGGCGCTGATGAACGCGTCACTCGACGCCGCGGTCGAGGCCGGCTGCGACCGCATCTGGCTCGGCGTCTGGGAACACAATCCGCGCGCCATCGCGTTCTACCGCAAGCTCGGTTTCGAGGCGGTGGGTGAACACCGGTTCCTGCTCGGCGACGATCCGCAGCGCGACGTCGTGATGGCCCGGTCACTGCGCGATCACCGGCGTTCCTGAGGTGGCCGACACCGCGCCCGTCCGCTTGCCTGTAAAGGTCGTGCCGAATGCCTCGCGCTCCGCGATCGCGGGCTGGCTCGGCGACGAACTCAAGATTCGCGTCGCGCAACCGCCCGAAAAGAACCGCGCGAATCGCGAAGTCGAGGCGCTCCTGGGTGCGGCGCTGGAACTGCCGGCCTCGTCCGTTCGTGTGGTTCGGGGTCATTCGAGCCCGCGCAAACTCGTCGAGGTCGACGGGCTGCCGGCAGCGGAGGTTCGACAGCGACTCGACCGTCTGACCGGCTGATAATGCCGGGCGCGTCGTGGTGGCAAGACGCGTGTCGATACAGTAGCGTTCCCGTCAACGAGCTGTTGCCGGCATCACCACTCGGGGACCACCGTGACAAAGATCGACTACAAGAAGGAACTGGGCGAACTCTACAAGGTGTCGCCGACGGTTCCGGCGGTCGTAGAGGTTCCGCCGCTCAACTACCTGATGATCGACGGCGAGGGCGACCCGAATACATCGCAAGCCTATGCCGATGCGGTGGCGACGCTGTACACCGTTGCGTACACGATCAAGTTCGCAATCAAGAAGGGTCCGGTCGCCGTCGACTATGGAGTGATGCCGCTCGAGGGTCTCTGGTGGGCCGACGATATGCGCGTCTTCGACGCTGGCGACAAATCGGCGTGGAAGTGGACGATGATGATCCTGCAGCCGCCGATCGTGACCGCGGAACAGGTCGCCGACGGCATCGACGCCGCGCGCAGGAAGAAGAACCCGCCGGCGATCGATCGCATCCGCTTCGACCGGTTTGACGAAGGCCTCGTGGCCCAGGTACTGCACGTCGGCCCCTTCTCCGAGGAAGGCCCCACGATCGCCCGGCTGCACGACTTCATCGGCGAGCGCGGGGCGCTGAGCGGCAAGCACCACGAGATCTACCTGTCCGACATCCGGCGCGCGGACCCGGCGCGCTGGAAGACCATCATCCGACAGCCGATGACCGCCCGCGGCTGAGCACGGCGGGTGCTATCATCCGCTGCAGACTCCCGAGGAGAATTCTCATGCAGCTTGGCGCCTTTTCCGTGAGCCTGTCCGTGAAGGACATTCGTGCATCGTTCGCATTCTACGAAAAACTCGGGTTCGAGCCCGCCGGCGGCGACATCGACCAGAACTGGCTCATCCTGCGCAACGGCGACACGGTCATCGGCCTGTTCCAGGGCATGTTCGAGGGCAACATCCTCACGTTCAACCCCGGCTGGGACCAGCAGTGCGCGGAGCTCGACGAATTCTCCGACGTCCGCGACATCCAGCGGCACCTGAAGGAGCACGGCATCCCGCTGGCGAGCGAGGCCGACGAAGCGACGAGCGGTCCGGCGAGTTTGACGCTCGCCGACCCGGACGGAAACAACATCCTTGTCGACCAGCACCGCTAGGCTCGACGCCACCACGCTCAGCGGCGGCTGCCACTGCGGTCGGGTACGCTTCGAAGTCGACGCGCCACCGTCGCCCGAAATCCTGGATTGCAACTGCTCCGTCTGCCGCATGACCGGGTACCTGCACCTGATCGTGCCACGCGACCGCTTCCGGCTACTGCAGGGCGAGGACGCTCTGACCACCTACACGTTCAACACCGGGACGGCAAAGCACCTGTTCTGCGCGGCATGCGGCATCAAGTCGTTCTACGTGCCGCGGTCACATCCCGACGGTATCAGCGTCAACGTCCGCTGCCTCGACGACGGCGCGATCGACGGCATGCAGGTATCGGCCGCCGACGGCCGCAACTGGGAACGGACGTTCGCCGGCGCATGAGCGATGCACACCGGGAATAACGACGCCGAGCCGCGCTATGCCGTGATCTTCACGGCGGCGACCCGCGATCTCGACGACGAGTACTCGGAGACCGCCGCCCGCATGCGCGAACTCGCGTTTTCGAAGTATCGCTGCGCCGGATTCAACGCATCGTTGGAAAGCGGGCTCGAGATCGCCGTCTCGTACTGGCACGACCTGGACGACATTCGCGCCTGGCACGACGATGCCGAGCACCGGGCCGCGCAAGCGCTCGGCAAGACGCGCTGGTACCGCTGGTTCCGCGTCGAGGTGGTGGACGTCCGGCGCCGCTACGGCGAGGACCTGTCGCGATGATGTTGCGCGCACCCCGCGCGAGCGAAGCTGCAACATTGTCGGCGCTGGCACTGCGCTCCAAGGCTTACTGGGGCTATGACCGCGAATTCCTGGAGGCCTGTCGAGCGGAACTCACCTGGACTGCGTTCGACCTTTCCGAGAATCAGTTTCGCGTTGCCGAGCATCGAGGCGACGTTTGCGGCTTCTACGCCCTGTCGGCGTCAGGTCCGGCTGAAATCGAACTGGAAGCGTTGTTCGTCGAGCCCGGACGGATCGGTACCGGCGTGGGCCGCGTGCTGATGCTGCATGCGCTGCGGCAGTGCGCCGCGGCCGGCGCGCGGCGCCTCGTTATCCAGGGAGATCCGCATGCCGAGCGCTTCTACCTCCGCGCCGGCGGCGAGCGCGTCGGCGAACGCGAATCCGGAAGCATCCCCGGGCGCGTGCTGCCGCTGTACTCGATTACCATTGACAAACACTCGACGGATGAGACGACACCCATGCTTCGTGTATACGGCGACGGCCGGTCAGGCAACTGCTACAAAATCCAGCTCCTGCTGAGCTGGATTGATACTGATTACGAGTGGGTTGAGGTCGACATCATGGCGGGCGCGACGCGGACGCCGGAGTTTGCGTCGATGAACTCGAACGCAAAGATCCCCGTGCTCGAGTACGCGCCGGGAAAGTTTCTCGCCGAATCCAATGCCATCCTGCATTACCTGGCAGACGGTACCGAGTTCCTGCCGGAAGACCGGCTGGCGCGCGCCGAAATCCTGCAATGGCAGTTCTTCGAGCAGTACAGCCACGAGCCCTGCATTGCCGTCGCGCGTTTCATCGCGAAGTACCTCGGCCTGCCGGAGGCACGCCGCGCCGACTACGAGTCCAGGCAGCCCGGAGGCCACAAGGCGCTCGGCATCATGGAACGGCACCTGGCCCGCGCGCCGTATTTTGTTAACCGGGTGCCGACGATCGCCGACATCTCGCTGTTCGCGTACACCCACGTTGCGCACGAGGGCGGCTTCGATCTCGGCGGCTACCCGGCCGTCAGAGACTGGATTTCGCGAATCCAGCGCCTGCCCCGGCACGTTCCGATGGCCGACGTTCCGGGGCCCGCCTCCGCCGGCTGAGCACCGTTCGCCTCCCGCGCCGGCGCTGTGGTATCGTCGGTGGGTCACGAGGGAGGCACTAATAATGATAAGAACCTCTTTGACGCTGCTCGCCGTTCTCATTGCGTGGTCCGCATTTGCTCCCACGGCGGCGACGCGCGCGAACCCGCCCGATCCCGTCGCCGCAACCACGTCGGTCAGCGAATGCCACGTCTATCGCTACACGCGCGACAATGTGTTCCTGCGCCCGCAGTCGCGGCGATTGGCGACCCACTGCCGGTTTACGGAACAGCCGCGTCGTCCGGTCTGACCGGTACCTCGCCGTGACGTCCGGTAACGCGACGCTTGCCGCCTGGCAACGCCTGTCGCGCTACCCCGGCGGACGCTGGCTCTTCTCGAAGTTCGTGGACTTCAAGGCGCCATATTTCGGCTCCGCGGGCGCCCGCATCGTCGAACTCCGACCCAATTTCGCCCGGCTCGCGCTGCGCAAGCGCCGAGCCGTGCAGAACCACATCGGGACCGTGCACGTCATCGCCATCTGCAACATGCTGGAGAAGGCGATGGGCGTGTGTGCCGAGGCCTCGATCCCCGCGCACCTGCGCTGGATTCCGAAAGGCATGACGCTCGAATACCCTGCGAAGGCCGCGACGAACCTGACGGGCACGGCGGAGATCGACCCGGACGACTGGAGGCCCGGTGACCTGAAAGTCACTGTCACCGCCTTTGACGAGAACGAAACGGTCGTCGTCCGTGGCCACATCTTGCTCTGGATCAGCGAGCGGAAACGTGGATGACCGCCAGCGCTGTTCGTAACGTCCGTTTGGCGTCAATAGTCGATTCGACTAAGATCCCGAACAGGAAAAACAGAAGTTCCCGACCGACGGGACCCATTTTCAAACAGGGGAGACACGCATGAATTGGTACCTTACCGTCCTGAAGAAGTACGCCGTGTTCAGCGGCCGGGCGCGCCGGAAGGAAATCTGGATGTTCATCCTCTTCAGCGTGCTGATTTCCATTGCACTGACATTCGTGGACGTTGCGACCGGCATGTACGACGTCGAATCGGGCATCGGCACCCTGGGGACCATCTACGGCCTGGCTGTCCTGATCCCGAGCATCGCGGTCGGCGTGCGCCGCCTGCATGACACCAGCCGCAGCGGCTGGTGGATGCTCCTTTGCCTGATTCCGCTCATCGGCGCGATCGTGCTGCTCGTCTTCTATTGTCTCGACGGCACTCCGGGTGACAACCAGTACGGCCCGAATCCCAAGGAGGCCTGACCGACCGCCATGGCCAGCGCGTACAGCGGCCGCTGCTTTTGCGGCTTCGTAAGGTTCCGGCTGGAAGACAGCCCGCTGTACGCCTGCCATTGCCACTGCCACAGTTGCCAGCGCGCGGCCGGCGCAGCCTTCGTGAGCTGGGCGACGTTCGCCGTGGATGTCATGCGGATCACGGACGGCGTCATTACCGAGTACCAGTCATCGCCCGGGGTCACCCGCGGCTTCTGTGGTCACTGCGGCTCGTCGCTCACCTATGCGCACACGGCGCGACCTGGCGAGATCGACGTGACGCTGGCCAAGCATCGAGGACGCGGAGGACATCGTCCTCCGCGCGCACATCTGGGTCGAAGACAAGGCGCCGTGGGTGGTCATTGCCGACGACCTTCCGCAATACGCGCGCAAGGTCACCGGCCAGGCCTGACAGCCGTTCTCTAGCGCTTCATCGCCTCGAAGAACTGGGCGTTCGTCTTGGTGTCCTGCAGCTTATTCAGCAGGAACTCGATCGCCGCGAGCTCGTCCATGGGGTGCAACACCTTACGCAGTACCCACATCTTCTGCAGCTCGTCCGGATCGGTCAGCAGCTCTTCCTTGCGCGTACCGGAACGGTTGATGTTGATCGCCGGGAACACGCGCTTCTCGGCGATACGGCGATCCAGGTGGATCTCCATGTTGCCGGTGCCCTTGAATTCCTCGTAGATCACCTCGTCCATCTTGGAGCCGGTGTCGATCAGCGCCGTGGCGAGAATCGTCAGGCTACCGCCCTCCTCGATGTTGCGCGCCGCGCCGAAGAAGCGCTTCGGCCGGTGCAACGCGTTCGCGTCGACACCGCCCGTCAGCACCTTGCCCGACGACGGGACGACGGTGTTGTAGGCGCGCGCGAGACGCGTGATGGAATCGAGCAGGATCACGACGTCGCGCTTGTGCTCAACGAGGCGCTTGGCCTTCTCGATGACCATGTCGGCCACTTGCACGTGCCGGCTTGCCGGCTCGTCGAACGTCGACGACACGACTTCGCCGCGTACCGTACGCTCCATCTCGGTCACTTCTTCCGGCCGCTCGTCGATGAGCAGGACCATCAGGTCGACTTCGGGATTGTTCGCCGCGATGGCCGACGCGATGTTCTGCAGCAGCATGGTCTTACCGGCCTTCGGCGGTGAAACGATCAGGCCGCGCTGGCCCTTGCCGATGGGCGCGACCATATCGATGATGCGCGCCGTGAGGTCTTCCGTGCTGCCATTGCCCTGTTCGAGCTTCAGCCGGTCCTTCGGGAACAGCGGCGTCAGGTTTTCGAACAGCACCTTGGAGCGGGCGTTCTCGGGCGCGTCGTGGTTGATCTGGCCGACCTTCAGCAGCGCGAAGTAGCGCTCGCCGTCTTTCGGCGGCCGGATCAGGCCGGAAACCGTATCACCGGTCCGCAGGGCAAAGCGGCGGATCTGCGACGGGCTCACGTAAATATCGTCGGGTCCGGCGAGATAAGAACCGTCCGGCGATCGCAGGAAGCCGAAGCCGTCCTGCAGGATCTCCAGCACGCCTTCCCCGTAGATGTCCTCGCCGTTCTTCGCGTGTTCTTTCAGAACCGAAAAGATGATGTCCTGCTTGCGCGAACGCGCGAGGTTCTCGAGCCCCAGGGACTCCCCGAGCTCGACGAGCGCGGCAGCCGGTCGGTTCTTGAGCTCCGACAGGTTCATCACGTTCTTGCTGGCTTCGAGTTGCTCCGGCGGGATTACCTCGAGGCTGCTGCCGTCGTCATCGGGAAACTCGTCCGATTGCGGTCGACGCCGACGGCGCCGATTCGAGTTGCCCTTGCCCTTGTTGCCGGATTTGTTTGGCCGGCTCTTCGTTTGATTGCCCAAGTACCCTCTCACAGATTACTTTCCAGGAATTCGACGAGTTGCGACTTCGACATCGCACCGAGTTTTTGCGCCTGGGGGGCGCCGTTCTTGAAAATCATTAGCGTGGGAATGCTGCGGATGCCGAACTTCTGAGGCGTGTTCGGGTTCTCGTCGATGTTGATCTTGACGACGGACAGCTTGTCCCCGTATTCGTCCGCTGCTTCGTCGAGCAACGGCGCAATCATCTTGCACGGACCGCACCATTCGGCCCAGAAGTCCAGAAGAACCGGCTTGTCGGACGCGAGGACGTCCGATTCGAATCCACTGTCGCTCGTGTGCACGATCCTGTCGCTCACGCTTACCTCCTCTGATCGAGACGTGGTTTTTTAGGGATTGGTCATGCCGTCCGGCGTTTCCCCCGGGCCAGGCGGCATTGCAAAATGGATGACGCTGCCTTATCTATCAGGCACACTGTCGCAGCTAAACAGCGAGTTCTGTTCCGGCTTCTTTCTGGATTCGGTCTGAGTGACTTCAGCGAAAGTGGCGGGAGCGACGAGTGTCGCGTCGAATTACAAGTAATTTGACCGCTTCGCGAGCCATTTTGCAAGCCTAAAACCCACATTTTTTGGTCCTTTTCCTATGTCAGAAAACCATCTGAGCGAACTCAGATTCGACAGTCTTGATCTCGATGCACGTGTTCAGGCGGGCATCCGCCACGCGGGATTCGAGTTCTGCACGCCGATCCAGGCCAGCACCCTGCCCATCGCCCTGAAGAACCACGACGTCGCCGGGCAGGCACAAACGGGCACCGGCAAGACGGCTGCCTTCCTCATAGCCACCTACCAGCGGCTGCTGGCCGACCAGGCCCCCGCGGAGGGCCGCAAGCAGCCGCGCGCCTTCATGCTGGCACCCACCCGCGAGCTCGCGGTACAGATCGCGAACGACGCCGAGGTGCTCGGCGTGGAGACCGGTCTCGTCGTCGGACTGGCCTTCGGCGGCACGGATTATGACAAGCAGCGCCAGCACATCGAGGCCGGCATCGACATCCTGATCGGCACGCCGGGCCGCATCATCGACTACTACAAGCAGGGCGTGTTCAAGCTGGACCAGGTGCAGGTCGCGGTTCTCGACGAGGCCGACCGCATGTTCGACCTGGGCTTCATCAAGGACATCCGATACCTGTTGCGGCGCCTGCCGCCGCCAGACCAGCGGCTGAACATGCTGTTCTCGGCCACGCTCTCGCACCGGGTCATGGAACTCGCCTACGAACACATGAACGAGCCCGAGCTCGTCCGCATCGAGCCGGACAAGGTGACGGCCGACCGCGTTCGCCAGGCCATCTTCTTCCCGGCGAACGAGGACAAGATGCCGCTGCTCGTCGGGCTCATTCGCGAGATGGGCGCCGCGCGCATCATGGTCTTCGTCAACATGAAGCGCGAGGCCGAGCGCGTGCAGGCCTACCTCGAAGCGAATGGCCTGCAAGCCGCGGCGATCTCGGGTGACGTGCCGCAGAAGAAGCGGCTACGCATGCTCATGGAGTTCCAGAGCGGTGACCTGCCGGTGCTGATCGGCACGGACGTCGCGAGCCGCGGGCTGCACATTCCCGACGTCCAGTACGTCATCAACTACGACCTGCCGCAGGACGCCGAGGACTACGTGCACCGCATCGGCCGCACGGCGCGGGCGGGCGCGTCGGGCGACGCGATCAGCTTCGGCTGCGAGACCTACGCGATCTCGCTGCCCGACATCGAGGAGTACATCGGGCACAAGATCCCGGTCGCGAACTATTCGGCCGATGACCTGCCGAAGCTCGAGAAGCCGAAACGGATGCCGCGGCGGCCGTCGCAGGGCCGCTCGGGAAAGGGCAAGCCCCGCGATGGCGGCGGTCCGCCGCGCCGCCGTCGTACCCGTAAGCCGTCCTGAGCGACGGCGCCCCGCCAGCCAGTCAGGCCAGGTCTTCCAGCGCGTCGATAGCCCGGAACTCGTCGCTCCGGCGAGCCGGGCGAGACGTGTCCGGCCGCGCGATTTCCAGCAGGTTCCGCACACCGAAATCGCGCGCGCTCGCGAGCACCGCGGCCGTGTCGTCCACGAACAGCGTCCGGCCCGGGTCGAAGTCCTCGGCGGCCTGCAGGGACTGCCAGAACTCCTGTCGCTCCTTCGGTACGCCGAAGCTGTGCGAGCTGTACACCCCGTCGAAGTGCGCGGTAATGCCGGTGACCTCATCCTTGATCGACAGCGTATCCGCATGCGAGTTGGTCACGAGCAGAAGGCGCAGCTTGTGTTCGCGGACGCGCGACAGGAAACCTTCGGCGCCCGGCAGGTAGCCGATGCGGTGATTCTGGGCACGGTGCAGGCCCGCGATGTCGAGGCCGAGCAGTTCGCTCCAGTGGTCGAGGCAGTACCACTCGAGCCGCCCCTGCATCTCGCGAAACCGCGCGTACAACATCGAGCGCGCCTCGTCGGGATGCATCGCGTTCAGCGCGGCATAACGTTCCGGCACGTGCTCCAGCCACATGAAGTTATCGAACGCGAGATCGAGCACGGTGCCATCCATATCAAGCATCAGCGTGTCGCACTGATCGAGCAGGGTTTCGAGATCGTATTCCACTGTCTTATACTGCGCGACCGCCCCGGCACGAGGAACAGGGATGAACTACCAGGAACTGATAGAGCCGCTCGTCGAACTGGCCGAAGCTGCCGGCAAGCGCATCATGGAAGTCTACGCGACCGACTTCGACGTGCAAAGCAAGGACGACGACTCGCCGCTCACGCAGGCAGACCTTGCCTCGCACCGCACGATTGCCGCCGGGTTGTCGGAACTCGCGCCGGACATTCCGATCCTGTCCGAGGAAGGCGGCCTCGCCGCATTCGAGGAGCGCAAGCACTGGCACCGCTACTGGCTGATCGACCCGCTGGACGGCACGAAGGAGTTCGTCAATCGCAATGGAGAGTTCACGGTCAACATCGCGCTGATCGTCCAGCACCAGCCCGTGCTGGGCGTCGTCCACGTGCCGGCGCTCGACGTGACCTACGCCGGGTGCGAGGGCCACGGCTCCGAGAAGCGGGAAGCCGGCGACAAGCCGCGGCGCATTCACGTGGCGAAAAAGGCGGGTGACCCGCCGCGGGTGGTGGGCAGCCGCTCGCACCGTGGCAAGAGCCTGGACCACTTCCTCGACAGGCTGGGCGAATTCGACATGGTGCCGATGGGCAGCTCGCTGAAGTTCTGCGTGGTCGCGGAAGGCGGCGCCGACGTGTACCCGAGACTCGGGCCCACGTCCGAGTGGGACACAGCCGCGGCGCAAGCCGTGGTGGAACAGGCCGGCGGCAAGGTCGTCACCGCCGACGGACGGCCGCTGACCTATAATCGTAAGGAAGATATCCTGAACCCGTGGTTCGTGGTCGTCGGCGCCGCTGATCGCGACTGGCTGGCACTGTTACCCGAACGGGAGTAGCGTTGTAGACATGCCCGACAATGTCGACCTGGACACGTTCAAACAGCTGGAACGCCTCCGCGAGTTGCGTGTCAGCCATCGTGATCTCGACTACCTCATCGACAAGCTGCAGCACGACCCGCTGGTCGACCAACTCCGCATCCGGCGCCTGAAGAAGCGCAAGCTGGTCCTCAAGGACATGATCGCGAACCTCGAGAGTGAACTGATTCCCGACCTCGATGCATAGGCGGCAATTTCTCGCCCACGGACTGCGCGTTGCCGCATTCGCGGGCGGCGCGGCCAGCCTGCCGCTGCCCGCCTGGGCGACCAGCCGGGCTACAGAAATCGCCGCCGCACAGGACGCCTGGGACCTGACCATCGGTCCTGCACCGGTGACGTTCGGCGACCGGCGCGGGACCGCTGCCGGCATCAATGGCACGGTCCCCGGACCGCTGGTCCGCCTGCGCGAAGGCCAGGACGTCGTCCTGAACGTCACCAACACGCTCGACGAAGACTCGTCGATTCACTGGCACGGCCTGCTGTTGCCGAGCAACATGGACGGCGTTCCCGGCATCAGCTACGACGGGATCGCGCCGGGTGAAACGTTCACCTACCGTTTTCGCGTTCGCCAGCACGGCACGTACTGGTATCACAGCCATTCGGGCCTGCAGGAGCAGGTGGGCGTGTACGGGCCCCTCGTCATCGACCCCGCCGGCCGGAATGCCGTCGCGTTCGACCGCGAGTACGTGGTCCTGTTGTCGGACTGGACGTTCGAGGACCCGGCCCGGGTACTCGCCAACCTCAAGGTCGCGGACGACTACTACAACCGCAACCGCGTCGCGGGACAGGCACCGTTCGACGCGTGGGCGCGCATGCGCATGTCGAAGTCCGATATCGCGGACGTGGGTGCCGCCACGTACACCTACCTGATGAACGGGCGCGATGCCGCGATGAACTGGACCGGGCTTTTCGAGCCTGGCGAGCGCGTCCGGCTTCGGTTCATCAACGGGTCGGCGATGTCGTTTTTCAATGTTCGCATTCCGGGGCTCACGATGCGCGTCGTGCAGGCCGACGGCCAGGACGTCGAGCCCGTTGACGTCGGCGAGTTCCAGATCGGCACCGCGGAAACCTACGATGTCGTCGTCGAACCGGGCGAAGGTGCATGGACGATCATGTGCGAATCCTCGGACCGTAGCGGCTACGTGCGCGGGACGCTGACATCGAGCGCCGGCGAGATCGCGGCGGTCCCGCCACTGAGGAAACCGCCGTTGCTGACGATGGCCGACATGGGCATGGACCACGGCGGCATGCACCACGGGCACGCCATGCAGGGACCGACGGACCCGCTGGCGGACCTGCCGCCCGTCACGCACGACCACCGGCGCGGGCCGGGCGTGGCCAACGTCGCCGAGGTAACCGCAAGCCGCCTGCACGAACCCGGCGTCGGGCTGGAGAATCTGCCCTACAAGGCGCTCGCGTACACGGACCTCCGCAGCACCGAGCCGAATGCCGATACCCGGCCGCCGTCGCGCACGATCGAACTGCACCTCACCGGCAACATGCACCGCTACATGTGGTCGTTCGACGGCTACAAGTTCTCGGAAGTTTCGGGGCCCATTGAACTCGACTACGACGAGCGCGTGCGCCTGCAGTTCGTCAACGACACGATGATGTCGCACCCGATTCACCTGCACGGGATGTTCGTCGAGCTCGTGAACGGCAACGGCCGCCGCAACCCGCGCAAGCACACGGTCGTTGTCAAGCCGGCCGAGCGACTGGCCGTCGACGTAACGGCGAACGAGCCGGGCCCCTGGGCGTTTCACTGCCACCTGCTCTACCACATGCAGGCCGGGATGATGCGCGTCGTGCGCGTCAAGGATGCGCCGGCGTGATGCGCCTCGCCGCCACGCTGCTCACCCTCCTGGCGTTCGGCTCGGCCGCCGCCGACATGCGCCACGAGCGTCACTTCGGCTACGCACGCGGCGAACGCGTCGAAGTCCGCGAGGCCGGCAGCGACCTGCTCTGGGATCTGCAGGGACGCTACGGCGGCGACTACCAGGGCTTCGCGTGGAAGACCGAAGGATTACTCGACGGCGGCGATGCCGAGGACGCCGAACTGCAGCTCCTGTACGACCGCGCCATCACGCCGTACTTCAACCTGCAACTCGGCGCACGCTGGCTCGACACCGACGACGGCGGCCTCGCCTGGGCGGTTGCCGGCGTACAGGGCCTGCTGCCTTACCGCATCGAGACGGACGCGGCGCTGTTTCTTTCGGAAGACGGTGATGCCGCGCTCCGCGCCGAGTTCGAGAAGGACTTCCTGCTCACCGAACGCCTCGTCCTGCAACCCCGCGCGGAGCTCGACATCGCGTTCAGCGACATCCCCGAACTCGACGCCGAATCCGGCCTGAGCGAGGCCTCGGTCGGCCTGCGCCTGCGCTACGAGGTGACGCGCAAGTTCGCGCCCTACGTCGGCATCGAGTGGGAGAAGCACTTCCGCGATAGCACGGGCGACGAGTCGGACACGACGTTGCTGGCCGGGCTCCGCTTCTGGTTCTGAGGAGTATTCATGAGCGCCAACATCACGATCACGCACAGCGAGTCCGACACCCGGGGTCGCTACGTAGCCCGCGTCGAAGGCTACGACGCCACCGGCGAACTCACGTATTCCCGGCTATCCCCGGAGAAGATCATTGCCGACCATACCGGCGTGGACGACAGCCTTCGCGGCATGGGCGTCGGTGTCGCACTGGTCGAGAAGATGGTCGCCGACGCACGCGACGAGGGCTTCAAGGTCGTGCCGCTGTGCCCGTTCGTGCGCGCGCAAGTCGCGCGCCACCCCGAGTGGTCGGATGTCTTCGAAGACTGACGCGCCGCCGTCAGTCCTCGCCGCGCGGCCCGATGTGTTTCTCGCCGCGGCGCTCAGCAAGGGCCACCTGCTTCGCGCGTTCGGCGAGGCGCCCTTCCCGTTCGTCGTCGAGCGTGCCGATGCATGCCGGGCAGGAAACGCCCTCGCGATAGTCCGGCGACGCGAGGTCCTTGGCCGATAGCGGGCGCCGGCATGCATGGCACTGGACGTAGCCGCCCTCTGCCAGGTCCCTGTCCAGCGCGACGCGCGTATCGAAGATGAAGCATTCGCCCTGCCATCGGTTCTCGTGCCCGGGCACCTGTTGCAGGTAGTTCAGGATGCCGCCCTGCAGGTGATACACGTCCTCGAACCCGAGTTCCAGCATCAGCGCCGTTGCCTTCTCGCAGCGAATCCCGCCGGTGCAGAACATTGCGACCGGGCGGTCCGTGCCCTCCGCCGCGAGCCGCGCCGCATAGTCCGGAAACTCGCGAAAGCTGTCCGTGCCGGGATCGAGAGCCCGCGGGAACGTGCCCACTTCGTACTCGTAGTGGTTCCGCGTATCGACGACGAGCACGTCGGGATTCTCGATCAGTGCATTCCAGTCCGCCGGCGCGACGTACTCGCCGACGCGTTCGTGCGGCCGCAGGTCCGGCCGGCCGAGCGTGACGATCTCCTTCTTCAGCCTGACGCGCAGTTTGCGAAACGGCGCCTCGCTGGCATCCGTCCAGCGCCCCTCGAGAGGTGCATCGACGCCCAGCCGCCGGCCGAGCCAGCCGAGCACGGCTTGCAGGCCCGCTTCGCTTCCGGCCAGCGTGCCGTTGACGCCCTCCGCCGCGACGAGCACGGTGCCGAGCAGACCCTGTTCGCGGCACTCGGCCAGCAGGTCATCGCGCAGCGACGCCGGGTCCGCCACGTCCAGGAACCGGTAGAACGCGGCAACTTTCATGCGTCCGTCTCACCTTCGACGACGGTCAGCGACAGGATCGAGTGCCGGATCTCCTCGCCGAGAACGAGCCGCGCGTCCGCGCCTATGCTTTCGATACTCTCGTCGAATTCCAGCTTGCCGTGCTCGTTGCGCCGCAGCACTTCGAGATCCTGCAGCTTGCGGATGAAGTCGTGGAACAGGGATTGGTTGAAGAAATCCGGCGAGTGCAGGCCGTAGATCATCGACAGCCGCTCCGCGCTCTGCTTGCAGAGCACCTCGAGGCGCGCGCGCGACAGCGTGCCGGATCCGTTGCGCACCAGGATCGCGATCGCGAGATAGAAGCGCTGCAGCATCGGCACCATCGACTGGCCCAGCATCAACAGCTGATAGGCCTTCGCCGACCCGGCGGGCGGCCGCACAAGCAACTTCTTGTTGTTCGCCCGGGTCAGCAGGCCCATTTCGATCAACGCCTCGATTGCCTCCGTCGTGACATCGTCGATCTCGTCGTAGTCCCACTTCAGCCAGAGCTCTTTCTGCATGAACGGGTAGATCATGCGAATCAGGCGCTGCAGTTCCGAGTGCTCGAGCTGCCGGCCCTGGATGAAACAGCAGGCGACCGACGCCGGCACGGCCAGCAGGTGCAGGATGTTGTTGCGAAAGTAGGTCATCAGCACGGCCGTGCGCTCGGTCATGTCGATGACCTCCCCCATCGGGTGCGCCGAACGCGCTATGACCTCGAGCTTCTCGCCGTGGGCGATGATCTCGTCCGGTGTCATTTCCGGGATCGTCACGGACCCGGAGTAGCGAAAGCGGCGCAGCAGGTCCTTGGAAAGCTGAAGCTGCCTGCGCAGTTCGTCGAGCCCGATGCGCTGCTTCGGTGTCGCGAGCAGCGCGTAGGCGAGCAGGCTGATCGGCGTCACCGCCGCAGCCGCGTTGATGTTCAGCATGATGCGCGCGCTGAGCTGCTCGATGACGTCGCCGACCCATGTCGGCCGCTCGCCGTCGTACTGCTGGTGCCGCCACTCCGGCTGCGCGACATCGAGCAGCGGCTCCAGTTCGACGGGATCGCCGACGTTGACGTAGACCTTGCCGAAGTTCTCCCGCAATGCCTTCACCGAACGTATCAGTCCGAACAGGGTTTCGCGCTTTTTCTCCGCGCCGCCGAGTTCATTGATGAATGAATCGCCTTCGATCAGTTTCTCGTAGCCGAAATAGATGGGTACGAACACGACCGGCCGCCGGGGATTCTTGATATAGGAGCCCACCGTCATCGCCAGCATGCCGCCCTTCGGTGTCAGCAGGCGCCCGGTGCGGCTCCGGCCGCCTTCGATGAAGTACTCGATCGAGTAGCCGCGGGACAGGATCTTGTGCAGGTACGCGTCGAAGACCGCCGCGTACAGGCGGTTGCCCTTGAAGCTGCGCCGAAGGAAGAACGCGCCACCGCGCCGGAGTATCGACCCCACGACCGGCAGGTTCAGGTTGATGCCGGCCGCAACGTGCGGGATGTGCAGGCCCTCTTCGTAAACGATGTACGCCAGCAGCAGGTAGTCGATGTGGCTGCGATGGCAGGGCACGTAGATGATCTCGCTTTTCTTCGCCGCTTCATGGACGCGATCGACGTGCTGCAACTCGATCCCGTCGTAGATGCGGTGCCAGAGCCATCTCAGGAAACGCTCGGCTACCCGGATCGTCGGGTACGAGATATCCGCCGCGATCTCGAGCGCGTACTTTCGGGCATTCTCGCGCGCCGCCGCGGCTTTCGCGGGATCGTCCCCGCCCTCCGCCGCTATCGCGGCCTGCACGGACGGCTCGACGAGCACCTGCTCGACGAGCGTCCGGCGGTGCGACAGGTCGGGACCGACAGTCGCCGCCCGCCGCTGCCGGAAGTGCACGCGCAGCACGCGTGCCACCTTGCGGAACGCGAGCGCCGGCTCGACGCCGCTGTCGACGATCGATTTCACGGGCAGCGGCTCGCTGAAACGGAGCAGCGTGCTGCGTCCGTGCACGATCGTCGTGAAGAACTTGCGCGTCCGGCCGACCAGCTCCCAGTTCTCGGAGAACAGCAGCTTGAACAGCGACCGGTCCTTGTCCGGCGAACGCCCCCAGTAGATCGAGACGGGCACGAGGAGCAGGTCCCCCGGCGTTTCGCTGTCGGTTGCCTCGACCAGCCGGCGCAGGCGCTGCGAGAATTCGGGCGCGGGACGACGGACGAACACCCCCCTGGACGGCCGCAATGCGACGACACTCTTGTGCTCTCGCAGGCCGGCGTAGTTCAGCGTAGCCGTCGGCGAACGCATCCCGGTTCGCGAACAGGCCTGTTCCAGTGCGAGCAGGTCCGCGAGTCCGCCCGTCTCCAGGACGTAACAGATGGCCGCCTTGGGATCGGTAACGAGTTCGCGCGGCTCGTCCGGCTGGATCACCGGCCGCGCCCAGATCGAAAAGACTTTTCCCGCCAGCCAGTAGAGTGGCCGGACGATGACGCCCCCGATGTTCATGGCGGCCAAGTCTACCGAAAAATCCTTATCTTTCGGGGGCTTTTAGTCCTTGACCGCGTCCTCGGCTTCGTCTAGAGCGGCGTCCACCCGGTCCTTCGCCTCCTGCGCCTGGCGCTCGACGTCGGCCGCCCTGTCGAGGGCCTGCTGGTAGTCGTCGGCGATTTCCTTGCCCGCGGTGTCCTGGTCCTCGCCGGAACAGGCGGCGAGGGCGAGCAGTCCGGTCAACAGCAATAAACGCATTTCGGGATCCTCCGGGATCTAGTCGTTGAGGCGGCCGAGAAACAGCTCGAGGTAGTCGTTGATTTCGGCAATATTGCCGGTGAGGCGATGGTCGCCGTCCACGATGTGCAGCGTCGCGCTGCAACGCGCGGCGTAGCGGATGCTGTTCTCCACCGGCACGACGTCGTCGTGCCAGCCGTGCACGATGCTCATCGGCATCGATGGCGGCTCTGGCGTCAGGTGTTCGTACCCGGGCATGAAGTACGCCGGCGCTAGTACGAACAGGCCGGCCGCGCCCAGCGTCTCGGCCGCGGCGGTCGCCACGTGGCCGCCCATGCTCGAGCCGACGAGCACGAGCCGGTCGTCCACGTCGCGCGCGCAGGCCTCGAGCTTGTGCACGCGCTCCGTCGGGTCCGCGATGCCCTGGTAGTCGATACTGTCGGCCGTGCAACCGAGCGATTGCACGCGCTCCGCCATCGCACGGATCTTCGTGCCCCAGGGGCCGGATTCCTGTCCGTGTGAAAACAACACCGTCGTCATATCATGATCCCGTCACCGCTATCGCAGCGTTCTTCGAGGTGGCGTGCCAGCAACCAGTCGCGGTCCTGGCCCCATGTCGTCCAGTCGCCGACCCGCAAAGTCGGCACGCCCCAGGCACCGGCTTCCTGCATCTCGTCACGGTTGGCCTGCGCAATCGCGCGCCAGCTATCGTCGGCCAGCGCCGCCTTCGCCTCCGGCCAAAACAGGCCGGCGCGGGCCGTCACCGCGCGCAGACCGTCATCCGTGGCGACGTCGATGCCGCGCGCCCAGATGGCGCGCCCCGCGCTCTGCAGGAAGTCCCGCTCGCGCTTTTCCCTGACGGCATATTGCCAGACGGCCATGCAGCGTTCGACTCCGGCGCCGAGCGGGTCCGCGATGCGGCCGAACGGCACGCCGTGGCGCCGCGCTTCACGCGCCGCGTCGTGCGCAATGTAAAGGCGCTTGGCCCGCGGCACCGGCAGACCGCGCATCGCCATCGGCAGCACCGGGCGCAGGTGCAACGGCACACCGAATGCATCTGCGATGGCAGCGACACGATCGAGCGCGATCCACGAGTACGGGCTGCGCAGCGAATAGAACATCTCCACGGGTGGCAGCTCGCGCGCCGCCGTCGGTGGCCGCACCGGCAGGTCCGTGCGCATGACCTGGCGAACGGATGCGATACGCGGCGCCAGCCCCGGCTCGCACGCGGCGCCGAGCGCATCGAGCCGATCGACGAGGTAGTGCAGCCGGTCGATGCCGCGATACCACTCGCCGCCGTAGTGCAGCGTGGCCGTGTCATAGTGGCCGAGACGCCTTAGCAACGCCTGGTGGCGGTCCAGTAGCGCCTGCGCGCCCGGCATCGGCGCGGCATCGCGCGTGCGACGGGAAACCGCTTCGGCATCGCCGCGCCAGTATGCCGCGAGCGCGGCGTGCACGTCCCCGGCAAAGCCCGCGGTACCGGCCCGGGCCAGCAACGTGTCGATCAGCGCGCGTCGGTGTTCGACCGGCGGCGTGGCGCCCTTGTCGAGGAACGGGATACCGAGCTCCCGCGCAACACGCCGGCAGTCCTCCAGCGCAAACTCGCGGTACAGGTCCTCGGCCGGCCGGAACGGCCCGCGCATTGCTTCCGTGAGATAGACGCGCAGATCGATCGCGTAGTGCCCGGCCAGTTCGCCGAGATAGCTCGACAGCAGGTAGGAGTACGGGTCGTCGAGTTCGAGAAACGCCGATACGGTGTGTGGGGCACGCCGCGCACGGCGAGTGACGTCGGCCATGCGACGCCGTAGCGCGAGCATCTTTGGCGACAAGATGATCCCGAACAGGCGCGAGCGCAATGTCGACCGTGCCGTCATGCGTCGTCCCACGCGTCTGACGGCTTCCACAAGAGCTCGTCGAGGTCCGGCTGCCAGCGGTAGCGGCGCATGTCGATACGGCCGCGAACGACGCGCACGCCCTCGCCCGCCAGGCGCTTCTTCTGTTCGCGAAACGGCCGCGACCCTTCGTCGAACGCGATCGTGCCGGCCGCCTGCACGACGCGGTACCACGGTACGTCGTGATCGTCCGGCAACTCGCGCAGGACGCGCCCCACCTGCCGTGCGCCACGCGGGATGCCGGCCATCTCGGCGACCTGGCCGTAGCTCGCAACCTGGCCGGGCGGGATGTCGCGTATCGTCGCGATGATGCGATTCGCGCGTTCGACGCGGTCCACGGCCTCAGCTCCCCCGCAGCCGCGCGCGGATCTCGCGCCGCGCGTCCTGCAGGATCGAATCGCGATCGAGGCTGTCGAGGATGCGCTTGACCACTTTCTTCGGCCCCGCGCCGCCCCAGGACTTGCCCTTCGACAGGTACTCGGCCGCCACGCGGCCGACGACCAGCGTGCTGTAGTACGCGACGGCGCCCTGGGCGGCCGCGGTCGCCATCGTTGACAGTCCGGCCGTGCCCAGCTTGAGCGCGCTGGAACCCAGGTGAATGGCCCACACCGCCGCGGTGAGCGCGGCCGCTTCCGCCGCGATGACACCGACCAGCGAGCCGGCTTCGCGGCGGCTGAGCGGCAACCCGTACACCCGCGACAAGTGCACGACCATGCCTACGTCGATGAACGCCGCGGCGAACAGGTCCGCGATCGGCACGGGATTGAGCGCGACGGCAACACCCTTGCCGACGCAGTACGTGCGGACGAGCCGGTCGCCGAGTTCCTGCCGCGCCGCGAGTATGCGCTTGCCGACCTGGTCGCTGAGTTCCGCCGCGAACAGGCTGGCGTTCAGCGCCGCGAGCGTTTTGCCCTCGGCTTCGACGATGTCCCACAGGCGCAGCCTCAGCACCTCGACGTCGGGTGGTCGCGGCCGCTCGGTGGTGGCCTCGGATCCGTCGTCGTGCACGCGTACCACGACCTGCGGGCGCGGGTCGGCAGCGACCGCGACGACGTGCGACGGGTCGACGAGTCCCTCGGTGCGGCGGCGCACGGCCTCCAGCAGGCGCGCCAGCTCGTCGGCCGTGTACAGGTCTTTCTTGTTCAGCACCACGATGACGGGCCGCCCCTGCGCCAGCAGCGCGCGCAGGGCCGCAAGCTCCGACTCGGTGATATCCCCGTCGATGACGAACAGCACGAGATCGGCGCGCCGCGACACCTCGACGGCAAGCTGCTCGCGCGCCTCGCCCCCTGCCTCGTCAAGGCCGGGTGTGTCGAGCAGGAACACGCCGCCCGCCTCGACCTCGTCCCAGGCCTGCATCGACGAATGCCGGGTTTCCCCGTGCAACGGGCTGACGTCGAACGCGTTGCGGCCGACCAGTGCGTTCAGCAGCGAGGACTTGCCGGTACTGACGCGGCCGAAAACGGCGAGGTGCAGGTGCCCGTGCTCGATCTTCTCGAGCATGGCGCGCACCGCGTCGTAGTCGTGTGCGAGGGACTCGCGCACGCCGGCCGGCAGGCGCTCGTCGGCGATCAGCTCCCGCAGGCTCTCGCGCGCGAGGCCCAGGTGATCATCGTCCGGCGCCGTCGTCGCCTTGCTTTTCTTCCAGGGCCATTCGGGCAACGCGGCGGAGACCCGCTTCCACATGCTCACTGATGCTGTCCTCGAATTCCTGCGCCGCCAGGTCCGGCACGAGTTCGCCGTGCTGTTGGAGTGTCGCGACGAGGCTCCGGCCCAAAGCATCGAATATCAGCCCGTAGGCTACTGCGTGCACCAGTCCACCGGCAACCGTGCCGACACCGGGAAATGCCTTGAGACCGTTGCCGGCCACCGCCAGCGCCAGTGGCAGCACGCGGCCGACGCGGCTCTGGCTCAGCGTGAGGAATTCCTCGATGTCGAGATCGCGCGGCGCCGCGCCGTACAGTTTGCAGAGTTCGCGCGTCATCGCGGTGCCGATGTAACCCTGGATCAGGATGTCGGTGCCCGGGCTGATCGCGGCGAGCGAGCCGATGATCGCCTTGCGCGTCGAGCTGCGGATGACCTGCTCGGCGCGTTGCGCGCGGTAGGTGCGCTCCGCGGCATCGAGCCGCTCTGCCGCAAGACGGAACACGGCCCGGTCGCGACGCGTGTCGAGTTCGTCGCGCTCGGACTGCAGCAGGCGATTCATGGCGACCACCAGCACGCCGATGTCGGCCGGCCTTTCGCGGCGCGACGCAATCTCGCTGCCGTCGGGTCGTTGTTCGATGACGTCCACTGCGCCGCCCGCCGATACCGCGACGACGCGGTCGCGAACGGCATCGCCGCCGATGGATTCCAGGCGCTCGAGAAGCCGGTGCAACAGGTGCGCCTGCTCCTCGACGTTGTAGCGATCCGCCTTGTTCATCACGAGGATCATTGGCTTGTCGAGCGCGGCCAGCGCGCGAATCGCTTCGGCCTCCGGGCGCGCCAGGTCGCCTTCGCAGACGAACACGATCAGTTGCGCGCGCCGCGCTTCGTCGAGAGCAAGCTCGTCGAGGCCCGCTTCATGCCCGCCCGTGCCCGGCACATCGGTCAACAGGACCTGCGTGCCCTCGCCGGCCTGCCAGCGGTAGTGCCGCACGGCCGACGTGGACCCGCCGACGACATCCACGTCGACCGCGGCATCGGGTACCAGCGCCCGGATCAGCGAGCTCTTGCCGGTGCTGACCTCGCCGAAGAAACACAGGTGCACGGTGCCGGTCGCCTGCCGGCTCGCGAGCTCGCGGAGTTCGCCGCGCGCCGCCTCGACGTCGATGCCCGCAGCCTCGGCAGCGGCGAGCCGCTGCTCGATGTCCTCGCGTGTGGGCACCGCGGGCCGGCCCGGCGCCTGTGACTTCGGTGGCCTGCGGACGACAAGCCGCCAGACCAGGTACAGCGCGCCCAGAATCACAGCGACCAGGGCGGCCGCATAGGCCCAGAGGATCGGGGCGGGCCCACCGCGTAGTCGGTCCCAGATGTTCAGCGCGGACTCGGTGACGAACAGCAACGCACCCGTCGCAATGAGGAACACCGCGAAGATCGCGATACCGAGGACGATGCGCAGAAAGCGATCGACTTTCATAGTCTTGCTAGAACTGCGCGTCGACCCAGCGATCGATCTTGGCTTCCAGCATCGACAGCGGCATCGAGCCGTCCTTCAGGACCTGGCGGTGGAATGCAACGACATCAAAACGATCGCCGAGCCGGGCTTCCGCCTTGTCGCGAATTTCGCGGATCCGAAGCTGTCCGATCTTGTAGGCCAGCGCCTGGCCGGGGATCGCCATGAAACGCTCCGCCTCCTGTATGGCCCGCGTCTCGGCGACGGCCGAGTTCGCGAGCATGTAGTCGATGACCTCCTGGCGCGTCCAGCCCTTGGCGTGAATGCCGGTATCGGTGACTAGCCGGATCGCGCGCCACAACTCGTAGTTCAACGTGCCGAAGTACTGGTACGGGTCCTCGAACATGCCGAGTTCCTTGCCGAGCGTCTCCGAGTAAAGGCCCCAGCCTTCGATGAAGGCCGTGAACCCGTCGAAGCGGCGGAACTTCGGCAGTTCCTCGTTCTCCTGTTGCACGGAGATCTGGAAGTGGTGGCCCGGGATTGCCTCGTGCAGAAACAGCGTCTCCATGTTCCACTTCGGCCGCGACTTGAGATTGTAGGCGTTCGCGTAGAACACACCCGGCCGCGTGCCGTCCGGCGTGCCGGACTCGTACGACGCAGCCGACGCGGACTGCTCGCGAAACGGCTCCACGCGCCGGACCTCGAACCCGGTCTTCGGCTCGACGTCGAACAGCGCACGTGCGAGCACGCGGACGCGATCCGCCATGGCTTGGTAGCCCCGGATCATCTCCTCGGGGTCGTCGAAGAAGAACTGCTCGTCCGTGTTCACGAACTCGAAGAACTCGGCCAACGTGCCCTCGAACCCGACGGCTTCCATGACGCCGTGCATCTCCTCGTGGATCCTCGCGACCTCCGCCAGCCCGATGGCATGGATCTCGTCCGGCGTCAGCTCAGTCGTCGTGTAGTAGCGCACCAGGTAGGCGTACCAGGCATCCCCGTTTGGCAGCGCTCCCAGCCCGATCGTGTCACGCGACGCCGCGAGATAGGTATCACCGATGAAGTTGTTCAGGCGCTCGTAAGCGGGAATGATCCGGTTCTCGATCGCGTCACGGTACGCATTCTCGAGCCGCTCGCGGTCGGCCGCGTCAACGTCGTCGGGCATGTTCTCGATCGGCATCCAGAACGCGCTTTCCTCGGCCGCGTCCACGAGCTGCGACTCGAGCTGCGGTACGACCTTGATCATCAGCACCTCGGGCTGGACGACGCCCTCTCCCACTCCCACCTTCATGTTTTCGATCGCGGCATCGACGTTTGCGACGAAATCCTCAGTGCGGCTGAGGAAGTCATCGTAGTCCTTTACCGTTTCGAACGGGTGGTAGCTCGCGCCACTGCCCAGCCGGACGAACGAGTTCATCATCGAGTAGAACTGGTTGATCGGCTGCAGGTGGAACGGGTAGTTGTTCCGTTCGAGCGACATCATGCGGTGGCGCTCGAAGATGTCGTAGCTGAGCTGTTCCTGCTCGCTCAGCTCCTGGCGGTCGATGGCGCGCAGGCGATCGAGGAACTCGGTATCGAGCGCGAGCATCGCCGCACGATATTCCGCGCTGTTACTCACGGCGAGCCGGTCGTTGTAGCGGTTGTCGCCGATTGCGCTGGCTTCGATCGGGTTCAGCTCGAGGTTGCGTTCGAAGTGCTCGTCGAACAGCGCGGCAAGCATCGCCGACGCAGCCCCGGCCTCCGGCGCCACGGCGTATGGATCATCGCCACCACACGCGGACAGGATCAGGGTGATAGCCAGTACGGCGAAATGGCGCTTGGTCATGCGTAATTCCCGGCGTCGAATGCCGGGAAGAATAGCAAATAGGCCTTGCCCGGTCGCCCGCCGGCGATCAGGCGCAAATGGACCTGACCGGCGCGAAAGCCGTGCTCGCAACGCGGCAACCCGCAACGGTCTGGTGCAGTGTGAGCGAAATCGGCGCCCGGCAACCTTGCGGGTGGAACACGAGAAGGACGGTGATGCCGTGCCGCTGCAGGTCCGTTCGCTGCGACACGCCGGCATCACACTCGACGAGGAAGTCGTTGCTGACGAATGCCCCGAGGTCGAACAGGCATTCGAGGTAAGTGAGCACCTGCCCGCGGATGCGCGCGGTCAGGCGCGCGTCCGGCTTCTCGAACACGGCCCAGCGCGTTGCGGCGTCGATCGTGCTGACGATGCGGAGGCACAAGCGGCGCACCGGCAGGTCCTTGAACATGCGGTGAGTCTCGCTGCCACGCGCAAGCGTGCGCGAACCGGTGAGCTGGGCACGGCCACCCGACCCGCGCAGGATGACGTTCAGGCCGGACCGTACCAGGACGTCGGCGTCCTCCTCGTCCAGCGACACCGCCGGAGTCAGCGGCGCGCGCAGGACGATGCCGTCGGTATCCATCGGTTGCCACGCGCCGTGGGTGCGATCGAGCTTGCACAGCAACCCGGCAATGGCCGCTCCCGCAGGCCGCGCCTCCGGTGCGTTGCCGTCGATCGCCGAACGGTCGCGGATGCGCGGAAAATAGCTGAGCAGGTTCGGGCTTGCGTAACCGCTGGCACGGATGCCGGCGAGCGCCTCATCCGGCGTGCGCCAGGCGGCGGGCGGATCGACAATCAGCATGGCGCCGCGCCGGCGGCAATACATCTCGGCCGCGAGGATGGCCGCAGGCCCCGCATCCACGCCTTTGCCCGGCGGCGGAAGGTACAGCACGTCGAAATCGTCAACCTGATCGAGTGCGAAGATGCCCGCACCGCGAGTGCGCGATCCGACAAGGTCGTAGTCCGACAACTCCACGCCGTCGGTCCCGTCCTGCACCGCCTCGACCCAGGCCGGGTCGTAGCGATTGCCATCGGCGACGGTGGCTTCCGGCCGATGCTTCGGGTACGGCTTCTCCAGTCGGGCGATCAGGGAGTCCTGGAGCTGCTGGCCGACGAAGTCGGGCGAACCCGACTTGTAGGACACGCCCGAGTGAATCTCCTGGTCCACGATCGTGCCGCTGGTCGGGTCGACGCGCTGCAGCGTCAGGTTGAAGCGCTCGTCGTCGGCCGGATCGATGCCGTCGAAATCGACGGCGGCCCGCACGCGTTCCGTCGAGCCGGGATCTACCGCGCGCAGTATCATCGCGGAACCTTCGGCCGGCAGGCACAGCATCGCGCCGCGCGCGTTATTGGCGACACGGACGACGTAGAGCTGGCGCCCCCCGTGTTCGAAGAACTGGCGAACCGCGGGACCGAGACTGGAACGCGTCCAGACGTCGCCGAAGCGACGGCGGAAATCGCCGAAGTTCTTTACGAGTACCGGGGTGTCGAGGGGGCCGCGAAGCGCACGTCCGACGAACGCTGCCGTCGTTTCGGGTGCGACGTCGATCGGTTGATCAACGGCCGCAATCTCCCTGACCGTGATCCCACGATCGATCGCTTCCGACAATTCCCTTTCCCCGCGCCAGAGTGACGTGCGTGTATTCTAAACCGCGAACCGCCTTGCGCGCCATTCGCTATTTGCGCGCCGCTGAATTACCGCTAGTCTGGTGTCGCGATGAGCCATCACCTCGAAACGGCGTTGCCCGGGCTGGCCGACCGCGTACCGCACTTGCAGCTCGCGGACCTGCCGACACCGGTGAGCACGCACGGCGTGACGCGCAATGCGCACAGCTTGTCGATCAGCGTGAAGCACGACGAACGCAGCGGCTCGCTGTACGGCGGCAACAAGGTGCGCAAGCTCGAGTACCTGCTCGCGCGCGCGAAGGAGAAAGACGCGCCCCGCGTCGCGACCTACGGCGCCGCCGGTTCGAACCACGCGCTGGCGACGGCGCTGTACGCGCGACAGGCGGGGTTCGAGTGCACCTGCCTGCTGTCGCACCAGCCACCAGCGCCGTCGATCGGCCAGAAGCTGCTCGCGCACCAGGCCGCCGGCACGGAGATCGTGCGCTTCGGTGGCACGCGGCCGCGGCGCGTGGCGATCCAGCGTGAATACCTGCGGGGCCGCGGTTTGTCGCTGATCCCCATGGGCGGGACGAGCTGGGTCGGGAGCCTCGGCTTCGTCAACGCCGGCCTGGAACTCGCTGCGCAGATCGAGGACGGCGCCGTGGGCGCGCCGGAACGGCTGTACGTGGCGCTCGGCACGATGGGTACGGCCGCGGGCCTGGCGCTCGGGCTCGCGCTGGCCGGGCAATCGATCGACGTGCACGCGGTTCGCGTGACCGACCCGCGCTTCGGCAACGAACCGGGGCTGCGGCACCTGTTGCGAAAGACCGCGATGCTGATGCGCCGCTACGATAGCCGTGTGCCTGCCGACCTCGCCGCGCGGGCGCGCGTCGTGTTCCGGGACGACTTCTACGGCGAGGGCTACGGCCGCAGAAATGCGGCGACCGACGCCGCGATAGCGTTCGCCGGAGACGCGCTGGGGATCCGGCTCGACTCGACCTACTCGGGCAAGGCGATGGCGGCACTGCTGGCGGACGTCGACGCCGGTAGCACGACGGCCCCGATGTTCTGGAACACTTACAACGCCGTGCCGCTGGATATTCCGGCCGGGATGAAACCCGACTTCACGGTGCTGCCGGACGAATTCGAGCGTTATTTTCCCGCCCGCGCGTGACAGGCTGCGCGGCTGACTGCCGGAACAAAAAGGTGTCCAAAAAGGTGTCAGGTTTATTCTTAACAAAATGGTGTCAGGTTTATTTTTCAAAAAGGTGTCAGGTTTATTTTTCATTGTCCAAGAACAAAAAGGTGTCAAGTCTATTTTTTAGATAGGTGTCAGGCTTATTTCTCTGCGACGAAAAATAAACCTGACACCTTTTTACAGACACCTTTTTACACACCTTTCTGACGCCTTTTCCGCAGATGTACCAGCCAACCACGGAGTAGCCGACTTGACCATGCGCTCTCGCCTTCAGTTCTCCCTCTTATCGATTGTGCTCTGTTCCTGCACGGACGCCGACCCCGTAGCCGAGTCGGTGTCGCGGAGCGTTACGGACCGGCACATCGCAAGCGAAATCCGCGGCGACGTTCAGTTCACGCAACTGAGCGACACCGTCTGGATGCACACGACCGTTCATGAAACCGAGACCTGGGGTCCGGTTCCGTCCAACGGCATCATCGTTGTGGGCGCGACGCATGCCGTGCTGGTCGATACCGCATGGACGAACGCGCAAACGCAAACCATCCTGGAGTGGACGGCAGACGTGCTGGACACGCCGGTCACGGCGGCGGTCTTCACGCACGCGCACCAGGACAAGATGGGCGGGGTCCAGGCATTGCGGGACGCCGGCGTGGCGACGTATGCGCACCCGTTGTCGAACGAGATCGCCCCGACGCACGGCCTGGTGCCAGCCGAGTTCGATCTTGCCATTTCGGACGACGGCTCTGTGATCACGCCGGAGGAACTCGCACTGGTCGACGTCTTCTACCCCGGCGCGGGCCATACACGCGACAACATCGTCGTGAACGCTCGCGGCGCAGACATCCTGTTCGGCGGATGCCTCGTTCGCTCGGGCGGTTCGACGTCGCTCGGGAACACGGACGAAGCATCGATCCCGGACTGGGCGCAGTCCGCCGACAATGTCACCCGTCGCTTCCCGGACGCCACCGTCGTCGTGCCAAGCCATGGACCACCGGGCGGCCCGGACCTGCTTGCACTGACGGCCGATCTCGCTCGCAAGGCGCAGGTCGATTAGATCCCTTCCAATCGCGTTACCCGCGCCGGCAGGCGGGCGCAGTTGCGCTAAACTCTCGGCACACACTGATGGAGAGCATCGCCCATGTTTGTCGTGCTGTTGAAGTTTTCGGACAACAAGAAACGAGCACCCGAGTTCATGGATAGCCACAACCAGTGGCTGAAGGCCGGATTCGACGACGGCGTTTTCGTGCTCGCCGGCTCCCTGCAACCGGGAATGGGCGGCGGAATCATGGCGCACAACACCTCGCTGGAAGACCTCCAGACCCGGGTCGACGAGGATCCGTTCGTGGCCGAAAACGTCGTCAGCGCGGAGATCATCGAGATCGCCATCGCGAAAGCGGACAACCGGCTAGATTTCCTGCGAAGCTAACACCAATAAGGTGTCCCCACTAAAAGGTGTCAGGTTTATTTTTTCCGAAAAATAAACCTGACACCTTTTAGATTTTTTCCGAAAAATAAACCTGACACCTTTTAGGTATTTAGGACACCTTTTAGGTAGGAAAAATAAGCCTGACACCTTTTAGTTCTCGGATCGTATCGGCCGAGATTCAGGCTTTCATCGCCGGGTACCGCTGGCTGACCTTCAGAGCCGAGCAACCACGATCCTGATTGACGCATCGCTCGGATCGTTGCTGATCTTGAAGCCCAGCGACCGCACGAGGTCGAGCATCTTGCGGTTGTCGCTCAGGACCTGCCCTTCCATCGTCGCCAGTTCGCGGTCGCGGGCGTTGTCCATCAGGTCCTTCATCAGGATGCGCCCGACGCCCTTGTTCTGCCACGCATCGGCAACCGCCAGCGCGAACTCGCAGCTCGTCTTGTCCACGTTCGTCGTGTAGCGCGCCACGCCGATTTGTTTGTCCTCGCCGTCGACCGTCGCGATCGCCACCAGCGCCATCTCGTAGTGATAGTCGATCTGCGTGAACCGGACCAGCATCTCCTTGCTGAGCGACTGCAACTGGTTCATGAAGCGGAAGTAGCGCGCCTCCGGTGACAGCTCGCGCACGAACCGGTCCTCCATCTCGGCATCTTCCGGGCGAATCGGCCGGACGACGATGTCGGTGCCGTCATTCAGCTGCAGCTGCCGCACCAGGTGCGTCGGGTACGGATGGATCGCGAGATGGTTGTAACGGTCCGTCGATGCCTTCGGGTAGTCGACGACGATGCGGGCGTCAACCGCAACCACGCCGTCCTCGTCGGCGATCAGCGGGTTGATGTCCATCTCCTGGATCCACGGCAGCTCGCAGGCCATGGTGGACACGGCCAGCAGCGTGTCGACCAGGCTGTCCATGTCCACCGCCGGCATCTGCCGGAACTCGCCAAGCAGCTTCGATACCTTCGTACGCCGGATCAGGTCGGCCGACAGCCGGCGATTGAGCGGCGGCAACGAGATGGCCGAGTCTCCAATAACCTCGACGGCCGTGCCGCCGCTGCCGAAGCTGATGACCGGGCCGAACACCGGGTCGCGGATGATCCCGACGATCAGTTCCCGGCCGTTCCGGCTGCGGTGCATGCGCGCGATCGTGACGCCCGAGATCTTCGCGTCGGGCATCTTTTTTCCAACATCTTCAACAAGTTGCTTGTAGGCGCCGCGCACTTCCTGCGCGGAATTGATGTTCAGCCGCACGCCGCCCACGTCGGACTTGTGCGAGATGTCGGTGGACAGGATCTTCATCGCCACCGGGAAGCCGATGGACTCGGCGACCACCAGCGCTTCGTTCGGCGAATGCGCCACGCCGTTCGGCACCGTGCGAATCCCGAACGCGTTCAGGACGGCGATGGACTCCGGCTCGGTCAGGACCTGTCGCGATTCCTTCAGCACAGCCTCGATGATCAGGCGCGCACCTTCCGCGTCCGGCTTCTTCTGGCTTCGCGTCATCGGTGCCGGCGTCTGCAGGAGCAGGCGCTGGTTCCTGTTGTACCGGGCGACGTACGAGAACGCATCGACCGCGTTCTCGAGCACCCGGAAGCCGGGGACGTGCGACCGGTTGAAGATGCGGCGGCCCTCTTCGACCTGCGCACCGCCCATCCAGCTCGCCATGACCGGCTTCCGGCTCTTCTTCGCCGCCGCGACGACGGCTTCGGCCACTTCCGTCGGCCGCGTCATCGCCTGCGGCGTCAGGATGACGATCGCGCCATCAACGCACGGGTCCGCCAGGCAGATCTCGATCGTCTGCTGGTAGCGTTCGGGCGGCGCGTCGCCGATGACGTCGACAGGGTTGCCCCGGGACCAGACAGACGGCAGTACCTTGTCGAGCGCCTGGACCGTCTCGTCGCACAGCGCGCTGAGCTCGATGCCCTGGTCCGTGGCGCGGTCGGCCGCCATCACGCCAGGGCCACCGCCGTTCGTGATGATCACCAGCCGCTCGGACGTGCTCCGGTAGCGCGGCGTCGACAGGGCCTTGGCCGCGGAGAACAGCTGGCTGACGGTCTCGACGCGCAGCACGCCGGACCGGGACAGCGCCGCGGAAAACGTCCGGTCACTGCCGACCAGCGCGCCGGTGTGTGACATCGACGCCTCCGCGCCGGCGGCGTGACGCCCCACCTTCAGCGCGATAACCGGTTTCACGCGGGCCGCGGCGCGCACGCTGCTCATGAAGCGGCGCGCATCCTTGATGCCCTCGATGTACAGCAGGATGGCTTCCGTGCGCCGATCCGCGGCCAGGTAGTCGAGGTAGTCGCCGAAATCGAGGTCCGCGCCGATGCCCGTCGACACCACGGCCGAGAAGCCGATCTCATTGGCTTCCGCCCAGTCGAGAATGGCCGTGCAGATCGCCCCTGACTGCGAGACGAGCGCCAGCGACCCGGCCTCGGCCATGTTGTTGCCGAACGTGATGTTGAGACCGATGTCCGGCCGGATCAGACCGAGGCAGTTCGGGCCCATCAGGCGAATGCCGTAGCGCCGCGCCAGGTCCGTCACCCGATCCTCCAGCTTGCGCCCTTCCGGCCCGATCTCCCGAAAGCCGGCCGACAGGATCAGCATCATGCGGATGCCGCGCTCACCGCAGGCTTCGACGATCGACGGGATGCTCTTTGACGGCGTTGCGACCACGGCAAGATCGATGTCCTCGTCGATGTCGTCCAGCGAAGCCCACACGGCCTGGCCCTGCACGGTGTCGCGTTTCGGGTTGATGCCGAAGATCCGGCCTTCGAAGCCCGAGCCGAGCAGGTTCTTGAATACGACGCCGCCGACCGAGTCGACGCGGTCGCTCGCGCCGAACAGGGCAACACTGCGGGGCGTGAAGAGCGATGTCAGGTAGTGATTGTCCAACGAAAAGGTCCTCGGTCTTCGAATGGTGTCGTGGCCGCGCAGGCGGGATAATGACGACGGCGAAACAATGGGAAGTGAATCGTGCGTACCGCGTATATTACGCATCCGGATTGCAAACTACATGACACGAGCGACGGGCACCCGGAGTGCGCGGGCCGCCTGTACGCGATCGAAGACCGGTTCATCGCGACGGGACTGCGGGACGCATTGCACTATGTCGATGCACCGGAGGCCACCGAGGAGCAGCTGCTGCGCGTTCACACGCGCGAGCACCTCGCTGCCGTGTCGGCCGTGATCCCGGAGAGCGGCTATGCGCGCATCGACCCCGACACGATCGTCTGCCCGAGTTCACTGGCCGCCGCGTATCGCGCCGCGGGCGCGGTCGTCGCCGCGGTGGACCTCGTCGCGAGCGGCAGGATGGACACGGCCTTCTGCGGCGTGCGGCCGCCCGGCCACCACGCGGAAAGCAATCGCGCGATGGGCTTCTGCCTGTTCAACAACGTCGCGGTCGGCGCCGCGCACGCGCTGGCGGCGCACGGTTGCAGCAGGGTGGCGATCCTCGACTTCGACGTGCACCAGGGCAACGGCACCGAGGAGATCTTCCTCGACGACGAGCGGGTGCTGTACTGCTCGACGTTCCAGCACCCGTTCTACCCGTTTACTCCCATGCCGCCGAACGGGCCCCATCTCGTCAACGTGCCGCTGGCGGCCACGGCAAAGAGCGCGGAATTCCGGGCGGCGGTCACCGACCACTGGCTGCCGGCGATCCGGGATTTCGGCCCCGACATGATCTTCGTGTCCGCCGGGTTCGACGCCCACGTCGCCGACGACATGTCGCAGGTGTGCCTCTCGGATGCCGACTATCGCTGGGTCGCCACGCAGATCGTCGACGCGGCGTCCGGGTCCGCCGGTGGGCGGATCGTGTCGTCACTCGAGGGGGGCTACGAAGTGCACAGCCTCGCACGCTGCGTGGAAACCCACGTCCGCGTGCTGATGGGTATCGATACGCCGACGCCCGGCCCGTAGCCGGCCAGCCCGGCTAGTACTTCGACCAGCGGCTATCCGTTTCGGCGCTGTTGTAAGGGTCGGTGCTTTCGACCTGGACCAGCTCGAGATCGAGCACTTCGACCTCGCCCATCCAGACGTTGTGCCCGCACGGGTCGGTGAAGACCCGCGGCGGCGGCCTCCGCAGGCGCACCGTTTCTTCGTAGGTATTCTCCAGCAAATCGCTCATTCGCTCGGCCTTGGCCATCCAACACGATCAAGACCTTACAGGCGATTGACATAACGTAGTGTGAACTCCGTCAAGGTTTCCACGCGACGTAGACCGATCGGTCAGCTTGCGGGTTTCCGGGGTCTACGCCTTGAGCGTTTGGCGGATGCGCGCCTTCACCGACGGCGGTTCGGATTCCAGCGCGGCCTCGAGCAGCTTCCTGGCCTCATCCCGGTAGGCCGGGTATTGCGCGGCAAGCGCATGAAAGCCGCTGTACGCCCACGCGCGAACGAACTTCGCCTCGTCGGCCATGCACGCCCTGAGGAATCGCTCCACGGCCATCCGCCCCGCGGAAGGAACCGGCAGGTGCGGCATGCATTGCAGCAGGTGCAGCTTCGCCTCCCAGTGCCCGAGGCCCGGTGCCAGGCGGTACGCGGCCGCGGCATCCACTTCCCCGCCCTCTTCGACGTGCCGCTTCAAGAGCCAGGTCGCGCCGACTTCGAGCGAGCCTTCTTTCGAATAGTCGAGAATGTTCCGGACGAATGCCGGGTCGGTGCGGTATCGGGTGTAGATCCCGCCGATGGCCCCGGCCGATTTTCCGTCCCAGACGGCGATGTCCTCTCGCAGGTTCATCCCGCGCCCCCGGCACCTACTCGCCGGCGGCGGCGGCGCCTTCGGCCTCGGCATCGGCCACGACCTCGTCGATCATCTCCCGCACCTCTTCCAGCGTCGGTGCGTCGGGGTCGATCTCCACGGCGTTCCGCACGCGGCGCAGCCTAGCGTACACCTCGGACTGGTCGTACTCGGCGAACCGCAACGGCATGCCGCTGGCGCTGCTGGCGATGGCGCGGACATGGTCCGCGTAGATCGGCGAGAGTTCGCCACCGAGTTTCTCGAACACGGCCTCGAGGCGCGCATCGGCGCCGACCGGGTCGTCCTCGAGCGGCTCGTGGCTCTCGAAGTACCACTCGCCGTCGAGCTGCCCGAGCAGGTACGGCTCGTTGATGATGCGCACGTGCTCGCCGACCTCGACCAGCTCGTACAGGAACTCGATGTTGTCGGGGTACAGGCGCACGCAGCCGTGGCTCACGCGCATGCCCACGCCGTAGGGCTGGTTCGTGCCGTGGATGAGGTAGCCCGGCATGTCGAGCTTCAGCACACGATTGCCCAGCGGGTTATCCGGGCCCGGCGGCACGACGGCCGGAAGCGGGTCTCCCATCTCTGCATGTTCCTGGCGCACCGACGCCGGCACCCACCACGTCGGGTCCTTCGCCTTGGAGACGACCGTCGTCTCGCCGAGCGGCGTCTCCCAGCCGACACGTCCGATGCCGATCGGAAACGTCAGCACGGTTTGCCGCAGCACCACGCCGGTCTCGGCGTCGCGCTCGATGCCGTCGGCCGGGAAGTAGAACAGCCGCTTCGCCGCGATGTTCAGCACGATGCCCTCGCGGGGCACATCGGGAATCACGAACTGCGTCGGCAGCAGGATCGGCCGGTTTTCGCCCGGCAGCCACGGGTCGACGCCGGGGTTCGCGTGCAGCAGTTCGTCGTAGCCGATGCCGTACGCGAGCGCGAAGTCCGGCAGCGTGTCGGTGTCCGTCGTGAAAACGACCTGCGGCTCACCGACCACGGACTGGTCCGGCGACTCGATGACGAAGCGGTTGGGATCGATGGGCTCTTCGAGCGGCAATGCCTCGAGTTCGACCGGTTCGGGTGCCTGCGGCTTGCCGTCGCCCGCCCTCAGGCCGTCGACCCAGCCCTCAATCGTCGCGCAGCCACCCACGAGCAACAATGCTGGCGCGGCGAGCGCCAGCCGCATCGGGTGCGGGAACGTCAGGCGGGAATGCATCCGCTCATTCTAACCGAGGGCGACCCGCCGGCAATGCTGCGGCTACTATTTCTTTTCGTCCGAGTCGGTCTTCGGCGGCGGCGCGACACAATTCGGGCGCCGGCCGGCGGCCTGCGCCTCGTTGTACAGCGCGAGCGTCTTGCCGAATTGCGAGACGAGCGAGTCGACACGCTTCTCGTTCGATGGGTGGGTGGACAGGAACTCCGCCGGCTTGCTGCCGCCGGTCTCGCGTTCCATGTTCTGCCACAGCGGCACGGCCTCGCGCGGGTCGAAGCCGGCGCGGGCCATGAACTCGAGGCCGATGACGTCCGCCTCGCTTTCCTGCGCGCGGTTGAATGGCAGCATGATGCCCAGCGCTGCGCCCTGGTTCAGTGCTTCGTACGCGGTATAGGTCGCGCCGGAGTGGCCGCCGCCCAGCAACACGGCGACCACCTGGATGCCGACGCCCGCCACCGGCGAGCGCGATGCACGTTCATTGGAATGCCGCGCCGTCACGTGGGCAACCTCGTGACCGAGCACCGCGGCGAGCCGATCCGGCGTGTCCGCGGCCTTCAGGATGCCGGTCATCACGCCGATCTTGCCACCCGGCATCGCGAACGCGTTCACCGAGTCCGCGTCGAACACGGCCATGTCCCAGCCGAGATCGCGGTACTGCGGCTCCAGCACCTCGACGATGGCCGTCGCAACGCAATGGATGTAGTCGATCGTCTCCCGGTCGGTCTCCAGCGGGATGGAGGCGCGCATCTCGGCGAACTGCTGCGCGGCCTCGGCCGCCAGCTCGTCGTCCGAACGCAGAATCATCTGGCTGCGGCCGGTCGGCGACGTCGTACAGGCCGCGATGAGCAGGATCGCAACGACGGTCAGCAGAACGGCTTGGGGTCGGGTCATGGTGTCATCCTCGGGCGGCCGGGCGCCCGGGAATTATAACGCGGGCACGTGCGGGCGGTTTACAGGCTTTGGACAGTGCGGCCCGGCGCGGGTTCCCGCCGGGCGGCGGCTCATCGCGGCAGCCGGGACTCGAGGTCGCGCTGCCAGCGGCCGGCGGACAGGCGTTCCAGGGCGCTGTCGATATTCGCCATCAGGCGCTTCTGCAGCGGCTGCTTGATCTTGTACGCAACCTCGTAGAGGTCGAGGTCGCCGGCCAGCTCGCGCAGGAGCTCGTCGCTGGTCTTCAGCTCGTCGGCGAGCTGCTTCTCCAGCGCCCGGGTGCCGTACCAGTGCTCGCCGGTCGCCACGGACTCGATGTCGAGCGCGGGCCGGTACTCGGCCACCATGTTCTTGAACAAGGTGTGCACGTCCTCGAGCTCTTCCTTCAACTTCGCGCGATCCTCGTCGGTGTTCTCGCCGAACATCGTCACGGTGCGTTTGTACCTGCCCGCCGTGATCTGCTCGAAGCCCACACCGTGGCTGTCGAGCAGGCGGTTGAAATTCGGTATCTGCGCCAGCACGCCGATCGAGCCCAGGATCGCGAAGGGTGCCGCGTAGATCCTCGTCGCGACGCAGGCCATCAGGTACCCGCCGCTTGCCGCCACCTTGTCGACGCACACGTAGAGCGGGATGCCCGCGTTGCGGATGCGCACGAGTTGCGACGCCGCGAGGCCGTGCTCGTGCACGACGCCGCCGTAGTTCTCGAGGCACACGATGACGCGGTCGTCCGGGGTGGCCACGTCCAGGATAGCGCTGACCTCCTCGGCCAGCGCCGGCACGTGGCTCGCCTTCAGGTCGCCCTTGAAATGAACGACGAAGCCGCGGTGTCGCGCTGAGCCCGCCTTGCCTTCGGCCTTCGCGCGGCGCTTCTCATCCTTCGCGTCCTTCTTCTGGTCGGCCTTCGACAGCAGTGCCCGGCGCAGCGAGCCCGCGAGGTCGCGAAACTTCTGGTTCAGGTGCTCGACCTCCAGGCCGTCCTGCGAGCCCTTGCGCCCCGCCGCCGCGGCCACGGCGATCACGACGACGATCGCGACGACGATGGTCACCGCCTTCAGCAGGAATGCGCCGTAGTCGAGCAGGAATTCGGTCATGAGTCGCGCAGCCGCCGATCGATCAGACGGCGAGGCCGACGTTGTTCTTCTGCAGGACCTGCTCCGCGCGGTAACTCGACCGCACCATCGGGCCGGCGACGACCTCGACGAAGCCGCGTTCGAGGCCTTCGGCGCGGTACGCCTCGAACTCGCCGGGCGTCACGTAGCGATCCACGACGAGGTGGTTCGGCGTCGGCCGCAGGTACTGGCCGAGCGTGAGAATGTCCACGTCCGCCGCGCGCAGGTCGTCCATCGTTTCCAGGATCTCGGTGTCACGCTCGCCGAGGCCCAGCATGAGGCTGGTCTTCGTGAGCACGTCGGGACGGTGCGCCTTCGCGTGCCGCAGCACGTTGATCGTCTGCTCGTAGCCGGCGCGCGGGTCGCGCACCGGGTGCGTCAGGCGGCGCACGGTCTCCACGTTCTGGGCGAACACGTCCAGGCCGGAGTCGACGACCTGCTCGACCAGTTCGTGGCGCCCGTTGAAGTCGGGCGTCAACGCCTCCACGGCGGTGCCCGGGTTCAGCCGCTTGATCTCGCGGACGCAGGCCGCGTAGTGCGCGGCGCCCCCATCCGGCAGGTCGTCGCGGTCCACCGACGTGATGACCACGTACTTGAGGCCCATCAGCTGCACGGCCTTGCCGGTGTTCAGCGGCTCCTCGGGGTCCAGCCAGCCCTTCGGGTTGCCGGTGTCGACCGCGCAGAAGCGGCACGCGCGCGTGCACACGGAGCCGAGCACCATGATCGTGGCGGTGCCGGCGTTCCAGCACTCGCCGATGTTCGGGCACATCGACTCCTCGCAGACCGTGCTGAGCCGGTGCTCGTGCACGATGTTGCGCGTCTTCGAGTAGCCGTGACCGGACGGCATTTTCGCCCGCAGCCACGGCGGCTTCTGGCCGGTCTGCACCGGCTCCGCACTGGCCCGCTGCTTCACGCCGTTCTTGATGGCCGTGATACCCGCGCCGTTGCGGTATTTGCTGCCGCTACGGACGATCGGAATGCCGCGGAATGTGGGGTCGTTGCTGCTCATGCGTCTGGGGTGCCGGGGTACGGGCGGACGCGCATTTTCGCACACGGGGCGCCGGAAGGGTAACCGGGCCACGGGCAAAAAAATCCCGGCCGAAGCCGGGAGAGTCAGGGGGAATCAATAACGCCAGGGGTGTGCGTTACGAGAGCAAACCTTGTGCAACCTCTTAGTGCAGCCTCGACCAGCTCACGAGTTTGACGTCGCCGCGCTCGAGGTCGAAATTCTTTGCCAGTATGGCCTCGATGTCCGCCTTGTCCCGCGCCTCGTCCATCGGCTGGTTCAGCTCGACCACGCCCGCGAATTCGTTGCGACCGTGGTATTCCGATCCGGTCAGAATGAACTGCGTGTAGTACTTGGCAGACATGGGGCCAGACTACGCCCGGCCGGGGGGGCCGGCTGTGAGATCGCGCACAAAACGCCGCATTACGTCAACCGGCTGGCGAAACAGTGATTTTCGTCACAGGATTCGTCGTGAATACGGGACAAGGTGAACCCCTGCCGCCGCCTGGGAAGCGCTGCGAAGCCGGATATATGCGGCGGGACAATGTAAAATCGCCCTTTGCTGCCGCCCCGCGGTGGCTCGCGAACAGACGGAGCTCGAGGATTCATGATGGTCGCCCGCACGACAACTACCGGTGCCCTGGCCCGGACATTGGCCGCCGTGTTGCTGCTGGCCCTGGCGCAGGCCGCGCCGGCCCAGGACGCGCTGCGCGAAACGTTTTTCAAGGACGCGGACGCCGCGAAGGCCGCCGCGGAAGCCGCCAACGCCGAGGTGCTCGCCCCGCGCTCTTTCAGTCGCGCAATGAAGGAGTACAACGACGCAGAGGAAGGCCTCGCGCGTGGCCGGAACATCGAGTCCGTGCGCAACGACGCCGCGCAGGCCACGAACTATTTCCGCACCGCGACGGAAAGCGCCGAGCTCGCGAAGACCGTGCTCGCGCAGGTCATGAAGAGCCGGCAGGACGCGGCCAATGCCCGCGCGCCGGCACTGTCGCCGGACCTGTGGGCCAAGGCACAGCGCGAGTTCGGTGACGCGATCCGCCTGCTGGAGCGCGGCGATCTCGCCGGCGCGAAACGCAAGGACATCGAGGCGACGTCGCTGTACCGCGACGCGGAGCTCGTCGCCATCAAGGCGGAGTACCTGACGGAGACGCGCCAGCTTCTCGAGGACGCGGACCGCGTAAAGGCGGACCGCTACGCACCGATCACGTTCGCCCGCGCGCAGAAGCTGCTGGCAGACGCCGAGCGCGAGCTCAGCGAGAACCGCTACGACACCGACCTGCCGCGCAGCCTCGCGATGCAGGCCAACTACGAGGCGCGCCACTCGATCTACCTCACCGAGATCGTGCGCCAGGTACGCGACAAGGACCTGACGCCCGAGCAGCTCGTGCTGCAATGGGAAGCGGCGCTGCGTTCTGTTGCCGGCGCCGCAGACGTTGCGCCGGAGATGGCCACCGGGCCCGATGAACTGACCGAAACGCTCGTCACCTACATCGAGGACATGCGCATCGAGAACTACGGCCTCAAGCAGGAGGCCGCGGAAGACGACCTGCGGCTCGCCGACCTCGAAGAAGAACTGCGCGTACTCGACGAACGCCTGGGCGGCGCCACCGCGGAACGCACCGCGCTGGTCCAGCGCCTCGAGGCGCAGAACCGCGTGCGTGAACAGTTCGCGCTGGTCGAGCAGATGTTCACGCGCGACGAAGCGCTGGTGTTCCGCCAGGGCGACTCCGTCATCATGCGCCTCGTGGGCCTGAACTTCGACAGCGGTGCCGCACAGATTCGCCCGGAGAACTTCGCACTGCTGGAGAAAGTGGAGAAGGCCATCGACGTGTTCCCGCGCAGCGAGCTCACGATCGAGGGCCACACGGATTCCTACGGCAGTGACGAAACGAACCAGCGCCTGTCCCAGCAGCGCGCCGAGTCCGTCCAGCAATACATGATCAACGCAATGCGAATCCCGAGCTACCGGCTGATCGCCACCGGCTACGGGGAAACGCGCCCGGTCGCGAGCAACGAGACGGCGAGCGGCCGCGAACGCAACCGCCGCATCGACATCGTCATCAAGCCGGTGCTGGACGCCGAGGGTTGATCCCCCGGCGTCGTGCGCTTACGCGTCGATGCCGCCCATGCAGAGGTACTTGATCTCGAGGTAGTCGTCGAGGCCGTACTTCGAGCCTTCGCGGCCCTGCCCGGACTCCTTGACGCCGCCGAACGGTGCCATCTCGTTCGAGATGATGCCCTCGTTGATGCCGACGATGCCGTACTCGAGCGCCTCGCCGACGCGCCAGATGCGGCCGATGTCGCGCGAATAGAAATAGCAGGCCAGCCCGAACTCGGTGTCGTTCGCGATCCGGATCGCCTCTTCTTCCGTCTTGAAGCGGAAGATCGGTGCGACCGGGCCGAAAATCTCCTCGCTGAACACGCGCATGCCGTCGTCGACGTTCGTCAGGATCGTGGGCTCGATGAAGCAGGCGCCCAGGTCTGACCGGCCGCCGCCGGCCACGACGCTGGCGCCGTTCGAAACGGCGTCCTCGATGAACCCGAGCACGTCGTTTGCGGCCTTCTCCGTGATCAGCGGGCCGACGGTGACGCCGTCGTCGGCGCCGTTGCCCATCTTCAGCGTGGCCGTGGCCTCCGCGAAGCGCTTGCAGAATTCATCATAGACGCCGTCCTGCACCAGGATGCGGTTCGCGCACACGCAGGTCTGCCCGGCGTTGCGGAACTTGCAGATGATGGCGCCCTTCACGGCCGCGTCGAGGTCCGCGTCGTCGAACACGATGAACGGCGCGTTTCCGCCCAGCTCCATCGACGTGCGCTTGACCGTGGCCGCGCATTGCTCGATGAGCAGCTTGCCGACGGCCGTGGAGCCGGTGAACGTGAGCTTGCGCACCGTCGGGTTCGACGTCAGTTCCGCACCGATCTCCTTCGTGATGCCGGCCACGATGTTGATGACGCCGCGCGGAATGCCCGCGCGCTCGGCAAGCTCGACCATCGCGAGCGCCGACAGCGGCGTCTCGTTCGCAGGCTTGCAGACGACCGTGCAGCCGGCCGCCAGCGCCGGCGCGATCTTGCGCGCGAGCATCGCATTCGGGAAGTTCCACGGCGTGATGCAGGCGACGACGCCGACCGGCTGCTTGATCACGACAATGCGCTTGTCCTTGCCCGGCGGCGTAATCGTGTCGCCGTACACGCGCTTGCCTTCCTCGGCGAACCACTCGATGTAGCTCGCGCCGTAGGCGATTTCGCCGCGCGACTCGGCGAGCGGCTTGCCCTGCTCCGCCGTCATGAGCTGCGCCAGGTCTTCCTGTGCCGCCATCATCAGGTTGAACCATTCGCGCAGCAGGCCGGCGCGCTGCTTCGCGGAGAGCTCGCGCCACGCCGGCAGGGCACTGTCTGCCGCCTCGATCGCGCGCCGCGTCTCCGCCGTGCCGCACTTCGCGACGCTCGCGAGGACCTCGCCCGTGGCCGGGTTCGTGACGTCGAAGGTCTCGCCGCTGTCGGCGTCGGCCCAGTGGCCATCAATGTACGCCTGTGCCTGCAACAATCCCTGGTCTTTGATCTGCATGTCCGGTTCCTGGTGAATACGATTCTGTGGATGCGGTCGGCCCCTGCCGGGCCGGACCCCACAGCATAGGGAGATCGGGCGCGGGCATCAATCACGGGCGCCGGGCAAAAAAAAGCCGGCCCCGAAGGGCCGGCCCGTCAAGCGTCGCAACAGGGGGGGCTTATGCGGCGCTCTTTTGCTTCTTGCCGTTCGCGAGCCAGGCTTCCAGCTCGTCGGAACCGCCAATGTGCTCGCCGTTGATGTACACCTGCGGGAACGAGGTGCGCGTGGTGACGGCACGCAGCGTACGGTCGGTGTAGTCGCGGTTCAGCAGCAGCTCTTCGAACTCGTAGCCGGCATCGCGCAGCAGGCCCTTGGCCTTCGCGCAGAACGGGCAGCCCGAGCGCGTGAACACCGTGACATCCGCCGGCTTCTCAGCGTTCGGCGCGAGGTACTCGAGCATCGTGTCCGCGTCGGAGACGTGGAACGGGTCGCCCGGCTCGTCCGGCTCGATGAACATCTTCTCGATCACGCCGTCCTTCACGAGCATCGAGTAGCGCCAGGAGCGCTTGCCGAAGCCCAGGTCGGCCTTATCGACCAGCAGGCCCATGCCGTCCGAGAAGTCACCGTTGCCGTCCGGCAGGAACGTGACGCGATCCGCCTTCTGTTGCAACTTCCACTCGTTCATGACGAACGCGTCGTTGACGGACACGCAGATCACGTCGTCCACGCCCTGCGCCTTGAACGCCGGCACGAGCTGGTTGTAGCGCGGCACGTGTGACGAGGAACAGGTCGGCGTGAATGCACCCGGCAGCGAGAACAGCACGACGGTCTTGCCCTTGAACACGTCGTCCGACGTGAGCTTGACCCACTCGTGGTCCTGGCGGGTGCGGAACACGACGTCAGGGACGCGCTTGCCTTCGATATTCTTCAACATGATGTCTCCCAAAATGGCTTGGTATTGGATGGATTCGGTAACGGTGTCGGTCAGGCCAGCATGCTGCGCAGCATCCAGGCGTTCTTCTCGTGCGTCTGCATGCGCTGCGTGAGCAGGTCCGCCGTCGGCTCGTCGTTGCTCTTCTCCGCGACCGGGAACGCTTCCCGGGCGGTGCGTACGATGGCCTCCTGGCCGAGCACGAGCTCGCGGAGCATGTCTTCGGCGGACTCGCCGCCCTTGGCCTCCTCGACGCTCGCGAGCTTCGCGAACTCCGAGTACGAGCCCGGCGCCTTGACGCCCAGCGCGCGAATTCGTTCTGCAATCTCGTCGACCGCCGTGGCCAGTTCCGTGTACTGCTCCTCGAACAGGTTATGCAGCGTGTTGAACATGGGGCCTTCCACGTTCCAGTGGTAGTTGTGCGTCTTGAGATACAGCGTGTAGCTGTCGGCCAGCAACCGGGCCAGCCCGGACGCGATGGCTTCGCGGTCTTTGCTGTCGATCCCGATGTTGACTTGCATGTCTAAGCTCCCGTTGGTGAGTGTTGACGCTACTTTGCCAAAGCCTGCATAATTAATGAAATGGTTTATTTCTGTTACAGCAATCGGTTTTATTGATATGCGCATGCCGACGGTCAAACAACTGCAGTATTTCCTGGCTCTTACCGAGACCGGGCACTTCGGCCGGGCGGCCGAATCCTCCTTCGTGTCGCAGTCAGCGCTCTCCAGCGCGATCGCGGAGCTGGAGGAGACGCTGGGCGCCCAGCTCGTCGACCGGACGAACCGGCAGGTCACGATCACGTCGATCGGGCAGCGCATCGCCGTCCAGGCGCGCCTGTGCCTGCGGGACATCGAGAGCCTCGTGGAGATGGCGCACGGCGTGGGCGAGCCGCTGGCCAGCGAGCTCCGGCTCGGCATCATCCCGACGATCGCGCCGTTCATCCTGCCGCAGGTGTTGCCGAAACTACGGCGCAAGCACCCGTCGCTGAAGCTGTACCTGACGGAGGGCCAGTCCGGGAAGATCTACCAGCAGCTCATGGACGGCGAGCTGGACGTGATCCTGCTGGCGCTGCCGTGGGACATGCGCGGCGTGGAGACGGAAGAGCTGTTCCGCGACGCATTCTGCCTCGCCTACCGCAAGGGCACGGAGCGCGTCGACCCGGACAACTACCGCATCAACCGCCTGAATGCCGACAGCATCCTGCTGCTGGAGGACGGCCACTGCCTACGCGACCACGCCCTCGCCGCCTGCAGGATCCGCAACACCCAGAAAGTCGCCCCGTTCGCGGCGAGCAGCCTGCTCACGCTCGTGGAGATGGTGGACGCGGACCTCGGCATTACGTTCCTGCCCGAGATGGCGCGCGGCACGGCGATCCTGCGCAACACGCGCGTGGAACTCGCGCCGCTCGGCGAGGACAGCTACCGCACGGTTGGCCTCGCCTGGCGCAAGGGCAGCCGGCGCGCGGACGAGTTCCGGATGCTCGGCGAGTTCGTCGCCGAGAACCGCTAGCTAGACCAGCCGCAGCACCGCGCCGACCGCGCCGCCGACGACGAGCGTGATCGCCGCCACGGCGCCGATCGTGAAGCCGAGACTGCGCGTGGACGGATCCTTCATGTACGCCGCACGGTAAATGAAGCGGCCGATCATGAAGACGACGCCGATGCCCGCGGCCCAGGCCGGATTCACGAACCACGCGAACAGCCACAGGCCCGGCAGGAAGACGACGAGCTGCTCCAGCGTGTTCTGCTGGATGCGGAACGCGCGCTCGAATTCCGGGTGGCCGGAAATCGCCGGCGCCTTCACGCCATGGCGCCCGCGGTAGATGCCGACGGCGAACGAGAACCAGAAGTACTGCAAGAGGACGAGCGCGGTGACGATAGCCGGGTATTCCATGAAATCACCTTGGGGCAGCGGGCTTCGCGGCTACTGTACGCCGGTACCGCCTGCCCTGCACCGCAATTCGCGCCAGATTCGCTAGCGGCCCCGCCCGATCTCGATGCCGATCGGGCCACGCGGCAACGTGACCTGCATCGGCGTGCCATCGCGCAGCACCTCGACGACGACGCTGCCGGTACCGTCGCCGGCCCAGGTCCGCATCATCAGGTCGCGCTGGTTGTACACGCGCTCCCCGTCGTAGCGGACAATCTCGTCGCCCGGCTGCAAGCCGGCCGTCGCGGCCGGCGAAGACGCCATCACGTTACGGACGCCGACCGACGTCGACCGGCCGCTGGCCGCCAGGTATTTCTCGTAGTCGGCCTCGCCGAGCTCGTCACGCAGCGCGGTCCCCGCATCCACCAGGTTGCCCATTGCTTCGCGCGGGTTCTCGGCAGTCCGCGCCTGGTAGCGTGCCTGCATCTGCTGGAACTCCAGCACCGACTCGCGCTCCAGGATGTAGTCCGCGCGCTGCGGGCTGAAGCCCGCGTCGATCATCGCCTGGCGGCGGCCTTCGTTGTCGCGGTCACGGACGCGGCCGAAGTGAACGCTGCCGCCGGGTGACGTCGACACGACGACCGCGCCCTCCGTCGTCTCGTCCGGCGCCATCGGCAGGCGCTCCGCCGAAGCCCGCAGGGTATCCAGCTCACCGTAAAGCGCCACGAGCTCGTCCTCGAGTACGCGGCGCGCTTCGCGCTCCTCGCTGACCGCGACCTCGAGCGCCGCAATGCGGTCCTCGACGGCCGCCGAAGAATCGAAGGACACGGGCGCGGCGGCGGGCGGCGATGGATCATCGTTTCGCGGACCGAGCAGCCACGCCCCCGCCGCGAGGCCCGCGGCCAGGCTGGCGGTGATGGCGAGCAGGATCTTGTTCATGGTCGACTCCGAACGATGCGCGCGCTCACGACACCCCAACGCACTGGTCCAGTTTGTGTTGACGCCCGGCGCATCCTGCAAGTTCCCGTGTCAGTCGGTGGCGACCTCGGAGGCGCAGTTCACGAGCTTCGTGCGCGCCTCGGTGACGTGCTCGCTGCCCATTTCCACCAGCATGCCGACGCCCTCCACCCAGTAACGGCACGCCGCTTCGAGGTCTCCCGCCGCTTCCGCGGTTTCGCCGCGGTTGAAGATGATGACCGGCACGACCTCGCGGAGACCGGTGTCCTCGGCGATCGACTGTGCCCGGGCGAGCCGCTCGTCAGCCTGCGCGAAATCGCGCTGCTCGCTGGAAATGACGGCCAGGTTGATGAGGTCGTAGGCGATCGACGTCTGCCAGTCGAGCTGTTCGCTGAGCGCTACCGACTCGAGCAGCAGCTTCTCCGCCTCGTCGAGGTCGCCACGCTTGAGGGCGACGGCGCCGAGGTTGCCGATGACGGTGACCTGCCCGGCAAGGTCGTTCTGCTCCTTGTAGATGGCGATCGCCTTGTACAGCGACAGCTCGGCGGCGTCGTACTGTTCCTTGCTGGCCGCAATGGTGCCGAGCGCGGTGAGCACATTCGCGCGGACACGCTGGTCGCCGAACTCGATGGACAGCTCGCGGGCCTGGTTGAGCGTTGCCACCGCGTTGTCGATATCGCCGGTGGCGCGCTCGAGAATGCCGCGCGCTCGCAGCGCGTAGATACGCTCCTTGTGCAGCCGGTGCTCTTCGGCAATCGCGAGCGCCTCGCCGACATACTCGCCGGACCTGGCGTAGTTACCGCGCTGCTTCTCAATGCGCCCCAGTCCGAGCAGTGCCGACGCCCTGGAGGTTGCATCCGCGTTCATCGTCAGCGCGCGATTGAAAGCCGCTTCCGCATTGTCGAAGCGGCCGGCACGTTCGAGCGCATCACCCAGCAACGTCACGGTTTCCGCATCGTCGGGCGCGTGGCGAGCCGCCTGCTCGAACGCTTGCACCGCCTTGCTGACGCTGTAGGTCTTGTACAGCGCGCCCGCCTCGCGCCAGCTGTCCGCTGCCGTGGTATTCGTGGCGGTAGCGGCCGACGACTGGCTCTCGGCGAGCTGCTGCAAGCGCTCGGCTGCGCCGGCCACGTCGCCCGTGGCCAACAGGTCCATCGCCGCCTGCTTCTGCTTGTTGCCGGAGATGACGATGGCCTGCACCGCATTGCGGATCGCTGCCTCGGACTCGATATCGAGACTCACGCCCGAGGCGGCCGCCTGGTTGCGCAACAGCGTGACCAGTTCATTCACCTTGGCGTCCGTGTCCTCGAGGGTACTGCGCGTCTGTTCGACGAGCTGGCGCGTGTCGTCCGGCTGCACCCACTGGATGATCTCGCCGATGTTGGCGAGCCCGGCCAGCAGCGCGCTGGCCACGGCCGTGACCGCACCCCAGCCGATGACGCGGCGGCGGAACGTCAGCTTCCCGGATGCCGCGTGCTCCGCGGTGGCGGACGGCCGGGGCCCGGCGTCGGCCGCGACGGCCGGCTCGGGTGCCGGCTCAGCGGACGCCCGTTCGTCGGGCTCGGTGCCTTCGATAGGATCGCTCATGGCCGGTACTTGCCTCGTCGGGTACCGGCGCTGGCGCCGCGCCGGCAGTCGCGCATTATACGGCCTGCCGGTTGCACGTGACCAATTCTCGCGGGCGCAAAAAAAGACCCCGCGCGAGGCGGGGTCCAGGTCACAACAGGGCGAGAGAAATCAGTTGCCGAAATAGAACCGCCCGGTGGCTGTGTACGTGCTGCGATCGTCGCTCCAGCTTCCACCGAAGCCCAGTGCGAACGAGGGAGTCAGCGTGTACAGGCCGCCGACCGAGAGCAATGTCTCGTCGCCGTCGCCGAGGTCCATGTAGTCGAGGCCACCGTTGATCTCGAGCTTCGGGCTGGCGTGCATGCGCAGCCCGACGCCGAGGCCGTAGCCGGTCTCGTCGGCACTGCCGCCGCCGCCCTCGAACTCGATGTATTCGTAGGAGACGCGACCGATGATGTCGACCGCATTCGTCAAGCTGGTGTTGTAGCCCAGGCCGACGCCGAACTCGGTGGCGTCGACGCCAAAGTCGAGGCCCGCCGACGTGTAGTCGCCGAACAGGTGCCAGTTCGGGTTCACCGCGAACGCGCCGGAGACGCCGAAGCCGTCACCGTCGACGTCCACGTCGTCGAACTCGACCTGGCCGTAGTTGAGATTGAAGTAGGTGTAGTCGAAGTCGTCCGCAACCGCGGTTGCCGACAACGCCAATACGGAAAGTGCAGTGATCGAACGCAGCATGAGGTTCTCCAGAAGCATGCCCAATCGTCACCGATGCTAGCGGGCTTCACGGCCGCGCTCGTGATGTGCGTCACAATTCTTTGGCCGGTGCCGCTTATGTCGCACCGGACACCGGGAAACGGCACACGGCATCGCCATTCAGTGGCGATTTGTTGCGGAAAAACATCGGATTCCGAGGCTGTCGAGGCGATCGACAACGGCTCGAGAACGGTCGGGACGCGCCGCCGGGTTATTATGTTGCCGGCGCGGCAAGGGTTCCCAGGAGCCGCGCTCGCTCAGGAGCGAGCAACAATAACAACCAACAATCGGGGAGAAATTCATGAGTGTAACGAAGCGAGCTGCCGCCGAGTTCATCGGCACATTCTGGCTGGTCTTGGGCGGTTGCGGCGCGGCCGTGCTGGCCGGATCCGGCATCGGCACCCTGGGCATTTCTTTCGCCTTCGGCCTGACGGTGCTGACGATGGCCTTCGCCATCGGCCACATCTCCGGCTGCCATCTCAACCCGGCCGTCACCGTGGGCCTGACCGTGGCCGGGCGTTTCCAGGCCAGGGACGTCCCGGCCTACGTCGTCGCGCAGGTGCTCGGTGCCATTCTGGCTGCGGCGTTGATCGGCTTCGTCGCCGGCAGCTGTGACAACCTGGCCTCGAACGGCGTCGGCGCGCACTCGCCCGGCGGGTTCAGCAGCGCGGCCGGGTGGACGACCGAAATCGTGATGACGCTGATGTTCCTGCTGGTCATCCTGGGCGCGACCGACAAGCGTGCGCCGGCCGGCTTCGCGCCGATCGCCATCGGCCTGTGCCTGACGCTGATTCACCTGATCAGCATCCCGGTGACGAACACGTCGGTCAACCCGGCCAGGAGCACGGGCCCTGCCCTGCTGGAAGGCGGCATCGCCCTGCAACAGCTTTACGTGTTCTGGATTGCACCGATCGTCGGTGCCGCGATCGCGGGCATAGTCTACAAATGGTTTGAGGAGGACTAGCTCCTTCTCGAAGGGGGGCTCGGCACGACCGCCACGCGCCGCCTGCTCGTCCGGGCAGGGCGCGATGCGTGCGGCGCGGTCGTGCCGGTGCTTCTGCGAACAGGCACCGCACGGCGTCCGGTGTTTAAAAGGTGTCAGGTTTATTTTTCTCCCTAAAAGGTGTCAGGTTTATTTTTCTCCGATGCCGGGCATCATTTAATGTTCGGTTAAGGTACCGACGCGGCGGAGGGAAAAGGGTTTGCTAGGATGGGCGCGTTCACGACGGAGCCCCCTGAACCGATGCACCCGAAACCTTCCACCGTGCCCGCAAGCGTCTTGCCGACGCTTCTCCTTGCCATCACCCTCGCCGCCTGCGGCGACGATCGCCCGGCGGACGTTACCGCGGAAACGCCGGCGACCCACGCCGCGGCTGACACACACCTGCCGTCAGGCCGCCCCCGCGTCATTGTCATGACCGACGGCGAGATCGACGACCACAGCTCGATGATTCGCTTCCTGCTGTACTCGGCCGACGTGGAACTGCTCGCCATCATCGAGACCAACTCGATCTTCCAGAAACACGGACACAGTGACGAGTCGTGGTACGAGGACCAGCTTGCGGCGTATGCCGAGGTGTACCCGAACCTCGTGAAACACAAGGAGGGCTACCCCACGCCCGAGGCGCTGCGGGCCATGAGCTACGTGGGCGACGAGGACTACGACCACCTGCGGGACCTCGAGCGTTGGGACCAGGTGCCGGGTGGCGAGGTGGAGTTCGATCCGTCCGGCTGGCCGGACACGCCGGGCTCCGATGCCATCGTGCGCATCCTGCTGGAAGACAACCCGGCGCCGGTGCACATCCAGGCCTGGGGCGGCGGCAACACGGCATCGCGCGCTTTTCACAAACTGAAGACGGAGTACCCGGACGACTACGAGCGCGCCGTGTCCAAGGTGGTGATGTACAACATCTGGTACCAGGACGACGCGGGCAACTACATCGAGACGTACCATCCCGCCGTGACACTCCTGTACAACGGCCACTTCGCCGGCACCTGGAACTACCGCAGCCAGCCGGACACCGAAGACTTCATCACCGAACACGTGAAGACCGGCCACGGGCCGCTGGGCGCGGTCTACCCGCAGACCTACATCAGCGAAGGCGACTCACCGGCATTCTTCTACGTGGTCGACAACGGCCTGCGCAACCACGAGCACCCGGGCTACGGCGGCTGGGGTGGCCGGTACAGGAAGGTGGAGGGCTTCGAGAACGTGTACATCGATGCCGACGACGCGTTGGGCCCCAAGAGCCAGCTCGGCCGCTGGATCGACGCCGTGAACAACGATTTCATGGCCCGCATGGACTGGTGCGTGGCGGAGAGTTTCGAAGACGCGAACCACCCGCCGAACGCGCGTGCCGCCGGCCCGCTTTCAAGAACGGTGGCACCCGGTTCAATGGTGATGCTGGACGCGTCGTCGAGCGACGACCCGGACGGCGACGAGATTCGCGTTCGCTGGTGGCAGTACCACGAGGCCGACAGCGCCGAGGCGCAGGTGGACATCCTGGAAACCGGCTCCCGGTCTGCCCACTTCGTCGCGCCGAACGAGCCGGGGCGCGACGTGCACATCATCCTGGAAGTGACGGACGACGGCGTGCCGGCGCTCAAGAGTTACCAGCGACTCGTGGTGCGTATCGGCGGCTGACGGGCCGATTGCGGCACCGGTCCGTAACGACACTGCGGCGTGCCGGGCAGCACCCTGCCCGCGCACGCCGCAGTGATGCAGACGAAAAGGCGGGCGCCTAGGACGCCAGTACCGACTTCAGGTAATCCGCGATGGCCTGGTCCTTCGCGTTGGCGAAGAACAGCTCGGAGAACTTCTCGCCGGCGATGGTCTGCTTCAGCAGGTCCTGGTCCACGGTCTTCAGCACCGTCAGCATGTCGTGGCAGGACGCGGACTTGAGGTCCTTCAGGATCCCGCGGTTCTTCGCCATGATGGCGGCGCGTTCCTTCGGGTAACCCACGCCCCGCTCGTGTTCGAACAGCTTGCGGTAGCAGTCCTCGAGGTTGAGTTCGGCGGCCCAGCCGAAGCCCTTGGCGTACGGCATCGACATGGCGTTGCCGTCGTTGATCTGGCCGAACAGGAACGCGTCCGTCGGGTCGATGACCAGGCCGCAGAACACGCCCGGCATGGAGTTGCAGGCGAGCATCGAGCCCATGCCGGTGCCGCAGCCGGTGATGACGAAGTCGGCGGCGCCGGAGTTCAGCAAGGTACCGGCCAGCAGGCCGTTCATGACGTAGGTCAGGCTCGCCTCGTCGTCCGCGCTGTACATGCCGTAGTGATGCACCTCGTGCCCGAGCGGCTCGGCGACGTTCTTCAACGCAGTGTGCACGATGCTGCTCTTGGCGGCCTGGCTGTTCTCAATAATCAATGCAATTTTCAAGGCTTTCCCTCGTTCTCCAAAAAAAAGGTGTCAAAAAAAGGTGTCAGGTTTATTTTAAAAAAAGTGTCAGGTTTATTTTCGGCAGCCTGCGGCTGCCAATTCACGCTCGTACGCGGCCTGCAACTCGGCGAGTACCGACCGAGCATCCGCGGCTCGCGTTGCCCCCAGATGAATGCCACGAAGCTCGTCCATGAACGCCTCCCACAGGGCCGGCCCGCCCTCCTCCAGCAATTGGGCGCGGACGGACAGTTCCCGCGATACCGGCAGGTGCTTTCGGCCCCAGGCGCCGAGCATGGCGAACACCGGGACGAGTTGAATGGATTTTTCCGTCAGCGAGTATATCGCCTTCTGCTTGTGGCCGGGGTCGGCGCGTTTCGACACGAGCCGCAGGTCGAGCAGCCGCTTGAGACGCGCGGCCAGGATGTTGGAAGCGATGCCCTCCTCGGACTGCGTCAGCAATTCGCGGAAATGCCGGCGGTTGCCGAACATGATGTCCCGCAGAACCACCAGGCTCCAGCGGTCGCCGAAGGTTTCCATCGACAGGTTGATGGGGCAGCCGGAGCGTTCTTCGAGGGGCATTGGGGCATCCGATAAAACTGGTTGCAATATGCAGACGGTTAGGCATCATTGCAACCGGTTGCAGGTCGCAACTGGATAGTCCGAGAGGGTACAAGACGTGAGAAAGCTGGTGGCGTGGAACGTGATGACACTGGACGGGGTTTTCGAAGGTGCCGAACCGTGGCAACTCGACATGCACGGTACCGTCTGGGGCGACGAGCTGGCGGCCTTCTCGCTGGAGCAAGGCAGGGAAATCGGCACGCTGCTGTTCGGCCGGCGCACCTACGAGGGCATGCGCGACTACTGGACGCAGGAACAGGGCCCGATCGCCGACATGATGAACGGCATCGAGAAGGCGGTCGCCACGCGAACGCTATCGAACGCGGATTGGAACAACTCGCGACTGCTGAAAGGTGACGCCGCGAACACTGTGCGCGCGTTGAAAGAAGAGCCCGGCAAGGACGTGTTCGTGTTCGGCAGCGCCGACCTGCTCTCGACGTTGATGGCAGAGGGCCTGGTGGACGAATACCGGATCTGCCTTGCCCCGGTGGTGTGGGGGGAAGGCACGCCCTTGTTCAAGCCAGAAGCGGGGCGCACGCACTTTTCGCTCAGGGAGAGTCGGTCGTTGGCATCCGGCGGCGTGATTTTGATCTACGAGCGGACGTTGGTGTGACAGGGAAGCGTTGGTTGGCCAGCGAGAAACCGTAGACGAGAGCCGGCGACGCTTATTTCGGGATCAGTGGCGCCGGGGGTTCGATCCCCTCGATCTCGACATCCGGGTCATGTTGCCGGATGAGTCGATTGACATGGGCAATGCGCTCGACGGGCACGTCGACCATGATAAGAATCTTCCCCGCCTCGATGTCTTTCCTGAACGCCTCGAGCCGCGAGCTAGGGAAAGCGGCTCCGGCCATCCCCGTCAGGAGGCCACCCAGACTGGCACCCATGAGGCCGATCAACAGCACACCCGCGCCACCGACGACAAAACCGGCGGGTGGAAACGCGACAGCCAGCAGGCCACCCAAGAGCCCCGTGGCACCGCCCAATGCAACGCCACGCTCGAATGCTGGAAGAAAGTCGTCGTCGTCCGGGCCACTGTCCGGGAGCGTCGCCAACGGAACGTCCGATCGCGCAATTGCATAAATGTGCTTTTCGGCGAATCCGTCATTCTTGAGGTCACGCACGACCGCTTGCGCACGTTGAATGTCAGGCGAAAGAAAACACAATCGCTTCATGGCACTAGCCCAGATTGATGGCAATGATCGTGGCGCAGACCAGGAACACGATGATGCACGCGGCCAGCAGCAACGCGTTCCGCACGACGGCTTTTGATTTTCGCACCGCCCCAACTCCGAGAATCCCGTGATCAGAACACCCATGCTGCCGGATCCGGCGGGGGTCGGCTATCGTGGGGAACCCGTAGTATCAAAAAAGGTGTCAAAAAAGGTGTCAGGTTTATTTTTCCCCACCTCGGGCGGTTTCGGCAGTGTGTCGCCGGGGAGCGTGGGCCTACGCTGTGTCCAAGTTTGCGACCACCGCCCGTCCGCCATGCCCCGCTACCCGCGCCTCTTTCTACCGGACATCCCGCTGCACATCGTCCATCGGGGCCACGACAGGAAGCCGGTTTTCGTTGAGCCGGCCGACTACCGGTACTATCTCGACAACCTCGTCGAACTGAAGAGCGAGCTGAACATCGAGGTCTTCGGCTACTGCCTGATGACCAATCACGTTCACTTGATCATGGTGCCGGGCGATCGCGTAGAGAACATCTCCAGGCTGATGCGTGTCGTGGCCGCACGACAAACCCGGCGCATCAACAAACTGGCGAGCCGCTCGGGAACGCTGTGGGAGGGACGCTTCAAGGCCAGCCTCATCGACTCGGACGCCTACCTGCTCGCCTGCTATCGCTATGTCGACCTGAACCCGGTGCGGGCCGCCATTGTGGCGGATCCCATCGAGTACCCGTGGTCGAGTTACCGCAGCCACGCGGACCCCGCCGGCGACGACTGGCTGGACAAATCGCCAACCTACCAGTCACTCGGACACTCCGGCCACGAAAGAGCCCGCGCCTATCGTGCGTTCGTATCAGGAGCTACCGACGCCGACGAGATTCAGCTCATCCGCGGCGCACTGCAACGAAACCAGGTGACCGGCACCGACCATTTTCGGCGCGAACTGGAACACCGCACCGGACGCCGACTGTTCAGCCGCCGCCAGGGAAGGCCGCGCCTGGAAAAATAAACCTGACACCTTTTCCGCGTTATTATTGCCCGCATGAAGCGACTTACTGTCATGGCGCTGTGTGCCGCGCTCCCCATGTTGGGCTGCAATGCGTTCGCTCAGACGAACGAAGAATCAGACCCCTCCCCCATCGTCTTCATCTACGACTCCAGCGGTTCGATGTGGGGCCAGATCGACGGCACCGCCAAGGTGGAGATCGCCCGTGACGTGATGGCGACGACGGTGGACAACCTGCCGGCGTCGCAAAAGGTCGGGCTCGTCGCCTACGGCCACCGCACGGAAGGCGACTGCGACGACGTCGAGACGCTGCTCGTCAACAGCGACAAGAGCGCCGTCTCGCCGGCCCTCGCGTCCATTCGTCCGCTGGGCAAGACACCCCTCGCCTGGTCCGCCACCCGGGTCATCGAGCAGCTCCAGGAGGACCAGCAGAAAGCCACGGTCATCCTGCTGACGGACGGCGTGGAATCCTGCGGCGGCAACCTCTGCGAGGTGGTGCAGAACGCCCGCGAGAGCGGCATCGACTTCGTCATGCACATTGTCGGTTTCGGCCTTAAGCCCGGCGAGACGGACGCGCTGGTCTGTGCCGCGGAAGCCGGCGGCGGCCGGTACTTCGATGCCGACAGTGCGGAGGAACTCGCGGCCGGCCTGACCGAGGCCACTGCGCAAACGGTCGACCTCGCGGTCAACGTCAGCCTGAGTGCGACCTTGAACGGTGCGCCCCTCGATACCTACATCCAGGCGTACCCGCCGGGCAACAACGAGGCCGTCCAGGCGGCCCGCAGCTACCACAAGGGCGCGCAGTTCTACCTGCCACCCGGCACCTATGACCTCAAGGTGAGCGCACTGGAGAACACCGACCTGAAGCCGATCTGGTTGCGCGGCATCGAGGTTCGCGATGACGCGGTGAGCAAGCACGTCGTCAGCTTCGATGCCGGCACCGTGCGCTTCAACGTGCTGAACAACGGCGAAGGCTGGGATTCCATCGTCAAGCTGCGCGACGGCGACGAGATCGTCGCCCAGGCCCGCACCTACGGACGCCCGACCGACATGCAGGTGCCACCCGGCGAGTACGCAGCCACCGTGCAGGCACTCGCGGTGCAGGGCCTGACCACGGTCTTCGAAGTCGACGGCATCGCGGTCACGGCGGCGGACATCACCGAGGTGAACCACCCGTTCGAAACTGGCATCGCGATGGTCGGCGTCAGCATGGGCGACGAACTGGTCGATGCGACAGTGAACTTCCACGACAAGGCCAGCGGCAAGGGCATCGCAGGCGCACGCACCTACACCAGTGCCAGCAGCAACCCCCGCAAGTTCGTACTGACGCCGGGCACCTACAACGTCAAGTACGTCACGCTGGGTGCGCACAA
>ENA-ORCV01000118-ORCV01000118.1-marine-metagenome-genome-assembly--contig:-NODE-118-length-139016-cov-4.642339_pt1 | contig 139016 bp, 119 predicted proteins | sample MGYA00237779_ERZ508509 | MGnify/ENA primary metagenome ERZ508509 (study PRJEB26180, sample SAMN06268772) | marine metagenome | isolation source: Bioluminescent Bay, La Paraguera, Puerto Rico | place... | reverse complement strand
CGTGGGTAACCGGTGACTCCCAGCCGATCGTTGCGCACCGAGTCGGGCACCACCAGAAAGATGGTTTCCGGCGCATCCGCTACCGGAATCGGGGTCACGGTGTAAGGTTGGTATTGCGGGCGTTGAAACTGATCGTTTCGGCCCAGCATGCGCGTCCCATAGAAGCTGAACACGTTGATGGAATTGTGTAGCGAGCTGCGGGTGGGGCCGGGCATAAATGCCAGCATATCCATCTCCAGTGCCCGGTGCGGCTTGCTGCCTAGAATCAGGATTACCAGCAGTAGCGGGGCCCAGGAGTAACTGCTGCGCTGGTGGGAATTGGCAGCACTGGGCAGCCAGCGGTTGAACAGCAGGAACAGCGCGCCGTAGGGTAGCCCCCATGCCAGCAGTACGGGCCAGTGCATGCTGGCAGCCGCACCCGCCGCGGTGCCAATTTCTTCGCGCTCGGATAGCAGTTTGCTGATGTCGTATGCGGTCAGCGGTTCACCGATAAACGAGATATGGCACAACTGCAGCAGCTGCATAAAAGCGAACATCCCCAGTACCAGGTTGGCGAACCAGCGGCGGCCGGCGAACCAGAGGCAGAGGTTCAGTATCCAGATAACAAACACATAAGAGGGTTCGAGCTCGGCCTGGTTGTTACTGGTATACAGCTGCTGCAGGAAATCGTCACTCAACATCAGCGTCGAGGTCAGGAGTGAAAGCAGCAGGCCGCTGCGCCCGCGGCTGGGCGCTGAGACGCAGGCATTCTCGATGGCCTGACCGGCTGCGGTAGTGGGGCAGTCACCAGTGCCAATGCGCCGGGTAAAAGGGTTTACCTTGCTGGAAAAATAGCGCCAGACAAATGTGATCGGGCCAAGTGCACGCCCGGTAGTCACGGAAGCAGTCATGATTTTGTTGTTATCGTGTTTTGCTGCCTTTTTGCGCGCTCCCATATCGCAAGGCAGTCGTATTTACGGCGCTGGCTTCCTTTTCTGCCGGGTCGAATTGGACGACACTACCGTAAATCCCTGCGTGCATCAAAGCGGTCATACCAAAACTGTGCGTTCTTTCCCGGGATGCTGCTGACGCCCTCCGCAATCCTGTGGAAATTGTTTACCCGCCAGGCAAGTGATTGAGGATTCGCGCGAATTGACGCTGCATCGGGTATTCCCCCGCGGTCCAGCCTATACGCACAATTACCGCGTCGTAACTGGGGCAAATCATCAGTTTTTGTTCGTGATTGCCGAGCATGAAGTAGGTGTCTGCGGGCAGACCGGGGTAGCGCAGCCCCTCGCTGCCATTGCGGTTGAGCCAGAACTGGTATCCGTAGCCTGGCTCATTGGCGCTGCGGTTTGGCGCCTGAGCCCGTTGCACCCAGTCCTCGCGCAGCAGTCGGGTTGAAACACTCCTCCCGTTGTCGAGCATCAGCAGACCGAGGCGAGCCCAGTCCCGCCCGGAGGCGTAGGCATAGGAGCTGCCTACCAGTACCCCGCTGGCATCGGTTTCAAAAAGCGTATGTGCCATGTTCAGGGGTTGTAGCAGTTCCCGGTACAGGAATTCGATACAGCGCTGCGTGCCGCCGAGCTGCTGGTGCATCCAGCGCGCGAGCAGGTTGGTGGTGCCGGAGGAGTAGCAGAAAAAGCAGCCAGGTGAATGTTCGAGCGGGCTTTGCAGCGCGTATTCTGAAGTGCTGGCGGTGCCGAACAGCATCCGCGTGGCGTCATGCCCCGGGGCGTAGGTTTCGTCGAAGCGGAGCCCCGAGCACATCTGTAACAGTTGCTGCAATGTGATTTCACTGCGGGCGTCTCCCCGCCACTGGGGAAACAGGTTGTGGCACTGAAGGTTTGCGAGCCCCAGCGCTTCCATGCGTCCGATCATTATGGCGGTGAGACTTTTCGCCATAGACCAGCCCAGCAGCGGGGTAGATGGACCCACCGACGCCGCATAGGACTCCGCCACCAGCCGCCCGTGGTGGATCACCACCAGCGCACGGGTATCCAGGCCCGCGCGATTGTCTTCCTCAACTAATCGCTCCGCTAGCGATTGCAGGGGTGGGCGGATATGCGGGGTGTGCTCGCCGGCGGGCCACGGCGAGTCGTCACTGGTGACGGCGGCAACCCGCAAGCGATTCAGTTGAATGTCCGGCCAGTGATCGAGGCTGCAGCCTAGGCCCGGGCGGAAGGTGGCGCTGCGCCGAAAACTGCCCCCCAGGCTGGCGATGACTTTTTTGTCGCGGTATTCAATCCGCACCAGATTGTAGGCGGCGGAGTAGCTGCGCAGGTCCCGCTGGATGTGTGCGGGAGTAAACCCGGAAACATGGCGGGCCGAACAGGCGAGCTTTGCCGCCATCGCGGTAAGCAGCTGTGGTGCCTCGCGCAGGTAGCGAAGGGAAAAGCCGAGCCTTTGCTGTGCATGCCGGCAAAACAAGACTTTGGCGAGCACCACAACCGCCGCAAAAATTGCGATCAGCCAGAAGGTCTCTGTCTCCATGGAAAAGTTCGCGTGAGATTATCATCCTGTTTTCAGGGTAGTCGCGGGCAACCCGTCGGGCGCGGATGTGTTTGAAGGACGCTCCCAGCCTAGCGCTTCCGGTGTTTGCTGATACAGGTCTCCAGCATTGCGGCCCACACGTGATTGACTTTTAGCGGATATTGAAACACCTGAAAGTCCACCTTCTTTCCGTCCTGAAAATGAAGTGAGATGCCGATTTGCTGGTCTTTGGCGAAACGCGCAAATACGTCTGCGGCCTGCTCACCCGTAAGCCAGAAGTAGTGGGCGTCATGGTATTTGCCGACATGGGGTGCTGCCGGGTATCCACCGATCTCCGCGCTTGCGATTCCCTGGTTGTCGGCAATATCGCGGTCTCCGCGGGGGTTGACCTGTAATCCGAATTCAATTTTGCCGATTTCGTCCGCGATGATGATTTGACCGTGGATGAATGTATTGACACTGAAGCGCAGGTACATGGTGTCGAACGCCGTATTTTTCAGGTAACCACCTGGCCAGCGTTCGGCATTGTAGTAATTGCTGAGTTCACAACCGACGCTGTGGGGATTCAGCCGCCATCCCTGCCAATCGACTACATTGTCTGGAGCAATTCGCGGGGATTGTGCGGCTGATACAACGGCGCTCAGAAGTAGGATTGGCGCTAATGCGCTTCGGATAAACTTTCGCGACACAGTGGTTCCCTAATTCAAGTCCACATGAAATTAAAATTTATCAAGGTATAGGTCATGTTTAAGTGGTGCGTCGTCGTTCTGCTCGCAGCAACTGGTGCATTCGCGATTGGTACGTATTACGGGTATGAGAAGGGAGTCGCTAACTACGTTGCTTACGACGCGCCCGGGCGTATTGCACTGTATGATGCGGCGATCAAGTCTGATGAGCCAAAAGTGGCGTTGAGGTCCATGGCGGTAGCACAAGCAAAGCTGATGGCGAGTCTTGAGAATAGTGGCGTCACCTTTCCTCCGCTTTTGCATCTCCCCGCCACCAAGGGAATGGACTACAGCTATCAAAAATACGCGCCCGTGGTGAAGCAGTATCTTGAATAGGTAGCTCGAAGGTATTGGGGCGGGATTACCCTGGCCTGTGTTGCTGAATGCACGTCTGGAACATAGCGCCGAAAACATGATTCACCTTGTTGGCTCGGGGGTATATACGAAATTGCCTGCGTTCCCCGTTCTTGAATATCAATGTGATGTTCAGGGGTTCATCCTGCGAAAATGTCTCAAAGATCTTGCTTGAAGCCTGCCCGTCAAATGAGAAGTCGTGCTTGTGATGGGTTTTCATGACCATCGGTATGGCTTCAAAGCCATTAACGACGGCTTTGCCGATTCTGTGAGGTGGCAGCACTTTGTGTTCCCGAGGGACTACCCGGAGGTGGAAGCGAGTCTTGTACAGGTCCTTTTCGGAAATCGAGGGGCTGGCAAATGTGGTAGCGGTGAAATAAACGTGAATTCTGTGAAACGCCGTGCCTTCGAGTTCCCCTTTGTGTTTGTCGCGGGTTAAAAAGCTATTGCTCAGCTCGCAGCCACTGCTGTGAGGGTTAAGTAGCCAGCCCGACCATTTTGGATACAGTTCGGAAGCGTACACATTTGAGCAGAAAAGTAGTGGGATTAAGACGCACAGCCTGGCAGGCATCGCATGCTTCCGTGAGTTGGATATGTTCGACTTCTAATTTTTGGGGCGGACAACGGCAAATCTAGCCGGATAACGGAAAAGCGCAACTGCAGCTCGTGCCGAAATTCTGAGGAGCGAGTGACTTAATTGAGCGAGAGAAGGGGGGATTGTGGTGCCCAGAGCCGGACTTGAAGAGCGCCAATCCAAGCCCCGTAGAAATCAACGGGTTGCGCTAAGGTACTGATTTCAAAGTTCGTTTTCATCCTCGATTATAATCCAGAGGTATGCCACTTGTGTACCAATTGTGTGTCTGCACCCCCAGTTGACTCTGATCTGTCGCCAACTGCATTGCGAAGTGGGCGGATGGGGCGGGTGATGTGGTCCCGGATATACTTTGAGCAGGTTTGAATATGAGGAGACAGGAGATGGTTAAATCACTCGTTACTGCTCTTATCGCGTCGCTGCCAGCTTTCGCGCTGGGTGTTTGGTTTGGCTACGAGAAGGGCGTCATGAATCAAGTAGCGTACGATGCACCGGCCCGTATTGCGCTTTACGATGCCGCAATCCGGTCCGATGACCCAAAAGAGGTGTTGAAGTCGATGGCGATATCGCAGGCAAAGCTGATGGAGAGCTTAGAGAACAACCGGATGACATTCGCGCCGCTCTTAGATCTTCCCGCCACGAAAGGGCTCGGCTACAGGTATGACAAATACTATCCGGTGGTCGAGAAGTACCTCCATTAAATTGGATGGGACATTTTTGCTCGCTGCCGCTCTGAGTAGATTCGATCCACTTGGAGATTTTTTGAAAGACTTCGTCGCGATGATTGTGGCCGTCACTGTCTGTCATGAAGTGGTCGTAATCAGGGAACTCCCAGTAAGTGAGTTCACAGCGACCTGCATCGTCATAATACCTCCTTGCTGCCCGTGCTGATTCAACCGGGCTGAATTGGTCCCTCTCACCCTGTACTACGAGCACCGGCACGTTGGTTTTCAGTAGATGCTTAACTTGGACATCATCGACTACATCAGCCCACCACCGATAGGAATTTCCACCCCACATCTTAGTGCTCTCAGGGTTTTCACGGGCCTGCTTAAATACTTCATTGGCTTGCTTTTTGGCTGGGGGAGGTATCACGGATAAAAGCGACTCAGCCAGAGATGCGCCTGGCCCAGAGGAAAAAACTACCGTCGCAATTGGTCTGAGGAGTGGCGTTAGGCGCGAGACAACTGCACCACCCTCGGAGCCGCCAAACAACACCAGTTCGCCACTCCACCAAGAAGAGCCCTTCAATTCTTTGATGACCCGTGATACATCTGCCACGCGCTGACCTACTGTGTGATGACTGAAAAAGTCCTTCGAGCAGTCAGTCATGGGGTCTTCTGGTCTGTCATCGTGAGATACGCCATATTTCTCAACCAGCAAAACAGAATAATCCGAGACAATAGACTTAGCCGACGCAATTGTTGGGTTTTGGGTGGTGGGTCCGCAGCCAGATCCTTGTGCGATAAGGAGAACACCCCGACGTTTGTCCGTATTAGGGTGCTCAATTGACCAGTAGATATTGCTGCCGTCCTCACGCTTAGTGACCCGTTTTTCCGGCTCTGCGTGCGCCTCAATTGTTGTAAAAGAGACAAATATGGCAATCAGTAAGACTGGAAGTAGCTTGATAAAAAATCTATCGCTGTAGTCCATTACGGGGCCTTTTCTTCAATTGACAGATGTTGGGGCGAGTGATTGGACTCTTAGTTTCGGTAAATGGTTCTTTAAGCTGCGTGTAGATCAACCCGTTGTTCTCGATTGTTTCCAAATGCGGGAAGTGCTGTGCAGTTGCCCGAATTATTTTTTGAGTCATACATCCATGAGCGTTTCCTACGGCGGGAGTTTTCCTGCTTTCCCCCTGCACACCCTGGTGCGCGACAGTGACTTCAATTACTTCAAGTATTTTTTCGCTACAAAAATTCGTGCCCACACTCGATAGACCGTGTCGCGCAAGTTCCCCCATCCCCCCCCGTGATTGCGAAGCTTTGCTTTCCTTGGTAGTTTCCAGTGGGTCGACTCATTGCCGGAGATGGGTTGTCCTGAAGGGGGGGGGCGGACAATCCCCGGTTAGTTCCAATATTGGCAGCGGCCTTTGCTGTATCCCTTCACGCCAGACGTGGTACATGCATCGGCGGCGGAAGAATACGTATTCCAGTGAACCGCATTACTCGGTTCTCGGCAGGGCCATGTGATGCAGAAAACCGTGCGTGGCGTCTAGCCACAGACTTCTCCGCTGAATTTGATCTGAGGCCGATCTTCACTTCACGTTTTGCTGGGCAGGGATGGATGGGTGAAGCAAGCCCTGAGACTATCCCGGCTGCTGCGCTCATACTGGCGATAGTCAGCACCACCGAAATTTTGTTCATTAGACACGTTCATCCTCGCTACATTATCGTTGTGGTCGCGTTATACGCTGGTTGATTGGTGTCGCTCGGATTTGCTTCGCCAAGCATTTCGGCAAGGTCTTATTGCCAGTTTTTGCCGGTTACAGGATAAGCACCACCAGAGTAAAAATCTTCGAGCCACTCATCGCGAAACCTCAGCGCCTGCTCGTAGGCGTTCTTCTTTATCAGCCTGTAATCCATGCCCAACCTTTGCCATTCGCGAACTTGGCGGGAAATCGCGTGCGCTGCTTTTAGTGCCGCGTTGTGAATTGCCGTATGAAGGGAGAAGCGCAGTAACTGCCGGGTTTCGGGTAGTCGCTGGTTGTAATAATAGTAGGGGCTGTCTGGCCGCTGGAGCAGGTGCATGACTGTGTAACAAATGTGTACCAGTTGTGTACCACTGACGCAAAAATGACGGACACGAGCAAACACAGCTCGCGCCGTAACTCATTGATTTCTTTGGGTATTACAAGGGGGGAGTATTGTGGTGCCCAGAGCCGGACTTGAACCGGCACGTCCCAAAGGACGGGAGATTTTAAGTCTCCTGTGTCTACCAATTCCACCATCCGGGCAGTGGGTCAGCAAACAGCTCAGTAGAAGAGGGCTGATGCTGTTACCAGTCGGGTTGATCGGAGACTGGTGAGGAAAATGGAGGCTAGGGTCGGAATCGAACCGGCGTACACGGAGTTGCAGTCCGCTGCATGACCACTCTGCCACCTAGCCACAGGTGCCGCTCAAGGCGGTGAAAACGCCGCGGATTCTATCGAATTGCTTCAAAAAATCCTAGCATTTTCTGATACTTACGCGCCACCCGGCGCGACAAGAGGGCGCTATTCTAGGGATTGGCCGGGATTAGTCAAGTGCCCAGTGATAACTGCGCGTCCCCGGAGGATTACAGTGTGGTTTCCGCTCTTTCAGGGAACAACCTGGTTGTTTTTTGTCCGCAGCCTTGACCTTAACCGGCCTAATAACTTTCTGCCTATGTCATCGCCAGACTATTTCTAATTGTTCTAAGGATTTTGCCGGGCCCGGCTGGCAAATCTCGGGAGCTGGCCAATACTGAAGATAGCTGGCTTGCACACATCTCCCCCCAATCGTGTTTAGTAGTGCCGGCCGGGCGTCTTCCTCCATACGGACGCCCAGTGTGTTGTAAGGATGAAATCCTCCAAGTTTCACTCCTAATGGTCTTGGCCCTGACGCTCTCCCCCCCCCCGTCGTCAGGGCTTTTTTTTGCCCGCAAGGTTTTACTTTCTGAGATTTTCCCCGCTGAGATTTTCCCTGTTCAATTGCGCAAGCGGTTTGCCCGCGGCTTCCTCGGCCAGGGTGCGGAATTTCCTCACCGTGACTCGGCCGCGCTCCTTGGCGAGCGCCTTGACCACGTCGTCCAGGCTGCGTTTCCCACCACTGGATTGCTGTATTTCCAGATCCACCTCGTGCAGGACACCAACCGCGCGAGCGGTAATGGGACCGGATGAGCGTTTAACCAGTAAGTTGGGAGATTCACGGCCCCAGGCAGCCAGATCCTTCAGTGCTCCCTTAAAGCGTTTTTCGCTGATGCCTTTGGTGCGGCGCAGGGTTTGCAGTGAGTAGTACTCGGCAATACCTTCCACAATCCAGTCACTCTCGTGATCGCCGCGGATACCGGTGGCGACATGCACCAGCTCGTGCAGCAGGCTGCTGGTGCGGTTGCCTGAAATCAGTGGGCGGTCCGCGTGCATAAACAGGGAGCGCGTGCCCGACAATCCCCCTCGCCACATGGGGTCGCGGGCCATCACGATCAACAGCTTGTTCGGAAACTGCGGGAAGACTTTTTTCAGTTCGGGCAGCGTCCAGCTCAGGAATGCCAGGGTGTCCTGGCGGCGGATGTTCTTGCCCAGTGGCGCGGCGACAACCGTCTCGGTGCCGTCGATGACATCCTGGCGGCTGCCGATGCGGCCGGCGATCATCCAGCCTTTGGGGCGGATAAAGCGGCGCCCCGGATCCCGCAACTGGAAGATGCCGTCGTCATCTTTGGTGTAGGGGGCGAGTACATTCCATTTCCTCGGTACCTCGACTGCCAGCGTCGCGCGGGATTGCAGTTGCTTCGGTGCCCGCGCAGAAATTGGCGGGATCATTTTGTCGCTGCGCAAAATTGCCCATTTGTCGATGATCCGGGAGTCATACCTGCCAGAGGACTTTTTCGCATCGATAACGAATTGGTAGCGAATCGACGCGCGCTCGCCTTTGGGCGTCCAGACGGCCTCGTCACTTTCTCTGGTTAGAAATTCGCCTTCCAGATTTTGATGCCGGCTCGGGTCAAGGTGCAGTGTGAGCTTGCTCGGCAGCTGCTCGCCGGCGAGGGTGATTTCAACATCGGCCAGTCCGCTTTCGGGGTCGAGTCGCGCCTTGTATTGAATGTCGTAGTACTGCTTGTCCCCAGCCACTGCGCCAGTTACCGCAAAGACGCTGGCGAGAATCAGCAGGATCGCGGCGAAATACGTTCGTCCGGGGAAGGTTATGCGTGTGTTGTGGGGCATGAAATCTACGGGCTCTGTTACCAAGGATCGGCTGTTACAGGGTTTGACCGCAGGCAAGGTTAACAGTGCCAGAATAGAAAATTCAAAGGGTCGGGTTAGGCTGTGGGTGTTTTTTGTACTAAGGGCGGGAAGAAGTTTAGCATGGCACTGGCGCACCATTTTCCTCCTTGTACTACGCTTTATAGGAATAGCGTGGCAAGGTGCAGGAGCACTTGAGTTTTTATGACCTACCAGTATTAAGTGGTAGAGCCTGGAGGGTTAGCTGTGAAGTGGATAGTGACCGTAACGGCAAGTGTGTTGGTACTGGTGTTGGGGGCTTTCGCTTCGGCCCAGCAGAAAAATGATACTAAGACGGAGATAGCGAAAGAGGCCTATCTGTTCACTTATCCGCTGGTCATGAACTACCGGACCATGTACAAGCAGGCGATTGAGGGGGATCGGGACTTTGGCAAGTGGCTGCACCTGGGTATTTCCAGTCCTAAGGATACCGATATCGTCACGCCCAACAACGATACACCGTACTCCTACGTATGGGTGGATCTGCGGGCTGAACCCTGGGTGCTGACGCTGCCCAAAATCGAGAAGGAGCGCTTCTATACCAGTCAGTGGGACGACCTGTGGGGTTACGTGCTGGATAACCCCGGATCTGTGAACGACGGCAACGACGGAATCAATGTGCTGCTGGTGGCGCCCGACTGGATAGGGGAGAAGCCGAAGGGCATTGACCGGATCATTCGCGGGGAAAGCGATTTCCTCGGCTCGCTGACGCGCACTCAGCTGATCGGTGGCAAGGGCGATCTGCCAAGGGGCAAGGAAATCCAGCAGAGTTACAAGGTGCAGCCCTTGAGCGCTTACCTCGGCACCAAGGCGCCAGCCGCCGCTGCCAAGATCGACTGGCCGAGCTGGGAAGAGGGCGCTGAATTAACAGATAAATACTGGGATTACGTCAGTTTCATTCTGCCGTTGACCACGCGCAATGCAGCTGACAGCGCGATGTATGCCAAGCTGCAGCAGCTGGGAATGGCTGTGAAGGGTGGCTGGAAATTCAGTGAGCTTCCCGCGGAGACCCAGAAAGCGCTGCGCCAGGGGATCAAGGACGCCCGCGAACAGATGGATCGCCGGGGTCGGAGCAAGTACAACCCTGCGGACTTCTTTGGTACCCGTGAGCAGATCGGAACCGACTATGCGAATCGCGCCGAAGGTGTGTACCTCGGCATTTTCGGCAATGTACCACAGCAGTCGGTGTATTTGACCGATCCCAATGATGTTAACGGCAAGGAAACCGATGGCAGCAAGGCGAGCTACACGGTGACCTTCCCTAAAGGAAAGCTCCCGCCGGTGGACTATTTCTGGTCCTACACCATGTACCGCCTGCCGGAACGTTTCCTTGTCGACAACCCCCTCGACCGTTATTCCATCGGCTCCAGTACCAAGGGCCTCAAGCACAACCCGGACGGCTCGCTGACACTCTATTTTTCCCACGAGTCCCCGGGAAAAGACAAAGAGAGTAACTGGCTGCCCGCGCCTGATGGCCCATTCTGGGTGGTGTTGCGCACCTATGGTCCGAGCCAACAGATCATCGACGGCACCTACAAGCAGCCGGACTATATCCCGCAGCAGCTGAAGTAATAGCGGAATCGTTTGCAACTGATTCAATGAGGTAAACCGATGATGCGTTTTCGTAACTGTACGATCGTAATTCTTGCGCTTTTACTCGCCTCGGGCTGCGGTGGTGGCAAGCAGGAGCGGATTGAGCAACAGACGGCGGCCGATCAGCAGGAAGAGGCTGCCACCACGCAGCCGTCCGCCGAGAGCAGCGCGGAAATCACCGACGAAGCTACCGAACAGAGCGCAATGCAGGGCGATACCGCTGCACCGGAAGGAGGGGAGACCCTCGACACGAGAATCGGCAAACTCTCATTTACCCACGATTTTGCCAACGGTTATCCCACCAAAGAAACGGTGGAAAAACTGTTTGATGAAATGGACTTTCAGCGTGCCACTCAGGCCTATCTCTGGGCGATCCCGCTGGTGTCTTTCGCGCAGTGGCAGCACGAGCACGAGAACGTTTTCAAGGCCAAGTCTGGCGATATTGTTTACTACCCGGACTATGTCTCCAAGCTGGGGTTGCTGACCGCAAACGCGACGACGCCCTATGCGCTCAGCTTTATCCGGCTGGATGAAACCGGTCCTATCGTGGTGGAAATGCCTGAAACGGAAGTGCGTGGCGCCATGCACAGCATGTGGCAGGTTGCCATTGCCCCCATGACAGAACCTGGTAAGTACGTGTTCTATGCCCCGGGTACGCAAGCCCCCAAAGTGCCCGATGGCTACAAAGCGTTTGAGTCGCCCACCAATAGCGTTTTCTTTGGGATTCGCCTGATGAGCAAGGATGAAGGTGAGCGCCGGGATGCGCTGTCGAAAATCGAAATCTACCCACTGGCAAAAGAGGGCACGGCAGAGGATACCAAGGTGATCGAAGCCGGTGACAAACATTGGGAGGGCTGGCAGCCGCGGGGCATTGTCTATTTTGAGCGGCTGGCCGACATCCTAAGTCGTGAACCTGTTGCTGAGCGCGACCGCTTCTTCCACGCCATGCTGAAGCCCCTCGGTATCGAGAAGGGTAAACCGTTTAACCCGGATGCCCGCCAGAAGGAGATACTGACCGAGGCTGCGCTGGTAGGCGAGGCAATGGCCAAGGCGAATGATTTCGAAAACCCGCGGCTCGAGCAGGCTATTTACAAAGAGGGGAGTCACTGGGAAATTGCCACTGTTTCCCCGCCGGATCAGCGTTGGGAAAACTACGACGCGCTGGATGGCCGTGCCGCATGGTTCTACGAAGCGGTCACCAATGACCCCGCGATGCAGTCGAAGACCCCGGGCAAGGACCAGATTTATCTGGCTGCCTATAAAGACACCGATGGCGACTGGCTAGATGGCGCCAAACAATACAAGTTGCACATTCTCCCGGACGCCCCGGCCGCCGAATTCTGGTCCACCACCGTCTACGATGTGTCCACCCGTGCGCTGATCGACAACGAGCAGAGGGTTGCGGACAAGTCCTCACGCATGGACCTGATCAAGAACAATGATGGTTCATTCGATATATATTACGGCCCCACGCCGCCGCCCGGGAAAGACAAGAACTGGATACCCACTGTGCCGGGGCGGGCGTGGTTTACCTATTTCCGCTTTTACTCACCGACGGAAGCCTACTTTGACCAGTCATGGGTGCTGCCAGATATCGAGAAAGCAAGCTGGTGAGTCGAATGTAAACTTTCTGGTTCTAAGCGAGGAAACAGGCATAAAAAAACCCGCTAAGAAGCGGGTTTTTTCTAAATCTGGTCGGTGAGAGAGGATTCGAACCTCCGACCCCTTCGTCCCGAACGAAGTGCGCTACCAGGCTGCGCTACTCACCGATATGTTTGAGCAGTCTCCCGTCGTGACGGGGTTTGTGCTCGGCTTCCTAACGAAGCGGGGCGCATTATAGCAGCCGTTTTGATTCTGTAAACCACTGATTTCATTAAATTTAGCATCGGGGCCAGACAAGGCCCCGAAACCGATGTCAGCCCTTGATCTGGCGGATCAGGCCCTCCTGAGTGGTGGAGGCAACAAGTACGCCGTCACGGGTGAAGATCTGTCCGCGGCAGTAGCCGCGGGCGCCACTGGCCGACGGGCTGTCGGTTACGTACAGCAGCCATTCGTCCGCGCGGAATTTGCGATGGAACCACATGGCGTGGTCCAGGCTCGCGGGCATCAGGTGTGGATCGAACAGGCTGATCGGGTGGGGCTGCAGGGCGGTACCCAGGAGCGCCATGTCTGAGGCATAACAGAGGGCGCTGCGATGCTCGACCGGATCGTCGGAAAGCGGGCTGTCTACCCGGAACCAGAACATGCAGCGGGGCTCGCGGACTTTCGAATCAAAGTAGCTCATCGGGTCCAGGGGACGGAAATCCACCATATAGCGGCGCTGGTTCTGGGCCGCCCCATTCATGCCGGCTTCTTCCGCCAGTTGCTGGGTGTTCTTGAGCTTCTCAGGGGGGATCAGCCCCTCGGTAGGCATGGATGCCTGGTGGTCAAAGCCAGGCTCGTCAATCTGGAAGGACGCAGACATGTTGAAGATGGCCTTGCCATTTTGTTTGGCGACCACCCTGCGGGTGGTGAAGCTGCCGCCGTCGCGGATAGGGTCCACATCGTAGATCACCGGTTTCTCGCTGCTGCCGGGGCGCAGGAAGTAGGCGTGCAGGGAGTGGGGCAGGCGGCCCTCGACGGTGCGGGTAGCTGCCATTAATGCCTGCCCGAGAACCTGGCCACCGAAAAGAACCTTGCGATAATTTTCCACGTGTTCCCGGCTTCGAAACAAATTGGTGTCCAGTTCCTCGACGTCAAGGAGCTTACTCAGGTTTTCCAACATGGGCGACATTGCCTGTCCTGTATCAATGAATGTGATTTCTCGCTCATTCTGGCTGACAGGGCCGAAAAGCGGGCAAAAATGATAGCAAGTGCTGGGTAAATGGCTATCACCGAATTTATCAATTCTGGTGTGATAGATGGTCTTCCGGCGGTGTGCTGTTCCCCAGAGCGCCGGTGCTGCGGGGGTTCTGCCCGATTTCCCGCTGAGCTTACAGGTGGGTTCTGGCTGTCGCGGCGAACAAAAAGTGACCAGCCGGCCTTGGGCAGGCTAGAGTTTAGGTATCAGGGGCTGGCTGTATCCTGGGGAAAGCCGGGAGATTACCCCGGGTTGGCGAAGCCAGGGGCCGGTGCGGCAGTGGCGGGTAATTTATTTTCCTCAACCCCGTGAAATTGGATTATTTGTGCGCAATTTGGGCGCTGGCAGGCGCAAAGTACCTTGTGTAAGCCCTGAATTGCTTTTCCAATCTAGGGGAATTGCCTATCATTCATGAATGAATAGTCAATTTCAGTCTCCAAATTTACGGACATCTAAGGTCGGAAGTATGGACAAGGCAAAAGAGAAGGTTCAGCGGTTTCGCGCGCGGGAACAGCGTATCCTGGATGCGGCACTGGAACTGCTGCTGGAGCACGGTGAAGAGAAGGTTACCGTCGAGCAGATTGCCGAGCGTGTAGATATTGGTAAGGGCACCATCTACAAGCATTTCATTTCGAAAACCGAGATTTACATGCGCCTGCTCATGGACTATGAGAAGTCCCTGACGGAGCGCCTGAAAAGCGCGGTTGCCACTGCGGAGCAGGGCGATATTACCGCCCCGGCCAGGGCTTATTTCGAATCGCGGATGGCAGACCCCGCCCGGGACCGACTGTTCCAGCGGCTGGAAGAAAAGATCATCGCGCTGAACCTGGCACCGGAAATGATCGCCGAGCTGCACGCGCTGCGTAACTCGAACGCCACCGCATTGAACCGCGTGTTTGAGCGCCGTATGGAGCAGGGTGTCCTGAAAAAGGTGCCGGCCTATTTCTATTATTCCACCTACTGGGCCCTGGTCCAGGGCGCGGTTGAGCTGTATCACTCCAAATCCTTCTCCGACGTGATTGAAGACCGGGAAGGTCTGATGGAGTTCATCATGGATGTGGGGGTCCACATAGGCGACATCTCCGGTCGTCGCAGCGGTAGCGATTCCGCAGAGGGCTCTGGCACTACCTCGGAGCCACCGCGCAGCCCCGGAAGTATGCCGGGCAGCAGCTTTGGCTGAGCCCCTGTTTCAGCAGCTGCAGAAGCTGCACGATGAATTCCGCGGCCACCCTCCGGTGGCCACATGGAACCCCGACTTTTGTGGAGACATGGATCTGGAGATCTGTGCCGATGGTCGCTGGATCCACGAAGGCAGCGAGATCAAGCGCCAACCGCTGGTTAACCTGTTTGCCAGTATCCTGAAGCGGGAAGGGGATGAGTATTTTCTGGTCACCCCGGTGGAGAAATGGCGGATCCGGGTTGAGGATGCCCCGTTCCTGATCACCCAGGCGGCGCGCGAAGGCGAGCAGATACTGTTCACCACCAATACCGGGGATGTGGTGCCGCTGGATTCCGCGCATCCCCTGGTATTGAAGCCTTACGGTAGCCCCCCGCAACCGGTTCCGTATATTGAAATACGTGACGGCCTGGAAGCCCGCACCGCCCGCGAAGTGTATTACGAGTTGATCGATTGGGCCGATCCCCGGCCACCGGTTGAACCACCTAACAGGCTCTGCCAGATGTGGCTGAAGAGCAGGGGGGAGGAATTTTTGCTGGGGGAGTACTGATCAGTATTTACCGTGCCCGGGTTATCTACTTCAAGTTGTCATCTCTCAGCCCGTTCAGTTTGATTCTCTCGATACTTCTCCGCTCGTCCTTGTAAGTCGTATATTCCCCGCCAAAAACGATCACAAAACCATTTTCTGAAAAATGATCGATCTGTACCATTTTTGTTCGCCGTGAAATAAATCTGAAACACGGGAGAAACATGTCGGTAACAAAAGTTTCAAACTCTGAAATTACCGAATAAATTTCACTTCGCGTCTTTCATTCGTAACATATTCGCAACAATCCATTCCTATAGTCCCCCTCGTCCAAATTGCTTTGGCATAAAAAAATTAGTCACGGATTAATTCACTTCATCCTTGTTAGGGGGATCCATGAAACTTGCAAGCAACAAGCTGCTGCTGGCAGCTGCTATTACCGGTCTGCTGGCTGGTTGCGACAGCGGCGGCATCAACATTGCGCCGGTTAACGAAGACAATTCAGTTGATAATTCCGTAAGCGGCGGCGGCGATACTGGCAGCGAAAATAATCCGTGTGCCTCTTACGAAAAAGCCGGTGTTACCAAACAGGGCACTTTCGATTCCGAGACTGGCAACTGTACCTACAGCGCCAGCTTCGTAGACTCCGGCAACGCACTCACCGTTGACCTGTTTATCCCGGCTCTGGAAAACAACGGCGCCCATATTTTTGAAGGCAGCCTGTTCGTCGGCAACAACTACGATGACGACACCACCATGGGTGCGGCCGGTATCGCCGAAGGCGGCGACGGTGCCAAGTTGACCGTTGAAGCCGGCGCTACCATCGCTTTCCCGAACAGCACCAAATTCATGGTTGTAAACCGTGGTTCCCAGCTGTTCGCAGTCGGTACTCAGCAAGCGCCAATCACTTTCACTTCCCTGTCTGACGTTGAAGGTACCGTAGGTCCGGAAGACGTGCAGCAGTGGGGCGGCATGGTGATCAATGGTTTCGGTCTCACCAACAAATGTTCCTACGACGCTGACATGAACACTTCCGAGTGTCACGTTCTGGCGGAAGGTGCTGCTGGTAAGGACCAGTCCAACTACGGCGGTGCCAACAACGACGACAGCTCCGGCCAGCTGGAGTACGTTCGCGTTAAGCACACCGGTGCAGAAGTTGCCAACGGTGACGAGCTGAACGGTATTACCTTCAGCGCTGTAGGCGGTGGCACCATCGTCAAGAACCTGCAGGTTTACTCTACTTACGACGACGGCATCGAGATGTTCGGTGGTGCGGTAAGCTTTGAGAACTACCTGGCCATGTACGTGCGCGATGACTCCATCGATATCGACGAAGGCTGGGCCGGTTCCATCACCAACGCCCTGGTTATCCAGAGCGGAACCGATGGTAACCACTGTATCGAATCTGACGGTATCGGTTCTTACGATTCCGCCAATGACTATTCCGCGCTGATCGCCGCCGGCCTGAACAGCCGCCCGGTTATCGACGGTCTGACCTGCATCATCTCCGCCAATGGCGCGGATACTGCCACTCACGATCCGGGTGCCGGCTGGCGCTTCCGTGAAGGCATCTTCCCGATGATTACCAACTCCATGGTGGTGGCTTCCTACAGCGCTGACACCACTGGCGTTGACGGCAGCAACTACTGTCTGCGTGTTGAGAGTGACGAGACTGCCGCTGCGCTGGCCGCCGGTACCGAAGCTGCCATCACTTCCAATATCTTCGCCTGTGCGGACAAGACCAAGGGTGGTCCGATCGGAACGGATGAGCTGGAAGCCTGGACCGTTGCCAGCGGCAACGTTTTCGCCAACGTTCCTGCTGACGCTGCGCTGAACCCGACCGCTGCTGCCGATACTGGCCTGCAAATTCTGGAAGGTACTCCGTCCGTCTTCTCCATCGCTACTGACAGCATGATGGTGAACGACGCTGCGGTAGGTATCACTCCGGTTGAGCGTGCCTACCTGGGTGCACTGAGCCTGGGCGACACCGACTGGACTCAGGGTTGGACTTACGGCCTGCACGAAGGCAGCCGCGCTCAGGCCCTGTGGTTCGAGCAATAAGTCGCACTGACGATCGGGAACCTGGTTCCTGATCCCGAAGGGCGCCGCCTTCGTTCAAAGGAGTCGGCGCCCTGTTTGATTCTGTAGCGGTGTAATGGGGAATCTGCACCGGTGCAATTTCAGGCAGTAATAAATGATGCAGGAACGATAAGAGGCCTGGGAAATGGTAAAGAACGAAAAATTTCAACGAGCGCCGCTGGTACTGGCTATCGCCACGGCCTCAGTCATTGCTCCTCACGCCCTGGCGCAGCAGGTAGAGATGGACTCCATCGCTGGCCCTTCAGCACAGCAGATTGAAGAGGTAATGGTCCAGGGGCGCCTGAAGGATTCCGCCGAGATGCTCGTGAGCGAGCGTCTGGACGATGAAGTGGTCACCGATATCCTCGGCTCCGAGATGATCGGCCGGGTGGGTGACTCCACGGTAGCCGCAGCGCTGCGCCGTGTTTCCGGCCTGTCGCTGGTAAACGACAAATTCGTATACGTGCGCGGTCTTGGTGAGCGCTATTCCAGCACCACGTTGAATGGTGCTACCGTGCCTTCGCCGGATCTGACCCGCAACGTGATTCCGCTGGATATTTTCCCGACTTCTGTCGTGGACTCCCTGGCGGTGCAAAAATCATACTCCGCCGATCAGGCGGCAACTTTTGGCGGCGGCAATGTGAACATCCGCACCAAGGGTATCCCCGACGCACTGACATACTCCATCGAAATCGGCAGTGGTATGAATACGGAAGCCGATGGCGATGTGCTGACCTATAACGGTGGCGACGATGACGACTTCGGCACCGACGACGGTACCCGCGCACTGCCTGCGGAACTGGAAGCCGCGCTGAAGCGCTTCAAGGGACGCCTGGGCGTTCAGGATATTCGCAAGGTTCTTGAGCAGGAAGGCAACGAATACGGCTCTGCTTCCGAAGCGATTGCTGCAGCACAGGCCGTCAACCGCGAGCTGGCGCTGAACCTGAATCGCGATATCCAGCTGGAAGAAGATTCCAGTAATCCGGATTTGGATGTCAAGGCCAGTGTTGGCAACCGTTTTTACCTGAACGACGACTGGGAAATCGGTTTCCTGGCCGGTGGTTCCTACAAGAACAAGTGGCGTGAAGAGGAAACCATCAAGCGCGCTTATGGCTTCCCGGAAGAGCGCACCGATACCGAGAACACCTCCACTTACTCGGTAGATATCAGTGGCAACCTGAACCTTGGTGTGCGTTTCGCTGATGAGCAGGAAGTGACCCTCACCAGCCTGTACCTGCGCAATACCGATGATGACGCTTCCATTCGCGATTACTTCAACGAAAACCGCGAAGTGTCCGATGGCCGCGGTTTTCGCGAGTACACGCTGAAGTACGAAGAGCGCGATATGCTGGTAAACCAGGTGCGGGGCCACCACAACATGGGGCCGGCTTCCAAGGCGCTGGTGCCCGGCGGGCTGCTCGATTGGGCACCGGAAGAGCTGGCGGTAGACTGGTTCTACTCGGAGTCAATAGCCCAGACCGATATCCCCAATGAGGTGACCGTTGGTGCGGATACCGTTACCAACGCGAGTGGCGAAGTTGTCAGCTCGGCGGTAGGTGTCGGCGTGAACAGCTCTGGTTTCCGTTTTACCGAGCTGGAAGATGAAGTTACCAATTACGGTTGGAGTGCGACTCTACCGCTGGAGTTCTCCGCGTCGACCCTGGAGCTGAGCGGTGGCTACGCACGTACCGAAAAAGGTCGTACCTATAAGCAGACCGAGTTCCGCCTGGGTGCACTGGCCGTAGACGATACCAGCTCTCTGGGTGGCGGCCTGAACGATGTGTTCGGCGATGAGCAGATCACCAACCCGGAAAACAATTATGTGTTCGATCGCGCCGGTGCCAACAACCAGAGTTACCTCGCGGCAACCCTGACGGATGCTGCTTTCGGTAAGGTGGACTGGACCCTGAGCGAAACCTGGCGGCTGTCTGCCGGCGCCCGTTGGGAGGAGTACAACCAGGTTGCACTGGACTGGAACCCCTACGGTTATACCCTGGATGATCCGCAGATCACCAGTGACGCGGAAGAACTGCAGGACGCTACTTTCTCGGAAGATGCGGTTTACCCGTCGCTGTCGCTGACCTACATGGGTGCACTTTGGGCGGACACTTTCCAGCTGCGCTTTGGTGCAAGTAAAACCGCGGTGCGCCCGGATCTGCGTGAAATCACCGACGCCATCTATATCGATCCGATCACCGACGAGCAGGTGAAGGGTAACCCGAACGCGCGCCCGTCCGAGATCACCAACTTCGACATTCGCGCCGAGTGGTTCTTCGACAATGGCGACAGCCTCACCGTATCCACTTACTACAAGGATATCGTGGACCCGATCGAGTTTTTCGAGCTGGCTTCCAGTGATACCAATGTGGCTCGCGAAATCATCAACGCGGAATCCGGTGAAATTACCGGTATTGAAGTCGAAGGCCTCAAGAGTCTCGGCTTCATGGGTGAGTTCATGGACAGCTTCTTCCTGCAGGGCAACGTGACTGCGCAGGAAACCGAACTGGTCGCCGGTACCGAAGCTGACGCGCCGACCAATCCGGTGCGCGACATGACTGGTGCATCCGAGTACGTGGTCAACATGCTGGTAGGTTTCGACTCTCCGGACGGCAATCACTCCGCAACTCTGGGTTACAACGTGTTCGGTGATCGCCTGTATCTGGCTGGCCGCAATGGGGCCCCAGATGCCTACGAACTGCCGTTCCACTCGCTGGACCTGACTTACTCCTGGTACCCCACGGAAGAAGTCACCATCAAGGCGAAAATGCAGAACCTGCTGGACGAGGCGATCGAAATCGAACGTGAAGGCGTGATCGTGTTTGAACAGAACCCCGGTCAGTCTTTCGCCCTGAGCGCTCAGTATCAGTTCTAAGGCGTAACGACAAAAAGATTCCTGGAAGTTATAAACCAACAGGGAATGCTTGATAGGCCGGACACTGGAGACAGTGTCCGGCTTTTTTATTGTGTATAGTGCGCTTTACCGTGTCGGTTGTTCTCCCGGTGCGCGGGCAATAAAAAAGGCGCCCGCAGGCGCCTTGAACAAAACAGTAACTGACTGAATTACATGTTGGGGTAATTGGGGCCGCCGCCGCCTTCCGGTGCGATCCAGACAATATTCTGGGTCGGGTCCTTGATGTCGCAGGTCTTGCAGTGAACACAGTTCTGCGCGTTGATCTGGAAGCGCTTGCTGTCGCCTTCCTCGATCACTTCGTAGACGCCGGCAGGGCAGTAGCGCTGCGCCGGCTCGTCATAGATCGGCAGGTTGTGGTTCAGCGGCACCTCGTCATCCTTCAGGGTCAGGTGACAGGGCTGGTCTTCCTCGTGGTTGGTGTTGGAGATGAACACCGAGGACAGTTTATCGAAGCTCAGCACCCCGTCCGGTTTCGGGTAGTTGATCTTCTTGCAGTCCGCTGCCGGCTTCAGCTGGGCGTGGTCCGCCTTGCTGTCGCGCAGGGTCCAGGGCAGTTTGCCCTTGAACAGGTTGATGTCGATAAACGCATAGGCGGAGCCGAGAATGTTGCCCCACTTGTGCTGCGCCGGGCCGAAGTTGCGCTGCATGTGCAGTTCCTTCCACGCCCAGCTGTCCTGGTACTTGCTAGTGTATTCGGTGACTTCGTCGCTGGTGCGCTCCGCGGCGATGGCTTCGGCCACCGTCTCGGCGGCAATCATGCCGGACTTCATCGCGGTGTGGTTGCCCTTGATCTTGGCGAAGTTCAGGGTGCCGGCGTCGTCACCGATCAGCAGGCCGCCCGGGAAGGTCATTTTCGGCTGTGATTGCAGGCCGCCTTTGACGATGGCTCGGGCACCGTAAGCCACGCGCTGGCCGCCTTCCAGGTACTGCTTGATCACCGGGTGGTGCTTGTAGCGCTGGAATTCGTCAAACGGGCTGACGTGGGGGTTGCTGTAGGAGAGGTCGGTAATCAGGCCCACTACCACCTGATCCTCTTCCAGGTGGTAGAGGAAGCCACCACCGGGAGTGCCGGACTCATCCAGCGGCCAGCCGGCGGTATGTACCACCAGGCCCTGCTGGTGCTTGGCGCTGTCGACCTTCCAGATTTCCTTGATGCCGATACCGTAGTGCTGCGGGTCGCGGTCTGCATCCAGGCTGTACTTGGCAATCAGCTGCTTGCCCAGGTGGCCGCGGCAACCTTCAGCAAACAGGGTGTACTTGGCATGCAGCTCCATGCCGGGCATGTAGCTATCTTTGTGCTCACCCTTGGCGCCCACACCCATATCACCGGTAGCGATACCTTTTACCGAGCCGTCTTCGTTGTACAGGACTTCGGCGGCGGCAAAGCCGGGGAAAATTTCGACGCCCAGGTTTTCTGCCTGTTCCGCCAGCCAGCGGCACAGGTTGCCCAGGCTGATGATGTAGTTGCCGTCGTTGTGCATGGTGCTCGGCACCAGCATGTTTGGCACCTTCATGTCGCTTTCCGCGCCGCGCAGCACGTAAATGTCGTCACCTTTTACTTCGGTGTTCAGCGGCGCACCGCGCTCTTTCCAGTCCGGGAAGAGTTCGTTGAGGGCGGTGGGTTCAAAGATGGCACCCGACAGGATATGCGCACCAACCTCGGAGCCTTTTTCCACCACGCAGACCGAGAGGTCTTCATTGATCTGGCGCAGTCGGCACGCGGCGGCAAGTCCGGCGGGACCGGCACCCACGATGACTACGTCGTATTCCATTGACTCGCGTTCCACAGGTGTCTCCTCAGCAAGTTGCGTTCATTATTCAGCTGCCGAATTATGGCAGGCACTTTTTCTGGTGGCGCATTATATCGGTGAACCCGCAACCCTACCAATTGCAGGACTTTTCATATGGGGTGGCAAAAGCGCCGGCCAAACCGGCGTAACGCGTTGATTTTCCTCGGCAGAATAGGGCGGGTTTATGGTCTGGAATAGATCCCATGAATGGCTGCTAGGCTTAGTATTCAACTATTGATTTTGGTTTTTGAAAGGGCCACCATACACGCCGCTCAAACAACTGTTTGAACTGGTGACACCGCCGAATTCGCCGCTGTGGCCCCCGAGATTCGGGGTGCGGCAGGCCCAGTTGCCGCGCTCAGCCGGGAGGCTGCCAGAGTTATAACGCTGCGATGGTTCCCTTGGGGGGCTATAGTCGCAGCTCCTACGTAGACTACTGAGACGGGATTTTCATGAAAGTTCTTGTAGCTGTGAAACGCGTTGTGGATTACAACGTGAAAGTCCGCCCCAAGGCGGACGGTACTGATGTGGACACTGCCAACGTCAAAATGTCCATCAACCCCTTCTGTGAAATCGCTGTGGAAGAAGCGGTGCGCCTGAAAGAAAAGGGTGTAGTGAGCGAGATCGTCGCCGTTTCCATGGGGCCCAAGCAGTGCCAGGAACAGATTCGTACCGCGCTTGCGCTGGGTGCTGACCGCGGCATCCAGGTTGAGACCGATGCCGAGTTGCAGCCGCTGGCGGTTGCCAAGTGCCTGAAAGCCATCGTTGATAAAGAAGAGCCGCAGCTGGTTATTCTGGGCAAGCAGTCCATCGACGGCGACAACAACCAGACCGGCCAGATGCTGGCGGCGCTGGCAGGCATGGGGCAGGGCACCTTCGCCTCCGAAGTGAACGTGGCAGACGGTTCGGTCAAGGTTACCCGTGAGGTCGACGGCGGCCTGCAGACCGTCGAGCTGACACTCCCGGCGGTGGTTACCACCGACCTGCGCCTGAACGAACCCCGCTACGCTTCCCTGCCGAATATCATGAAGGCAAAGAAGAAGCCGCTGGACACCACCACCCCGGAAGACCTGGGCGTGGATATCGCTCCCCGCACCAAGACCCTGAAAGTAGAGCCGCCGGCCGAGCGCCAGGCCGGTATCAAGGTCGCTGACGTGGCGGAACTGGTAGAGAAACTGAAGAGCGAGGCGAAGGTAATCTGATGAGTATTCTGGTAATTGCAGAGCACGATAACGCCGAACTGAAAGGCGCTACCCTGAACACCATCGCCGCAGCCAAAGCCATCGGTGGCGATATCGAAGTGCTGGTAGCGGGCAGTGGCTGTGGTGCCGTTGCAGAAGCTGCCGCCAAGGTTGAAGGTGTCAGCAAGGTTCTGGCTGCGGATAACGCCGCGTATGAACATCAGCTGGCGGAAAATGTCGCCAAGCTGGTTGCCGATCTGGGTAAAAACTACAGTCACGTGCTGGCGCCGGCCACCACTACCGGCAAAAACATGCTGCCGCGTGCTGCGGCGCTGCTGGATGTGCAACCGATCTCCGACATTATCGCGGTAGAGAGCCCGGATACCTTCAAGCGCCCGATCTATGCCGGTAACGTCATTGCCACCGTGCAGAGTTCCGATGCCATCAAGGTGATCTCCGTGCGTACCACCGCGTTTGACGCAGTGGCGGCCGAGGGTGGCAGTGCGGCGGTTGAGTCTGTGGATATCGCGGATGATGCGGGTGTTTCCAAGTTTGTCGGCGAAGAGCTGGCCGAGTCCGATCGCCCCGAGCTGACTGCCGCCAAGGTGGTGATTTCCGGTGGTCGCGGCATGCAGAATGGCGACAACTTCGAGCTGCTGTACAAGGTGGCAGACAAGCTGGGCGCTGCGGTGGGTGCATCCCGCGCTGCGGTTGACGCCGGTTTCGTACCCAATGATATGCAGGTAGGCCAGACTGGTAAGATCGTCGCTCCCGACCTGTATATCGCCGTGGGCATCTCCGGTGCCATCCAGCACCTGGCGGGCATGAAAGATTCCAAGGTGATTGTGGCCATCAACAAGGATGAAGAGGCACCGATCTTCTCCGTCGCCGATTACGGCCTGGTTGCGGATCTGTTTGACGCGGTACCTGAGCTGGAAACAAAGTTGTAACATCCAGTTCATATACTGCGGGCAACGAAAGGGGCGACTTCGGTCGCCCTTTTTGTTGGTTCTTTATCGGTTCGTATTGTTGGCTGTCGGGTCGCACTGGTTATTTTGTGACCTTTTCGGCGCTTGAGATTGCCTTTCTGGGTTTGAGCCACGAGAATAGGCGGCCAATAATGAAAACGAGCTGTATGTGGTACAGCAGAGACGGGTTTTGAGATGTCTTTGGTAAATCGCACTATTGCGTCCGTCGCCAACAAGTCCGGCGGCGCATCGTCAAAGGGTATTTCCCGCAGCCTCCTGGCTACCGTGGCGGTGGTCGGCGGCTGGCTGTCTGTGAATCTGCTCGCCTACGGCAGCCTGGCATTTCCCCCAGGCAGTGGCGACAGCCTGCTGGTCGAGCGTGGCCCCCGTACTACCGCCAATCAGGCCCAGGCCAGCCTGCCGACAACACCGTTTTTCGGCGTCGCTGAAGTCAAGCAGGAAGCAGAGCCCGAGATTGACCTGGCCAATATCCCGATCACCCAATTGAATCTTGTGCTTTCCGGTGTGCTGAGCAGCAGCGTGAATGACCGCGCCAGTGCCCTGGTGGCAGAGCGGGGCAAGCCCGCAGAACGTATTTATGTGGGGCAGACCCTGGCCGGGGGCGCGGAAGTCTATTCCGTTGAGGTCGACCACATAATTCTCCGCCGCAACGGTCAGATGGAAAAACTGACCTATCCGGACGCGGATGGCCGTCCGACTGTGCCAAAGCAGTACGCAAATTACACCCAGCAGGCTGCGCGAGCGGTCAGTGCCAGCGCCTCCGCGCAACGTGCGGACAAGCAGCAGTCCATTCGCGACCGGCTGGAGCAACTGCGGGAAATGGCCCGCCAGCGTCAGGGGGGGCGCGACCTTCGCTGATTCAAGCGAAGTGCCCGCACGCGGGCTTCCACATTATTGCCAAGACCATTAATTCAACGAATACATAAGAATTAGAGCCAGATTTACAATGACGAGCTTGTTTCACCGACGGCTGCTAGCGGTCGCCCTGGGTTTTTTGATGTCCTTTTCGGTACTGGCTCAGGCCCCGGAGCGGGTGACCCTTTCCCTGGATAACGCCGATATCCGCGATTTGATCAACTGGGCGGCGGACTTCACCGGCAAGAACATCATCGTACACCCCAACGTCAAGGGTAAGGTTACCGTTGTGGCCGGTGACCCCATGACCCACCAGCAGGCTTTCGATGTATTTATGTCGGTGCTGCAGGTGAACGGTTTCAGCCTGGTGGAGCAGGGGGACGCCTGGAAAGTGGTGCCCGACGCCCTCGCCAAACAGCAGGCCATACCGGTAATTGATGACCAGACGCGCGCCCCGGGTGAAGCGCTGGTTGTCCGCACCGTCAAAGTCGAGAACATCTCTGCGGCGCAATTGATCGCGATGCTGCGCCCGCTGATTCCCCAGACCGGTCACCTGGCCGCCTATGCCGACACAAATACCCTGATCGTCGCCGATCGTGCGGCCAACATCGATCAGATCGTGCGTTTGATCAAGCAGCTGGACCGCGCCGGCGCCATCGATATCGAGCTGGTGCCGCTGGAGTTCGCTTCCGCGAAAGAAGTGAAGCAGGTGATCACCGAACTGTTGCAGGGCGGCGGCAAAAGCGCCGGCAATGATGTACAGCCGTTGCGCATTGCGGTGGACGAGCGCTCAAACGCCATCCTGCTTACCGGCGACCCGGTAACCCGCCAGCAGCTTAAAAAGGTCATTCAACGCCTGGATCAGCCGCTGACCGGCGAAGGCAACACCGCGGTGGTCTATGTGCAGTACGCCAGTGCTGCGGACCTGAAGCCCATTCTCGAGGGCATGAGCGGTAGTATCCAGAAGACCGAGAAGGACCAGCAGGTTGCCGATGTGGAAGTCAGCATCCAGGTCAACGAAGAACTGAACGCGCTGATTCTGACCGCGCCGCCGTCGCTGCTCGAAACCATGAAGGGCGTGATTGCGAAGCTGGACGTGCGCCGCGCCCAGGTGCTGATCGAAGCAATTATCGTGGAAGTGACCGAAGGCACCGGCAACAAGCTGGGGGTCAAGTGGATCGCCGGCAACAATGACGATGTGTTTGCCGGTTTTGAGAATGATGTGGCGCTGACCGATGACGAGGATGTCGGTATTCCGGTGGACGGCGCGCTTATCAATCCTACTTCTCTGAACCCCGCGAACCTGATCCGCAGCGGCCTGAACCTGGGCTTCCTGAGTGGTACCGACGTGCGTGTGGCGATCAATGCCATGGCCAGTGAGAGCAACGCCAATATCCTGTCCACGCCGACCATTATGGCGCTGGACAACGAGGAAGCCGAAATCCTGGTGGGGCAGAACGTACCGTTCATTACCGGCGAACAGTTGCTGTCCGGCAGCAACAATGACCCGTTTACCACCATTCAGCGCCAGGACGTGGGTACCACCCTCAAGGTGACGCCGCGGGTGAACAACAACAATTCCGTGACCCTGGAAATCGAGCAGACGGTGGAAAACGTGCTGCCTTCTTCCGAGGGTGCTGCGGATATCGTGACCAGCAAGCGGGAAATCCGTACCAAGGTACTGATCGACGACGGCGCCATCCTGGTGCTGGGCGGCCTGATCGAGGACAAAGTTACCGAAATCAATCAGAAGGTGCCTTTGCTGGGCGATATTCCCGGCGTCGGCCGCCTGTTCCGCAACTCGGACAAGTCCGTGGACAAGACCAACCTGATGGTGTTCCTGCGCCCGAAAATCCTCAGCAGCCAGATTGCCGGCTACGAGGAAACCCGCAAGCGCTATCGCGACATGCAGGAGAAACAGTTGCAGTTGCGTGACAACACCAGCCGCATCTGGGACTGGGAGCGCGGCGATACCCTGCCGGACCTGCTGCCCCCCGCGACCAGCTACGAGCAGGAAGAAGCGGTGCCGGTGGAGCCCGAGGCGTTCAAGTAATGACGGAACTCGCGGTAAAACGACTGCCATATGCCTTCGCCAAGCGGCACCAGGTGCTGCTGGCGGAAGTGGATGGCGCACCGGTATGCCAGTATGTGGCGCCGCTGAATCCAGCGGTGCTGGCGGAAGTCCAGCGCCTGTGCGCACTGCCCCTGGGGGCCGCCGTGGTTGACGCGGAAACCTTCCAGCAGGCGCTGCAGCAACAGTACGAAAACCGGGAAGGCGGCAACCTTTCGGATGTGGAAGGCCTGGGCGAAGACCTGGACCTGGCGGCAGTGGCCGATTCGCTGCCGGAAACCGAAGACCTGCTGGAGCAGGAAGACGACGCACCGATCGTCAAGTTGATCAACGCCATCTTCGCCGAATCGCTCAAGCAGGGCGCTTCGGATATCCATATTGAAACATTCGAGAAACGCCTGGTAGTGCGCTTCCGTGTCGACGGCGTTCTGCGGGAAGTCCTGCAGCCCCGCCGCGCGCTGGCGCCGCTGCTGGTGTCGCGGATCAAGGTAATGGCGAAACTCGATATCGCCGAGAAGCGGGTGCCCCAGGATGGCCGCATTTCGCTGCTGATGGGCGGTCGCGAGGTCGACGTGCGCGTGTCCACCATGCCGTCCTCGGCCGGGGAGCGGGTGGTAATGCGCCTGCTGGACAAGCAGGCGGGCAAGATGGATATGCGCCAGCTGGGTATGTCCGAGCGGGATCTCAAGGTGATGACCGAGCTGCTCGGCCGCCCCCACGGTATCCTGCTGGTCACCGGGCCAACGGGTTCCGGTAAAACCACCACCCTGTACGCGGGCCTCGCCAGCATCAACCACCGGGAGAAGAACATTCTCACCGTCGAGGACCCGGTGGAATACAACCTGGAGGGCGTGGGCCAGACCCAGGTGAATACCAAGGCAGATATGACCTTCGCCCGCGGCCTGCGCGCAATCCTGCGTCAGGACCCGGATGTGGTGATGGTGGGTGAGATCCGCGACCTGGAGACCATGCAGATCGCCATTCAGGCGAGCTTGACCGGTCACCTGGTACTTTCGACCCTGCACACCAATACCGCTCTCGGCGCGGTTACCCGTCTGGTGGACATGGGCATCGAACCGTTCCTGCTGTCTTCCAGCGTCATTGGCGTGCTCGCCCAGCGCCTGGTGCGGGTGCTGTGTCCGGATTGCCGCGAAGCGCACAAGGCGGATGCCTTTGAATGCCGCATGCTGGGGCTGCCGGAAGACAGTGACACCACGATTTATCGCCCGGGCGGTTGCGAACACTGCAACCACACCGGCTATCTCGGCCGCGTCGGTATCTACGAGCTGGTGCCGGTGAACGAGAAATTGCGGCAGTTGATTCACGACCGCGCGTCGGAAAGCGCGCTGGTTAAGGAGGCGCGCACGCTCGCGCCGAGCATTCGCGACGACGGCATGGCAAAAGTGCTGTCTGGAGTCACTTCACTGGAAGAAGTACTGCGGGTAACCCAGGAGTCCTGACATGGGTGCATTCGAGTACACGGCGCTAAACAACGGCGGGCGCAAGAGCCGCGGTACGCTGGAGGCTGACAGTGCCAAGGCCGCGCGCCAGCAATTGCGGGCCAAAGGCCTGATTCCGCTGGAAGTGAGTGCCGCAACCGAGTCATCGGGGCAGGGCGGCGGCAGCATTCTGACCGGCAGTCCGGGCCTCGGTATCAAGCAGCTGGCGCTACTGACCAGACAGATCGCCACGCTCCTGCGCGCCGGTATTCCCCTGGAAGAGACCCTGGGCGCCATTGCCAATCAATCGCGCAACCAGAAGGTGCGCCGCATTGTCCTTGCTGTGCGCGCCAAGGTGCTCGAAGGTCACAGCTTTGCCCAGGCCCTGGGTAGTTTCCCCCGCGCATTTCCCAAGCTTTACCGCGCCACGGTGGAGGCCGGAGAGTACTCCGGGCATCTCGATGAAGTGCTGGAACGGCTCGGGGATTACACCGAAAACCAGCAGCAGTTCCGGCAGAAGGTCCAGCTGGCGCTGATCTACCCGATCGTGCTGGTGGTGGTCTGCGTGCTGGTGGTGACCGGCCTGATGGTGTACGTGGTGCCGGACGTGATCGAAGTCTTCACCGGTACCGGCCAGCAACTGCCGCTGGCGACCCGTATTCTGGTGTCCATCAGCGATTTTATTGCCGCCTGGGGCTGGATGATTCCCCCGGTGCTGGTACTGCTGGTGGTGGGCTGGGTTCTGCTGTTGCGGCGCCCGGGTTTCCGCTATCAATACCACCACCGGCTGCTGGAAATGCCGGTGATCGGCTGGCTGGTGCGCGGTGGCCAGAGCGCCCGCTATATTGGCACCCTGGCGATCCTGACCGGCAGCAGTGTGCCGCTGGTGCAGGCCATGGGCATCGCCAGTGGCGTGATGACCAATGACTACCTGAAGGAGCGCCTGCAGTTTGCGCAGAAGTTCGTGCGCGAGGGCGGCAGCCTGCGCAAGGCGCTTGAAGATGCAGAGTATTTTCCGCCGATGATGATCTACATGATTGCCAGCGGCGAATCCTCCGGCACCCTCGACCAGATGCTGGTGCGGGCGGCGGAGAACCAGGAGCAGGACCTGCAGGGTGCGGTGACTGCTTTTGTCAGCCTGTTTGAGCCGATCATGCTGCTGGTGATGGCAGCCATCGTGCTGTTTATCGTGATGGCGATCATGATGCCGATCATGAACATGAACCAGCTGGTGGGCTGAGGCGAATTTTCCACTGGTTAAAAAAGCGCCAGTGCGGCAAAGTACCGCCTGGAATTCGAAACTGCGAGGTAAGAAATGAACAATCTGCGCAAGAACGGGGGCTTTACCCTGATCGAGATCATGGTGGTGATCGTGATCCTGGGCGTGCTGGGTGCGATGGTGGTACCGAGTATCCTGGGCAAGACCGGGGAGGCGCGCATGAAAGCGGCGAAATCCGACCTGCGTACCATCGAAACCGCACTGGATATGTATCGCATGGACAACTTCGTCTATCCGAGCTCCGAGCAGGGACTGGAAGCGCTGCTGACCAAACCATCCGGTTTTCCCGAAGCGAAGAACTGGACCCAGCCCTACCTGAAGCGCGAAGCCAAAGATCCCTGGGGTAACGCCTATCAGTACATCAGCCCGGGCAGCAGCGGTCCCTACGATCTGTTCAGCCTCGGTGCCGACGGCAAGCCCGGTGGCGAGGGCGAGGCTTCGGATCTGTTCGCGTCCGAACTCTGAGGTTGAGCGACCCCCAATCCCATGAAAGCCGTATCCCGCCAACGGGGCTTCACACTGATCGAGCTGCTGGTGGTGATGGTAATCATCGCCACGCTGGCGGGTATGGCGACCCTTTCTCTCGGCAGCGCAGACGGTCGCAAGTGGACCGGCGAGGTGCAGCGGCTGGCGAACCTGCTGCAGCTGGTGGCGGATCGCGCGCTGATCGACAAGACCCACCTGGGTGTGGTGGTAGAAGAAAACCGCTACACCATCGTGCGTTACGATACCGGCCTGATGAAATGGGAGGAGATGGACTTCTCCGGTACCCCCGATGCGCCCAACGCGCGCCGCTTCACCGCCCACGAGCTGCCCCCCAACATGCGCCTGGAAGTGCTCTCGCAGACCGAGCTGCCCGGGGCGGACGACAACCAGGCGGAGTTCGGTCGCCGCTCCGGAAGTGACGAACGAGCCGGCAGCAAGGACGAAGAAGAGGTGTTGCCGCAATTTGCCGCGCTTTCCAGCGGCGAGGTTTTGCCGGTGGAGATTGCCGTGCACCTGCTGACAAACGGCAACCGCGATATTGGCCGCAGTGCGGTCATTTCCTACAGTAGCCTGCAGGGTATGCAGCTGGAGTGGCTGGGCGATGAGCTGTAGGCGATACCAGCGCGGCTTTACCCTTATTGAAGTGCTTGTGGCGCTGGTCATCTTCGGGGTCATTGCAGCCAGCGTGCTGAAGACGCTGCAGGACAGCGTGCGCCAGCAAACCGCGCTGGAAGAGCGGCTGGCCGCAAACTGGGTTGCACAGCAGACTCTCTCCGAAATTCGCATGCGCACCGACTGGCCGCCGCTGGGCAAGAATACCGAGCGCGTGATCGTGGGTGAGCGGGAGTGGCAGGTCGCCGCCGAAGTGAAGTCCACCAGCGAACCGCGAATGCGCCATCTGATCGTGCAGGTGGGTTGGCCGGACCAAACTCCCATCCTTACCATCGACTCGTGGATGGCGCAGCCGTGACGCCCGCTCACTCTCTCCATTGTGCCCCTGCCAGCGAGCGCGGCTTTACGCTGCTCGAGTTGCTGGTCGTGCTGGTGATCGTGTCGATCATCAGCGTCGGTTCCTATTCACTGCTGGAAACCTTCTTCACTACCGACCGCGTGCTGACCGGCCGCGCCGAGGAAATGCGGCGCCTGTCGATGGCGATGTACCGGCTGGATGACGACCTGCGCCAGCTTACCGTGCGCCCGGTGAAAAATGCCTATAGCGGATACGAGCCGGCCTTCCAGGGCGTATCCAACGAATTTGAATTTACCCGCCTGGGTGCCGCCAACCTCACCGGCGAACCCCGCGGGTTGCTGCAGCGGCTGCACTACGGCATCGGCTATCCCGAGGAAGACTCGCGGAGCGGTCGCTACGACGATGAGGATGACACCGCACTGTTGCTTCGCAGCCGCTGGCGGATCCTCGATCGCGGGCCGGACTCCCAGCCGGTTACCGAGCCCATCCTGGATGGGGTGATCGACCTGTCGGTGCGTTATTACGACAGTGACACCGAGGTGTGGTTGGCCCAGTGGCCGCCGGCATCGAGCACCACCACCCCCGGCGAAGTGGACCTGCGCCTGCCGCGGGCCATTGAGATAACCCTGACCACCCGCACCGGTGGCGAAATGCGACGCCTGTTTTCCATGCCGGACTACGCGGTAACCACCTCGACAGGTGGTTCCGGTTCCGGTTCCGGTGGAGATGACAGCCGGGGCGGCGACGAAGGCTCCAGTAGCGGTTCCTCGGGATCTTCCGGCAGTTCTGGCGGTAGCGATGCGGGAAGCGGGGAAGAAGGCAGTCAGGGGGACGCGCGCGATGGGCAGTAACCTCCGCAAACAACGCGGTGTTGCACTGATTACGGTACTGCTGGTGATGGTCATCGCGATTGCCGCGGTGACCCACGCGGTGACCCGCAACCGGCTCGCGATTTCCCGCACCAGCGCCATTCTGGCGAACACCCAGCTGGCGGAGTTTGTCCACGGTGCCGAGGCCTGGGCCATCATCGCGCTGGAAAAGGACTTTGAGGAAGATGAAGCCGCGGGCAACAGCAGTGACAATACGGCGGAAGCCTGGGCGCGGAAACTGACAGAATTCAATCCGGACAACGGAAAGATTCGCATACAAATCAAAGACTTGCAGTCTTGTTTTAATGTCAATAATTTAACTCTGGGGCGAGGTTCTGGCGGTGGGGGCAGCGCTGCCAGTGACAATTCCACCCTGTTGCGAAATCTGGTGCGCAATGTCGGTGCCAACGCCGATGTAGCACTGGCGATTGAAGACTGGCTGGATCCGGGGGATACGCCCCTGGGGTCCGGTACGGAAGACAATGGTTACCTGGGTCTGGAAGAGGCCTACCGGACCCCGGATACATTGATCACCGATGTGTCTGAGTTGCGTTCGGTGCAGGGTATGGATGCGGAGTCCTGGGAGCAGATTGCGCCGGAGCTGTGTGCGCTGCCGGAGAACGGGACCCGCATCAATGTGAATACCGCATCCCAGGACCTGCTGGAAGCGTTGCTGCCCGGGGCAAATGTGGCCGGACTGGTCAACCAGCGGGAGTCGGGAACACCGTTTGCGCAGTCTTCCGACCTGACTTCCTTTGGCGTGACGGGCGCGGGCGGCAATCTGGACTTCAACAGCACCTATTTTGTGGCGCATATTGCGGTGCAACTTGGCCTGGAACACCGACAGTACTGGGAGTCGATACTCAAGCTCGACGCCACTACCGGTAAAGTAAAAGTAATACAGCGTCAGCGACGCGAATTTTCCGGGCAGTATTTGCAGGAATTACTGGGGGATTAATTGGACCAGAATATCAAGCTATTGCGGTTGGTGGACGAATCGCTCAGCGCAGCGGGGCGGATCTCCGTGCAGTTCTGGCAGGACGGCCAGTGGCAGCCTGTTGCTATCGATGACGACCTGGCACACGCTTTTGCGCCCGGTGAAACGACGGATTCGGTTACTGTGGCTGCCGGCAGCGAGGATGAACAGGCGGCCGAGCCGGAAAATGCCGATACAAGCGGCGCAGAAGGCGCAGTTGAACTGACCTTTGCCGACGGCGAGCGCGGGTTGTTGCTGTTGCCGGGTAGCTGGGTCTGGAGTGGTCTGGAGGTGATTCCGCGGGCTGCGCGCCGCCAGAGTACTGCGGTGGGCTACATGCTCGAGGACCAGCTGGCAGAAGACGTCGAGGATCTGCACTTTGTCTGCCACCCGGTAGAGGGCGACCTGTGTAGTGTGTTTGCGGTTGCCCGGCGCAAAATACAAACGCTGCACGCCCAGTTGAGCCGGCTTGGCTGGGCGATTGTGGCGGCGATTCCGGAGTTTGGCCTGTTGAGCGGGGCCGCGGGGCAGTCGAGCATCTGGCTGGATGGTACACGGGCACATATGTGGCAGCTGCCGGGACGCGGCCTGACCGTTAGTCGTCCACTGCTGTTGCCTGTGGCCGAGAGCCTGTTTGCTCCGGAAAATGAGGAAGCCGAGGAGATCGAGGGCCCGCTGAACACCGCGACTACAGCAATCAACCTGTTCGGTGCGCCGGAAGAGCTGGAGACAGGGGGGCTGTCGCAACTGGGTGAGCTCGCTGCGCACCCCGGTGCGGAGTCAGAGCTGCTCGGGAAGCTATCCCCGGGAGCCGCGGGCAACCTACTCAGCGGTGAATACCAGCTGGTACTCGGATCCCATGAGGGCCCCTGGTGGCGAAAGCCCGCGATTGCGGTTGCGGTCTGTTTTGTACTGCAGCTGCTGTTTTTCCTGGGGGCCGGGACATATTTCAAGATTCAGGCGAACAAGGCGGATGCGCAGGCGCGGACAGCGTTCAGCGAAATTTTTCCCGGTGACACCCCGCGAGCCGATCTGCGCCGCCAGATCACCGGTTACCTGAATCAGTCAAGCGGTGGCAGTGGCGATTTTGCCCGTCAGCTGCAACAACTGGCGGACGTCTGGAAAACCGGCAAGCCCGGGGACCTGAGCCTGCAGTCCCTGCGCTTCGACGGTAGCCGTGGGGAACTTGTGCTGCAGTTGCGCGCCGCCAATCTGGGGCAGCTGGACGCGGTGGTCGGCAAATTGTCCAGTGGCCAGTACCAGGCCGAGTTGCTTGCCGCGAATGAACTGGAAGACGGTGTTTCCGGCCGGATCCGCCTGCGCTGAGTGAGAATTCAATGAAACAACAGCTATTACAATGGCAGCAAAAGTGGAATGCGCTGCCCGCCAACGATCAGCGGGCCCTGGGTATGTTGTCACTTTTCCTGGGCGCTATTTTTATCGTATTCGGTTTGTTCAAGCCGGCGCACAGCTTCTTTGAAAACGCCCGGGAAGAAGCGCAGGCCTCGCGGGAGCTGGTAGAGTGGGTCAATCGACAGCGGCCCCAGCTGGAGCGCATCTCCCGTTCCAGCGGCGGCAACAACCAGGCCCAGGGAACCCTGTTGCAACGGGTGACGGCGGCGGCGAAGAACCACAACGTCACGATCAAACGTTTTGAGCCGGAAGGCGATGGGCGCATCCGCCTGTGGATTGATCAGGCTCGTTACCAGGATCTTCAGCCATGGCTGAACACGCTGTTGCAGCAACGCTTTGTGGTGCAGTCGGTCAGCGTGGACGCGCTGGCAGAAGAGGGGATGGTATCCGCGCGTTTGACCCTGGAGCGTTGAGGCGGCGGCGGTGGTGGCGTCCATATGGCGTCATCTCCGGCTTTCAGGTGTTTTCGAACCCTGAAGTGCAATAATCAGTCAATCTTTTCCTGTATTCGAATAGTTTTTGTAATTTACATGAGGATCATACGAATATAACGAATACGGCTGTCGTCAAAGCCCCATTATTTCCCGACAGAACTAGCTGATTTTCCTTGGGTACCTCACCGTATGGCGGTATTTTCTTCCTATACTCTGTGGAGTGACGGTTGAAACAGGTGTCAGCGATGTTATTCAGAAATGCCGAAAGCAATCATCTGATCGAGGTGGCGGACGTGGTTACCCTGGCCAATCCCTATGAACTGACGGTGGTGGGGCGCTACCTGTGGGGTGAGGAAGTGCAGGACCCGGAAGTGTTCGACAAGGCGGATCTACGCTTTCTCTCCGGTGAGCCCCTGCCGCGGTGCTGGCACGACAGTCGCTATCGCGATCGCGAGGTGCGTCGTATCAAATGCGGCACCCGGATCAATGACGCAGACTATTATCAGGGGGCGTGATCGTTTATTACGCGTCAGACGCCATTTTTTGATGAAATAGCGGTCAATTTGCGGGTCTTTTTATCAATAGGGCGGCCCGCATCCCATTTCGTGGTTTCGTACCTATACCTCCTATACAATACGCGCCAATTTTTCACCGGTTGCTTGTAGCGACGGGAATGCTTTGGCCGTTTGGGTGCCCAGTGTTCGCCAGCTAAGTCCGGATGTCGTGGTGGGTTCTGGGGACCTGCCGGAATTCTTCAGCGCGGGGCCAGGCTTCGCCAATAGCGTATTTCGGGGCTGCTGAGTCATGAGCTTTGAGTTGTTTGAAGAGTATTCGCTGTACCTGGGCGTCGGCGGCCTGATTCTGTTTATGATCTTTATCGTGTGGAATCTGGCCAAAGAGTCGAAGGCTGGTCGGTTCGGCACCTTTATTCTTTTTACCGCCCTCGGACTCGGTTTGCTGGGATTTCTCATCAAGACTGTACTTGTTGAGATCATGGGACTTGGCCAGTAGTCGGCGTTGCTGCCGATCAGGGATGCCGGGAAGAACTCTATATGCCGCTATTTGATCACCCCGAACTCAAGGTACAGAAAGACCGCCGGGTCTGTCGCAATACCGATACCCGCATTGCCAAGTACAGCCGCCGGGGCATGTTGCTGACCCTTGTGGCGTTCACGGTTGCGGTGGCAATGGGGGAGTTGCGCAGTTTACACCCCGAGCTGCTGATGGTGCTTGGCATCGTACTCGTGCTGGTAACCATGTGGCGGGGCTATTATGTATTCCGTTTCGATAGCATCTACGCCACCGGTCCAAAGCGCTGGCGGCGCCGCTATTTCCTCGCCTCTACCCTAGGTGCCGCCTGGTGGGGCGGGATTCTCTTTTGCCATGTGTTGCTGCTGGGTTTTACCCCGGTTACCCAGTTTCTGTGGCTCTATACGGTGGTTTTCTGCGCGAGTGTGGCCACGGTATTTTCCCCCTACCATCGCTTCCTGACCTGGTTCCTTTTCTGTTCCCTGATACCGGCTGCGGTAGAGGGCTTCCTGACCGGAGATATTCTCGGTGCGATTTACGGCGCGTTGACGATCACCTTTGTCTGGTTGATGGCGCACCAGGCGCGCAAGGAATCGGAAAACTACTGGGACCGGGTGTCTGCGATGCAGGCGCTGCAACAGAAAGCCAGCAATCTCGCCGCGGCGCGCAAGCACTCCGAAGCGGCGGTTGAGGTAACCAATGAATTCCTCGCCAATGTCGGCCAAGAATTCCGTAGCCAGCTGTCGGACTCGCTGGGGGCACTGGCCCTGCTCGAAGGAGACCGGTTGAACGAGCGTCAGCGGGAATGGGTGCGCCTGGCCAAGAACGCAAATAACCAGCAGCTGAAGCTGGTGGACAATGTCGGCATGTTCACGCGGGTGGCGCGCAAGGATATCCAGTTGCGCCGGGCACCATTCAACCTGGTCCGCACGATCGAGAAGGCGTTTATGTTCGCCGCCAAGCACGCCCATCGCCAGCGTCTGGAATTCAACTTCCTGATCGACGATGCTCTGCCCTTTATGGTAACCGGCGACAACCGCAAGACCGCGCAACTGATCCGCAACCTGGTGGACTCTGCCACGGTGATCGCGCAGACCGGAGAATTGTGGGGCGAGGCCAGTTTCGAGCAGATCGGCACCGGGGAAGGGCAGCTGACAATAAAGCTCAAGGATAACGGCCAGGGAGAAATTCTTCCGGACGAGTCGGAGTTGTTCGGGGCCTTTTCCCGTATGGACACCACGCAGGTGACTACCGGGCTTGGCCTCAGTATTGCCAAGGGCCTGGCGGAAGCCATGGGTGGTTACCTGCAGCTGCACTCGTCCGACGATGGCAACCGCTATCAGGCAGTGATCAAATTTGAAATAGAACCGAATCAGCGCAATTACCTGACACCCGATCGTCGCCTGCAGGATACCGAGGTTGTGGTACTGCACCAGAAGGGGCTGTTTGTCGGGGGCACGGTCAAGGTATTGCGCTCATTTGGAATGGAGGTTTCCAGCTTTCCCTGGGTGGATGACAACGAGGAAGCCAGGGATGCCTTTGCCCAGGCCATAGAGCGACGGCATCTGGTGATGCTGGTGCCGGCGATGGGCGATACCAGCCTGATTGGTGACATCCGCGCGCTGCTGTCAGCGCATTCCTCTGGCGACAATGGCGCGAGTCCGGGCTTTCCGTTGATCTGCCTTGGCGCCTATGGCAGCAAGGCCCAGTTCGCCGGGCTGGCGGCGCTGAACCCGGATGCGCAATACCTGTCGCGCCCGGCAACCCGCAAGGAACTGCATGAAGCGCTGGTAACCCGGTTGTTCGGCGGAGCCAAAAAAACCAGCCGGCGGGTGGTCAGTAGCAGTAGTGAAGTGAACCGCAAACGCCAGCTGCTGTTGATCGAGGAGTCCCGCCAGCACCTGGGGGTTACCGAGGAAATGCTGCAGGCGCTGGGATACCGGGTTGAAGTGGTACCTTCGGTGGAATCCGCCCTGGGTCTGTTGCCGAACAATAATTTCGATCTGGTGCTGGTCGACTGCCAGCAGAACACGACGCACAGTGCGGAAATCATCGAGCAACTGCGCTTGTGGGAAAGCGATCATGCACCGGATGATCATTTGCCAATTGTGGCGCTCACCAGTACAACGGAAGAACAGTTTGAAGGCCGCTGCCTCGCCGCCGGGATGGATGACTTCCTTACTAAGCCGTTGAGCAAAGACAGTCTGGCGGAAACTCTGGAGCGCTGGCTGGGGGATGCCTGAGTATTTCCAGAAAGCCGCCATGTAAAAAAGGGAGCCGAGGCTCCCTTTTTTATTGTGATTTCTATTGTGCCGGATGGGCGATCAGAAATTGTATTTCAGTCCCATCTTTACACGCCAGGTGGATTGTTCCGCCTCGAAACGGGTGTAATTTTCGGTATTGAGCCCGCCAAACGGCTCGTAGTAAACGTATTGGCCGTCTTCGTTGACATCGTAATCGAACAGGATTTGCTGCGGGTACTGGATGTCATAAACCTTGCCCCAGTCATCGTTCAGCAGGTTGGCGAAATTGTCGATAGTGAGGTAAACCAGCCCGCGATGCTCCGGCAGGAAACCGGGCACTTCTTGGGTAATCGCCAGGTCCATGGTGGTTACCCAGGGCATGCGGTCGGAGTACTTGCCGACGTAACCACCCGCGGAACCGGCCACCCCGGCGGCCTGTGCAATATCCATGATTTCCGCGTAACTCAGCCCGCTTTCGAAATCCACCGCGGCATCGTCCGCACCGGACGGAATGTAAGCCAGATAGACGTCGGAGTCGTCGAAACTGGTCTGGTCACCCAGGTCGCCATCCTGATAGGCGCCGAGGGTCCAGGAGAAGGGACGACCGGAGCGGCGTTCCAGGAACAGGTTAAAGTTGGTGGCGTATCCGGAAACAAACTCTGTGCGGAAACTCAGGTTGAGCACGAAGCGGTGCTCTATCTCGTAGTAGGCGGTGCCTTCCAGCGGCTGGTTGCGGTTTTCCACTACCTCATACTGGTAATTGGATTCTGCGGTGGAGCTGGTGCCCGGGTTTACCTCGGTAATGTCCTGGTGGGTATATGAGAGGTTCACCGACACGCCGTTGTCGAACGCCTTGTCCAGTGCCGTTGACCAGATAACACTGCGGCCGCCGTTGTCCACGTTGGTCAGTTCCAGGTCGTAATTGCCCTCGAACTCGGTGCCGTCATAGATACTGTCCCAGATGATGCGGCCGTCCACCGTGCGCCTGCCGTTATCGACTCGGGACAGGTCGCGCCAGAAAACGGCATTTTCCCGGTCCACGTAGGTCAACTCGGTATTCCAACTGAAATCTTCACCCACGCCCGGAACATCGAAGGTGTAGTCCGCGGCGAGCTGGTAACGCCAGTCTGAGGGCAGCTCGAAATCCGGGTCGATATTGTTGGTGCTGCCAGCACCGGGAGCCAGTGCATCCAGGGCACTCTGGGGGATTCCGTTCAGATTGACATCGGCCGGATCCAGGCCGGGCAGATAGACCGAATCCTTGGTGGTGCCGTCGTTGGTGTAGGCATTGGACACCCAGACCAGCGGCATGCCACCACTGAAGCGCCCGACACCGCCTCGCAGGGTCAGGTCGTCGCGCAGGTCCCAGTTGAAGCCGACGCGGGGTAGCCAGATATCACGGCCGTCCAGATTCTCGGTGTTGGCGTAGCCATAGGTCTGCTCGAAGTTACTGTTGCGATTCGGCGCGCTGTCGATATTCAGCATTTCATAGCGCAAGCCCGCCACCAGTTCGAAGCCGGCGAACGGTTCCAGCGTCGCATCCCCGTACAGGGAGTAGGTGGTGCCGTTGACGTCGTAGGCGATATCCTGGATATCGTTGGTGTAGGCATTACTGTATTCGAAACTGTCAATCTGCCGCTGTTCGAACTCGTCGATGCCCGGGAAGGTCCAGGTGCCGGAAGCATCGCGGCCGTAGAGATTGTAGTTCCAGGTGTCTTCCACTTCCGCGCCAAAACGGAACTGGGTGTCGCCATGACTGTATATACCGTGGGCACCGAAATTCCACACCTCGTTCGCCAGCACGTTGGCATGCCGGTTTTCGTCCGCGCCGGCAACAATGGTGCCTGCGGCCGTCCGGATATTGATTTCCCCCCAGTCGGACGCGGTGAGGGAGGCCTGCTCATATTCCTTGTACGAGAGGTTTATTTCCGTGCTGAACACATCGGACCAGTCGGAGAACAGGTGCGAGGTGTAATAGGTGGTGTCCTGGGCCATGGTCCACAGGTTGGATGCCAGATTGAGGGTGCTGTCGCTGTCGGTAAAGTTGCGCGCGGAGCGGGTTTCCTGGCTGCTGTAGGTGAAATCTGCGCGGTGATTGTCGCTGATGTTCCAGTCGAGTTTTACCAGCGTCTTTTCATCGCTATCCGGTGCCGGAGCAGAACCCACCGAGTCGGAAAGTCCATAGACATCCTGCATGATATCGAGCACACGGGACACTTCTGCTGTGGTCACATCGTGATTGGCGAGGGTATTGAGGTCGTAATTAAAGCTGATTTCCTCTTCCCATTTCTCATAGGAACTGAACAAGAACAGCTTGTCCTGAATCAGGGCACCACTGAACGTGCCGCCGTAGGTTTCCTCTTCATTCTCGATATCAAATTCAGCAACAGAGCCATCGTTCGACAGCTTGTCATCTTCCGCGGTGCCGGCCCAGGGCGCGGACTCGAAATAGGCGCTGCCATGGAATTCATTGGTGCCGGATTTGGTTACCGCATTGACATTGCCGCCGGTAAATCTACCCTTGCGTGCATCGAACGGTGCATAGGATACGGAAATCTGCTCTACCGCATCCAGAGAGATCGGCGTGCGGTTGTTGGGGTAGCCGTTGGACTGCAGCCCGAAGGTATCATTGATGCCAACGCCGTCAATGGTAAGTGAGTTGTACTTGGGGTTGGTGCCGGCAATGCTGAGCTCGGTGCCATCCGGGCTGACGACTGCCAGCGGATTAGCGCGGATCACATCCTTCAGGTCGCGGTTGAAGGTAGCGGCATTGGCAATCTGCTCTTCACCGAACACGCCGTTGGAACCGCGGTTTGAATAGACTTGAGCCTCGCCGGTGACAATGACTTCCTCGATACTGTTTACGGTGATTTCCGAATCAGCCAGGTTGATTGGAAGTGTAAGCGGCTCGTCCAAGCTCAGGTAAATGCCTTCGAGAACTTCCTCTCCCTGCGGGGAGTTAATGCGAATCGTATAGGGGCCACCCACGCGAAGACCGCTTGCGTTGAAGCGGCCTGACTCGTTGCTCTGAATAACACTGCGGCTGTTGGAAGGCTGGTGCACGATGGTCACGGTGGCATTGTTGACCGGTGTCTCGCCGTCTGCGGTAACCATGCCGCGAATGGTGGATGTTGTTTGCTGCGCGAGCGCAACAGGCGCCGTACCCAGTGTGGAAATGATCGCAGCAGATAGCAGCGCGCGAGAGAACTGGTAGCGTTTCATTGAATTCTCCTGGTCGTATGTCAGCGCTGGAGAAGCACTTGGCACCGTGGTACCACTTGCCCGAAATGCGCTTTATGTTTTTCCTTTTGTGCCGAAATGCTGGAATTTCGGCGCGCCCATTGTTAGTGCAAAGTTTTTCAGGAGAGTTAAGGGGAGGTTGCAGTAATATCGCTAACAGATTACAGCGTGTTCCCTTTTTAGAAATGTCACAATTGGAGAGTAGGGTGCGCTGGTATCAAAACTGAAAGGGGGCGACTATGCGCAACTTTGTTATCAGCACCGTTCTGATTCTTTTAAGCTTTCTGTCGGCAAGCAGCTACGCCTGGGGTCCTGACGGACACCGCGTGGGAGGTGAGATTGCCTGGCAATACCTCAACCCAGAAGTGCGGGAGGAAGTAACGCGCCTGCTGGCAATCAAGGGTGAGCCAAGCTTGGCGGAAGCGGGTACCTGGGCCGACCGTATGCGCAGTAACAGCAGCTATGACTGGGTTGCACCGCTGCACTACATCAACCTGCCGGTACAGTGGAACGGCTATCGCAAGCAACGGGATTGCCCAAAGCAGGGATGTATTCTGGAGGCCATCAACACCTACCAGCGGCAACTGGCGGACACCACCCTGAGCGATGCCCAGCGTGCGGAGGCATTACTGTTGCTTGTGCATTTTGTCGAAGATATCCATCAGCCAATGCATACGGGTTTGCGTGAAGATCGCGGTGGCAATGATGTGGAAGTGCAGTTTTATGGTTTTACCACCAATCTGCATGCACTGTGGGATGTATTTCTGCCCGCAGGGTTTGTTTCGGACTGGCAACAGTATTCCCGCGCGCAGCCTGCAAACATTACTGCGAGCCAGCGTACCGAGTGGCTGCAGGCAACACCGGAACAGTGGGCAAAGGAATCCCATCAGCTGGCCCACGCCAACGCCTATCCAAAGCAAGCCGCACTGGGTGAAGATTATTACCTGAAAAATCGGGAAGTGGTTGCGCTGCGCCTGCAACAGGCGGGAGTGCGATTAGCGGGAATAATTAACAGTGCCTTTGCAGGGGGTGGGAAGTAAATCGGCCCCGGTGGCGGCGCCGCTGCCGGGCACAGTCTTGCGAGACACGCCGTGAACCCATCCCTGGGGGCTCTTCGAAAACGTCCCTGTTTTCGAAGGTCTCGCAAGACTGTACCCGGCATCACCGCCTTCGCAGCGAGATCTCAGTTTGTTATGACCATCAATCATTTAGTACAGCTTATCGCCGAACTATAATTTTTAGATCTTGAACTCGGCCCACACCGGCGCGTGGTCCGAAGGCCGTTCCATCCCGCGGATGCTGTAATCCACGCCGGTATCCACACAGGTGTCCGCCAGCGACTGGCTGGCGAGAATCAGATCAATGCGCAGGCCGCGCTTGGGCTCGCGATCAAAACCGCGGCTGCGGTAGTCAAACCAGCTGAAAATATCGTTGGTTTCCGGGTTCTTCTGGCGGAAGGTATCCACCAGTCCCCAGTTCTGGATTTTCTCCAACCATTCGCGTTCCTCCGGCAGGAAGCTGCACTTGCCATCCCGCAGCCAGCGCTTGCGGTTGGGCTCGCCGATACCGATATCCAGGTCGGTCGGGGAAATGTTCATGTCACCGATCACCAGTACTGGCGCATCCTTGCTGCATTCGCTGTTCAGGTAATTATCCAGGTCCGCGTAATACTTCTGTTTAGCGGGAAACTTGGTCGGATGTTCGCGGCTCTCGCCCTGGGGGAAGTAGCCGTTGATCACCGTCAACGGCTCCTTGCCGCCAATGTCGAACTGACCCGCGACCAGGCGGCGCTGGGCGTCTTCAGCATCGCCCGGGAAACCGTACTGGGACTTGAGGAAAGGGTAGCGGGAGAGCAGGGCAACGCCGTAGTGGGTCTTCTGTCCGAAGAAAATGACCTCGTAACCGAGATCCCGCACCACATCTGCAGGGAACTCTTCATCGGTCACTTTGGTTTCCTGCAGGCCGATAATGTCCGGCGCGTGGGTTTCTACCAGTGCTTCCAGCTGATGCAGCCGTGCGCGAATACTGTTGACGTTGAACGATACGACTTTCATTTTTCCCCCGGTTATAAAATGCGAGGCCCGCTATTCAGGAGAATACCGGGCCATCGTGTATTGGCATTGTCAGGCGGCCGCAACGGCCGCCGCTTATTTAAAAGTTCGCGACCTGTGGTGCACGTGTCACGCGATCCTTGAGGCCGATAAAATCGGCCATGATAAAGCCGGCTTCATTCAGCACTGGATCGTCTTCCAGGGTGATTTCCACCGGACCGCCCACCGGAGCGGTATCTTCAGACTCGCTCTTTTCCATCGCCTCGAAGTTCTCGTAAGGCTCGAGTCCCTTGGCCTGTCTGCGCTTGTTTTCCATGGTTAGCAGTTCGCTGTTGAGTGCTTCGCGCTCGTTATTGCGGGCTTCTTCATTCAGGGATACGGACTTGCGATTGGTCTGCTCGACCTGGTATTTGAACTGCTCGCGCAGGAACACGAAATCCGGGTCGCTGGCGGTGCGCTGCTCATGCTTGCGCGACAGGTCCGGCAGCAGGTCCTTCAGGTTGAAGTATTTCGCATGGGGTACCGCGTGAATGCGATCCCAGGGCAGGGCGGTGTCATAGGCACTTTCACCCACTTCCTCCGAGTCGATCAACTGCGGCATGGCGATGTCCGGAGAGACGCCCGCATGCTGGGTACTGTCACCGGAAACCCGGTAGAACTTGGACTGGGTGATTTTCAGCTGGCCCTCTTTCAGCGGTGCCATGGTCTGTACCGTGCCTTTGCCGAAGGACTGGTTGCCGACCACCAGACCGCGGTTGTAGTCCTGGATGGCGCCGGCAAAAATTTCCGAAGCGGAGGCAGACAGGCGGTTGATGAGCACCATCAGTGGTCCGCGGTACATCGCCCGGGAGCGGGAGCGGTTGTGGCGGGAAATCTGCTCGTTGGCATGGCGGATCTGCACAACCGGACCCTGGTCGATAAACAGGTCGGTCAGCATGGTTGCTTCCTGCAGGGAGCCACCGCCGTTGTTACGCAGGTCGAGGATCACGCCATCGACGCCTTCTTTCTGCAGTTCATCCAGCAGGCGCGCCACATCGCGGGTGGTGCTCTTGTAGTTCGGGTCGCGGCGACGGTAGGCCTCGAAATCGATGTAGAAGGTCGGCAGGTTGATCACGCCGATCTTGTAGTTCTTTTCGCCATCGGAAAACTCGAAGGTGGCTTTCTTCGCCGCCTGGTCTTCCAGCTTCACCTTGCTGCGCTTGATCAGCACGGTGCGATGGGTGCCGTCACCCCCAGTGGGAATGGTTTCCAGGCGTACAAAGGTGCCGGCCGAGCCGCGGATCAGGTCGACCACATCGTCCAGGCGCCAGCCCACCACGTCGACCATCTCTCCTTCCTGGTCCTGACCCACGGCAACGATCTTGTCATTGGGCTTGATCTTGCCGGAGCGGTCAGCAGGGCCGCCGGCAACCAGGCGGGCAACCTTGGTGTATTCATCTTCCACCTGCAGCACCGCACCGATCCCTTCCAGAGACAGGGACATGCTCATGTTGAAGTTTTCCAGTGAGCGCGGTGACAGATAGTTGCTGTGCGGGTCGTACAGGCGGGTGAGGGAATTCATGTACAACTCGAACACGTCGTCGGAATTCTGCTGGCCGAGTCGCTTCAGTTGGCCCTTGTAGCGGCGCACCAGCAGGTCGCTGATTTCTTCATCACTCTTGCCGGTCAGGCGCAGGTTGAGCACGCTGGACTTGAGGCGCTTGCGCCACAGGTCGTCGGCGGCACTGATGGACTGCGGCCACTGGGCATTTTCGCGATCCAGCTCCAGTGACTCCTCCTTGGTGAAGTCGAACTTCGGCAGGCCGTTTTCGAACTGGGAGAGGATGTTGTTCAGGCGATCGGACACCCGCAGGCGGTAGCGGTTGTAGATTTCGAAGCCACGATCCACGTTGCCCGCCTTCAGATCGTCATCGAGTTTGTTGCGCCACTGGCGGAACTCGCTGATATCGGAGGCGAGAAAATAGCTCTTTGACGGGTCGAGGCTGTCGATGTACTCATCCCACAGGCCAGATGACATCTCATCGCTGACCTTGAGCTTGTTGTAGTGGAGCATCTCCAGCTTACTGACGATTTCCCGGGCCGTGCCACCCTGATCTTCATGGGGCTTGAGCGTCTCGACCTCAGCCAGGCTGGCGGGGGATACGAGGACCAACAGGGTGAAGGAGAGGCCGGAAAGGAGTGCGGCTATTCGATTGCTAAGCATAAGGAGTCTCTTTATACGTCCTACTTCAAGGCGCCCCACTGTCGTTGAATCGGGCGGCTGCGGGCCTTAAGGACCGCCAGCCATGCAGTGGCGACTTATAGCTTAGGACAAGTATAAAGGCTGAAAGCTCCGAAAGGCATGAAATGCTTCCGTTACAAGGTGAAAGGTGCCCCTGCCAAGCTATTGTGAGGGATGATTTTTCCGTCAACCTACAGTAGGTGAACAAAATTTCTACAGTTTTTAACGGCTTGCTGTCGTGACACTCGAACGGACGGGGTTCAGGAGGCTGAAAACCGTTCTAATCGGATGAAGCGAGCCGCAGGTGCGGCAGGGTCAAGCGCGTCGTTACTGTGCGGACGTAAAATCCCGGTAACACACTTGGGTGATGATCAGGCAGAAGCTGGTGCCTGCAGCGTACCGCTCCGCTTCAGGTGTGGCGACGACTGCAACATTTCCAGCAGGGCATCCACTTGCCTGGTGCCCACCTCAACCAGGTCGTAAGCGGGGTTGATCAGCCAGTCGTTCAACAGCCCGATGACGCTGCCGTGCAGGATGGGCACGGCGATATTCGGGTCGAGATCTTCTGGTAGTTGCCCGGCTGTGATTGCAGCCTCCACCAGCTTGCGCAGGCGCCGGTCGCCTTCGGCGTGGCTCTCGGTGCAACGTTTGAGAATTTCGCCGTTTTCGGTGACCAATTCACAGCGCATCAGAATGATTTCGAACACACGGCGGTATTGCTCGTCGTTCATTACTTCCCGGAACAGGAACAGGGAGCGCTTGCGCAGCTCGCCCAGGGGATCGCAACCGCCATGCAGGGGCGCCTGGCACAGGGATTCATCCGGGAGCTGGATGCGGTCGGTAAGGGCGATAAACAGGTCGGCCTTGTTCTGGAAGTGGCCGTATACCGCCCCCCGGGTAACACCAGCGAGTTCGGCAATTTCGGTAAGGGAAGGGCGGGAAACGCCGCGCTTGTGGAACACTTCGATTGCCGCATCCAGGATGCGCTCCCGTGTTTCCAAAGCATCTTCTTTACGCCGTCTGGCCATGGTCTGTACCTGAAATCTGTTTTCGCCGCGTCGCGCGGTGGGTGGTATGCAAGTGGTGTCCGGCAGCCGGGCTGCGGCCTCCACAATGCTTTGTTGCAATGGTGGCGTCCATCTCATCCCATAGTTTGTGCGCACATTCTAATTCATATTCAAGCGTGAATAAATATTGATATTCATGCATGAATGTATTTAAATCACCTCAACAGAAAGTCAGGTTAGTCCTGGCGAAGATTTACTCGGTATGCTGACCCTTCAGTCGCACATCAGTTTTCACCTTCTCGGCTGGCGCTTTGACCGTTAGCGCAATTCCCCGACCCGCTCAAAGAGGTTGTCATGTTGCAGAAAAAGAAATCCCTGGTTCCCGGCAGTCTGCTGCTGGCTGCATTGCTGTTGTCCGCCTGTGGCGACAAGCAGCAGCAGATGCAGGGACCGACCCCCGAGGTCACGGTGGTGACTCTTGAGAGTCAACCGGTGACCCTTACTCGTCAGCTGCCGGGGCGCACCAATCCATTCAAGGTTGCCGAGGTGCGCCCTCAGGTAAATGGTGTGGTCCGGGAGCAGCTGTTCAAGGAAGGCGGCCTGGTGGAGGCCGGGGAGGCGCTGTACCAGCTGGATGATCGCCGTTACGAGGCGAATTACGACAGCGCAAAGGCGAGCCTGGCCCGCGCGGAAGCGCAGCTCAAGATATCCAAACTCAATGCAGACCGGTCCGCTGAACTGGTAAAGACCGGTGCTGTGAGCAAGCAGGAATACGATACCGCAATTGCCTCACTGCAACAGGCGAAGGCCGACGTGGCGGCAGCCAGGGCGACGGTACAGGGCAGCAAGGTGGAGCTGGATTTTGCCCGCATCAGCTCACCGATCTCCGGTCGTATTGGTATTTCTGCGGTAACGCAGGGGGCGCTGGTCACCGCAAACCAGTCCGAGGCGCTGGCCACGGTGCAGCAGCTGGACCCAATCTACGTGGACTTGACCCAGTCGGTGAGCGAAATGCTGTCCCTGCGCAAGGCGCTGGCGGCGGGCACCATGGAAAAGACCGACGACCTGCCGGTGACCATTCTGCTGGAAGACGGCAGCCCTTATCCCCACGCTGGCAAACTCGCATTCTCTGAAGTGAGTGTCGATCCGACCACCGGCAGTGTGCGTCTGCGTGTGGTGGTTCCCAATCCGGACCACGTACTGCTGCCGGGCATGTATGTACGCGCCTCCGTTGGCAGCGGCCAGCGGGAAAATGCAATTCTGGTGCCGCAGCAGGGCATCGCACGGGATCCCAAAGGGAATACCACCGCAATGGTGGTGGGCGAGGGCAACACCGTGGAAGTGCGCCCGGTACAGGTTTCCCAGACTGTGGGCAGCGCCTGGCTGGTGGAAAGTGGTCTGAAAGCGGGTGATCGCGTGATTGTGGAAGGCCTGCAGAAGGTCCGCCCGGGTGCGGTGGTCAATGCTGGTGAGGCAGCGGCACCCGCCGCGGTGGACCTGCCGGCACCGAGCCAGACCGCAGAATCCAGCAACAGCAGTACGCAAGACGGCGACGCCAACAAGGGGTAACAGTTCATGGCAGGTTTCTTTATTGATCGCCCGATTTTTGCCTGGGTGATTGCCATCGTCGTGATGCTGTTCGGCGGCCTTGCGATTACCAAGCTGCCGGTGGAGCGCTATCCCGATATTGCGCCGCCAGTGGTGTCCATCAGTGCGGCCTATCCCGGCGCCTCCGCCAAGGTGATCGAGGACTCGGTTACCCAGGTGATCGAGCAGAACATGAAGGGGCTGGACGGCCTCCTGTACATGTCGGCTACCAGTCAGTCTACCGGCAGTGCCGAAGTCACCCTGACCTTCGCCACCGGTACCGACCCGGATATCGCCCAGGTGCAGGTGCAGAACAAATTGCAGCTGGCGCTGCCGCTGTTGCCGGAAATCGTCCAGCGCCAGGGCCTGACCGTTGGTAAAGGCCGCGCCGGCTTTCTGATGGTGCTGGGCTTCGTCTCCACCGATGGCGGGATGAAAAAAGAGGATATCGCGGATTACGTGGTGTCCAACCTGGTCGATCCGCTCAGCCGCGTTCCCGGTGTCGGCGGGGTGCAGGTCTTCGGCTCCAAGTACGCCATGCGTATCTGGCTGGACCCGAACAAACTCGACGCCTACAAGGTAACGCCGACGGATATTATTGCGGCGGTAAATAACCAGAACCAGCAGGTGGCCATCGGCAGTCTCGGCGGAACGCCGGCAATCGACGGCCAGCAGCTCAACGCGAGTATTACCGCGCAGAGCCGTATGCAGACTCCGGAAGAGTTTCGCAATGTGATCCTGCGGGCAAATCCCGACGGGTCGATGCTGAAGCTCGGCGATGTGGCGCGGGTGGAAATGGGTACAGAAAGCTATGATTTCCTGACCCGCTACAACCGCTCACCGGCATCCGGTGTGGCGATTTCGCTGGCGACCGGTGCCAATGCGCTGGCAACCTCGGAAGCGGTGAAAGCCAAGCTTGCGGAATTGAGCCCCAATTTCCCTACCGGACTGAAAAGTGTGGTGCCGTTCGACACCACGCCGTTTGTGGAAGTGTCCATCAAGGGCGTGCTGCAGACGCTGGTGGAGGCGGTCATCCTGGTTTTCCTGGTGATGCTGCTGTTCCTGCAGAACCTGCGTGCGACCATCATCCCCACCATTGCGGTACCGGTGGTACTGCTCGGCACCTTTGGTGTGCTGGCTCTGCTCGGTTTTTCCGTGAATATGCTCACCATGTTTGCCATGGTGCTCGCGATCGGTCTGCTGGTGGACGACGCTATCGTGGTGGTGGAAAACGTGGAGCGGGTGATGCACGAGGAAAACCTCTCGCCCAGGGAAGCCACCAAAAAATCCATGAAACAGATAACCGGCGCACTCGTGGGCATCGGTGTGGTGCTGTCCGCGGTGTTCGTGCCCATGGCGTTTATGGATGGCTCTACCGGGGTAATCTATCGCCAGTTCTCCGCCACCATTGTTGCGGCCATGGCGTTCTCGGTCCTCGTCGCCATCGTGCTGACGCCGGCGCTGTGTGCCACCATGCTGAAGCCCGGGTCCCACGGGAGTCAGAAAGGTTTCTTTGGCTGGTTCAACCGCAACTTTGACCGCAGTGCGGCCTCCTACCAGCGCGGGGTGCGCGGCATCCTCGCCCGCAGCGGCCGCTTTATGCTGCTGTTTGTGGTGCTTGCCGCAGTGATGGTGTTCCTGTTCGTGCGTTCCCCCAGTTCCTTCCTGCCGGAAGAGGACCAGGGTGTGCTGTTTTCCCTGATTCAGACACCGGTGGGGGCAACCCAGGAGCGCACCATGGAATCGGTGCAGAAAGTGGAAGACCACTTCCTCAACAATGAAAGTGCGCTGGTTGAGTCGGTGTTCTCGGTACAGGGCTTCAGTTTTGCCGGTAGTGGCCAGAACAATGCCATGGCATTCATCAAACTGAAGGACTGGGATGAGCGCGAGGAGGAGTCCGAGCAGGCCAAGTCGGTCGCCATGCGCGGTATGGGTGCCCTGAGCCGGATCAAGGATGCGATCGCCTACGCCTTCTCACCGCCGGCACTGCCGGAACTGGGCACCTCTGCCGGTTTCGCCATGTACCTGCAGGACAACGCCAACCACGGACACGAAGCGCTGATCAACGCGCGCAACCAGCTGCTGGGTATGGCGGCGCAGAGCCCGCTGCTGACCGGTGTGCGCCCCAATGGCCAGGAAGATACGCCGCAGTTCAAGTTGAAAGTGAACAACGCCAAAGCGTCCGCGCTCGGCGTGTCCATCGGCAGTATCAACAGCACCCTCGGTGTTGCCTGGGGCGGCCAGTATATCGACGACTTTATTGACCGCGGTCGTATCAAGCGCGTGTACATGCAGGCGGATGCGCCGTTCCGCATGAACCCGGAAGACTTCCGCCTGTGGTCGGTGCGCAACAACAACGGTGAAATGGTACCGGTTTCGTCCTTCGCCACTTTTGACTGGGAATACGGCTCACCGCGCCTGGAACGCTACAACGGCGTACCCGCGGTGCAGATCCAGGGGCAGGGCGCCCCCGGCGTGAGCTCCGGTGATGCAATGGCGGAAATGGAACGCCTGGTGAGCCAGTTGCCGGCTGGTTTCGGCCTGGAGTGGACCGCGCTGTCTTATCAAGAGCAGCAGGCCGGTTCCCAGACGACGCTGTTGTATGCGCTATCGATCCTGATCGTGTTCCTGTGCCTGGCCGCACTGTACGAAAGCTGGACCGTACCCACCGCAGTACTGCTGGTGGCGCCGCTGGGTATTCTCGGCGCAGTGCTGGCGAGCAACCTGCGCGGCTTCGAGCGCGACATCTACTTCCAGGTGGCGATGCTCACTACCGTGGGTCTCACCAGCAAGAACGCGATCCTGATCGTGGAGTTCGCCAAGCAGAACCTCGAAGCGGGCATGGAGCTGGTACAGGCCACCATGACCGCGGTGCGCGACCGCCTGCGCCCGATTGTCATGACCTCGCTGGCGTTCGGCCTCGGCGTACTGCCGCTGGCCATTGCCGCCGGCGCCGGTTCCGGCGCTCAGCAGGCCATCGGTACCGGTGTGCTGGGCGGCATGATTGTCGGCACGCTGTTGGGTATTTTCTTCATTCCGCTGTTCTTTGTTGTGGTGCAGCGGCTGTTCGGGGGCAAGCGTGCCTCCGCCCAGGAAGACGTTGTGTTTGCGGAGTCACCGGCCGTCGAGGCAAAAGGTGAAGTCCGCAGGGTAGCGTCGACAGACCCGGCGTAATCCGGAACCCTGTCTGTCACAGCAACCAGTCAGTTACAACCGTCTGTAAACCTTGGCCGGGTGATGCGCAAGCAGCCCGGCCTTTTTTATGTGCGCTTGTAGCCGGACAGTGACAACCGCTAGACTTTTGACTCCGAAACCCATGCGGATTGATTTATGCCGGATTCTTCCCTCAAACCTCGGCGCGACAGCCGGCTGCAGGGCAGTGTGTCGTTTACGGGCGGCGGCAAGGCGTCGTTCGCCGCTGCGCAGGCGCAGTTGCTCCGCGCCATTGGCGAGTGCGGCTCCATTTCCGCCGCGGCCAAGGCGGTCGGCATCAGCTACAAAACCGCATGGGACCGGATCGATGCCATGAACAACCTTTCCTCCGCGCCGCTGGTGGTGCGCAGTGCCGGTGGCACACAAGGCGGAGGCACCGCACTGACGGAACTGGGGCAAAAGGTTTTATGGGGGTTTTCCGCACTGGAAGAGGAACACGCACTGTTTCTGCAACGGATCGGGCGCAGGGTGCGGGAATTTTCCGATATCGCAGATTTTGTCGGGGCAGGAACCATGAATACCAGTGCACGCAACCAGTTTCGCGGCGAGATAACAGCCGTCAAGCCCGGCGCGGTCAACGCGGAAGTCATTCTGGATATCGGCACCGATCAGCCACTGGCAGCGATTATCACCAACGACAGCGTGGATGCACTGGGTTTGCAGCCCGGCGCAATTGCGGTCGCGCTCATCAAGGCCTCCTGGGTCATCCTCGCGAAAGGCGATGCGCTGAAAACCAGTGCCCGCAATCAGTTGCGCGGACAGGTAAGCAGAATTGAATCCGGTGCGGTGAACAGTGATGTAACCATCGCCATTGGCCCGGGAAAATCCATCAGTGCCATCATTACCAATGAGAGTGTGAAAGAACTGACATTGGCCGTTGGCGACGAAGCCTGTGCCCTGTTCAAGGCGTCCAGTGTGATCCTGATGGTGGACTGACGGGGTTTTCAGCGCACGATGGCAACGGACTTGATTTGCGCCCACAGCTCGCTTCCAGTATCCAGTGCTAACTGGTGCTGCGAACGGCGGGTGATACGGGCGATCAGGCTGGTCGCGGCGGCGCGCCGGGAATCGTCTCCGTGTAGAAGCTGCAGCTGTACCAGCACCATTGCCGGGTCGCGGTCCGCCCGGATCTCCTGAACCCGTACTGGCAACCGGTTGAGAATACTGGATTCGCTGTTTACATCCCGTGTAAGGCTGATATCCCGCGCCAGTATGCGTACGCGGATAGATTCACCCAGCGCTTCTCCACTGTCCCGCAGCCAGAGGTCGCCGCCGTCAAACTGTGCCCGCTGCAAGTGCCATCGAGAGTCCCGTTCGGCAATGTTCGCCTCCAGCACTACCCCCAGATCGTCACCCAGTTGTACCGGGAAGTCGGTACGCGAAAGTAATTCCGGGGCAGGGCCGCTGCTGACAATTCTGCCGTTTTCCATCAACAGCAGATGATCCGCCAACCGCGCAATCTCTTCCACTGAATGGCTGACGTAGAGAATCGGGATATCCAGGGTCCGGTGCAGGGTTTCCAGGTACGGTAGGATTTCGCGCTTGCGCATCTGATCCAGTGCCGCCAGGGGCTCATCCATCAGTAGCAACCGGGGTTTGATCAGCAGCGCGCGGGCGATAGCGATACGCTGTTGCTCACCGCCGGACAGCGCCGCCGGGTATTGCGCTAGCAGATGGCCGACGCCCATCAGTTCGACAACCCGGCGGTACTCCTGCACGGAGACTTTTTCGCGGGCGCGCTTGCGCGCGAATTCCAGGTTGCCGCCGGCGCTGAGGTGGGGAAACAGGCTCGGTTGCTGGAATACAAATCCCAGGGGCCGCCGGTGAACCGGCAGGGTATTGCGGCGGTTGCCCGGCGCCTGCCAGACCTCGCCGTTGACGCTGAGGCTGCCATTGTCACAGCGCTGTAGTCCCGCAATGCAGCGCAGCAGCGTGGTCTTGCCACAGCCGGAAGCGCCGAAAATCCCGCTGATCCCGCTGCCGGGAAGATCCAGTTTTACGTCGAGGGCAAAGTGGTCAGAACCGCCGTTGCGGGAGAGAGGCAGGTGAAAGTGGCCGCTTATCCGGCGGCTCGATTCCGCACTAGGTGCCATAGCGCATCCCCGCGGCAGCTTTGCGATGTTGCAGCAGGTACAGCAACAGCAGCACAACAAACGAGAACCCGATCATCGCGGCGGAAAGCCAGTGCGCCTGGGTGTATTCGAGAGCCTCCACATGGTCGTAGATCTGCACCGAGACCACGCGGGTTTCCCCGGGAATATTGCCGCCGATCATCAACACCACCCCGAATTCCCCCACGGTATGGGCAAAGCCCAGAACTGAAGCAGTGAGAATACCGGGCTTAGCCAGCGGCAGGGTAACGTGCCAGAAACGGTCCCAGGGGCCCGCGCGCAAGGTGGCAGCCACTTCCGACGGGCGCCCGCCCTGGGCCTCGATCGCATTCTGAATGGGCTGCACCACAAACGGCAGCGAATAGAGCAGTGAGGCTATCACCAAACCCCAGAAGGTGAAGGGCAGGGTGCCGAGCCCCAGGGCTTCGGTCAGCCGACCCATGGGGCCACTTGGCCCCATAAATACCAGCAGGTAGAAACCGAGCACCGTAGGGGGCAGCACCAGCGGCAGCGCGACCACTGCACTGACCGGCCCCTTGAAAAACGAACGGGTTTTCGCCAGCCACAATGCCAGCGGCGTGCCCAGAATCAGTAGCAGTAGGGTGACCGTAGTTGCCAGCCGCAGCGTCAGCCAGATGGCGGTAAGGTCGGCATCACTCAGCATCACTCAGCATCACCACTCTGGGAAGATTTCTCCGGCAGCTGCGCAACGATACCGTAGCCGTAGGACTCGATAATCTTGCGCGCCTCAGGCCCCTGGATAAAGCGCCAGAATTCTCGCAATACCGACTGCTTTTCCGCGCTTTTCAGTATCACGGCATCCTGGCGGATCGGGTTGTAGAGCTCTTCCGGTACCACCCATGCGGATCCTTGAGATACCCGGCCGTCACGCAGTATCTGTGACAATGCAACGAACCCGAGTTCGGCGTTCCCACTGGCGACAAATTGGTAGGTCTGGGCAATGTTTTCGCCGAATACCCAGCGGCTGCGGTTTTGTTCCGCCAGCTGCAAATTCTGCAGTACCTCCAGTGCCGCGGCACCGTACGGCGCGAGTTTCGGGTTGGCAAGGGCGAGCCGGTTGAATTTGCCCTGTTTCAATACCTTCCCTTGATCGTCCACATAATCTGGCTGCCTCGACCAGAGCGCGAGTTTGCCCTCGGCGTAGGTAAAGCGACTGTCGCCATTCGCCAGCCCGAGTTCAACCAGGCGCGCGGGTTTACTCTGGTCCGCGGAAAAGAACGCCTGATAGGGCGCGCCGTGACTGATCTGCGCGAATATCTTGCCGGAGGAGCCAAAAACCAGTGCTACCCGGTGGTCGCTTTGGGCCTCGAAGCGGGCGGCAATTTCCCGCATTGGCGCGGTGAAGTTTGAGGCGACGGCGATGGTCAGCTCTTCTGCCCGGACAAAGCTGGTCGGTAGCAATAGCGCCAGAAGCGGGAGCAGTCTCCACATCATCGCCAGAGGTTTTGGCTGCAGGATGCAACGCATGTTCATTACCAGGGTTCGGCTTTTACTCCCGCAAGACCTGCTCTCGGGGCTGCGACATTTATGCGCTATATAGTTGGGTATATAGCGCGTTTTTGCAAGTCGGGGTTGATAGTGCTTACCGATTCTTCTCGCTGTCCCTGTCGCATTTGGCCGCAAAGCGCTGGTTCTGTGGCTGCAGCGCTAAATCCGCCCGCCTGGTGTAAGATTCGCAGCGGCTTGCGCTACTAACGTAGTGTAATCCGGAAATATCCGCCGTATCCGAGATGAGATTCGAGTCATGCCCGACGACGCCGTTACCGCACAGAAAAGCCAGGGTGGCGAAGTTCCGCTGGAATCACTGCAGGATCCGCACTTTTTGCAGAATCTGCGCCAGCAGATGGTGAAATTCGCCCGTCTGCAGTTGCGGGATGAGGACCTGGCGGAAGACGCAGTACAGGAAGCGCTGGCGGGCGCGCTTAAAAATGCGGATTCCTTTGCCCGGCAATCGGCACTGCGTACCTGGGTCTTTTCCATTCTCAAATACAAAATCGCGGATGCATTGCGCCACCGCCAGCGGGTCATTGCCAGCAGTGAATTGGGCGATGACGAGCACCGTGAGCAGGCGTTTATGGATGCCCTGTTCAAGACTAATGGGCACTGGCATAAAGCCGAGCGCCCCACCAGCTGGTCCGGCCCCCAGGGCGGGGTGCAGAGTGAACATTTCTGGCGCGTCTTCGATGCCTGCCTGAACGGGCTGCCGGAAAAGCAGGCGCGGGTATTTATGATGCGTGAGTTCATCGAGCTGGAGTCCGAGGAGATCTGCTCGCAACTGGATCTCACTACCAGCAATCTGTATGTAATCCTCTACCGGGCGCGAATGCGCCTGCGGAAATGTCTTGAAAGCAGCTGGTTTTCGCCCGATGAGCGCAAGACCCTGAGGAAGGAGGGGCGCAAATGATGGATTGTAAAAAGGCTACGCGCCTGGCTTCAGAGTCACAGGAGCGCAAACTGAAAACCGGTGAGAAGCTTGAGTTGAAACTGCACCTGGCGATCTGTTCCGGTTGCCGAAACTTTGCCCACCAGGTGGGTATCTTGCGCGGACTGGCGAGGGACTATGCACGGGGAGAAGAGAAGGCTCCGCCACAAGATCAACCGCAAGACGCCGGCAAAAGCAGCCCGGAAGAGTAGGGCTGCTTACTGATACATCGATCTAGGAAACTGGGTCACCCGAAGTCTTGCCGTACCAGAAGTGGTAGAAGTCTTCGGTCACCTTCTGTTCGATGTTGGTGGCATCTTCCCGCGGGCAGAACAGGGTGACGGTGAGCACATCGTGCCCCAGTTCGTTGGTGGAGATACAGATCTTCGGCTCGGTACTGGCCAGTTCCACACCCATGCGGTTTTCAATCAGCTTGCAGTAGCGTTCCGCTACTTCTTTGAATGAATCGCAGTGCTCTCGCACCCGCTCTTCAATGTACGCCTTGGCGATAAACGGGTTGCCGCCCTTGTTCTCGCGCACGATGGAGAAATTGTGCTCGATATAGCGCCGCATGAAGTTGTAATTTTTTACCGGCTGGGAAAAGAACACGCTGTTGGGTACATACAGGGTGGTACCGGTATAGCCATTGCCCAAGCCATGGGGGTCGATTTCCAGTAGGGTGGTGCTGAGCCAGTTGTTGTCGATCACCTCGCCGAACTGCTCGCCGATCTTTACCCAGTCACCGATGGTGAACGAGCGCATGCTGGCCTGGTAAATTCCCCCAACCAGACACTGCACCACATCCCGCAGGGCAATCACGATGGCCACGGAGAAGGCCGCAATGGACAGGGCGAAGTCGCGCAGCTCGGAACCCCAGATCGCAAACAGGCCGATCACCATCAGCAGGTTGCCGGCATTGTGCACCATATGCACCCGGCGACGGATATCCTGCCGAGACCAGCTGGATTTACGAAACAGGGTAGTGAGCAGAATACGTACCAGTATCAGCCCCGATACCAGAATCAGGCTGAGTACGAACTTGTGTTGAATCAGGGTGTGGAGCAACTCGGTGGGCATGGGCAATCCAGCTAATACAGTGCCTTGGACCGGTGACTACCGGCGAGAGGAAGGATAGTAGCATTAGAGGGCAAATTGAACCTTTGTGTGAAGATCACGTCTCAGAACCGGATGCAGACAGCGGTCAAACCTTCCCCCTGGAGGAATTGGAAAGCCGGCGTTCAGTCTGATACATTCACCACACCTGAATCGAGTAAATGGGTATCGGTACCTGCCGTGAACGTTTTGCGCCTGAGCTATTTGCTGATCGCACTGCTGTTATTCCAGACCGCAGTGGCGTTTTACGATAGCCACGAGGAAGTTCAGGACATCAGTACCCACGTGTCGCCACACCACCTCGACAGTGAGGATGAGTCGAACGACACTGCGAATCCCGACCCAGTATCCCCTCAGCAGCCGTCATTTGTGAAAGCAGATTTTTCCGCTGACGGGCCCGACCTCGATTTCTGCCACCACTGCTGTCACTGTCACGGCTGTGGTTTCGCCGGTGTGCCCGGCGATCATCTCCCGTCGCTGGCGTATGGTGCCGGTATCCACGCGGGGCCGCAGAATCCCCCGAATCCAAGTCGCTATCTCAAAGCCCTTTACCGCCCTCCCATTTTCCCGGCCTGAGTCTCTGACCCTGTGGGCACAGCTTTCCTGTACCCGCTTCCCTGAGATGTGACCCGGGAGAACCCCATGATGTATTACTGTGCGCGCTTTATCGGCGCGCCGAATCGCCGTGCGCTGGTTGCGGTGACACTGCTGTTCTGCCTGATGCTATTGCTGGCGCAGGACACAATTGCCCGATCGTCAAGATTGCTTACCCTGGCAGAAGCCATACAGCACACTCTGGCGCAAAATCCACGACTGGCGGTGTACCGCCTGCGCGATAGTGCACTGGTGGGCGAGGCGCAGTCGGCAGCGTTGCGGCCGCCGGCATACCTCGGTGCCGAACTGGAAAACTTTGCCGGCACCAACGGTGCGGAAGCGGCGGAGCTGACGGTTTCCCTGTCATCGGTGATCGAACTGGGCGGCAAACGGGAGGCCCGTATAAGCCGGGTCGAAGCTGCGCGGGCGCTGCTGATGGCGGAAGAACAGGCGGAAGCGCTGACCCTGATGGGAGAAGTGCTGCGCCGCTATACCGATGTACTTGCGGCCAAAGAGCGTCTGGCGCTGGCGGACGACGCTGTGTCGCTTGCGCGGGAGACACTCTCTGCGGTAGACCGCCGGGTGGATGCCGCCGCGGCGCCAAAATCAGAACGGCTGCGGGCGCAGGCGGCACTGGCCGAGGCCCGCCTTTCCTTGCAATCCGAATCGCGTCAGTTGCAGGTGCGCAAACGCGCACTGGCGACCCTGTGGGGTAGTCCGGACGACGACTTCTACGTCGACAGTGCCGCGCTCTACAAACTGCCTCCTATCGCCGGTTTCGAAGAACTTTATGCCGCGGCGGAACACAACCCCGCGATCGCGAAGTTTGCATCAAAGGAGCGTTTGCGGGCGGCGGAATTGCGGCTGGTGGAAACCCAGTCGAGCCTGGACCTGGCCTGGTCTGTAGGGCTGCGCCAGTCCCGTGAACTGGACGAAACGACACTGGTGGCGGGCGTTGAAGTGCCGTTGTTTTCGGACCGGCGCAATGCCGGTGCCAGAGTGGCCGCTGAGGCGGAGCGCGCGCAGGTGGCGCTGGAGCGCGAAACCGCATTGCTACAACTCAACACACAATTGTTCCGCGCTGTCAGCGGCAGGGAGCAGGCTGTGACCACGGTGAACGTCCTCCAACAATCCATTGTTCCCGCGCTCGAATCCGCCCTCGCCGAAGTCGAGCGGGCCTATCGGCGCGGGCGCTATTCGTACCTGGAGTGGATTGCCGCCCGGGATGAACTGTTACAGGCCCGGCGGGCACGTATCGATGCCGCCCGCGCCGCATTGCGCTTCGGTGCCGATATTGAGCAGCTGACCGCGGCCCCGGCGCTGCCGATGTCGGCGCCCTCGGACAGCAAATAGAATTTGAGAAATACCATGAAAAAGATTTTGAGATATGCCGGAGCGGCAGCACTGGCCCTGGCGGTACAGATTGCGCAGGCCTACGGAGCAGAGACCCAGGCAAAAACTCCCTCTGACCACCAGGATACGCATGAGGTACGCATTCCGGAAAAAACCGCACGGGAGGCGGGTATCGAAACAGCGGTGGCGGGCCCCGGGGATGTCCGGCGCAGCGTGACTTTGTATGGAAAAACTGCGGCAGATCACAGCGCTATTGCACATCTCCGTGCCCGGTATCCGGGGCCGGTAGTCTCCGTTCAAGTAAAACTCGGCGATCAGGTGCAAAAGGGGCAGCAGCTCGCGGTAATCGAGTCCAATGACAGTCTGCAGCGCTATTCACTGCTCGCGCCCATCAGCGGACAGATCATCGACAAGGCGGCCAGCGCGGGAGAGTACAGCGGTGACCGCGAGCTTTTTACCATCGCCAACTATGACGAGCTGTGGGTGGAGCTGCAGGTGTTCGCCGGCCACCGGCCGGAAATTACACGCGGTCAAAGGGTGCGAATAAGCGCGGGAAATCTCCAGGTGGATTCCAGCATCGCCAGTCTTGCGCCGGCCGCTAGCGGCCAGCCATATGCCATCGCCCGGGTGGCGCTGGACAACCGCGACAACCAGTGGACCACGGACATGATGGTGCAGGGGGATGTGGTTGTGGGGGCGTTTGCGGCGCCGGTTGTGGTCGACAACCGCGCGTTGCAGCCACTGCGGGGCGCGACGGTAGTGTTCGTGAAAAACGGTGATCGCTACCGGGCGCAAAGTGTAGAGCTTGGCCGTCGAGGCCGCACGGTTACCGAGATCGTCAGTGGGCTCAACGCAGGGGAACGCTATGTCACTGCAAATAGTTACCTGATCAAGGCAGATATCGAAAAGTCCGGTGCCGGACACCATCACTGAGGGAGGCTTGCAATGATTGAATCCATTTTGCGCCTTTCGATCGAGCGGCGCTACCTGGTGCTGTCACTGACACTGGTGCTGATCGGCATCGGTATCTGGAGTTACCAGCGACTTTCCATCGATGCGGTACCGGATATCACCAACGTACAGGTACAGATCAATACCAAAGCGCCCGGGTATTCGCCGCTGGAGGTCGAACAGCGTATTACCTATCCGGTGGAGACCGCACTGTCCGGGCTGCCAAAGCTGGCGTACACCCGGTCGCTTTCCCGCTACGGGCTGTCGCAGGTTACTGTGGTGTTCGAGGAGGGCACCGACCTCTATTTTGCCCGCAACCTGATCAATACCCGGCTTGCCGTGATCAAGGGTGCCTTGCCGCCGGGCCTGGAGCCGGAAATGGGCCCTCTGGCGACCGGTCTCGGGGAAATATTCATGTACACCGTGGAAGCATTGCCCGGTGCTCGCGGGCCTGATGGCAAGCTCTACGACGCAATGGCCTTGCGCGAAATCCAGGACTGGATAATCAAACCGCAGCTCTCGTTGGTGCGCGGCGTCACCGAGCTGAATACGATCGGTGGATACAACAAGCAATACCACGTGACACCCGATCCGCAGAAAATGCTCAACTTCGGGATTTCCATGGCGGATGTTGCGGAGGCCCTGCGGCGCAACAATACCAACCGCGGAGCGGGTTTCGTTGAGCGCGATGGCCGGCAACTGCTGGTTCGTTCCCCTGGACAGCTCGAAAAGATCGAGCAGATAGACAATGTCGTGGTCACCAACCGCGGCGGAGTGCCGGTGAAAATACGTGATATTGCGGAAGTCGCCATCGGCAAGGAACTGCGTACTGGCGCAGCGACCAGGGATGGCCGGGAAACCGTACTCGGTACGGCCATGATGCTGGTGGGTGAAAACTCCCGCGCGGTGGCCAGGAATGTTGCCAACGCTTTGCAACAGGTGCAGGGATCACTGCCGCCGGGTGTCAGGGTTGAAGCCGTCTACGACCGCACCACACTGGTGGACAAGGCCATCGCGACTGTGCAGAAAAACCTGTTAGAAGGCGCGTTGCTGGTGATTGCGGTGCTTTTCCTGTTACTGGGAAACTTGCGCGCAGCCATCATCACCGCGGCGGTAATACCGCTGGCGATGCTGGCAACGATTTTCGGCATGGTAAAAACCGGAGTGTCCGCCAATCTTATGAGCCTCGGCGCGCTGGACTTCGGGCTGATAGTGGACGGCGCGGTCATCGTGGTGGAAAACGCGATTCGCCGGCTGGGAGAGGCACAGCGTACGAGGCAGGCACCGCTGCCGCTGGATGAGCGGCTCGACCTTGTATTCAGGGCAACCAATGAGGTAATCCGCCCGAGCCTGTTCGGTGTGCTGATCATTACCGTGGTGTACATCCCGCTATTCACCCTTACGGGGGTGGAGGGCAAAATGTTCCACCCGATGGCGATAACCGTGGTAATGGCTCTGCTGTCTGCGCTGGTGCTATCGCTCACTGTGGTACCTGCAGCGGTGGCAATCTTTCTTACCGGCAAGATCAGTGAACGGGAAAACCGCGCAATCACTGCGGCCAAATCCCTGTATCGCCCCCTGCTGCTTGCGGCGTTAAAAGTGCGCTGGCTGTTGCTGTCGGGTGCGTTTGCGCTGGTACTGTTTTGCAGTTGGCTCGCCACGACCCTAGGTACCGAGTTTATTCCGCAACTGAACGAGGGAGATATTGCCCTGCACGCACTGCGCATTCCCGGCACCGGGCTCGAGCAGGCGGTGGAAATGCAGGCGCTACTCGAAAAGAAACTTGCCGAATTTCCCCAGGTCGACAAGGTGTTCGCCAAGACCGGTACCCCGGAAGTGGCTACCGACCCGATGCCGCCGAATGTCACTGACAATTTTTTGATCCTGAAGCCCCGCGAGCAGTGGCCGGATCCAGGGCTCCCGAAAGCGGAGCTGGTGGCGCAAATTGAACAGGCGGTAAGTCAATTGCCCGGCAACAACTACGAGTTCACACAGCCGATTCAGATGCGTTTCAACGAACTGATTTCCGGGGTGCGCGCAGATCTCGGCATCAAGATTTTTGGCGATAACCTGGACCAGCTGGTGGCCTCGGCCGGAAAAATACTCGCGGTGCTGCAAACCATAGAGGGAGTCGCCGATGCGCGGATGGAGCAGGTGGAGGGATTGCCGGTGCTGCAGGTTGTACCCCGGCGCACGGCACTGGCCCGCTATGGTCTGGATGTCGACTCGTTGCAGGAGCTGGTGGCAACCGCAATTGGCGGTGCTTCCGTTGGACTGATCTACGAGGGCGACCGGCGTTTTGAACTGGTGCTGCGCCTGCCGGAAACATTGCGCCGGGATATCGATGGCCTTAAGGATCTGCCGGTCCCCTTGCCCGATGGCAGCCAGCTCGGCCGCTATGTACCGCTGTCTGAGGTGGCGCGGCTGGAGTTTGTGCCAGCTCCCAACCAGGTCAGCCGGGAAAATGGCAAGCGCCGGATAGTGGTCACCGCCAATGTGCGGGAGAGGGACCTGGGCTCGTTCGTCGATGAGGCGCGCAGGCGAATCGCAGAAGAGGCACCACTACCGCCGGGTTACTGGCTGGATTATGGCGGCACCTTTGAGCAGCTGGAGTCCGCGAGCAAGCGGTTGTCACTGGTGGTACCGCTGACACTGGCAATCATCCTGGGACTGCTGGTAATGGCTTTCGGCTCACTCAAGGATGCGCTGATCATCTTTACCGGGGTGCCGCTGGCACTGACCGGTGGCGTTCTGGCGCTGTGGTTGCGGGATATGCCGCTGTCTATTTCCGCCGGCGTCGGCTTTATTGCACTGTCCGGTGTGGCAGTATTGAACGGCCTGGTAATGCTGTCGTTTATCCGCCAGTTACGGCAGGAGGGAAGTGCACTGATTGCTGCGATCATCGATGGCGCCATGACCCGGTTACGCCCGGTGTTGATGACGGCGCTGGTGGCAAGCCTGGGCTTTGTGCCGATGGCGCTGAATACCGGCACTGGCGCCGAGGTACAGAGACCGCTGGCCACCGTGGTGATAGGAGGAATCCTGTCTTCCACACTGCTGACGCTGTTCGTGCTACCGATACTGTATCGGATCGTGCATCGGGGCGAAGAGTCCGCGCCAGCGGATTTCACGGCTGATGACTCACCGGCTTCTTACCAAGTTGAATGACCAGTAGCCGAGAGCGATTCACGATTATTTGCCGCTTTGTGTACGGAAATTGCAGCGGCTGAAGTTAGGCGGGGCAAAGCGGGTCCCGCCGGACCTGATGTTACCGTACGGATAAGGAACCTGAGTTATGGATACTCCTGATCACCAGCTGCGAATGAGTGTTTTGATGACGCCGGATATGGCCAACTTTACCGGCAAGGTACACGGCGGCGAGCTGTTGTCCTATCTGGATAAAGTGGCCTACGCCTGCGGGAGCCGCTATGCCGGGACCTACGTGGTCACCATGTCGGTGGATCGGGTATTGTTTCGACAGCCGATCAATGTGGGTGAACTGGTGACCTTCCTGGCGTCGGTCAACTATACCGGCAATACTTCCCTGGAAGTGGGGATCAAGGTGGTGACCGAAGACATTCGCAACAAGGTCGTGCGTCACACCAATAGTTGCTACTTCACCATGGTGGCGGTGGGTGACGAGGGGCGCCCGGTCCCGGTGCCAAAACTGGTACCGAAAACCGAGGTGGAAAAACAGCGCTTTGAAGCGGCAGTACTGCGGCGCAAACTGCAGCAGCAACAGGAGGCCGCACACGAAGCTATCAAGGCCAGGGTGCGCGGTGTGCCGGCCTGATTTTAGTTGCGCGAGCTTCGTTTTGCCGGCTTTTAATTGCCCTGAACCTGGCTTTTTAGGGCCTGGCCGAGTAGCCGGAAGTATTCGGAAAACGCCCGGTTGATACGCTGGCGATGTTCGCCCGTGGGGTAGAGCCCCATGCGCGCTTCATCTGATGCCTTGGTGCCGGACACCAGGAAATTGTTGCTGATGCTGGCGTCCTGTACAAAGGCCTCGAAGGCACGGGCGCTGATTTCCGCAGGGTCGCTGTAATAGATGCAGCCATTTGCCTTGTCTGCAGTACAGGATATACGGAACAGTTCGCTGGGGTTTTCCCCGCTCTGATCCAGCATTATCGCCCTGAAGCAGGCAAACAGGCGGTCATTGATCGGGTGGGGTACCGGTGTGGCGCCTTTCAACCAGGCTTCCGAGGCGTAGCGGCCGGAGCCGCGGGTTGTCGAACCGACATCACTAAAGGCCTTGTCGGCCAGGTAATGGTCCAGTGCGTGAAACCACTCGTGAGCAATGGAACCGGGGCCGGCATTTTTGGCCAGGGAAAAACTGCGGGTGGCGGGTTCGTAAAATGCCATCATACCGGGGCGGCCGCCGATACCGTACTGGAATGACAGTGTCTCGCGCAACGAGATCAGTATTTCCGGCCCCTGCAGGATACTCATCAGATCCACCAGCGCATCGTAAAACAGGCCGGCAGCGCGGTCCCGTTCTTCCCGGGTTACCCAGCGGCCGATACGGATCGAGCTGAACCCAAAACGCTTGCGCACGTCCGCGAAGCTTACCGGTTGGGTTCGCGGGCTGGCTCCACGGCGGTAAAATTCCCGCGCCAACACCTTGCTCACTGGTTCCCCCAAAAATTGTGCAGGGCGGTGGAAAGGGCATTCCCGTCACGACAGACATGCGGCCGCCAGTGCTCGGGAAACAGGTTGTAATAGAAGGGGTCCATAAATCGGTCATCTGCCAGTATCAGCACACCGCGATCTGACTCGGTTCGAATTACCCGTCCGGCCGTCTGCAATACCCGGGTCATGCCGGGATAGCGGTAGGCAGCATCGAAACCACTGTCATTTCCCGGCAGGGTATTTTCGCAGCCTGCGCGTAACAGCTCCTGTTCCAGGTTGACCTGTGGCAGGCCAATGCCGACAACGATGGTACCCACAAGGCGCTCGCCAACATAGTCCACACCTTCGCCAAAAATCCCCCCCATAATGGCAAACCCCAACGTCCGCTGCCCCTCATTAAACCGGTGCAAAAAAGCAGCGCGCTCGTTTTCGCTGGCATTGGGTCGCTGCTGGAGCAGCGCAATATCCGGGAAAAACTCCGTAAATTTCTCCGCTACCTGCTGCATAAACTGGTATGACGGGAAGAACACCAGGTAGTTGCCCGGGCGGCTGCAATATACCCGGCCGATCAGATCACAGAGCGCTGAAAATGCGTGCTGCCGCGCACGGTAGCGGGTGTCTATAAACGGACAGAGGAATACGCCCAACTGTTCACTGTCGAACGGCGAGGGTAACTGCAGATAGGGGGTTTCCGAGCGGAATCCCAGTTGCTGATAGAAATACCCCGCGGGCCGCAGGGTCGCGGAAAATGCGATAAGCCCGTGAAACTGCCGGAAGCACTGGGCTAGGTAGCTCGCGGGGTTCAGGCACAGGAGCTTGATCTGCTGTTCCTCCCAGGGCGCGCCCGGGTTTTCCGTACGCGTGATGCAGCGGTGCTGGTCAGCCTGCAATTGCTCGATACAGAGATAGCGATACAGGTTTTTCAGCCATTCGCCGATAGCGTCCGGGGCGGACTTTGATTGCTCCGATAACAGGCTGATGGTTGTCGCCACCTTTTCCGCCGCGCGGGAAACTGCGGTTGGGTAGGCCTCTGGTTCACTATTTGGCAACACCCAGTGCTCGCTGCCCGGTTCGCTGCGGGTCGCAGCTAACTTCCGATCTTGCCGGCACCGGGACACCCATTGATCGACGGCGCGTACCAGAGACTGAATGCTGCGGCGGAGGGCGGGGTGGGAGTCTTTGCACTCCGCAGCCGATCGGCGACTTTCCTTGCGGCTGAGGCTCGCACTGTACATACCGCGCGCGCGGTCGCCGAGGTTGTGCGCCTCATCGATCAGCAGCGCGCGGCGCTGCCCCTGGTCGAGTAGAACATTGAGCCTTACCAGCGGGTCGAATACATAGTTGAAATCGCAAACCACCAGGTCCGCCCACGGCAGCATCTGCAGGGACAGCTCGAACGGGCACAGGCGCAGCTTGTCTGCCACCTCTGCGATAGCATCCGGTGTCAGCAGCGGCGTTCCCAGTAGCTGCTGCCGTGCGTCTGGCAGACGGTCGTAAAATCCGCGGGTGCGCGGGCAGATGCCCTCCGCATCTTTGCTGCACAGGCCGAGGCTGCAGGCGCAGGTTCTGTCGCGGGCCTGGATTTCCAATAGCGACAGTTTGAGTCCATTCTGTTGCAGGCGCGAAATAGACTCCCGTACCACCGCGCGACCGGAGTTTTTGGCCGTGAGGTAGACCACCTGATCAATCTGCTCTTCCCCCACCGCCTTGACTGCGGGAAACAGGGTGCTGATGGTTTTACCGATTCCGGTGGGCGCTTCCACTACCAGTTCACCGCCGTCGCGCAGGCAGCGATAGGCGGCAACGGAAAGGTATCGCTGTCCCGCGCGGTATTCGGGAAACGGAAATGGCAATGCCTTTGCCGAGGCACGCAAGCGCTGCCGATGTTGCTGCCACTGCCGGCGCCAGCGGATATATATTCCCAACGCTTCGCGGGCGAAGGCTTCCAGCTCCGGCCAGGCAAATTCGCGCAACTCGGGGTAGGTCTTTTTGTCTTTGAGATTGTGCCACAACATCTGCAGGGCGATGCGATCATCCACAAGGCACGCTGTCCCATGTTGCAGCAGATAGCAGAAGCCGTAAATCTTGAGCTGCGCCCAGTGCAGTGCACGCAGCGACGGGTTCAGGTTGTCCGGGGAGCAATAGGTGGTCTTGATCTCATCGAGCTGTACCGGGTGATGGAGGTCGCACCGGGGATGCAGGATGTCCACGCGTCCATTGAGCTGTACCGGTTGTCCAAGCCATTCGTACTCTACCTGCAGGCGATATTCCGCCTCACTGGTTTTGGGGCGCTTTTTTTGCAACTTTTGGTGCGCGCGGATGCCTTCCTGGGCGCTGGGGCCGGGTGCCGAGTCACTCACCAGATCGCCGCAGCGACAGGCAAAATCCACCAGCTCGCCCACGGACAGGTGCAGTGGGGCGGGGGCACGCTGTTCGGCGTTTTCGACTGGCTCGGCGGGTATCTGTGTGTCGGGCGGACTCAAGTCACCACCTCATCCGCCGGGGCCTGGGCCCATTCCACATGTAGCACCCGGTGGGGTATGTGGTTGCGCGCAAAAAATGCCAGCCAGCGCTGCTGGTTTTGCTGCAGCCGGTCACCGGGGCCTTTGACCTCCACCAGTTCGTAGCCGCCCGTTGCCGGAAACAGGATCAGATCCGGCAGTCCGCTGCGGTAGTGGGTGATATCCCGCAACAGGCGCTCGAACAATCGGTGCCAGTGGCAAGCGGGAATGCGCTGCAGTGCCAATGCCAGCAGGGATTCTGATAGTGCGTCCCAGGCAACCAGGGGATTGGCTATGCCATGTTTTTCCCGGTAGGTACCCCACACGCGCTGGGCGAGGGTACTTTCGTCGAGTTCCGCCAGCCGCTGTTCGAAAGCCTCCCGGCGCGCGGAGTAAAAATCCGGCGAGCGGAAGTCGCTCGGGGCCACCTGAAACGGATTGAAGAAGGCCCCGGGAAGCGGGGCAAAAAGAATGTCCCAGACATAGAGTCCCAACACGCCGTTAAACAGGCAGTTCTCCACGTAAAAACACTGTGTCGAGTTACCGCCAGTCTGCTGCAACCAGTCCGCCGCCAGCAATTCCACGCATTCCTGCATCGGGGGCACGGTGACGGTTTCCGTGGGTGGCTGGTAGCGCTCAGGTGCAGCCCAGTCTTCCAGCCGCTTCTCGCGTTTTGCCGTGCGGTAGCCAAAGCTTTCCGCAAACACCTGCTCCGCTTCACTGGAGGGGGCAGCCAGGATTTCGCGACACAGCGACAGGCCCCTGTCGATTTCCCCTGACTTGACCGCGATGCGCGCGCGGCGCTCACGGGCCGGAGGGTGGATACATTCCCGGTATAACCGCTCCGCCGCATCCAGTGCTTCAAGGCGTTCGAGCTGTCGCCCCAGGGCCAGCCGCAGGCGGTCCACCCGGCGGCGCAGGGTGGTGTCGCTATCCGGCACCGTGGGGAGTTGCAACGCCAGCCCAAGTATGGCTTCACAACCGCTTTCCACGGCCTCATCCTGCTGTGCCAGACACGCGTAATATCTCTGGTGCCGTTCGATCTGGGCGCGGCTCTGGAATGGCAGGTTGTGCTTGTCGAGGGGGTAGCGTTCGTACTGGTACAGGCCCAGGTCCCGCAGCACCCAGTCGGTCAGGTCCTGGTTCAGGTTGCCGAAGAAGCACAACTTGAAGGTTTCAAAGTGTTCCGCGCCCTGGACTGCAAGTACGGTCTCGCCATCAGCAAAAACTGCGGGATCTTGCGCCTGGTCCAGCAACGCCTGTTCCAGCGCCGGACGTTTGATGGACCGGGGCAGGGGAACCAGGCTCCGGGGCATCAGTTCGGCTTTCGTGAACAGCGGGAGTATTTCTGCCAGGGGAAGGGCGGGGTTGTGCTGCAAGAGCCCGACACCCCGCAGCTCTTCTGTAGCCGCGGCCAGGTCGTCGATTTCCGGGTACGCGAGCTTGTCCTGCCGAAACAGGGCACCTGCAGAGGACGGCACGCCCTTGCGGGACAGCAGCCTCACATAGAGCCGCTGACTGTCCGGCGCCGCAGCATGGAAGTGGTCGAAAAGTGCCCGCTCATCTGGTGACAACAGTGGCTGGTAGCGGGACATCACGAATTCCAGCAATGCGCAGAAATTGACCAGATAATAATCCGGAGCAAGTTCAATTGGGGTGGGCGAGGGCATGATGGTCTGATTCGCGTGCGCGGCTAGTGGGCAAACTCGGGATCGTACTGTGAGCTGTATGGTTATACAGCACTTCGATGCGAGGAACAAACGCGGATGCGACCGTGTATTCGCGACAATCCCCGAGCGGCCTGCATAGACCATGAATGGATCGCCGGTCGGAGTCTAGACTTCTACTTCGAAACAGCACCAACCCTTACCGGAACCGCATATGATTCGTAACTTTCAGGAGCATGCGGCCAATGAGCGCACTTTCCTCGCCTGGATTCGTACCGCCATTGCTGTGGTAGGCTTTGGCATTGCGATCGGGCGGCTGGGCAGCCGGATACCTTCTCCTTGGACAGAAGTTGCGCTGTTTGTAACTGGCGGGGTTGTGGTTTTCCTGTCTTACCTGCGGATGCGCGCCAAGCAAAAGGAGATCGATACTCCGGGGGAATTTTCGGCCGAAGAGCGGCCGTTTGATCTGCTGCTACTCGCCCTGGTCTGCAGCATGTTTGCATTGATGGCTTTCTTCACCCTGCATCTTGTTTAGCCATTCTTCTTTTACAATCATTCAATTCCGGGAAACTAATCGCCGCACTACCTCATTTGGGAAAGAAGAAGAGACTCCTTGGGCTGGGCTGCTGCAATGAGTGCTGTCGGCTATAAGAGGGGAAATTCGTGAAAAATGTCATTGCCGGGTTAAATACGGAAAGCTGAATTGTGAGATTGATGATTGTGGGCGCCACCGGCCTGGTGGGTGGCCATGTACTGGATCTGGCGCTGGCGGACGAATCTGTGGAGCAGGTAGTCGCACCCGTGCGGCAGCCGCTTTCTGCGCGTCCAAAGCTCCTTACACCTAAGGTGGATTTTGATCGGTTGCCTTCCGGAGCGGACTGGTGGCAAGTAGATGCGGTGATCTGTGCACTGGGTACCACCATGGGCAAGGCTGGATCGCGGGAGGCATTTGCCCGGGTGGACCACGATTATCCGCTGGCCATTGCGCAACTGGCCCATCGCAATGGCGTTACAACCTATGTGCTGAATTCAGCCCTCGGCGCGGATCCGAATTCACGCTTCTTCTACAACCGCGTAAAGGGCCAGCTTGAGCGAGACCTGCAACGGGTCAGGTTTGAATCGCTGACGCTGGTACGCCCGGGACTCATCGGCGGACACCGGGAGGAGTTCCGCCCGGGTGAACGGGTGCTGGCTGTGTGTCTCGGCCTGCTCGGCCCGGTGCTGCCGCGACGCTGGCGGATCAATCCCGCGAAAAATATTGCCGCTGCGCTGCTGACGGCAGCACTCGAACACGATCCAGGTATTCATACGGTGGAATCCCAGCACCTAATTTGAATATGTTACGTGCGCTGCCGGATTAAAGCGCCCGTTTAGTCAGTTTTACCCCGTCGGCAATCCGCTCACTGGGATGAAGTACGATGACCTCTCCGGGCTTTACCCCCGACAGGATTTCTGCGGTCTGGCCATTGTTGTGCCCGATCTCGATTTCCGTGCGCACCGCGCGATCACCGATCACCCGGAACAGCGCCCAGGCTTTCTGATGGCGGAAGAGGGCACCGGTGGGCACCTGCATGACATCGTCTGCGCGCCAGGTCTCGATCGCCGCATCCACCCGGTAGCCGTGTCCGAGGCGTGACCAGGTCTGTGCGGGATCGGTGATGTCGACGATCACATTGACCCGCTGCTCCTCAATCCCCAGCGCGGAAATCTTGGTAAATCCGTAGGGTTCCACCAGTCGTACGCTGCCATTGAGAGGGCGATCACCGCCCCAGTTGCTGATAACGACGGACGCGCCCGGCTGCACCTTGACCGCATCCCGGGACAGCAGGTCGATGACTATTTCCAGTTCACCGGGGTTGCCAATTTCCAGCAGTGGGGTGCCAACCGGCACCACGCGCTCACTTTCCTGCAACAACCTGAGAATGCGTCCGCTGACCGGTGCGGTAATCGCGACGGTATCGGCATCCCCACTCCGGGGCGCACCACGTGCCGGCCTGATCAATGCTGCGCGGGCATTATCCAGCTCTCCCAGGCGTACCCGTTCGGCCGCGTGGGCGGTATCCAGCGCGGCTTTGGCGCTGTCCAGGGCCAGTTCATTGCGCTCGAGTTCCACCTTGGAAATGTGTCCCTTCTCCGCCAGTTTGCGCGCGCGCTTCGCGTCCGCGCTGGCAAATTTCAGCTGCGCCTCTGCATCGCGACGCTCGGCTGCCGCAAGCTTGAGTGCGGCCTCGGCACTGCGGATGGCGGCCTCGGCCTGATTGCGGGTGCGTTCATCGAGAAACTGCGGATGGGTGGGCAGCAGTTCGGCGAGTTGCGTTTTCGCCGCGGTTACCGTATCGCCTACCTCACCATCGATACGCAACAGGTAACCGGTGACCGGGGCGGAAACCACGTATACATCGTGTACCCGGGTATACCCTTCATCGCTCACCGCTACCTGCATGGGGCCGCGACTCACCGCGGCCATATCCACCGGTACCGGCTGAGGCATAAACGCATAGATAAAAAACGCCAGCAGTGCGGCGAGCAGGCCGAGTGCGACAATGCGTTTGACGAGTTTGCGGCCCATATGTCCCTCGGCTACTCCCGTGTCTTCAGGACGGCAATCAGGTCGAGCTTCTGCACGCGTCGATTTACCAACAGGCCGGAGGCCAGTGCAGAAAGCACCACGACCAGAGCGGCGTAACCGTAGGTGGATGGGGAGATGATCAGCGGGATACGGAACAGCTCGGTGTTGAACGACTGCACCAGGGTCCAGGCCAGCAGGTAACCGAGGAGGGCACCGATGGGCAAAGCGATCAGGGTGAGCAGTGCCAGTTCGCCCAGCAGGATATAGGAAACCTCACCGCGGGTGAGGCCCAGCACCCGCAGACTTGCCAGCTCCCGTCCGCGTTCGGATAGGGAAATACGCGCGCTATTGTACACCACTCCCAGGGCAATCAGGCCGGCGAATATGGTGTTGAAGAAAACGAAGGTGCCGAGGCTTTCCTGGAGGGTGTCGTAAAATGCTTTCTGCGCCTGTTCCTGCAGGCTGACACCGGCCACTACCGGGGTATTTTTCAGGGCCTGATAAAACGCTTCGGTATGGTCCGGGTCAACCAGCAGGTAACTACCGGAAATGGCGGTATCTTCCTTCAGCATCCGGTTCATTGCCTCGAGATCCATATATGCAGCGGTCCCCATATAGGTTTTTACGACGCCGCTCACCGGAACGTCCAGCTCCGGGCGGCGCCCGGTGCGCACCTCTACCCGCAGCAGCTCTCCCTCGCGCACCTGCAACAGTTCCGCGAGCTTGTCCGACAGCACAATACCCTGCTCGGGAATAGGCACCGGTCGCAATTGTGTATCCACCACCCGGCTCAGCTCCGGGCTCTGGCCGAGGCCGATGATCGCCTCCCTGCGACTGCGCGGCCCATTGCGCAGCACTACCGGTATCGCGCGGAAGGGCTCTGCACTGATCGCGCCGGGCGCGTGCAGCACGTCCTGGATCGCGCGGATATTGCGCGGCTCGACAAAACTGACGGTCACATCCTGGCGGTCGATCACATTGAAACTGATATCCACCATGTAGATCATCGCATCCAGGGAAAAACTGGAGCCGATCAGCAATCCCATGGACATGGCGATGCCGATGCAGGTCATGGCTGCGCGCCGGGGCCAGCGATACAGGTGGCGCAGGATCATGCGCGACGGCTGGTCGATCCAGCGCGCGAGCAATTCCAGCCAGCGCGCAGAGCGACTGTAATCCGGCGGTGGCGGCGGCACCATCGCCACCGCGGGGTCCAGTTGCACCACTCGGCGCACGGAAGAAAATGTGCCGACTCCCGCCACCAGTAAACTGAATCCCACAGCCACAAGATAGACGTCGGGCGGGGCGCGAAACAGCAGGAAAGGAAACTTGAAGTAGTCCTGGTACATGTTCGCCAGGCCGTGGCCGAGCCACAGCCCCAGCACAATTCCGATAACGACCCCCACCAGCGTTACCGCGCCGATCATTTTCATATAGTGCAGGGCAACGGTGGTGTCGCGGTAACCGAAGGCCTTGAGCAGACCGATCTGTTCCCGCTCCGTGTCGATCAGGCGCCCGATCACAACATTGAGCAGAAACGTCGCAACCAGCAGGAAAATGGGTGGCAACAATTTGCCCATGGTTTCCAGCTGGTCGATTTCATTGGTGAGGAACTGGTCGGAGATCTGCTGCTCACGGCCGTAGGCACCGGTGGCACCGTAGCGTTTCAGCAGTCGGTCCAGACGGTCGAGCAATGCCTCTTCATGGCTGCCGGTAGAGGTGAGCAACACTGCCTCGTTGAAGGCCCCGTCCAGGTCGAACGCGTGCCCCAGCGCGTCGCGGCTCATCCACAGAACACCAAAGCGTTTTTTATCCGGGACTATCTCACCGGGGGAAATGGCGTACACATATTCCGGTGCCAGCACCAGGCCGGTAATGGTGAGCTTTTTCTTGGTACCGTTCAGGATTGCGTGCACGTGGTCGCCGGGGAGCAACTTGTGTGCTTCTGCAAAAGCATCCAGCGCCAGGACTTCCTCTTCCCGTACCGGGTCCGGATAGCGCCCCTGGCGCAGTACAAAGTCGTTGATATGGGGGCCGCGAATGGCGGGGAGGGACTGTATCTCCCCGGTGATCGGTGCCACCGCGCCCTCCACATCGAGGATCACTCCGGCGCGAATGCGGGTTTCGGCGCGGCGCACCCCGGGGAGGGCGACGATGGTATCCAGCAGCGCATCGGGGGCGCGCTTCACCGGTGCCCACACATTGGCGAAGCGATAGCGCTCATAGTAGGCCGCACGGGTCTCCGCAAGGGAAACCAGCATGCCTTTCGACATTACATACATGCCGATGCCACAGCCGATTACCAGTGCGATGGCCAGCGCCTGCCCCTTGATGGCCCAGAGGTCCCGCAGCAGTTTGCGATCCAGAGGCTTGAAAAGCTCGAGCATGCGGTTTACCAGCTCAGTTCCCGGGGTTCGCAGGGACGGGCATTCACTTCGGTATGCTGAATCTGGCCATCCGCCATGGTCAGTACCCGGTTCGCCATGCCGGCGATGGCGGCGTTATGGGTGATCACCATAGCGGTGGTACCAAGCTCGCGGTTTACCCGCGCGATCGCCTCGAGGACCACGATCCCGGTTTTACTGTCGAGCGCGCCGGTGGGCTCGTCGCAGAACAGCACCCGCGGTTGCTTGGCGATGGCGCGGGCGATCGCCACTCGCTGCTGCTCGCCCCCGGACAATTGCGCGGGAAAGTGATCCATTCGCTGTCCCAGCCCCACCAGTTCCAGCGCCTTTTCCGGTGACATGGGATCCTGCGCGATCTCCGTCACCAGGGCCACATTCTCCCGCGCGGTCAGGCTCGGAATCAGGTTGTAGAACTGGAATACAAAGCCCACGTGTTCGCGCCGGAACCGGGTCAGGTGGCGATCGTCGAAAGCGGTGAGTTCCTGGTTGTCGAAAAACACGCGGCCGTCGGTGGGGGAGTCCAGCCCGCCGAGGATATTCAACAGCGTGGATTTACCGCTGCCGGAGGGGCCCAGCAGCACCACCATTTCCCCCCGCGGCACCGCCAGGTCCACACCGCGCAGGGCATAGACCGTAGATTCACCGCTGCCGTAAACCTTGGTCAGGCCCTCGGCGCGAAATGCGGGGAGCTGTTTGTTGTCCATTAGCGCTGACGCCTCGAGCAGTGAGGGTGACGCGCCTATTTTAGTTGACGGGCCAGCGTGCAGGATTTGTGGCGAAAGGGCTGGAGATTTCTATCCTTGAAAGACTTCAGGCCACTTTGGATGCCGCGCGCAATACGATGAGTGAACCAACGGATAGGACGGGGGCAAGCACCGACACGAGCGCCATTGGCACCATTGCCGAGGTACACGGGCCGGTGGTGGTTATCCATTGCGCCAAGTTGCCGCCCCTGCGCCAGGCACTCAAGGCTACCATCGACCACGAGAGTTACCTGTTCGAGGTACACCAGCACCTGGACCAGCACCATGTGCGCGCCATCACCCTGCATCGCACCGCCGGGTTGCGTCGCGGCATGCCGGTTTTCGATACCGGCGCACCGCTGCACGTGCCCGCGACGCCCGATTGCCTGGGCCGCCTGCTGAATATTTTTGGTGAGCCACTGGACGGGGGCGCGAGCCTGACGCCGCGAGAGTACCGCAATATTCACACGCCGCCGGCGGCGCTGTGGGAGGGAATAGGGACCGGCGATATCCTGCAAACCGGCATCAAGGTCATCGACCTGCTGTGTCCGTTCGTGCGCGGCGGCAAGACCGGACTGTTCGGTGGTGCCGGCGTGGGCAAGACGGTACTGGTGATGGAGTTCATGCACGCGGTGGCATCGCTGCACAGCGGTGTGTCGGTGTTTGCCGGTGTCGGCGAACGCATCCGCGAGGGGCATGAACTGTGGCACGAAATGCGCGAAGCGGGGGTGATGGAGCAGACCCTGATGTGCTTCGGGCAGATGGACGAATCACCGGGAGTGCGCTTTCGCATCGGCCTGTCGGCACTGTCCTACGCGGAATACCTGCGGGATACCCTGCAGAAAGAAGTGTTGTTCGTGATGGATAACATTTTCCGCTTTGTGCAGGCGGGCAGCGAAATTTCCAGCCTACTGGGGCGCATGCCCGCCACCGTGGGCTACCAGCCGACCCTGATCAGCGAAGTGGCGGAGCTGCAGGACCGGATCCTGTCTACCCGGGCGGGCGCGGTGACCGCGGTGCAGGCGGTGTATGTACCCGCGGATGATATGACCGATCCGGCGGTGAGCGCCATCTTCAGTCACCTGGACTCGTCGGTGGTGCTTTCTCGGGCGCAGGCTGGCAAGGGGATCTATCCCGCGGTGGAGCCGCTGCTGTCCAGTAGCCGGATGATGGACCGACATACCCTCGGCGACCGGCATTACGCGGTGGCGGAAGGTGTACGCGAACACCTGGCCCGCTATCGGGAACTCGAAGACATCATCGCCATGCTCGGTATCGAGGAGCTGTCTGCCCGCGATCGCCTGATTGTACAGCGCGCGCGCAAGCTGCAGCGGTACCTCACCCAGCCGTTCAACGTCATCACTTCCCAGAGCGGCATTGCCGGGGTGTCGGTACCGCTCGAGACCACCCTCGGCGATTGCGAAGGCTTCCTGCGCGGTGACTACGATGCACTCTCCGAAGAAGACTGCTATATGCGCGGCGGAATGCGGGATGCCGTGGGGGAGGAGGCACCCTGAGTACCTTCACCCTGGAACTACTCTCGGCCGCGGAGCAGCAGCAAATTGGCGGTGTCGCATCATTTGTTGGCGAAGATGCTTCAGGCAGCTTTGGCATTCTAGCCGGGCACGAGCGCGCAATCACCGTGCTGCTGTTCGGGCTGGCGCGCTTTCGCCAGGTCGATAGCGATTGGCAGTATCTGGCGCTGCCGGGTGGGCTGCTCTATTTTGTCGATAACCACCTGAAAATCTGTACCCGCCACTACCTGATCGACAGCGACTACGAACGGATTTCGGAAACCCTGCAGCGCCAGCTGGTGGCGGAAGAGCGGGAACTCACCAAGATGAAAGAAAGCCTGCGCCGCATGGAAGAGTCGGTGCTGCGCCGGCTGTGGGAACTGGGACGACCCGGTAGCGAATAACCGATGCGACGCGGACAGCCATGACCAGGGACACAGACGAAGAACTGCGCGAGCGGGTAAGGCGCCAGGCCCGGCGTATGAAACGGGCCGAACGGGACCGCCGCACACTGCTGGCCCAGACCATCTACATCGGTACCCTGGGCCTGGTCTTTGTGCTTCCCGTAGTGGGCGGTGCCTACCTCGGACGCTGGCTCGACGGTTTTGCGAGCGGCTATTCCATGCGCTGGACCCTGAGCCTGATCTTTCTCGGTGTGGTGGTCGGAGGTGTAAATATCTATCTGCTGATCAGGGAATAGCAAGCGATGGCCGAGAACGGTGGCGAATTGTCTCCAGAGGTGCTGTTCCAGCTCGGGCCGCTGCAGATCACCAGTACGGTACTCACCACCATCGGTATCGTGGTGGGGATTGCGCTGGCGGCGGGGTTGCTGACGCGCCATCTGCGGGATCAGCCGGGCCCGGTGCAGACCGCGGCGGAAACTGCGGTGCTGGCGATGGAAGATGCGATCCGCGCGGTGGCACCGGACCACGTGAGACTGCTGTTGCCGTTTGTGGGCGGACTGTGGATCTTCCTGGTGGTCGCCAATTTGATCGGGTTGATCCCCGGTCTGCATTCACCTACGCGAGACCTCTCCGCAACTTCCGCACTGGCGATACTGGTGTTCCTGTCAGTGCACTGGTTCGGGATTCGCAGCCAGGGCTTGCGCAGCTACCTGCGCCACTACGTGACCCCGAATCCTATACTGCTACCGTTCCATCTTCTCAGTGAAGTGACGCGCACGGTGGCACTGGCGGTGCGCCTGTTCGGCAACATGATGAGCCTGGAAATGGCGGCGCTGCTGGTATTGCTGGTGGCGGGATTTCTCGCACCGATACCCATCCTGATGCTGCATATCGTCGAAGCGCTGGTGCAGGCCTATATCTTCGGCATGCTGGCGCTGATCTACGTTGCCGGCGGCCTGCAGTTGCAGGAACTCAAACAGACAAAAACACAAGGAGAGAGCCATGAGTGATATGACCTGGTTTACCGGGCTTTCTACGGTAGCCGCGGTTATCGGCATCGCCATCGGCGTACTCGGACCAGCTTTCGCCATGGGCAAAGCGATCAGCAGTGCGCTGGAGGCAATGGCGCGTCAGCCGGAGGCGGAAAAGTCCATCATGCGCACTCTGTTTATTGGCCTGGCGATGATCGAGTCCCTGGCCATCTACGTGCTGGTGATTATCCTCATCATCCTGTTCCGCAACCCGTTGCTGGAATATATCGTCAAGGGCTAGGGTCAAGTCCCGTATGGAACTCAACTGGACCACATTCCTGCTGGAGATCATCAATTTTCTGGTGCTGGTGTGGCTGCTCAAGCGCTTTTTCTACAAACCCCTGCAGGCCGCCATTGCGCGGCGCCAGGCTGCCATCGATCAGCGGATAGAAAAAGCGCGCAAAATGGAGGAGGACGCACAGCAGTTACAGCAGCAATACGAAAAAGATCTGGCAGCTCTGGAGCGCGAGCGGGAACTTGCACGGGAACAATTACAGCGCGAAATCAGCGACGAACGTAAAAAACAGGAGCAGGAGCTGGCGGCGTCGCTGCAGAAGAAACGTGAACAGGCCGCTGTTGTCGAGCAGCGGCAAGCCCGGGAATTGCAGCGACAGCAGCAGCAAACGGCCCTGGAGCAGGGCAGCCGCTTCGCCTCGCGTCTGCTGCAGGAAGGTGCCGGGCCGGAATTGCAGACGCGATTGCAGGCACTATTGCTCGATTCACTGCGCGAAATTCCCGCCGAGCAACTGGCCCGCTGGCAAGACCGGCTCGGGGCCGACGGTGACACCGTGGAAGTCGTCAGCGCTTTTCCACTGGAAGCCGATAGCCGCGGGCAAATTACCCAGGCACTGCAGCGGGCACTGCAGCGCGATGTCCACTGCCATTTTGCTGAAGACAGCGGGCTGATAGCAGGCCTGCGTATCAACATGGGCCCCTGGGTGTTGGGTACCAACGTACGCGACGAGCTTGACGGGTTTGCTCGCCTTGAGCGGGAAACTGTCCGTGACGGATGACCTGTTGCAACGCCGCGCGGATTGGCTGAAAAGTTACCGGCCGCGCCTGCGCATTCGCGAACAGGGTCGGGTGATTTCCGTGGGCGACGGTATCGCCTGGGTCGCCGGGCTTCCCAATGCCGCAATGGATGATCTGCTGGATTTCGACGACGGCAGTCGCGGCCTGGTATTCGATCTCACCGAGGAACTGGTGGGCGCGATACTGTTGGAAGAAACCGGCGATCTTACCGCCGGAACCGCTGCGCGCTTGCGGGGCAAGCCCCTCGGTATTGCGGTTGGCGACGCGCTGCGCGGTCGCATTATCGACCCCCTGGGCAATCCACTGGACGGTGGCGGCGCGCCGGAATGCGTCGGCTGGCAGCCACTGGAAGCCGCATCTCCGGCGATCGTCGAACGGGACTTTGTCAGCCAGCCGCTGTATACCGGCAGCAAGGTACTCGACACCCTAATCCCCATTGGCCGCGGCCAGCGGCAATTGCTGGTGGGGGACGAGGGCCTGGGGCGCAGTTCCCTGGCACTGGATACCGTGATCAATCAGCGCGGAAAGGACGTGCACTGTGTCTACGTGCTGATCGGCCAGAAACGCTCAGCGGTAATCACCACCATTGAACTGCTGCGGGATTACGACGCCCTCGACTACACCACCCTGGTAGTCGCTGAAGCCAGCGCGCTAGCGGGCCTGCAACACCTGGCCCCCTATGCCGGTTGCACCATTGCGGAATACTGGATGCGCAAGGGATTGCACACCCTGGTGGTATACGATGACCTATCCACTCACGCGAAAAACTACCGCCAGCTTTCCCTGCTACTGCGCCGTCCACCGGGGCGCGAAGCCTATCCCGGGGATATCTTTTCAGTGCATGCGCGACTGCTGGAACGGGCAACCTGCCTGAATGCCTCCAACGGCGGCGGCAGTATGACGGCGCTGCCGATCATCGAGACCCAGCAGGGGGAGATCGCCGCCTATATCCCCACCAACCTTATCTCTATCACCGACGGCCAGGTATATCTGGATCGGGAATTGTTTGCCGGCGGATTTCGTCCCGCCATCGATATCGGCAAATCTGTGTCACGCATCGGCGGCCGCGCGCAACACCCGGCGATCAAGCGCGAAGCGGGGCGGCTGAAGCTGGATTACCTGCAGTTCCTCGAACTGGAAATGTTCACCCGTTTCGGCGCCAAACTGGAGGCCAGTATGGAAAAGGCGATCCGAAGGGGCAGGGTGCTGCGCGAAATATTCAAACAGGAACGACTGGTTCCGCTGCCGATCGAGTTCCAGCTGGCGTGGATGATGGCCTTCAACGAGGGCCTGCTGGATAAAACCCCAACCGATCAGGTACGGAGCTTGCTGGAAAATCTGCAGCGGGCGGTGGCGGCCTCCGGACTCACCCTGGACGACAAGCGGGACCGCTGGCGCAGCGAGGTGGATCTCTGGTTAGGCATTGAGGAAAAGGCATGAGTCGCCGCCGCGAGCTGATGCACCAGCAGAAAAAGCTCGGCGAGGCACGGGAAATCGTCTCGGCGATGAAATCCCTGGCATTTATGGAAAGCCGCCGTCTGGCGCGTTTTCTCGCGGTGCAACGACAGGTGGTGCGCACCATGGAAAACGCAGCGGCGGACTTCTTAAAGTTTCATCCCGGGTACCTGGAGCAGCCGCGGTCAGAGGCTAGCGCCCAGCGCCAAATTTTCCTGCTGCTGGGCTCCGAGCGCGGGTTTTGCGGCAATTTCAATGAAAGTCTGCTCGAGGCTCTTGACGAGCGCGAGGGGCACCCACAGACACCGGACGTGATTGCCTGTGGGCAGAAGCTTTACAGCAGGCTGGAAGAACATCCGCGACTGATCACTGGCCTGGCGGGGGCGGCGGTGCTGGATGAGGTTCCGGCGGCCCTGAACGGACTGGTGGAAACACTGACCGAGCTGCAGCGCGGCGATAGAGAGATCACCGTGAGTGCGCTGTTTCACGACCCGGAGCAGGACCAGGTTGTGACCCGGGAATTACTGCCACCGTTTCAGAAGCTACCGGAAGCACAAGTCCCTGTTTCCCATCCACCACAAATCAACCTGGCCCCCCGGGAATTTTTGCTGGCGCTGGTAGACCAGTACCTGTTCGCGGCCCTGCACGAAATGCTGTACGTCTCGCTGATGGCGGAAAACCAGCAGCGTATGCAACACCTGGAGGGGGCCGTGCGTTACCTGGACCAAAATCTCGATGACCTCCAGCGTCGCGGCAACCAGCTGCGACAGGAGGAAATCACCGAAGAAATCGAGGTGATATTACTCAGCGCGAAAAGTCTTGTCCCACGGCGGGGCGAATGAGGGACTGACAGCGGAAAACCTTCCAAATGCGGTCATAACTGAATCAGAACAATAGCTGTGGGAACAGCAGCATAGCCAACCCCAGCAACAGCATGACCAGACCACTGATACCTTTCAGCCAGTGTCCGCTTCGTTCAGACAATTTGCGACTCCCGAGAGCGAGGACCGCTAAGGCGACCATCAGGGCGTCGTCAGCAATGTAGGCGAGGATATAGAGTCCGAGGTAGCCATAATAGCCAGGGCGGCTCAAGTCCTGCTGCGCGAGCACTGCGGTATACACCGCAGGCAGGCCCGCAGTACACAGCAATTCGATAAAATTGACCAGTACAGCGAGCAGGGCAACCCCAACCATGGATGAAATCACCGTATCCGTGCGCAGTATCTTGCGGACCCGCGCGTAGATCCCGGGTTTGGCAGAATCAGGAATGGCCAGGGTATAGCCGCGGTCTCCGCCGAGGAAATCCCGCAAATTGAGCAAGCCTATGGCAATCGCAATTGCCGCCAGCAGCCAGCGCAACCACCTGGAAAATCCCATCACCAGAAACAGGTTCAGCCAGGCGGCCATAAAGGCGTAATAGATCAAGCCGCTGACGATCACAAAAGTACCGGCGATCATCGCCATGCGGTACCGGTCTTGCAGCCGCACCAGAATGGACAGCAAAAACAGCAGTACCCACATGGCACAAGGGTTGAAGCCGTCAATCAGCCCGAGGGCGATGGTAAACAGGGGGAGACCGAGCCTGGCGACACTCAGGTCGCCAAACCCGGCCTCCTCATGCTTTCCCGGCGGTGCTGTAGCTCCCAGTATCAGGCGCTGTAGTTTGGGGCCGGTGACTTCCGGGCTCACAAACCCCACCAGTACCCGCCCGTCGATGACGAAGGTGGGGACCCCCGGCGGCCACTCGCCGGCGCGACGGGAGTGTCGTTCCAGGTCAGCCGACGCCCGGGGATCCGTATCCAGGGAGCGGTAGACAATACGCAGGCCGGGATTTTGCCGGGCCAGGGTTGGCAGGTACTTTTTTGCATCGGCACAGTGTGGGCAGCCCTGGCGCACAAAGACTTCCATTACCCGGGTTTGCTGTGCCTGTGCATTTTCCGCGGCCGCAACCAGCGCCAATACCTGCGCCAATACCAGAGACAAAAACAGCAACAAGCGCAGTAGCCAGAGCGGCTTTCGGTGCAGGGTGCGCGATGGTGACTCAGCTGGATACATCCTGCTCGCCCGTATGCCTCACCAGGTAGTCGACGGTATCCTGCAGGCTTTGCAGGTGTGGATAGTCACTTTCCGGGATGTTCAGTTGAAATTCCTTTGCCAGGGCAATGGCGAAATTCAGAAAGTCCATGGAGTCGAAATCGTATTGATCGCGTATTGGAACCTGTGGATCGAGAGCATCGGGATCGATGTCGGGTGCTACCTGTAACAACTTTTCCAGGGCGCGGGATCTGAGTTCTGCTTCTGTCATAACTTTTCCGGTTCCTGCAACAGCCGGTCAATCTCGGCGAGAAACAAGCCACCGCGGTGGCCGTCGCTGGCGCGGTGGTCGGCGGCGAGACTGGCATTGATGGTGCTGCGCACCCGGGGCTCCCCATCCACCGCGCGGACTCTTTCGACGATGGAACCGAATCCCACAATCGCCAGTTGCGGCGGGTAGATAATCGGAAATACCGTTTCCACGCCCTGTTCACCCAGGCTGGTGACGGTAATGGTGGCATCCTGCAATTCCGAAGCACGCAGGTGACCACCGCGCGCGCGGTTTACCAGGTCGGAAAAATCCGTCATCAGTTTGTCTAGCGATGACATCTGCACATCACGCAGGGCCGGAACCACCAGCCCGCCGCCGCGCAGCGAAATCGCAACTGCTATATGTGCCGCCGCGTGTACCTGCGTTTCGCCATTGGTGAAAAATCCGTTCATCTCCGGCACTTTCCTGAGTGCGAGAGCCACTGCCTTCAGCAACAGCACCGCGTACACCAGACGTTCCGGCAGTGGACGCCGGGCATTGTGTTGTTCCAGCCAGTGCAGCACGGCGGTCATATCGATACTGGTGGAAAGGTAGTAGTGGGGGATCTCCTTGTTGGCGCGCGTCATCGCGGCGGCGATGGCCTGGCGCATGCCGGCCGCCGGTTCTAATTCTGTGGCGCTAGAGGGCTTCGCTTCACGCCCGGGCTCTCGCCGTGTCTCTTGACTTGACTCGGGTTTGTACGCTTGCGTTGCTTCGGCGCTCGGTGCGGCGGGTCCTGCAGCGGCCAGTACGTCTTCCACTGTAATGGCGCCGTCGGCACCGGTGCCACGGATATTCACCGGGTCGATACCGAGTTCACGGGCGCGGCGGCGGGCGGCGGGGGAGATGCGCATGCGTGTAGAGTCACTGACATAGTTCGCCAGCACCGCACCGACGGGAACCCGGGTATCCGGTTCGACGAGGATTTTTTCGATGGTACCCGCATCATAGATTTCGACGTCGATAATGCCCTTGTTGGTTTCCACCGCGACGACAATATCGCCTTTTTTGAACTTGTCGCCGGGTTTGACGAACCATTCACGCAGGGTCGCGTCTTCCATATCTGCGCCCAGTGACGGCAGCCGGAACTCAGACATTTTGCCCCATCACCTCGCGCACTTTGCCGACGATACTTTCCACCTGCGGCAGCGCCGCCTGTTCCAGATGCCGGGGGTAGGGGATGGGAACCTCGGCGGTGCATACCCGGGCCAGCGGCGCGTCCAGGTCATAAAATGCCTGCTCGGCAATGCGCATGCCGATCTCCGCTGCCAGGCTGCCGCTGTGCCAGCCCTCGTCGACGATTATCGCGCGGCGGGTTTTGCGCACGGAGGCGAGAATTGTTTCGTCGTCCAGAGGGCGCAGGGAGCGCAGGTCCAGGACCTCGGCGTCGATGCCCGATTCCGCCGAGGCAGTGGCGGCTTCCAGCGTCTTGTGCAGGTTCCCCCCGTAGCAGATCAGGGTGATGTCCTTCCCCGGGCGGCGGATGGCCGCGCGGCGAATATCGGCGACCGCAACTTCTGTCAATTCCCCCTCGCGGTTGTACAGCGCATTGTGCTCGAAGATGATCACCGGGTCCGGATCCTCCAGCGCCAGCCGCAACATTCCGCGCATATCTTCCAGGGTGGCCGGGGCGATCACCCGCAGTCCCGGTACATGGGCATACCAGCACTCAAGACTGTGGGAGTGCTGGGCGGCGAGCTGGCGCCCGGCGCCGGTGGTCATGCGTATTACCAGCGGTACACTGAACTGTCCGCCGGACATATGTCGCAAGGTCGCGGCGGTATTCACGATCTGGTCCAGGCACAGCAGGCTGAAGTTAACCGTCATCACTTCCACGATCGGCCGCATCCCACCCAGGGCGGCGCCGATACCCGCACCCACAAAGGCGGATTCCGACAGCGGCGTATCGCGGATACGTGTTTCGCCGAACTCCTGCTGTAAACCCTGGCTTATGGCATAACAGCCGCCGTAACGCCCGACATCCTCGCCCATCAGAAAGACGCGTTCGTCCTCCTGCAGCGCTTGGCGCAGCGCCGCGCGCATCGCTTCACGGTACGTTGTGGTCATTCAACTGCTCGCTATTGATTGCAGGTCATTTGTTGTTAGCGGGATTCGGTATACACATCCCTGGTCAGGTCCTCCACCGGCTCCCAGTGACCGCCTTCGGCGAACTCGACCGCGCTGTGGATCTCAGCCGCAGTATCCTTTTCGATCCCGTCGATATCCCGATCATCGATCAGCTGCTGCGCTTTCATCTGCGCGGTGAGTGTGGCGATGGGGCAGAGCTGTTTCCATTGATCTACCTCTTCCCGGTCGCGGTAGAGCTCGGGATCGAACATAGAGTGGGCGCGGAAGCGGTAGGTGCGCATCTCCAGGAATGCGGGCTTTTTGTCTTCGCGGATTCTTGTCACCGCAGCGCGCACCGCGGTATTTACCGAAACCACGTCCATGCCATCGGCGGCACTGGAATAGATACCGTAACTTTCTGCCTTGCGGTGGATGTCGGTGACAGATTCCGACCGGGCCAGCGCGGTACCCATGGCATACAGATTGTTTTCGCAGATAAACAGCACCGGCAGCTGCCAGAGTGCGGCCAGGTTCAGCGACTCGTGGAATTCGCCTTCCGCCACTGCACCCTCGCCGAAGAAACACACGCTTATCCGCTGGCGGTTCTGCATCTTGTCCGCCAGTGCCAGGCCCACCGCCAGGGGCAGGCCACCCGAGACGATGGCATTGCCGCCGTAAAAACGGGTTTTGGCATCAAACAGGTGCATGGAGCCGCCGCGACCACCGGAACAGCCTTCGCGCTTGCCGTACATTTCCGCCATGATCGCGTTCATGGAAATACCGCGCAGCAACGCGTGGCCGTGTTCGCGATAGGTGGCAACTACCGCATCCTCGGCGCTCAGTTCGGGCATGCTACCGGCGGCTACCGCCTCTTCACCGATATACAGGTGCAGAAATCCACGTATTTTCTCCTGCCCGTACAGTTCCGCACATTTCTCCTCCATGCGGCGGACGCGGATCATATCCTTGAGCCAGCGCAGTCCTTGTTCGCGGCTGACCTGGGAAGTCGGCGCACTCATTCTTTTCCCTCCAGAGTAGAGGTGTCGCCCTCGGGCAGGCCAAGCTCCCGCGCCTTCAACAATCGCCGCATGATCTTGCCGGAACGGGTGCGGGGCAGGTCGTTTTCCACCTGGATCTGTCGCGGCGCCACCGCCGGGCCGAGGCGTTTGCGGGCGAGGGCAAGTATTTCCCGGCGCAGGGTCTCGACTGCCGCTTTGCTGGTGGCATCAACGTCCGGTCGCAGAGAGACGAATCCCTTGACGATTTCGCCGGCCACGGGGTCGGGTATGCCGATCACCGCGGCCTCGGCGACTGCAGGGTGCTCCATCAGTGCACTTTCCACCTCGAACGGGCCGATCAGATGGCCGGAGGACTTGATGACATCATCGGCGCGGCCCACAAACCAGAAGTAGCCGTCCTCGTCGCAGCGCGCCAGGTCACCGGTCAGGTACCAGCCGTCGCGAAAACACTTCTGGTAGCGCGCTTCTTCGTACAGGTAGGTTCGGAACATGGACGGCCAGCCGCGTTTCAGTGCCAGCTCACCCTCGCGGCCCGCTTCCGTGATGACTTCCAGTTTGCCGTCGTCGCCAGCGCTGACGATCGCCGCTTCGATACCGGGCAATGGCCGGCCCATGGAGCCCGGCCGGACTGGCTGGCTCAGGTAATTGGCGATCATGATGCCGCCGGTTTCTGTCTGCCACCAGTTGTCGTGAAACGGCAGGCCGAAGGCTTCTTCGCCCCAACGCACCGCCTCGGGATTGAGGGGTTCGCCGACACTGGCCATAAAGCGCAGTGCCGGCAGCTCAAACTGGCGCGCCAGCGCACTGCCGTGTTTCATCATCATGCGCACGGCGGTGGGTGCGGTGTACCAGACACTGACATGCTGGTCCCGGAGAATGCCGTACCAGCGCTCGGGATCGAACTCCTCCCGGTCGACGATCATGGTGGCGCCAATCACCAGCGGCGCAATGATGCCGTAGCTGGTGCCGGTGACCCAGCCGGGATCGGCGGTGCACCAGAAGACATCCTGCGGGTGCAGGTCCAGGGCCAGGCGGGCGCTGGCATGGTGGGCGAGCACCGCTTCATGTACATGCAGCGCGCCCTTGGGCTTGCCGGTAGTGCCACTGGTGAAATGCAGCAGCGCCGGGTCCTCGGGATCGGTGTTTTCAATGGTGAAAGACTCCGCTGCGCTTTGCAGCAGCGCGCGGAAATCCAGCGTGCCGTGCGGACACTCGGCATCCGTTTTATCGCGCACCAGCAACACGTACTGTAAATGGGGCAGGGAATCCCGCAGCGGTGCCACCTTGCGTTGGTAAAGTGATTCGGTGGTCATCAGCACCCGCGCTTCACCGATGGACAGGCGTGAGCGCAATGGCTCCGGCCCGAAGGCGGAAAACAGCGGGCAGAATACGCTGCCGTTCTTCAGCGCGCCGAGGGCGGTAATATACAGTTCGGGCACCCGTTCACTGAGGCCGAACACTCGATCGCCCTTCGCCACGCCCAGGTCACGCAGGACGTTTGCAAAGCGGTTGGTCAGTGCGCACAGGTCACCGTAGGTGAAGTCCGTGGCCCTTCCATTTCGATCAAGCCAACGCAGCGCCAGATGATTGTGCCTTTCATCCGCCGCGTGCCGGTCGACGGCCTCGTGGGCAATATTCAGCCCGCCACCGGGCAGACCGTCCAGCATCTCCAGCTCGTGTTCCCAGGAGAAATGCTCGCGGGCGGCATCGTAGTCCAGCAGGTTGGGAATCAGTTCCCAGTCGTCGCTATTTTTACGGATGACTTGTTGAGGCATAAGCGTGCCAGGGAGGTTCGTGCGCGAAAATGGTTGAATGAGATGTCTGACGCTGTCGGTGACATAAAGTTTTTTCAGCTAATGTTGCAAAATCAGAGACCGATCTTCTGCTCGACAGGCCCGCAATAGCCGTGCAAACCGAACCGATAAAACCCGAATTACCACAAACCGTAACAGCGCCCGCAGATGGCTCGGGGAATTGGCACAGCCTGCCCACCGAGGAAGTGGCCTCGCTATTCGACACTGGATACGACGGGTTGACCGGTGCGGAGGCCCAACGGCGTCTATCCAGTTATGGCACCAACGCTCTGCCACTGCCACGGCTGCCCGGCTTTCCACGCTTGTTCCTGCGCCAGTTCATCAGCCCGTTGATCTATGTGCTGCTGGCGGCAATGGTGGTCTCGCTGGTGGTGGGGAAGCTGGCCGATGCATCCTTTATCGGCATGATTCTGCTGCTCAACGCACTGATCGGTGCCCTGCAGGAGAATCACGCAAATCAGAGCGCACAGGCACTGCGCAAGTTGATGGTCAGCCGTGTGCGGGTGGTGCGCGATGGTCAGGTCACGGAAATCGACGCCGAGGACCTGGTCCCCGGCGACCTGGTATTGCTCGGATCCGGCGACCGTGTGCCTGCGGATCTCCGGCTGCTGGAATCTGTCGGGCTCGAGGTGGATGAATCGGTGCTCACCGGGGAATCGCTGCCGGTGTACAAAAACAGCGATGAGTTATTCGACGTAGATACCCCCGTCGCGGAGCGCAGCAATTCCTGTTTCGCCGGTAGCCTGGTTGCGGCCGGGCGCGGGCGGGCGGTCGTGACCGCCACCGGCATGCAGACCGAAATGGGGCGTCTCAGCCTGACCATGGATACCGCGCAGACGGTCAAGCCGCCCCTGTTCCAGCGTATCGAGCGCTTCAGCAAAAAACTTACCATCGCGCTGCTGATTGCGGTGACACTGCTGGCCGCCATCGAACTGGCACGGGACACCGAGCCACTGGTGATTTTTATGACCGCGGTGGCACTCGCGGTGTCCGCTATTCCCGAAGGCCTGCCGATGGCGCTTACCCTGGTGCTGTCTATCGGTACCCGGCGCATGGTCAAGCGCCATGTGATCGTGCGCAAACTGGTCGCCGTGGAAAGCCTCGGTTCCTGCACCGTGATTGCCGCGGACAAGACCGGAACTCTCACGGAAAACCGGCTCACCGCACGGCAAATCGCATTCTGTGACGGCAGCAGGCTGACCATCGACGGCGGAAAATTGCCCGCACAGGAGGAGGTTGCGGTGTGCGCGGACGGTCTGGCTTCACGCCTCGCCCGAGTCGCCGCGCTGTGCAATGAGGCTGAACTGCGGCCGCTGGACAATGGCCAGTGGCACAGCAGTGGTGATGCCGTGGATCAGGCGCTGCTGGTGATGGCGCACAAGCTGGGATTGCGGCGTCAGCAGCTGTTGAACGAGCTCCCGCAGATTGGAGAAATTCACTACGAGCCCGCGCTCGGCTTTGCCGGCACCCTGCACCGCGATTCCACCACCGGGGAACAAGCACGGCGGGTTTCCATAAAAGGTGCACTGGAAAAACTGTTGCCCATGTGCGATCGCATGGCGACAGCAGCAGGCGATGTGCCAATCAACCGCGAGGCCGCACATTCGACAATGGCGAGCCTCGCGGAACAGGGCGCGAGGGTGCTGGCATTTGCCGATGGCGAGTTTCCGGATGGTGGCAACTTTGCTCCGGATAATCTCCGGGGCCTGTGTCTGCTGGGGCTGGTTGGCATGTTCGACCCACTGCGCCCGGAGGCCAAGGCCGCGGTGGCCGAATGCCGCGCTGCGGGTATTCACGTCAGTATGTTGACCGGCGATCACCCGCGTACGGCGCTCAGTATTGCGCGGGAACTGGAACTCGCCGATGCGGACGACCGTCCGGTGACCGGTGCCGAGTTGGCGAAGGCCGAGGCCGAAGGGCCGCATGCGGTGGACGAACTGACCGCGGATACCCGGGTGTACGCGCGCGTATCCCCAGAACAGAAACTCACCATCGTCCAGTCTCTGCAGCGCCAGGGGGAATTTGTGGCGGTAACCGGCGATGGGGTCAACGATGCCCCGGCGCTCAGCCGGGCGCACGTGGGCGTGGCCATGGGTGAGCAGGGCACGGAAGTGGCGAAGGAGTCCGCCGACCTGTTACTCACCGATGACAATTTCGCGTCGGTGGTGGCGGGCGTCGAGGAAGGGCGCATTGCCTACCAGAATATCCGCAAGGTCATATTCTTTCTTATTTCCACCGGCGCCGCCGAGGTGGTGCTGTTCGTCCTCACCACCAGTTTCGGCCTGCCACTGCCGCTCACTCCGGTGCAATTGCTGTGGCTCAACCTGGTGACCAACAGTGTGCAAAGTGTGGGGCTGGCACTGGAGCCGGGAGAAGGCGACGAGATGCGGCGGCCACCGCGCCCACCGCAGGAATCCCTGTTCAATCCGGTGATGCTGCGACGGGTGCTGGTTTCCGGACTGGTGATGGGCGGGCTGGCATTTACCTGCTTCTACTGGCTGATGCAGGCGGGCTGGCAGCTGGATGCCGCACGCAACAGTGTGCTGCTGCTGATGGTGCTGTTTGAAAACGTGCAGGTCTTCAACAGTCGCTCGGAAAGCCGATCCATCTTCCGCCAGCCATTCTTCTCCAATCCGATATTGCTGCTGGGCACCCTCGCGGCACAGGCCCTGCATATCCTGTGTCTGTATTCGCCACTGATGCAGGAGGTGCTGGGTGTGAACCCGGTCAGTGCGGCACAGTGGAGCGCGTTGCTGTCGATCGCACTGCTACAACTGGTGGCAATGGAACTGTTGCTGCTGTTTCGAAAACCACCGCGGTGAATATCCGGGCTTGATACCGGCGGCAATTTGTCCGGACCTAAGTCCCGGCACCCGGTGTCTTGCCTTCACGTTCAATGGCCACGACTTTCTCAATGGTACGCAGCAGCGCATCAGGACTGAGACTGATGGAGTCTATCCCAAGTTTCACCAGGTATTCCGCCACCTCGGGATAGTTCGACGGTGCCTCCCCACAGATGCCTGCGGGTATCCCGTTGCGCTGGGCGCCCTCGATCGCCAGCCGGATCATCTGCAGCACACCGGGGTCGCGCTCGTCGAAATCAAAGGCGACGATATCCGAGTCGCGGTCGACCCCCAGCACCAGTTGCGTCAGGTCATTGGAGCCAATGGAGATACCGTCGAACAACCGACTGAATGCATCGATCTGCACCACATTGTTGGGAATTTCACACATCACATAGACTTCCAGGCCTTCGCTGCCCGGGGCCAGGTCGTGTTCCGCCATCGCCTGCAGCACCTGTTCCCCTTCCGGCACCCGGCGGCAGAAGGGCACCATTACCTTGATGTTTTTAAGCCCCATGGTTTCCCGCGCGCGCTTCAGCGCTGCACACTCCAGCGCAAAGCCCTGCGCGTACGCCTCGTGGGCATAGCGCGAGGCACCGCGAAAGCCGAGCATGGGGTTTTCCTCGTGGGGTTCGAAAGACCGGCCACCGATCAGCCGCGCGTACTCATTGGTTTTGAAGTCAGACAGGCGCACGATCACCGGCCGCGGATAAAATGCTGCAGCGATGGTACCGATACCCTCGGACAACTTCTGCACAAAAAACTCGGCACCATTTTGATAGTTTGCAGTCAGGTAGCGAATGGCATTGCGGTCCTCTTCCTCCTCAATTCTGTCCGGGCAGGCGAGGGCCATAGGGTGCGCCTTGATATGTTCATTGACGATAAATTCCATCCGCGCCAGGCCAACACCGTCACAGGGCAGGGAACTCAGGCGGAATGCCTGCTCCGGACTGCCCAGGTTGATCATCATTTTTGTTTGGGGACTCGGCAACTGATCCAGCTCGGTGGTGGTAACGTCAAACGGGATTTCATCGCGATACACCCGACCCACGTCGCCTTCGGCACAGGAGATGGTGACGGTCGCACCATTTTCCAGCCTGTGATCGCCGCCGATCCCCACCACTGCCGGGATACCGAATTCCCGCGCCACAATCGCCGCGTGGCAGGTGCGCCCGCCGCGTTCGGTCACCACCGCCGCGGCGCGGCGCATTGCCGGCCCCCAGTCGGGGCTTGTGCTTTCGGCAAACAGGATTTCGCCCTCGTTGAACGCGGCCAGCTGGTGCGCATCGGTTACCCGGTGCAGTTTGCCGGAGGCAATCGATGTGCCGATCGCACGGCCCTCAGCCAGCAGTCCCGACTTGTGCGGCTTTTGCGCAAAGCTGAAGCGCTTCAACACATTGCGCGGCTTTCTGGAGGCGACCGTTTCAGGGCGCGCCTGTAACAGGTAGAGCTGACCGTCATCCCCATCCCGGGCCCATTCCAGGTCCATCGGGCAGGCTTGCCCGCGTCGTTCGCTGTAGTGTTTTTCGGTGGCAATGGCGTAGTGTGCCAGGGTCAATATCTCGTCGTCGCCCAGGCTGTAGCGCGCGCGCTGTTCCGCCGGCGTCTCGATGTTGTGCAGTTCCTGACTGTTGAGGTTGTCGTCACACACCAGGGTCAATTGCTTGGCGCCCAGTTGCCGGCGCAGCACGCAGCGATATCCCAGGTCAAATGTCGGTTTGTGGACGTAGAATTCATCGGGATCCACCGCGCCCTGTACGATATTCTCACCGAGGCCGTAGGTGGAGGTAATGAACACTACATCGCGGAAGCCGCTGTCGGTGTCGAGGGTAAACATCACGCCACTCGACGCGGTATCTGCGCGCACCATTTTCATTACCGCGATGGCCAGCGCCACCTTGAAGTGGTCGAAGCCATTGCGTTCGCGGTAGCTGATTGCTCGCGCGGTAAACAGCGACGCAAAGCACCGCCGGCAGGCTTCCAGCAGGCCGTCACGGTTGCCAATATTCAGGAAGCTGTCGTGTTGTCCGGCGAAACTCGCATCCGGCAGATCCTCCGCAGTGGCGGAACTGCGCACCGCCAGGCGCAGCTCGGCACCATACTGTCGACACAGCGACGAATAGGCAGCGTCAATTTCCTGCTCCAGGTCTTGCGGAAGGCCGGCGTCATAAACGATACGCCGCGCCTGTTCCGCGATGGTTGCCTGGCGGTCGCTGTCCGCATTTTCCAATGTCGCGAGGAGCCTTTTCAGTGGCTCGAGTGCACCGGCGTCTTCCAGTACCGCGCGGTAGCCATCGGCGGTGATGGCAAACCCGTTGGGCACACGGATGCCCATGGGGTTCAGGGCTCGATACATTTCCCCAAGGGAAGCGGTCTTGCCTCCAACAGAGTCAATATCATTCAACCCGATTTCCTCAAACCAGCGAATGTACCTGCGTTCGGGCATGTGGAACTTCCTGTCGTATATTGGCTTTTGTTTCAACCTGACTTGAGTCGTCATTTTGTATTTTTGACCATAGCCGAGCTAAGCTGAAAACGCGTCCCTAAATTCCGCATTCCTCAGGTATTCAGCGTCAGTATTAACGATGCGTTCTGCGCCTCGACACATCTGATGACGCCCGAATATTTTCTGCAAAATTTGCTAATTCCGATTCTTTTCCGGTCCTTTCGGGGGAGCCGTCATGCCGTTCAAACATATTCTGGTGCCTCTGGACAGTTCGTCTCTGGCAGAGGAGGCCATTGCCCACGCCATTTCCCTGGCGCGAAATACCGGCGCCGACATTCACCTGTTACACGTCCAGAAGTCCCCCTCACACGCCGACGAGCACTGTACCGACCCGGTGGATTGGCGCCTGCGCCGGGCGGAATTGCGCAGTTACCTCAACGGGCTTTCCGAAGAAATTTCTGCACAGGAAATAGCGGTAACCCTGTCGATCCTTGAAGGGCGGCCGGCAGAGCAGATCGTGGAGTACTGTGAGGAAAAAGATATAGACCTGATCGTGATCACCGCCTATGGCAAAGGTGGCATCAGCCGCTTTGATTTTGGCAGTACCGCGCACAAGGTATTGAGTGGTTCTGGCCGCTCGTTTCTGGTTGTACGCCCGGGAGAGGCACCGCCCGATCCCGCCAGTACCACCTATACAAAGATTCTGGTATCGATGGACGGATCACCGCGGTCGGAGTGGGTTGCCTGTCAGGTGGCATCAATGATGCGCGGCCAGCAGGTTGAGATCATCCTGCTGCAGGTGATCGCGGTACCGGAAATGCCACGGCGTATGCCAATCACCCAGGAAGAGCACGCAACCCGGGAAAAGTTCGTCGAATGCAATCGGCGCGCGGCCGAGGCCTACCTCGAAGAGATGGCCCGCCAGTTGCAGAACGGCATCAAGGTCAGGCCCAGGTTGCTGGTATCGCAGAAGGTGGCCGAAGGTATTTATGCCACTGCGGAAGAAGAGGGGGTAAACCTGATTGCCATGAGTGCCCATGACTGGCAGACCGGCGCCCAGCAGGTGACCGGTACCGTCTGTCACACCGTCATGTGTCATTCGAACCTGCCGGTGCTGGTGTTTCAGGACCTGCCGGAAGCCCAATTACAGGCGCTGCACGCCGGTGCGGACATCTGCCAGATCCGACAGCCGACCCAATCCAATAGTGGCGCCACCCATCGATGAAATTGCGACGTGGAAATTCCGGAAGGCTGGCGCGTGCACGCAAGTTTCTGTCGCGCCGTAAACCCCCATCCCACCGACATACTCCGATACCGGCTCCGCCAGCGGGAGAAGGCGCGGAGGAACACCCTGCGCCCGGCGATGCGCAACAGCGTCGCGACGATATCGCGGTCCTGGCGAAGCAGCACCGGCATATCATCGGCACATCTCAGCGCATTGGACTGAATGCCCACCTGTGGCACTTGGAACACGATTTCCAGGACGTCTACCGCCGACTTGCAGCCCGTGTGGAAGCCGGGGAAAAGGGCACCCGCAGCGAGGAGTGGCTGCTGGACAACCGGCACGTGGTTCAGGAAGCACTGGAACTGGTGCGCGAATCCCTGCCGCGCAATTACCTCAAGCAACTACCCCGGATTGCCACCGCGGGCGGCCAGAAAGAGCTGCGTGTGCGATCACTGGCGGCCAGCTTGATCGCGGATTTGCAGCAGCCGCTGGATATGGAGTTGGTGCACGAACTCGTCGAGTACTACCAGGGAGAAAGTATCCTGACCACCGGGGAACTCTGGGCACTGCCGGCGATGTTGCGCCTGCACCTGCTGGAAATTCTTGCGGACCTGGCAGAGACGGCTTTGGCCGAGGTGGAGGCCGGCGATGAGGCTGAAAGTGTTGGCATTGCCAGTGGCATCATCAGCCTGCGGGAACTCCGTACCTATGACTGGCGGGGGTTTGTCGAATCACTGAGCTGTGTAGAGCGAATTCTGCTCACCGACCCCGGTGGTGCCTACGGCGATATGGATTTCGCCACCCGCAACCAGTACCGCGGCGTGATCGAGCAGCTGGCACGGGGCAGCGACAGTGCAGAGCACCGCATTGCCCAGCGGGTAGTGGAGCTCAGTGAGCAGGCGCCGGACGACACGCGCGAGCGGCATATCGGCTATTTCCTGGTGGGTGACGGGCTCCCGGAACTGGAACAGGCCGTGGCTTTCAAGGCGAATTTTTTCCAGCGCCTGTACCGCAAACTGTTCGGCAATGCGTCGTCGGTCTATTTTGCCGGGCTCGCCCTGTTTTCGGTGCCGCCACTCCTGTTGCTTGCACTCGTTGTTTTTTCCGGAGGCACATCCATTGCGGGGGCACTGCTGGCGCTTGCCTGTGCCGCGGTGCTGCTGGTTGGCATCGCGCTGGCACTGGTCAACGGCCTGATCACGCACAGTCTCACCCCGCGCAAACTGCCGAAAATGGATTTCAGCCGGGGGGTTCCGCTCGGGTTCCGCTCGGCGGTGGTCATGCCGGTACTGTTTGCCGATGCCGAGGATATCGAGAAGGTCCTGCAGTGCCTCGAAATCAACTTTATCAACAACGACGACCGCAACCTGCTGTATGTGGTGCTCAGTGATTTTGCTGATGCGGATGCGCAGAGCAAGCCCGAAGACGCGGCGCTGTTGCAGGCTGCCAGCGACAGGCTGGCATCATTGAATGACCGCTACGGCAGTACGGAGCGGGCGCCATTCCTGCTATTGCACCGCGAGCGCCGCTGGAATCCGGCGGAAAAATGCTGGATGGGCTGGGAGCGCAAGCGGGGCAAACTGATTGAATTCAACCGGCTGCTGAAGGGCCATGACGGCCACGACTTCAGTACCTGTTTCGGCAACCGCGACGCACTGCAAAATATTCACTTCGTAATCACCCTGGACGCCGACAGCCAGATGCCCCCGGGAACCGCCGCGCGTCTCGTCGCCACCATGGCACACCCGCTAAACCGCGCGGTGATCGACACCAGCAGCCGTCGCGTCGTCGCCGGGCACGGGTTTCTACAGCCGCGGCTGGAGGTCGACCCCACGGGCTCTGGGGAAACCCTATTCAGCGAGATTTTTGCCGGGGACCGGACCGTCGACCTCTATACCCATGCGGTTTCCGATGCCTATCAGGACCTGTTTGGCGAGGCGATTTTTGCCGGCAAGGGCATCTATGATCCGCGGGTGTTTTCGCAGACACTGGCGGGGCATCTGGCGGAAAACACCATTCTCAGCCACGACCTGCTGGAGGGCGCCATTGGCGGTGTCGGCCTGCTTTCCGACACCATCTTCTACGAGCAGTACCCGCCGAATATTTTTGCGCTGCTGCGCCGCTCCCATCGCTGGATTCGCGGAGACTGGCAGCTGTTGCCGTGGCTGCGCGGCAGTGTCACCCTCGACGATGGTGAACAGACCCGCAATCCGCTACCGCCGATCCACCGCTGGAAAATTCTCGACAACCTGCGCCGCAGCCTGGAGGCACCGGCACTTTTGGGCTTGTTTCTGTTGTGCTGGGGCGGCGCCCTCTCCGGTAGTGTGTGGGGCTGGACCGCGGGCCTGCTGGCACTGTCGGCCGCGCCGGTATGGTTGGAGTTGCTTTCCCTGTTGTGGCGCTGCTGTGCCAACCCGCGCCGCGCCCATCGCCACCTGAGCAGCGGTCCCGCGATATTGCGCCAGCGCGCGCAGTACTGGCTGCTGTCGCTGGCGTTGCTACCGGTACAGGCGCTGAACGTACTGGACGCAATCCTGCGCACGCTCTTCCGTCTCGCGGTCTCTCATCGCCACCTGTTGCAGTGGACTTCCGCCGCCCACGTGAACCGCAGTTTTGCCGCAACGTCCTTGATCGGGCGCTGCTGGCGCGAGCTGTGGATTGCACCGCTACTGGCGGTCGCAACCGCGGTCTGGCTGGCGTTCACCGCACCGGCAAGCCTGCTGCCTGCAGCGGCACTGTTACTTGCGTGGCTGTTCCTGCCGTCGCTGATTGCACGCATCGACCGGCCACGCCGGATCGAGCAGCAGGCAGTAACCGATGGGGATATCCACGAGCTCAGGCTGCTCGCCCGGCGCACCTGGTATTTTTTCGAGCATTTCATGAGCCCGGACGACCACTGGCTGCCACCGGACAACTATCAGGAGGAACCACTTGCGGTGCTGGCGCGGCGTACCTCGCCGACCAATATTGGCCTGGGTGTGCTCGCCACGCTCAGCGCCTATGACTTCGGCTACCTGGACCTGACCCAATTGCTGGCCCGGCTGAACAACACCTTTGACCGCATGCGTGGCCTCGAACGCTATCGCGGGCATTTCCTCAACTGGTATGAAACCCGTGAACTGCACCCGCTGAATCCCCGTTACGTGTCCACCGTCGACAGCGGCAACCTCGCCGGCAGCCTGCTCACGGTTGCCAACGGCCTCGAGGCATTGCACCGGGAAACCCTGAGCGGCCGGCAACTGGTGCAGGGCATCGCGGATACCCTCGGGATCGTCTCTGAAACCCTGCAGCCGGAAGACCCGGACAGCGCGTCTGCAGAAGTGCGCGATATCACCACACAGATAGCGCAGTTGCGGGAGCGACTGGAGGCGCGCGCGGAGCGCGACCACTGGTGGCAGATTATCGACGATGTGTACGAGCAGGAAGTGCCGACGCTGCAGGGCCGGGTGATCGCACTGATCGAGCGCGATGAGAAATTCAGTGCGGAATCCCTCGGCCGCTTGCGCCACTGGCTCGATGAACTGCATCAGCACGCTGTGGCGGCACGCCGCTATCAGGAAAACCTGGAACCCTGGCAGCGGCTGATGGCAGCACCACCGGTCATTTGTCGGGAAGAGGGCGGCCAGGTTGCGGAAGCTTTCCGCGCGCTGGCGGACATTCTGAACGCGCCGATTTCCCTGGCAACACTGGCCCGGACCTGCAGTGCGGCGCAGCAGCAGTCAATGGCGCTGGGGCGGGTCATTGACACCGTCGGCGGCCAACAGCGGGAGGAGGCCGACCAGTGGATCGGTCGCCTGCGGGAAGCGCTGGTAACGGCGCAGGACAATAGCGAAAAATACCGCAGCGATCTGCAACGCCTGGCTGCGAAGGCCCGCAACTGGGTTGCAGAAATGGACTTCGCGTTCCTGTATGACCCCGAGCGCCACCTGTTCCATATCGGTTACAACGTCAACGACGCCGCACTCGACCCCAATTACTATGACCTGCTGGCGTCTGAATCGCGTCTCACTGGTTTCCTCGCCATCGCCAAGGGCGACATCCCGGCGCGGCACTGGCGCCACCTGGAACGCCCGTTCCGGCGAATCCAGCGTCGTATTGTGATGATGTCCTGGAGCGCAACACTATTCGAGTACCTGATGCCTCGACTGCTGATGGAAACCCCGGACCACAGCCTGATCGGCCGCGCCTGTCGCAATGCCATCGATGTCCACCGGGAGTTTGCCACCCGCTTCGAGGTGCCCTGGGGGATTGCCGAGTCCGGCTACTACGAACTGGACAACCACCTGCATTACCAATACCGGGCATTTGGCGTTCCCGGGATTGGTTTTCGCCGCGATCTCGGCGAGCGGCTGGTGATTGCCCCCTATGCATCGATGATGGCGCTGCCGTTTTACCCCCAGGCGGTGATGGAGAACCTGCGCCAGTTGCGCAACCACGGCGGCTACGGCCAGTTCGGCCTGCACGAGGCGATCGACTTCGGGCGCACCGCCAAACCCGCACCGCGGCGCGCGCGTACCGTGCGTTCCTATATGAGCCACCACCAGGGCATGATCCTGCTGGCGCTGAACAATTTTCTGCACGGCGATGTCATGGTGCGGCGCTTCCACAGCGATATGCGCATCGCCGGGCTGACACCGCTGCTGCACGAGCGCCTGCCCACCGCGCCTCCGGCACTCAAGCCCTGGAAGCGCCCCGGGGTTATGCGCAGTTTCCACGCAGAGGTGGTACTGGATACCTGGACGGTGTCGCCGTCGCAGCCCTACCCGCAATACAACCTGCTTTCCAACGGACACTATTCGCTGATTCTTGCCGCAGATGGTGCCGGCGGGGCCTACTGGCACAATATCGCGCTGACCCGCTGGCAGGCGGACCCCACACGGCACCAGTGGGGTCGCTTCTGCTATGTGCGCGACCTCGACAACGAACAGCTCTTTTCCGTGGGCATGGCGCCCTGTGATGGCGACAGTAGTCGCTGTACCGTGAACTTTTCACCCCAGAGCGTGGAGTACCAGCGACGAGAAGCGGCACTGTTCTGTCGCCTGCATGTGTCGCTCAGTTCGCAGCACGATATCGAGGCCCGCCGGCTGGTAATCAAAAACGAAAGTGATCGCGAACGCCACCTGTTGCTGGCGGACTTCGCGGAAGTGGTGCTGGCACCGGAGCGGGATGACCAGCGCCACCCGGCATTTGCGAAACTCTTTGTGGAGAGCCAGTACCTGCCGGAAGAACAGGTGATGATTTACCGCCGGCGCCCGCGCGGAGACAACGAAAAACCGATCTACCTGGCGACCTGTGTCCTGGTGCAAGCCAGTGTCCGCCACCGCCTCGGCTGGGAAACCGACCGCACGAGCTTCCTTGGCCGCGGCGGCACCCCCGCACGCCCGCGAGCCATGGGCGAGGGACTTGCGGGTTTTTCCGGGACCACGGGGCCGGTACTGGACCCGGTGATCGCGGCGGCACAGGAAATATCCATTCCACCGCAGTCGGAAATCGAGGTGATCTACCTCACCGGCGTGAGCAAATCCCGCAGCGAGCTACTCAGTACACTGCGGGCCTACCGCTCGCGACCCAAGGCGCGCTGGGTTTTCGATCTCGCGCGGATGCAGTCGGAACAGGAACTGCGCAATCTGCATATTACCGCGGGGGAAATGCGCTGGATGATGGACCTGCTGTCCGCGGTGCTGGCACCCGTCGCGCCGCTGCGCGCGCCCGCCCAGGTGCTGGCGCGCAGCCGGCATATTCAGCCCGGACTCTGGAGCCGCGGTATTTCCGGAGACAACCCGATCCTGCTGGTCCATATCCGCAAGGAAGAGGAACTGGATTTCGCCGAGCCAATCCTGAAGGCGCACACTTACTGGTGTGGCCGCGCGGTGGCGGTCGACCTGGTGATCATCGACGAGGAATCCGCCGGCTACGACCAGCAGACCCGCGACCGCCTGCGCGAGATGATTGCGGAAATCCGCGGGCGCACGCTGCGCAAACTGTCGGGCTCGGTGGTGATGGTGCCCGGCCAGGAGTTACCGGGAGAAGAGCGCACTCGGTTGCTGGCGGCGGCGCGGGTAATCCTGGATTCCAGCGGCGGCACCGTGCAGTCGCAGCTACAGGGTGCCGCGAGCGCGCTGCGGGCGCAGCAACAACCGCTGCCACCATTTGTCCCGGTACCACCGGCAGATGACAGACCGCAGCCGACGCCGGCACTCTGTCGGCCGGACGACCTGTTGTTCGACAACGGCCTGGGCGGGTTTTCCGCCGACGGGCGCGAATATGTGTTGCATCTCGAACCGGGGCAGCGTCCACCGGCACCCTGGGTCAATGTGATAGCCAATCCGGATTTCGGCTGTCTGGTTTCCGAAGGCGGTTCCTGCTGTACCTGGGCCGGCAACAGTGGCGAGCACCGCCTCACCACCTGGAACAACGACCCGGTGCGGGATCCCAGTGGCGAGGTGCTGTACCTCCGTGACGAGGAGACCGCCGAAGTATGGACGCCAACGCCGGCACCGCGGCCCGCGTCTGCGCCATACCAGGTGCGACACGGTGCCGGCTACAGCGAGTTCCGCCACAACAGCCACGGCCTGGAGCAGTCGTGGCGGATATTCACCGACCTGAAAGCCCCGGTGAAGTTTGGCCGCCTGACACTGACCAATTGCTGGGACAGGCCGCGGCGGCTTACCGCCACCTATTACGTCGAGTGGGTGCAGGGACTGGTACGGGCGAACAGCTGGCCGCACCTGGTGTGCGAATTCGATTCCGAAAGTTCCGCGCTGCTGGCCCGCAATGCCTTCGTGCCCGATGCCGAACCGGGAGTGGCGTTCCTGACCGCCAGCCTGCCGCCCCACGGGCTGACCACGGACCGCCATGAATTTATCGGCAACGGTACCGGGCTCGAGTCCCCCGAGGCGCTGTCCCGCATCGGGTTGTCCGGCCGCGTGCAGTGTGGCGTCGATCCCTGTGCGGCGTATCAGGTGCACATCGACCTGCCCGCCGGCGAAACCCAACAGGTGTATTTCGTGATGGGTGAGGGCAGGGACCGCGCGCAGGCGCTTGCGCTGGCACAGGAGTTCCGCAGTCCGCAGAGAGCGGAACAATGTCGCGAGACTTTCGAAAACTTCTGGGAAGAGTATCTGGGGCGGGTACAGGTGCAGGTTCCCGACAAGGCCACCGAGATTCTGGTCAATCGCTGGCTGCCATACCAGACCCTGGCCTGCCGATTGTGGGGCCGCAGCGGTTTTTACCAGTCCAGCGGCGCGTTCGGGTTCCGCGACCAGCTACAGGATGTGCAGGCTCTGCTGTGGACCCATCCGGAATGGACCCGCGAACATATCCTGCGCGCGGCCTCGCGCCAGTTTCAGGATGGGGACGTGCTGCACTGGTGGCACGAAAATCCGTTGCGCGGTGTGCGCACCCGCTGTTCCGACGACTTGCTGTGGCTGCCGTTCGTCACCGCCCAGTACATCCGCACCACCGGTGACTACGAGGTATTGCATGAACCGGTTTCCTACCTGAGCGGTACACCGCTGCAAAAGGACGAGCACGAGCGCTACGCGGAATTCGATCCCAGCGAGGAATCCGGTTCGCTGTACGAGCACTGCTGCCGCGCCATCGAACGGGCCAGCGCCGTTGGCCCCCACGGTCTGCCGGTGATCGGCAATGGCGACTGGAACGACGGTTTCAGCCGCATCAGCACCACCGGCCGCGGCGAAAGTGTGTGGATGGGGTGGTTCCTGCTGCGGGTATGCCGGGACATGGCGCCGCTGTGCGACTTTGTCGGCGACCCGGCGCTGGCGGAATACTACCGCCGCCTCGGCGAGAATTTCCGCCAGCAGGTGGAGGAAAACGGCTGGGATGGCGACTGGTACCGCCGCGCCTACTATGACGATGGCACCCCGGTGGGCTCCAAGCAGAGTGACGAGTGCAAGATCGATCTGATTGCGCAGACCTGGTCGGTACTGTCACAGGAGGCCCCCACCGAACGCGCCCGTACCGCAATGGCATCCGCATACAAGCACCTGGTGCGGGAAGATTCCCGCCAGGTGTTGCTGCTGAGGCCGGCATTCGACAAAACCAAGAAAGATCCGGGCTATATCAAGGGCTACCCACCGGGCATCCGTGAAAACGGTGGACAGTACACCCACGCCGCAACCTGGTCGGTATGGGCGGCGGGAGGCCTCGGCCACAGCGAGCGCGCGCACCACCTGTTCAGCCTGATCAACCCGATCACCCACACCGACAGCCCCGAGGGAGTACAGCGCTACCGCACGGAACCCTATGTGCTTGCAGGGGATGTCTATGGTGTTGCTCCACACGCGGGGCGCGGCGGCTGGACCTGGTACTCCGGCGCATCCGGATGGCTGTATCGCGGTGCGCTGGAGGCGCTACTGGGGGTCAGAATACTGGATGGCAACAGCCTGGAGATTGATCCCTGCCTGCCGGAATCCTGGGACCGGTTCCACCTGTCGCTGCGTTACGGCGACAGCCGCTACGATATTGAAGTGGAAAATTGTGGCGGCGGGCCACTGACCCTGGTGGAATTGGCAGTCGACGGCGAACGGCTCGCCGCGGCGCGGGTTCCACTGGCGGACGATGGCGCTACCCACCGGGTGCACTGTGTATTCGCCCGCTCAACCTAGCGCTTCCGGCACCGCGCCTTGCGTTCGCCGGAGGCGCGGTCAACGAGAGCGAGGGAAAACCTTGAGGGAATAGATTACCTGCGTCGCGTCCCGGGGATCGGTACGGCAATCCCAGCCCATATGCTCTGCCACCTCGCGCAATTTATTGTTACTGGCGGATTCTGTGGAGTAGAGCAACTCGATGCCCCGCGACTTGGCAGATTCCACCACACGCTTTAGTAGCAGGGTGCCGAGCCCCTGGACCTGCCAGTCGTCGGCAACGACAACGGCACATTCGGCGCCTTTTCCATCAGCATCCAGTGCGTAACGGGAAACGCCCACTTCTTTTTCGGTACCGTCTTCATCGAACAGGGCGATAAACGCCTCACGCTTGTCGTGATCCACGTCCATCAACTGCCGCATCAACTGTTCGCTCGGTTTGCCGACGCCGCCGAGGAATCGCTGGTGACGGGATTCCTGGGACAGGTTGCTGATAAATTCCCGTTCCAGCTCGATATCCTCCCGCCTCATGGGTCGAATGGTAACTACCCGACCGTTACGTAATTTCTCTGTGACAGTTCTCGTGAGTGCTTCGTGGTGCTGATCTTCCGACATTGTCGTCCGTCTCCTCTCAAGTTTGACCGCCGGTTTCTACAATCTCTTTCAATAATAGTTCTGTCTGGGAATTCGCGGCCAAACAGGCAGATTCATTGACGCGCAGCATTCAGCGGCGGGGGCATCCCAATAATGTGTGAATTTGTACTGCAGGCAGAGCACCTGGAAAAACTGATCCAGGTCATTCGCGGGGAGGGCTACCAGATGTTGGGTCCGGTCCTGCGGGACGGCGCCATTGTCTACGACCAGATAACCACCACCCAAGATCTCCCCCGGGGCTGGTCCGATAGCCAGGAAAAAGGATTCTACCGGGTCGAGCCTGGCAATACGGGCGCATATTTCGGCTACGCAGTGGGCCCGACCTCCTGGAAAAAATTCCTGCAACTGCCGCAGCGCCAGGTGTGGCGGGCACAGAAAACCGATGATGGACTTGATTTCGTACAGATTGTCGAGGAAGCGCCGGCACTGGCATTTTTGGGCATTAGGAGTTGCGAACTGCACGCCATCGGCATCCAGGACCGGGTGTTCGTCGATGACCAATTCTGCAACGAGGATTACGCCCACCGGCGCGACCGTGTACTGATGATCGCTGTCAATTGCACATCACCTGCGGCAACCTGTTTCTGTACCTCGATGAACACTGGCCCAGAAGTGACTGCAAACACCGATCTGGCGCTGACCGAAGTGATCAATGACGAGGAGCACTACTTCCTCATTGCCAGTGAATCCTATCGCGGCGGCCAGATATTGCAGCAACTGCCATTGACTCCGGCAGCGGAACGACACCTGAAAGCAGCGGAAAGTGCCGTGCAGTCCGCAGTGTACAAAATGGAACAGGGGCCGCGGAGTCTCGACAGAGCAGGGGTCAAGGACCTGCTGTACCGGAATTATGAGAGCCCGGCGTGGGATCTGGTCGCCGAGCGCTGTCTATCCTGCGCCAATTGCACCATGGCCTGTCCCACCTGTTTTTGTTCGGATGTGCAAGATACCACCGACCTCAGCGGCGAGCACGCCGAGCGCTGGGAGCGTTGGGACTCCTGCTTTACCGGTGACTTCAGCTATATCACCGGTGGTTCGGTGAGGCCCGATACCCGCTCCCGCTACCGCCAGTGGATGACCCATAAACTGGCCACCTGGCACGACCAGTTCGGCAGCTCCGGCTGTGTGGGGTGTGGCCGCTGTATTACCTGGTGTCCGGTGGGCATCGACATCACTGAGGAAGTGCAGCGTATTCAAGCAATGGAAACAGCACTATGAAGAACCTGGCGCAACTGCTGCGCGAGCATCCATTTTTTCACGGTATGGATGAAGAGCACCTGGAATTTATCGCCCGCTGTGGGCAAAACTGCATTTTTAACCGCGGTGAATACATCGCCCGTGAGAATGCGCCGGCGGACCAGTTTTACGTGATTCGCGATGGCAAGGTGGCGGTTGAATCCTACGTGCCGAACCACGGCTCGCTGTGTCTGCAGACGCTGCACAGCGGCGATATTTTTGGCTGGTCCTGGCTGTTCCCGCCTTATCTGTGGACATTTGATGGTCGCGCACTGGACGAGGTGCATGCGGTGCGTCTCGACGGCAAGTGCCTGCGGGACAAATGCGACGAAGATCCGAAACTGGGATACGCGCTGATGAAACGCTTCGCGCGTATTGTGACCGATCGCCTGCACACCACCCGGGTGCAGTTGATGGACGTCTACAACCAGCAGCGACCACCGCTGGACAGTGGACAATGACTCCTGAGGTATTCAGGGTTGAGCAACGCCGTGAGGAGTTTCCCGGCACCTTTACTCTGCGTATCAGGGGCGAGCGCGCGAAAAATGGATCGCCCGCGGAATTTCAACCGGGCCAGTTCAACATGCTGTATGCCTTCGGTGCCGGCGAAATTGCAATTTCCCTCAGCGGATCTCCGCGGGATCGCGACGGCTACGTGCATACGATACGTACCCACGGTTTTGTCAGCCAGGCGCTGGAGCGGTTGCAAGCGGGGGATTTACTGGGTGTGCGCGGCCCCTTCGGTTGTGGCTGGCCCTTATCCGCAGCCAAGGGCAAGGAAGTACTGATCATCGCCGGAGGCCTGGGGCTGGCGCCACTGCGGCCGTTGATATACAACCTCCTGGGCGACACGCAGTCTGTGCGAAATATCCGGCTGTTTTACGGCGCGCGACGACCGGATGAGATGCTCTACCGCGACGAGCTGGCACAGTGGGCAGGGTCCATGGAAATCGTGCAGAGTGTCGATCATGGAGACGCCGATTGGGCGGGGCATATCGGGGTGATTACCGGGCCGCTCGCGGGTGCTGAGCTGGACCCGCAGAATACCGTCGCTTTCCTGTGCGGGCCGGAAGTGATGATGCGTTTCTGTATCCAGACCCTGACCGCAAAAGCAGTCCCGGAATCCGCAATCTACCTGTCCATGGAGCGCAATATGAAATGCGCCACCGGGCACTGCGGACACTGTCAGTGGGGCCCCAACTTCGTCTGCAAGGATGGACCGGTATTCAACTTTGCGGGAGTACAGAGTTGGTTCAACATTCGCGCACTGTAACAGGCAGCCCGGCCCAAAAGCCAAAGCTCGCGGTGTGGAAGTTCGCATCCTGCGACGGTTGCCAGCTGAGTCTGCTCGATTGTGAGGATGAGCTGCTGCAGCTGGCAGATCACGTCGAGATCGCCTATTTCATGGAGGCTTCCAGCCGGCAACAGGCCGGACCCTACGATCTTTCCCTGGTGGAAGGCTCCATCACCACCGCAGAAGATGCGCGGCGTATTCGCGAAGTGCGCGCGCAATCACGGGCACTGGTCACCATCGGTGCCTGTGCCACGGCCGGTGGCATCCAGGCGCTGCGCAACTTTGCCGACGTGGATGAGTTCATCGCGGTGGTGTACGCGCACCCGGAATATATAGCGACCCTTAAGACCTCGACCCCAATCAGTGCCCACGTGCCGGTGGACTTTGAACTGCATGGCTGTCCCATCAACAAGAAACAGTTGCTGGAGGTAATCAGCGCCTTCCTGCACCGGCGCCGGCCCCAGGTGCCGCCGCATTCCGTGTGCATAGAATGCAAATTGCGCGGTAATGTCTGCGTCTGGGTGGCCCACGGCACGCCCTGCATGGGACCGGTTACCCATGCGGGCTGCGGCGCCCTCTGTCCCACATACAACCGCGGTTGCTACGGGTGCTTTGGCCCCAAGGAAAACCCCAATACGGAATCGCTGTGTCACTGGTGGCGCAGTGAACTGGGTACAGACAAGGCCACCCTGATCGAAAATCTGCGCAATTTCAATGCATCGGCCCCGGTATTTGATGCGGCTAGTCGCCGCCTGGAGCAGGGCAGTGACAAAAAATAAAACCATCAAGGTGGATTACCTGGCGCGGGTGGAAGGGGAAGGTGCTCTCTATATCCGCTATGACGACGGTGGTGTGCACGATGTAAAACTGAAAATCTTTGAGCCGCCGCGCTTTTTCGAGGGGTTTATGCGCGGCCGCGACTATCTCGAGGCGCCGGACATTACCGCGCGCATCTGCGGTATCTGCCCGGTGGCATACCAAATGAGTGCGGTGCACGCGATGGAAGATGCGCTGGGTCTGAAGCCCACAGCGGAGCTGCGCGCATTGCGCCGGCTTATCTATTGTGGTGAATGGATCGAGAGCCACACCCTGCATATCTACATGTTGCACGCGCCGGATTTTCTCGGCTATCCCAGTGCGGTAGATATGGCCAGGGATCACCCAAAAGTCGTGCAAAATGGACTGCAGATCAAGAAGGCCGGGAATGCCATCGTTAGCCTGCTCGGTGGTCGCGAGATCCATCCGATCAATGTACGTGTGGGTGGCTTCTACCGCGTGCCCAGCGCGGGAGAGCTGAGACCGCTGCGGGAACAGCTGGTTGAAGCGCGGGATATGGCTGCGGACACTGTGCGCTGGGCCGCCTCTCTGCCTTTTCCGAAATTCGAACGCGATGATCACAACCGATACGAATTTGTGTCGCTCTCCCACCCGAGCGAATATCCGATGAACGAGGGGCGCATCGTCTCCACCCACGGACTGGACATTGCGCCCGCTGAATACGATAGCCATTTCCGCGAAGAGCACGTGGAGTACACCAACGCGCTGCACAGCGTACTGGTAGCGCGGGGCGCGTATCTGGTGGGCCCGATGGCGCGCTACAACCTTAACTACGCACAGCTTTCGCCGCTGACACAGCAGGTGGCCGAGGAAGTTGGCTTTCCACCGTATTGCGCCAATCCGTTCAAGAGCATTGTGGTACGGAGCCTTGAAGTGCTGTATGCGTTCGACGAAGCGCTGCGGATTATCGACAGTTATCGCCAGCCGAGGGAGCCCTATTTGGCGATCGCCCCCCATGCGGGAACCGGCTACGCAGTCACCGAGGCGCCGAGGGGGTTGCTGTACCATCGCTACAGTATTTGTGACCAGGGCAAGATCACAGACGCCAAAATAGTTCCGCCGACTTCCCAGAACCAGAAAACCATCGAAGACGATTTGCGTACACTGTTGCCCAAATTCCTTCACCTGCCGGAGGACAAGCTGCGGGCCCGCTGCGAACAGGCCATTCGGAATTATGATCCCTGTATTTCCTGCGCCACTCACTTCCTCAAATTGCACATGCGGCGTGCAACAGGGGGGGCAAATCATGGCAGTTGAATATTCGGCCAGCTGGGTAGTGATCAGCCTCGGCAACCGCTTCCGCGGTGACGACAGTGTCGGACCCTACATCCTGCACCGGTTGCGCAGTCAACTTGCCGGCATTGCAGAATGTATTGAAAACAGCGGGGATATGACCCGACTGATGGAGGACTGGAGTGGTCGGCGGGTATGCATGGTGGACGCGCTGGTGGATGACAGCCGCGAGGTGGGGGACATCCTCCGTCTCGATGGACTGGCCGAGCCGATGCCAGAGAGCGTCAGCACGACCTCGAGCCACGGACTGAACCTGGGCGAGGCGATCGAACTCGGGCGGATCATGCAGGCCTTACCCCTGGAACTCAAACTCTTTGGAATTTGCGGGCGCAACTTCAATACCAGTGCAGAACTCTCTCCCGCGGTGATCGACGCAGCGGTGATCGTGGAAAAGGAAATTCTTGAACAACTGATTCCGCAAGGAGGCGATCACCAGTGCACGAACAATCCCTGATCAAAAACCTGGTTGCCACAATTCATGAGCTGGCCAGTCGCGAACCGGGCAATGTGGTGGCTGCCAAGCTCCGCCTCGGCGCACTCGCGCATATTTCTGCCGATCACCTGCGCGAGCACTTCGAACAGGAAACCAGTGGCACCCCGTTAGAGGGCTTGCGGCTGCAGATTGAAGAAGTTGCAGATATTCACCACGTCGAGGCACAGGAAATCATCCTCGAGAGTCTGGAATTCGAAGGTGCCAAGGGTGGACCATAATGGCTGATTCCATCTCCCGTCGTGCACTTGCGGTTACCGGCACCGTACAGGGGGTCGGTTTCCGGCCGTTTGTCTACCGCCTGGCGACAAGCTGTGGCCTGAGCGGTTGGGTAGCCAACCACGCCGGTGGCGTGAATATCGAAGTACAGGGAACGGCTGAGCAGCTGGCAGCTTTTGAACGCCGCCTGCAGATTGACAAGCCGGCACCGGCGACGATCGACAAGATCGTGGGCGAGTCACTTGCCCTGCGGCAGGAATCCGGCTTTCTGATTCGTGAAAGCGACACCGCCACCGCCCCGGGGGCGACCGTCTTGCCAGACCTGGCGCCCTGCGCGGAATGCCTGCGGGAACTATTCGATCCCGGTGATCGCCGCTTTCGCTACCCGTTTATCAACTGCACCCATTGTGGCCCTCGCTACAGTATCGTCAGCAAGCTTCCCTACGACCGTGCATTCACCGCGATGCGCCATTTCCCGCTGTGCGAAAATTGCCGTGGAGAATACACCAATCCTGCAAACCGTCGCTTCCACGCCGAACCGAATGCCTGTCCGCATTGCGGGCCACAGTTGTGTCTGCGGGACAGGTACGGCAATACCCTGGCAGAGCGCGACCGGGCGTTGCAACCGGCCGTCGATGCAATCGCAGCCGGGGAAATTGTCGCACTCAAGGGAGTTGGCGGCTTTCAGTTACTGGCAGATGCGGCAAATACGGAAACGATTGCGCGCCTGCGAGCGAGAAAGCAGCGGCCGCACAAACCCTTCGCACTTCTCTATCCGGACCTGGAAAGTGTTCGCCGGCACTGTCGGGTATCTACCATCGAGGTACAACTACTGTGCTCTGCGGAAAGACCAATTGTGCTGCTTGCAGCAAAGGATAGCGCCTCGACATCCATCGCCGCGGGTGTGGCGCCACACAATCCGAACCTCGGGGTGATGTTACCCGCTTCGCCGCTCCATCACCTGCTGATGGAGATGCTGGGAAAACCCGTGGTGGCGACCAGTGGCAACCTGAGTGGCGAACCACTTTGTATTGACAATGCAGAGGCCCAGGAGCGATTGGCGAATATCGCGGACCTGTTTCTGGTGCACGACCGCCAGATAGTGCGCCCACTGGACGATTCGGTACTCCGTATTATCGATGGACACCCGCTCATGCTGCGTCGCGCGCGGGGCTATGCACCGCTCCCCATTCATCTGCCGCCGGTATCTACCGCCGACCCCGGAAAACACCAGGATACCCTGGCGCTGGGCGCAGACCAGAAGAATTCTGTAGCCGTGTGTCGCGCTGATACCGTGTATCCCAGCCAGTATATTGGCGACCTCGCAAGCGCGGTTGCAGTGCGCACCTTTGAACAGACCACAGCAGACCTGGGCGACTTCTACCAGGTCGCAGCACAGACACTGGTTGCGGACAAACACCCGGGCTACAGCTCCGTTCGCTGGGCCGAGCACAGCGCACTGCCGGTGCTCGGGGTGCAGCACCACCTCGCGCATTTTTTCTCCTGTATGGCGGAACACGGTTATCAGGGCAGCGCCCTGGGAATCTGTTGGGACGGTACCGGTTACGGTGACGACGGGACAGTATGGGGCGGTGAGTTCCTGCACTGGGACGGCGGCGACAGCGTGCAGCGGGTCGCGACGATGCGGAGCTTCTCTCTACCTGGCGCAGAACGGGCGGTCCGAGAGCCCAGGCGTGCCGCCTTCGGCATGCTGTTCGAAATATTCGGCCGGGAGGCGCTTTATGTTCCCGCAATGCGGGAGCTATTTACCACCCGGGAAACAGATGTCCTTGTGCGCATGCTGGAAGGGGAAATCAACAGTCCCCGATGCAGTAGTGTCGGCCGCCTGTTTGACGCGGTGGCAATATTGCTGGGATTGGCCGGGGAGACGAGCTTCGAAGGGCAGGCGGCAATGGCGGTCGAATACGCTGCGCAGCGCTCCAGCACCCGCGTTTCTTATCCATTCCAGATACACAAACCGCACGAGCAGTGGGAAGTGGACTGGGCACCGCTGATGGCCGCACTGCTGGAAGCAGACAAAAACGGCGTTTCCGCCGAAGACCGGGCGGCCGCATTCCACAATACACTGGCGCGAATCATGCTGGCGGTGGCGCTTCAGATGGGACAGGAAAATATTTTCCTGTCCGGCGGCGTATTCCAGAACCGCCACTTAAGCGAGGTTGCCATTGGATTGTTGCGAGAGCATGGCTTCAGGGTCCATTGCCACAGTCAGGTACCGCCAAATGACGGCGGAATCGCACTGGGGCAGCTGTACTACCTGCGCTGTATGGCTGCCTGCGGCCGCCCGGTTGGCGAGGGCAGTCTCCAATGTGTCTAGGTATTCCGGGTCGCATCGAGGCCATCCTCGACGGTTCGCCGCTGGAGCGTAGTGGCCGGGTGAGTTTTGGCGGTATCACCAGGGAGATCAATCTTGCCTATGTACCGGAGGCCGCAGTGGGCGACTATGTCATCGTGCATGTGGGATTCGCAATCAGCCGGGTTCGGGAAGACGAGGCGCAACAGATTTTCCGGTACCTGGAGGAAATAGGGGAGCTGGACCAACTGTGAAATATCTGGACGAATACCGGCAGCGCAGCAGCATCCACAAGCTGGCAGCGCAGGTCAACGACACCGTCACCAGGCCTTGGACCATTATGGAAGTCTGCGGTGGCCAGACCCATGCCATCGTCAAATACGGGCTTCAGCAGCTGTTGCCGGCACAGCTGCAACTGGTACACGGCCCAGGTTGCCCGGTATGCGTAACCTCCCTGGAAATTATCGACAAGGCCATCGCGATCGCCGCCAGGCCCGAGGTTGTTTTCTGCTCCTTCGGCGATATGTTGCGGGTACCGGGAAGCAACGGCGACCTGCAGTCCGCGAAGGCGGCAGGTGCGGATGTGCGGGCGGTGTACTCCCCCCTGCATGCGGTGCGCCTGGCCGAGGAGAACCCGGACAGGGAGGTGGTTTTCTTCGCAATCGGTTTCGAGACCACGGCACCGGCCAACGCCATGGCAGCGTTTCTGGCCAGACGCAAAAGGCTGCGCAATTTTTCCCTGCTGGTTTCCCATTTCCTGGTGCCGCCGGCCATCGAGTCCATCGGTTCCGCGGCAGACTCCCGCGTACAGGGCTTCCTCGCGGCAGGGCATGTATGCGCAGTAATGGGCTATGAGGAGTACCTGCCACTGGCCAGCAAATTCCGCTTTCCCATCGTGGTGACCGGTTTCGAGCCACTGGATATTCTGGAGGGGATACTGATGTGTGTGCGGCAACTGGAGCAGGGTAAACACGAAGTACAAAATCAGTACGCCCGCGCAGTGGTGCGCAGCGGCAATATGCCAGCGAGATCCATGTTGGAACAGGTGTTCGAGGTGGCAACGCAGGACTGGCGCGGCGTGGGAAGCATTGGCAACAGTGGCCTGCAATTGCGCAGCGAATTTGCAGAATTTGATGCGCTGAAAAAATTCCGACCCGTGATTGCGGTTCCCGAAACAGACAGCGGCTGTATCAGCGGGCAGATCATGCTGGGTCACAACAAACCCAGCGACTGTCCACACTTCGGCCGCGAATGCCGCCCGGAACATCCGCTGGGGGCGCCTATGGTGTCGACCGAAGGCGCCTGTGCCGCCTACCACCGCTACAGCAGACAGGTCAGCACCAATGAACATTGACTGCCCAATACCGCTTGCAACCGAAGAACTGGTCCGCCTGGGCCACGGCAGCGGCGGTGAGATGACGCAGAAGCTGTTGCGGGAACACGTATTCCCACACCTGGACAACGAGTGGATTCGCCAGGGGCACGACAGCGCGACACTTCCCCTGGGTAGTGAACGGGTGGTATTCACCACCGATTCATTTGTGGTGTCGCCGCTGTTTTTCCCCGGCGGTGATATCGGCAAACTGGCGGTCTGTGGCACCGTGAACGATCTTGCCATGAGCGGCGCGATGCCGCTGTACCTGAGCTGCAGCCTGATACTGGAAGAGGGACTGCCGGTAAAAACCCTCGGCAGGGTCATGCAGTCCATGGCCGAGACCGCCGCGGAGGCCGGGGTTAAACTGGTCACCGGTGATACCAAGGTGGTGGAGCGGGGGAGGGGCGACGGCCTGTATATCAATACTGCCGGTATCGGCGCGCTGTCGCATTCCCTGCCGGTCGGGCCACAACAGATCCAGGCCGGCGACCTGATACTGCTGTCCGGAGATATCGGTCGCCACGGCATGGCGATCATGGCCCGGCGCGAGGGACTGGAATTCGATAGCCCGCTGCACAGCGACTGCGCGCTGCTGCACGGCGCCATCGGCGCATTACTGGATGCCGGGATTGCGGTGCACTGCCTGCGGGATCTCACCCGAGGAGGCCTGGCAACGGCCTTGGCGGAACTGGCAGAAGGTGCCGGCAAGGATTTTCTGGTACAGGAACCGGAAATCCCGGTGAGCGGGCCGGTGCAGGGCGCCTGCGAATTGCTCGGCCTGGACCCGCTATACGTGGCCAACGAGGGGCGCTTTATCGCCTTTGTGCCCGCACACCAGGCCCAGCATGCACTTGCGGTCATGGCCGCAATCCGTGTCTCCAGTGACAGCAAGGTTATCGGGGTAGTGGGCGATACGCCGCCGGGATCAGAGCCCGGATCACAGACTGGAGTGCGCGGACGGGCGGTGCTGAAGAACACCCTGGGCTGCGAACGCCTGCTCGATCGCCTGCCCGGGGAACAGTTGCCGAGAATCTGCTAATCGGCCGATACAGGCTGCCGAGCGCAATCGCTACATATTTCTGAAAAGCTGCTCTGCGTCTTCTTTGCGGCACAACTCGGTACCCTCGGTCATCACCGCGGCTGCCCCCGCGGCAACCCCGAATCTGACCGCGTCCGGCAATGCTTCGCCCCGGGCAAGGGCGGCCACCAGCCCGCCCACGACCGCATCGCCGGCACCAACCTTGCTGCGCAAGCGCACCGACGGGGCAGGTATCCGCTGCAGGGTGTCGCAGGTCGCGAGCAGTACACCGGCGCGCCCCAGGGACAGAATGACGACTTCCGCGCCGCCGCGATCAATGATCTCCCGGGCCGCCTGCTCGATGGCGCTGTCATCGCACAGCTCCCGGCCCACCAGTTCTTCCATCTCGCGTACATTGGGTTTGATCAGATAGACCCCGAAATCCAGTGCGTGGCGCAGCGCCGCCTGTTTCGTGTCCACCACGATCCGCACCCCCTCGGGTACCGCGTGCAGCAGGTCTCCATACCATTCCGGTGGTATACCCGCGGGCAAGCTGCCACTGAAAATGACGTAGCCGGCGGAAGAGGGGATCTGTCGCACCTGCTGTATCCACTGCTGACGCTCGATCTCCTGGAGCAGGGGGCCCGGCATCCCAAAACGGAACAGGTTGCCACTGGCAGTCTCGCGAACGATCAGGTTCTCCCGCACAGGTTCCTCGATCGCGATCGGCTGGTGCCGGACGCGCTCATTATCGAGGAACTGTGAGCCGGCGACCATTTTCGCCGCCACAACTCCAGTAGGCGCAAACATCCCCTCCCAGGCGACTGATGACCCGGGCAACGTTGATACCTCCTCCACCCGGATAGTCGTGGACGTCGCTGCAGGAAAGCTTGCAATCGGGGAGGATCTGCTCGACGGATACGGTCCTGTCGATGCATGGATTGAGCGTAACCGTCACGATGTTCATGCGGTCTATTCCTCGCGATGCTCGCGGCCAATCTGGAATCTATCGCCGCTACAGCATCCTCGTAATCATATCGACACAGCGTTGCGCAAAGGCCCACTCGTTGTCATACCAGGCGAGCACCTTGAGGAACCTGTCACCCACCATATAGGTATCTTTGGTGGTGACGATGGCGCTGTAGGGTTTACCGACAATGTCGCTGGACACCAGTTCACGATCATCCACCGCGAGGATGCCCTTCAGGGGGCCTCCGGCCCAGTGCCGGAAGGCATTGTTGACCTCATCGACGTTGGTGCCTTTCTGCAAGGTACAGGTGAAGTCCAACAGGGAACCACATTTGATCGGCGCACGCACCGCGCAGCCGTGCAGTTTACCCGCCAGCGCGGGGAGAACCAGTCCGATGGTGGTTGCCGCGCCGGTGGAAGTGGGCACAAGATTTTCCGCCGCCGCACGACCGCGCCGGCGCTTGCTGTTCCACCCATCAACGAGATTCTGTGAGGAGGTATACGCATGGATGGTGTTGATCATTCCATGCTCGATGCCGAATTCGTCGTTCAGTACCTTCGCCACGGGCGCAAGACAATTCGTGGTACAGCTGGCCATCGAAATGATATTGTGGCGGTGCCGGTCATAGCGCTGGTCGTTGATACCGACAACGAAATGGCCATCGAGCATGCTTTTCCCCGGGGCAGAGATCAGCACCTTTTTGGCGCCTGCGACAATATGTTTCGCGGCGCCGGGCCTGGTGCGAAACTGTCCCGTAGACTCGAGCACCACATCTACGCCTTTCTCACCCCAGGGAATCCTGGCGGGGTCACTTTCCGCGCTGACGGAAATGGATTGGCCATCAACCATCAACACATCATCTTCACCGTGCACCTTCAGGTCTCGGGTGTGATAGGTGGTATCGAACTCCAGCAGGTAGGCGAGGTCCTCTGCACTGGCGAGATCGTTTATATGCACCACTTCCAGACCGCCGTGATGCGATTCAAATGCAATACGCAGTACCTGTCCGCCAATCCGACCAAGTCCATTTATGCCGATTTTCATGGTTTACATCCTGGCGTCCGTTTGCTTTAACGGCAGTGAAAAAGTACAAACAAAAATTGTAGTTACGCCCTGTTGGTGCGGCAAGATTGCAGCCTTTTCAGAACCAGAAACGTATGCCCGCGACTATATAGGTGAATTCGGTGTCTTCCCCGTCTGCCTCGATCAGCTCCGCCGTGTCTCCGTGCTTACGCTCCCAGGACACACCGATGTAAGGCGCGAATTTCCGGGTAATCATGTAACGCAGGCGCAACCCAAGCTCAATACCGGTAAAACCCTCACCGAGGTTGTAGCGGGGGACATCCGAAAATGAAAATTCGGTTTCCAGGCGCGGTTCCAGCTCCAGCCGCTGGCTGAAATGAAAACCCCGTTCGATTTCCAGTCTCCAGGAACCGTCGCCATCTTCACTGACATATCCGGTGAGATCGGTTTCGAACCCGTAGGGCAATATTCCCTGGAATCCGCCAGCGAAAAAGGAGCGACTCTGGTTGGGGTTGGAGTCGTGTCGCATGCCCAGTTGCAGGTCCCAGAATGCGCGCACCGTGTGGTTCCAGAATACCTCGAGCGAGGCCGACTCGGTCTTGCCGCCGGCTTTCCGCTCGCCCTCGGACTCCAGGTACAGTTGGTTGTAGTCGCCGCCATACCAGGCGTCCACTTCCCAAACCTGCTTGTCGAGATCGCCGTCCTGCTGATATTCGAGCCGCTTACCCAGCACCTGGAAGAACTTCTGGTTATCGTGGATGGGAATAACACCGAAATTGCCCTGTGGTCTACCCGCGGCGTCAACGGCATATTTCCGGATCTGTTTACCGGGCTCGGGAGGGAGAGGAGGGCTGCGATAATCTGCCGGCTTCGGCTCGGTGCCGTCTTGCGATGCCTGTATCGTTACTTCTCCGGGCGGTCCTTGCCCCGCATCCACATAGGGCGATAACAGGGAGCTAACGAGCAGAAGATTGGTGTATTTCATAAGCTGATTCAGGCGACGCGAACCACCTGGAACATCCCCGCTTCCATGTGGTAAAGGAGGTGACAGTGAAACGCCCAATCCCCTTTCTCGATCGGCGTGATCAGTACCGACAGGGCCTCGCCGGGCTTGATCAGGATGGTGTGTTTGTAGGGAATCTTGTCGTTGCTGGCACCATTTTCCAGTTGCATCCACATACCGTGTAAATGCATCGGGTGTTCCATCATGGTGTGGTTGACCAGAAACAGCCGCAGTCGCTCGTTGTGCCTGAACAGGTAAGGGCCGGGTTGCTGGGTGAATTTTTTCCCATCCAGGGAGAAGATAAAGCGCTCCATATTGGCGGTGATATTGATGCACATTTCCCGATCTACCGTGGCCTTGTAGGGTTGCGGCTCTGCCGAAACCAGGTCCTTGTAGGTAAGCACCTTCCATCCGTCATGGCCAAGGCCGACCCCTGCCTCCGCGAGCCGGTTCTGGGGATTCATCACCGCCATAGCGACGTTCGGATTGTCCTTGTCCGGTATGAAGGGCGTCGGGCCATTGGGTCCGGGAACGGCGTCGTTCTGCATTCGCATGCGTTTGCGGTGCAGTTTTTTCTTCATCGCGTCGTTCATGCCACCGAAGTACTTGCCCTTCATCATGCCCATACCGATATCTTCAAGCCTGCGGTCCGGAGTGGGGCGCGGTGACGGCACCGCCGCCTGCATACCAATTTCCGGTGCGAGGGTCCCACGTGCGTAGCCACTGCGGTCGAGGGACTCTGCATACACCGTATAGGCGCGCTGCTCGCGAGGCCTGATCAGAACGTCGTAGGTTTCCGCAACACCGATGCGGAATTCATGGCAGCGCACCGGTTGAACCGCCTTGCCATCGGCCATCACCACTTCCATATCCAGCCCGGGAATACGCACATCGAAATTACTCATGGAAGACGCATTGATAATCCGCAGGCGCACGGTTTCGCCGGGCAGAAAACGGCCACTCCAGTTCATATCCGGCGAATGGCCGTTCATCAGGTAGGTGTAGATATAGCCCGTGACGTTGGAGAGGTCCCGCGGGCTCATATTCATCCTGCGGAACGGCAGCAATTCCGCATTGGCCTCGGCAAAGCCCTTGTTTCGAATGTCCTTCAGGTAATTAAACACCGTGCGCTGGTAATAGATGTAATACTCCGGTGCCAGGTTGATGTTGCGAAAAAGCGTTTCCGGATCGGTAAAAGCCCAGTCCGACAGCACGATGACGTGATCTCGTTCGCAGTGGAATGGCTCGCCGTCCTTTGGATCGATCACCAGTGGCCCATAAGAGCCGGTCTGCTCCTGGAAGCGCGAGTGACTGTGATACCAGTAGGTGCCAGCCTGCACCACCTTGAACCGGTAGCGATAGGTTTCCCCGGGCTGGATGCCGTTAAAATTCACCCCGGGCACGCCATCCATACGGAATGGCACCAGGATCCCGTGCCAATGGATAGAGGCGTGCTTGGTGTCTTCAAGGTAGTTGGTGACATCCATGGTCACCGTATCGCCTTCGCGCCAGCGGATTAACGGCCCCGGCACCGTGCCATTGATCGCGGTGGAGGTAGCGGTACGCCCGTCAATGGATAACGGGGCATAGCGGAAGGCCAGGTCGAAATAACTCTGCGGCGTGTAGTCACCAATACCCTGATGCAGATTTCTGGGTGAAGTCAGCGCCCAGGATGCAAGCGGAAATGCGACGTTTATCCCACTGGTGAACATACCCGCGCCAAGCATGCGCATAAATCGGCGCCTGCTACCAAATAGCGGCGCATGCATGCTCTCTTTCCGCTTGTCCATGGCCGACGTATCCCGATATCAGAAGCAATTTTTTGTGGATGATGCCTGCCAATGTAGTCCATGGGCCGGAATGACAGCACTTTGAGGCCTGCCCCTTCTAAATTTTTACCGTCATTCCAGGGACATTCCGTCCAAATATTTGGTGGTCAATTCGTTTTTGGCTAGCGATCTGTCGGCTGTTCAGCGTTCTCCACAAACCGCCAGACAAAAGATAAATGGGCGACTAAATTGCCCTAACGTTCTAATTTGAAATCTCAAACTGGTTACTTTTACTACAATTTTGATGGGTCTGATGACGCTTTTCATTTCTCAGGTATACAAGGAGTTCTTACCTATCATGAAAAGACTACTTAAATTTTCACCTATCATAGCTCCGTTGGCGCTTGCATTTTCCAGCACAGCATCTGCGGGCGTTCTCGGTCTGACTGGTCCCCAAGACTTTATTGTCCGTGTCGGCGGTTCATATATGTCGCCAAGGCAAGACCAGGTGAGTTTCGTCGACGAAACATTCCAGTACTTTGATGCCTTCCGCACCACAGTTGACCCGGATGCCGAGTGGGGTTGGTACATAAACGCGGAGTGGAAGCCTATAGAGCATTGGGGCATCGAGCTCAGCTATACCGACGGCGACAAACATGCCAGCGGTAGCGCAGATGGATACTTTTCTCTCTTTTTCGACGGTGTCGAATTTGGTGATGTTGCCAGTTTTGATGCCGACATCAGTACGGCCAGCTTGAAATTCTACCCGTTGGATGAGAGCTGCATGGTACAGCCCTATATCGGTGGTGGTATTAGCTATACCGATTTCAGTGAAGACGGCTTTAGGCGTTCACTGCGAGACGAACTTGCCGAAGTTGGTCTGCAGGGGAATTTCGATATGGGATACTCCTGGGGTTATACGTGGCAGGCCGGTATTGACTTCAATTTCGGTCGTGACAGTTCCTGGCTGGTAAATGTCGCTGCAGTTTACGCGCGATCCGTAACAGATATGCGGCTGCAGCTACTTGATGATGTCCCACCGCCCGCGGATGTAGAGCCATTCTTCGAATCCTATTCCGGGGATTACATCTATGACCCGTGGATGTTCAACCTTTCTGTAGGCTACAAGTTTTCTTTCTAAACCTCCGAATTCGGCAGATTCAATTGGGCGCAACTGCGCCCATTTTTTTGGGCTAGCCTGACGCAGGATTGAGCTCAGAAATTCCGTTTTCTCACGTCAAAACCGATACAGTAGCGTTAATTCGGTAAAATTCAGATCCTCTGAAGGTCCAGTTTCGCGCAGGAACTTCTCTGGCTTACCAAATGTATGTATGGCGGTAAATACCAGACCGCGACAGAAAGTATATGAGGCGGTTAGCGACAACGCAGTGGCTGCGAAGTGAGCATTGCTATCTCCCGGCGCCCGAACTATCCGGCCACCGGGGCTATAGAGCCCATCTTCAGTTTCCAAGCGCCAGAAAAAATTCAAGTCCGTGGTGATTGAGAGTGCCGCTGATGGCTGCAAGTAGAGAAACGTGTGGAAGTTGTAAAAGTTTCTGGGACCGAAGACTGCGGCCTCGGAAAAATAGTTCCCGCGGGGATATAATGGATTGAATGTACCCAGATCGCTATCGTCCGGATCGTCGTCACCGCTGGCGATATTGATACTGATCTTCACCCTAGGCTGCCAGAGGGTATCCCCCCATTGATAACTCGACTCCGTCGCCAGGGTCCAGGCGCTGATCTCGCCGCGCCCGAAGCGGCCAGACTGATATAGCACCTCCCAGTTCCAGGACCAGTTACCCGTTTTGCCCCAGTAGCGAGCACCGAAAGATTGCCGGTCTTCATGAGCGGAGCCCTGCACATAGGTCGAATCTTCGTTCTCGTAGCCCAGGTAGTAAAGATCGAGATTGCCGGGAAGTTTTCCAGAAGAGCGCAATGGCTTTTCGAGTACGCTGTAAATACCCCATAGTGCCTGAGTGTTATTGGTCTTGTCGTCGAATACCCCGCGCCGGTCGAGCCGCGGTCGAGCGGTGATGACATCGACCCGCCAACGTTCGCTGGTGACAAAGCCGCGCCCCCCATCGAAGGTGCGCCGGACATTGGGTCCCTCGCGGACGTCCACAAGGCGCCCTGAACCGAGCACTATTTCCTGGCGCCCGAGGCGCAATGTTGCTTCCCGTCCGTCCGATTCGCCCGCGCTCAGGTCGACGAAGGCGTTCTGCCACTCAAGCTTGTCTTCATCCACAGGGCTTGGGCCTTCTGCGCGCCCGGCCTCTAGCGCACTGGTAAGTTGGCCGAAAATACGCAGATGGCGACTCCAGTGAAAGTCACCGAGCACGGAGTACCGCTGTAGCCACACACCGTGCTCGTCTTGCGGATCCTGGCCATAGGTCGGGTTATTGGTATATTCGTAGCGCTGCCTCACCTCGCCGCCGATGGTGAGGTAGGCGGCGGCGCTATTGTTCAGTGGGAGGTACTTCCAGCAATACGGCCAGCAGTGAGGGCGCGGAGCAGTGCGGAGGTATGAATAATCTTCGTCGAAGCGCAGCTTCTTGATGGGGGGGGGCTCCATCTTGTGCAACCCCCGTCATACTGAACAGGATAGCGACAGCTGCTATCACAAACGTTTCCCAAAGCATGGCATCGGGTGATATCAAAAAGCAGTGACACGGTGGCGGGGAAGGCGTGGTCTTCGCTGGTCGCTTGCAGTTTACACAAGCCGTTGGACTGCGGATCGTCACCGCCACCGAAAGGGAATCTGTTTCGGCCGATGAGCCAGTCAGCTCTTGTTTGATCGCGCTGGTTGTCATTGCGAACCGTTATCAATGTTTCACCTATTGGGTCGGGCTACTGTATAGAGCCCCGCCCGGGCATACTTTTGTCTGGGGTAGCCTGTCCTGGCTCGGGAGAGAGTAGATGTGTCACCAATGGTTGTTTACCGCCGCGATGGAATTTGACCACGCGCTGTTGAATCTCACGGTCCTGTACTGATACACGCTGGTGGTGTCGCAGATGGGATAACCAGGAGTCTTCTATAAAATATTCGATCATGCGACCCGGTTCCGCCACATCCTCGAAAAGCCCCCAGGCAAATGCGCCATGTCGCTCGCGCGAGGCCTTGAGGCTGTTCATGGCGGCAAGGAAGTCCGCGGTATCTGCAATATCAATACGGTATTCTACCGTGACCATGACCGGGCCCCGGTCGAGGCTGATATCACTGGCAACCAGTGGTTGGGGCCAGTATCCACTGGGAGTGTGATCAAGACCTTTTCCCTGTAACAGCTTAAAACGCCAGCTGAGAACAGCAGCCAGAAGGGCGCCGGTGGCGGCAACCAGCAGGGTCAGAGATATCCCAATATAGTTGGCAACCTGCCCCCAGAGGATGCTGCCGAATGTCATGGCACCAAAGAAAATGATGATAAAAATGGAAAGGCCGCGGGCCCGTACCCAGTCGGGTAGGGCTAGCTGTGCGGCTATGTTTAGTCGGGATAACACCGTAATCCAGCAAAATCCCGCCGTAAGGCAGGCGATAATAGCTACATCTGTGCGTTTGACCAGCGCCAGAGCGGCGAGAACCAGTGCGCTTCCGAGGGTCCCGATAAATACCAATCGGTCGGAACTGTACTTACGTGCTAGCCGCGGTAAGAGCGCCGCTCCCAGCACGGCGCCAATACCGACGGCGGTGAGTATCGAGCCATACAGCTGCGGGCCTCCCTGTAGCTCCGTTCGGGCGACCAGTGGCAGAAGCGCCCAGAAAGCACTGACGAACGGAAAAAATGATAACGCGCGCAACAGTGCCGAATGCATAGACCCGCTAGCGCGTACGTAGCGTAAGCCGGTACGCATCGCACTCCAGAAGCGCTCCGCCGGCAGGTCGCTATTCTTCGTCGGTGGCGGCTTCCACCAGAGGAGGGCGGCAATAACTACCAGGAAACTCGCGGCGTTAATGAGATAGGGCCAGCCGATACCGATGGATGCAATGATGGCGCCGGCGAGGGCCGGCCCAATTGCACGGCTGATATTGATGCCCATACTATTCAGGGCAATGGCCGAAGCGAGGTCCGAACGGGGGACCAATTGAGGCACAATCGCTTGCCAAGCAGGGGTAACAAATGCCGCGCCCGTGCCAGACATCAATGTAAACAGTAAGAGTCCCACCGGAGTAATCCTGTCCGAAAAGACGAGACTTGCGAGAAATGCAGTGACTATTGCCAGGATCGCCATCACGATAATCAGCAATTTGCGCCGGCTCACCAGGTCAGCCAGGGCTCCGGCGGGGAGCGCGAACAGGAATACCGGTGCGCTGGTGGCAGCCTGTACCAGCGCGACCATCAGTGGTGAGGGATCAAGGGAAGTCATCAACCAGCCGGAAGCGACATCGTGCATCCATGTGCCGACATTGGATATTACTGTCGCCGTCCACAGAACTGCGAAGGCAAGATGGGAAAAGGGGCCCCACGCAGATTTGTTGACCGTCTCATTTTCTTGCTTGTTACATTTCTTCAACTTGTAGCTCTCAGAGCGTGTAACACGGGCAGCGGTGCGAGCGGGTCACAGCGCATCTGAGCTAGGTGATCGGAAACTGGCGGAATCCTTTTACCTCAGTAAGCCCTCCACGAAAGAGGGCACATTTCACACACGTTACTGCTGTTGCGACGCGTAACTCTGCATCAGATTGGCGTAGTGGGGTAAATGGTTGGCTAAAATTCCGCCAAATCCCTCTATGTCATTTCGCCAGTCGCGGTGCAGTTCACCCGCAACGGCGAACCAGTTTACTAGTTGCGCACCGGCTGCTTGCATTCGGCTCCACGCTCCTTCACGAGTAACCGGGTTGAAAGTCCCGGAGGCATCAGTGACAACAAAAACATCGAAGCCTTCTTCGATTGCCGACAAAGCTGGGAACGCAACGCAAACTTCAGTGACTACCCCCGCGATAAGCAGTTGCTTCTTCCCGGTCGCTTTCACAGCATTCACGAAATCTTCGTTATCCCACGCATTTATCTGACCAGGGCGAGCGAAGTATGGCGCATCGGGAAACGCCTCCTTAATTTCGGGCACCATCGGACCATTCGGTCCATCCTCAAAGCTGGTAGTCAGGATAGTGGGTATGTTGAAGAACTTCGCGATATCCGCCAGCGCCAGAACATTGTTCTTGAAGTCGTCGGGGGAAAAATCGCGAACGAGGGAAAGCAACCCTGCCTGATGATCAACCATCAAAAGGGCTACATCGTCCTTGTCCAATCGCTTGTACTCAAAACCCATGATTACTCACCTCTGTCGTTGAATGTGGGGACATATTTTCCCCGGATACCACCAGTCTAGAAGCCGCATTTAGCAACTACATAACCGAAACCGACCTAAGGACTGCTTGTGTAATTTACTGGCGACCAGTTGGGGATAGCTTGCAGGGTCGGTTTACGATATTGCGGATAGGCAGCGGACGCGTGCTCGATTTCGCCGTTGACTACGGTGAGATCGGCGCTGGTACCTAGTAGCTCCTGCTCTTTTACCTTCAGGATGTCACGGTCCAGGATAGCGAAGTCCGCCACCATACCGGGTGCTATGTCGCCCTTGCTACGCTCCTCACCAGAGAACCAGGCAGAACCCATGGTGAACAGCTTCAGTGCTGTAAGCCGATCGAGGCGGTTATCGGCATCATACAGTTTGGTACCGCCCACTGTCCGCCCAGATACAACCCAGTAATAGGTGGCCCAGGGATTGAAGCTGGACACACGGGTTCCGTCCGTTCCCAGGCCCACGGGGATACCCAATTCGAGCATCTTGCGTATCGGTGGCGCGCGGCGCGCGGCATCTTCGCCATAACGTTCAATAAAGTATTCACCGGCAAAAGCCATGCGTCCCTGTACCGCGATACCGCCGCCCAGCGCCTTGATCCGCTTCAGGTTTTTATCGGACACCGTTTCTGCGTGGTCGAACGACCAGCGCACCTTGCCAAGAGGCTGGGTCTTGTTGACCCGCTCCAGCACATCCAGCATGCGTCCGATGGATTCATCATAGGTTGCGTGAATACGAAAGGGCCAGCCATTTTCAATATGCAGGCGGACCACCACTTCCAGCTCCGTTTCCGCTTGCGCCTTGAGGTCCGGGCGGCTGGACGTGAAATTTTCATAGTCGGACGCAGACCACACTAGTAGCTCCCCGCCGCCCTCTATTACATAACCGTTGTCGTGGTCGCTGTGGAAGTTCTGGTCATGGTGATAGTCGGCCATCCACGCCTCAAACTGCCTGCGCTCCTCACCCGGCTTCTGTGGAAAAAGGAAAGCCGATATGCGTATCGGCAGTTCGCCGTCCTTCGCCAGCTTTGTTGAGGCCGCATAGTCCCTGGGGAACTGGTGACCACCGCCGCCGGCATCCACCGCACTGGTTTCGCCAAGGCTCAGCAAGTGCCGGTAGAACTGAATGGAGGAGTTGTACTGTTGCTTCGCATCAAGCGGCGGCAGGGCGCCGATGGTGCGATACAGAATCATCGGGTTTGGATCCGCGATCAGGCGCCCGGTAGGATTACCATCCGCATCGCGCTCGTAACGACTGCCCTCTGGCGCCACACTGTTGCGGTCTATCCCCAGCGCCCTCATGCCGGCATTATTGAGTAGACCACCCGAGTAGAGGAAGAGTATGAATACCGGCGTATCCGGTGCCGCCGTGTTGAGCTCGTCAACACTGGGCATGCGCTTCTCTTTGAATTGATAGGGTGACCAGCCGCCAATCACTCGCACCCACTGGTCCTCGGGAGTGCGCTTGGCCTGTTCGCTGACGAGGTGCAATGCCTCCTCGAGGCTGTCGATGCCCTCCCAGCGGGTTTCACTGTTGTAGAAGCGCCCGCCGCGCACCACGTGTAGATGGGAATCGTTGAGTCCCGGAATCACGCGCCGGCCTCCGGCGTCGATGACTTTGGTGTCCGGGTCTTTATCTGCCAACAGGCTCGCAGCATCCTTACTCAATGCGGTAAAGACGCCATCTTCGACGGAAAATGCGGTCAGGTTTTCGCCACCGTGGAAACTAGTGACTTTGGCATTTGTGACGATCAAGTCCGGGGCCCCCAGCGCCGGGGTGGCACAGCCTATACACCCGGCAAGAAGGAAGCAGAGGAAGGCTCTCATGCTGTTTTCCGCGTTTCAGTACCGAAAACGCCCCGGCGCGGGTCGGGGCGTCTTGGCATTTTTCTGCCCAATTTTGTGCTAAACATCTCTAACAAGAACGCACGCCGGTAATGATGGTGCACAATTTCGCCACACCGTAGGCCTCTCTACTGACACGACCGGAAGCGACGATGAAGAAATCAACGACCTGGTGATCGAGACTGGCAGACCGTTTTCCCACCTATACCGCCGAATAGACGTCATGCCAAGATTTCATTGTAGTTCGTGGGACAGGGACCAGCTGTGAGAATTCCGGTGCTAGCGTGGGAAGAGGTACTGGACACCACCCGTGCGCCTCTATTGATTGGGTGTGTAGAGGGGACCAGTTATGTCTGGTTGTAACCGCCTTCTATTCAAAAGGTCTTCGACGATAACCTATTGTTGCCACTAATTTGGAGCGAGGAGGGCATTGCCTTCTGCCATTTTTCGTCAGCTACACCGACGTCGATAGTCTGGGTCCGGCATCTCGAGAATTGCTCGGGGAATTACATAATTAAAAACAAATCGATGGATTAAAACTCAGGAATACAGCATAGAAATGACTTTCCGCTTAGGAAACAGGGGGCTTTTTCAACTTTTCGGTGCCGTCACGCTTTTGTTGTTTGTGCTGGGTTGTGAGCAGCAGATTTCTCAAAATTCGTCTTCCGATAAGTCGCGGTACGATGTCGATCGAACCGATATCAATGACTCTCTAGATTTCATGAATTATCGGGAGGTCGGCGATTTAGAATCTTTGAAAAGGCGTGGGTTTATTCGCTTTGCTACCTACACGTACTCGTTGGACGACCAGCTTCCACGAGCCTCCGTTGTCAGTCAGCGGCATCGTGATTTGGCCAGGCAATTCGCCAAAAGATTAGGATTACATCCCGTTTGGATTCAGGCAAATTCTCCGGCACACGGCATTGAACTATTGCGCAGTGGCCTGGCAGATGTTATCGCGGACAATTTTACGGATACTCCACAACGACATCATCTGATCGGCACCACACAAGCGATATTCCAAGCCTATCAAGTATTGATCACGTCTGCGGATGGTCCCGAAATCCAGAACCCAGAAGATCTTAAAAAAGCCACCATTTTAGCCATAAGTGGAACCGTTTTCTCGGATACCGCGAAAAAGCTCACTCAGATGTACCCGAATTCTGGTTTGACCATAAAAGAAATCGAAATACGAGATAACCCTGACGAACTTATGGATAGCCTGAACCGTCATCCAGGATCCATCACCATTCTTGATAGCAACACCGTGCAAGGCATCCTCGAATACCGTAATGATTTTAAGATGGGGGCTCGCGTCAGCGAGAAGGAGGGCATCGTATGGGCTGTGCGCAAGGACGCATTGCGTCTGCGTACCCGTCTGAACAACTACCTGACCCGTAGACTGGTTTCAGAGCATGAAGTACGCACATCAGACTGGAATGATATCAAGGATTCCGGAGTTATCCGCCTGCTGACCCACAATACCGCAACCAGTTACTACCTGTGGAAAGGCGTACTGATGGGTTTTGATTACGACCTGGCCAAAGCGTTTGCCGATCACCATAACCTGGAGCTACAGGTTGTCGTGGTTCCCTACGGAGAAGATCTTGTTGAATGGCTCAAGCAGGGGCGCGGAGATATTGCCGGATCTTCAACAACAATTACTCAGGCACGCAAACAGCAGGGCGCCACTTTCAGTATCCCGTACTTGAGAATATCCGGACAAGTCCTAAGTAACAGGAATCAGCGGCCAATTGAAACGCTACAAGATCTCGACGGCCGCACGCTCACCGTACGCTACAGTTCTAGCTTCTCCGATGTGATAAGGAACCTTCGCCGAAATGGGATTGACGTAAAGCAGGAAATTGCTCCAGTGTCTTTTGCACAACTTGTCAATATGCTTGCGGAAGGGGATCTGGATGCTATTGCAGGAGATTCTCACGCAGTGGAAATTGAAGCTTCGCTACGTCCGGAGCTGCAGGCCGGTGTCATGCTAACCGCGCCCAGATCACAAGCCTGGATGGTTCTACCTAAGAACACCGTATTACTAAAAAATGTAAATGTTTTTTTGAACGACTACAAGACCACCAGCGCATACCGACAGAAAGTCGATGCCTATTTCAAGCCCAGTGGCCGGTATGGAAAACGTGCGAAAGCGCGCATTGATCCGGATAGCGACCTTTCACCGTTTGATACTCTAGTACAATCATCATCACAAGTTTATGATTTCGATTGGAAACTAATAGTCGCTCAGATGTGGCAGGAGAGCAGCTTCAACCCGAGTGCCGTTTCGCCAGTGGGGGCTCAGGGTCTATTGCAGGTTATGCCTGGCACAGCGGAGGATATGGGTTTTACGCCACCACTCTTTGATCCAGATCGCGGTATCCAGGCAGGAGTGAAATATCTCAGCTGGGTGCGAGACCGGTTTGATACCACAATGCCAGTAGATGAAAGATTGTGGTTTAGCCTAGCAGCCTACAATGCCGGATATGCACATGTTCTGGATGCGAAGCGACTTTGCGAAAAGCTTGGATTAGACGCAAACATTTGGTTCAACAACGTCGAAGTAGCAATGCTTAAACTGTCGGAGCCTCGCTATTACAACACTGCCCGGTATGGATTTGTGCGCGGTGCGGAGCCAGTTCGCTACGTGAGAAACATCAGAGAACTATATAGAGCATATACCAGCCTCTCTGAGGGAAGAGTTATTCAAGAATAATTGTTGAGCCGTTAGTCAATGCATTTATATGAAAAAAGAGCGGTGCAAATACACCGCCCAAACAGGGGTACACGAGAATTCTTACGCGATTTGAGCAATGCTATTCCTGGCTGCTAGCAAGCTATCAGTTTTAGCCTCATCATTCACAGCGAGCCCCTCTGCATGTATGAACTCAACATCAGATATCCCGATAAAACCCAGGAATTGACGGATAAAGCTCGTTTGCCCATGATTTTCTCCGTAAAAGCCACCGCGCGTAATTACCACATAGGCCTTTTTTCCGGTCAAAAGACCGACTGGGCCTTCGGGTGTATATTGAAACGTTTCGCCAACACGAGCGACATGGTCGAAATACGAATGCAGGCTTGAAGGCACGCTGAAGTTGTACATTGGAACCCCAAGTACCAGCACATCTGCATTGCGGATCTCATCTATTAAAGTGTCCGAATAGTCAACGACCGCCTGCTCATCCACCGTTCTCTCCGACCATTTGGTCGAGAAGGCCTGAAATCGAGGCAGGGTTAAGTGAGGGACCGGATCAACTGCCAGGTCACGGGTAGTCACTGTCCCATTTGGATGAGCAGACAGCCATTTCTCTTTGATCTCTTCAACAAGCTGCGACGATTGTCCATCTTGCTGAAAAATACTTGTTTTGATCTGGAGTAAATTTGCCATATCGATACCTTTAATCAAGGTTGGTTTTGAGTTGGCGGAATTTAAGCACTTACGAGATGGATAGGGAATTGAATAAAATAGGGCAAAACAATCTAATTACTCGAACGGATGCGACCACACTGCTACTGCACAATGGCTACACAGCGGCTCAATAGCGCCAAAACTTAACATCTACGGCCGCTGAATTCCTGCCACAAAGATTGATTCGAATATCATCAGGTATGAAAATCGAATGACATAATCGGATTTTTCAAATATTCAGATTGAAATGAGAGGCATAGAATCTGCCCCAATGTTGCGTAGCGGGTATTTCGCTAACGCTTAAATTGGAGAGAACCATGGAATACATCCGCCTATCTGACGAACGCGGTCGCGCGAACTTCGGTTGGCTAAAAAGCCAGCACACGTTTTCATTCGGTTCGTATTTCGATTCCGAGCATATGGGCCTATCCAGCCTTCGAGTTCTCAACGACGACCGAGTGGCCCCGGGTGCTGGATTTGGCACTCATGGACACAGGGATATGGAAATAATTTCCTACGTAATAAAAGGGGAGATTGAACACAGAGATAGCATGGGAAACCACTTTGTGATCCCCGCAGGTGAAGTACAGCGCATGAGCGCAGGCACAGGCATCACTCACTCAGAGTACAACCCTTCAACGCACCAAGAATTGAGATTCTTGCAAATTTGGATACAGCCAAATAGAAAAGGTATAGCACCGAACTACGCCCAGAAAAAAATTGAACAACACGAAGCCTTGACAGCCTTAATAACCCCCAAAGGAGAGCATGGCACGCTAAGTATCAATCAAAACGCCAGCATGTATCGAATGGCACTAAATCGTGATGAAGAGCTTACATTGAGCATTGATAGAAAGAGAAAAGGGTACTTACATATTCTTTCTGGTGATGCACAAATTGAGTCAGATATAGCCGGAAACAACGGAATATCTAGCATCGAACTAAGTTCCGGGGACGGAATTGGCAGTGCTCGGCCACGGAAACTACTTATTAAATCCAGATCCGAATTTTCGGCGCTCTGGTTTGACCTTCCTGGATAACCGTATATTTTCTGCCCATCATGAAAATAGAGCGTTCAATATTTTAGGTTCATACGGACAATTTTTTTCAATTCAATATTGAATCAAATACAAATAGGATGGACCCGTCCATCAAGATGGCAGTGACAACTGTCGGATTTAACTTTTATTTGGAGAAAATCATGAATACTTATCTTGAAAGAGTGTTGCATACAAATAGCAATATAGCAGCACTTATTCTGCGGGTTCCCGTCGGGATTATACTTTCTGCCCACGGGGCACAGAAACTGTTTGGTGCATTTGGAGGCTATGGTTTAGAAGGTACCGGTCAGTGGATGGCGTCTATTGGATTGGAACCCGGATACCTTATGGCTTTGCTAGCAGGAAACGCAGAGTTTTTTGGCGGAATTGCGCTAGTGCTAGGTCTGCTGACTCGGCCGGCCGCACTTATAAGCGCGTTTACCATGCTGGTCGCTCTATTCGTGGTGCATTTGGAAAACGGTTTATTTATGAGCAATAACGGCTACGAATTTGCGCTCGCCCTATTGATGTCAACAACGGCATTGGTATTCCAGGGAGGCGGTACGTTCTCATTAGATCGCGCCTTCACGAAGAAGGACAACTTTACTTCCATGCTATCGAATGACATTAGAGAAGCCTAGATTGGTTAGGTAGTATCCAATGTTTTTTTGCACAATGGCCCGCTTAACAGCGGGCCATTTTTTTTAAATCCAAATTTCCATAGAACACAGAACATCAATCCATCTGAGAAATAGCAAAGCGTGTATTCTTTACACGTTTACTGAACATCCATTTTTTCTCACCAATACCTTGATTCTAGAACGTCGAACAATTTCACAAATTTTTGCTGATTTTTCATGGGTCAATCCTGGATTAGCATTCCCCCTAAATCAGCAGATGGTAAGAAGCTCTGCAAAAGTCGAAATAAAACTGATTCAATTCAGGAGGACGTTTCCGGTGTATCAAACAGATATTCCTAAGTGTTTTGTAGATTTAAGGCATTTTTGTAAGAATTTATTCAAGCGTAAAGCTCTTCTCTAGGTTGGCGTAACAGCAGCAACAAGTATTTCAATAGCGCTACCTGTCTGGGTAGCAATTGCTGGATGGTTATCGTATTGCTCACGCGGCAGCTCAATAAGAGACGGGGTCTATAATCATGCCTGTCTAGTGACAGGGCTTGGAATCGGAATAGCGGCGCAATCTGTAGTAGGGCAGTGGGATCCCACATATGAATTGTGGCCTTTACTTAGTTCTGTAATCTTGGCTGTCAGCGGTGCCTGGTTAATGAATATTGCTACCGGTGTACGGAATTTGCTCAGCTACTTGATTGGCATATCAGTTGTTGCCATTGCAGGTTTGGATATATCAATCGGTAGTTATCTGTATCTGACGGTCGCTACGACCCTAGGTGCCGCTATCGCTTTATCCACGGGTGTTCTTTATCAAACATTTTGGGATGGAGATTAAAAGATGAATGCAATACACACGCTAATTGAATCGCTAAACAGCCACTTAACTGATGTTGTGCGATCCACAATAACGGATATTGGCCTGATGCGCGCCCACGAAACAATGAGGAACCTTGACCAGGAGTACGCCAGAGAAAATCCGGGAGGTACTGAAAATGTTTAGGCGCTTGGCATTCGTAGTCACGGTCTCATTTATTACTGCAATAGCCTTTACCGGACCAGTAGTATCTGACGAGGGCCTTCCGTTAGACATCAGTACAAGCCAAATGTAAAAGATGGGTTGCATCGCGAGTACCTCGATGCCGGGGTATTGATGCCGGGGTTAAAAAGTCCTTGGGGCACAAAAGCCATATGCAGGACAGCGTACATTGCAGGATTGAGCCACCGTTCCATATATTAGTGCGCATAATATAGATTATGTTAAATACTGCGCCTGTTTCCAAAAAGTCAATACCCGCCAGCGCCACACACGCCCCAAACCCCGCAATTGCACACTAAATCGCCGTTATCGATAAAAAAATACCATGAATAAATTTTGCCGATTTGGCGCGTGTTTCGTCTTTTGTGACATAGTACCCGGCGCTTTTGTGAACCAATAAGAAGGAAAAGAAGCGCATGGAACCCATCACCAATAATCACCCGGACTTTGGTCATTTCTATCTGCCGCTCGATGCCGCGACCGTTGCGGATATCTGCCGGGTCAGCCTGCGCACGGCGCAGCGCTGGTGGAACGGCGACAGCCGCCCGCCCTATTCGGCAATTCAACTGGTGCGACTGGTACACGGTGGCCGGGTGATGCCCGGGGGCTGGCCGGAGCACTGGCGGTTTGCCCTGGGGACGCTACAGACGGGCAGCGACTGCGACGCAATACGGCAACAGGATATTGCCGCGTATCACTGGGTTAAAAACAGCTGGTATGAGGCGCTGGCGCTGATTACACGCACCGAGCAGCAGATCAATGCACTGCTGCCGCTGCTGCGGGAATCAGACCGGGAGAAATTACAGGATCACCGCCTCGCCCTGGGGGAACTGCGCAGCCGCGACCATATAGCGCGGGAATGGCGATTGCGGCAGCGAGAAAAGCACCGCGCCAGCGGCTGCTAATTCTGAATGGCACGGACAAGCCTTGCGGTCTCTTCGTGCTTCAATTCGACTGCCAGCAATCGGCGGTCGAATTTCCACAGGCACACCACCAGCGCGACGGTGGCGATATCTCCGGTGGCCTGCAATGCCTGCAAAAATTCCATTACCGTTTGAGCCTCTGAAATTTATCAATGCCGAGCAGGGTTGCGGTGATGGTCACCAGCAGGCCCAAATACCACTCCGGCTGTGCCATGAGCAGCTGAAACCCGGCCCCGGCGCTTTCACGCATAAACGGCAGGTAACAGGCGATTGCCGGATAGAACCAGAACAGCACCAATATACGCCCGGTCCAGCCGGTAGCGCCCGCTTTTTGCAGTTCGATTTTTGCCTCGGTTTTTGCCCTGCCGAGCTGCTGGCGATTGTTAAAAAAACTGGTACCCCAGCCGAGAATGGTTGTCAGCAGGGTAACGACTGCGGCACTCACTGCTGGCCCCGCTTGTTCATGTGCTTCACGATCAATGCGACGGTGATGCCCGCCGCGACGGTGATTGCATACTGTTTCACATCGCCCCCCATCCGCTGTAGTTGCTGCCGGTATACGGCTGAATATCGTCTACCGGCGTTGGTTGAAACAGCTCTTTTTCCGCTGCCATCTGTTCCGGGTGCGTTTTCTCATACAGCCACACGCCGAGCGAGAAATCATCTTCACCCGTGACGGTGGACCCCACCGCGTTTACACCCTTGTAGGCAATATTCTGGTCACTGGTCGGGTTCAGCGCCTGCCCGATTGCGCCGCGCTTGGCATACAGGAACAGGCCCCCGCCAATCGCCGCGGCGGTCAGCACCATTAGGCCATCAACTTTTACTTTTACGCCCATGATACGCCCTCGCGAATAAAGTCCAGTGTGTAGGGCTGCTCGCCGTTTTCGTGCAGGGTCATTGCCTCGAATAACTGCGGGTACAGATCCCGGGTGACGGTTTGCATCGGCAGAATGCCCGAGCGGTTCGACACATGGTCGATGTACGCGCGCAGGTCGTTTTCACTCTTTGGCGCCCAGGCGCCGAGAATGCCCGCGAGCGTATCCACGCCCCGGCTTCGATAGGCACCGCCGACGATGCGCGTCGCAGCGCGGAACCCGTAGCGGGCATCGATAAACTGCGCAAAGCGCGGGTCGGTCTGGCTCGCATCCAGCCCTAGCCAATCGTCGCCCTTTTCGATATTCAGCGGGTTATTGTTGCGAATCCCACGCTTGGTGGAATTGGCCCCCGGTTCAGTGGTCAGCGCTTCGGTTACGTTTTCCAATCCCATCACCTCTAAAATACTTATATTTTTTTCTGGCTCTTTATTCTGCGGCGAATCGGTCACCACCACTTGCCGCCCCGCCCTCGCACTCAAAAACACGGCGCCAGCAGTCAGCGCCGCCAGCGCCAAACCGCCCGCGCCACGCATCACGCTACCGCCGCCGGCAAAATGCTAATCTCAAAAACGCTTCCGTCTACCACTGTCAAATCCGGCACCGACATACCCCGACGCGCAAAGGTTTGCGTGCCGGAATTAACGGCAATTTCTGCACGCCCGTTGTCATACTTGTACCCTGTCAAATAATCCAAGTAATCGGTACCTCCGCCGACACTGGAAACAACAAACGGCAGCCAATCAAAAGAAACTACGGTTGCGCCGTAACGGTCGAAACTTGCCACCCGGTCAAATAGTTTCTGTGTGACTCGCCGCGACGCGTCACCAACCGGCTGCGAATAAAGCTCCCCATAGGTTGTAATATCCCGCGTCTCTTGTATGCCCGTCCAGCGGATACCGTGCAATGTATCCGGTGTTATTGCTTCATAGTACGACGCGCCAGACACCCCACTTCCATAGGAAAAATCTAAAGACTCGTCACGAACAATACCGTTCGCCGTAATCCGATACCCGGCAAAATTTTTCACCGAGTTGAAATTGCTATATAGCCGATCCTCTGCACCCAACAACATAATCGAATCCGTCGCGTGCGAAATTGCAATTTCCTCTCGCACATCCTGCCCGAAAAAATCGAATGATAAGATTTTTGTTCCGTCACCATGCAGGCAGTAAATCCGATCACCCCAAATATGCAGCCCGCGCCTTGTTGTTGTTATATAACCTCCGAGCGTCCCCGCCGGAGCAATCGGCACTAAATCCGCGCCCGGATAATCTGCCTTATATATAGCCCCGGCTATGTGCCGCATAAATACGCGGAAACCGTCTGTAATTGCGAGACTGTTCATATTGCTTGAACTAAACCCGGCGCTTGCTGGATAGGTAAAATCAACCCCAGATACAGTATCCAAACCCAGTTCTACGATTGCGCCGGTGCTGATTACCGCGTAAAACTTACCATCCTTATAGGTCGCCCCGTAGCACGAATCCATCCCAGATGCTACAACCTCATTACCTCCCACCATCACCTCTGTGGCCAACGATACCGCGCCCACCTCACGAGTAATATCGGCTGGCAACGCATCAGCAACCCCGCCCGACTGAGTGGAAATATACGCGGAAACATTCAACTCACCGGATACGATCAATCGGGAAAACTCGCCAAAGCCCAATACCAGTTTTATCACCTGATCGTAGGGACTGACCACGCGCACGGACTGCACGGGTCGATCAAAGCGCGCGAAGTCGCCCGCCTTGCGACCGGACAAACGGGAGTCGCCAATTACAAAATCAAGGTCGGTACCCTGATCGATGAAAATAAATTCACACGGCTGATCGATATTCAGCGGTACGCCCGCTTTCAGAATTTTTGTGTGTGTCTGCTGCTGCTTGTTGCCGGTCATTCCATCCACCCGTTGCCAACTACCAAATGCACGTTACCGGCAGAGGTGGCGCGCAGTGTTTTGAATTTTTGATCCAGCTTGACCTTTTCGGCTTGCAGCAATTCCAGCTTTCCGCCATCGAACTCCACCGTCACGGCGGCGGCGGTTTTGTTCAGAATGAACGATGAAGGCGGGCAGATGATACTGGTCGGAATGCCGTTGCTTGCTGTTTTGTAATCGCGCATCACTTGCCCTTCCGGTTTTTGACCACGGCGGCGACGACGATACCGGCAGCGGCGAGACCGCCAACCACCTTTAACGCCTTGATGCCTTCGGTGGTGACCGCTTCGCCTTCGCTGCGGCTGTTCAGCATGGCCAGTTCAAAACCGCGTTCTATGGTTTCCACATTCTGCTTGCTGGCAAATTCGGTGCTTTTGGTGATTGCGCCGATGGCCTGCGCGAGTGTGTCGCTTGCAAACTGGTTATTTTCTTCCAGGGCACCGAATGACAGCGCCCCGAAATTCTGCGCGGTTGCAAATGCTTCTTCTGTGGCGGTCAGCCCCAAGTCCAGCGCGCCCTGGTTCATTTTTATTGCGGCATCGATTGCGCCGTAGTCGGTGCTTGTGATATTGCCGACGCTCGCGCCTTCGGATAGCGCGAGGTTCACACGGTCACCGTCTCCGGTGCCTTCCACAAAGTTGAACGTCTGATCGACCTGCGACGAACTTTGCGAGCTGCTGCTTTTGGAATCTCCGCCCATTACAGTTCCATCCGGTAAACGCTGCCCGCGTATTGCAGGCCCACGCGTTGATAAAGTGACTCAATCCGCCAGTCTCTTGTGTGACAGCGAATCGACTTGAATTTGCCCAGGGCCCCGGCTTTCACCGCGCGCAGCCCCCGCACCAGTCCGGTGCCGATGCAGGCACACAACACCAGCTCTTCACCCTCGATTCTGGTGACAAAAAAACCGGACGCGCCGCCGCCGATTGCATACAGCTGCGCCGCTCCGGTCTCCAGTTCCCGCTCCACTAGTGGCGACAGCACACCGGGCGCGGCATCGAATGCGAGCGCGGCGGACTGATGTGGCCACGGTAGCCGGGTTATTTCTTCCACAGGTAAACGGCTCCCAGCAGTACCGCGCCGCCAATCAACAGCGTTTGCGTTGACAGCCCGGAAGTGCCGCCCGCGTTGTTAAACGTGAACGTTTTATTGCCGCTGCCGCTGCCGCCTGCGCTGCCGCCTGTCGCGGAGGACGGGCCACCGCCCCCCATATCCAGACCGCCGCCGCCCGTGAGCGATGTCAAACCACCAAACATGTTCTACCCCTTGGCGAGTTTCACCACCGCCATGCCGGCCAGCAGTACCCCGGTGAATTGCAGCACCCGCTTATCCATGACAATGCCGCCTACACTCACCGTATTTTTGGCGACTGCGGTTTGCCCGGCATTGACCTGCCGCGCATCTGCGCCCGCGTAGGCGGCGGGCGAGCTGCTGGCATCGACATAAGCGTTTGCGTTGTCGGGTTGCGGTGCTGCCTGGGTCACTTGCGGCGTCGGGTTCTCCGCCGCCAGCTTGCCCAGATACAGCTCCCCGGCCCAGTCGAGAAAATTGGAACCTGAAGAGGCCATGATTTACCCCCTTACACTTCCAGCTCGCCGAGGTACTCCGCGAGAATTTCCACTGTCTCCGCGCCGGAACTGGTCAGCTTGAGTCGCAGATCCTGCGCGGTGCGCACGTCCAGCTTGTTCTCGCCGTAGCCATCTTCGGAGAAGTCCACGACCACCCAACCGGCTTGCGGGCTGCGCTCGGAATCGGCGAGCATGAAATCATTCAGGGCGGTGGTGCGCTCCCAGACGGTGCGACCGTCGCGCTCAATCTCAAGGTCTGTGATGTTTGCGGCCTTGATGAAAATGCGACTGATCCACTGGTGCGAACGGGTACCCTTCGGCAGCTTGTCAAAGTCCCAGCGACCGGCGAGGCCCTGCGCATACAGGCGGCGCAGCGAGCGAATCATGCCCGGCCCACCCTCGCGCACCGGCGATTGGATTGCGTAGGCGTTGGTAATTGCCGGAGTGGTGGCGGTACCGTCGATATCTACCTCCAGCGACAGCGAGTCGATAATCTGGCCGGTTTTCGGGTTCAGGCTGCCGATATTCAGTGCGGTCAACTCTTCCAGGTCGCGGCGCTTGAGGCCGGTCTGGTCGATGCAGATGCGAACAAAGGAACCGTCACCGGCTTGCAGGCCATCGAACTCGTTCATCACGTCCAACGCTTCACCGGAAAACGACATGATGGCCTTGGCGTTGGCCATCACGCGCACTTCATTGATTTTGCTGGTGGGGATATTGGTTGCCAGCACGAACGCGTGATACGTGCGCGGCTTTGGCAGTTTGATTGTCGCGGTCTGGCCAGGGGCCACACCTTCGGCGGGTGCGAGTCGAATCGTCTGGCGCATTACTTTTTCGCTCCCTTGGTGGCGACATTCGCGGCGGTTTGCAGGGGAGCAATGCCAGATTTTTTGAGCAGGAACGCCACGCCCATAAGGCCAGCGATACCTACGGCAGCGGAAAACGCAATACTGCCGTTAAAGTTGTCCTGAACGGCCGATTTGGCCTTGTTCACTGGGTCCATGATTGGAAGTCCTCAGATTTGCCCCTTGTCGGGTTGTCGGTTTTCGGAGGCTTCACATTCGGCGGGCGACAGGCACAAAAAAACCGGCGCAATGGCCGGTTAACCTAAAGGTCTGGATTCGGTCGGGATTCGGTTAATTTTTTTGGTATTTGAGCTGGTATTGCTGCGGCTCGCGGTGGTTGGCCGGGTCGAATCGCCAGAATTGCAGCGGCTGCTGGTCGGCAATGGCAGGGCCCGGGATTCCGTAGCGCTTGCCCACCTTGACCGAGGTATCCCCGAGAATCGAGCCAATCACGGCTACCTCGCAGGCATTCAGCACCGTTTTTGATGTCTCCTCTGGTTTCTGCGCCACCGCGTGATACCGCAGTCCGAATTTGCGCCCCTGATTCAGCAGGCGCATGTGCTCCGGCGCGGCCGCGCCGCTGCGGGTACCGCTGCCGGTCAGCTCCTCATCGATCACATAGGTGATCTTGCTGCCGTTTAGCACCGCCCACACCAGCCGACAGAAGAACTCGTGTTCCTCTTCGTTCTGGAATACTGGCGAGTAGGCAATGCGGAAACCGCGGCCCGACTTGACCGCGCGCAGCACCGCCGCCGCGAACGCTTTTTGCGTGTGGTAGCGGTGCGCCTTGTGGTCATAGTTCGGGTCAAATATTAGTACCCTTGCACCCTGCTTTGGTATCTCGCTGTTCTGCTTGACCGCCTGGGACTTACCTTGCCCACTTCGGGCAAGGTAGATGGTATTGCGGTTTGGCAGTGACGGGTCAGGATTCGTCGCCATCCGGGCGCACCCCCTGCTGTATGGTCTCCTCTGCCTGCTCCGCTTCGGCTTCGGCCTTGGCCCGGTCGGCCTGTTTCAGGCCCACCACATCGGCGGCGGAACGCCACACCAGTTCCCCGACAAAGGCGAGCGCGTCGGCCTCTTCGGAATACTTCAGCACCGCCGACTCTTCCAGCTGGTGCTTGGCCAGCGCCGGCGCCAGCCGGGTCTCCGATTCTTTGTACACCTCTTCCGGGTACTTGATGCGCTTATCCAGAAACCCGAACACGCCTTGCAGCGCGCCGACGATATTGCGCGCCTTGGTGCGCGCTTTTTCCATCGGGTCTACTTCCACCGCCTTCGGTGCTTCCGGCAGTTCCTGCCCCTGCTCGGTCTCGCCGGTTTCGGCTCCGGCCACTACGGCTTCTATATCGGCGATATTGTCGCCCTGCTGCTCTACTGCTACTTGATCCATGTGCGCCCCCTTTAAATTGCGCTTTTTATAATCAAACCGAGGCCGGCCACCAAGCCAACCCCGGCCAAAACTGTGCCCGCCGCTGGCTTGGCTTTTGGTTCCTCAGCCCGCGCCGCTGCTGGCTCCGCCTGTTCCATCTCCGGCGACCAATCATCTTGCACGGCGGTCGGTTTGGGTTTCGGTTTCTCCCCGGCCACCAGTTCGCCCTCAATATTGCTTGGCGGCGTCGGCGGCTCGCCCTTCCAACTGGCCGCGCGCCAGAT
>ENA-ORCV01000116-ORCV01000116.1-marine-metagenome-genome-assembly--contig:-NODE-116-length-141567-cov-10.694176_pt1 | contig 141567 bp, 141 predicted proteins | sample MGYA00237779_ERZ508509 | MGnify/ENA primary metagenome ERZ508509 (study PRJEB26180, sample SAMN06268772) | marine metagenome | isolation source: Bioluminescent Bay, La Paraguera, Puerto Rico | place... | reverse complement strand
GCGGCGCTCAGTGTGCCGCAGGGGCGGCTCGGGCTCGAGACGGTTCGCGTGCTGCTGGCGCGGCTGGGCGACCCGCACCTGTCGCTGCCGCCGGTGTTCCATGTCGCGGGGACCAACGGCAAGGGTTCTGTCTGCGCGTTCCTGCGAGCCATGCTCGAAGCGGACGGCAAGCACGTCCACGCGACCACCAGCCCGCATCTGGTGCGCTACAACGAGCGCATCCGTGTCGCGGGCGAGCTGATCGGGGATACGCGTCTGGCGGAGCTGCTCGAGGAGGTGCTCGATGCTGGCGCAGATCTCGCCCCGAGCTTTTTCGAAGTCACGATCGCCGCCAGCTTCCTCGAATTCGCCCGCGTTCCCGCCGATGCCTGCGTCGTCGAGGTCGGGCTCGGCGGCCGGTTCGACGCGACCAACGTGGTCGAGCAGCCCGCTGCTTGCGGTATCGCCGCGCTGGGAATTGACCACGAGCGGTTCCTGCTCGCGCCGGAGGACGGCGTGCCGGACGAACCGATCGTGCGAATCGCGTTCGAAAAGGCGGGAATCGTCAAACCGGGCTGCTCGCTGGTGACGCTGTCCTATTCCGAAGCGGCGACGCTGGAGATCGAACGCGCGGCGCTGGTCGCGCGCGCTCCGCTGGCGATGCGCGGGCGCGAATGGTCGGTGGCGGCGAGCGCAACCGGCCTCGCCTATGCCGATCGCCACGGCGAGCTGGCGCTGCCCCTCCCCGCTCTTCCAGGCATTCACCAGCACGAAAACGCTGCATTGGCGGTAGCAATGCTGCGGCACCAGGATTTCGTCTCGGTGTCGCGCGATGCGATGGCCGAGGGCATCCGTTCCGCGCAGTGGCCCGCTCGGCTACAGCGCTTTGCGCCCGGCCCGCTGACGAACAATCGCGAGATATGGCTCGACGGCGGCCACAACCGCTCGGCGGGCGAAATGCTGGGGCGGCATTTCGCCGGCGAGCGGCTGCATCTCGTTATCGGCATGATCGAGGGCAAGGACCCGCGCGCGCTGCTCGATCCGCTGGCGGGGAGTATCACGAGCGTCACCGCAGTGCCGGTGCCGGGGCACGAGTGGCACCCGGCATCGGCTTTCGGCGATGATGCGAACGAGGCTGCCGATGTTCCGACGGCGCTCGCCCACCTGCCCGATGACGGCTTGCCGGTGCTGATAGCGGGTTCGCTCTATCTTGCAGGCGAAGTGCTGCGTCTCAATCAGGAACTCCCTACCTGAACCGTTCGCCCTGAGCCTGTCGAAGGGCTGCACTTCACCTCCAGTGCAACGCCGGAAGAAAGCAGTGCTTCGACAAGCTCAGCACGAACGGGATTGGGATGGCATGCCTAATCCGCCGGCCTGGTCGCCGGTCTTATCGCTGGTTCGGCGGAAGGCTCGGCCTCGACGATTTCGCTCGCCTCCGGCGTCACCACCCCCGACTTCGCACCGGCCCGCTTCTCGCGAATCCACTCCACCACGCACAGCACCACCGCGACGAAGCCGATCAGTGTGGTCAGGATGAAGACGTCGTAATAGCCCTGCTCCTCGATCATCTCGCCCAGCGCACCGCGGCCGAGCGTCCCGATCAGGAGCGTCAGCGAGGACAGCAGCGCATATTGCACCGCGGCGTATTTCTTCGACACGATCGAGGACAGCCAGGCGACGTAAGCTGCGCCCGCAATGCCGATGGCGAGGTTCTCCCACATGATCGTGAAGGTCAGCCGCGGCAGCCCCTCAGAACCGAACGGGGCGATATGCGAAATCAGCCACGAGAAGCCGACCGCGTCGCTCGCCGCCTGCATGGTCGCGCCGCCGATCGCCATGTCGGCGTAGAGCAGGTTGGTGAGCGCGGCGAGCAGCGCGCCGATAGTCAACGTCGCCATGCGGCCGATCACCGTCAGCATCCAGCCGCCGAACGCCAGCCCGGCGATGATCGCGCCGACGCCGAAGAACTTGGACGCGAAGGCGACCTCGTCATTGGTGTATTCGAGCTCGCCGAGATAGAACGGGTAGGCGAAGGTGCCCCAGATCGCGTCGCAGATGCGGTAGGTCAGCACCAGCGACAGGATCAGGATCAGCGACCAGCCCATCCGCCCGACGAATTCGACCAGCGGCACCAGCAGCGCGCGGTAGAGATGGTCGAGTGCGTTGGGCCGCGCAGCCACTTCCGCTTCGCCGTCCGCGCGCGCCTCGATCACGTCGATGCCGCGCCGCTTGCGCAGCGACAGCGTCGCGGCGATGATCGCCGGCATGATGATCGTCGCCGAAATGATCAGCGGACCCATCTTGGCGGTGAATTCGGTCGGATCGGGGCGTCCCTCGGGGCCGAGCGGGAACATGCCGAAGAACCAGTTCGGATCGAACAGGTAGGCCGTGCCGACATCGAAGGTCGGCAGCATCGGGACGTAACCGCCGAGCGCGCGGACCATGAAAATGCCGAGCACCAGCAGCGCCCAGCCCCACAACAGCAGCACTTCGCGCAGCGCCTTGCGGCGCACGTCGGGCCGCACCTCTCCGGGGGCGTAGAGCTCGGCCAGTTCCTCGTCGCTGGCGCCGATGGTGGTGGTCTCGCGCCCGCTATCGGGGGCGAAGGTGCCGAAGAAGCCGATCACCAGCAGGATCGCGCCCATCAGCATGTAGGTCTGCGGCCAGCCGATCCGCGCGGCGATGATCAGCCCGAACGCGCCGCCGACCAGCGAGGAGAGGCGATAGCCCATCTGGTAGATGGTCGAGAGGATATCGAGCGTCGCCTCCTCGTCGGCGACATCGATGCGCCAGGCATTGATCGCGATATCCTGCGTGGCGCTGGCGATCGCGCCGATCCCCGCGAGCAGCGAGAACCAGCCGAGCTGCGTCTTGGGCTCGAGCAGGCTCAACGTCACCAGGATCGCACCGAGCAGCAATTGCGCGGGCACGATCCACTGCTTGCGCTTGCCGAAGCGGCGGAACCAGCCGAGATCGACCTTGTCGATCAGCGGCGACCACAGGAACTGGAAGGCGTAGGCGAGCCCGATCAGCGAGAACACGCCCATCGTCTCGAGATCGACCTCGGCTTCGGTCAGCCAGGCGTAGAGCGTGCCGAGGAACAGCGCGAAGGGCAGCCCGCTGGCGAAGCCGAACAGCGCCATATAGCCGCTCTTGCGGTTCTTCAGCGCCATCGCGAGCACACGCCAGGTCGATTTCTTCTTTGCCACCGCAGCTTCGGCCATTCCCTAGCGTCCTTCCTATTCGGGCAATTTTTTGCGACACTAGCGGTGGAATTGTGAGAGGAACAGGCGTCATGAGCACCACGCCCACACTCGCGCCCTCGCGGCGTCCGACCGATGGCCAGCTCGCGCTCGCGCAGGCGATCGCCGACGGGGAATCACGCACCGGAGAGGATGTCACGCGCGTCCCCGCGCATGTCTACACCGACCCCGACTATTTCGCGCGCGAGAAGAGCGCGATCTTCGACCGGTTGCCGCAGATCCTGTGCCCCTCGGCGCTGCTGCCCGATCCGGGCATGGCGGTGCCGCACGACGCGACCGGGCGCCCGCTGCTGGTGACGCGCGACGCGGAGGGCAAGGCGCATGTCTTCCTCAACGTCTGCCGCCACCGCGGCACAAGGCTGGTCGAGGGCGAGGAGGTGCAGTGCACCAGGAAGCTCGTCTGCCCCTATCACGCCTGGACTTACGCGGTGGACGGACGCCTGCTCGCCCTGCCCCGCCCCGACACCTTCCCCGGGCTCGACAAGGGCGAAATGGGGCTGGTCGAACTGCCCAGCCTCGAGAGCGGCGGGCTGATCTGGTTCTGCCCGTCGGAAAATCCCGACTGGTCCGATGCCGAGGCGATCGGCGCCGACATGGACGCCTTCGGTGCGGCCGAGCACGTGCTGTTCCGCCGCAAGACGCACACGGTGCGCGGCAATTGGAAGCTGATCATGGACGCCTTCCTCGAAAGCTACCACGTCACCCGCCTGCATGCGAAGACGATCGGGCCGTTCTTCAAGGACGGCGTGACCAGCGGCGACATGATCGGCCCGCATGCGCGCAGCGCGGTCGGGCGGCTGGAGGAGATGGAAGGCGTCGACCTGACCGACATGGCCGCGCTGCGGCGGGTGGTGACCTTCGCCTACCAGATGATCCCCGGCGCGCTGATCATCCCCAGCCCCGACTACATCAACGTCATGACGATGATGCCGCAATCGCACGAGCTGACGCTGGTCGAGGATTTCATGCTCATCCCCGAGGAACCCGCCACCGACAAGGCGCGCGACCACTGGGAACGCAGCTGGGCGCTGCTCGACGGCGGGGTGTTCGCGAGCGAGGATTTCCGGGCGGCGGAGCTGGGCCAGCAGGGACTCTCGACCGGCGCGATTCCCGAACTGACGCTGGGCACTCTCGAAGGCGGCATCAGGCGCTATCACGAGACCGTCGAGGAGGCGCTGCGCGCGGCGAATTGAACGTGTCCGAAAACGCCGCATCCTGGCGCGTCGAGCATTTCGGGCGCGAGCGCGAGCCGGTAGTCGTGATCGACGGCTTCAGCGGCTGCATCGACCGTATCGAGGCGACCGGCCGGCAGGCGCGGTATGAGCCGGTGCAGGGCTATCCGGGCGTGCGCAGCGCGTTCGACCCCAACTATTTCGCGCTGCAGGGCGAATTGCTCGGCCGGCTGTTCGCCGAGCATTTCGGGCTGGAGAAACGCTTCAGCGCGGAAAGCTGCGCGTTGAGCATGGTCAGCCTGCACCCCGAAGCGCTGAGCCAGCAGCAGCGCCGTCCGCATTATGACGGCACCCGGCCGAACCTGCTCGCCACGGTGCATTTCACCCAAGGCCCCGAAACCGGTGGGACCGCCTTCTACCGCCACCGCCGCACCGGCTTCGAGACCGTGACGCCCGAGCGCGCCGACGAATACGAAGCCGCGGTGCGCGAGGACGAGCGCGAATACGGCCCGCTGCCGCCCGAATATTATTACGGCGACAGCGAACGCTACGAGCTGATCGGCGAGGTCGAAGCCCGGCCCGACCGGCTGATCGCCTATCGCGGGCGGCGGTTGCATTCGGGAGTCATCCCGACCGCGCCCGACCCCGCGACGCTGCGCCGCAGCGGCCGGCTGACGGTCAACGCGTTTCTGATCGGGGAGATGTGACCTATCCGTCATCCCGGCGAAAGCCGGGATCTCGTGCCGCCACGTCCGACGTCACCGCTTGAGATCCCGGCTTTCGCCGGGATGACGACCTGTGTAGAGGCGCCGCCATGGCCGACAAATCGAACCGCCCCCCCAAGCACATGGGCGTCGCCCCCAGCGAGGGCGAGCGCATCGCCAAGCTGCTCGCGCGCGCGGGCGTCGCCAGCCGGCGCGCGGTCGAGCGGATGATCGGCGACGGACGCGTCGCCCTGAACGGCGAGGTGCTCGAAACGCCCGCCACCATCGTGCCCAACCTGCGCGGGGTGACCGTCGACGGCAAACCCGTCGGCAAGGCGGAGCGCACCCGGCTGTTCGCCTTCCACAAGCCGACCGGGCTGATCACCGCCGAGCACGATCCCGCCGGACGCCCGACGATCTACACCGCGCTGCGCAACGCGTTGCCGAACGACGCCGGGCGGGTGATGCCGGTCGGGCGGCTCGATCTCAACACCGAGGGGCTGCTGCTGCTGACGAACGACGGCGAGCTCAAGCGGCAGATGGAGCTGCCCGCGAGCGGCGTTCCGCGCACCTACCGCGCGCGTGCCTTCGGCGAGGTGACACAGGACCAGCTCGAGGAGCTGATCGAGGGCGTCACCATCGACGGCATGCATTACGGCCGGATCGACGCCAACATGGAACGCCGAACGGGGCGCAACCAGTGGATCGAACTGACCATCACCGAAGGCAAGAACCGCGAGGTCCGCCGCGTGCTAGAACATCTCGGGCTCAAGGTGAACCGGCTGATGCGCACCGCCTACGGGCCCTTCGTGCTCGCCGACCTGCCGCGCGGACAGGCGGTCGAAATCCGCAAGGGCGATATCGACCGGTTCCGGAGCGGGCTCAAATCCTCCCCCTCTGGGGGAGGGGGCAGCCGCACAGCGGCTGACGGAGGGGGAGCGCGAGGTGCAGGCCATGCCCCCTCCGGCGCTCGCTCCGCTCGCACCACCTCCCCCAAGGGGGGAGGATCGAAGACGTGAGGATCGTCGCCGGCGAATGGCGCGGGCGCAGGCTCGTCGCGCCCAAGGGCGAGGCGACCCGCCCCACTGCGGACCGGACCCGCGAAACGCTGTTCAGCATGCTGACGAGCAGGCTCGGTTCGTTCGAGGATCTGTCGGTCGCCGACCTGTTCGCCGGCTCGGGCGCGCTCGGGCTCGAGGCGCTGTCGCGCGGCGCGGCGCATTGCCTGTTCGTCGAGCAGGACAAAGCCGCGCTCGAGGCGATCCGCGCCAACGTTTCCGCGCTCGATGCGCGCACCAGATGCGACGTGCGCGCCGGTTCGGTCATGAGCCTCGGCCCGGCGAAAAGTCCGCACGATTTGATCCTGCTCGATCCGCCCTACGGCACCGGCGCAGGGCAGGTCGCGCTCGACCGGCTGCTGCGGCTCGGCTGGATCGGCGAGGCGACGTGGATGGCGCTCGAAACCGCCGCCGACGAGGCGGTGCGGATCGATGCGCTGGAGATCGAGACCGAGCGGCGCGTCGGCAAGGCCAGGCTCACCCTGCTCCGCCGGGTCCTGCAACCGTAGCCGCGCCCGAACAACGAAAAGGGCGGCCGCGCCATGGCACGACCGCCCATCCACGTCAGCGGCTCACCCATCTGGTCCCATTGGGGAGCGCGACGAAGCTCGAATGCCTACATCGACCGTTCGGCCGGCAGCGGACCGTCGATCTGGCTGGCGGGTTTGCCCGGCCAGTAGCCGACCGGCCAATTGCCCCATTTCAGCCCCGCCTCGCGCGGGTTGATGCAGCTGTCCTGCACGTCGCCCATGCAGACATTGTAGGTCTGGCCGTCCTTGCTCACCTGGGTCGCCTGACCCTTGGCGTTCTTGGCAGTGACGGTGAAGCCCTTCGAGGTGGTCGACTGGGCCGTGGCGGGCGTACTCATGCCGGCGGCAATGGTGAGCGCGGCGGCGGTTGCGAGTAGCGTTTTCATCGTTTTGGCTCCGAATTGATGGGTATTGCCTCCTACAACCCGCAAGCCGCCGCCCTTGTTCCGCGACGCGTTAACGCCTTGGTGAGCTGCCTTGCCAATGCCCGCGACGTTCCCTAGCTGTTCACCCTCATCATGAGCGACGAATCCGCCCTTCCCGCGCCCTCCCAGTCAGGTGTCCCGGCCTATGCCGCGCGGCTCAACCCGCCGCAGCGCGAGGCGGTGCTGACCACCGAAGGCCCGGTGCTGATGCTCGCGGGCGCGGGCACCGGCAAGACCGCCGCGCTGACCGCGCGCCTCGCCCATCTCGTCGCTACAAGACGCGCCTGGCCGAGCGAGATCCTGTGCGTCACCTTCACCAACAAGGCGGCGCGCGAGATGCGCCATCGGGTCGGGCAGCATATCGGCGATGCTGTCGAGGGCATGCCGTGGCTCGGCACGTTCCACTCGATCTGCGCCAAGATGCTGCGCCGCCATGCCGAACTGGTCGGGCTGGAGAGCAATTACACGATCATCGACACCGACGACCAGCTGCGCCTGCTCAAGCAGCTGATCCAGCAGAACGACCTCGACGAGAAACGCTGGCCCGCGCGCCAGCTCGCCGGGCTGATCGATAGGTGGAAAAACCGCGGCCTCAATCCGGGCGATCTCGATGCGGTCGAGAACGAGAGCTACGCCAACGGCCAGGGGCAGAAATTCTACCGGCTCTACCAGGACCGGCTGAAGGCGCTGAACGCGTGCGATTTCGGCGATCTGATGCTGCATATGCTCAACATCTTCCGGCAGCACCGCGATGTGCTCGAGCAGTACCAGCGCCGGTTCAAATATATCCTCGTCGACGAATACCAGGACACCAACGCGGTCCAGTACCTGTGGCTCCGGCTGCTGGCGCAGGAGCGCAAGAACATCTGCGTGGTCGGCGACGACGACCAGTCGATCTATTCGTGGCGCGGCGCGGAAGTCGCCAATATCCTGCGTTTCGAGAAGGATTTCCCCGGCGCGCATGTCGTGCGGCTGGAGCAGAATTATCGCTCGACCCCGCACATCCTCGCCGCCGCCTCGGGGCTGATCCGCGCCAATAGCGAGCGCCACGACAAGACGCTGTGGACCGAGGCGAACGGCGGCGACAAGGTGCAGGTGATCGGCGTGTGGGACGCGCCCGAGGAAGCCCGCCGCGTCGGCGAGGCGATCGAGCGGCTCGAAGGACAGGGCGCCGATCTGAACGAAGTCGCCATACTCGTCCGCGCGCAATACCAGACGCGCGAATTCGAGGACCGCTTCATCCAGATCGGCGTCAATTACCGCATCATCGGCGGTTTCCGCTTCTACGAACGCGCCGAAATCCGCGACGCGCTCGCTTACCTGCGCGTGATCGCGCAGCCGCAGGACGACCTCGCCTTCGAGCGCATCTACAACCAGCCCAAGCGCGGCCTCGGCGCGAAGACGCTGGAGAAGATGCACCAGCACGCGCGGCGCACCGGCCTGCCGCTCGCCGCCGCCTCGCTGCAACTGGCCGACAGCGACGAACTGCCCAAGCGCGCCGCGAACAGCATCGCCGGGCTGATGGGGCAGTTCCTCAAGTGGCGTGAGGAGGCCGACAAGGTCACTCCAGCCGAACTGCTGCGCACCGTGCTCGAGGTAAGCGGCTACGACGCGATGCTCGAAAACGAGCGCACCGCCGAGGCCAAGGGGCGGCAGGAGAACCTCGGCGAGCTCGCCCGCGCGATGGAGGATTACGAGACGCTCGGCGATTTCCTCGAACACGTCGCGCTGGTGATGGACAACGACGCCTCGCCCGAGGACGAGAAGGTCACCATCATGACCATGCACGCGGCCAAGGGATTGGAATTCGACAACGTCTTCCTGCCCGGCTGGGAGGAAGGCGTGTTCCCGAGCCAGCGGGCGCTCGACGAGGGCGGGCTGGCGTCGCTGGAGGAGGAACGGCGGTTGGCCTACGTGGCGATCACGCGGGCGAAACGCCACTGCACCGTGCTCCACGCCGCCAACCGCCGCATCTACGGGCAGTGGACCAGCTCGATCCCGAGCCGCTTCATCGAGGAATTGCCCGACGAGCATATCGAGACCGAAACCACGCTCACCGGCGGCAAATCGCTGTGGCAGGCGAACTGGAGCGAGACCGAGGACCCGTTCGCGCATGTCTCGACCAGCCGCCCCGAGCGCTCCTCCGCGCGCGGCCCCGGCTGGCAGCGCGCGCTCGCCACCGGCTACGAGACCCGCCCCGCGCGGGTACAGGAAAACCGCCGCAGCGCCGCCAGCTTCGCCGCCAAACCGCGCGGCGATATCGCGATCGGGCAGCGGGTGTTCCACGACAAGTTCGGTTACGGGGTGGTGCTGGACCAGGAAGGGAACAAGCTGGAGATCAAGTTCGAGAAGGCGGGGACGAAGCGGGTGATCGACAGCTTTGTGACGGTGGCGGAGGGGTGAGATGAGCGTTTTAGCAATTGTTGCGTCGGTTGCTGGGCTACTCTTGGATGCCTTCGGCGTTCTTCTTCTCGGATGGGATCTCGTTCGCTCTCAAAAGTTCTTGCGAAGCCAGAGCGAGACGCGATCTAATATCATGTCGGAAATCGGTGAGAATAATCGGGCCGTTGCACAACAAGTCGAAGAACTTGAGAAAGGGAATGAATGGCGTGATTGGCATTGGGAAGAGGGTCGCCCAGAGTATCACGGTGGCACATTTGATTCCTCTGCTGCACAAAGCACTATATCTGGTATGTTGGAACTTTTGCGGAGCATTGGAAGTGATCTAGCAAGATCATCTTGGCATCATGCCGAACTAAGCCAGATGGACTCGGATCATTCAGGCCGATCCCTTAAAATGAGCTATTTGGGTTTGGCACTTATCGTCGTTGGCTTCCTGTTTCAGATCATTGGTTTGTTGGTCAGATAAGATACTCTAACGCCCCGCCCCGTGCTTCGACAGGCTCAGCACGAACGGAATGGATGCGGGAGCAACCGGACCGGATGTACCGACGGAACCGAAATGGAGCCAATTCTCCCTCTCCCGTTCGTCCTGAGCCTGTCGAAGGACCGGGCGATCCGCTAGCCACACCCAATGGAGTTCTACGCCTACCTCCTGCGCTGTTCGGACGGGTCATACTACGCCGGCCACACCGACGATCTCGACCACCGCATGGCGCAACATCACACGGGCGAACTCGGCGGCTATGCCGCAAAGCGCAAGCCGGTCACGCTCGTGTGGTCCGAAATATTTCCCAGCCGCTACGAAGCGATATCGGCCGAGCGACAGATAAAGGGCTGGAGCAGGGCCAAGAAGGAAGCGCTGATCGCTGGCGATTGGGAGCAAATTGCACGGTTGGGGCGGAACCGCCAAGGAAAGTGAGGCGGGCGTTGTGCCACCGTCCTTCGACAGGCTCAGGACGAACGGATAGGTTGTATCAGTCCACCCAAACCCGTTCGCCCTGAGCCTGTCGAAGGGCTAGGCGAAACATCTGCGAAGCCGAAAACCGTTTTCCCAAGCGCTCCCCACCCGCTCGACCTTGGGCCGCGCCTGTTGCATGATGCCCCGGCAAAACGATGGAGGCACCGCATGCCGCGCAAACCGATCGGCGATATGGCGTTCGCGAAAGTCTATCCGATGTATGTCCAGAAGGCCGAACGCAAGGGCCGGACGCAGCACGAGGTCGACCAAATCATCCTCTGGCTGACCGGTTACGACGAGGCCGGGCTGCAGGCGCAGATCGACGACGAGAAGAATTTCCAGGCCTTCTTCGACGAAGCACCACGGATGAACCCCAATACCGGCCTCATCACCGGCGTCGTCTGCGGGGTGCGGGTCGAGGAGGTCGAGGACCCGCTGATGCGCAAGGTGCGATGGCTCGACAAGCTGGTCGACGAGCTGGCGAAGGGCAAGGCGATGGAGAAGATATTGCGGGAGTGAAGTGGCGCGAACGGGCGCACCCGCGAAACCATTTTCCTACACGCTCCGCGCCCGCTATCGTGCGATTCGCTCTTTGACCGTGTAAAGCCCCATCCGACCAAGCCCCGCCCAGCGCGGGGCTTTCGCGTTTTTGCGCGTCCTATGGAGTTCGTTGAACCGGGCGCGCCGGGTGTACTTCTTCAACTTGCGCGAAACGCAAGTCAGTCGAAGCCGACCCCGAGGAAGCCCGGTTTCGGGCCGTTCCATTCGCCCGCCTCGACCGGTTCGTCGTCCTGGTCGCGCTTGCCCCTGCCACGTTTGGGCTTTTCGGCCCTGGCGGGTTTGTCCCGCTTTTCCTTGCGCGGCTTCTTCGGCGGGTCGTCCTGCCTGTCGTCGCGCCGTTTCGACCGCGATCGTCTGGGCTTGTCGTCCGCCTTCGTCTCATCCGCCGCGCCCGAATCCTTCAGCTCGACCCGCACGTCGCTCTTGCCGAACACCGGGATCTCGACCTTGGTCAGCTTCTCGACGTTCTGGATCGCCTCGGCGTCGTCCTCCGCCACCAGCGTGAAGGCGCGGCCCTTGGCCCCCGCCCGGCCCGTGCGGCCTATGCGGTGGACGTAGTCGTCGGGGTGCCACGGCGTGTCGAAATTGAACACGTGGCTGACGCCCTTGATGTCGAGCCCGCGCGCGGCGACGTCGCTGGCGACGAGAATGTTGATCTCGCCCGCCTTGAACCGGTTCAACTCCTTGATCCGGTTGGCCTGGTCCATGTCGCCGTGGATTTCGCCGCTGGCGAAACCGCTGCGCTGGAGGTGCTTGTTGAGCTCGCGCACGGTCGTCTTGCGGTTGGCGAAGATGATCGCGGTTTCGACATGGTCGTTGCCCAGCAGCCATTCGAGCGTGTCGCGCTTCTGCCGCGCCTTGACCGGCACCTTGAAGGCGGTGATGTCCTTGTTGGTGCTCGCCGCGCGGCTGACTTCGATCCGCTTGGGATTGTCGAGGAAATTCTTCGCCAGCTTCTCGATCGGCGGCGGCATGGTGGCGCTGAACAGCATTGTCTGGCGCGTGTCGGGCAGCTTCGAGCAGATGAACTCGATATCGGGGATGAAGCCCATGTCGAGCATCCGGTCGGCCTCGTCGATCACCAGCAGCTCGCAGCCGTTGAGGAGGATCTTGCCGCGCTCGAACAGGTCCATCAGCCGGCCGGGCGTGGCGATCAGCACGTCGACGCCCTCGTTCAGTGCCTTGACCTGGTCGCCCATCTGCACACCGCCGATCAGCAGCGCCATCTTGAGGTCGTGGTTCTTGCCGTATTTCTCGAAATTCTCCGCCACCTGCGCGGCGAGTTCGCGGGTCGGCTCGAGGATCAGCGAGCGCGGCATCAGCGCGCGGCGGCGGCCGGCGGCCATGATGTCGATCATCGGCAGCACGAAGCCGGCGGTCTTGCCGGTGCCGGTCTGCGCGATGCCGATCAGGTCGCGCATCATCAGCACGGTCGGGATCGCCTCGGCTTGGATCGGCGTCGGCTCGGTATAGCCGGCGTCGTCGACGGCTTTGAGCAATTCGGGAGAGAGGCCGAGATCGGCGAAGGTCATGGGAACGGCAAATGTCCGGTTGGTGTGGCCGCGAAGGGCCGCGAGCGGGCTGAGTTCGCACCCGCACAATCGCCGCGCCCTTCGCGCAAGGCGGAGCGAAAGTCAAGATTTCGAAGGGGATCAGTCGTCGGCGACCGCGACGGTCTGGTTCAATCCGCTCAGCTGGCACTTGGCCCCGCTGCGCGCGAGCAGCTTGTCGCGGCCGATGCACAGCATCCCGTCATCGTTGGGTTCGACGTAGAAGCCCGAATAATAGTCGCGCGCCCGGCACGCCTTCTCCAGCCGCGCGCTGAGGATGCGCCGGTCGCGCAGGTAGAGCAGCAGCCGGTTGTCGGCCATCGTCTGCACCGCCGCGATCGAGCGCAGCGGCACGCAGCGGCCGAAATTGCGCTCGACCACCCTGGTGGTTCCGTCGGGGCGCTGCAATCGCGCGATCATTTCCTGCCGCGAGGTGCTCCGCGGCGCGATGCGGATCGTCACGCGGCGTTCGATACGGACCTGGTGCTGGATCGGGATCGAGGTCGTCGCATCGAGCAGCAGCCAGCCATGCGCGGTCTGCTCGGTGCGCGGCGCGGATTCTTCCTCGGGCTCGGGCAGCAGCGACACTGCGTCCTGCTCGGAATCAGGCGGGCTGCCCGGCAACAGCAGCGCGAACGGCGCGAGATAGGCGAGGAATTGCGGCATGCGACGGTGTTCAAATTCTCCGGCGCGCGCGGAAACTGCGCACGGCCTGTTCGAATGCCCCCCTATCAGCCGCGGTTGAATGACGGCTTAATCCCTATTTCGCACGGCGCAAGGGCTGGCAAGCCCGCGCGCCTGTGGCATAGCCGCGCTGCAATGACCGAAACGAGCGACAAGCAATCCTTCCTGCAGCAGGCGGAAGACCTGCTCGGCCCGCGCGGCTTCACCCGCGATCCCGAACTGATGGCACCGTGGCTGACCGACTGGCGCCAACGCTATTCGGGCGCGGCGCTGGCGATGGCCTCGCCCGCCGATACGCAGGAGGTTGCCGGGCTCGTCGCGCTATGCGCGGAGCACGGCGTGGCGATCGTGCCGCAGGGCGGCAACAGCGGGATGTCGGGCGGCGCCACGCCCGATGGCAGCGGCGAGGCGATGCTGCTGTCGCTGCGGCGGATGGACCGGATCCGCGAACTCGACGCAGAGGCCGGGCAGGCGGTGTGCGAAGCCGGCGTGATCCTGCAGACGCTGCACGAGGAGACCGCGCGACAGCGGATGCGGTTCCCGCTCACTTTGGGCGGCAAGGGTTCGGCAACGATCGGCGGGCTCGTCTCGACCAATGCCGGCGGTACGCAGGTACTGCGCCACGGCACCATGCGCGCGCAAGTGCTGGGGCTCGAGGCGGTGCTCGCCGACGGCAGCGTGCTCGACGCGCTGACTGCGCTCAAGAAGGACAATCGCGGTTTCGATCTCAAGCAGCTGCTGATCGGATCGGAAGGCACGCTCGGCATCGTCACCGCGGCGCGGCTGCGGCTGCTGCCCGAGATCGGCGGGCGAGCGGTGATGTGGGCCGGGCTCGCGACGATCGGCGATGCGCGCAAGCTGCTGCTGCTCGCGCAGCGCCTCGCCAGCGACGAGCTCGAAGGCTTCGAAGTGATGCCTGCACATTGCCTCGCCTCGGTGCTCGACCACCTCCCCGACGCGCGATCGCCGCTCGCGGGCGAGCATGGCTGGCACGCGCTGATCGAGCTGGTCGCCGAGGAAGGCCAGGCCGACGCGCTGAATGAAATGGCCGAACGCGTTCTCGTCGCCGGGATGGAAGCGGGGCTGGTCGAAGATGCGACGATCGCCGCCAACGAGACGCAGGCCGAGGATTTCTGGCTGCTGCGCGATTCGGTCGCCCCCGCCGAACGCGCGATCGGCCCTGCCATGCAACACGATATCTCGGTCCCGGTGGAGGACATGGCCGGCTTTGTCGCCAAGACGGTGCCCGAGGTCGAACGCCGCTTCGAGGGCTGCCGGGCAGTCGCCTTCGGTCATCTCGGCGACGGCAACATCCACTTCCACGTCCTCGCGCCCCGCGGCGCCGAACGCGGCGCGTGGGAGGACGGCGAAGGCAAGGCGATCAGCGCGTTCGTGCACGACCGGGTGACCGCCTGGCGCGGCTCGATCAGCGCCGAGCACGGGATCGGCCAGATGAAGCGCGACGAGCTGGGCCGGCTCGGCGATCCGGTCGCGCTACACACGATGCGCGCAGTCAAGCAGGCGCTCGACCCCCGGGGCATCCTCAACCCCGGGAAGCTGGTGCCGCTTGCGCCGGACGCCCCAAGCGCCTAAAGGCGCGCTTCGCGCGGAAGGCGAGCCCGACCGCACCCACATTCCAGCCGATCCGGAGAGATTCGATGGCCAGCGCGCCGCAGCCCACTTTGCCCCTGTTCTACAAGGACCTGATGCCCCTCAACAGCCGCGACCACGGCAAGTACCGCAGCAAGACGATGGACAAGGCCGAGTGGCTGATCGGCGCGCATGCGATCCCGCTGACGGTCGACGAATTCGTCCAGGCGCAGCGCGACTACCCGATCGTGTTCTCGACCGGCGACAACCCGCTGCCGCTCGCACTGATGGGGCTCAACGAAGGCGTCAACGTGTTCGTCGACGAAAACGGCAAGGTCAACGACCCGGTCTATCTGCCCGCCTATATCCGCCGCTATCCGTTCATGCTCGCCAAGGTGAAGCCCGAAGGTGACGAATTGTCGCTGTGCTTCGACCCAACCTCGGATTCGATTGGCGAGTTCGACGACGGCGAGGTGCTGTTCGACGAGGAAGGCCAGGCTTCCGACGCGACCAAGCGCATTCTCGAATTCTGCGAACATTTCGAAGGTGCCGGTCAGCGCACCAAGGCGTTCATCGAAGAGCTCAAGAAGCACGACCTAATGATGGACGGCGAAATGGCCATCACGATGAACGAAAACCCCGACAATCCGTATACCTATCGCGGCTTCCAGATGGTCGATCAGGAAAAGCTGCGCGACGTGCCGGGCGATACGCTGGCCGAGTGGAACAAGAACGGCATGGTCGCGCTGATCTTCGCGCACCTCTTCTCGCTCGACCTGATGCGCGCGATCTTCGCGCGCCAGCAGCAACAGGGCAAGGGGCCTGTGCTGGCCAATGCGGCAGGGACCGAAACCGCACAGTAATGTCGACGGTCCGGGCGGCACTATCGGTGTGCCGTGCTTGAATTGACCCCGGCACTGCTTATCTTTGGGATAGTCCGGGCAGCGCTCCCCCCTCATGGCCTGTCCGGACCGGCGCACGAAAGTGCGCCACCTCCCTGAACCTTGGCCGCCTCGTGCATCGCGCACGAGGCGGTTTTTTCATGCGCAATCTTTCGCTTACTCGGCGGCGAGCGGCAATCCGCGGTCGCGTGCCAGCCCGGCAGTGCAGGCGGCGAGGTCGCGCACCAATCCGGCGAGCAGCCGAACCACCGCAGGCAGCCGTGCCGAAGGCTCGGACAAGCGCGCGTCGAGATAGGTCGAGCGGCAGATTTCGAGCTGGATCGCGTGAATACCACGCGCCGGCTGGGCGTGCCGGTCGAGCACGTAGCCGCCGGCATAGGGTCGGTTGTGCGCAACGCCGCGCCCGCGACGTCCGAGAAAATCCAGCGCGCGCGCCGCCAGCAGGTGGTCGCAACTAGCCCCGAAGCGGTCGCCGACGACGAATTCGGGCGGTTTTTCGTTCGGGAAGCGGCGCTTGAGCGGAGGCATCGAATGCAGGTCGATCAACAGCGCGGCACCCCACTTGTCGCGCAATTCGTCCAGCGCCTTGCCCAGCGCGCGGTGATAGGGCTGGTGCACGCTCGCGATTCGTTCGTCGAGTTCGGGTCGCGTCATGCGCCTGTTCCAGATCTCCCCGCTCCCGGACAGGCGGCGTGGCACCAGTCCGAGCCCGCTGCGCGAGCGCCGGTTGGCGAGCGACTTGGCCTGCCGCTGCGGCGCGCCGCCTTCGACCATCCCCCAGTCCATGTCGTCGTTCGCACGGTTTAGGTCGAGCAGCGCACGCGGTGCCTCGGCGACCAGCAGCGCGGCGCCGGTTTCCCCGGCGAGCGCCTCGGCGACGGTATCGATATGCCGGTCTTCCAGCCGCAGCGCAGCAGCTTCCGCATCGCGCATCCGGTCGAGCAGCCATTCGGGATAGGCCCGCCCGCCATGCGGGGCCGCGATCAGCACGGGAACGGGCATGGCGGGGGACAATTCGAGACGAAAAGCGGGTCGGTCGGTGGACGGAATTCGCCCCCCTGCCAGCGTGCCCCCTTCGCCCCCCGATGTTTTCCGATCCGCCATGGCACCCTTTGCTGGCGCGATTGCACGCTCGTGTCAAAGTTAGCATAGCGAAGAAACTGTGTCTCAAAGCTGGCCACGGCCCGCGCGAAGAAAGATTTTTTAAGCGGTTGGCGCTAGGGGAGCACGCATGACCGACAGCAACGCATTGCGAATCCTGCTCGCCGAAGACGACGAGGCCATGCGGGGATATATCTCCCGCGCGCTCGAAAACGCCGGCTACCGCGTCGACGCCGTCGATCGCGGCACCGATGCGCTGCCGCTGCTGCAGGCCGAGCATTTCGACCTGCTGCTGTCGGATATCGTCATGCCCGAAATGGACGGCATCGAACTGGCGCAGCGCTGCAACGAGGTCAGCCCGCAGACCAAGGTGATGTTCATCACCGGATTCGCCGCGGTCACGCTCAAGGCGAATCGCGAACAGCCGCAGGCGAAGGTGCTGTCGAAGCCGTTTCACCTGCGCGACCTGGTGCTCGAGGTCGAGCGCGTGTTCGAGGATCAGGCAGCAGCATCGCTGTAAGGCGCATTCACCCCTTGCGCGCCCGATAGCTCGCCGCTACATGGCGCGCCTGCCGCAGGCGGACTGGCCGCCGCGGTGCATCCGATGGCTCGGGCGTATAGCTCAGTGGTAGAGCACTGTGTTGACATCGCAGGGGTCGGAAGTTCAACTCTTCCTACGCCCACCATCGAAATCAAGAGCGCAAAAGGCGTCGCGACAGCGGCGCCTTTTCTGCATCGGCCGTCATCCCGAACTTGATCCGGGATCTCAGGCCACCTGGTCGCACGTAACCGGGACAGATTCCGGCTTTCGCCGGAATGACGAGTGAGGCGAGGTTGCGCCCTTCCCCGCCTCTGCTAAAGCGCGCGCAACGCTTTCCCGGCACAATTCCAGACATACAGGGCACTCATGCAGAAAATTCAGGTCAAGAACCCGGTCGTCGAACTCGACGGCGACGAGATGACGAAGATCATCTGGCAATGGATCCGCGAGCGGCTGATCCTCCCCTATCTCGATGTCGACCTGAAATATTACGACCTTTCGATCGAGAAGCGCGACGAGACCGACGACCGGATCACCGTCGACGCCGCCAACGCGATCAAGGAACACGGCGTGGGCGTGAAATGCGCCACCATCACTCCGGACGAGGCGCGGGTCGAGGAATTCGACCTCAAGAAGATGTGGGTCAGTCCCAACGGCACGATCCGCAACATCCTCGGCGGCGTGGTCTTCCGCGAGCCGATCGTGATCGACAACGTGCCGCGGCTGGTGCCGGGCTGGACCGATCCGATCGTGGTCGGCCGCCACGCCTTCGGCGACCAGTACCGCGCCAAGGACACGCTGATCCCCGGCGCGGGCAAGCTGCGGCTCGTGTTCGAGGGCGAAGACGGCGAAAAGATCGACCTCGACGTGTTTGAATTCCAGTCGAGCGGCGTCGCGATGGCGATGTACAATCTCGACGATTCGATCCGCGACTTCGCGCGCGCGAGCATGAATTACGGCCTCGACCGCGGCTGGCCGGTCTACCTGTCGACCAAGAACACCATCCTCAAGAAGTACGATGGCCGCTTCAAGGATCTGTTCCAGGAAGTGTTCGACGCCGAATTCGCCGACAAGTTCGCCGAAGCGGGAATCACCTACGAACACCGCCTGATCGACGACATGGTCGCCGCCGCGCTCAAGTGGAACGGCAAGTTCGTGTGGGCATGCAAGAATTACGACGGCGACGTGCAGTCGGACACCGTCGCGCAGGGCTTCGGCTCGCTCGGGCTGATGACCTCGGTGCTGATGACGCCCGACGGCAAGACCGTGGAAGCCGAGGCGGCACACGGCACCGTCACCCGCCACTATCGTCAGCACCAGCAGGGCAAGGCGACCAGCACCAATCCGATCGCCAGCATCTTCGCCTGGACCCGCGGGCTGATGTATCGCGGCAAGTTCGACGGCACGCCCGACGTGGTGCGCTTCGCCGAAACGCTCGAGAGGGTCTGTATCAACACGGTCGAGAGCGGCCAGATGACCAAGGATCTCGCGCTGCTGATCGGCCCCGAGCAGAACTGGCTCACCACCGAGCAGTTTTTCGAGGCGATCGTGAGCAATCTCGAGAAGGAAATGGCCAACTGGGCATAAGCCCGGCGACCGGTTCGCGATGACGACCAACTCGAAGGCCAGGCTCGAAGTTCGTCAGGCGACGCTCAAGGACGTCCGCGGCATCGCGGACCTCGTGCGCCGCGCATACGACGACCTGCCCGCCTACACGCACGGCGAGATTCGCGGGCAGATCAACAACTACCCGTCCGGCTGCTTCGTCGCCAAGCTGGACGGCAAGGTGGTCGGCTATTGCGCCTCGATGCGGCTGTCGGAAAAGCTCGCCTTTTCCAATGCGAACTGGGACGAGATCACCGGCAACGGCTTCGGCAGCCGCCACAACGCCAAGGGCGAGTGGCTCTACGGCTACGAGCTGTGCGTCGATCCCAAGACGCGCGGGACGAGAATCGGCCGGCGGCTGTACGAGGAGCGCCGCGCGCTCGCCGAGCGGCTCGACCTGACCGGGATCGTGTTCGGCGGACGCATGCCCGGCCTCGCCAAGGCGATGCGCCGCAAGCGCAACCGCGCCGAGGGGCCCGAAGACTATCTCGCCAAAGTGGTCGACGCGAAGATCCACGATCCCGTGCTGCGCTTCCAGCTTGCCAACGGATTCGAACCGCAGGGCATCCTCGAAAACTACCTGCCCGAAGACAAGCCGTCGATGACCCACGCGGTGCGAATGGTCTGGCGCAACCCCTATATCGACAGCGACGCGCCGAAGAAGCACCGCGTCCCGCGCGACGTCGAAGGGGTGCGGATCGCGACCTGCCAGCTGCAGGCGCGCGCGGTCAGCGGGTTCGACGAATTCATGAAACACGTCGAATATTTCGTCGACGTTGCAGCGGATTACGAGGCGGACTTCATCGTCTTTCCCGAGCTGTTCACGCTGATGCTGCTGAGCGCTGAGGAGGAAGAACTCAACCCGCTCGAAGCGATCGAGGCGCTGAGCCGCTACACGCCGAGGATCCGCAAGGCGCTGAGCGAGATGGCGCTCAACTACAACATCAACATCATCGGCGGATCGCACCCGACCCGGATGGAGGACGGCGACATCCACAACGTCGCCTATGTCTGCCTGCGCGACGGATCGGTCCACGCGCAGGAGAAGATCCACCCCACCCCCAACGAGGCCTATTGGTGGAATATCCGCGGCGGCGATTCGATCGACGCGATCCCGACCGATTGCGGCCCGATCGGCGTGCTGATCTGCTACGACAGCGAGTTTCCCGAGCTCGCGCGCCGGCTGGTCGACGAAGGCGCGCGGATCATCTTCGTGCCGTTCTGCACCGACAGCCGCCAGGGCTACATGCGGGTGCGTTATTGCGCCGCCGCGCGGGCGATCGAGAACCAGTGCTACGTCGTGCTCAGCGGCAATGTCGGCAATTTGCCCAACGTCCACAACATGGATATCCAATACGCGCAGAGCTGCATCCTGACGCCGTGCGACTTCCCCTTCGCGCGCGACGGCATCGCCGCCGAGGCGAGCGAGAACGTCGAGACGCTGACGATCAGCGACGTCAATCTCGCCGATCTCAGCTGGGCGCGCGCCGAAGGGACGGTGCAGAATCTCGCCGACCGCCGCTTCGACCTCTACCGGATCGAATGGGACAAGCGTGTCGGGCAGGTCTCCGGGCGCATCGGCGAGGCTGCGGCGGAGGCCGCGAGCCAGGACACCGCGCCCAAGGGTCCGCACACGCCCGGCGGGGGATAATTCGCGCGCGTACCCCCGTGACGCGCCCCGGCATCGCGCTATAGTGCCTGCATGGCGGGCGAAATTTCAGTATCACCGATGATGTCCGACGCGCTGGTGATCCTCGGCGCGGCCGGGATCGTCATCCCCGTCTTCGCGCGCTTCCGCATCACGCCGGTGATCGGTTTCATCCTGATCGGTATCCTGGTCGGCCCCTACGGCCTCGGCAAGCTGGTCTACGAATACCCCTGGCTGGGGCACATAACCATTTCCGACCCCGAAGGGCTCGAACCCTTCGCCGAGTTCGGCATCATCCTGCTGCTGTTCACGATCGGTCTCGAACTGTCGTTCAAGCGTCTGTGGCAGTTGCGCAAGCTGGTGTTCGGTCTCGGCGCGCTCGAATTGCTCATCATCGGGTTCGTGCTGGCGATGTTCCTGTCGATGATGGGGCAATATTGGACCGGGGCGATGGCGCTCGGCCTCGCGCTTGCGTTCTCCTCGACCGCGATCGTCCTGCCCATCGCGGGCACGACCTCGCCGGTCGGGCGCGCCGCGCTGTCGATGCTGCTGTTCGAGGACATCATGATCGTCCCGATCGTGTTCCTGCTCGGCGCGATGGCGCCCTATGCGCAGGAAGCCGGGTGGGAAGGCCTGCTCGACACGCTGTGGCAGGGGGGGCTGCTGATCGTCGCGCTGCTCGTGCTCGGGCGCATCGCCCTCCCTCGCCTGTTCGCGCAGGCGGCGCGGACCAAGAGCCCCGAACTGTTCCTCGCCGCCACCTTGCTGGTGGTCATCGGCGCCAGCCTCGCCACCGCTGCGGTCGGCCTGTCGCCGATCGTCGGTGCGCTGATCGCCGGCCTGCTGATCGCCGAGACCGAATATCACGGCGAGATCGAATCGATCATGGAACCCTTCAAGGGGCTGGCACTGGGCGTGTTCCTGATCACCGTGGGCATGAGCATCGACCTGCTGACGGTGTGGGACAATCTGTGGATGATCGGGCTCGCGGTGATCGGCGTACTGGTGTTCAAGGCGGTGGTCACCGGCATCCTTCTGCGGCTGATGGGCGCGCGGCGCAGCACCGCCGCCGAAACCGGCATATTGATGGCGAGCCCGTCCGAAACCACGCTGATCGTGCTCGCAGCGGCGAGCGCGGCGCTGCTGATCCAGCCCGGCACCGCGCAGTTCTGGCAGATCGTCACCGCGATCGGCCTCACCGTGACTCCGCTTCTGGCGCGGCTCGGGCGAATCATCGCCCGGCGGGTCGAGCCAATTCCGGAGCTGCCCGAGGACGACAGCGACGCACCGCGTGTTGTGATCATCGGTATCGGCCGGGTCGGGCGGCTGGTGGCGCAGATGCTCGACGCGCACGACCGCCCCTATGTCGCGGTCGATTCGGATGCCGACCTGATCGCCTATGCCAAGCGGCAGGGATTCAATGCGACCTTCGGCGATGCGGCGCGCGGCGATGCGCTCGACCGTCTCGGAATCGAAACCGCCCCGGCCGTGGTGCTGACCATGGACGAACCGGTGCTCGCGCAAAGGCTGGTGAGCAAATTGCGCAAGAACTACCCGGAGCTGCTGATCGTCGCCCGCGCGCGCGACACCAGCCATGCTGCCGAACTCTATCGCGCAGGCGCCAGCCATGCGGTGCCCGAAACGCTCGAAAGCTCTCTCCAGCTGTCAGAAGCGGTGCTGGTCGATATCGGGGTGGCGATGGGACCGGTGATTGCCTCGATCCACGAGAAGCGCGACGAATACCGCGCCGAACTCGAGCAGGACGGCGCGCTCGACTACAAGCCCAAGCTCAGGACGAGTACGGCGGAAAACTGATTTCCCGGCACGATCCGGTTGCATCACGCGTTGGTCGGGCAAAGGAGAGAATCATGTCCGACCAAGATCCGACCAAGCCAACCCCGAACGACGAGAAATTCAAGCCGCAGAACGTCGCCGACCCGCGGCGCGACACCAACCCCGCCACCAAGCATCACGACGAGCCGGGCGATACCGGCGGCAACGACCTGTCGCGCGGCAGCAAAGGCGAAACCAAGAAAACGCCGAGCGCCTGATTCGAAACGCGCTCAGGCGGCTTCCTTCGCCAGCGCGTCCCTTACCGCTTCGAGCGCATCCTCGGCCCTACTACCGTCGGGCCCGCCGCCCTGCGCCATATCGGAGCGCCCGCCGCCGCCCTTGCCGCCGAGCGCTTCGACACCCGCGCGAACCAGCGCGACGGCATCGTGGCGATCGGTCAGGTCGTCGGTCACCGCGACCGCCAGCGCCGCACGACCGTCATTGACCGCGACTGCCGCGGCGATGCCCGACCCGAGCCGCTTCTTCGCCTCGTCGAGCAGGCCGCGAAGCTCCTTTGGATCGAGACCCTCGAGCACTTGCCCGGAGAAGGTTACTCCGCCGATATCCTCGTCGCCCGCGCCGGGTGACGCAGCGCCGCCTCCGCCAAGCGCGAGCTGTTTTTTCGCTTCGGCCAGTTCGCGTTCGAGTCGCTTGCGTTCATCGACCAGCGCGGCGATGCGCGCCTCGACTTCGTCCGGAGCGGCCTTGATCGCGCCCGCGACGGCTTTCAGCGTCTCCTCCCGCCCGACCAGCCATTGCCGCGCGGCCTCGCCGGTCAACGCTTCGATCCGGCGCACACCCGAGGAGACGGCGCTTTCCGAAACGATGCGGAACAGGCCGATATCGCCGGTCGCCTTGACATGCGTGCCGCCGCACAATTCGACTGAATAGTTGCGACCGCCATCGGGTTTACGGCCCATCGACAGCACGCGCACCTCGTCGCCGTATTTCTCGCCGAACAGCGCCAGCGCGCCAGCTTCGACCGCATCGTCGGGGCTCATCAGCCGCGTCTGGACCTGTTCGTTGGCGCGGATTTCGGCGTTCACCTCGGCTTCGATCGCAGCGATATCCTCGTCCGACAGCGGCTTGGGGTGCGAGAAATCGAACCGAAAGCGGTCTTCCGCCACCAGCGAGCCCTTCTGCGTCACATGGCTGCCGAGCCGGTTGCGCAGCGCTGCATGAACGAGGTGGGTCGCCGAATGATTGGCGCGCACACGATCGCGCCGCTCGGCATCGACCGTCAGGTGAACGGTATCTCCTACGCGCACCGTACCCGAGGCGATCGTTCCGCGATGCGCATGCAGCCGTCCGAGCGGCTTGGAAGTATCGCTCACGCCGATACCGAGGCCCGCCGGGGTGGAGATGCTACCGGTATCGCCCTGCTGCCCGCCGCTCTCGCCGTAGAATGGAGTCTGGTTGGTCAGCACGAAGACCTCGCTGCCTTCGCCGGCTTCCTCGACTTCCGCACCATCCGCCACGAGCGCCACCACCGTGCCCTCGCCTTCGGTGGCGCTGTAGCCGGTGAATTCGGTGCCGCCCTCGCGCTCGACGATATCGAACCACACCTCGTCGTCGGTCGCCTGGCCGGAGCCCTTCCAGGCAGCGCGCGCGGCCTCCTTCTGCCCCTGCATCGCCGCGTCGAAACCCGCCCGGTCGACCCCGATCCCCCGTGAACGCAGTGCGTCCTCCGTCAGGTCGTAGGGAAAGCCGTAAGTGTCGTAGAGCCGAAACGCGGTTTCGCCGTCGAGCCGGTCACCCGTGCCCATGCTCCCGGTCGCTTCGTCGAGCAGTTTGAGGCCCTTGTCGAGCGTACGACGGAACTGGGTTTCCTCGCGTTCGAGTACTTCTTCGATCAGAGCCTGGCCGCGCTGCAGTTCGGGATAGGCCTGGCCCATCTCGGTGACCAAAGCGGGCACGAGCCGGTGCATCAGCGGTTCGTCGGCGCCGAGCAAATGCGCATGCCGCATCGCGCGGCGCATGATCCGTCGCAGCACATAGCCGCGGCCCTCGTTCGAAGGCAGTACGCCGTCGGCCATCAGGAAACCGGTCGAGCGCAGGTGATCTGCGATGACGCGATGGCTCGCCTGCTGCTCGCCCTCGGCGGCAACGCCGGTCAGGCTCTCGCTGGCGGCGATCAGTTCCTTGAAGGTGTCGGTGTCGTAATTGTCGTGTACGCCCTGCAGCACCGCGGCGACGCGTTCGAGCCCCATTCCGGTGTCGATCGAAGGTTCGGGCAAGTCGCCGGTGATCTCGTCGGCGCTCTGGACGAACTGCATGAAGACGAGGTTCCAGATTTCGACGAAGCGGTCGCCGTCCTCGTCGGGGCTGCCCGGCGGGCCGCCGGCGATATGCTCGCCGTGATCGTAGAAAATTTCCGAGCACGGCCCGCACGGCCCGTCCGAACCCATCGCCCAGAAATTGTCCTTGGTCGCGATGCGGATGATGCGTTCTTCGGGCAGGCCGCTGATCTTCCTCCACAGCTCGAATGCCTCGTCATCGGTGTGATAGACGGTGGCGGTCAGCCGGTCTGGCGCGAGGCCCCATTCCTTCGTCAGCAACGTCCAGGCGTGCAGGATCGCCTGCTCCTTGAAATAGTCGCCGAAGCTGAAATTGCCGAGCATCTCGAAGAAAGTGTGATGCCGCGCGGTATAGCCGACATTGTCCAGATCGTTGTGCTTGCCGCCCGCACGGACGCATTTCTGGCTGCTCACTGCGGTTCGCGCAGGCGGGGTCTCAAGGCCGGTAAAGGCGTTTTTGAACGGCACCATCCCCGCATTGACGAACATCAACGTCGGATCGTTGTAAGGCACCAGCGGCGCACTCGGCACCACCGCGTGGCCCTGGCCGGCAAAATAGTCGAGAAAACCCGCGCGAATTTCGTTGGTCGACATCATGCAGGCGAATTAGGCACTCATACCGCACCCGACAAGCCGATTAAGTTGCCGGGGCTCTCGCCCGGTCTGCCGCTCGGGCCGTGACTATCCATGCACCGCCAGGCAGGGCGATCATCGATTCGTCGAGATTGTTGGAAAGAAATCGCCGCAGCCGTGCGATGAAGCGCGCGCGCTCTTCGTCGGCGAGCATTCGTGCGCCGCGCGCGGCGGGGCCGATCCGGGTGGTGTAGCCAAGCGCGTCTTCGACCGGATCCTCGCCCGAACCGAGAACGAAGGCGAAATCCACCGGTTCGAGCCCGATGTCGAGCCAGCCCGCTTCGTGCAGGATGCCCTCGACCTGCGACCGGTCGGCGAGCGAGAACGGGCCGGGCGTGAGCGGATCGCTCGGTACGAGGACGTCCGCCGGGAGCAATGCGGCGATCCGCTCGGCCCACGGGTTCTCGGCGATGGCGCGGAAGCAGGAGAATACGAGCCTCGCCCCGGGGGCGGCGATGCGCGCGAGGTGGCCGAACGCGGCGACCGGATCGTCGAAGAACATCACCCCGTGGCGCGACACCAGCAGGTCGGGCGCGTAGCCATGCAATTGCCATTGCGCCGCGTCTCCGTGGCGGAAGAACACGTTGCCGAGATAGCCGCTGCGCTCGTTCGCGACCGCGATCAGTTCGGCGCTGACGTCGACCCCGACGACTTCCGCACCGGCATGGCCGCGCGCCAGCGCCAGCGCGATCTCGCCCGCGCCGCAACCGATATCGAGCGCGCGCCGGAACGGCTGTGCGCTCGCTCGTGCAAGCAGCATATCGGTCAGCCCGGTAAAGCTGCGGTCGGTGCGGCGCCATTCCTCGGCCCAGCTGCGGCCGACCCGGCCTTCCCATTCGCTCTTGTCGGTCATCGCTACCCACTCCGACCTGTGCTTGCTGTCGCAGGTTAGACGCGCGGTGTACATGTGGGAAGGTGCCGCGGCAGTGGCTTCCCCCGCAGGCGGCAAAGAAAAACCGGCGCGGGTCCGGGTGGACGCTCGCGCCGGTTTTCCGTTTTCCCGGGCGCCCCATTCTCGGGTTGCGCGCCCGCTTGAGGGGAGTGCCTCAGTCCTCCGCGTCAGGACCGGTCATCATCTCCTCGGCGACCTCGTCGGTGCGGCCGCGGATGGCGGCTTCCAACTTGGTGCAAACTTCGGGGTTTTCCTTGAGGTAGGTCTTGGCGTTCTCGCGGCCCTGGCCGATGCGGATGCTGTCGTAGCTGAACCAGCTGCCCGACTTCTCGACAATGCCCGCCTTGACGCCGAGATCGAGGATCTCGCCGATCTTGGAAATGCCCTCGCCGTACATGATGTCGAATTCGACCATCTTGAACGGCGGGGCGACCTTGTTCTTTACCACTTTAACGCGTGTGGAGTTGCCGATAACTTCGTCGCGGTCCTTGATCTGGCCGGTGCGGCGGATGTCGAGCCGGACGCTGGCGTAGAACTTGAGCGCATTGCCGCCGGTGGTGGTTTCCGGATTGCCGTACATCACCCCGATCTTCATCCGCAGCTGGTTGATGAAGATGACCATGCACTTGGAACGGTTGATCGACCCGGTGAGCTTGCGCAGGCTCTGGGACATGAGGCGCGCCTGGAGGCCGACATGGGAATCACCCATCTCGCCCTCGATTTCGGCGCGGGGCACCAGCGCAGCCACCGAGTCGACCACCAGCACGTCGATCGCATTCGAACGTACCAGCGTATCGGTAATTTCGAGCGCCTGCTCGCCCGTATCGGGCTGCGAGACGATCAGCTCGTCGATATCCACGCCCAGCTTCTTCGCATAGGCGGGATCGAGCGCGTGTTCGGCGTCGACGAAGGCGGCGGTCCCGCCGGCCTTCTGCGCCTCTGCAATCACATGCAGCGCAAGCGTCGTCTTGCCCGAGCTTTCGGGTCCGTAGACCTCGATCACGCGGCCCTTGGGGAGGCCGCCGATGCCGAGCGCGATATCGAGCCCGAGCGATCCGGTCGAGATCGATTCGACCTCCATCGCCTCGCGGCTGCCCAGCTTCATCGCCGAACCCTTGCCGAATGCACGATCGATCTGCGCGAGCGCGGCGTCGAGCGCCTTCTGTCGGTCTGCGTTCACTTCCTTACCTTCTACCAGCTTGAGATTGGCAGCCATCGCATGATCTCCTTCGCTCGCCTAGGGCCTCATCCCCGTTATCGACTGCGAAGCATGTATCCGATTTGTTCCACAAGAACAAGAGCGGAACAAAAATTTTTTCGAAGCCTATCCCGTCGAGACAATTACCGCGACCGGCAATTCATCCGGAACGGCGGATTTCCCAGTCGAAGCTGCGGGTCGCGTTGGCCGGTATCACCAGTTCGAGGATCTGCAGGCCGTCCTTGATCCGCGGCGTGCGGCGCGGCCAGCGCACGTCCCACTCGCCCGAAGCGCCGAACACCATCCGCACCGTGACCGGGTGCGCATTGGCGTTGCTGAGCAGCGCGCGCATCCGGATCCACGGCCGGTCGTCGGCGCCCGGATCGCCCTTGCCTACCCTGGCACATTCGGAAAACACCTGCGTGCTTTCGTGGAGTGCGAGCTCGATATCCTGGTTGACCGCGTAATCGCGCAGGTTCGGCTGCGCGACGAGCTGAGGGCCGTAGGAACTCGGCTCGAACAGCACCAGCCCGCCCTGCGGCAGCGCCACGCCCAGCCCCTTGTCCTCTTCGTTCCTGGTGACGAGCAGCATCTGCGTCGTCTCCATGTCCGATTCGTCCTCGATCTCGTCGAACCGGTCGTAGGGACTGCACCGGGCGACGTAGACGTAATGGGCCTCGACCTCGTCCCGGTTGAGGAAGGCGACCTGCTTGAGACCCTTGGCCGCGACCGTCACCGGCATCGGCACGCGGTAGAGCTTGAGGTCGCCGAGCTGCTCCTCCTCGGCGGACACGACCGATCCCGGCGCGGCCATCTCCTGCGCCGACTCGCTGCGGCGGGCCGTCACCATTATCGCATTGTCGGCCATCGGCGGCGGCGGCGGGGGTGGCGGCGGCGGTGGCGGCGGATAGGCGATGCGCGAGCCCGCCGCGGTGCTGCCGATCGGATAGCAGGTCAGCCGCAGCGGCGCGGCGCGCGGCGGCTGCGCGAGCGCGCGGTAATTGCTGGTGACGTTGATGGTGCCCGCCACCACCAGCAGGTCGGCGTCGGGAAAGCTCTGGCCGTTGTCGTTGAGCACCGTCAGCCAGCTGAGCAGGCGCATGGTGAAGCTGCCATCGCCCTTCCCCTCTCCCAACGTGCCGACATAATTCGCCTGCCAGTCGAAGCCCCAGGCCAGATAGGTCAGGACGACCTCGTAAGTGCCGCCCGTCTCGTCGCGCGTGTCGATCGAAAAGATCGGCCTGGCCGAGAGTCCCTCGGGCACGCGGTCGAAGGTCAGCTTCTCCGGCAGGCCGGCGCAGCGCACCGCCTCGAACCCGTCCTGCGTCTCCAGCACCAGCCCCCCGTCGGCGCGGGTGCGGACGATCGCGTCCTCGCTCGCCGCTTCGCCGGTTGCGGGATTGGTGCGGGTAATGGTGACGCGATTGCCGAGCGCGCCGTTGACCAGCGCGGCCGGCGAGAGCAGCTCGGCGTTGCGGTTCTTCTCGATCGTCCCGCCGGGCAGGCCGGTGACGATCGCGGTGACCCCGACCATGCCTTCGGCCACGCCCTCGAAGCGGATGGTCGATTCGCCGGGCGGCAAGGTGACCGTGCGCGTCTCGCTGATCATCGCAAAGCCCTGCGGCCAGTTGCGATTCATGTCCTGTCCGACGCGGCGGTTGGGATCGCGATAGACGGTCACCGACAGGTCGCTCGGCTCGGACGCATCGACCGCCTCGCGCGCCTCGAGCGGCGCGGCCCATATGAGACCGGGGGCCAGCAGGGGCAGCAGGAATGCGGCGTGCCGCATGCTCACGCGCCGCCGGTCAGTAACGCGTTTCGTAGGTCACGCGGACCACCCGCTCGCCTTCGGCGGGGACGGGCACGATCCACTTGCGACGGTCGGCGTTGATCTGCACGCCCTCGATATCCTCGCTGACGATGCGGTAGTCGTTCGCCCACCAGCCGCGCATCAACCCGCCCTGCACCAGGTCGACCTCGACCGGCGTGCTCTTGGCGTTGGTAATCGTGTAGCGCATCGTCGTGCGGTAGAATTCCTTCGGCCGTTCGACTTCCAGTTCCTCGACCACCTCGCCGTCGCGCAGCACGCGATAGCGAGCGCTGCGCTCCCATTCGGCGGCGGTAATCTTCTCGCGCTTCTCGACTTCGGCCTGGAGGTAGATATCGAACGCGTCGCCGGTGCGCAGCGACAGTTCGCTGCCCATCGGCGTGTGGCCGATGCCGTTCTCGCCGATGAATTGCGGCGTTCCCTGGCTGTCGCGCTGGTAGAACCGCACCGTGCCGGAGGGCAGCGCATCGCCCAGCCCCTGGTCGCGCGAGGTCGAGAAGGCGATCTCAGTCGATACCGGCACCGGCGCGTTGTCGTTGGTCAGCCAATAGACCTCGCGCCGGTAGACCTTGCGCGCGGGCACCGCCTGCACGTCGAGGAAGCTGACCTGCTTGGTCTGCGCATTGGCGATCGTGGTGCGGCCCGAAATCGGGTAGAGGTAGAATTCGCCGACCTGTTCGCGGCCCGAATTCTCCGTGCCCGGCCGGACCATGCCGCGGTTGTTCCGGCGGCCACCGCCCGAACCGTTCGGATTGCCCGCTACCAGCAAGGTATCGGCATCGTGGAAAGTGGTGCCGGTGTTGTTGGTCAGCGTGACCCAGCCCTGCATGTCGGTGGTGCCGCGCTGCTCGTCGTAGAGCGCGACGTAGTCGGCGCTCCAGCCGAGGCCGGGGGTGAGATAGCGGATCGAGGCCGGGCGGGTGCCGCCGCGGCTGCTCTGCAGATTGACCGACAGCGTCGGGCGCGCGCGCAGATTGGGCGGCACGCGGTCGAAGATCACGCGCACCGGCAAGCCGTCGTCGCGCAGCACCTCGATTCGGTTACCGATCTGGACGACCACCCCGCCCGCGGTCGACAGCACCTTGGCGCGCTCGCGCGTTTCCTGCCCGGTGGCGGGGTTGGTGCGCAACAGCGTGACGGTCTGGCCGATGGCCTTTTCCATCAGCTTGACCGGCGTCAGCAGGTCGAAATCGAAATTCTGCTCGGCGATGGTCGTGTCGGGCGCGTAGAAGCTCAGCGTCTCGGGGCGGATCTGCGCCGACACGTCGGGAAATTCGATCCGCGTGTCCCCGCGCGGTATGTCGAGCTGCCGCACGTCCTGCACCAGCGCGAGATTGTTGTTGTAGATCGTCACCGCGACGTCGCCCTGCGCGGTCGCATCGGGATCGGGCAGCGACTGCGCCCGGCCCAGCGTTGCCGTGCACGCCAGTGCTGCGGCCAAAGTCAACGCGCGATAGGATGACGGCTTCATCGGTCCCTCCCTGATCGAGTTCTTTCCCAGACATGCTGCAAGCGAATGTATCGGGTGTGAACGTAACAATGTATCACCATACCCATGGCAGCATGTCCGCCAGGCGGGAGAGCGCCCCGCGATGCGCAAGGCGCTCTCCCTACATGGCCGTCGGCATCAGTTGCGCGGCGGGAAGATGCCCTGCATCACCGCGCAGAACCGGATCGACAGAAACGGATTGCGGTTGCTGAACGACTGGCCGTTGCCGGTATTCGCGACCGACACCGTCCCGGCGTTCATCGTGTCGCCCGTCGGCGCGGTGTTTTCCTCGTAGGTATTGCCGGTCGCGCGGGCGAAATAGGCATTGGTCGCGGCGCGCGTATTGGCGTTGGACCGCGAGACGTTGACCGTCGCCGTGTGCGAGTGGGTCGGCAGCTGATTGGTGGTGAGCGTGATATCCTGCACCCCGCCCCGAGCGCCTTGCGGATAGTTGGTCAGGCCCGGTCCGGGGCCCTGCCCGATCGGCGAACGGCTGCGCAGGTCGGGCAGCGCGAAGGTGGTGCGTCCGTCGCCGCCATAGGTGGTGCCGTAGAGCGAGTAGAGCGCGGTATTGCTCGAAATGGCGAGCAATTGCCCTTCGGCCGACGCGGTGTTGCGCGGGCAGAAGGTGTAGCCGACCATGAAGATGTCGCCCAGATACCGGTCCTGCGCCTGCGCCGGCGCGGTCAGGGCGAACAAGCCTGCGCCCGCCAGAAGAAGTTTCGCTGTCTGTTTCATCGTCAATGTCCTGTTACTGCGATTCTCAGTTGCGCGACGGGAAAATGCCTTCGAGCACGACGCAATAACGCAGCGAGAGATACGGATTGCGGTTGTTGTAGGCCTGACCGTTGCCCGTGTTCGCGACCGACAGCGTGCCAGCATTCATCGTGTCACCGGTGGGCGCGGTGTTTTCCTCGTAGGTATTGGTCGTCGCACGCGAGAAATAGGCATTGGTCGGTGCGCGCGTGGTGGCGTTCGAACGCGAGACGTTAACCGTCGCGGTGTGCGAGTGAGTCGGCAGCTGGTTGGTCGTGAGCGTGATATTCTCCACCCCGCCCTCCGCGCCCTGCGGATAATTGCTCAGGCCCGGCCCTGGTCCCTGCCCGATCGGCGAACGGCTGCGCAGGTCGGGCAGCTGGAAATTGGTCGTCCCGTTGCCGCCATAGGTGGTGCCGTAGAGCGAAAACAGCGCAGTGAACTGGCTGATCGCCAGCAACTGCCCCTCGGCGGAGGTCGTCCCCCGCGGGCAGTAGGTGTAGCCGGCGATGAAGATATCGCCGATATACCGGCTCTGGGCATGCGCCGGAGTTGCGTTCATGGTGAGCGACAGCGCCGTGCAGCTCGCCAGCACCGATAGTGTCGTAACGGTCCTTTTCATATGGGCTCCCTTCGGGAGCGCATATGTACGGCACTGCCAGTCGCCCCCGACCATGGCAGCGCCGAATTTCCGATTGCTGCAACCGCTCAGTTGCGCGACGGGTAAATCCCGACCAATGCGACGCACCATCGCAGCGTAAGATAAGGCGACAAATTGTTGTGCGCCTGGTTGCCGCCGGTAACCTGGGTCGTAACCGTACCGGCGTTCATCTTGTCGCCCGTCGGCGCGGTGTTCTCCTCGTACGCCAGCGTCGCCGCGTCGGTGCGGGCGAAATACGCGCTCGCAGGCGAGCGCGTGGTCGCATTGCTGCGCGATACGTTCACGTCGGCGACGTGATTGTGCGAGGGTAATTCCAGAGTGCTAAGCGTAACCTGCTCGACACCGGAGCGGCTGCCCAGCGGATAATTCGAAAGGCCGGGCCCCGTCCCGGTATGGATCGGCGTGCGCCCGCGCAGATCGGGCAGCGCGAAGGTCGTCCGTCCGTCGCCGCCGTAAATCGTGCCGTAGAGCGAGAACAATGCCGAGTTCTGCGAAATGGCGAGCAGCTGTCCGTCGGCATTGGTCCAGCCGCTCGGGCAGAAGGTGAAGCCGACCGGCATCAGCTGGCCGAGCAGCGGTTCGGATTGAGCGTGGACCGGCGCGGTAGGCAGCGAAGCGCTCAGGGCAACGACGGCACTCATCGTCGCGAATTTTGCGAGTTTCATCGAATTTGCTCCCGAGAAAGTGTCGATCGCGAGATCAGTTGCGCGAGGGGAATATGCCCTGCAGCGCGACACACCAGCGGATCGTGAGGTACGGAGGCAGATTGTAATGCGACTGGTTTCCGCCGGTAAGCTGGGTCGTGACCGTCCCGGCGTTCATCTTGTCGCCGGTCGGTGCGGTGTTCTCCTCGTACGCCAGCGTCGCCGCATCGGTGCGGGCGAAATAGGCACTTGCCGGCGAGCGCGTGGTCGCGTTGGTGCGCGATACGTTCACGTCGGCGACGTGATTGTGCGACGGTATTTCCAGAGTGGTCAGCGTGACCCGCTCGACACCGGAACGGCTTCCCTGCACGTATGTGGAAAGCCCCGGCCCAGTGCCGGTATGGATCGGCGAACGTCCGCGCAGGTCGGGCAATGCGAAAGTCGTCCGCCCGTCGCCGCCATAGGTCGTCCCGTAAAGCGAGAACAGCGCTGTGTTCTGCGCGATCGCCAGCAACTGGCCGTCGGCATTGGTGTAGTTGCGCGGGCAGAAGGTGAACCCGACAGGCATCAACTGGCCGATCAGCGGCGTATCCTGTGCATGGGCGGGTGCGGACGGGAGCGAGGTGCTCAACGCCACGACGGCGCTCATGGTGGCGAATTTTGCGATCTTCATCCGATTCTTCCCCTGAAGCTTGGTCAATGCGAACCGTTTCGGCCTTATTGTTCTTCGCGTAGATTCGGGGCCTTGCGGGTCCCAACCTCCGCGTTTCGATCCGATTTGGCAAGGGGAAAGGTGCCGCTACCCGGCAAAGCCGTGCGGCATAGGGGGGAAGAAGTGGGAGCGCTTCCTCGCGGAAGCGCTCCGTTATCATCCGCGCGCTGCGGTCAGTTGCGCGACGGGAACAGACCTTGCAGCGCAACGCACCAGTTGAGCGTCAGATAGGGCGGCAGGTTGTAGTGCGGCTGGCTGCCCCCCGTGTTCTGCGTCGTCACCGTGCCGGCATTCATCGTGTCGCCCGTCTGGGGCGGGGTGTTTTCCTCGTAGGCCAGCGTGTTCTGGTCGGTGCGGGCGAAATAGGCACCCGCCGGCGAGCGCGTGGTCGCATCGGTGCGCGAGACATGCACCTCGCCGATATGGTTGTGCGACGGTATTTCGCTGGTGATCAGCGTGACCTCCTCGGCGCCGCCGCGGCTGCCCAGAATGTAATCGGACAGGCCGGGTCCTTGCCCGGTATGGATCGGCGAGCGACCGCGGAGGTCGGGCAGCCCGAACGTCGTCCGCCCGTCGCCGCCATAGGTCGTGCCGTAGAGAGCATACAGCGCCTGGTTCGTGTTGATCGCCATGAGTTGGCCGTTGGCACCGGTCCAGCCGCGCGGACAGAAGTTGAAGCCGACCGCCATCAGCTGGCCGAGGATGGGCTCGGACTGGGCCGAGGCCGGCCCGGCGGGCAGCGAAGTGCTCAGGGCGACGACTGCGGCCATGGTGGTGAATTTTGCGAGTTTCATCGTAAGCTCCTTGAAGTTCCGAGGTTTGCAGTCCGGATCAGTTGCGCGACGGGTAGACGCCCACCATCGCGACGCACCAGCGCAGCGTGAGATAGGGGGACAGGTTGTAATGCGGCTGGTTGCCGCCGGTATTCTGCGTCGTCACAGTGCCCGCGTTCATCGTGTCGCCCGCCTGGGGCGGAGTGTTTTCCTCGTAGGCCAGCGTGTTCTGGTCGGTACGGGCGAAATAGGCGCCGGCCGGCGAGCGCGTGGTCGCGTCGGTGCGCGAGACATGCACTTCGCCGACATGGTTGTGCGACGGTATTTGGAGCGTGTTGAGCGTGACCTGCTCGGCCCCTCCACGGCTGCCGAGCGTATAGGGAGAAAGCCCCGGCCCCGTTCCGGTATGAATCGGCGAGCGCCCGCGCAGGTCGGGCAGTCCGAAAGTGGTCCGCCCATCGCCGCCATAGGTCGTGCCGTAGAGCGAGAACAGCGCCGTGTTCTGCGCGATCGCCATCAACTGGCCGTCCGCTCCGGACCATCCGCGCGGACAGAAATTGAACCCGACCGGCATCAGCTGGCCGAGGATGGGCTCGGACTGGGCATGCGCCGGTGCAGCCGGCAACGAAGCGCTCAGGGCGACGACAGCCGCCATGGTTGCGAACTTTGCAATTTTCATGGAAATTTCCCCTCAAAGTTGGTGCAAGCGACCCACTTTTTCGGCCTTCTCGTTGTTCGAGTGTCGGGCCTGGAGAGGAAACTCCGCCTTTAGTTCTAATTTGGCAAGAAAAAATCCGGTAACGGACAGGCGTTATGTACCGTCAGGATTTCCGGGAACGCAGGATCCGTCCGACTTCTTCGTTGATCTGCTGGACGTTGAACGGTTTGGCGATGAAATGCATGTTGTCGATATCGATTTCGCTGCGTAATTGTTCTTCGGCGTAGCCGGACATGAACAGCACCGGAAGGTCGGGTTGAACCTTGCGGATCGCCCGCGCCATGGCAGGGCCGTCCATCCCCGGCATCACCACGTCGGACACGATCAGGTCGAATTCGCCTCCCTTGGCGATCGCGGCCAGCCCCTCTTCGCCGTCGCGCGCCGTGATCACCGAGAAGCCCGCCCTGCCGAGCGCGCGCTCCGCCACAGCGCGAACCATGTCCTCGTCCTCGACCAGCAGCACGCTGCCGCCGCCCGACCAGTCCGAAGCGGCGCTCTCGGCCTGCTCGGCCGCCGCTTGCGGAGCCGCACCGCGATGGACCGGGAAGTAGATCGTGAAGCGCGCTCCGTCGGGTTGTCCGTGGCCGCCGGGGACGTTGTCGGCGAAGATGAATCCGCCCGACTGCTTGACGATGCCATAGACGGTCGACAGCCCGAGCCCGGTACCCTTGCCCTGTTCCTTGGTGGTGAAGAACGGCTCGAAGATCTTGCCAAGCACCTCGGGCGGGATGCCGCCGCCGGTGTCCTGCACCAGCAGCACGGTGTAGTCGTCCGCCGGGAGGATATCCGACGACATCTTGCGGATGTCGCCCGCCTTCACCGAGCGCGTCGACAGCGACAGGCGCCCGGTCCCGTCGCCATGCGACTGGATCGCGTCGCGCGCATTGACCGCGAGGTTGACGATCACCTGCTCGAGCTGCTGCGGATCGGCGCGCACCGGGCCGAGATCGCGGTCGTGGCGGACGCGGAACTCGATTCTTTCGCCGAGCAGCCGCTTCAGCAGCTGGCTGACCTCGCTGACCACGTCGGGCAATTGCAGCACTTCGGGCCGCAGCGTCTGCTGGCGGCTGAAGGCGAGCAATTGCCGCGTCAGGCTGGCGGCGCGGTTCGAATTGGCGCGGATCTGCTGGATATCGTCGTAGTCGCTGTCGCCCGGCGTATGGCGCAGCAGCATCAGGTCGCAATAACCGATGATCGCGGTCAGCACGTTGTTGAAATCGTGCGCCACCCCGCCGGCGAGCTGGCCGACCGCCTGCATCTTGGTCGCCTGCGCAATCTGCTTCTTGAGCCGCGTCTCCTCGCTGGAATCGACCAGGCTGAGCATCACCGCCGCTTCGCCGAGTCCGCGCACCCCGGCGAGGCCGAGCGAAACCGGCTCCTCGGGATTGTCGCGCAGACGGATCGCCATGTCGCCGCTGTTCGCGGGTCCCTTGCCGAAGCGGCGCACCGTATCCGCCAGCGCGCCCTTGTCTTCCTTGACCACGAGGTCGGACGGATATTGCGGCAGGCCCCGTTCCTCGATCCCCGCCGCACGCAGGAAGGGCGCGTTGCCGAACAGGAAGCGCCCGTCGCGGTCGGTCATCGCCAGCCCCAGCGGGAGCGATTCGAGCAGCGATTCGAGCTGCGTCGCGCTCGCCTGCCCGGCTCCGTCCGAGCCGCCGATCCCGACTCCGCTGTCGACCAGCAGCATCAGCGACGGCGCTTCGTCGGCGCCGGCGCCGCGCTCCTCGCCGGGATGGTTGAGCGGCACCTGCACCAGCGTCTGCGGCGAGCCGCGCTGTCCCTCGCGCGCGAAGTAAATCCGGTCGCGATCGTCGGTCCTGAGCTGAGCGACGAACTCCTGCCCGGCCAGAGTCGCGTTCGCATCGCCCGAGGCACGCTCGGCGAAGCCCGGCGTTACCGCACTGAGGATGCCGTCCGGACCGACCAGTGCCCCCTCGATCCCCGAACGCGACAGCAATCGGCCGAACAGTCCGCCGAGCCAGGCCCCTGCCGTCTCCGACAGATCTTCTTCGGCGAGCGGCTCGAAGCGCCAGACGAGATAGTCCTCGCCGCGCCCGGCCCGCTGTGCGCGCGCGCGCCAGCATCCGCCGGATTCGGCAGCGTCGAGCCGCTCGGCTTCACTTCGCCCGTCGCGCCACGCCTCGCGCGCCGCGCGTGTCAGACGTTCGAGCGAGGGCCGTTCGAGCGGCAGGTTGGGCGGCGCATGGCCGGCGCCGAACCAGGCGGCATAGGTGCGGTTGGCGCAGACCAGCCGGTTGGCACGGTCGGTGACGGCGACGCCGAGGCCGTCATGTTCGATCGCCTCGACGGTCACCGACCAGTCGGGCACGGCGAGTTCGCCTCCGGTTTGCGCCTGCCGCGACCGCGCGAAAGCGATGGCGCCCGCCCCGAGCACCGCCAGCGCGCCCGCATAGCTTAGCGCGACCACTGCATTGCCGGTCATCCACCACAGCGCCAGCGCGCTGACGACAAGCGCCGCTCCCACCGCCGCGAAAGCCGGTGCCGCTCGGATCTGCTCGACCTCCCCCAGGGTGTTCATCCCTTCTGGGCCTCCAGGCGTGCGTCGAGCCGCGCCTCCATCCGCTTCAGCCGCCTGGCGCGCTTGCGCATGACCATCACGCGCCACACGAGGCTCGCGATCAGATAGCCCAGCGCCGCGCCGACGATGGCGAGCACGATGAAGCCGAAGATCGTCACCAGCACGGTCACCCCGGCCCCCTCGAACAGTTCGATCAGCCATGCCCAGCGCCCGCTGGCGATCTCCTCCTGCGCCGCACCCCCGGTCGCAGCGAGATCGACCTTGAGGATGAAGGCCCCGATACGATTGGCGACCACCGCCCAGAACGGGAAGGTGAAGGGATTAGTGATGAAGGTTACCAGCGCGGAGAGCGGCACGTTGGCGCGCGCGGGCAAAGCGAGAAACGCCGCCAGGAATATCTGGCCGACGGGGATGATGAAGCCCGAAAAGATTCCCAGCGCGACGCCGCGCGGCACGGAGCGGCGGGTGAAGCGCCACAGTTCGGGCGTGAGGAAGCGGTGCGCGATCGGCTTGAGATACTTGTTGCGCGCCATCTCCTCGCGCGTCGGCGTGTATTTGCGGATCAGGTCCGCCAGCCAGGTCTTGGAAGTGCTGCCGCTCATCGTCCCGGGGCCGCATTGCGCGCCCGCGCGGCGAAGCGCAAGGGAGGTGGCGGGGTTTTCGGCAAAGCGTCCATGATTGCCGATATGGGTAGGCCCGCCCGGATGACCAGCCGGTGAATCGACCGCGCCCGCTCAGCCTCTTTCGCGCATGATCCGCGCCTGGTCGCGCTTCCAGTCGCGGTCCTTGACATATTGCCGCTTGTCCTGCGCCTGGCGCCCCTTGGCGAGCGCGAGTTCGACCTTCGCCCGGCCCTTGCCGTTGAAATAGACGCTCATCGGGACCAGCGTCATGCCCTTGCGCTCGACCGCGCCGGTCAGCCGCGCGATCTCGCGTTCGTGGAGCAGCAGCTTGCGCGGGCGCTTGGGCTCGTGATTGTTGCGGTTGCCGTGGCTGAACTCCGGGATGTTGGCATTGACCAGCCACACCTCGCCGTCGCGCACCTCCGCATAGCTTTCGGCGATGCTCGCCTCGCCCGCGCGCAGGCTCTTCACTTCGGTGCCCTGCAGCACCAGCCCGGCCTCGAACTTGTCCTCGACATGGTAATCGAACCGCGCGCGCCGGTTCTCGGCGACGGTCTTCTGCTTGTCGAAGGTTTCGGGTTTGGGGCGGGCCATGATGGCGGGCAGATAGAGTTCGCGCCGGGCTAAGCCAACCCCGCATGCTTGAGCGCCTCGTCGACGGCGGCGCGCGACGCTTCGCTCGCCTTGCACAGCGGGAGGCGGACGTCGCACTCGAGCCAGTCGTGGACCCGGGTCAGCGCGTACTTCACCGGCGCCGGGCTGGCGTCGGAGAACATCGCGTAGTGCAAGGGGAACAGCCGGTCGTTGAGCGCGCGCGCCTTGACCAGATCGTTGGCGGCGATCGCCTCGTGGAATTCGGCGCACAGCGCGGGCGCGACGTTGGCGGTGACCGAAATGCAGCCCGAGCCGCCCGCCGCCGAGTGCGGCAGCCACAGCTCGTCGTTCCCCGACAGCTGGCAGAAATCGTGATCGAGTCCCATCCGGTGATCGGCGACGCGCGACAGGTCGCCGCTGGCATCCTTGATCGCGACGATCCGGTCGGGGTATTTGCGCACCAGCTCGACCACCGTCTCGTCCTCGATATCGGTCACGGTGCGGCTCGGCACGTTGTAAAGGACGATCGGCAGATCGCTGTTTTCGGCGAGGAAACTGAAATGCGCGATCAGCCCGGTCTGGCTCGGGCGGTTGTAGTACGGCGCCACGCACAGCCCCGCCGCGGCACCCGCCTTCTTCGAGAAATTCATATGCAGCAGCGCGTTGCGCGTGTCGTTGCTGCCGCAGCCCGCGATCACGGGAACGCGCCCCGCGGCCTGCTCGATGCAGACCTCGATCACGCGGTGGTGCTCGGCGTTGGAGAGCGTCGAGGCCTCGCCGGTGGTGCCGCAGGGAACCAGCCCTTTCGAGCCGTTGTCGATCTGCCAGTCGACCAGCCGCCGGAACGCGGCCTCGTCGAACGATCCGTCGCGAAACGGCGTCACCAGGGCGGGAATCGAGCCGGAGAACATTTACCTGACCTCTGCGTTGACGGCATAAGACACTCGCGCGATTGCGTTAATCGCGCCTCGATCGCCGTTCATTCACCGCCTGATAAGGAGCCGCCCGCCACAATGTCCAGCATGGACCGCATTTCCCCCTTCGCGCTCGCCGCTCTCGCCGCCCCGATGCTCGCCTCCTCCAGCCCGCTGATGGCGCAGGAAACCGGTTGGGACCGCGCGCGCGCCGATCTCGTCGCAACCGCTCCGACGCGCATGTCGCAGGCGATCGAGCGCTGGGAACGGCTGACCGCGACCGGCAACACCGAGGCCGGGTTCGATGCCTATGCCGGCTTCGTGCTCGCTTTTCCCGATTTCCCCAAGGAAGCGCTGCTCCGCGTCCGCGCCGAGAACGCGCTCGACGAAGAGGCGGTCGGTGCCAACGAACTGGTCGCGTTCTTCGACCGGAAACCGCCGCTGACCAATGCCGCTCGCGCCCGCTACGCATTGGCGCTCGCGGCGCTGCAGCGTCCCGAAGCGTTCGACGTCGCGCGCGAGGCATGGCGTGGCGGTGCGATGTCGAGCCCGTCCGAAGCCTATATGGTCGGCCTGTTCGGCTCGCGCTTCGCGCCCGAGGATCACGACGCGCGGATGGACGCGCTGCTGTGGCAGGGCGAGACCGAAGCCGCGCTGCGCATGACCAACCAGGTCTCGCCCGCCTATCGCGAGCTGTTCATCGCGCGCCTCGCGCTGATCGGCGGCACGCTGCCCGAGAATGCCGGGGCAACCACCCCCGCCAATGCGCGGACCGATCCGGGCTACGTCTACAACCTCGCCAACCAGTACCGCACCAGCGGCAACATGCCCGCGGCGATCGACCTGCTCGCCAACCGCCCGCCCTTCGCCGGGCTGCCGCACAAGGCGGAAGACTACGTCTCGCTCGCGCTGCGCGTCGCCAATGCCGGCGGCGCGCGGCAGACGGTGCAGATCGCGTCCAAGGTCGACGATTTGTTCGCGCCGGGCACCGATATCTCCGAAGGGTCGTTCGTCCTGCGCGACAAGATGACCGATCTGATGTGGCTCGGCGGGACCAAGGCGCTGTGGTCGCTCGGCGACGGCGCCGGCGCCGCGCCGCTGTTCTACCGCTACGGCACCGCCGCCAAGACGCCGCTGACCCGGTCGAAGGGCTTCTACTGGGCGGGCAAGGCGGCGGCGCAGGCGGGCGACCGCGCCGAGGCCGAGCGCTATTACGCGATGGCCGCGCAGCATCCCGACTATTATTACGGCCAGCTGGCGGTGGCCGCGCTCGGGCGCTCGATGCCTGCGTTCGCGCAGCTTCCCGCAGCGGCACCGACACCGCAGCAGAAGGCCGAATTCGACGCCGACCCGCTGACCATCGCGATCCGCACGCTGGCGAGCGACCGCCGCGACTGGCGCACCGAACGCGCCTTTTTCGAAGCGATCTCCGACAAGGCCGATACCCCGGCCGAGATGCGCATGGTCGCCGACCTCGCGCGCGAGACGGGGCTCGAGGAAATGGCGGTCGTCGCGGGCATGACCGCGGGCGAACACGGGCTGACCGGGTTCGAGCGGCTCGGCTTCCCCACCGTGCCGACCCATTCGGGCGCCAACTGGACGATGGTTCACGCGATCGCCCGGCAGGAAAGCGAGTTCGACCGCAACCGCGTCAGCCATGCCGGCGCGCGCGGGATGATGCAGCTGATGCCGGGCACTGCGCGCGAAGAAGCGGGCAAGATCGGCGTGCAGTACCTGTCCGCCGACCTGACCGGGAGCCCGAGCTACAATATCCGCCTCGGCGACGCGCACTTCGCGCGGCTGATGGACCGCTACGGCGGGTCCTACCCGCTCGCCATCGCCGCCTACAATGCCGGGCCGGGTCGCGTCAGCCAGTGGCTTCGGCTCAACGGCGATCCGCGCAGCGGGTCGATCGATTGGCCGACCTGGATCGAGCGGATCCCGTCGAATTTCGAGACGCGCTATTACGTCATGCGCGTGATCGGCAATGCGGTGACCTACGCCAACATGAATCCCGACCTGTCGCGGCCGCAGGAGCGCGACGTGAGGCATTATCTGCGCTAGGCAGCGCGCGTGAACGCCAAGACCAACCCGATCACGCCTGCCGGCTATGCCGCGCTCAAGGCGCGCTACGACCACCTGCTCGGCACCGAGCGGCCCGAGATCGTGGAGATCGTCAGCTGGGCGGCGGGCAACGGCGACCGCTCGGAAAACGGCGATTACATCTACGGCCGCAAGCGCATGCGCGAGATCGACCGCGAGCTCGGCCACATCTCGCGCCGGATGAAAGCCGCGCGCGTGGTCGAGCCGTCGCAACAGCCCGACAAGTCGAAAGCCTTTTTCGGCGCGACCGTGACGCTCGCCGACGAGGACGATGCCGAGAAGACCGTCACCATCGTCGGCGACGACGAACAGGACGCCGGGACGGGCCGGATCGGCTGGTCGAGCCCCCTCGCCCGCGCGTTGCGCGGCGCATCGGTCGGGGATTTGCGCACGGTCCGCTTGCCTTCGGGCGAGAAGGAGTGGGAGATAGTGGCCATCCGCTATGACTAGACTCGCCGCCACTCTCGCCCTGCTCGTCCTCGCCGCACCGCTCTCGGCCCGCGACAGCCTCGGCGTGTTCTCCGACTGGGGCGCGTTTCGCGATCCCGGCGTGCCACGCTGCTACGCGATCGCCAAGGCCGCGCCGAGCCGGCTAAGCCGCGACTACGATCCCTATGCCAGCATCGGTACCTGGCCGCGGCGGCAGGTGCGCGGGCAGGTCCACTTCCGTCTCTCGCGCGAACTCGCGGACAAACCGAATATCCGCCTCGTCGTCGGCGACGAGCGCTTCCGGCTCACCGGAGGCGGCGGCGATGCCTGGGCGCGGGACCGGACGATGGATGCGGCGATCGTCGCTGCGATGCGTTCGGCGAGCCGCATGAGCGTCAGCGCCACCGACAGCAACGGGCGGCGGTTCTCGAACAGCTACGACCTCGCAGGCGTCGCCACCGCGATGGATGCGGCATCGGTCGGCTGCGCTCGGCTGAGCTAGTCAAACGCCCGCGCGCGCCCTATATGCGCGCCTCCCATGGCAGACACCGCCCTCATGAGCATTCCGGGACAGGCCGATCCCGTCCCCGTCGCGCGCGACATCACGCCGCGCGCCGACGGGCGCATCGACCTGATAGGGCTGCCGCGCGAGCGCATCCGCGAACTGTTCGCCGAGGCGGGGCTCGACGCGAAGCAGGCCAAGCTGCGCGCCAAGCAGGTGTTCCACTGGCTCTACCACCGCGGCGTGACCGAATTCGAGGCGATGACCGATATCGCCAAGACCATGCGCCCGTGGCTCGCCGAGCGCTTCGTGATCGGTCGGCCCGAAGTGATCGAGGCGCAGCATTCGAGCGACGGCACGCGCAAATGGCTGCTGCGCACCGCCGACGGGCACGATTTCGAGATGGTGTTCATTCCCGACGCGGACCGCGGTACCTTGTGCATTTCGAGCCAGGTCGGCTGCACGCTCAATTGCCGCTTCTGCCATACCGGCACGATGCGGCTGGTGCGCAACCTCACCCCGGGCGAGATCGTCGGCCAGGTCATGCTCGCGCGCGATGCGCTGGGCGAATGGCCCAATTCCTCGTCACCCCAGCGCAAGCTGGGGTCTCCCGCCGATATGCGCGACCGGGCGAAGGAAGATCCCAGCTTGCGCTGGGATGACGAGGAAGGCGAATACACCTCCGACGGCCGCCTGCTGACCAATATCGTGTTGATGGGCATGGGCGAGCCGCTCTACAATTTCGACAATGTCCGTGACGCGATGAAGCTGGTGATGGACGGCGAAGGCCTTGCCCTGTCGAAGCGCCGGATTACGCTGTCGACCAGCGGCGTGGTGCCGATGATGGAGCGCTGCGGCGACGAGATCGGGGTCAATCTCGCGGTCTCGCTCCACGCGGTGAACAAGGATGTGCGCGACGAGATCGTGCCGCTAAACCGCAAATACGGCCTCGAGGACCTGCTCGCCGCCTGCGCCGCCTATCCCGGCGCCTCCAACGCGCGGCGGATCACCTTCGAATACGTCATGCTCAGGGACAAGAACGACAGCGACGCCGATGCGCGCGAGCTGGTGCGGCTGATCCGCGATTACGGCCTGCCCGCCAAGGTCAATCTGATCCCGTTCAACCCGTGGCCCGGCGCACCCTACGAATGCTCGACGCCCGAGCGCATCAGGCGCTTCTCCGAGATCGTGTTCGAGGCCGGCATCAGCGCGCCGGTGCGCACCCCGCGCGGGCGCGATATCGACGCCGCCTGCGGCCAGCTCAAGACCGCGGCGGAGAAGAAGAGCCGGGCGCAGCGGGACCGCGAAGCTGCGGCGGCATCCAACGCTTGATTGCACCGACAGCGACTGACATACACCCGTAATACACCAAGGGAGTATGAGTGTGTTCAAGTTTTCGACTTTGCTCGCGGCTGCGGGACTGGCTTTCGCCGCACCGGTCATGGCGGAGCCCGGCCCGCCCGTCGCTCCGACCGAGATCATGGTCGGCGATGCCCTCCCCTACGCCTATTTCGCCACCCCGCCCGGCGAGGGGCCCTTCCCGGTCGTGATCGTGCTCGGCGGTAGCGAGGGCGGCGATGGCGGATCGCGCGGGTCCGCGCCGCGCTTCATCGAGCAGGGCTACGCGGTGCTGGGCCTGCCCTATTACTCCCCCGCCTACCTGCCGGCCGAGCGGCAATTGCCCGACCTGCCGGTCGCGTTCGATTCGATCCCGCTCGAAAAGCTCGCCATCGCGCGCGACTGGCTGCGCGGGCGCGAGGATGTGAAGGCGGACGGCATCGGGCTCTATGGCGTTTCCAAGGGTGCCGAATTCGTCCTCGCCGGAGCAAGCCGGATCGACGGCTTCGCCGCGGTGGTCGCGATCGTGCCGAGCGACGTCATCTGGGAAGGCTGGGGGCCGCAGACGACACCGGGCGAGGTCAGCAGCTTCTCGTGGAACGGCGAGGCGCTGCCCTTCGTGCCCTATCTCGGCATGGAGGAGGAGTTCAAGAAATACGCCATCCCCGGCGCGACGGTGCGGCTGCGCACACCGCAGGATGCCGGGCGCCGCGCCAATCCCGGCCGGGTTCCCGCCGCACGCATCCGCGTGGAGGAGATCGACGAGCCGGTGCTGGTCGCGGGCGGCGATGCCGACAACACCTGGAATTCCGGCGCGATGGCGCAGAACATCGCCGAGCGCCGCGCGGAGGAGGGCGGGCTCGAGACGGTCGCGCTGATCTACCCGGAAGCGAGCCATGCGCTGTCGGGCACCGGGGTGCAGCGCACCGAGGGCACGTTCCGCTACGACGAGCCCACGCTCGCCGCGCAGCAGGAAATCTGGCCCGCCACGCTCGCTTTCCTCGCCCTGCACCTCAAGGGCGAATGAGCGCCGATCCCGCCACGATTGCGTACTACCAGACCAACGCTCCGCGCTACACGCTCAGCTTCGGGCAGGCGCCGAGCCGCCATCTCGACGCGTTTCTCGACCGGCTCGAACCCGGCGCGCGCGTACTCGAACTCGGCTGCGGCGGCGGGCGCGATTCGGCGCGCATCGCCGAGCGCGGCTTCGATCTCGACGCGACCGACGGCACGCCGGCGATGGTCAGGAAGGCCAACGAGCGCTTCGATGTCGGCGCGCGACACATGCTGTTCGAGGATCTCGACGCGCACGACGCCTACGACGCCGTATGGGCGCATGCCTGCCTGCTCCATGTCGCGCGCGCCGAGCTGCCCAAGGTGCTGGCTGCGATCCGCACCGCGCTGCGCCCCGGCGGATGGCACTTCGCCAATTACAAGCTTGGTGACGGCGAAGGGCGCGATCCGCTGGGACGGCTGACCAACCTGCCCGACGTGAACTGGCTCGAACACGTCTATAGCGAGGCCGGCTTCGCGATCGCCGCCTCCCAGCGCTATCGCGGCGAAGGCGCGGACGGCGTGGTGCGCGACTGGCTGGCGCTGACGGTGCGGAAACCATGACCCTGCATGTCCAGGTCCATGCACTGTGCACCGGCACGCCGCAGCCGTTCAAGGACGACGAGACGAGCGCGATCGACAAGCGGCCCGTCGACGGCCCGGTCGCCATTCGCAGGCTCGGCCTCGCAGGCGACGAACAAGCCGACCGCAAGCATCATGGCGGGCCGGACATGGCGGTGCACCACTATCCGCGCGATCACTATCCCGGCTGGGCCGAGTGGCTCGGCGGGCACGACCTGCTGATGCTCGACGCGGCTTTCGGCGAGAATATCGTCGCCGAGGGGCTGGTCGAGAGCGACGTCCATATCGGCGACCGCTTCCGGCTCGGAACCGCGCTGCTCGAAATCAGCCAGCCGCGCCAGCCGTGCTGGAAGATCGAGCACCGGTTCGGCCGCAAGGGCATGGTGAAGCGGATCATCGGACAGCACAATTGCGGCTGGTACTACCGCGTGATCGAGGACGGCACGGCGCAGGCGGGCGACCGGCTCGAACGCGTCGCCACCGGTCACGCGCGATGGTCCGTCGCGCGCCTGTTCGCCGCACTGTACGATCCGGCGCACGAGGCGAGTGCGGAGGAACTGCACGAGATTGCGGGACTAGAGCAGCTCAGCTCGCAATGGCGGCAGAAGGCGGCGGAGGCGGCGGGACGGGACTGATCGCCCTTCCCCGCGCGGGCAAATTATGGTCCAAGGCGACCGATGCCCCGCCCCGCCGTCCTGATCACCGGAGCCGCCAAGCGTATCGGCGCCGCCATCGCGCGCGGCTTCGGCGAGGCGGGATGGCATGTCGTCATCCACTACGGCAGCTCGGCGCACGAGGCCGAGGCGCTCGCGGACGCCTTGCCGAGCGCCGAGACGATCCATTGCGACCTCGCCGACGGCGATGCGGCGGTGAAGATGGTCGAGACGCTCGCCGCGCGGCTCGACGACTGGCGCGTGCTGGTCAATTCGGCCGCGATCTTCCAGCCCGACGCTGTAACCGCGCTCGACCCGCAGACGTATGACCGCTCGATGGCGATCAATGCCAAGACCCCGATGCGCATGACGCAGGCTTATCTCAGCAGCGCGCGCGCGCGCGGCGGGCGGCGGGCGATCCAGCTCACCGACCAGAAGCTCGAAAATCCCAATCCCGATTTCTTCAGCTATTCGGTCAGCAAGCATGCCGCCGCGGGCGCGATCCCGCTGCTGGCAATGGGAGCCGCCGGACCTGAGGACCGGGTCTACGGCCTCGCCCCCGGCGCGATCCTGCCGAGCCACGACCAGAGCGCGGAGGAGATCGAGATCTCGCACCGGCTCAACCTGCTGAAACGCAAGACCGGAGCGGACGAGATCGCCGCCGCATGCCTGTTCCTTGCCGGGGGCCACCTCGCCAGCGGCGAGACGCTGTTCGTCGACAGCGGGCAGCACCTGCTGTCGCAGCCGCGCGACGTGATCTACCTCGCCCGCGAAGGCGCGCGCCCGTGAAGCGCCACCGCCTCTCCACCCGCATCTGGCACTGGCTCAACCTCGTCTGCGTGGTAGTGCTGTTCATGAGCGGGCTGAACATCTCCAACGCGCACCGCTATCTCTATTGGGGCAAATGGGGCTTTGCGCCCGAGGACGCGTGGCTCGCCGTGCCGCGCTTTCCCGGGTGGATGACGATCCCCGACTACTACAGCCTCGCGCAGGCGCGCGACTGGCACGTGCTCATGGCCTGGCCCTTCGCGCTGCTGCTGCTGTTCATGTGGATCGCGATGCTGGCGAACCGGCATTTCTGGCGCGACCTGCGCACGCGGCGGAGCGAATGGCACCCGAGCGCGATCGGGCGCGATATCCGCGCGCATCTGCGGCTCGATTTCGACCATGGCGAGGGGAAATACAATTTCCTCCAGAAGCTCGCCTATGGCCTCGTGCTCGGCGCGTTCCTGCCGATGATGGTGCTGACCGGGATCGGCATCAGCCCCGGTATGGAGCCCGCCTTTGGCTGGGCGATCGACCTGGTCGGCGGGCGGCAGAGCATGCGCTCGCTGCATTTCATCTTCGCCTGGGCGATCTTCGGCTTCCTCGTCGTCCATGTGCTGCTGGTGCTGCTCTCGGGCCCGGTGCGGCAGATGCGCGACATGATTACCGGAGGGCGCGATGAGGCGTAGGAACGTGCTCGCCGGGCTCGGCGCGCTGTTTGCCGCGGGGTGCTCGAAGGTCGCCGACAGCAGAGCGGGATCGTCGATCCTGTCGGCGGCGGAGGACTGGCACCGCAAGGCGCACCGAATGCTCGCCGGACGCGAGGCGCTCGCGCCCGAGTTCGAGCGCGACGACATCTCGCCCTTCTTCCGCGGCAACGGCTCGACCGATCCGCAAAACGGCGGCTATCCGCAGCACGCGGCCGAGGGTTTCGCCAACTGGCGGCTCGAAGTGCGCGGGCTGGTCGACAATCCGCTGATCCTGAGCATGGACAATATCCGCCGCCTGCCGCAGCGCAGCCAGATCACCCGCCACGATTGCGTCGAGGGCTGGAGCGCGATCGGCGAATGGACCGGGCCGCAACTGTCGCTGCTGCTCGACGCGGCGAAGGTGCGCGAGGAGGCGAAATTCGTCGTCTTCCGCTGCGCCGACGAGCTCTCGGGCACGCCCTATTACGAGAGCGTCGACATGATCGATGCCTACCACCCCCAGACCATCGTCGCGCATTTGCTCAACGGCGAGCCGCTCCCGGTCCGCAACGGCGCGCCGCTGCGCATGCGGATCGAGCGGCAGCTGGGCTACAAGCACGCCAAATACCTGACCGCGATCGAAGCGGTCGCGAGCCTCGACGATATCGGCGGCGGCGCAGGCGGCTATTGGGAGGATCGCGGCTATCAGTGGTATGCCGGGGTCTAACGCGCGGCCCCTCATCCAGGCTCCGCTAGGCGCATACGCGCCAAGCTGCGCCATCCTTCTCCCCGGGGGAGAAGGATACGGAGCCTTATTCGCGCATGCGAATTAGGCGGAGTTGGATGAGGGGCCGGACGGCCCCGCTATTCCGGATGCCTCTCCAGCGACCGTTTCCAGCCCAGCGCAACCATCTCTTCCAGGACGTCGAGATCCACATCGGCCAGCTTGTTGACGTAGATGCACGCCTTGCTGGTCTTGTGCTTGCCCAGCCGTGCCAGCAGCGGAGCGAAGGCGGCCTGGTCGCTCTCGTCGCCGCAATCCATGATGTAGAGCGAGTGCTTCGCCTTGCGCGGGCTGAAGCCCTGCCGGCACATATCGCCCTCGCGCCCGGATTCGTAGCGGTAGTGGTACTCGCCGTAGCCGATAATCGAGGGGCCCCACATCTTCGGGTCCTCCCCCGTCGCGCGGCGGAACAGCGCGTCGAGCACCTCGGCATCCTCGCGCTTCGCCGCGGGCTCGACCGCGGCGATGAAATCCCGTGGATCGACTTCGGTAATCTGCGTCTTCGCTTCGGCCATCGCGTATCCTCCCGATTGACACGCTAGCGCCTCGAACGCACTCTGTCAGCAATCCAGACGGGGGACCGGAAAACACCTATGTACCTGCTCGACAAGTTCCTGAACAAGGCGATCAATCACGGACGGCTGATCGTCACCGATTACGACGGCAAGGAATATACCTATGGCCCCGGAGGAGGCGACTACCCGCCCGAGACGGGCGGCCGCCCCGGCCCGATCCGCATTCGGCTGACCAGCAAAAAGGCCGCAAACCATATCGTGCGCTATCCGCAACTCGGCGCGGGCGAGGCGTTCATGTGGGGCTGGCTGACGGTCGAAGAGCCGCACGATATCCGCGACATGGTGCTGTTCGTCACCATGAACGCCAAGCGGCTCGGCGATTCCTCGCTCAAGCCCAAGGGGCCGGTCCGCAAGGCGCTCCAGCGCGCGGTGGCGAAGCTCGACGGGATCAATCTGCGCTCCTCGGCGCGCCGGAACGCCGAGCACACCTACAACCTCACCCGCCAGCTCTACGAGCGCTTCCTCGACGAGGATCGGCAATACACCATGGCCTATTACCGCGAGGCCGATCCGCACGCGACCAGCCTCGAACAGGCGCAGATGGACAAGAAGGCGCACCTCGCCGCTAAGCTCTATCTCAAGCGACCGGAGGACAATGGCGGCCAGCGCATGAAGGTGCTCGATATCGGCTGCGGCTGGGGCGGTCTGGCGCTGTACTTGCACGAGATGTACGATTGCGAGGTCACCGGCGTCGCGCTCGCGCCCGACCAGATCGCCTTCTGCAAGGAACGCGCCGAGGCGATGGGCGTGGCCGACAAGGTGCAGTTCCACCTGATGGACTACCGCGACGTAACCGGCGAGTTCGACCGCATCTCCAGCGTCGGCCTGCTCGAACATGTCGGCACGATCCACTACCCGCAATTCTACGAGCACACCAACCGGCTGCTGAAGCCCGACGGGGTGATGATCAGCCATTGCTGCGGCCGCGCCGGCCCTCCGGGCTTCACCGACGCGTGGACGCGCAAATACATCTTCCCCGGCGGCTATATCCCCGCGCTCTCCGAACTGGTGACGCAGAGCGAGCGCTATGGCTGGCAGGTGACCGATGTGGAGGCGATGCGCTTCCACTACTCGTACACGCTCGAGGAGTGGTACAACCGCACGGTGATGCACCGCGAAGAGATCACCGCGATGTACGACGAGACCTTCTACCGCATGTGGCTGTTCTACCTCGCCGGCGCCGAACAGAGCTTCCGCAACGGGATGATGGTCAACTGGCAGCTGCAATACGTAAAGGACCGCGCCGCGATCCCGATGACGCGCGAATATATCCACGAGGAAAGCGCGCGGTTGCGCGAGCTGGGCGAGGTGCCGGGGTGGCGGTTCGATCCTGGGTTGCGGGAAGCGGCGGAGTAATTGTGGAGTCGTCCAAAGAGACCAAGGTCGATCTTGCCCTCAGAATTTATCGTGTAGTCCGAGGACTTCCACACCATCGGATTGCAATGACTTGCGTGATCGGTGGGATTTTGGTTCTGTCTGGTCCCTTTTGGGAACCGTACGTAAGGGCGCTTCTTTCCAATCGCTTGGACGTCGAGGTCGATCCGCCAACTGCCCCCATTTTTGGCGCGGCTCTAGTTATAGCTGGTCTGATCTATCATGTCATTGTGAGTTACCTTGAGCTAACCCAAAAGCGGTTCGACTTTGATGTCAAAAAGGAAGACGCGCGTCGGAACCGAAACCATGATCTCCAAATATATGAGAAGTTCATCAATGCGTTTCCCGACGAGAAGGTGAAAAGCATCCTTGGATTTATCGACACAAACCACCTCTTCATGCGATCGCAGATGAACATGCTGGACGATTTGGAGTATTACCTCGCAAGTACGGATAACGAGTTTCTAAACCCTACGGTCTCGCAGGAAGCCAACAGCTTGATCGACGCCTTGCGGGAGTGGCGAAACTTTTGCAGTCTCAGGTTCTTCACACATGGTCCACCGGGTGACGACATGGCCTTCGCACTGCAACCCAATTGGAACATCGATCGGGGAGGGGACTACGACCCGGAAAAAATGCGGAAGTACGATGAGCTTTCCGATGATCTACACAAAAAAACTAATGCATTGCTTATGCAGTTCGACGAGTTTCGCAGAGCCGCTAAAAGAGAAGTCATGTGAATTGAAAGACCTGTTCACCCCTTCAGCCACCGATAAATCGGTCCGAACCCCACCAGCGCCGCGCCCACAAACGGCAGTCATCGCCAGCCGCTAGGCCGCCAACTGCTCCACCTTGTCGATCTCGTCGCCCTTCTCGCCGCGCACCACCACCAGGTCGTAAGCCTGCTGCAAATTCAGCCACATCTCCGGCGACGTCCCCAGCAGGCGGCCCAGTTTCAGCGCCACGAACGGCGTCGCCGCCGACTTGCCGGTGAAGATATTGTGCAGCGCCTCGCGGCTCATGCCGAGGCGGCGGGCGAATTCGGTCTTGGTGAGGCCGGTTTCGGGAAACACGTCCTCGCTCAACACCTCACCCTGGTGGACCGGCTCGAGGCCGGCGATCGCTTCGCTATTGGTCATAGCCTTTTCCGCCTTTCAGTCCGAACCCTGTAGCACGCCACCACTCCGCCGCACGGCCCATTTTCCTACACGCCCCGACGCTGCTATGTTCGCATCGGCTCTTTGAAAACCGAATAGACGACGAAATCGCGCGCGCCGCTTCAACAAGCGCCGACGCCGGATGTACTTTATCAACAAAACCCCCCGAAACGGGCATCGTCATGCTGCGAATCGGATCGAATCGGGTCAGCCGGCGCCCTTCACCCACCGATACATCGGCCCGAACCCCACCAGCGCCGCGCCGATAAACGGCAGCGCCACCACCCATAGCCGCACGCCCGTCACCCCCTCGGGGCTGGCGATGCTGATCGCGGCGGTCATCGCGAGGCCGGTGCAGATCAGCAGCAGGCCGAGCACGAGGCGCCATTGCGGCACCGGCGTCTCGCGCGCCGCTATGCCCATCCCGCGCTCGTAGCGTGCGAACAGCGCGATCAGCGGCAACAGCGCGATTATGTAGAGCGCGAACCATACCGGCCGCGCGAGCCACCAGCCGGCGGTGCCGGGATAGACCTCCAGCCCCACGCCGCCCGCCAGCCACGCGGCCACCATCACCAGCACGAAGGCTGTCAGGTGCCACAGATAGACTGTCATGATCATTCCGTTCATCAGCACCGTCGCAGTCCATAGCCGGACATTCTCCAGCATGCGCCGCCCCGGCCCCTCGAGCGCGAGTACCAGCCCGGTCTGCGTCACGCCCAGCGCGAACAGCGCCAGCGTCGGCGGCATCGAATTGGTGATCTCGGCGCCGGGTACCCCGATCATCGCCACGGGGTACGGCCCGGCGAACACCAGCGCGCACAGCGCCGCCAGCCCGCCGAGGAACCACGCAAGCCGCATCGCGACGCCGCCGAAGCGCCCGCTCTGCCACGCATAGCCGAGCTGGTGGATGCCGACCCACACGAACAGGAAGTTGAGAAAGTTCAAATACGGCACGCCCGCCGCGAAGGTCAGCCAGTCGACCGCCACCGCGGCTGCGGCCAAAGCGGCGAAGCTGCCCCAGCCCCACCGCTCCCACGCGCGCAAAGTCAGCGGCGCGAGCGCGGTCACCAGCAGGTAGACCGCGAGGAACCACACCGGGATCAGCGCGAGGAAGGTCGCCATCCGCACCTGCTCGCGCTCCATCCCGAACTGCGTGCCGAAAAAGGCGAGCACCGCCCATACCAGCAGCACCGGGAACACCGGGTTGATCAGCCGCTGGATGCGGCTCGCGAACCAGTCGGAGTAGTGCCCCTCTTTCCGCCGCGTCGCCGCCCAACTTACGCCGTTCGAATAGCCACCGACGAGGAAGAAGATCGGCATCACCTGGAACCCCCAGGTCAGCCATTGCGACCACTCCAGGATCCCGAGCAGGTGCCCGCCCTGCACCGCGCCGTCCGCATCGACCCACGGCGCGGCGACCAGCCAGTGCCCGACCACCACCGCCATGATCGACAGCGCGCGCAGGAAATCGACCCAGCGGTTGCGCTCGGGCGGCGCCTGCTCCGCCATGCTCCGCGCCTTTGCCCAAAGTCCGGCCATTGATCGCATCCCCTTTCCCGTTGCCCGCCCGATATAGGAGCACGCAGCCCGACTTCCCAGATCGCAGCGGTTTGGCTGGGCGGCATGCGTCGCACCCGTAGGAGCCGGGCGTTTAAGAGCATCTCAATCCCTTCGCGCCATGATGGGCCGATGTTCGACCGCCTGCATATCGACCGCAGGGTGCTGCTCACCACGGCGAAGATCGGCGCGCTGTCGGTCGCGGTGTCGCTCGCCTGCGTTCTCGCGGCGCTGCAATTCCTGCCGAGCGGGAACAGCGTGTTGCCGCTGGCAGCCGGTTTCGCAGTGACGGTACCGCTGTTGTGCAGCCTGCCGATCGCGCTGGTGATCGTCGCGCAGTCGGCCCGGCTGGCGGAGCTCAACGCGCGGCTCGAACACGACGCGGCGCACGACGCGCTGACCGGCATCGCCAATCGCCGCGCATTTCTCGCCGCCATCGAACGATGCTGTGCGACTGGCGAAGGCGCGGGGCTGCTGCTGATCGACGCGGACCGGTTCAAGTCTATCAACGACCGCTTCGGCCACCATGTCGGCGACGAGGCTTTGGTGGCATTGACGAGGTCGATCGCATCGGTGCTCGACGAGAGCGCGATGCTCGCAAGACTGGGAGGCGAGGAATTCGGCGTGCTGCTGCCGGCGGCCTCACTGGTGCAAGCTGCTGCCACGGCCGAACTGGTACGCAGCGCGGTCGAGCGGTCGAGCTTCGTCACGCCCGACAAAGTACCGTGCCCGCTCACCGTCAGTATCGGTATCGACCGGCTCGAAGACGCTCGCGACGCCTATCCGCTGCGCCGCGCCGATATTGCGCTCTATGCGGCCAAGAACAGCGGCAGGAATCGCGTCGCCGTGTTCGACGAGGCTATGCTTCGGAACGATCTGTCCGAAGCCGCCTGAGCGGGCACACCGACACAGGCTATCGGGCAGACAAGCCCGATTTGATTGCCCCCCGCCCCCGCCCCTGTTACGCGCGCCGCCGGTCTTCGGACCGATTGACGGAGTGCGCAGCGAATGTCCGACGTGAAGAGAGTGGTCCTCGCCTATTCGGGCGGGCTCGATACCAGCGTGATCGCCAAGTGGCTCGAGATCGAGCGCGGGCTGGAGGTAGTCACCTTCACCGCCGATCTCGGCCAAGGCGAGGAGATCGAGCCGGCGCGGGCCAAGGCGCGCGCGATGGGGATCCCCGACAAGCACATCTTCATCGAGGACCTGCGCGAGGAATTCGTGCGCGATTTCGTCTTTCCGATGATGCGCGCCAATGCCCGCTACGAGGGCGACTATCTGCTCGGCACCTCGATCGCGCGGCCGCTGATCTCGAAGCGGCTGGTCGAGATCGCTCACGAGACCGGCGCCGACGCGATCGCGCACGGCGCCACCGGCAAGGGCAACGACCAGGTGCGCTTCGAGCTCAGCGCCTATGCGCTCGATCCCGACATCCGCGTGATCGCGCCGTGGCGCGAATGGGACCTGACCAGCCGCACCGCGCTGATCGCCTGGGCCGAGAAGCACCAGATCGCGGTGCCGAAGGACAAGCGCGGCGAGAGCCCGTTCTCGACCGACGCCAACCTCCTCCACACCTCCTCGGAGGGCAAGGTGCTTGAGGATCCGTGGGAGGAGACGCCCGACTACGTCTATTCGCGCACCGACCACCCCGAGGACGCGCCCGACACGCCCGAATATATCGAGCTCGAATTCGAGCGCGGCGACGGGGTGGCGCTGAACGGGGCGGCGATGAGCCCGGCGGAGCTGCTGAGCGCGCTCAACGAGCTCGGCCGGCGGCACGGGATCGGGCGGCTCGACCTGGTCGAGAACCGCTTCGTCGGCATGAAGAGCCGCGGCATGTACGAGACCCCGGGCGGCGAGATCTACGCCCGCGCGCATCGCGGTATCGAACAGATCACGCTCGACCGCGGCGCGGCGCATCTCAAGGACGAGCTGATGCCGCGCTATGCCGAGCTGATCTATAACGGCTTCTGGTTCAGCCCCGAGCGCGAGATGCTGCAGGCTGCGGTTGATGTGAGCCAGGAGAAGGTCAGCGGGGCGGTGCGGGTGAAGCTCTACAAGGGGCTGGCGAGCGTGGTCGGGCGCAAGTCGGCCAATTCGCTCTATTCGGAGCGGCACGTGACGTTCGAAGACGATGCAGGCGCCTACGACCAGCAGGACGCCGAAGGGTTCATCAAGTTGAACGCGCTGCGTTTGCGGTTGTTGGCGAAGCGGGACCGATAGGAGGCGTTGGTTGCCTATCGCTTTGCTTGTTGAGGACGTTTGCGCCAAACCGTTGAGTTATCCACGCTCGTCCACAGCGAATTGATTGAAAAGTGGAAAACTGGGCCTTTGCGACCTTGAACGACTCGCTTCTCCGGAGCAGTCTCTGTTTATCGGAAGGGAGCGAAAGACTCTTCGATTGACGGTCCAACGGCCTGATAGCGAAGGACTTTTCAAACCCGGATGATGTAGCGGAGACTGTCCGCGCGGTCTTTGAGGACCACATGCAGAAGGCTTCGGCCGGACGCAAGTGGGCCGCTCGAGAGGAACGCGAAAGCACTCTGCTGCAGGCCGGACGTTCCGGTCGGGCATCGATGGGAACGCGAACGCTTCGGCGAACGCGGAACCGCTCGAGATGCCGGGCCAACAGCGGATGACCGGTCTCGGTTTCTTCAGACGAGGGGAGGTCTTCGGACCGAACCGACCGCGGGAGGAACCGGATGCCGGCGCGAGCGCCGGTGACAGAACCGGATCTCCGGCTTGCCGGAGAAAAGGGGAAACATCGGGCGCCAAGCGCTCGTCGGAAGGTTCGCCGGAAGACGAGACCACGGGCCGGTGAGAGTGGGGTCGGCAGCAATGCCGGCCCCATTTGCCTTCCAGGACACATTTCTTTTCCGGCGATCGGCAGCCTGTCGCAGCGTGGCAGTCGTCTGACTGCCGGGGCTGTTCCATCCCTCATCCCCCGGCCATCCCGACCATAGTAGCCCATCGTCGGCCGGGTTGACATGGGTGATGGAACAGCAAATCGGACGGAGGTCCCATCCGCACGCAACAAGGCCCCGGGAAGGAGCGGGCCGGTACCAGTTCAGCGAAGCTGTAAACGGCTCCTGCCAACCGCTTCGCACAGGCATTATCGACATTTCAAAGAGCGTACCAGGCACCGCGGCGAATCGCACTGCGCGACATGGCACGGTCTTCCATCTGTAGGACAGCGCGATCTTGCATTGCCGCGCGATGGTTCCGGCAAACGCGACGAAATGCGCCCATAACAAGGCAGGCGGCCCCACATGTGGTGCCGATGCTGCATCGCGTCGGCTATATCCGCGCGCAATGGACGGGCTTCGAACCTTTCGCCGCATCCGTGCCGGCACCGCGCTGATCTTCGCCGCGGCGACCATGCTGCCGGCGGGGTCGGGCAGCGTCGTCCTCGCGGAACCCGGCGAGGCGGCCGAGGAGCGGTTCGAGACCAGCTTCGCCCGCTTCGACCATCCCCCGCGCCCCTATCTCCAGCCAGCACACGCGGTCGACATCACCGAGATCGAGCCCCCGCTGGAACCCGAGGGTCCGCGAGTCACCCAATCGCTCGGCAGCGGCACCGCGTCCTATTACGGCCGCCGCTTCCACGGCCGCCGCACCGCTAGCGGGCAGCGCTTCGACATGCACGCGCTCACCGCCGCGCACCGCACGTTGCCTTTCGGCACCCTGGTGCAGGTGACCAACCCGCGCACGGGAAGGTCGGTGGTTGTACGGATCAACGATCGCGGCCCCTTCTCCCGCGGCCGGGTGATCGACCTGTCGCGCGCCGCCGCGCAGGAGATCGGCCTGATCCGCCGCGGACACGGCCGGGTCGAACTGGCGCTGGTCGAAGGATAGCACTCCCTCGCCGGGCGCACATTCGGCGCCATCGCTCTTTCCGGTACTTGCCAAGCCGATAGCTCCGCCGCATGCTGATCCGCGTGCGCGAAGGGACGCGGCTTGGGGGGCACGCATGGACGGTTTCAACTTTCTGTTCGAGGCGTTCATCCTGCTCGTGGGCCTCGCCATGGCGGAGGTGCTGAGCGGCTTCGCGCGGGTGCTCAAGCTCAGGGCCCGCCGCAAGGCGGGGATCGACCCCGCCGCATCGGCCATCCGGATCGGCTGGCTGGTGCCGCTGCTCGGCCTGCTGGTGATCATCGACCAGTCGACCTTCTTCCTCCACATGTACGGTCTGCGCGACCATCTGATCTTCAACGCCGCATCGGTGCTCGGTATTCTGTTCGTGATCGGCTGGTACTATCTCGTCGCCAGCCTTACCTTCCCCGACGAGCCGGCCGACTGGCCCGATTTCGACGTCTGGTACTGGCAGCAGAAGCGCTGGGTGCTGGGCGGCGTGCTCGGGATCAACATCGTCAGCATCGTGGCGACGCAGTTCATCGTTCCGATGGCTGCGCAGCAGAAGATGGTCGAGGGAATGTCCCCCGGCATGATGCTCGCCAACGGGGTGGTGCTGCTGCTGTTCTTCCCCGCGCTGATCTGGCTGATGTTCACCAGGCGGCCCAGGGTGAACCTCGCGCTGCTCGTTCTGCTCATCACCGTCAGCGTCGGCTTCGCCGTCATCACCGCCAAGCTTCCGACACCGGGTTAGAGCTCCGGCTCGCTCACGTCGCGGGAGCTGCCGGGCCTGCCGCGCACGAGGGTGTCGAAGGCGATCGAATGCCGGTCGACCCCCGAAGTGTTGGTCTCGACGTAATGCTCCAGCGCGCTCGGGAACAGCACCAGGTCGCCCCTGGCCGGCACCAGTGCGTTGCGCTGCGCGTCGGAGACGTTCCGCCCGGTGTCGCCCACCGCGATTTCGAGCCGGCCACAGGTGTCGTGCCGCTCGAAGATCATGTTCCCCGGCGGGTCGGGCAGGTCGGTGTAGTAGAGCGAGCCCGACACCAGCGCGTTCGAATGCGTGTGCCCGTGCATGCCCACTCCGGGCGGATTGGTCAGCGACCAGCTCCGCGTCACTTCGAGCCGGGCGGAGATCCCCATCACCTCGCGGGCATAGGTGTCGAGCGCCTCCTGCACCGCCGCCCTGATGCTCGCCATCTCGGGCCGCTCGAGCAGGTACAGTTCCTCCGAAATCCGGTTGACCTGGTCGTCGAGCATCGCAAGGCCCTTGACGAAGTGCTCCTGTTCGGGCGCGATCGCATCGGCGATGTTTGTCCTGAAGCACGGCTCCGCGAACATCGTTTCGACGTCGAAAGCGCGCGCTTTCATCGTGGTCCGGCCCCCCGTTCGCAACCCTGTCGGCAGCATTAACGACAGGTGAACGAGTCGACAAGGGGTGCGAGTCGACATGTCACGCGATGCAAGCCGCGATCTGCAAGCATCGATCACGGGCCGACCAACGACACGTGCGGCGGCACCTATCCGACACCCCGCTATCGGGTGTCGGCGTCGTCTCCCTGCCCTGCGATCCGCCACCCGCCCGAGCCGTCGGCTTCGTAGAGCGCGAACCCGTCGCCATAGCGCCACCACTCGTCGTCGCCCGCCTCGAACGCTGCGATCTGGCACGCCTCGGCCGCCTCCGCATCGTCCAGCTCGGATAGCGGCGGCGCGTCGGGCGGGCGCTGCTCGTCCATCAGGTGGAGCAGCCGCGAGACGCGGGGATAGTGCGGGCAGTCGCGGCATTCGGGCCAGCGCGGATCGTCGCAGCACGGCCCCGCCCCGCCGCCGGCATTGCACACCGGCTCGGGCCCGTGTGCGCCCATGCGGAAGTGCGGCGACCCGCCATCGGTGCCGTGCCGCGCACCGGCGCAGTCGCAGGCGAGCCCGGCCAGCATCGCGGCGCGCGTGGCGGCGGGAGACATGGACCGGGTGTTACACGGTCCTGGGGAAGAAATATTCCGCTCCGCGCAACCTCCCTTCCGCCGTTCGGGCTGAGCCTGTCGAAGCCCTGCCTTTTCTTCTGGCGCCGCGCCTGAAGTGAAGTGCGACCCTTCGACAGGCTCAGGGTGAACGGTTTTGCGATGAGTGCACGCCTCCGCGTCCGCGATCTCCTCGCCATCGCGCATCCGGTCGAGCAGGCTTTCGAAATCCTCCGCCAGCGCGGCGGTGTCGTCGTCCGCCTCGAGCCGGTCGAGCCGCGCGAGATGCGCGAGCAGCAGCCGCGTATCGTAGCGCCGCCGCTTGCCGACCACCTCGCCGTGATACCACACGTCCTCCTCGAGCCCGTCGATGGCGCGCTCGCCGGCGACCGCCTCGGCATGCCCGCGCGCGACCACCATCGCCGCACCCCACGCGCGCTTGAACGCCGCCGTGGCGCGCCGCGCGCGATAGACGCTCTGATGCGACACCCCCGCCCGCCTCGCCGCCGCGCGCACATTGCCCCACGTCGAGAGCGCTTCGAGGAAGGTCACCTGCCGCTCGCGATCGAACTGCGTCTGCGGGGCGCGGGTTTGGTCGCCGGGGAGCGAGGCGATCAGGGCGGGGAGATTGGGGGTGGGTTGCGCTTTGCTTTCCCGATCCCCCGCGGAGGGCCCCTCCTGAGCCTGTCGAAAGGCGGGGGTCTCGGGCAATCCCGGATCATCGTCCCCATCGCACTCGGACTGAGCCCGAGAGCTCAAGCCACACTCCCCTCCCCGTTCGTCCTGAGCTTGTCGAAGGACTGCTTTTTCTTCCGGCACAGCGCTCGAAGTGAAGTGCGGCCCTTCGACAGGCTCAGGGCGAACGGATTTGGGAGGTTCGGCGCTCTCGCCCCCACCCTCCCCGCCCCGCGCCTCCGCGCGCTGGCGCGCCTCGGCCGCGGCCTGCGCGACCTGCCGTGCCTTGAGTTCCTCAGCCGTGATCAGACGGCCCTGTCGTGCTCGCTGGAAAGTCATCGGTTCACCTGTGGGTTGCGTGCAGGGGAACCGAGTCAGTTATACACCGAGGGGCGTGTAGGAAAGCATATTTCCATGCTTCACCAACAATAGCGGCGAATCTTGTCGCCTCGGGAGCCCAACCGAATTACTTACCACGGCGAGGGGAGCCATGAAACTGAGGCAGTCGGTTCAAAATCATGGCGCGCACACGGCACCAAGCTAGCCTTAGGATGAATGTCATGTAGGAATGTTCGAAGATCAACATTCGTTCGCACGCCCCTAAGCGTCGCGACCGACCAACACCTAGGAAAGCCCAATGTTCGAAAAACTGCTGACCTATCGCGGGATTGACGAACTCGACACTTATCAAAAGGCGCACAACGCCCAGCGCAGTGATCTCGATCGCCGGGCGCAAGTGCCAATTGCAGTTATCGACGATGATCCTTTCCGGCATGAACAGCGGCTTCGAAACAACGGATACAATATCGACTTTCTGGGCGACATAGTTAAAATATCAGATATCGCAGAATACAACATAATCATGTGCGATTTGCGAGGCGTTGGCAAGCATCTAAATGACGTAGGCCAAGGGGGATATTTGATCGACGAAATAAAAAGAAACCACCCAGAAAAATTTGTAATAGCTTATACAGGTGGAGCTGAAGCTAGTATTATAGAGCTAGCCCGAAAATCTGCTGATGTATTTTTAAAAAAGGATGCCGATCTCGGAGAATGGCGAGATAATCTTGATCGAATAATTAGGTTTTTGACCAATCCTATCCTTGTTTGGAAACGTCAACGCGTCGCACTTGTGGACGGAGACGTTCCGACACTGGACATTTTGAAACTTGAGGATGCCTACGTTCGCTCCGTAACGGCAGGGACCGAGTCCCCCTATCGCAATGCTGTTGTAAAGATGGCGTCAGGTTCGGATTTGAGGGGTATTGCCCAGTCGTTGGTAGCTTCTGGAATTTTCAAACTGGTTATTGGATGAATGAGTGCATTCGCATTGGTTATGTTCGACTCGGGCTTCGCATCGGAGCAGCAAGGAACGATCTTTAAGCTGCCAGTGGAGTTTTTCTCGCCGGCACAGAAATCGTTTTATTCCACCATGCAACCGGGCTGGGCATTTTGCCCGCTAGGGTACAGCACGCTTGCCAAATTTGATCCGCTCGGACGCAAGGTGGTTTTGCCGGGAATGACCCTCAAGGACGAGCGGCGTAAGCGGCGAAAATTTCCTGATATGCCGCAGGAGTTCGATCGCAAGACGCTGGAAGACTACCTTAACACCTACATGGAAACGGCAGGGTCAGTTCGCGACGAGCGCGACACGGAACTCGCCAATATCACTCATGACCTCAGGGCAATCTCAAAAGAAATTTACCATGCAGCAAGCTCGGCGCGGGAATTGCTTCCTGATAATTCAGATAATGAACTAGTCTTTCACCTAGACAATGCAGTAAATACTCAGCAACTAATGTCTCTTCGATTGGATATAATTGACTACTCAACAGGCGCCACCGCAAAATGGACGGACGAAAAGATATCTCCATATAAGAAGATAGATAAGGTGAGAAAATCATTTAGCGGATTTGCCAGCTCAAAGGGATGTCGGATTAATTTTGATGGTCATGCTTGGGGCCATATCTATGGTCCACCCATGTTTGAGATGGTCCCTTTAGTTCTTATTGAGAATGCAATAAAATATACACCACGCCGTTTACCAATAAATCTCCGGATTGAAGAGAACGAGACTGACATAATTTTTAGGGTGGAGTCATTCGGCCCAAGAATTCGGGAAAGCGAGAAAGAGAAAATTTTTGAGAAAAATTATCGCGGAGAGTTGACAGAGAGTGATAATGTCAGAGGTTCTGGCATTGGTCTATATGCAGCACGAACTATTATGCGTACACATTTCGGTGGGGACGTGAAAGTGAATCAGTTCGAGAACCAATGGATCGATGGGCAAGAATTTTTTAAGACTCGTTTTACTGTATTGATGAAGAGAGTGGCAGAGGATGAATCCGATTTTATTCGAAGAGGAGCGCGGCGATAGTCATCGATACTAGGTGACTGGCGCAGATAATTACATTTACTCGACAGCCTCTAAGAATGCCGATTGCCGCTCCGCCTCCGCCATAACTTCACCCTTGCACACCTCGCCCTCAAGGCCGAGGTCGAGGATACGGTCTGCGGTCCCTTCGACTGCGCTACAAACTGCGTTCTCCGCTCCGCTCAGAACAGGCTCGATCAAAGGCAAACTATCACATTCACTCGGCGGCTTCCTTGGTCCGCTCCAGCATAGGTTTCAGATACTGTCCCGTGTAGCTCGCGGATGTCGCAGCCACCTCTTCAGGCGTGCCCTCGGCGACGATTTCGCCTCCTCGCACGCCTCCGTCCGGACCTAAATCCAGGATATGGTCCGCCGTCTTGATCACGTCGAGATTGTGCTCGATCACCACCACGCTGTTCCCCTGCTCCACCAGCCGGTGCAGCACCTCCAGCAATTTCCGCACGTCCTCGAAATGCAGCCCGGTGGTCGGCTCGTCGAGGATGTAGAGCGTCTGCCCGGTCGAGCGCTTGGACAATTCCTTCGCCAGCTTCACTCTCTGCGCCTCGCCGCCCGACAGGGTGGTCGCCTGCTGGCCGACCTTGACGTAGCCGAGCCCGACCTCGTTCAGCATATGCATCTTGTCGCGGATCGGGGGGACGGCCTTGAAGAAGGTCTCCGCGTCCTCGATCGTCATGTCGAGCACGTCGGCGATCGAGTGGCCCTTGAACTTCACCTCGAGCGTCTCGCGGTTGTAGCGCCGCCCGCCGCATTCCTCGCAGGTGACGTAGACGTCGGGCAGGAAGTGCATCTCGATCTTGATCAGCCCGTCGCCCTGGCACGCCTCGCACCGGCCGCCCTTGACGTTGAAGCTGAACCGCCCCGGCTTGTAGCCGCGCGCCTGCGCCTCGGGCAGGCCGGCGAACCAGTCGCGGATCTGGGTGAAGGCGCCGGTATAGGTCGCCGGGTTCGAGCGCGGGGTGCGGCCGATCGGCGACTGGTCGATCTCGATCACCTTGTCGCAATATTCGAGGCCCGTCACCTTGTCGTGCGGCCCGGCGATGACGCGGGCGTTGTTGAGCGCGCGCGCCGAGGCAGGGTAGAGCGTGTCGACCACCAGGCTCGACTTGCCGCTGCCGCTGACGCCGGTGATGCAGGTGAAGGTGCCGAGCGGGATCTCGGCGTCGATCGATTTGAGATTGTTGGCGCGCGCACCGTGCACGGTGAGATGCTGGCCGTTGCCCTTGCGGCGGGTGGCCGGGACGGCGATCTCGCGGCGGCCGGTGAGGTAGTCGGCGGTGAGCGAGTTCTTCGCCTTGAGCACCTGTTTGAGCGTGCCCTGCGCCACCACCTCGCCCCCGCGCACCCCCGCGCCGGGGCCGAGGTCGACCACGTGGTCGGCGCTGCGGATCGCGTCCTCGTCGTGCTCGACCACGATCACCGTGTTGCCGAGGTCGCGTAGCCGCTTCAATGTTTCGAGCAGCCGGTCGTTGTCGCGCTGGTGGAGACCGATACTCGGCTCGTCGAGCACGTAGAGCACGCCGGAGAGCCCGCTGCCGATCTGGCTCGCCAGCCGGATGCGCTGGCTCTCGCCGCCGCTGAGCGTGCCGCTGGTGCGGTCGAGATTGAGGTAGTCGAGGCCGACATTGTCGAGGAAGCCGAGCCGCTCGTTGATCTCCTTGAGGATGGCCTTGGCGATCTGCTGCTGGGTCGGGTTGAGGTGCTCGTCGAGCGAACCGAACCACGCCACCGCATCGGCGACGCTCATTTTCGTCGGCGTCGCGATATCGGTCGGGCCGTCGGCGCTCGGGACCTTTACCGCCAGCGCCTTCTCGTTCAATCGCTTGCCGCCGCAGGTCTCGCATGGCTGCGCGGTCTGGAACTTGCTCAGCTCCTCGCGCATCCACGCACTTTCGGTCTGCCGCAGGCGGCGGTTGAGATTGCCGATCACGCCCTCGAACGGCTTGTTGACGGTGTATTGCTTGCGCCCGTCCCTGAAGGTCAGCGGCACGCGCTTGCCCCGCGTGCCGTGCAGGATCACGTCACGGTGCTCCTCCGCCAGCTCGTTCCACGGCGTTTCGAGATCGAAGCCGTACTCGGTCGCAAGCGATTGCAGCACCTGCATGTAATAGGGGCTCGGCGGGTTCGACTTGGCCCACGGCACCACCGCGCCCTTCTTCAGCGTGAGCGCCTCGTTCGGCACCACCAGTTGCGGATCGAACAGCTGCTTCTCGCCGATCCCGTCGCAGGTCGGGCACGCACCCTGGGGGGCGTTGAAGGAGAACAGCCGCGGCTCGATTTCCTCGATGGTGAAGCCGGAGACCGGGCAGGCGAATTTTTCGCTGAAGACGATGCGGTTGTCGGGGACGCCGGCGCCCTTCATCTTGCCGCCGGACCGGCCCCCACCGTCAGTCGCTTGCGCGACTGCCACCTCCCCCAGCGGGGGAGGATTTGCGTCTTTCGATCCTCCCCCGCTGGGGGAGGTGGGCGGAGCGGAGCGAGGCTCGGAGGGGGCCGCATCGGCCACCGTCCCATCCGCCAAATCGACATAGGCCAGCCCCTCGGCCAGCCGTAGCGCGGTCTCGAAACTGTCGGCGAGCCGCGTTTCCAGCCCTTCCTTCACCGCGAGCCGGTCGACCACCACCTCGATATCGTGCTTGAATTTCTTGTCGAGCGCGGGCGCTTCCTCGATCGGAAACATCTCGCCGTCGATCCGCACGCGGGTGAAGCCGGCCTTCTGCCACTCTGCCAGCTCCTTGCGGTACTCGCCCTTGCGCCCGCGCACGACCGGCGCGAGCAAATAGAGGCGCGTACCCTCGGGCAGCGCCATGACCCGGTCGACCATGTTGGAGACCGTCTGCGCCTCGATCGGCTGCCCGGTGGCGGGCGAGTACGGCACCCCCACCCGCGCCCACAGCAGCCGCATATAGTCGTAGATCTCGGTGACGGTGGCGACGGTCGAGCGCGGATTGCGGCTGGTGGTCTTCTGCTCGATCGAGATCGCGGGGCTGAGCCCGTCGATATGCTCGACATCGGGCTTCTGCATCATCTCGAGGAACTGCCGCGCATAGGCGGAAAGCGATTCGACGTAACGCCGCTGCCCCTCGGCATAGATGGTATCGAAGGCGAGGCTCGACTTGCCCGAACCCGAGAGCCCGGTGATGACGATCAGGCTGTCGCGCGGGAGGTCGATATCGACCCCCTTGAGGTTGTGTTCCCGCGCGCCGCGGACGGAGATGGTAGTGAGGGGCATAGCTGAGCGCTGTTCCGGAAATGTTCGTGCTGGTCAAGAGCCGACTACGCTGCATTCCCGATCAAAATCCGGTTGCAAGCAATGCGATACGCTCGTCGGCCAAAAGCCCACCTCCACAAGCCGAGAAAGAGATCTGTCACACGCGCGACAAGCGACATGTGCCGTAGCGTCAGACCCGTCGATCGGCAATCTCGCTACTTTACTGCACAGTTCACGAATGCCAGCCGACAGATGTCCATGTTTACTGATGTTCATTTGTCGAAGAAAATGTATGACTCGCTACGCCAGATCAATTATAGTTTCGATCGTTATCGAGGGGGAGATGATGATGCGAACGAAGCTATCGGTGCTGGGGATTATTTCTTTGGCCTTGGCAGGATGTGCGACCAATCTCACGCTAACCAAGGCTGTACCACTGGAGAGCGACGGCACATACGCCATTCAGAACGGTCTTCCCTACGATCTCTACTTCGATCAGTTTCATGGCGCGGTCGTCTACCAGCTGACCGATTGCCACACCCTGGACCTGAAGGTTTCGGCGGCGGTCGAAGAAAAGAAACGCTTTCCCGATCCCGAACAACGATACTACGTCGACCCGAACAGTCTTTCGTCCTTCGCCAAGACCAGCGAAGTGAATATCGAATACCACCCGTCGGGTATGGTGAAGAGTATCAACGCGACAGCCGAGGACAAATCGGTCGAGATCATCGCCGGCGGGTTACAGGCAGCGCTCGGCATCGCGAAGATGGTCGCCGCACCGGGAGCGGGCGATGGCAGTGAGCGAGCAAATCTCTGCAACGAGAACACGGCAAAGGCCCTGGAAGCCTATAACCGGCAAAAGGGCACGGTTGCTTCGCGGCTCACAGATCACAAGACAGCCAGCGAACAATTCGACCGCATAAAGGCAAAGGCCGACAAGCTTGCCCCTTATATCGATCCCGACACGGCAAGGAAATACCGCGAAGCCTACGACCTGCTGGTACTTAGAACCGAATCACTCGAAGCGGCCCAGACCAAGCTCAAGAAGCTGGCCGAGCCGATTTCGCACAAGGTTAGATTCGCTTTGCCGGAAAACGGATCGACCTTTTCGGGAACAATTTCGCAATTCAATTCGGCCCGGTTTGCGGCGATGATGCAACGCTGGGTAAAGCCGGGACAAGTACCCAACCCCGGCTTGGCCGAACGCTTGACGGTGACCTACGCCGTTTCTCCAGTGCAAGGTCCGACACCCAAGCACCCGACGCTGACAAACACCGATTTGACGAGGGGTATACCCTATCGTTCGGCCCGGCCGGGAACGCTGAAGATCGTTCAGCCGAAATCGGTCAGCACGGCTTCGGACGGGACCACCAAGACCGAAGAGAAAGTGCTATTGTCCAAGCAATATCCGCTGCTGCAACTCGGCCGTATCGGGCAGCTGTCATGTCGCAGCCGCGCCCTCACTTCGATGGGCTGTTCGCTCGCTTTTGACGAGAACGGCCAATTAACCAAGGGTGGATCGAAAACCACGTCGACTGCGGGGCAGGGCTTGGCAAAGGTCGCTTCAGATGGCGTTTCGCAGGTCGCCGGCTTCAAGGCCGAACTCGACGGCCGCGACCAAGCTGCGCTTAAGGCACGAGCCGACGAGCTCGAACTGCGCGCGAAGATCGCCGGTCTGGAAGATCAGTTGGCTGGCGAACAGACGCCGACCCAGGCCTTTCTCGAAGAGAAGGCATTGCTGGAAGCGGAACTCGGCGTCATCGAAGCACGGCAAAAACTGGAGGCGGCCAAATCCGACTCGCCTCTCGTGGGCGACTGAAGGGCCCAATCATGACCGAAGAGAAACCTGAGGACACCCTTCGGGCGCGCGCCCGCGCCAGCCGTCAATTCCGCAACGCCGCTTCGCCCAATCCCGGACTGCTCCTGTCCGGTGACTTCGCGCCCGATTTCGGATCGCGTGAGATGCCGACGGGCCATTTCAGCTGGGAAGGCAAGGACGTGCTTTCCAGAGTTCGCGATCAGGGCAGAACCAATTTGTGCACGAGTTTCTCAATCGTGGCGGCGATGGAGGCCCAGCACCGGATATCGACAGGTTCCGACATCGCGCTCGCTCCGGCATTCATACACAATTGCCTTGCCGACGAATGGGACACGCAGATCGGTTTGAACGCGAAATTCGCTGCCGACGCGTGTCGCAACGATGGCGTTGCGGTCGCCGATAACGATCAAATTCCCGTTCCTGACGGTTTCTGTACGGCGTCTCATGACCGGATGAAGGTGCGGGAGACGGATTGGGTCGATTCCGTCTCAACGGCGTTCTCCCATCTCAAGGATCACGGGCCAATCGTGGTCGAGATGGGGATCACCAAGGAAGGCCCTTTTTTCGACTGGCCCGGCGGAAACGTCTTCGATCGACAACCCGATCCGGACAACGAACTCGCGCACTGCCTATGCTTGGTGGGGCTGGATTTTCGCAACGCGGACGCCATCGCGACGGTTCAGAACAGCTTCGGCGAGGATTGGGGCGATCACGGTTTTGCCCGCATCCGTGTCGGAACCGGCGGACTCTTGACGCACTACTGGTCTGTTTCGCTGACGGTTTGAACCGAAGGGGCGACGGTCCGCCGCAGCCCCGCCCCTTACGCTCTCCGCCGTACTTTCCGCGCCACCTGCGTCTTTACCTGCATCAGCCGGTCGTCCAGTCTGCGCATTGCGTCCGGAGCGGCTTCGTCGGCACGTAGCTCCACCACCCCGAAGCTGACCGCGACCGGCGGGGTCGCCCGGCTCGCCGTCGCATCGCGATGCCCGATCTCCTCCGCCACGCCCCAGCACAAGGCTTCCGCCTCGCGGGTGTCGTACCCCGTCGCGATCAGCCCGAATTCCTCGCCCGACAACCGCGCGAAGAACAGTTCGTCGCCGCCCCTGAGACGCAACGTCTTGCCGATATGGCGCAGGATCAGGTCGCCGACATCGCGGCCGTAGCGGCGGTTGATCGCCGCGAAATCGTCGATGTCGAACACCGCCAGCGAACACGGGCGATCGCCCGCATGGGCGGACACATCCTTCAATCGCTTGAAGAACTTGCGCCGGTTGGGAAGGCCGGTCAGCGGGTCGGTCTGTTCGACCTTCTCGTGCGCCAGCTCGCGTTCGCGGCGACGCGTCACATCGCGAGCGGCGACCACGAAACCGGCCGGTTTGCCGTCCTCGTCCGGATAGGCGCACACCTTGGTCTCGATATAAATCCGGTCCTCGTAATCGCCGAACGGGTGCTCGTGGATCATCGTTTCGCCGGGAGCGTCCGCAGCGAGCAGGAAGGTGCGGCGCAATCCCTTCAGGTCGCGGACGAGCGCCAGCTCGGTCAGCTTGCGGCCCTGCAGCGCCTCCTCCCCGGCAAGCGCGCAGGCGGCGTGCGAGGCGAAGTGGATTCGTCCGTCGAGACCGACGGTCAGCATCGCGTCGTCGGAATGATCGGTGATGAGCCTGTGCAGCGCGTCGCGCTTGGTGATGTTGGCCAGCAGGCTCCGGTTGCGCGCCAGCACGGCCGACACCGGCAGCGCGAGAAACATGAGAACGACGAAATAGAATTGCAGGAACAGCGCCTGCACAGTCATTCCGCCCTCGATCCCCGAGACATGTCCCGCACCCATCGCCAGCATGGTGCTCGAGGTAACGACGATGCACAACAGGACCACCGCCGCCCCGAGCCAGCCGAACAGCAGACACGCAGCGATCAGCGGCACGACCGGCAGGAACAGCGTCGGAAGCTCGACCTCCAGCAGCGACAGCACCGTAACGGCGATCGTCGCTATTGCCGTCAGTGCGAGCTCGACGATGCCGCGGACGGGCGCGGCGTGAACCAAGCGCATGAAACTGCCGCGCGCAACCAGCATCGCCAGCGGCAGTACCAGCAGCGTGCCGACCCCGTGACCGGCGATCCAGAGTTCGAAGGATTCGAGCCACGTGCCGCCTGTTGCCAGCGTCACCACGATCAGCGCGCCCGGGACGGCGGCGAGCGCGGGTCCGGCGATGCCGCCGGCGACGGCGAGGATCGCGAGCGAGCGGTAGTTTTCGAGGAAATCCAGCTTCGGACACAGTTTGCGCAGGACCAGCGCGATCGCGGCCGCCTCGCCGATATTGACCAGCGCCAGCGGCACGGCCGGCATCGGCCCGAACCCGAACAGTGTCGTCGCGCAGGCGCTCGCGGCGGTGAAATAGGCCAGCGTGCGCGGCCACAGCTTGTAGGGAATATGGACGAACAGGCCGGTGAGAATCCCCGTACCCAGCCAGACGAGCGCGAGCCCGCCGCTGAAGCGAGTCGCGTAGATGGTCGCCGAGGTAACGACGAAATAGGTGACCAGGAAACATGCGATCCTGGCGTTTGCGCCCGTGTCGTCGACCCTTCTACCGGTAAGCTCGGTGTCGATCATTCCCGGCGACGTAACGCGTATTCGTTAAGCACTGACTTACCTGCATCACCTGACGAGACTCTTCGAAAGCAAGTAAATCATCCAGCAATAACGGTTGGAATATTGTGTGCGGCCTGCCCTCAACTCCAAATTAACCATCAGCCGTTATCCCGGCCAGGAACCCGGGGTGCATTCCACCCCGCCAAAGGGCGGAAAACTTGGGAAGAACGGTCGCCAATCCGGTCAAGGGGCTGCACGATATCCTGCGCGACGAGACGTGGGAGCGTGACGTCCGGTGCGAGGTCGTGCGCACCGTTCTCGACCGCGAACAACGCGCGATTCCCTATAGCTTGCTGACCTGGATCGTGCTGGCGATCGCCGCCATCACCCTCCCCTATGCCGACGCGCTGGTGGTTCCGCTGACGCTGCGGCTCGCCTCGCTCGCCTTCAGCCACTGGTCGACCGACCGGCTGCGCAAGGCGCTCGAGCGCGGTGCGAAGCTGCGCCCGCATATCTGCCTCACCATCTGTGCGCTGGCGGTGGCGGGCGTCACCTGGGCGCTGCTGCTCTATCCGTTCGAGACGCCCCGCCCCGGCGACGCTTCGATCAGCACCATACGCGGGATCGTCATCGTCGGCGTCGCGATGGTCGCGGTGACCTACGGCCCGATGCGCTGGCCGATGTTCGCGCTGGTCGGGACGTTCACCGCGACGTTGCTGATCTCGATCCTGATGAATCTCGACCACGTTTCGCCGGCAATGTGTCTTACCGTACTCGCGGTTTCGGCCGGCATCGCCGGCTTCGCCCTCGCCGCGGCGAAACAGCAGATTGCGGCCTGCGAAATGCTGGTCGAGAACCGGCGGCTCGGCGACGAACTCGCCGAAGCCTTCGCGCAGGCCGAATTCCTCTCGCAACACGATCCGCTGACCGGCCTGCTAAACCGCCGCGCCTTCTTCGAACACGATGCGCCCGCGCAGCACAGCGGAGTGCTGCGGCACATCCTCGCGATCGATCTCGATCACTTCAAGGCGATCAACGACCGCTTCGGACACGAAACCGGCGACCGGGTGCTGGTCGCGACCGCCGACGAAATGCGCGGCGTGGTCCGCACCCTGCCGCACAATTGCCACCGCGCGGTGCGGCTCGGAGGCGAGGAATTCGCGCTGCTGGTCGAAGGCGTGGACCGCGCCGCCGCGACCGGACTCGCCGAGGCGCTGCGCCGCCGCATCCAGCGCATCCCGGACAAGCTCGGCAATTCCGCGATCCGCGTCACCGCCTCGATCGGGCTCGCCTCGTGCGAGCCCGGCGAGACGATCGACCATGCGCTGCGCCGCTCGGACCTGGCGATGTACCGGGCCAAGGACCGTGGCCGCAACCAGGTTGTCAGCGAAGCGGCCTGACCCGCGACGCGCCTCGGACAGGCCCCGATCCGTTCCGCAGCGTCGACCAGTCGTGGACCTTTCGCACCGCTGACCCGTTGGTTGGGTGAATGAAAAGCCGGACTTTCCCCGGCATGACCCGCAACAGGAGCACCATGACCCCCAATTCCGCCCGCACACTCGGCGCATTCCATGCCGCCCGAAGTGCGACCGGAAGCGCGGTCAGACGCAAGCGCCGCCGCAAGCGCGACACACTGCGCCGTGCGCTCCAGCGGATCAAGGACGAACCGCTGCGGATCGCTGCGGGCCTTGCCGCCAAGCGCGGGGTCGTGCAATCGCGCGCCGCGGCACCCAAGTTGTCGAAGACCAGCCGCGCATCGCTGCTGCTGGGCGCGGCGGGCATGTCGATCGCCGCGCAGGGCATCAATCCGCTCGATTTCGGACCCGAGCGCGGCGCCTATACGATTCCGTCGGACAATATCCGCAAGGACGCCGCGCTGTTGCTGCCGAGCCAGGAACTGGTCGAGGCGATGGCGGAGGAAGAGGGCGTTCGCTACACCGTCTATCGCGATGTCGCGGGCTATCCGACCGTCGGCATCGGCCACCTCGTCCTCCCCGAGGACGGACTGCGCGTCGGCGACCGGATCACGCACGAACAGGCGATGCGGTTCCTCCACCAGGATATCGCCAAGGCCGCCGACGGCGTGCGCGCGCTGGTCGGCCACCTGCCGCTCTACCAGCACGAATTCGACGCGCTGGTCGACCTCGTGTACAATGTCGGCGAAGGCAACGTCTCGGCCGGCGAGAGCCCGCGCCTCAACCGGGCGATCGCGGAAAGCGATTACGAGGCGATCGCCGAGGAACTGCACTATCATCATGCCGGGGGTGCGAAGGCCAACGGGCTGGTCTATCGCAGCGACCGGCGAGCCAATATATTCCTGGACGCGAATTATGAGGATCCGCGCGAACAACCGGACGACACGGTGCGCACCTGAACGCCTGCTCGCCGCCGCCGCGGCGCTGGCGCTCGCTTCGGGCTGCGACGGCGCCGCAGACACCGAAACCACCCCCGTTCCGGCCGATCCCGCCGCCGCGCACAGCTCGGCGGCGCAAAGCTGCCTGCTGCTCGTCTGGGACGGACAGGACGCGCCCGAAGTCGATTACGACCGCGCCAACGACCAGACTGCGGGCGGCGCGATATCCTGCGCGACCGGAGCTAGCGCGAGCCAGTTCCGCGATGCGATCGAGGCTATCCGAACCGCCGCGCGCAGCGGCGACCGCGAGGCGATGCTGCGCGAGATCGGCATCCCGCTGCTCTATATCGACGCCGAGGGCAATCGGCGCGACCTCGGCGACGGCGACACGCTCGATGCGGTGTTCGACGAGGTATTCGACCCCGCCACGCTCGAAATGCTGCGTAATATCGAGCTCGGCGACATGACCGTGGAGAAGGACCAGGGCGCATTCTTCGAACTCGGCTCGATCTGGCTCGCCGTGCCAGAGCCGGGAGCCCGGCCGCGGATCGTGACGGTCAACCGCCAGGCGCTCGGCGAAGCGGCCGAAGCGGCGCGGCGCAAGGCGCTTGCCGACCCGGCTGTGCCCTCGGATTCGCCCGACGACTGACCGTATTCGACCGCCGTCATGGAACCGCGACCCCCGATGGTTGCTTTTGTAACTGATGTGTCGTTGAAGCGGCGCACCGAGATTTCGACAGGAGTTCACATGAAAACCCGCCTCTTGATCGCCACCGCAGCCGGCGCGCTGCTTGCAGGATGCCAGACCATGCCCAGCGAAGACGCCGACATGGCCGTCGCCCAAGCCGATATGACCGATGACGGCGATAGCGCTGCCATGCCCGAAGCGACCGGCTATTTCGCCGCCGAAAGCACGCTGCCCTTCCACGCGCCCGATTTCACCGCTTTCGGCGAGGACGACTACCTGCCCGCTTACGAGCAGGCGATGGCGATCCACACCGCCGAAATCGATGCGATCAAGAACAACCCGGCCGCGCCGACCTTCGAGAACACGATCGTCGCGCTCGAAAAGTCGGGCCGCATGCTGAGCCGCATCAACAACGTGTTCTTCGCGCTGACCGGATCGAACACCACCGACCGGCTCGACGAGATCAACACCGAGATCAGCCCCAGGCTGACCGCGCATTTCGACGCGATCACGCTCGACCCGGTGCTGTTCCGGCGGGTCAAGGCGGTTTACGACAACCGCGCGGCGATGAGCATGACTCCCGAGGACGCCAAGCTGCTCGAGGACACGTATGAGGGCATGGTCCACGCCGGCGCGCTGCTGACCGATGCGCAACGCACACGGGTCAAGGAAATCAACTCCGAGCTGTCGACGCTGACCACCGAATTCGGCCAGGAAGCGCGCGCCGCAATGGCCGACCAGACGGTGTTCTTCGACAGCCGCGGCGATCTCGCCGGGCTCAGCGAGGCCGATATCAAGTCCGCCGCCGATCTCGCCGCGGAGAAGGGCCAGCCGGGCAAGTTCGCCATCGCGCTGCAGAACACGACGCAGCAGCCCTCGCTGCCGGCGATGGAAAACCGCGCCGCGCGCGAGAAGCTGTTCAAGGCGAGCTACAATCGCGCCGACGGCACCACCGATATCGACACCCGTACGCTGATCGCCAAGATCGCCGAGTTGCGCGCCGAGAAGGCGGCGCTGTTCGGCGAACCCGACTGGGCGACCTATGCGATGTGGGATCGGATGGCGGAAAAGCCGAAGACCGCGCTCGACTTCATGGAAGCGATGGTCCCCGCGCTGGCCGCGACGCAGCGGCGCGAGGCGGCGATGCTCAACGAGGCGATCGCGGCCGATGGCGGCGACTACGAGGTCGAACCGTGGGACTGGTACCGCTACGCCAACAAGATCAAGGCCGAGCGCTACGATCTCGACGAAGACGCGGTGATGGAATATTTCCAGCTCGACAAGGTGCTCGAGGACGGCATCTTCTTCATGGCCAACAAGCTTTACGGGCTGAATTTCGAGCGCCGTACCGACATCCCGGTCTATCACCCCGACGTGTGGACCTACACCGTGTTCGACCGCGACGGGTCCGAGCTCGGCCTGTTCTATTTCGACCCGTTCCAGCGTCCTTCCAAGCGCGGCGGTGCATGGATGAGCAATTTCGTCGAGCAGAGCCATCTGTGGAGCAACAAGCCGGTCATCTACAACGTGCTCAACATCCCCAAGGCGCCGGAGGGCGAGGTGCAACTGGTCAGCTTCGACTGGGTCAACACCGCGTTCCACGAGTTCGGCCACGCGCTGCACGGCTTCTTCGCCGACCAGCGCTACGAGAGCCTGTCGGGCACCGCCACGGCGCGCGATTTCGTCGAATATCCGAGCCAGGTGCACGAGATGTGGGCGACGTGGCCCTCGATCCTGTCGAACTATGCCAAGCACTACGAGACCGGCGAGACGATCCCGCCCGAAATGATCGCCAAGATCGAGGCCGCGGCGAAATTCAACCAGGGCTACGATTTCGGCGAAGTGGTCGAGGCCGCATTGCTCGACATGAAGTGGCATGCGCTCACGCCGGAACAGGCTGCGGCGATCGATACGCCGGCGAAGGTCGACGCGTTCGAGCGCGGGTCGCTCGAGGAACTCGGGCTCGAGATCGATCTCGTGCCGCCGCGCTATCGCAGCACCTATTTCAACCACATCTTCAGCTCGCCGACCGGCTACAGCTCGGGCTATTACAGCTATCTGTGGACCGAGATGCTCGACCGCGACAGCCGCAAGTGGTTCCGCGAGAACGGCGGGCTGACGCGCGCCAATGGCGACCATTACCGCGCCACCGTGCTCAGCCGCGGCGGGACGATGGACTATTTCGAGATGTTCGAGAACTTTGCCGGGCGCCGGCCCGACGTCACCCCGATGCTCGAAGCGCGCGGGCTGATCCCGGGCGACGAGGCGGCCGACAGCGAAGTGTCGGACGACGGCCCCGCAAACGTCGGCGATGCGGGCGAATAGCGCCGTCACCCCTCATCCAACTCCGACTAGGCGCCAAGGCGCCAAGTCTCCGTATCCTTCTCCCCGAGGGAGAAGGATAGCGTAGCTTGTCGCGCAGCGACTAGCGAAGCTTGGTTGAGGGGCTGCACCCTCGCACAACCAGTGCCCGCGCGCCCGGATCGCCGATCCAGCGCGCGGAGACGCCCCAGACGCGCTCGACCACCTCGGTGGCGAGCGCGTCTTCGCATGCGCCGTCGGCCGCGAGGCTGCCCCGGTCGAGCACCAGCACCCGGTCGGCATGATTAATCGCCAGCGCGAGATCGTGCAGCACCAGCACCACGCCAATGCCCGCCTCCGCCTCGCGCCGCAGGTGGCGCAGCAGGTCGAGCTGGTGGCCGAGATCGAGCGCGGCGAGCGGTTCGTCGGCGAGGATCCATTCCGGTTCGCCCGCCAGCACCCGCGCGAGCAGGGCCCGCGCTCTCTCGCCGCCCGAGAGCTGCGATGGCGGGCGGTCGGCGAAAGGCAGCAGGTCGAGCGTCTCCATCGCCGCGGCGACCTGGCGTCGGCCGCGATCGCCATGCGGCAGCCGCCCGAGCGCGACGAGATTGCGCACCGCAACGTCCCACGCGACGACCGGCTCCTGCGGCAGATAGCCGATCCGCTTGGCACGCTGGCGCGGATGGAGCGCGGCGAGCGGAGTATCGCCCAGCAGAACCTCGCCGCCATTCGGCGTCAGCAGACCGGCCAGCACCGAAAGCAGCGTCGACTTGCCCGCGCCATTGGGGCCGCAGATCGCGGTAATGCAACCCGGCTCGAGTGCTGCCGTCACGCCATCGAGACGTTCCGCTAGCGTGATGTTGCGCGCGGCGAGCATCACGCCAGCCCCTTTCTCATCCGCAGCAGCAGCCACAGGAAGAACGGCGCGCCGATCAGGCTTAGCGCAATGCCGAGCCGCAATTCGGTGACCGTCGGCAGCACCCGCGCCACGCTGTCCGCGACCAGCACCAGCAGCGCCCCCGCCAGCGCGCTCGGCACGATCAGCTGCGACGGACGGCGATCGGTCAGCGGGCGGACGAGGTGCGGCACGATCAGTCCGACGAAGCCGATGATCCCCGCCACCGCCACGCCGCTGCCGACGGTCAGCCCGACGCCGGCAATCAGCCACGCCTGCAAGGCGCCGGGACGCATCCCGAGCGAGCGCGCGGCGGCGTCGCCGAGGATCAGCGCGTCGAGGTCGCGCCGCGCGAACCGGAAGCAGGCGATCCCGAGCAATGTCGGCGGCGCCGCGATCCACACCTCGCGCCAGCTGCGGTCGGTCAGCGCGCCCATCAGCCAGGTGACGATCTCCGACATGGCGAAGGCGTTGGGCGCAAGGCTGATCGCGAGGCTCATCAGCGCGCCCGCAAGGCTGGCGATCATCATCCCGGCGAGCGTGAACAGCGCTATCCCGCCCGTTCGACCGGCGATCAGCGCCAGCAGCGCCATCGCCCCCGCTGCGCCAGCCAGCGCGAACAGCGGCAATAGCCAGGCGCTCGCGGCATATCCGAACCAGAAGCTCGCCACTGCCCCCAGCGCCGCGCCCGGCGCAATCCCGAACAGTCCCGGATCGGCGAGCGGATTGCGCAGATAGCCCTGCATCGCCGCGCCGGCGCTGCCGAGCCCCGCCCCTACGACGACGGCGAGCAGGCTGCGTGGCAGGCGCAACTCGGCGAGGATGATCGCGGCGTTCGGGGTTGCGGCGGGGTCGATCCACACGCGGCCCGCAAGCAGCGAGAGCGGGAAGGCAATGGCGAGGAGGACCGCGAAGGTGAGCGTGGCCTTGCTCATAGGACTGAGCCGCCGCGAAGGCGGGGGCCTCGTGCAGTCTGGCGCTCCGCTTGTGGCCCGAGGTCCCGGCCTTTGAGGGGGCTCAGACTGGTTCTAATCTCGCGCAACCGTCCCATCGCCCGCTCGATCGTCGGCCCGCCGCAATAGAGCAGCGCCGGATCGAACCGCTCGGCTCGCGTCCTGTCCAACTCGCGCAGTGCTGGATGCCGCTGCGCCGGTGTATCGCCCGCGACGAGCAGCAATTCGGGCGGATCGGCCAGCACCTGTTCGAGCGACAGGTGGTCCGCCTGTCCGTACCCGCGCGCAGCGCTGTGGCTGACGAAGCCGGCGCGGCGCAGCAGGTCGCTGACCAGCGCGCCCTCGCCCGGCACTATCCCGCCCGGCTGCCACAACACGGTCGAGACCGGCTTCGCAGCTGCGACCGGCTCCGCAGCGCGCGCTATCCGCGCCGCCAGCGCCTTCCCCGCGGCCGGGCGACCGACCGCGTCGGCCAATCGCTCGACCTGATCCGCACTCTCCTCGACCGTAGCGGCAATGCCGAAAGTCTCGACGCGGATGCCGAGATCGTCGAACGCGGCGCGCGTGGCGGGCGGCAGGAAGCTCCCCGCCACGACGATATCGGGATCGAGGGCGAGCACTTCCTCCACCGTCCCGCCGGTCGCGGCGAAGCGGTGCGCGGTGCGGATATCCATCGATGTAGCACGCGGATCGTGGCTGTAATGCGAGATCGCCAGCATCTGCCCCGGCGCGGCGATCTCGGCCAGCACGGCGTCGGTACACGGGTTGAGGCTCACGACCGTAGGCAGGACGGACGCTTCCCGCTGCGCCGGCTGCGGGGCGCAGCCCGCCAGCGCCAGTGCAGCGAGAAGCGCGGCGCGCATCAGAACCGCGCCCGCGCCCCGACGTGCCCGCTGCGGCCCGCGGTCGCGTAGCCGGCGGCGGTCTGGTACTGCTCGTCCCACAGGTTCTCGACCCGGCCGAACAACTCGACATGCCCGCCGATCGGGAACCCAGCGCGCAGCGTGCCGACCGCATAACCGTCGAGCCGGGTAAAATTGCCCGCATCGTCGAAGCTGTCGCCGACCAGCCGGATATCGCCGCCGAGCGCCAGTTCGGCGAGCGGAGTCTCCCAGTCGAAGCTGGCGGTCAGCGCATGGCGGGGGCGGCGGGCGAGATCGTTGCCGAGATTGGCCGCGCCCGAGGTGCGGTTCTCGGTGTCGACATAGGCATAGACCGCGCGGGCGGTGAAATTCTCCACCGGGCGCGCGCCCAGCTCGACTTCGAAGCCCAGCGCGCGGACCCGGCCGACATTGTCGTAGAAGCCGAACGGCCGGTCGGGGCACAGCGGGTTGGCCGGATCGGCGCAGGCGGCGAATTCGATCTGGTTCTCCGCATCGCGATGGAACAGCGTGACCGCGCCGTAGAATTTGCGCCCGGTCAGTGCGCGCTCGCCCACCGAGACGCCGATGTCGTAGCTCGTGCTTCGCTCGGGCTCGAGCGCGGGATTGCCGAAATCGCTGAACAGCTGGAACAGCGTCGGCGCCTTGAAGCCCTCGCCCACGCTGCCGCGCAGCCTGACGCCGTCGGCGATTTCGTAGCTCAGATCGCCGCCGAAGCTGACCTCGCTGCCGAAGCGCCGGTGATCGTCCAAGCGCACACCCGCATGGCCCGACAGCCGCCCGAACTCGATCCCGAGCTGGCCGTAGGCGCCGAAAATGCGCGTGTCCTCGCCCGGATCGAACAGCGTGTCGTAGCGGCTCCATTCGTGCTCGCCGCCGAAATTGACGATCAGCGGTCCGATCGGGCGCCATTCGCCGCGCAGGTCGATGCGGTCCGAATGGCCGTCGCTGGCGAAGGTCGGGCCGACGGCGGGATCGCGATTGACCCGCTCTGTGTCGGAGAAGCTGTAGGTGGCCTGCACGAACAGCGGCCCGGTATCGTAGATCGCGCCTGCCGAGGCGGAATACTGCCGCGTGTCCTGCGTTTCCAGCGTGTCGGCGAGCGCGAAATCGGGCGCGGGAAAGCCGTCGACATCGAGTTCGCCCTCGGCCCATCGCCCGCGCGCGAACAGTTCGAAGCTGTCGGACAGGTAGAGCCGGCCCTGCCCGTTGACCGCCCATTGCTCGAACCCGTCGGGCTCGGTGCCCGCTGCGGCGGCGGAGAAGCCGTCGGTGGAGTACCAGCTCGCCGAGCCGCCGATGAAATAGGCATCCCCGCTCGCGCCGCCCGACACGCCGGCGTTCACCGTATCGCGCGATCCGTATTCGGCACTGGCGCGCAACCCGCTCTCGGCACTGGTCGAAGCGACGAGCACGCCGCCGATCGCGTCGGAGCCCCAGATGGTGGAGTTCGAACCGCGCAGCACCTCGATCTTGTCGAGATTGCCCGCGAGCAGATTGCCGAAATCGAACCCGCCGCCCGGCGAGGCCTGGTCGGCCACGCGCACGCCGTCGAGGACCACCAGCGTCTGTTCGCCCTCAGCGCCGCGCAGGCGGACGCTCGTGACCGAGCCCGGCGCTCCGTTGCGGCTGAAAGTGAGGCCCGGCACGCGTTCGAGCACGCGGGTGAGATCGGCGCCCTGCACGGACTCGATCTCGTCCTCTCCGATCACCGTGACCGACTGGCCGGTGTCCTCGACCTCGCTTCGGGTGCCGGTGGCGGTGACGGTGATCGTCGCTTCATCGGGCAGGCGGTAGGATTCCAGCACGATGCCATTGCCCTCATTCGCCCCGGCCTCGTCCTGAGCCATGGTGGGGACCGATAGCGCGGCCAAGGAAACGCCAAGAAACAAGTATTTACGCATAAAACCTCCAATCATGTGCGAATGTCGCCCATGACGGAGGGAGCGCCGCGAATTCGAACGCTCTCCCATCTGCCTCCGGTACACCCCGCCCGGCTGCGGAACGACCGTCTCGGGCAGGTCTCCTGGCTCCCGGATCGTCGCCTCGCGCCCCGCCTTCCCGTACCCGCAGGCCCAGTGGCATGTGGAGCGCGCGCTCCCCGGTCACAGTTGCGGGGGCAGCAGCGGTTTGGACCGCTTTCCCTCTTCGGCCCGGTTTCCCGGGCAACCCGTGACGTGACCCGCGGATACGCCCGCCCGCTGCGCGCGGCAAGCCCCGCGTCAACGCTTTCTTCACCGTGCCGCTTAACCGCCGCTTGCGAGCCGTTCCGCTATGGGACGTACACCGGCACGGCGGTGGCGGTTTACCTTTGCCGCCGATACGCGCCGGTGGCGCGCCGCACCCGACAGTCACGAACGGATTCGAATTGCCCCATTCGCCCCCCTCGACCCCGCAGCCGACGCCGCGAGAGCGCCGTCCGCGCGTATCGCTGTGGGCGCGGCTGACGGGCACAAAAGGCGGACGCGCTCTGCTCGCACTGGCCGCAGCGCTGGCGGTGCCGGCGGTCGCAGCTCCGAGCGACTGGCGCGCGTTCGAGGAGCCCGAACCGGCCGGTTTCGTCATCCCCGGCGCGCCCGAACCGATGGCATTCGAGCAGCCGGGCAACAGCTTCCCCGGCTCGGCCTTCTACTTCATCGAGCAGGAGCGGCGCCTCGCCTACGACGTCGACGCCGCGCCCGCGGTGCTGTTCGACCAGACCGGCACCGGCGGGAGCGAGGATGCCGCGCTGGCGGTGCTCGGCGAGGCCGGACCCGCGGCGCGCAGCTTCCTCTCGACCGGCACCGGCATCGACAAGGCGCGCGCGCTGCAATGCCTCGCCACCGCGGTCTATTACGAGGCGGCGAGCGAGGCGCTCGGCGGCCAGCGTGCGGTCGCGCAGGTGGTGCTCAACCGCGTCGCTCATCCGAGCTATCCCAACAGCGTGTGCGGCGTGGTCTACCAGGGCAGCGAGCGCAAGACCGGCTGCCAGTTCAGCTTCACCTGCGACGGGTCGTTGCGGCGCACGGCCTCGGCGAGCGGCATGGCGCGCGCGCGGATGGTGGCGCAGGATGCGCTCGCGGGCGAGGTCTACAAGCCCGTCGGCCTCGCGACGCATTACCACACCGTGTGGATCCACCCCTATTGGGCACCCAGCCTCGACCATGTCGGCACGATCGGCGCGCACCGCTTCTACAAATGGAAAGGTGTTGCCGGCACGCCGGGTGCATTCAGCGCGGCCTATCGCGGCGGCGAACCGGTCGCGGCGCCCAATGTCCGCCGCACCGAAGACTACGCGACCGCCGCCGCCGACCCTGTCGAGCTGCAGAAGACCTTCGAAGCCGAGCGTGCCAAGGCCGAGACGCAAGCCCGGACTGCGCCCGCACGCCAGCCCGCCCCGGCCTATTCGCAAGCGGTGCAACAGCGCGGCGGGGACGCGATCTTCACCGCCGACAGCCTGCCCGCGGGCGGCGGTGTGAAAGAGGAATACGCCAATAGCGGGCGCTGGATCGCCGAGCCCGGGAAAGCGCGCGAGTAAGGCTGTGTTTCGCGCCTAACCGCTTGGTTAGCGGGCGTTCCACCCAAACTCTTAATCGCCTGGAAACCCTTTGCCGGAACCGGACCTTAGCGGGTGCACGCATAGGTCCGGGCCAACGCTTCATTCGACCCGGGACGATCCCTGCATGACCCTCCATTTTGCCGCCGCCCGTTCCACGACCGGCTCGCCGATCGCACGCGCTCTTACAAGGCGCGCGATCGGTCGCGCGGCCAACGACAATGGCGGCGAGACCGACGACCGGATGCTGCACGCGGCCCTGCGTCATTTCGCCGAGCACGGTCTCGGCGCCGCGCGGCAGGCGCGGAGGCAGGCGGAACAGGCGTTCTTCGCCGGCGACAGGCAGGCATACGACTGGTGGCTCGGCATCTGCAGGACGCTCGACCGCCGGCTGGCCGCGCAATTCGACCGCGCGGTCGGCGATATTGCAAACGGGGGGCTGGACAAGGGCGCGTGAAGCGCCCGCCGAGATGGTAACTCCGCCGTTAACCAAACGGTGACCGTTTCGCTCTAATGCAGCCTCCATGGCGAGGAGCGAGCCCATAGAGAAGATCCGCACGATCTTTTCAATGACCGGCACGGATGCGTTGAGCGAGCGCGTTCGCCGAACCCTCGTACGTACCCTCTACACACAGCCCACCAGCCTCGCGATCGGCGCGGTCAACGGTATCGTCATCAGCGTGCTCGCGGCATGGCTCAGCGGCTCGCAGGCGATCCTGATCGCCGGCATCGTGCTCAGCTTCATCGCCGTCACCCGCGTCACCGCCGCGCTCGGCCTGTCGCCCGACGACGACGACACAAGCACCTCGACGCTCGAGATCGTCTACGAGATCGGGGCGTTCAGCTATGCGCTGATGCTCGGCGTGATCGCGGCGATGACGCTGGTGATGGAACTCGGCGCGCCGCTCGAAGTGCTGCTGATCGCCAATGCGACCTGCTACGGCGTCGGCATTTGCGCCCGCAATGCGGGCCGGCCGGCGATCGCGCTCGGCCAGCTGTTCCTGGTCTGCGCGCCGATCATCGCCGCCGCGCTCTATATCGCCACCCTGCCCTTCCTCGCGCTCGCCGCGACGATGTTCCTGCTGCTGCCCGCGATGGCCTCGATTACGCTCAACGTGTTCAAGGTCCTGCGCGACAGCATCGGCGCGGCCGAAAAGAGCGCCGAGATGGCGGAAAAGATGCGGATACTGGCGCGCACCGACGTCGTCACCGGTCTCGTCAACCGCGCCGGGCTCAACCACGAGATGGTCGAGCACCTTATGGCCCTGCCCGAGGATCAGAAGGTGGCGCTGTTCTGGATCGACCTCGACCGGTTCAAGGAGCTCAACGACCTGCTCGGCCACACCGTCGGCGACCGTGTGCTCGGCGAGATCGCGCAGCGGCTGACCGGCGTGACCCCCGACGGGGCGATCATCTCGCGTTTCGGCGGCGACGAATTCATCATCGTCGCCGATGTCGACGATCGCCACGAGGCCGAACGGCTGGCGAGCGAAGTGCATGCCGAGATCATGCGTCCGCTGCGGCTCGACGGCGAACGGATGGAAATCCGCGCCTCGCTCGGCGTCGCGGTGATGCCCGAGGACGGCGACGATGCCGACAAGCTGATGCAGTCGGCCGACCTCGCGCTCTACCATGCCAAGGTCAACGGCCGCGGGCAGACCTGCTTCTTCGACGATTCGATGACCCGCAACCTGGTCCGCCGGCGCGAGATCGAGGCCGAACTGCGCGCCGCGATCCAGAAGGACGAGCTGTCGATCTTCTTCCAGCCGATCGTCGACCTGTCGAGCGGCCGGATCCGCGCCTTCGAGGCGCTGGTGCGCTGGTTCCACCCGGAAAAAGGCGAACTGCGCCCCGACGAATTCATCCCCGTGGCCGAGGAAACCGGCCTTATCATCACGCTCGGCAACTGGATCACCGCGCAAGCGGCCAAGGCCGCCGCGAACTGGCCCGACGACGTCACCATCGCGGTCAACCTGTCGCCGCTGCAGATCCGCGCCCCGGGCGCGGCGCTCGGCATTCTCAACGCGCTGCGCGAGGCCGACCTGCCGCCCGAGCGGCTCGAGCTCGAAGTGACCGAGAGCCTGTTCCTCGACGACAGCGAATCGACCAATTTCTTCATCGAGGAACTGTCCTCGGCAGGGGTGCGCTTCGCGCTCGACGATTTCGGGACGGGCTACTCCTCGCTCGGCTACATCAACAAATACCCGTTCAAGAAGATCAAGGTCGACCGCAGCTTCGTCTCCGGCCCTGATGTCGGGCGCAAGGCGGAGGCGATCATCCGCGCTGTGGCCGAGCTCGGCTCGCAGCTCGACATGGAGATCGTCGCCGAAGGGCTCGAGACGATCGACCAGGTCAAGGCGGTGCGCGAGGCCGGCTGTACGCTCGGCCAGGGCTACTATTTCAGCCGCGCCGTGCCCGACTATCTCGCCGCCATGCTGCTGGCGCAGGAACGCGACGACGGCAATCCGCATCGCCTGATCGCCTGAGCGGCCGGGAACCTCTCGCCGCTCCGACGGTTCGAGACGGGAATACCCCCAATCCAACATGTTATTGCAATTGCGAACTATTTGCAAAGATAGTTGGCGAGCTATGCCGTTTCGCGGTTGCAATGCCCCTGTCACGCGCCTAGGCCACCATCCGTTCGCCGGGCGCGGCTCCTTGCGGGACTTGGAAACGCGCCATTCGGCTGGTTGGACGGTCCCGCGCGTTTGGAAGGACAGCTCCCCGAAATGGCCACTACCGTTGGACGCAAGAAGATCGCGCTGATCGGCGCCGGCATGATCGGCGGCACGCTCGCCCATCTCGCCGCGAAGAAGGAAATGGGCGATATCGTCCTGTTCGACATCGCCGAGGGCCTGCCGCAGGGCAAGGCGCTCGACCTCAGCCAGTGCGGCCCGATCGAGGGCTTCGACGCGCGCATCACCGGCACCAACGACTATGCCGACATCGCCGGGGCCGACGTGGTGATCGTCACCGCGGGCGTGCCGCGCAAGCCGGGCATGAGCCGCGACGATCTGCTCGGGATCAACCTCAAGGTGATGAAGGCGGTCGGCGAAGGCATCAAGAACAACTGCCCCGAAGCTTTCGTGATCTGCATCACCAACCCGCTCGACGCGATGGTATGGGCGCTGCGCGAATTTTCCGGCCTGCCGCACAACAAGGTGGTCGGCATGGCGGGCGTGCTCGATTCCGCGCGCTTCGCCACCTTCCTTGCGTGGGAATTCGGCGTCAGCGTCAAGGACGTCAACGCCTTCGTCCTCGGCGGCCATGGCGACACGATGGTCCCGGTCACGAGCTACACCACGATCAGCGGCATCCCGGTCAACGACCTCGCCAGGATCAAGGGCATCAGCGAGGAGCGCATCGACGAAATCGTCAAGCGCACCCGCGGCGGCGGCGGCGAGATCGTCGGCCTGCTCAAGACCGGCTCTGCCTATTACGCCCCCGCCACCAGCGCGATCAGCATGGCCGAGGCCTATCTCGGCGACCAGAAGCGCATCATCCCCTGCGCCGCCTTCGTCGAAGGCAAATACGGCGTCGACGGGCTGTATGTGGGCGTCCCGGCGGTGATCGGCGCCGAGGGAATCGAGGACGTGGTCGAGATCGAACTTTCGGACGAGGAGGCCGCCAACCTCAAGGTCTCGACCGACGCGGTCGAGGAACTGCTCGAGGCGTGCAAGGGGCTGGACGAGAGTTTAAGGTAAGCCGCATATGGGCCTTTACGTCAGCACCATGAAGGAGCTCCCGACGGGAGATCGAAGTCTGTATGTCTACCTGCTAGACTACGGTTGGCCCGCTGGTGAATACGAGCGGCTTTTCCGTGATAATTTCGGGCATCTTTCCCAACGCGCTTCTGAGACTGAAGCGGTGGTGGTAATGAGCGGTCGCGGGGTTCACTTTGCGAACGAGGTTCTGGATTGGCACCATGTGTGCGGTCACGATGCCTCAGAAATTTTGCCCGCTATTCTGATTACACACACCCACCCTCGTTATTTCATGGAAGGTCGAATGGAGCGCGAGGCAGATGGGCTTCGCGACCTAGCATTGTTGCCTCTCAGAGATTTCTGCACCTCTCCCAGCGACTTCCTTCACGTCATAGGTTCGATTTTCGATGATCTTGAGAAGGGCCTGACGCTTCGCAACTTCAGAGCAGAGAAATTCGACGTTCTGCGGGAAAATCCGTGGGGCGAACGCATTGGCGGTCGAGTGACGGACGCAGTCATGCTGCAGCCAAACATCGGCGGGATTGGCGTCGATTTGAAAAAGCTATTTGGCCGACGTGACCGTCGCCAAGCTATCGGAGAATAGAATGTCCATCCTCGTCGACAAGAGCACCAAGGTCATCACGCAGGGGATGACCGGCGATACCGGCACCTTCCACACGCAGCAGGCGCTCGATTACGGGACGCAGATGGTCGCGGGCGTCACCCCCGGTAAGGGCGGCACGACGCATATTGGCCTGCCCAATTTCGACACCGTGCGCGAGGCGAAGGCCGAGACCGGTGCGACCGCGAGTTGCATCTACGTCCCCCCGCCCTTCGCCGCCGACGCGATCTGCGAGGCGATCGATGCGGAGATGGAGCTGATCGTGTGCATCACCGAGGGCATCCCGGTGCTCGACATGGTCAAGGTCAAGGCCGCGCTCGAAGGTTCGAAGTCGCGCCTGATCGGCCCCAACTGCCCCGGCGTGCTGACACCCGGGGAATGCAAGATCGGCATCATGCCGGGCAGCATCTTCCAGAAGGGTTCGGTCGGCGTGGTCAGCCGGTCGGGCACGCTGACCTACGAGGCGGTGCACCAGACGACGCAGGTCGGGCTCGGCCAGACCACCGCGGTCGGGATCGGCGGCGATCCGGTCAACGGGACCAATTTCATCGACGTGCTCGACCTGTTCCTGTCGGACGACGCGACCAAGTCGATCGTGATGATCGGCGAGATCGGCGGCAGCGCCGAGGAAGAGGCGGCAGAATTCATCAAGCAGGAAGCCGCGAAAGGCCGTCAGAAGCCGATCGTCGGCTTCATCGCCGGCCGCACCGCGCCTCCGGGCCGCCGCATGGGCCATGCCGGGGCGATCGTCTCGGGCGGCCAGGGCGGCGCCGACGACAAGATCGCCGCGATGGAAGATGCGGGCATCCGCGTCTCCCCCTCGCCCAGCGAACTCGGCACCACGCTCGACGCGATGCTGAAGGAACTCGCATGACGGTGATGTATTTTGTGAGTCCCCGCGAAGGCGGGGACCTCGGGCCACAGGCGCTTCGCATGGAACCCGAGACCCCCGCCTTCGCGGGGGCGCAGTGAAACCCGGCTATGCCTATATCCTCACCAACAAGCCGATGGGTGTCCTCTATATCGGCGTCACGGACCACCTCGCCAAACGCGTCGAGCAGCATCGCAGCGGCGCCGTTGCCGGCTTCACGAAACGGTTCAACTGCCATCGCCTCGTCTGGTTCGAGGAATTCGAGAACATTCACGAAGCGCGCGCGTTCGAAGTGCAGATGAAGAAGTGGAAACGGGCATGGAAAGCGGTGCGTATCGTCGAGATGAATCCAACATGGCGCGATCTGGCGGACGATCTGTGACTGAGCGCCACCGGCCTGAGGCCCCCGCCTTCGCGGGGGCTCGCGAGTAACCGACATGGGCAACGAACAGCACGATTTCCTCCCCGCGCTCTCCGATCAGGAAGGCCCGCAGCCCGGCCCGAGCTGGGCCAATCCGGGCTGGCTCGCCGCGGTCGCGGACGGCGATGCGGACCTCACGCAGGCGCTCGACCCGACCACGATGAAGCAGGCGGTCGCGCAGGCCGCGGCCAAGGCGGGCAAGAGCACCGATCCCAGGGCGATCGAGGAAGCGGCGGGCGATTCGATCCGCGCCATGCTGATGGTCCGGCTCTACCGCGTGCGCGGGCACTTGGCTGCCAACCTCGACCCGCTCGGCCTGTCGCACCGCGAAGAGCCGGAAGACCTGCAGCTCCAATGGCACGGCTTCGACGGGCAGGAGGACAAGGAAGTCTATGTCGGCGGCGTGTTCGGCTTCGAATGGGTCCGGATCGGCGATCTCTACGCCGCGCTGCGGCAGACCTATTGCGGCCATGTCGGTCTCGAATACATGCACATCTCGGACACCGAAGAACGCCGCTTCCTGCAGGACAAGTTCGAGAGCCCCGAAGAGACGATCCAGTTCACCCCCGAGGGCAAGAAGGCGATCCTGCAGGCAGTGATCCGCGGCGAGGAATACGAGAATTTCCTCGGCAAGAAATATGTCGGCACCAAGCGCTTCGGCCTCGACGGCGGCGAATCGATGATCCCGGCGCTCGAGGCGGTGATCAAGTATGGCGGCGCGACCGGCGTTCGCGAGATTATCTACGGGATGGCCCACAGGGGTAGGCTCAACGTGCTCGCGAACGTGATGGCCAAGCCCTACAAGGTCATCTTCCACGAATTTTCCGGCGGCAGTGCCAATCCCGACGATGTCGGCGGTTCGGGCGACGTCAAATACCACCTCGGCACCAGCACCGACCGCGAATTCGACGGGATCGAGGTGCATATGAGCCTCGTCCCCAACCCGTCGCATCTCGAGGCGGTCGACCCGGTCGTGCTCGGCAAGACCCGCGCGCAGCAGGCGATCCGCGACGATCTAGACGCGCATGCCGAAGTGCTACCCGTGCTGATCCACGGCGACGCGGCCTTTGCCGGCCAGGGCGTGGTGTGGGAGAGCCTGAGTTTCTCCGGCATCAACGGCTACAACACCGGCGGCTGCATCCATTTCATCATCAACAACCAGATCGGCTTCACCACCAGCCCGCGTTTCGCGCGCAGCTCGCCCTACCCCTCCGATGTCGCCAAGGGCGTCCAGGCGCCGATCCTGCACGTCAACGGCGACGATCCGGAGGCGGTCACCTTCGCCTGCAAGCTGGCGATCGAATACCGGCAGAAATTCAAGCGCGACATCGTGATCGACATGTGGTGCTATCGCCGCTTCGGCCACAATGAGGGCGACGAGCCCAAATTCACCCAGCCGCAGATGTACGACGCGATCCGCGCGCACAAGAAGGTCAGCTTCCTCTACGCCGAGAAGCTGATCGCGGAAGGCGTGATCGAGCGCGGCACCGCCCCGCAATTGCGCGAGGAATTCACTGCGCATCTACAGGAGGAATTCGACGCTGCCGGCAGCTACAAGGCCAACGAGGCCGACTGGTTCGGCGGCCGGTGGGCGGGGCTGGCCCGGCCGGCCGATCCCGAAAACGCGCGCCGCAATGTCGAAACGGCGATCGAGAAGAAGCTGTTCGACAGCCTCGGCCGCACGCTGACCACCGTTCCCGACGATCTCGAAATCCACAAGACGCTCGGCCGGGTGATCGGCGCGAAGCGGGACATGTTCGACAGCGGCGAAGGCTTCGACTGGGCCACCGCGGAGGCGCTCGCTTTCGGCAGCCTCGTGACCGAGGGCTACGGCGTGCGCCTGTCGGGCCAGGATTCGGGCCGCGGCACGTTCAGCCAGCGGCACGCGGTGTGGGTCGACCAGCAGAGCGAGCGCAAATACATCCCGCTGTGCCAGCTGCCGCACGGCAAGTTCGAGGTCTATGACAGCCCGCTGTCCGAATACGGCGTGCTCGGCTTCGAATACGGCTTCGCGATGGCCGATCCCAAGACGCTGGTGCTGTGGGAAGCGCAGTTCGGCGATTTCGCCAATGGCGCGCAGATCATGATCGACCAGTTCATCGCCGCGGGTGAGGTCAAGTGGCTGCGCGCCAACGGCCTCGTGTTGCTGCTGCCGCACGGTTACGAGGGTCAGGGGCCCGAGCACTCCTCGGCCCGGCTCGAACGCTTCCTGCAGCTGTGTGCGAACGACAATATCCAGGTCTGCAACATCACCACCCCGGCGAATTATTTCCACGTGCTGCGCCGCCAGATGTTGCGCCAGTTCAGGAAGCCGCTGGTGATCATGACGCCGAAATCGCTGTTGCGGCATCCGATGGCGAAATCGGCGGCGGAGGATTTCCTCGGCGAGCAACACTTCATGCGGATCAAGTCCGACCTGACCGAGATCGCCGACAAGAAGGTGCGCCGGCTGGTGCTGTGTTCGGGCAAGGTCGCCTACGACCTGATGGAAAAACGCGACGAGGAAGGCGTCGACGATGTCTCGATCGTGCGCATCGAGCAGCTCTATCCCTTCCCCGGCGAACCGCTCGCGGTGCGGCTGAAGCGGATGGGCAATCTCGAAAGCGTCGTCTGGTGCCAGGAGGAACCGCGCAACAACGGCGCCTGGTTCTTCGTCGAGAACCAGATCGAACACGCGCTGACGGCGGCCGGTCACGAGGGCATGCGCCCACTCTATGCCGGGCGCGAGGTCGCCGCGTCGCCCGCCACCGGTTTCGCCAGCCGCCACGAGGAACAGCAGCGCTGCCTCGTCTCGATGGCGCTGGGACTCAACGATGGCGGCGCAGCGGCGCGCACCGGCAAATCGAAACGCAGGAAGAAGGCCTGAGGAACGCATTTATGGCCAAGGAAATTACCGTCCCGACGCTGGGTGAATCGGTCACCGAGGGCACGATCGGCGAATGGCTCAAGCAGCCCGGCGATGCGGTCGCGGTCGACGAGCCGATCGTCAGCCTCGAAACCGACAAGGTCGCGGTCGAGGTCCCCTCGCCCGTTGCCGGCGTGCTCGCCGAGCAGAAGGCCGCGGTCGGCGATACGGTCGAGGTCGGCGCGGTGATCGCGACGATCGAGGACGATGTCGCCCAGGCCGGCCCCGAGGAAACGCGCGCGCGCAAGGACGAAAGCGAAACGCCGAGCAAGCAGGCGGAGGACGCGGACGAGGCATCGAAGGAGGAAATCGAGGCCCTGCCGGAAAGCGGCTCGGGCACGCAGACGCTCAGCCCGGCAGTGCGCCGCGCGGTGCTCGAACACGGGGTCGATCCGACCACGATCAAGGGCACCGGCAAGGATGGTCGGCTGACCAAGGAAGACGTGCTCGCCGCCGCCAAGAAGAAGGGTGACGCCCCGGCTTCGAGCGCTTCGGCACCGGCGCCTTCGCCCAGCCCTGCCCCCGTAGCATCGAGCGGCGAACGCAAGGAAGAGCGCGTCAAGATGACGCGGATGCGCCAGACCATCGCCAAGCGGCTCAAGGGCGCGCAGGAAGAGGCCGCGCTGCTCACCACGTTCAACGATTGCGACATGTCGGCGGTGATCGCGGCGCGCGAGAAGTACAAGGAGCTGTTTGCCAAGAAGCACGACATCAAGCTCGGCTTCATGGGCTTCTTCGCCAAGGCCGCGTGCCTCGCGCTCAAGGACGTGCCCGCCGCCAACGCCTATATCGAGGGCCCAGAAGGCGAGCAGGAGATCGTCTATCACGACTATGTCGACATCTCGGTCGCGGTCAGTGCGCCCAACGGGCTGGTCGTCCCGGTCATCCGCGACGCGCAGGCCAAGGGCTTCGCGCAAATCGAAAAGGACATCGCCGATTTCGGCAGCCGCGCGCGCGAGGGCACGCTGACGATGGAGGATATGAAGGGCGGCACCTTCACCATTTCCAACGGCGGCGTGTTCGGATCGCTGATGTCGACACCGATCATCAACCCGCCGCAAAGCGCGGTGCTCGGGCTCCACCGGATCGAGGACCGCGCGGTGGTGGTCGACGGCGAGATCGTGGTGCGCCCGATGATGTATCTCGCACTCAGCTACGACCACCGCCTGATCGACGGCCGCGAGGCGGTCACCGCGCTCAAGATCATCAAGGAGGCGATCGAGGATCCGACGCGGATGCTGATCGATTTGTGACGCTTCGCGTCATCCCGGACTTGATCCGGGATCTCGTGCAGCAAAGTACGACCAGGAGGCCTGAGATCCCGGCTTTCGCCGGGATGACGGAGTTAGAGAATGGCTGACCAGAATTACGACTACGACGTCCTCGTCATCGGTGCCGGGCCCGGCGGTTATGTCGCCGCGATCCGCGCGGCGCAGCTGGGGCTCAAGACCGCCTGCGCAGAGAGCCGCGAGACGCTCGGCGGGACCTGCCTCAATGTCGGCTGCATCCCGTCCAAGGCGATGCTCCATGCGTCGGAATATTACGACGCAGCCAAGGGCGGGACGATGAAGGAGATGGGGATAGAGGTAAACCCCAAGCTCAATCTCGAGCAGATGCACGCGCAGCGGCGCGACGCGGTCAAAGGGCTGACCGGCGGGATCGAATTCCTGTTCAAGAAGAACAAGATCGACTGGAAGAAGGGCCACGCGACGTTCGAGGATGCGCATACGGTCAAGGTCGGCGACGAAACGGTTACGGCGAAGAACGTCATCATCGCGACCGGCTCCTCGGTCACTCCGCTGCCCAATGTCGAAGTCGACAACGACAAGCAGGTGGTGGTCGATTCCACCGGCGCGCTCGAACTGGCCAAGGTGCCGAAGAAGATGGTCGTCATCGGCGGCGGCGTGATCGGGCTCGAACTGGGTTCGGTGTGGCGGCGGCTCGGGGCCGAGGTGGTGGTGGTCGAATTCCTCGACCAGCTGCTGCCCGGCATGGACATGGATGTCCGCAAGGAAGCGGCCAAGATTTTCAAGAAGCAGGGCATGGAGCTGATGCTCGGCCACAAGGTCACCGGCTGCACGGTCAAGGGCAGGAAGGCCACGCTGACGGTCGAGAAAGCCGCCGGCGGCGACGAGCAGAAGATCGAGGCGGATTGCGTGCTGGTCTCGATCGGGCGCCGGCCCAACACCGAGGGGCTCGGCCTCGACAAGATCGGGCTGGAAACCAACAAACGCGGTCAAATCGAGACCGATCACGATTTCCGCACTGCCGTCGACGGCGTATGGGCGATCGGCGACGTCGTCCCTGGCCCGATGCTCGCGCACAAGGCCGAGGACGAAGGCATTGCCTGCGCCGAGAACATCGCCGGGCCGACCGGCATCGTGAATCACGATGTGATCCCCGGCGTGGTCTACACCTGGCCCGAAATCGCCGGAGTCGGCCTCACCACCGAGGAAGCGATCGAAAAGGCGGGCGGCGACAAGGCGGCGGTCAAGGTCGGCAAGTTCCCGATGATGGCCAACAGCCGCGCGAAGACCAATCACGAGCCCGACGGCTTCGTGAAGGTCGTGGCCGATGCCGAGACCGACCGCGTCCTCGGTGTATGGTGCATCGCCAGCGTCGCGGGCACGATGATCGCGCAGGCCGCGCAGGCGATGGAATTCGGCGCCACCAGCGAGGATATCGCCTATACCTGCCACGCCCACCCGACGCATTCCGAAGCAATCAAGGAAGCGGCGATGGCCGTACAGGGCAAGCCGATCCATATCTGAACTCGCCGCCGCGCGGTCAAAAGGGGAGTCAGGTTGCAAATGGCCGACAGCAGACCGAACGACGCAATGTCCGGCATCCGCAACGCGATGGAAGCCGCGGTCGAACCGATTTTCAAGCGCGATCCCGAAGCGCTTGCCGACCGTATCGAGGAGCGATTGCAGCGCAAGTTCGACGCAGTCGTGCCCGAACCGCCGGAATCGTTTGATGCGGACGAATACGGACGGAAACATTCCAGTATCGCTTCGCTTCGCGGCGATCGCCAATCCTCCGTCGAGGGGGCCAGGTACGGCTATGCGAAGGCGCGACAGGAGGCGCTGGAACGGTACGAGGCCGCGCGAGACGATTGGAAACGGGCGGTCGAGGCCTTCGACAACGCAATGACGGAGGTAGAGATCGACTTCCGCCATTCGATCGACGTCGCGTCCAATTCCTATGAAAACCGGCTCGACTCCGACTCGAAGCTCCTTGCCATGGCGCTGTTCTCCGAACCGCGTGTCGCCGCGGTCGAGGCCGTGCAGGTGGCAGAAGCGAATGCGGCAGGTTCCGCGGGAACGGCGCTCGCCGCAGCTGCCGGGGCCTTCATGGCCGGCTATGCCGACTTCGTGACCGCATTGGCTACCGCCCGGACCAAGTGGATGGTCGCGAGGGAAGAAATCGACCGCACCTTCTGGAGCGAGGCCGAAACCGTACTCGACCAGACCTGACGTTTCCCGAGCGGATCTTCGATAGTCTATGACGCCGTGGACAAGTTGCGATATGGCCCATGGCTCGGGATGCATTGACGGCGCGGGGAATACATGACCTATCCGACACTGACCGACGAACCCGGCGCACGCGAACTCGCCGCGCAGATTCGCGGGGGCGACCTGTCCCCGCTCGAAGCGGTCGAGGCGGCGATCGCGCGGATCGAGGATCTCGACGCACCGATCAACGCGGTCGCGGTGGCCGATTTCGACCGCGCGCGCGAAACCGCGGCAGCGCTGAACGGCGCGTCCCCGAGGGAGGATCAACCGTTGTTCGGCGTGCCGATGACGATCAAGGAAAGCTTCGATATTGAGGGCCTTCCGAGCTGCTGGGGGCACGAGCAGTTCCGCGGGCAACTCGCCCAGCGCGATTCGCGCGTGGTGCACCAGCTCAAATCGGCCGGTGCAGTCCTGCTCGGCAAGACCAATGTGCCGGTCGACCTCGCCGACTGGCAGAGCTTCAACCCCGTCTACGGCCGCACGGGCAACCCGCACGACCCTTCGCGCAGCCCGGGAGGCTCTTCCGGCGGAGCGGCGGCAGCGGTCGCAAGCGGGATGGTGCCGTGCGAATATGGCAGCGATATCGGCGGCTCGGTCCGCGTCCCGGCGCATTTCTGCGGGGTTTGGGGGCACAAGACCAGCTGGGGCCTGGTCGGACTGCAGGGCCACGTGCATCCGTTGATGGCCGGAGGTGAAACGCATGACGGAGCGCTGGGAATCGCCGGGCCGCTGGCGCGCAATGCGCACGATCTCGCGCTGCTGGTCGAACTGACCGCGACGATCCCGCTGCGCTCTAGCGGCGAGCCGCTGCGCGAATGCCGCCTGCTGGCACTGACCGAACATCCCGTCTGCGCGGTCGACTCATCGGTGCGCGAGCCGGTCGAAGCGGCGCTGTCGGCACTCGAATCCGCCGGGCTCCGCGTCGACCGCAGCACCGACGCGCTGCCCGACCTCGCCGCGCAGCATGCCGACTACATGCGCATGCTCAATATCGCGATGGCGCGCGGCATGCCGGGGCCCGACGGACAGCGTGCGACCGCGACCGACTGGTTCGACCTGCTCGACGCGCAGGCGCGCAACGAGGCAGCGTGGTCGACGCTGTTCGACAACTACGATTTCGTCCTCGCCCCGCCCGCGCCTATCCTTGCTTTCCCGCATCGCGACGAGGCGCTGTTCGCGGGCGAGATCGATATCCACGGCACGAGTACCCGGGCCGCCGACGCGCTCGCGTGGGCCGGGCTGGTCACTTTTCCCAACCTGCCCGCGACGTTGCTGCCGGTGGGCGAAAGCGGCGGGCTGCCTTGCGGCATGCAGGTGATCGGGCGGCAATGGTCCGATCTCGACTGCATCGCCGCGGCGCGCGATATCGGCGACATACTGCACGGGTAGGCACACGATGGCGACACAACGCATGATGCAGCGCTTCGCGCGCTGGCATATCTGGCTCGGCTGGCTGGTCGGGGTACCGATCCTGATGTGGACGGTGACCGGGCTGGTGATGGTCGCGCGGCCGATCGAGGAGGTACGCGGCGAACATTTGCGCATCGCTGCCGAACCGCAGCCGCTGGCGATCCAGGGCGGCGCCTATGGGGATGTCGACGGCCCGATCCGCGATATCCACGCTTTCATGCAGGACGGCCGCCCGGTCGCGCTGCTGACGATGATGGACGGCTCGGTGCGCCGCCGCGACATGGCGACCGGCGCAGCGATCGCTCCGCTCGACGCCTCCGCTGCGCGCGCGGTTGCCGAGCGGCGTATCGAGGGCGGCGGCACGGTCGAGAGCGTGACGTTCTACGAAGCCGACGAAGTTCCGTTTGACTTCCGCCGGGAAATGCCCGTCTGGCAGGTCGCGCTCGCCGATGGGACACACGTCTACGTCGGACGCGATACCGGCCAGATCGTCGCGGTGCGCACGCGGTTCTGGCGGGTGTTCGATTTCATGTGGGGCCTCCACATCATGGACCTGAAGACGCGCGAGGACACCTCGCATCCGATCCTGATCCTGTTCGCCTTGCTGTCGGTGATCGGTGCATTGCTGGGCTGCACACTGATGTTCCGCAGACGCAAGGCGCGGGTCACCGCCGATGGGTGAGCTGATCCCCACCCCGGTGCTCGACCTGCTCGATATCCTCGGCGTCGCGATCTTCGCGCTGTCGGGCGCGCTGCTCGCGGCCAAGGAACGGCAGACCTTCGTCACCATGGCGTTCTTCGCGCTTGTGACCGGGGTCGGCGGAGGCACGGTGCGCGACCTGCTGATCGGCGCGCCGGTGTTCTGGATCAGCGATCCGTGGGTGGCGGCGGTATGCCTCTCGACCGCGCTGCTGACCTGGTTCACGCCGACCCGATGGTGGGAGGGCAAGCTGTTGGATTTCGCCGACGGCGCGGGGCTGACCGGCTATGCGGTGCTCGGCAGCGCCAAGGCGCTGAGCTACGGCATCCCGCCGGTCCCGGCGATATTGATGGGGATCATTACCGGCTGCGTCGGCGGCATCATCCGCGACGTGGTCGCCGGGCGCCCGTCGATCATCATGCGGCCCGAACTCTATGTCACCGCAGCGGCGCTGTCCGCCGGACTGTGCGTCGCCGGAGAGGTCGCAGGGCTGCCGCGCCCGCCGGTCTGGGCCGTCGCGACGGCAGCCGGCTTCGCGCTGCGCAGTGCGGCGATCAGGTGGAGCCTTGCGCTGCCGGCCTACAAGGAGCGACAGCGCGAGCTGGAGAAGCGGTCGACGGACGAAAGCGATCAGTCGTCGGCGTAGTCGCCGTCGATCGGGCCGCCGGGATAGGCCGGCTGCGCGTATTCGTAGTCCTCGGCGCCGGGCGCGGCGCCATCGGGCCCGGCATAGCCGACATCCGCGCGGGCGGCGCGATAGCGGTCGTCGTCCCACTGGTTGTCCTGCGAGGACCCGTCATAGGTCACCCCGCGACGGCCGTAGTCGACAGCCTGGATACGCCCGTCATTGCCGATGCGGCAGGTGAAGCCGTCGCCATTGTAGAGCGAACCCGCAATATGCCAGCCCTCGCCCGTACGATCGACGGAATCGACGGTGTCGATCCGCACGTCGCGCTCGATCTCGCGCACGCACATGTTCACCGCGTTGTCGATCCCGCTGGCGGCATCGTAGCGCGAGTCTCCGCGGTATGGGCGATACTCGCCGTTGCGATAACGGTAGTCGCGGTCGCGGTACCGATAGTCGTCTCGCGCCCGCTTCTCCTTGGTGGCGGCGCTGGCGATGGCGGCGATCCCGCCGATGATCAGCACTCCGGCGAGCACGTCGCCCGCATCGACGCGGTTGCGGCGATAGCGGCGGTAGCGATGGCGGTCGGCGCTGCCATCGTCGGGCACGGCTTCGCCGGCTTCGGGAAGCGAAGAATGCGGATTGCCGACGGGCAGTTCGACTGCGGCGGCCGGTGTTGCGGTCATTGACAGCACGGCGGCAAGCGCCAGCGCGGCGGAGGACTGGGAAATCCGAGGCATCGTGTCACCCCCTCATAAGATTGCAGCATGTCGCTGCACAATGACTGAAACGGCTAGGCGGCCCAGGCTGTCGTGAGCCTGAACCGCCTCTACGGTGGTGGGTTGGCATCCCGGCTTACAGCCCGCGGATACCGCCATAGTTGATGTCGTAGACGCGGCCACGATCGATATAGCAGGTGAAGTTGCCGGTATCGCGGTCACGGTTGCGATAGCCGCGCCGGTCGCGGCGATCGTAACGGTCGTAGCGCGAATTGTAGCGGTTGTAGCCGCCGCGATAGCGGTTGCCTTCGACCACCAGGCGGCCCTTGACGCGCCAGCCGTTGCGGCGGTCGTCGACGTCGCGGATCTGAGTCACGTCGGCAAAGCGATAGCCGGCACGCTGGGCGTTGCGCTCGACGGCGCGGACGCACTGTTCGACCGCCTGGCTCGGGCTGCCGCCATAGCGGGCGTAGCGGTTGTTGTAGCGGTAATTGCCGCGATAGCGCCGGTCGCGATCGTTGCTGCTCACTGCGGCTGCGACGGCGGCGATACCGCCGAGAATCACGGCGCCGGCGATCACGTCGCCTGCGTCGATCCCGCCATCGCGGTCGCGCGCCATTGCGGGGGTGGCGGAAGTCATTGCCATCGCACCTGCGGCGACGGCTCCGATCGTCCCTTTGGTCAGGGCTTTGGAAATGGTCTTCATGGGGCCTTCCTTCGTTGCCGGGGACAGGGATGTTCCCGACTTCATGGCCCGTTATAACGATTCGCAATGAGGTCGCGCTGAACCCCCGCGACAGGCCATATTCAGAAAACTAGCCAGTTTTCTGAATATGGCTTTTCTAGGCCCGGATTGTTCATTCCTCCAGCGCGACGAGCACGTCGCGCGTGAAAGCCACGATATCGAACCGTGAACCCGCCGGGTCCTCCCCGCGCCGCACGATTACCACGTCGCGGCTCGGGACGATAACGACATACTGCCCGCGATTGCCCATCGCGGCGAAGGTGTCGGGCGGCACGCCCTCGCTGTTGTTGAACAGCCAGAAACCGGCACCGTAACCGAGCGGTCCGTCGGGTTGCGGGCCGGAGGGGGAGGAGACGTAATCGACCCAACCTTCGGGGAGGATGCGGGTGCCGTCGACAATTCCGTCGTTCAGATAGAGCTGGCCAAGCCGCATCAGGTCGGGTGCGGTCGACCAGACCTGGCTTGAGAGGATATAGTCGCCCTGCCAGTCGGTTTCGGCTGTCGTGTCCGTCATCGCCAGCGCGGCAAAGAGTTCGGCGGGCGGATGATCGGCAAACGTCCCGGAGATTGCCGCCACCGCCGCAAGGGTGTCGTTGTTGGCGTAGCGAAAGACCGTTCCGGGCTCGCTTATCATCGGCCAATGCAGGGCGGTCTCTCTGACGGTGGAGCCCCCGAAATAGAGCATATCGGTCCGGTTTCCCGGTGTGTCGGAATAACGGCCCGATGCCATGCGAAGCATATGGTCGAGCGTGTAGGAAGATCGCCCGTGGCCGCCTTCGGCGCCGGCGAGCGCTATTAGCGGGATCTCCGGGCTGGCCGAAAAGTTCCGACTTGCCGTATCGAAATCCAAATCGCCTCGTTGCGCTGCCGCTCCCATCAGGGTCGCGGCAATGCTCTTGGCGACCGACCAGGTGCGCTGCGGTGTGGCCGGACCGAAATCGCCGTAATACTTCCAGTACCGTTCCCGGTCCGAATCTGCGACAACAAGCGCGGTCGTGCGAGTGCCCTCGCCGTAAACTCCGCTCGAAGCGCCGGCAAATGCGCGCGCGATCCCGCCTTTCAGGATTAGCTCGCTATGGTTGCGCCACGTCCCCTCGGGCGCCACGGGAACGGAGTCGCGCTCGGGCGGCTGTCTGGCGCCGATCGGACCGAGCGAACACCCGCCCGCCTCCTCGTGCCAGGCAAGCCTGGGCGGCATCGCATCGGACCACGCGACGCTCACATGCGAGATCGCACCCGTTCCCTCCCGCGTGCGGAAGATTTTGTAAGGCAGTTCTCCGACAAGCCCGTCCAACGGTGCCTGGATGCCGGTCAGTTCCCAACGCTCGACGCTTGCGGGCGTTCGTTCGACACCGGCACGTTCGGCATTGGCGATCGCGCTGCACAGGAACAGCGCCTTGTAGCCCGCGGCGAGCGCGCGGTCGTAGCTGGCGTCGAGTTCGTCCTGCTGGCTCTGCGCCTGCACGGGAATGGCGGCGAGCAGCGCGGCGGCTGCGAGAAGATGGCGGATCATGAGCGCAACTGTGCCACGCCCTCCCCGCCAGTCAAAAGAAAAGGGCCGCGGGATGCTCCCTGCGGCCCTTTCGAAACATCTTAGGAAGAGCCTCACGCCTCCTCGAAATCCTCGTCCTCGGTTATCACCGGGCCGCTGTCCTGGCCCTTGGCGTCGAGGTCGCGGTCGACGAATTCGATGATCGCCATCTGCGCCGCGTCGCTGCCGCGATAGCCGGCCTTGACGATGCGGGTGTAGCCGCCCTCGCGGTCGGAATAGCGCTCTGCGAGCACGTCGAACAGCTTCTTGAGCTGGGTTTCGTCGAGCAGGCGGCTCTGCGCGAGGCGGCGATTGCTCAGCCCGCCGCGCTTGGCGAGCGTGACCAGCTTCTCGACATAGGGGCGCAGTTCCTTCGCCTTGGGCAGCGTGGTGAGGATCTGCTCGTGCTTGATCAGCGCGGCGGCCATGTTGCGGAACAGGGCCTTGCGGTGGCCCGACTTGCGGCTCAGCTTGCGCTGCGAAATTCCGTGACGCATTTCATTCTACTCCGTTCGTAAGGGGCCCGTATCAGGTAGCCCGGTACGGGCCGGAATTGCGGGTCCGGCCCATTCCCGTGTCTATCAGCCCAGCAGTTCCTGTTCGAGCTTGCGGGCCATTTCCTCGATGTTTTCCGGCGGCCAGCCGGGGATGTCCATGCCGAGCCGCAGGCCCATCGACGAGAGCACTTCCTTGATCTCGTTGAGGCTCTTGCGGCCGAAATTCGGCGTCCGGAGCATCTCGGCCTCGGTCTTCTGGACCAGGTCGCCGATATAAATGATGTTGTCGTTCTTGAGGCAGTTGGCCGAACGCACCGACAGTTCGAGCTCGTCGACCTTCTTGAGCAGGTAGCGGTTGAGCTGGTTGGCGTCCGATTCCTCGGGCTGTGCGGCCTGGCCGATCATCGCGGCGCTCGGCTGCGGGATGCCTTCCTCGAAATGCACGAACAATGTCAGCTGGTCCTGCAGGATGCGCGCGGCATAGGCCACCGCGTCCTCGGGCGTGACGGTGCCGTCGGTCTCGACCGTCAGGCTGAGCTTGTCGAAGTCGAGTTCCTGACCCACGCGGGCCTTCTCGACCTTGTAGCTGACCTGCTTGACCGGCGAATAGAGCGAGTCGACCGGGATCAGCCCGATCGGCGCGTCGGCCGGACGGTTGGCGACCGCGGGCACGTAGCCGCTGCCGGTATCGGCGGTCAGTTCCATGTTGAGATTGGCGCCCTCGTCGAGGTGGCAGATCACGAGGTCCTTGTTGAGCACCTCGATGTCGCCGGTCACGGCGATGTCGCCGGCGGTCACTTCGGCCGGGCCGGTAACCGAAAGCTGCAGCCGCTTGGGGCCTTCGCCTTCCATCTTGAGCGCGATCTGCTTCACGTTAAGGACCATGTCGGTCACATCCTCGCGCACGCCGGCGAGCGAGGAAAACTCATGAAGTACATTCTCGATCTTGATCGAGGTAATCGCGGCGCCCTGGAGGCTGGAGAGCAGCACGCGGCGCAGCGCGTTGCCGAGCGTCAGGCCGTAGCCGCGCTCGAGCGGCTCGGCGACGAAGGTCGCCTTGCGCTTCTTGTCGGAGCCTTCCTTGATATCGAGGGCGTTGGGTTTCTTCAGTTCCTGCCAGTTCTTGGTGTTGACGGACATGGATTTCCCCTGGGACTTGGATGCGGGCAGGACCGGAGCGCTGGGAGGCGCGTCCGGTCCGTGAAAAGATCGGCGGAGGGTCACCCCGCCGGGCAGGTACGGATCAGACGCCTATGTCAGACCCTGCGACGTTTCGAGGGCCGCACGCCGTTGTGCGGGATCGGCGTCACGTCGCGGATGCTGGTGATGGTGAAGCCCACCGCCTGCAGCGCGCGCAGGGCGCTCTCGCGGCCCGAGCCGGGACCCTTGATCTCGACCTCGAGCGTGCGCACGCCGTGTTCGGCGGCCTTCTTGCCGGCGTCGTCGGCGGCGACCTGCGCGGCATAGGGGGTCGACTTGCGGCTGCCCTTGAACCCCATCATCCCCGCGCTGGACCAGCTGATCGCATTGCCCTGCGCATCGGTGATGGTGATCATGGTGTTGTTGAAGCTGGCGTTGACGTGCGCCACGCCGCTGGTGATGTTCTTCTTGTCGCGCCGCCTGATCCGGCCGGGTTCGCGTGCCATGGTTCGTATTCCTCTTGAATCGGAAAAAAGAAAAGCGTCGGACCGAGTCCGCGCCTACTTCTTCTTGCCGGCGATCGGCTTGGCCTTGCCCTTGCGGGTGCGGGCGTTGGTGTGGGTGCGCTGGCCGCGAACGGGCAGGCCGTTGCGATGGCGCAGGCCGCGATAGGACTTGAGGTCCATCAGCCGCTTGATGTTCATCGCGGTCTCGCGGCGCAGGTCGCCTTCGACCTGGTAGTCCGCATCGATCGTCTCGCGAATCTGCAGGATCTCGGCATCGGTCAGGTCCTGCACGCGGACCGTGTGGTCGATCCCGAGCTTGTCGGCGATCCGGACCGCGGTGGTGCGACCGATTCCGTGAATATAGGTGAGCGCGATGATCACGCGCTTGTTGGTGGGGATGTTGACCCCGGCAATACGAGCCACTTACTTCTCCATGCTCCACAGGGGTTTACGGCGGGCGCCGCCCCTATCTCAACGCTCATTCATCGACGCTTCGGAGCCTTACGGCAAAAAGTCCGGATGGCGCGCATCGAAAGGCTGCCGCCTGCCGGACCGGTCCGAAACTGTCGAATGAACGGCGCGCTTAGGGCGATTCGACCGCGAGGTCAACCGTAGAAGCGCGCACAACCAGCGACGCCGCCCATATGGGTGGCGAGCCGGTGAATGCAAGGCATCCTACACATGCCGAACGGCTTGTCAAAACCCGACACTGCGCGCGCCGGCAGGCCGGTGCGGAGCGGCGGTCAGTAACCGCCCGAACAGCCCCACCAGTCGCGGCCGCTATTGCAGATCCTGCGCCCCGTGCCGCCCGACGCCGGGACATAGTTCACGCAGTGATTCACGGTCTTGTTGCAGACCAGCGGCTTGCGGTTCATCGCGCGCTCGCGGGCGGCGCGAACGCTGGCATAGCGCCCGCGCACCCGGTCCTCGTATTTGTCGAGGAAATCGGCCGCCAGCACGCTGCCGCGCGATCGCGCGACGTAGAGCCAGTCGAACGCCTCGTCCTCGTGCCGGATGCCGTTGCCCTCGTCGAGCAGCATGCCGCCCAGCATCACCATCGCATTGGTGTCGCCCGTGCCTGCGGCGGTCCGCAACAGGTCGAAGGCGAGTTCCTCGTCGCGGTCGACCTTGCCCTTGCCGGAATAGATGAGGTTGGCCGCGAGCGCGACGGCGGATAGGTTCCCCTGGCTGGCCCCGCGGCGATACCATTCGAGCGCCTTGGCGTGATCCTGCCTGGTCCCGTAACCGGTCTCGAAGTCCCGGCCCGCCGCGACCATCCCCCAAGCGAGACCCGCTTCGGCCGCCTTGAGCGTGTATTCGTGACTCTTTGCGGCATCCTGTTCGAGCACGGTGCCTTCGCGATACTGCGCCGCGATCTGCATATAGGCCCACGGACTGCCGAGCTCGGCCGCCCGCCACAGATAGGGCAGGCCCTGGTCGGGCTGTCCCTCTTCGAGAAACACGATCGCGATCTCCAGCGCCGCATCACCGTCGTCCATGGTCTCGACCATGGTCAGGAGCTCGTTGCCGAAGCCTTGCGCGCGCAGCGACCAGCCCTTGGCGAGCATCTTGAGGTGGTCGGTCGGCTCCTCGCAGCGGCGGCCGTTCTCGAATCCGTTGTAATAGTCTCCGAACCAAGCGAGGTCGTCGTCCCAGAATTCGCTAATATCGTCGAGACCGTATTTGTAGAGCACGTAGTCGGCGGCGAGATGGCAGGTCATGCGCTTGTGCTCGGGGTTCGGCAGCGGCAGGCCGCGATAGCGCGCGGCAAGGTTGGCCGGCACCGGCGCGCAATTGGCGACGCCGTTCTGGCTCGTTTCCAGATACCAGACCAGTTCGTCGCGTTCGAAGACCTGGAACATGTCGACCCCGGCATCGATCTGCGCGACCATGTATTCGTGCGCGTCGCTGCAGCTCAGCCCGGATTCGGTCACCTGCGCCTGGGTCGAATTGAACGCCAGCGCGCCGATGATGAATACCGCCGGGATCAGCACGATTGCCTGGAACGCCTTGCTCATCGAAGTTCCCTTTTCGCGACGGCAAGGAGACGCCTCGGGCGGGCAAAGGTCAATTTACAAACCCTGTTAGAGGGACTTTGAGCTTTGCCGGGCCGGCGCCGCATCTGCTTCGGCTTCGCTGAAAACGGCGCTAGACCACCCCGAATGCCAGCATCGCATCGGCGACCTTCTTGAAGCCCGCGATGTTCGCACCCTTCACGTAATCGACATAACCCTCATCCTGCTCGCCATATTCGACGCATTTGGAGTGGATGCCCTCCATCAGCTCGGTCAGCATTTCGCCGAGCCGCTCGTGGTTCCAGCTGATGCGTTCCGAATTCTGGCTCATTTCGAGCCCCGATACCGCGACGCCGCCGGCATTGGCCGCCTTGCCGGGAGCATACATGACCTTGGCGTCGTGGAAGACCTTCACCCCTTCCAGCGTCGTCGGCATGTTGGCGCCTTCCGAAACGGCGATGCAGCCATTCTCGACCAGCGCCTTCGCGTCACTTTCGTCGAGTTCGTTCTGGGTCGCGCAGGGCAGCGCGAGATCGGCCGCCACGTGCCATGGTCGCTCGCCCTCGTGGAAGGTCGCCCCGTCGAACTCGTCGGCATAGTCGGAAATCCGCCCTCGGGTGTGCGTCTTGTGGTGCTTGATCCAGTCGATCCTGTCCTGGTCGATCCCCTGGGGATCGTGAATGAAGCCCCCGCTGTCCGACATGGCAAGAACCTTGCCGCCGAGCTGGACGATCTTCTCCGCCGCATGCGTCGCGACATTGCCCGATCCGGAGATGACCGCGGTCTTCCCTTCGACGTCCTGCCCGGCATGCTCGAGCACGTTCCGCAGGAAATAGACCGCGCCGTAGCCGGTCGCCTCGGGCCGCATCTGCGAGCCGCCATATTCCATGCCCTTGCCGGTCAGCACGCCTTCCCAGCGATTGGTGATGCGCTTGTACTGGCCGAACATGTAGCCGATCTCGCGCGCGCCGACGCCGATATCGCCCGCGGGCACGTCGGTGTCGGGGCCGATATGGCGGTAGAGCTCGGTCATGAAGCTCTGGCAGAAGCGCATCACCTCCGCATCGCTCTTGCCCTTGGGGTTGAAATTCGCCCCGCCCTTGCCCCCGCCCATTGGCAGGCCGGTGAGCGAATTCTTGAACGTCTGCTCGAAAGCGAGGAACTTGAGCACGCTTTCGTTGACCGAGGAATGGAACCGGATGCCGCCCTTGTAGGGGCCGATCGCATTGTTGTTCTGCACCCGCCAGCCGCGCTGGACGCGGATATTGTGGTTGTCGTCCTCCCAGCACACGCGGAAGCTGACGACACGGTCGGGCTCGGCGATCCGGCGCAGGATCTGCGCCTCGTGATATTCCTCCTTGTCCTCGATGAAGGCGAAAATGTCCTGCGCGACCTCCTGCACCGCCTGGATGAATTCGGTCTGGCCCGGATTGCGCTTCTTCACGCCTTCCATGAAACGCTCGAGATCGACGTGACGGTCGTAGATGGAAGCCAAGGTCGTCCCTCCTCAAAGCGGCACCGGCCATGCGACCGGCGAGAGCGACCCTGTACGCGGCGCGAGTGCGACTCGCGTCCTGCCATGAATATGGCGATATCCTAGCGACGTTCGGTGAAGCGCCAAAGGCGCTTATTCGTCGTCGTCGGCCAGATCGGTAAAAGCCTCGTCGACCGAGATCCGCGGCGCTTCGCCGGCTGCTTCGCCCTCGTCGTCGGCCGCTGCGGTTTCCCCGGGCGCTTCCCCGGGCATTTCCTCGTCGGCCGGTTCATCGGCGTCCCCGGCTTCGTCGGTATCGACACGGCCGAGCTTCGTCGCCAGTCCGTTCAGCTGCTGGCTCATGACCCCGTCGACCGCCTTGCTGATGACCGGCACCTCGTAGCGGAAATGCCCGCCGACGACATATTCCCACACGATCCGCGTGCCGTCGTCCTCTTCGGCGATGGTGACGGTCAACACGCCGTCGACCGGTTCGCTCTGGAGCGGACCGAGCCCGCCGCGCATGCGCAACGCCTTGGGCGGGTCCGCCAGCAGCACGGTCATATGACGCGAACTGCCGCGCCTCACTCCCTGCGGCGCGTTCCGCAATTCGGGCAGCAATTCGCAAAAGCAGCCATTCGCCTGCGCGCTGATATACATGTTCCCGGCATCGCCCGACCAGGTGTGGCCATCGTTCCACCACCCGCCGGGAGCGATAAGCGCCTGCCACACATCGTAGGGCGCTGCCGAAACGACTGCGCTGTCGCGCGTGGTGAAGCCGCTGTCGCTTTCCTCGACGACTTCGGCCGAAAGCGGAGCGGACAGGGGAACGCCGAGCATCAGCGCGGCAACGATTGCGAATTGGGATGATCTGATCATGGCGCCCTTGTAGCGTTTGGCACGGCGGCGACAAGGACCCGCCGGATCAGGTCAGGATCGCGTCGATCGCGTGGGTGACGTCGTCGATGCCGGCCATCCCGTCGACCTTGCGCACGATGCCGCGCGATTCGTAGAGCGGCAGGATCGGCGCGGTCTTGGCGCGGTATTCCTGCATTCTCGTGCGGACGGTGTCCTCGTTGTCGTCGGGGCGGCGCTTGAACTCGGTCGAGCCGCACTTGTCGCATACGCCCTCTTGCTCGGGCAGCTTGTGGCGGTCGTGATAGCCCTCGCCGCACTTGGCGCAGGTGAAGCGGCCGGTGATGCGGTCGACCAGCGCGTCCTCGTTGACTTCGAGTTCGATCACGTGGTCGAGCTGTCGCGCGTGCTTCGCGAGAATCTCGTCGAGCGATTTGGCCTGCGCCTCGGTGCGCGGATAGCCGTCGAAGATCGCGCCGGTTTCGGGCGCCATCGCGGTCAGCTCGGCATCGATCAGCGCGGAGACGATCTCGTCCGAGACCAGTTCGCCGCGATCCATCACTTCCTTGGCCCTGATCCCGACCGGCGTGCGCGCCTTGACCGCGGCGCGCAGCATGTCGCCGGTGGAGAGCTGGCGCATGCCGTGATGCTCGACGAGGTTCGCCGATTGCGTGCCCTTGCCCGCGCCCGGAGGTCCCAACAGAATGATGTTCACGGCGCTTGTCCCCTTCAACCCAGCGCGGCGCGTCAGCGCATGCGGCCCTTCAGTTTCGCCTTCTTGATCAGGTCGCCATACTGGTGCGCCAGCAGGTGCGACTGGATCTGGCTGATCGTGTCGACGGTGACGTTGACCACGATCAGCAGGCTGGTGCCGCCGAGGAACAGCGGAATGCCCGTCTGGCGGATGACGTATTCGGGAATGACGCAGACCAGCGTCAGGTAGATCGCGCCGATCACCGTGATGCGGGTGAGGACGTAGTCGAGATATTCCTCGGTCCGCCGGCCCGGACGGATGCCGGGAATGAAGCCGCCGTTCTTCTTGAGGTTGTCGGCGGTCTCTTCCGGGTTGAACACCACCGCTGTGTAGAAGAAGGCGAAGAACATGATGCCAGCGGCATAGAGCGCGAGATAGAGCGGCTGCCCCGGCGTGAGGTAGAAGTTCAGCGTCTGGATGAAGCCGCCGGCGGTGCTGTCGGTGCTGATCGAATTGCCCGCGAACTGGCTGATCGTCAGCGGCAGCAACAGCAGCGAGCTGGCGAAGATCGGCGGGATCACGCCCGCGGTGTTGAGCTTCAGCGGCAGGTGCGAGCGATCCGCCTGCATCATGCCGCGCTGCGTCGCGCGCTTGGGATACTGGATCAGCAGCCGCCGCTGGGCGCGTTCCATGAAGCAGATGATCAGGATCAGGATAACGATCATGGCGGCAAAGCCGAGCACCAGCGCGGCGCCGATCGAACCCTCGGTGTAGCCGCTGAACATGTTCGACACGAAGCTGGGGAACTGGGCGACGATGCCCGCCATGATGATCAGCGACACGCCGTTGCCGATCCCGCGGCTGGTGATCTGCTCGCCCAGCCACAGCAGGAACATGGTCCCGCCGACGAGGCTGATGACCGCGCCGATGCGGAACATGTAGCCCGGATCGACCACCGCCTGCAGCCCGCTCTGCGCGCCGTAGGCCTCGAGGCCCGAGGCGAGGAACCAGCCCTGGATGATGCACAGGAACACGGTGCCGTAGCGGGTATACTGGTTGAGCTTCTGCCGCCCGGTCGCGCCTTCCTTCTTGAGCGCGGCGAGCGCCGGGTGCAGCGCGGCCGCCATCTGGATGACGATCGAGGCGGTGATGTAGGGCATCACGCCGAGAGCGATCAGGCTCATGCGCTCGAGCGAACCGCCCGAGAACATGTTGAACATGTCGAGAATGCCGCCGCGCGTCTGCGAGTAGAGCGTTTCGAGGATCAGCGGGTTCACGCCCGGGAGCGGAACGAAGCTGAGGAAACGGAACACGATCAGCGCCCCGATCGTGAACCAGATACGGTTCTTGAGCTCGGTGGCCTTGGAAAAATTGGCGAGGCTGAGATTGCTCGCGAAACTGTCGGCGCGTGATGCCATCGGAACGGTTCAATCCTGACTTGTCGCCGGTCCCTCCCGGCACAGGAGGCTAGATAGGGACGGGTTCGGCGATTGTCGAACGCTGTCCCGATTTTTCGTCATCCCGGCCCCCGAGCCGGGATCTCTCTCCGCAAGCGAAACGCCGGCGGCAAAAGATCCCGGATCAAGTCCGGGATGACGGATGATTACTTGGCTTCGGCCTTGTCGCCTTCGGCGGCGGCCTTCCCCTCGGCTTTGCTCGGGGCAGGCTTCGGAGCGGTCACTTCGACCGAACCGCCGGCCTTCTCGACCGCCTCGATCGCGCCCTTCGACGCGCCGGCGACCTTGAACTGGACCTTGGCCTTCAACTCGCCCTTGCCGAGCAGGCGGACGCCGTCCTTGCCGCCGCGCGCGAGGCCGGCCGCCTTGAGCGCGTCGTGATCGACCGTCTTCTTGGCGTCGATCTTCTTGGCGTCGATAAACTTCTGGACCATGCCGATGTTGACCTCGGCGAAGTCCTTGCCGAACGGGTTGTTGAAGCCGCGCTTGGGCAGGCGCATGTGGAGCGGCATCTGGCCGCCTTCGAAGCCCTTGATGGCGACGCCCGAACGGCTCTTCTGGCCCTTCTGGCCGCGGCCGCCGGTCTTGCCCTTGCCCGAGCCGATGCCACGGCCGACGCGCATGCGCCCCTTGCGGGCGCCTTCGTTGTCACGGAGATCGTTGAGTTTCATAGTCTTGCACTCGCTTTCGCTTTGTTCGCGCTGATGTTGTGAATCCCCGCGAAGGCGGGGATCTCAGGCCACAGGCGTTTCGCCCGCTGCCTGAGGCCCCCGCCTTCGCGGGGGCTCGTTCTTATTCCACCACCGTCACCAGATGCGGGATCTTGGCGATCGCGCCGCGCACCTCGGGGGTGTCCTGGCGGGTGACCACCTTGTGCATCTTGTTCAGGCCCAGCCCGACCAGGATCTTGCGCTGGCTCTCGGGCCGGCGCAGCGGCGATCCGGTCTGCTTGATCTTGATGGTTTTCTTTTCGGCCATCGGAATTACTCCACTACCGCCGCGGCGTCGGCTTCCGCCTCCGCCTCGCTGGCGCCACCGCGGCCGAGCAGGTCGGCGACCTTCTTGCCGCGGCGCTGGGCGACCGACTTCGGCGAAGTCTGGTCGGTCAGCGCGTCGAAAGTGGCGCGGATCATGTTGTAGGGGTTCGAGGTGCCGACCGACTTGGTCACCACGTCGGCGACGCCGAGGCTCTCGAACACGGCGCGCATCGGACCGCCGGCGATGATGCCGGTACCCGGAGGCGCGGTGCGGACGGTGACTTTGCCGGCACCGAAACGGCCGTTGCCGTCATGGTGCAGCGTGCGGCCTTCCTTGAGCGGGACGCGAATCATCTTCTTGCGCGCAGCGGCCGAAGCCTTGCTGATCGCTTCGGGCACTTCGCGCGCCTTGCCGTGGCCGAAACCGACCCGGCCCGACCCGTCGCCCACCACGACCAGCGCCGCGAAACCGAAGCGCTTGCCGCCCTTCACCGTCTTGCTGACGCGGTTGATGTGGACGAGCTTCTCGATGATGCCGTCGTCTTCCTCTTCGCGCCGACCGCCACGGCGATTGTCGCGACCGCCACGGCCACGTCCGCCGCCACGATTGTTGTCGCGGCCGCCACGGCCACGGCCCTGCCGCTCGCGCGGCTGGCCTTCGGCGCCCTGCGCCGGCGACTGGTTGTCGGCGGCTTCGGACGGGGTGTCGGCCACAGCGGGCTCTTCCTTGGCGACAGTGGGGCCGGATTCGGCCTCGACCACGCCGGAATCGGCTTTCGCCTTGGCGACTTCGAGCGTTTCGGCGGGGCCTTCGGGCGCAGCCGCTTCCTCGGCCTTCTCGGCTTCGGCGGCGGGCTTCGCCCCATCGGACTTGGCGTCCGCCTTGGGGTCGGTCTTGGCCGCGGCCTTCTTGTCGTCGGCTTTCGCTTCGGCCTTGGTCTCTTCCGCCTTGGTCTCTTCGACCTTCGCGTCCTCGACCTTGGCGTCCTTCGCCTCGGCGGCCTTATCTTCGGTTTTCTTGTCAGCCATGATCAGAACTCCAGCCCGCCTTCGCGGGCGGCGTCGGCCAGCGCCTTGACGCGGCCGTGAAACAGGAACCCGCCGCGATCGAACACGACGGAGCTAACGCCGGCCTTCTTGGCCGCCGCGGCGATGTCGCTGCCAACCTGCTTGGCGGCATCGACATTGGCGCCCGAAGACTTGCCGCCCAGCGTCGACGCAGCGGCCAGCGTCTTGCCGTCCTTGTCGTCGATGATCTGGGCATAGATGTGCTTGCCGGTGCGGTGCACCGACAGGCGCGGGCGGTCGCCGGCGCGGTTGCGCAGCGCCGTGCGGACACGGCGGCGGCGGCGTTCGAACAGGGAAAGCTTGGCCATCTTACTTCTTCTTCCCTTCCTTGCGGAAGACGTATTCGCCGCGATACTTGATGCCCTTGCCCTTGTAGGGTTCGGGCTTGCGCCAGCGGCGGATTTCGGCGGCGAGCTGGCCGACGGCCTGCTTGTCGATCCCGCTGATCTCGACCGTGGTCTGGTCGGGAGTCTTCACTTCGATGCCTTCGGGCACGTCGATATCGACATCGTGCGAATAGCCGAGCTGCAGCTTGAGCTTCTTGCCCTGCGCCTGCGCACGATAGCCGACGCCCGAAATCTCGAGCGTCTTCGAGAACCCTTCGGTTACGCCTTCGACCAAGTTCGACACCAGCGTGCGCTGCATGCCCCAGTGGTTGCGGGCGTTTCGCGTGTCGTTGGCCGGCTTGATCGAGATCTCGCCGTCTTCCACCTTGTACTCGACGAGGTCGGACAGCCCCATGGTCAGGGTGCCTTTCGGCCCCTTCACCGACAGCGTGTCGCCTTCGATATTGGCGGTGACCCCGCTCGGGATCGCCACCGGCTTCTTGCCGATGCGGCTCATCAGAACACCTCCGCCAGCACTTCGCCGCCGACATTCTCGGTGCGCGCTTCGTTGTCCGACAGCACGCCCCGCGGGGTCGAGACGATGGTGATGCCGAGGCCGTTGCGCACGGTCGGGAGGTCCTTCGACCCCGAATAGACGCGCCGGCCCGGCTTGGAGATACGGGCGAGGTGCTTGATCGCGGGCTCGCCTTCGAAATATTTCAGTTCGATCCGCAGCGCCTTGTGCTTGCCGCTCTCGTCCTCGGAATAGCCACGGATGTAGCCTTCGCGCTGGAGCACTTCGAGCACGTTCGCACGCAGCTTGGACGCCGGCGAAAGGACGGAATCCTTCTTCGCCTGCTGGCCGTTGCGGATACGGGTGAGCATGTCACCCAGGGGATCGGTCATTGCCATCTATCTAATCCTCACCAGCTCGACTTGGTCAGGCCCGGAATCAGGCCCTTGTTGCCGAGATCGCGCAGTTCGATGCGGTTGAGACCGAACTTGCGGTAATAGCCGCGCGGGCGGCCGGTGGTGGAGCAGCGGTTGCGCACGCGGGTCGGGTTCGCGTTGCGCGGAATTTCCGCCATCTTCAGGCGCGCGATGAGACGCTCGCCGTCGTCGAGCGATTCGTCATCCGCAATCGCCTTCAGCCTGGCGTACTTCGCGGCATACTTCTTGACGAGCTTCTTGCGACGCTCGTTCTTGTTGATCGAACTCAGTTTCGCCATTGGACTTAAGTTCCTCTGCTAGCGGCTTACGCCGCCTCCTTCTCTTCCGACGCTTCGGCCGGGAACGGGAAACCGAACAGCTTGAGGAGCTCGCGCGCCTCTTCGTCGGTGTTCGCCGTGGTGGTCACGATGATGTCCATGCCCCGGACCTTCTCGATCTTGTCGTAGGAGATCTCGGGGAAGACGATCTGCTCCTTGAGGCCCATGGCGTAGTTGCCACGGCCGTCGAAGGAACGCGGGTTGAGGCCGCGGAAGTCGCGGATGCGGGGCATCGCGATCGTCACGAGGCGATCGAGGAATTCGTACATCCGGTCGCGGCGAAGCGTTACCTTCGCACCGATCGGCATGCCTTCGCGCAGCTTGAACTGGGCGATCGACTTCTTCGCCTTGGTGATGACCGGCTTCTGGCCGGCGATCAGCGCCATTTCCTCGGCGGCGGTCTGGACCTTCTTCTTGTCCTGGCTCGCCTCGCCCACGCCCATGTTGAGCGTGATCTTTGCGATCCGCGGCACTTCGAGGCGGTTCTTGTAACCGAATTTCTCGGTCATCGCCTTGACGATCTGCTCGTCGTAGCGCGCCTTCATGCGCGGGGCCGTAACGTTGGATTTATCAGCCATCGATGGTCTCCCCGGATTTGACGGCGATGCGCACCTTCTTGCCGTCCTTCTCTTCGAAGCGGACGCGGGTCGGCTTGCCGTCCTTGGGATCGGCCACGGCAACCTTGGAGATGTGCATCGGGGCCGGGAAACGGTCGATGCCACCCTGCGGGTTGGCCTGGCTCGGCTTGCGGTGACGGGCGGCGACGTTGATGCCCTCGACCACGATCTTGCCTTCCTTCGGCATGACCTGCTGGACGGTGCCGGTGCGGCCCTTGTCCTTGCCCGAGAGCACGACGACTTCGTCGCCCTTCTTGATCTTAGCGGATGCCATCACAGCACCTCCGGTGCGAGCGAGATGATCTTCATGAAGCCGCGGCCGCGCAGTTCGCGCACGACGGGGCCGAAGATACGGGTGCCGATCGGCTCTTCGCTCTTGTTGACGAGCACGGCGGCATTGCTGTCGAAGCGGATCACGCTGCCGTCGGGACGGCGCACGTCCTTCTTCGTCCGCACGATCACGGCGCGATGGACGTCGCCCTTCTTGACCTTGGCGCGCGGCTGGGCTTCCTTGACGGAAACCACGATCACGTCGCCGACCGACGCGGTCCGGCGCTTCGACCCGCCCAGCACCTTGATGCACTGGACGCGCTTCGCGCCGGAATTGTCGGCGACTTCCAGGTTAGATTGCATCTGAATCATCGATGCGGTTCCTTCTCAATCGGCTTGCCGGAACGAGTCCGGCAGTTCCAAAAATCTCGTTGCGGCTTACGTCGTGCTCGCGGCGGCTGCCTCGACTTCGAGGTCGGCTTCCACGGCCTGCGTTCCGCCGGCCTGCACGCGGTCCTTCACGATCCAGGTCTTGGTCTTGGAGATCGGCTTGGTCTCCTCGATCCGGACGGTGTCGCCCAGCGTGTATTCGTTCTTCTCGTCGTGCGCGTGGTACTTCTTCGAACGGCGGATGATCTTCCCGTAGAGCGGGTGCTTCACCTTGCGTTCGACCAGCACGGTGACGGTCTTGTCGGTCTTGTCGGAGGTGACAGTCCCGATCAGGATACGTTTCGGCATTGTCTGCTCCTTACGCCTTGGCGCCTTCGGCAGTCTTCGAACGCTCGGTCTGGAGCGTCTTGATCTGCGCGATGGTGCGGCGGACTTCGCGGATCCGCGACGGGGCTTCCAACTGGTTGGTCGCCGCCTGGAAGCGGAGGTTGTACTGCTCGCGCTTGAGCTCGGTGAGCTGCTCGGCGAGCTGGTCGTCGGTCTTCGTGCGGAGGTCTTCGATCTTGCTCATCTTCAACCCTCCAGGTGCGAGGTATCGCCGAAGCGGGCGACGACCTTGGTCTTGACCGGCAGCTTCATCGCGGCGCGTTCGAACGCGGTCGCCGCGAGCGGGCCGGGAACGCCGTCGAGCTCGAACAGGATGCGGCCCGGCTTCACCCGCGCGGCCCAGTATTCGACCGAACCCTTGCCCTTGCCCTGACGGACTTCGGCAGGCTTCTTCGACACCGGCACGTCGGGGAAGATGCGGATCCACAGGCGGCCCTGGCGCTTGATGTGGCGCGTGATCGCACGGCGCGCGGCCTCGATCTGGCGCGCGGTGATCCGCTCCGGTTCGAGCGCCTTGAGACCGTAGGAGCCGAAGTTCAGCGTGGTGCCGCCCTTCGCGTCGCCCTTGATCCGGCCCTTGAAGGCCTTGCGGTACTTGGTTTTCTTCGGTTGCAGCATTGTCTCTTACCTCAGCGAGCCGGGCGGACGCCGGACGTCTGCGCGTCCATCATCAGCCGGTCCTGCGCGGTCGGATCGTGAGCGAGGATCTCGCCCTTGAAGATCCACACCTTGATCCCGATGATGCCGTAGGCGGTCAGCGCCTCGGCCTCGGCATAGTCGACATTGGCGCGCAGCGTGTGCAGCGGGACGCGGCCTTCGCGATACCATTCGACGCGGGCGATCTCCGCACCGCCGAGACGGCCGCCGCAGACGATCTTGATGCCTTCGGCACCCAGACGCAGCGCGGACTGCACGGCGCGCTTCATCGCGCGGCGGAAGGCGACGCGGCGAACGAGCTGGTCGGCGACGCCCTGGGCGACGAGCTTGGCGTCGATTTCCGGCTTGCGGATCTCGACGATGTTCAGCTTGACTTCGCTCTCGGTCATCGACGCGAGCTTGGTGCGCAGCTTCTCGATATCGGCGCCCTTCTTGCCGATGATAACACCCGGGCGCGCCGCATAGATCGAAATGCGGCACAGCTTGGCCGGACGCTCGATCACCACCTTCGAAATCGCCGCCTGCGGCAGCGAGTCGATGATGTGCTTGCGGATCTCGATGTCTTCGCTGAGCAGCTTGGCATAGTCGCGCCCTTCGGCGTACCAGCGGCTGTCCCAGGTGCGGTTGATCTGCAGGCGCAGACCGATCGGATTGCTCTTCTGACCCATCTTACGCCTCTTCGCTTTCGCGGACCACGATGCGCAGCCGGCTGAACGGCTTCAGGATGCGCGTCGACTTGCCGCGCCCGCGGGTGTGGAACCGCTTCATGGTGATCGACTTGCCGACGGAAGCTTCCGCCACCACCAGCGCGTCGACGTCCAGGTCGTGATTGTTCTCGGCATTGGCGATCGCCGAAGCGAGCACCTTGCTCGCGTCGCGCGCCATGGCCTTCTTCGAGAAAGCGAGGATGTTCATCGCTTCCTCGGCCTTCTTGCCGCGGATAAGCTCGGCGACGAGGTTGAGCTTCTGCGCCGACCCACGGATGGTGGTGCCGACCGCAAGCGCCTCGTTTTCGCCGACGCGGCGGGGGGATTTCGCCTTGCCCATTATCGCTTGCCCTTCTTGTCGGACGCGTGACCCGGGAAGCTGCGCGTGGGCGCGAATTCGCCGAGCTTGTGGCCGACCATTTCCTCCGAAACGGAGACGGGAATGAATTTCTGACCGTTGTAGACGTTGAACGTCAGGCCGACGAACTGCGGCAGGATCGTCGAACGGCGCGACCAAGTCTTGATCGGCTTGGTGCTGTTCGCGTCCTGCGCGTCTTCCGCCTTCTTCAGAAGGCTGAGCTCGACGAACGGACCTTTCCAGACGGAACGTGCCATCGTGTCTTACCTCTTCTTCTTCGCGTGGCGCGAACGGATGATCATCTTGTCCGTCTGCTTGTTCTTGCGGGTACGGGCGCCCTTGGTCGGCTTGCCCCACGGAGTGACCGGGTGACGGCCACCGCTGGTGCGGCCTTCGCCGCCGCCGTGCGGGTGATCGACCGGGTTCTTGGCGACGCCGCGGGTGAGCGGCTTCTTGCCCATCCAGCGGCGACGACCGGCCTTGCCCAGGTTCTGGTTCTGGTTGTCGGGGTTCGACACCGCGCCGACCGTGCCCATGCAGTCCGAGCGCAGGTAGCGCTGCTCGCCCGAGTTCAGGCGGACGATGACCATGCCGCGGTCGCGGCCGACCAGCTGGACGTAGGCACCGGCCGAACGGGCGATCTGCCCGCCCTTGCCCGGCTTCATCTCGACATTGTGGCAGATCGTGCCGACCGGCATCTGGCCGAGCAGCATCGCGTTGCCCGGCTTGGTGTCGGTCTTCTCGCCCGCGACGACCTTGTCGCCGACCTGCACCCGCTGCGGGCACAGGATATAAGCGAGCTCGCCGTCGTCGTACTTGATCAGCGCGATGAAGGCGGTGCGGTTGGGATCGTATTCGATCCGCTCGATCGTGCCCTCGACGTCCCACTTGCGACGCTTGAAGTCGACATAGCGGTACTTCTGCTTGTGGCCGCCGCCCATGCCGCGCGAGGTGACATGGCCCTTGTTGTTGCGGCCGCCCGTCTTGCGCTTGCCTTCCGTCAGCGACTTGACCGGACCGCCCTTGTGGAGGCCGGACTTGTCGACGAGGATGAGGCCGCGGCGCGCGGGGCTCGTCGGTTTGTAGTTCTTCAGTGCCATGGGATCAGCTCACACCCTCGGTGATGTCGATCATTTCGCCCTCGGCGAGGGTGACGATCGCCTTCTTCACGTCGCTGCGCTTGTAGGGCTTGCCCTTCCAGCGCTTGGTCTTGCCCTTCACGACGATCGTGTTCACGCCCGCGACCTTGGTGCCGTAGAGAGCTTCCACGGCTTCCTTGATCTGCGGCTTGGTCGCGGTGCCCGCGACCTTGAACACCACCGCGTTGTTCTCCGAGGCCAGAGTCGACTTCTCGGTGATGTGCGGGGCGACGATGACGTCGTAGTGACGCGCGTCGATTTCCTGCTTCTTAGCCATTACTTAGCCCCTCCCGGGAGGGCGAAACGCGCCTCCAGCTTCTCGACCGCATCCTTGGTCAGGACCAGCGTGTCGTGCTTCAGGATATCGTAGACATTGGCGCCGATCGCCGGGAGCACGTTGACGCCCGGGAGATTGCGCGCGGCCTTGCCGAAGCCCTCGTCGACGCTGTCGCCGTCGACGAACAGCACCTTGCCGCTCCAGCCGTTCTTGTCGAAATGACCCTTGAGCGCCTTGGTCTTGGCGTCCTTGATGGTGAGGCTGTCGACCACGATCAGGCCGTCCCTGGCCTTGCTCGAAAGCGCCATCTTGAGGCCGAGCGCGCGGACCTTCTTGTTGAGCGACTGGTTGAAGTCGCGCTTGCGCGCGCCGTGCGCCTTGCCGCCGCCGACGAAGATCGGAGCGCCGCGATCGCCGTGGCGGGCGCCGCCCGTGCCCTTCTGGCGGACCGACTTCTTGCCGGTGACATTGACGTCCGAACGCTCGCGCGTCGGGCGCGCGGTGCCGCGGCGGTTCTCGAGCTGCCACGTCACGACGCGGTGCAGGATGTCGGCACGCGGCTCGACCCCGAACACGGCATCGCTGAGTTCGATGTCGCCCGACGCTTTCCCGTCGATTTTCTGGACCTTCACCTTCACGGGTCAGTCCTCCTTCTTCTCGTCCGAGCCGGTGTCGGCTGCGGGCGTATCGGTGGTGGTGTCGTCGGACGCGCCGGTGTCGCTATCCGAACCGGTATCCGCCTCGGCACCGGCTTCCTGTTCCTTGAGCAGCTTTTCCTGCAGTTCGGCGTCGACCTCGGTGCCGACTTCGTGCTCGGCGGCGGTTTCCACCATGCCGGCGTCGGCTTCCTTGTGCTCGAACTCTTCGCGGTTGCGATACATCACGCCCGGGAACGGCAGATCGGCATGCTCGACCTTGACCGAGTCGCGCACGATCAGCCAGCCGTTCTTCGCGCCCGGGACCGAGCCCTTGACGAAGAGCAGGCCTCGATCGGCGTCGGTGCGCACGATTTCGAGGTTCTGCTGGGTGCGCTGACGGTCGCCCATGTGGCCGGCCATCTTCTTGCCCTTGAACACGCGGCCCGGATCCTGGCGGTTACCCGTCGAACCGTGCGAACGGTGCGAGATCGAGACGCCGTGCGTCGCGCGCAAGCCGCCGAAGCCCCAGCGCTTCATCGCGCCGGCAAAGCCCTTGCCCTGCGTGTGGCCGGTGATGTCGACCTTCTGGCCGGCAATGAAGTGCTCGGCCGAAATCCGCGCGCCGACCGGAAGGAGGCCTTCCTCGTCGTCGAGGCGGAATTCCGCGACGCGCATCTTGAGCGGCACTTCGGCCTTGCCGAAGGCTTCGCGCTGCGGCTTGGCGACGTTCTTGTGCTTGGCCTCGCCCGAGCCGACCTGCAGCGCGACATAGCCGTCGCGCTCGGCGGTGCGGTGGGCGGTGACCTGGCAGTCCTCCAGCGCGAGAACGGTAACCGGCACGTGCCGTCCGTCCTCCTGGAAGAGGCGGGTCATCCCGACTTTCTTTGCGATAACGCCGGTGCGCATCGGTAAACTCCTGATCCAGAGGCACACGGGACCATCCCGCGTGCTTGCCAGCCCGAATTGTCATGCGTCGCCCCGTCCGGGCTGAATTGCCTCCTCGGAAGGAGGCGAGACGGGAGACGCAGCCCGCATGAATGCGGCGGTATCTTCCTATTTCGTCATCCCGGCGAAAGCCGGGATCTGGAGCCGCATGTGCGACTTCCGAAAACTGCCCCGGTTAATTTAACGTCCCACCAGGAGGACGGATATCCCGGATCGAATCCGGGATGACGAAATCAAGCCAGCTTGATTTCCACGTTCACGCCCGCGGCGAGGTCCAGCTTCATCAGCGCATCGACCGTCTGGGCGTTGGGCTGCACGATGTCGAGCAGCCGCTTGTAGGTGCGCACCTCGAACTGCTCGCGCGACTTCTTGTCGATGTGCGGGCCGCGGTTCACGGTGAACTTCTCGATCCTCGTCGGCATCGGAATGGGACCCCGGATCAGCGCGCCGGTGCGGCGGGCCGTGTCTGCGATTTCGCCAGTCGCCTGGTCGAGAACGCGGTGATCGAACGCCTTGAGGCGAATGCGAATGTTCTGGGCTTCCATGTCCGTATACCGATGAGAAAGAGCAAACAAAAAAGCGGCCCCGCCCCCTCCCGTCTCGGGGGAGAGCGGGGCTGCACAATCAAATTTTTACCGAAGCAAGTCCGGCCACGGGGACGAATCCCCGTCGGTTGGCCGGCCCTATATTACTTCGTGATCTTGCTGACAACCCCCGATCCGACGGTACGACCGCCTTCACGGATGGCGAAGCGCAGACCTTCGTCCATGGCGATCGGAGCGATCAGCTTGACGTCGATCGTCACGTTGTCGCCCGGCATGACCATCTCGGTGCCCTCGGGGAGGACGACTTCGCCGGTCACGTCGGTGGTGCGGAAGTAGAACTGCGGCCGGTAGTTGGCGAAGAACGGCGTGTGACGGCCGCCCTCGTCCTTCGACAGGACGTAGACCTCGGCGCTGAAGTCGGTGTGCGGGGTAACCGTACCCGGCTTCGCGAGAACCTGGCCACGCTCGACGTCGTCGCGGCCGGTGCCCCGCAGCAGCGCGCCGATGTTGTCGCCGGCCTCGCCCGAATCGAGCAGCTTGCGGAACATCTCGACCCCGGTGACGGTAGTCTTCTGCGTGTCGCGGATACCCACGATCTCGACTTCGTCGCCGACATTGACCTTGCCGGTTTCGACACGGCCGGTGACGACGGTGCCGCGGCCCGAAATCGAGAACACGTCCTCGATCGGCATCAGGAAAGCCTGGTCGACAGGACGCTCCGGCTGCGGGATGTGCTCGTCGACGGCAGCCATCAGCTCGTTGATCGAGTTCTCGCCGATCTCGGGATCGCGACCTTCGAGAGCGGCCAGCGCCGAACCCTTGACGATCGGAATGTTGTCGCCGTCGAAATCGTAGCTCGAGAGCAGCTCGCGCACTTCCAGCTCGACCAGTTCGAGGATTTCCTCGTCGTCGACCTGATCGACCTTGTTCATGTACACGACCAGCGCGGGCACGCCGACCTGGCGCGCGAGCAGGATGTGCTCGCGGGTCTGCGGCATCGGGCCGTCGGCGGCGTTCACGACCAGGATCGCGCCGTCCATCTGCGCCGCGCCGGTGATCATGTTCTTCACGTAGTCGGCGTGGCCGGGGCAGTCGACGTGCGCGTAGTGGCGCTTGTCGGTCTCGTATTCGACGTGCGCGGTCGAAATGGTGATGCCGCGCTCGCGCTCTTCGGGCGCCTTGTCGATGTTACCGAAATCGACCGGCGCGCCGAGCACCTTGGTGATCGCCGCGGTCAGCGTGGTCTTGCCGTGGTCGACGTGACCGATGGTGCCGATGTTGCAGTGCGGCTTGTTCCGCTCGAATTTTTCCTTCGCCATTTCTCTAGTAACCTTCTGTCTGTCAGATTGGATTTCAGTGGGACAGGGACGGCACCCGCTGAATCAGGCGCCGCCCCTAGACGCATCGCTCGCCTTAGGCAAGCTTCTCCTTGACCTCTTGCGCGACGTTGGCCGGAACCTCGTCGTAGTGGCTGAACTGCATCGTGTACTGCGCACGCCCCTGCGTGAACGAACGCAGTTCGTTGACGTAACCGAACATGTTGGCGAGCGGCACAAAAGCGTCGACCGACATGGCGTTGCCACGCGTGTCCTGACCCTGCACCTGCCCGCGGCGGCTGTTCAAGTCGCCGATCACGTCGCCGAGATACTCCTCCGGAGTCACGACTTCGACCTTCATGATCGGTTCGAGCAGCTTGATGCCGGCCCGCTCGGCCGCTTCGCGCATCGCGCCGCGCCCGGTGATCTCGAATGCCACCGTGCTCGAGTCGACGTCGTGGTACTTGCCGTCGATCAGCTCGATGGTGAAGTCGATGATCGGGAAGCCGACCAGGTAGCCGCTCTCGGCCTGCTCGCGCATGCCCTTCTCGACCGACGGAATGTATTCGCGCGGAATGTTGCCGCCCTTGATCTGGTCGTCGAAGATGATGCCCTGGCCGCGTTCGCCGGGGATCACGCGCACCTTCGCCTCGCCGAACTGGCCCGAACCGCCCGACTGCTTCTTATGCGTGTAGACGACTTCGATCTCGCGCTTGATCGCCTCGCGATAGGCGACCTGCGGCGCGCCGACATTGGCCTCGACCTTGAACTCGCGCTTCATGCGGTCGACCAGGATGTCGAGGTGGAGCTCGCCCATGCCCTTGATGATGGTCTGCCCGCTCTCGTGATCGGTGGTGACGCGGAAGGACGGATCCTCGGCCGCGAGGCGATTGAGCGCGACGCCCATCTTCTCCTGGTCGGCCTTGGTCTTGGGTTCCACGCTCAGCTCGATGACCGGATCGGGGAATTCCATCCGCTCGAGGATGATCGGCTTGGCCGGATCGCACAGCGTATCGCCGGTCGTGGTCTCCTTGAGACCCGCGATCGCGACGATGTCGCCCGCGAAGCCCTCGTCGATGTCCTCGCGGTTGTTCGAGTGCATCAGCAGCATGCGGCCGATCTTTTCCTTCTTGTCCTTGACCGAGTTCAGGACCTGGCCCTTGCCCAGCTTGCCCGAATAGATGCGGGTAAAGGTGAGCGAGCCGACGAACGGGTCGTTCATGATCTTGAAGGCAAGCGCGGAGAACGGCTCGTCGTCGGACGACTTGCGCGACGCTTCTTCCTCGCTGTCGGGCAGGACGCCGCGGATCGCCGGCACGTCGAGCGGCGACGGCATGTAGTCGACCACCGCGTCGAGCAGCGGCTGGACGCCCTTGTTCTTGAACGCAGAGCCGCACAGCACCGGCACGAAGGCCTGTTCGAGCGTGCCCTTGCGAACCAGTTCCTTGATCTTGGCCGGCTCGGGCATCTCGCCCTCGAAGAATTTCTCCATCGCCTCGTCGTCGAGCTCGACGACCGCTTCGATCAGCTTCTCGCGATATTCGGCCGCCTTGTCGGCGAGATCCTCGGGGATGTCGACATATTCGAATTCCGCGCCGAGGCTCTCGTCCTTCCAGACGATGCCGCGATTGTTGACGAGGTCGACCACGCCCTTGAGGCCGCCTTCGATGCCGATCGGCAGGTACAGCACCAGCGGGGTCGCGCCGAGGCGGTCGATGATCGACTGGACGCAATAGTAGAAATCGGCACCGGTGCGGTCTAACTTATTGATAAAGCACATTCTTGGCACTTTATACTTGTCCGCCTGGCGCCACACCGTTTCCGACTGCGGCTCCACGCCGGCGACGCCGTCGAACACCGCAACCGCGCCGTCAAGCACGCGCAGCGAACGCTCGACCTCGATCGTGAAGTCGACGTGGCCCGGCGTGTCGATGATGTTGATGCGGTGCTTCTCGCCCTTGCCGTCCTCGGCCGACCAGAAGGTCGTCGTCGCGGCAGACGTAATCGTGATCCCGCGCTCCTGCTCCTGCTCCATCCAGTCCATCGTCGCGGCGCCGTCGTGGACTTCGCCGATCTTGTAGGACTTGCCGGTGTAGTACAGGATGCGCTCGGTGGTGGTGGTCTTGCCGGCATCGATATGCGCCATGATGCCGATATTGCGATAGCGCTCCAGCGGATAATCGCGGGCCATGATGAATTCCTCGGGTGTGTTGGGTGGAGCCGCCGGATGCGGCCCGCCCCCATATGGTTACTAATGTGACCGCGTGAAGACCGTTCCCCTTTCCCGTTCGCCCCGAGCCTGTCGAAGGGCCCTCGGGCCCCAAGCAGCGGATATGTGCTTCGACAGGCTCAGCACGAACGGTGGACGGGGAACCGCCTTACCAGCGGTAGTGCGAGAACGCGCGGTTGGCTTCGGCCATGCGATGCGCGTCTTCGCGCTTCTTGACCGCGTTGCCGCGATTGTTCGCCGCATCCATGAGCTCGGCCGAGAGCCGCGCCGACATGGTGGTTTCCGCCCGCCCGCGCGCGGCCGAGATCAGCCAGCGGATCGCGAGCGCCTGCGCGCGCTCGGGGCGCACCTCGACCGGCACCTGGTAGGTCGCACCGCCGACCCGGCGGCTACGGACCTCGACGGCCGGCTTGATGTTGTTCAGCGCATCGTGGAACAGCGCGACCGGATCGGTCTTGGCCTTGTTCTCGACGGTGTCGAGCGCGCCGTAGACGATACGCTCGGCGGTGGACTTCTTACCGTCGTACATGAGGTTGTTCATGAACTTCGACAGCACCTGATCACCGAATTTCGGGTCAGGCAGGATTTCCCGCTTCTCGGGACGACGACGACGTGACATTTCAAAAACTCCAGACTGGTGAGCGCAGCGAACTCTTCAAACGTCATCCCAGCGAAAGCTGGGATCTTTCTCCACTGGCGCTCAGTCTCAAAAACTTCCCATCCGGCGTTCGACCCGCGGCACGAGGTCCCAGCTTTCGCTGGGATGACGGATGCTGCGAGGCGAACTTGCGCGTGGGATCACTTCGGCCGCTTGGCCCCATACTTCGACCGCGACTGCTTGCGGTCCTTGACGCCCTGCGTGTCGAGCACGCCGCGCAGCACGTGGTAGCGCACGCCGGGCAGGTCGCGCACGCGGCCGCCGCGGATGAGGACCACCGAGTGCTCCTGCAGGTTGTGCCCCTCGCCGGGGATGTAGGAGATGACCTCGCGCTGGTTGGTCAGGCGCACCTTGGCGACCTTGCGCAGCGCGGAGTTCGGCTTCTTCGGCGTCGTGGTGTAGACGCGCGTGCAGACGCCGCGCTTCTGCGGGTTCTGCTCCATCGCAGGGACCTTGGACTTGGCCTTCTGCGGCACGCGGCCCTTGCGGACCAGCTGGTTGATCGTCGGCATATGAGTCTTTCTTCTCTTCACCGTGTGCGGTGTCGGACTTCGCTCTCTTCCCGTTCGCCCTAGTCCTGAGCCTGTCGAAGGATCGAAGGGCTGCTCTTCGCTTCGGGCGCGGCGCCCGAAGAAAAGGCAGTGCTTCGACAAGCTCAGCACGAACGGTGGAGGGGTCGGCCCTTCACCATGATGGCATCGCGATACCGGATGGAGTGATTGGGGATCGCCAGTCCGTCATCCCAGCGAAAGCTGGGGTCTCATGCCACCGGCGTGTCGCCTGCGGCCCGAGACCCCCGCCTGCGCGGGGGCTGCGCTCTGGCGAGCTTGAAACACTCCACCCGGCACGGACACCGGGTTACTTTGACGGCTGCCCCGAGTTTCCCGCACCCCACCCCGTTCATCCTGAGGAGCCCGAAGCCTTTGGCAGAGGGCGTCTCGAAGGACCGGAGCGAACCGCGCAAACCCAATAGAAAAGAGCCTCGGTGCTGCTGCACCAGGCCCCCGGGACATGACCGGCAATGTTCAGCTCTATTGCCCGAGGCGGAGCGGTCACCCCGCTTCGGTTGGCGCGCCCTTAGGGGGATTCGGGTGGGGGGTCAAGGGAGGCGGACTCAAAACCTACTCTCATAAGCCTGAGATATCCTAACAAGCGCGGCAGAATATTCGTTCGTGACCTTCGACAAATTTGGCCATCGGAATTTGTATGGAGCAGCATTAGTCGCTTCGAACGGCATAACGATGAGCTCGTCGTAGAGGGGAGCAATTCGTTGCCTGATACGCTTCTCAGCTTCGCCACACTCGTCAATTGGATGTCGATAAGTGGCCGATCCGTCGGTAGGAAACGATCTGTCGCCCTCATGCGATACGTATTGCGCGGCTTGATTTATCCCCACAATAGCCACACAGATTGGGTTGCCGTTTGCGCGAAAGACACGCGCTTGATTCTCCAAATCTGACATTACCCTGTCGACTTGCTTAATCATTGCCTTCGCTAAGATTTTTGTCTCGACTCCAATCTCAATGTTCGCGATTGGCCCACGGGGAACCTTGTAACCTTTCACAACCTGCGGACTTAAATGTGGGAGAAGCTCACCAAAGCTTCCGTCACCTCGGCGACTCTCCCTCCCAGTGATTAAGTTCTTTGTATTGACGACGTTGTCGCCATTTTGAACTCGCAGAAGATATTTTGCTGATTTTTTTAGATCGAGAAGGTCTTCAAACAACTCGAGAGCCACTTTGTCGCCATTGGTAGATGCCCGATGCCGATAGACAGTCCCACTAAAGAGGGACTGAAACCTTTCCAGCACCTTGTAGCTCATTCTCTGCCTGCTCCTTCTGCGGAGATGAAGGGGTAGCATCGATCAGTCGCGCGTCAATGGCACCCACCTTGCGCTTCGTGGAAATGGCCTTCTCTAGATTAGCTCTAGCAATATCGACATATGCCTTCTCGATATCGACGCTGACAGAATTTCGACCGCTTTGGAGCGCAGCAATTGCAGTGCTGCCAGTGCCTCCAAAGGGATCCAGAACTTTGTCGCCCGCAAATGAGAACATGCGAATTAGTCGTTCAGCTAAAGCAGGCGGATAAGGCGCGGGGTGGCCAGCTCGCGTCGAAGCCCCCTTAATGTCTGTCCAAATACTCCGCCACCAGCTTTGCATTTCATCCTTCGTGAGCATTGATAGAGCTTTTTGAAGGGGGTCCACTTTTCGGTATTCACCACCTTTCCGCATGAAAAGTATGTATTCGATGTCGTTCTTGACAACAGCGCCGGGCTGATATGGTTTTCCATAAAAGCCAGCACCATTCCCTTCTGCCTCGGTTACGCCATTTGCAATCTTGTGCCACATGATCGGCGTCAAACAGTCCAGGCCAACCGAACGTGTGCGGACCTGAATATCAGCGTGAAGAGGCATTACATAGTGACGCCCCCCCTTCTTTCGGGGCACGCAAACATCCCCGACCACACATACTATTCGCCCCCCTGGAACGAGCACTCGTGCGCATTCACGCCACACTTTGTCTAGCTCAACTAGAAATTCCTCGTAGTCCTCCACATCACCCATCTGGCCTTGCGAACCCTCATACTGCTTGAGCGTCCAATAAGGAGGGGACGTGACCACCAAGTGGACCGAAGAGTTTGGAAGAAATGAAAGGTTACGAGCGTCTCCTAGGCGAAGCTCATGCTCGGTTGACGAATAGGGAGAGGGCCAAGGCACTTCACGAAAACGCTCGTTCGCTGCCCTAAGGATTTTTAGTGCTTCGGAGCTGTTATCGGCCAGCGGAAGTTCGATTTCCTCACCGCGAAGCTTAATGACCTTACCCATAAATGATGTTCCCGTTTTATTCGCAAGCCTGAATGGCAAGGCAATCGCGCATTGGCAATGACAGAAGTAGGAGATGTCCCCAGAACGGCCCTAATTGACTCACCAGGGAGGGCCTGATCGCCAAGGTATTGTGGCGAACCCTGTATTGTGTCCCATCCAAAACCATTTTCCTACACGCCCAAAATCTGCAATCTGCCTGCGGACTATGCCCGAACACCTAAGAGTCCGTTCGTTGCGCCCTCAAACGCCGGGCGGAGCGCGTCCGCGCTCCTTGGCTTCCTCGCATAAGCTCGGGCGGCCGGTCGGCCTTGCGGCGCGCTGATCGCGCGCCGGATCACCGCCCGCCAGAAAACATTTTCCTACACGCGTTTTTTGTGCATTCTATCGGCGGTCATGAGCGACCGCACCCCGTTTTGTTGCGCCCTCAAACGCCGGGTGGAGCGCGTCCGCGCTCCTTGGCTTCGCGGCATAAGCCGCGTCGCGCAGTCGCGCTCTGGCTCGGCTGGTCGCCTCGCATGACACCGCCGGATAGCGAGCTTGCCCTATGACCGAACATTCCTCGACAGAATCCTTGGCGCCTTCGCGTCTTTGCGTGAACCAAACCGAGCCCGACGCTACCGACAGCGCGGCGGACAAGGATAACAAAACTCCGGAGCCGCCGGAGGTGCCCCTCCACCATGCTTCGCATGGTCCCCCTCCCCGTGCCGGGGAGGATTTTGCGCCGCCCATCCCCACCCGCGCCACGCCCCGCCAGGCCACTTCCGCCGTCGCGCACGTCGCGCCGCCGCCGGAGGAGGACGATCCGCTGCTGCAATTCGCGCCCTATCGCCACAAGCAACCCCGGGCCAATTCGATCACGCCCGAGCGCCAGCGCCGCTTCGTCGCCACGCTCGCCGCCACCGGGATCGTCAAGCAGGCCGCCAAGTCGATCGGCAAGAGCCTCGAGGCGCTCTACAAGCTGCGCCACCGGCCCGGCGCGGAGGGCTTCGCCGCGGCGTGGGACGCGGCGCTCGAGCGCGGGGTGCAGCGGCTGGAGGATTGCGCGCTCGAACGCGCCATCCAGGGCACTTCCACCCCGATCGTCTCGCAGGGCGAGATCCTCGGCTGGTGGGACAAGCCCGACAACCACCTCCTGCGCTTCCTCCTGCGCTATCGCCTGCCGCAGAAATACGGGCCCGCGGCGGAGGAGATCGGGCCGGGGCATCCGGTCTACGAGGAGTTCGCCGCCCAGGCGCGCGCGCAGCTGTCCGACATCAAACACGAGCTGAGCAAGCAGGTCACCGCGCGCGCGATGGCGGTCCACACCTGGCGCCGCCGACGGCTGTGGCGGCAGGCGCGCGAGCACGGGCCGGATGCCGGTTCGGCGCAGGATGCGTGGGATTTCCAGGACGAGGACGGCTTCCCGCAACTGCCGCGCTTCGGCTATCCCAACGGCGACGCAGAGCACGCCATGGCGGAGAAATTCCTGCAGGAGCTGGAGGACAATCCGCCGCGCTAGTTTGTGCGCCCTCAAACGCCGGGCGCGGGCCGTCCGGCCCGCTTGGGTTGGCACTTGGTGCCGTCTCCGCTTCGCTACGACTCCGGCCTACCGGCCGTCGCGCGGTCGCGCTCTGGCTGCCGCGACCAGGAACCGGGACGAACCTGACCGGCCTGGAATGGACCGGCGAGCGACCAGCGAGCCGCGAGCGCACGCGCGCGAGCCGCAGGTGCCCCGGAGCGTAGCGGAGGGAATAGCACCGAGGACGCACCCGCGGAGGCGGGTGCGAAAAACTAAGACTCCGTCAGGAAACCGACCAGCTGCCGCACCTTCTTCTGCCGCCATTGCGGCAGCGGGGCGACCAGCCAGTAGGCGCGGCGGCCCTCGTCGGGCCCTTCGAGCACTTCGAGACGCCCGTCGCCGACCGCGTCCTCGACCAGCAGCCACGGCAGGATCGCCTTGCCCATGCCCGCGACCGCGCTCGACCACGCCTGCCCGGCATTGCCGACCTCGATCTCCGCCTCGGCCCCTTCGGGAAGCGGCGCGCCGGGCCAGTCGATCCAGGTCGCGAGCACTTCCTCGGGCGCGTCCTTGGCGGCGACCACCACGCGGCGCGCGGGGGCGAGTTCGACGCCTTCCAGTTCGCCCGGCCCGTCGACCAGCCGCACCGCGAGGTCGAGATTGGCCTCGGTGAAATCGGCATTCTCGTTCTCGACCAGCCGGAAGCGGGTGGCGGGGTGAAGCTTGCGGTAGGCGGCGAGCCGCGGGGCGAGCCATTGCGCGTGGAATTCGCGCGGGCAGGCGATGGTGAAGCGGTCCGACGCCTGCCCCGCCTGCATCGCCTGGACGCTCTCCTCGAACTTGAGGAAGCCTTCGCGCAGCGCGTCGAGCCCGGCGGCGCCCTCCTCGGTCAGTTCGAGCCCCTTGCTGGTGCGGCGGAACAGCACGGTGCCGAGATGGTCCTCGAGCGCGCGGATCTGCTGGCCGACCGCGGCGGGGGTGACAGCGAGCTCGTCGGCCGCGCGCGTGAACGACAGGTGCCGCGCGGCGGCGTCGTAGACGCGCAGGGCGTTCAAGGGCAGGTGCGTGCGCTTCATCGGAGGCGCTGCTTAGTGGGAATGCCCCCCGCCCTCAAGTAGCGAAGCGATAGGGCGGAGAAGACTCCCTCAAGTAGCGAAGCGATAGGGCGACAAGGACTCCGCGGAAGGTGGGCAGGGAAAAGAGGCGCCGGTCCCCGGGGGAAGGGACCGGCGCCGGCGCGGTGCGGGCCGGGAGGGGTCAGGCCAGCGTGCCGCGCATCTCGATGGCGTTGGCCATGTTGAAGTAGTTGGGCGAGGTCGCCTGGACGGCCCGGTGGATCGCCTCGTACTGCTCGCGCGTGCCGTCGCCTTCGAGTTCGACCTCGTAATCGATCGCGCCATAGCCCGGCCGCACTGCGGGATCGATGCCGAGGAAGCCGCGCAGGTCGAGCTCGCCCTTCATCGTGATCCGGCACGCGGTCAGGTTGACGCCATTGACCGCCGCCTGCGCGACGTAGCCGACCGTCATGCAGGCATTGGCCGCCGCCATCAGCAGCTCCTGCGGATTGGGCGCGCTGTTGGTGCCGAGCAGTTCGAACGGCTCGTCGGCGACGATCTTGAACCCGCGCTCGATCCGCTCGCCGCCCATGGTGTAGTGCGTGACGGTCGTTTCGGAGCGGGTCTGGCCGGTCCAGCCGGTCGCGACGGTGAATTCGACCATGCCCTTTGCGGGGTCGGCGGCGATCGCGTCGACGGTTTCGGCGAGCGCGTTCAGGTCGAGCCCGTTGACGCGGTTTTCGGTAGTCTTGTCGAGCATTGCAGTGTCCTTTCGGTTGGGGTTGGTGGTCAGCAGAAGACGGGAGCGACTTCCGCGATCCGCTCCGCCGCGCGCGGCGAGACGAATTCGAGCGCATCGACGAATTCGGGATGGGTCATGCCCGAGCCGAGATAGGTCCAGCGCAGCGCCTGGTGCTGCTGCTCGGCAAGCGCCGCGCGGGCCTCGGCGTCGATGGTGCGGCCGATGGCGCGTTCGAGCGCGTCGATATTGAACCCGGCCTGCGCCCTGACGCCCTCGTCGAGGAAGCCGCCGATCGCGAGATAGCCGTCGATCGCGGCGTCGATCCCTGCTTCGTCGCGGCCCTCGGCGAGCGCCTCGACCATCAGCCGGTCGAGCCGGGCATGGCCCGCTTCTTCCATCCAGTGATGCTTGAGCAGGCTCCTGAACAGCGGGTCGAGCGCGGTGTCGTCGCGGACCGAATCGAGATAGTGGCGCTGGGTCATCCACTCGATGTGCAGGATCGCCAGCGCGACGCTGAGCGGGTCGTGCGCAAGCACTTCGGCCGCAACCGCCTCGGGCGGGCCGATCACTTCGCACGGCGTGCCGAAGCCGGCGGTGAAGCGCTTGTGGAAGCGCTTGAACAGGTCGATATGCTTGGCCTCCTCGCCGGCGAAATTGAGCAGCGCGCGCACGCGGGCGTCGTCGCCGCGCAATTGCGGGCGGGCATGGTCGAGCACGAAGGGGAGGATGAATTCCTCCACCAGCCCGAAAACGGTGAGGTATTCGTGCCCGCGGATCTGGTTGAGCGTGCGGCGCTCATCGGCATCGAGGCACGCGATCCCGGCAGTGCGCGCGAGGTTCTCGGGCATGAAATTGCGGGTGAAATCGAGTTCGGCGCCGTCGGGCAGCACGTCCTCGATCCGCCACGCGGCGCGCGAGGCGGCGGCGAGGATGCCGTCGTAGGAATGATCCTGGTACATGGTACGGTTCCTTTCTTGCGGGTGGTCGGGCGAACGCAGGCAGGGGATGCCCCGCCCGCTTCGCTCAGATCGCGGCGGCGCCCGCCTGGGCGGCGAACATCGCGTCGTTGACGGTGATCAGGATGAAAGTGGCGGCGCAGGAAAGCAGCGCGGCCATCGGCGAAAACTTCTTGCTATCGTACATCGTCGTTCTCCTTGCGTTGTCGATGGGTGGAAAATGACAGCGCGGCGCGGTGCCTGCTTGAAGACTGCGTGGAGATTGCCTGCAGGCGAGCCGGATTTTCGCTATGAAACGCGCCGATGAGCTATCGATTCGGCGAATTCGAGCTCGATCCCGACCGGTTCGAGCTGCGGCGCGGCGGCGCGGCGCTGGCGGCGGAGCCGCAGGTGCTGTCGCTGCTGATGCTGCTCGCCGAAGCTGGTGACCGGCTGGTCACCAAGGACGAGATCGTCGAACAGGTGTGGGGCGGGCGCGCGGTGTCCGACGCGGCGGTCACCAGCCGGCTCAAGAGCGCGCGACAATTGCTCGGCGACGACGGCGAGCGGCAGGCAATGATCCGCACCGTGCGCGGCAAGGGTGTGCGATTCCTGCCCGAAGTGACGCGCGAGGGTGGTGCTCCCGCGTCGGGCAGAGACGCTCCGCCGCCCGCCGCGTCGCTCCCGCCGCAACAGGTGCGCTTCTGCAAGGCGCCGGACGGCACCGGGCTCGCCTACAGCGTGGTCGGCGACGGACCGCCGCTGGTGAAGACCGCCAACTGGCTCAATCATCTCGAATACGAATGGGAAAGCCCGATCTGGCGCCACTGGCTGCACGAACTGGCCGGGCGCCTCACCCTTCTGCGCTACGACGAGCGCGGCAACGGGCTATCGGACTGGAAGGTCGAGGAGTTGAGCTTCGACGCCTTCGTCGAGGATCTCGAAACGGTGGTCGACGCGGCGGGGTTCGAACGCTTCGACATGCTCGGCATCTCGCAGGGCTGCGCGGTATCGATCGCCTATGCGGTCAAGCACCCCGAGCGGGTCCGCCGGATGGTGCTCTATGGCGGTTATTCGCTCGGCTGGGCGGTACGCGGCGATCCCGACGAGATCGCGATGCGTGAAATCATGGGGCAAGCGATCGAGACCGGCTGGGGGCGCGGCAATCCGGCCTTTCGCCAGCTGCACACCTCGCTCTATTTCCCCGAAGCGACGGCCGAGGAGGCGCGCTGGTTCAACGAATTGCAGCGCGTCTCGGCTTCGCCCGAGGCCGCCAAGCGGCTTTACGTGGTGCTGTCGAAGATCGACGTGCGAAAATTGCTGCCGCAGGTGACGGTCCCGACGCTGGTGGTGCATTGCCGCGACGATGCGGTCGTGCCGGTCGAGGCGAGCCGTCATCTCGCGGCGCAGATTCCCGATGCGCAATTCGTCGAACTCGACGGTCCCAACCACCTGGTGCTGGAGAAGGAGGCGGCCTGGCCCCGCTTCGTACAGCATCTGCGCGCGTTTCTGGGCGAGGATGACTGAACGGTCGTAACGTCGGGCGCGCCGAGTGATCGTTTCGCCGGAGCCTAATCCGCCGTCGCCGGCGCCGCCAGCGGGAAGAACGGAATCCGCGCTTCCAGCTGCGACCCGTCGGGCCGGACGAAAGTGTAAAAGCCTTCCATCGAGCCGTGCGGCGTCGTCAGCGGGCAGCCGGAGACGTAATCGTGGCTCTGGCCCGGATCGAGCAGCGGCTGCTCGCCGACCACGCCCTCGCCGTCGACATGGTTGATCATCCCGCGCGCATCGGTGATGCGCCAGTGCCGGGTCAGCAGTTGCACGCGCTCGTCGGACCCGTTTTCGAGGCGGATATGGTAGATCCAGAACCACTTGCCTGCCTCGGGTTGCGATTGTTCGGGCAGAAAATTGACCGCGACACGCACGGTGATGCCCTCGGTGGTGGCGGAATGCTGGAACAGATCTTTCATCACCCCGCCAAGGTAGCGGCGCCCGGACGGATGCGCAATTGCCACCACCGTGCCTTCCCGATCGTCCGGACAAGGTCGACCGCACCGGTCCGGAGGCAGCCGCGAACCACCCTTCAGGAAGCGGTTTTGGTCGGTTTTCGGCGTAACAGTCACGGGTTTAACCGTGTTAAGATCGGTTAACCAAGCTCGGAAACATTGCGCCAACACCCCCGATTCGCTTGGGAAAAAAGCCGCGTAACGTTACAATTACCGTGCGAAACTGTTCTGCGGGTCCTTGTGACGGCAGAATCGCGGCCATGGATCTGCTTGTCCGTTTTTTGTTTTCGGCTTTGCTCCTCGGTGTCCCGATCGCAGGAGCAGCCGCCAAGGAAGCGGAATCGGGCGGATCCGCCGTAGAGGTCGTTGCCATGTCCCAGGCCTCGGCCCGGATTCTCTCTGCGACACGGATCGACTGGTCCCGATCCTTCGCGAGAGAATCCGCCACGGCGGCGGCGTACGACGACAGCGGAACGATCGCCGACCACAGGTTCACGCGGACGAAAAGATCGCAGACGAGCACCCGAACAGAAAAGGTCACGCTCTATGTCGATTTTCACTGACCTGACTCCGTACCCCAAGCCCGGGGTGCAGGTACACGCGCATATCGTCGAGGATCCGCGGCCGCCGCTGCCCGACCGCCGCAGCGGCGTGCGCGAGATCACCATTTTCCGCCCCTGCTGCATCGAGAGCGACGAGCGCGCGCAGATCGGCCTGATCCGCAACATGTCCGAGCGCGGCGCGCTGATCGAATCCGATATCGAAGTCCGGAAGGGCGATACGATCCGTTATTCGTGGGAGAGCGTGCCCGCGATCGAGGCGCGCGTCGCGTGGCGCCAGGGCAGGCGGTTCGGGGTGCAGAATCTCGTCGCGGGCGCTCCGCCGCGTCCGCGCTTCCCGCATCGCTCCGTGCGCGTGCCGTGCGACATGGTCGGCACCGCCTGGATCGGCGGCGAAATGCGCGAATGCTGGGTCGTGAACGTCTCGCTGACCGGGGCGATGCTGTTCGGCCTCGAGGAATTGCCGGTCGGCAAGCCGATCACGCTCGAAATGGCAGGCGAGGAATTCGACAACGCCACCGTGCGCTGGTGCGACATGGGGTCGATGGGCCTGCGCTTCGCCGAGCCGCTCGCCCCCTCGCGGCTCATGCGGATGCTGAACGCCGCCGACGCGCAGGCCCGCGACGACCGCCTGCAGGACGGCTCGCTCGCGGCGTAGATTTCCGTTTCGTCCGAGCTGAAACGGACGCGGCGCCGGCCCGCCCTCATGGTAAATATCGGGTAAAGCGCAATTGCTGCCGCCGCGTTAGCGAATGCGCGTGCATGCCGGGGACCTCGAAGAGGGGAACGCCATGCGAAAGAGAGCCGGACACGACCTTGTCGGAAACACGGCAGCGGGCGTTACCGCGCTTGTAGCGCTGGTCGCCTGCGCGATCCCGTTGCTGCTGCAGATGGGCCAGATTCTCCACGCCTCGGGCACGGTGCGGCAGGCGCTTGGCGAAGGCATCCACTATGCCGGTGTGGTGCCGCAGGCGAGCGACGCCGAAGTGCTCGAGCGGGTGCGCGGCGGGCTGGCCGCGATCGAGGCGGAGCGCATCACCGCGCTCACGCTGCGCCGCGGGGTCAGCAACGGCGCCCGCTTCGGCCGGATCGAGATCGCCTACCGGCTCCGTCCGATGCTCCCCCTGCCGCCGTTCATATTGCGTGAAAGCAAGACCGCCTATCTGCCGGGATGACGCGACGGCAATAGCATGCGCGTCCATGAGAGGAGAACGCCCATGCGCCGGATCACCCGCGCCCCCGCCCCGCTTGTTTCGCTGTTCGCCCTGCTCGCCGCCTGCGGCGCTTCGGGCACCGCACCGCCCCCGGCGGGAACGGCGCCGGTCGCCTTCTCCGACGGTCCGCAGATGAGCGCACCGCGCGCGACGCACGCGCTGGTGACGCTGCCCGACGGGCGCGTGCTGGCGATCGGCGGGTGCGTGCGCGACGGCTGCGAACCGGGCGCGGCGAGCGCGACGGTCGACGTCATCGCCGCCGACGGCAAGCGGTTGCTCGGGACCGGGCAATTGCTCGTCGAGCGCGTCCAGCCGGTCGCTGCGACTTTGCCCGACGGGCGCGTGCTGATCGCGGGCGGCTGGGTCGAGCGGCGGGTGACGCGTACGACCGAAATCTACAATCCGGCAACCGGGCGGTCGGTCGCCGGACCCGACATGGCCGCGCCGCGTTCGACCCCGGCGATTCTGCCGCTCGCCGACGGGCGGGTGATGATCGCCGGCGGCTATGACGGCCGGTCGATGCGCGCCGACGCGCAGATCTTCGATCCCGCGACCGACAGCTTTACCGGCACCATTGCCATGACCGCGCCGCGCGGAGCTGCCACCGCCACCCGGCTCGCGGACGGGCGCATCATGCTCGTCGGCGGCAGCGACAGCGAAAGCCGCGAGCGGCGCGCAGTGGCCTCGACTGAATTCTTCGACCCCGAAACGGGTCGCTTCGAAGCCGGACCGGACATGGCCGAGCGACGCTACAAGCACGGCGCGGTCGCGCTGCCGGACGGAGGCCTGCTGGTGGTGGGCGGCGCCGACGAGCGCGATTACGGCGGCAAGCTGACGAGCGTGGAGCGCTACGACCCGGAAAGCGGCCGCTTCGAGGCGGCGGGCGAGCTCGCGCGGCCGCGCTTCAAGCTCGCCGACAGCGTGCTGCTGGTGGCGCCGGGCAAGGTGCTGGTTGCGGCGGGCGACGAACGGCCCGAACTGTTCGACATCGCCTCGGGCACGGGGACGCTGCTGCCCTATTCGCTCGACGGGCAGTGGAACTACATGGCGCTTGCCCGGCTCGGCGACGGCCGCGCCCTGCTCGCAGGCGGCTACCGCGAGGGGCGGATCGTCCCGACCGACCGCAGCTGGATCGTCCGGTTCTGAGGCCGCTGCGGGCAGCGGCGCCACCCGGCGATACACCGCCGATACAAGTGCGAAAAACCGGCGTCGCAAAGGCGCCGTAACGGTGGGGGAACCAAGCCGGAGCCCCCCAATGTCCGATATCACCACCCTCGCCCACCCAGACGACCACGATCGCGGCCTTGCGCACGATCTCGCCACGCTGCGCACGCTCAACCGGCGCCGCGCGCTCGGCCTGTTCGGCGCGGCCTCGACTGCCGCGCTCCTCTCCGGATGCGGCGGCGGCGACGGTTCCACGGGCAGCGTGTCGACGACCCCGACGCCCACCCCGACCGCCACCCCCACCCCGACACCGACCGCCACCTCGACCGGGAGCGGCGGCGGCACCGCATCGTGCACCGCCTACGCGCAGGAAACCAACGGGCCCTATCCGGCGGACGGCACCAATCAGTCGAACGGCCACACCTCCAACGTCCTCACGCTCGCATCCTTCCAGCGCTCGGACATCCGCTCGAGCGTGACCACCAGCACCACGGTGGCGGACGGCGTATTGGCCACGATCACGCTCACGGTGGTCGATTCGAACAACACCTGCGCCGCGCTGGCCGGTTACGCGGTATATATGTGGCATTGCGACGCGCTCGGCCGCTATTCGCTCTACGACCTGCCGACCGAGGATTACCTGCGCGGCATCCAGGTGACCGACGCCAACGGGCAGGTCACTTTCACCACGATCGTGCCCGGCTGCTATGCGGGCCGCTATCCGCATATCCATTTCGAGGTCTTTTCGAGCCTCGCCAACGCCACGCGCGGCAATTACGCGGTACTGGTCTCGCAGCTGGCGATCCCCGCGGCCACCGCGAGCGCGGTCTATGCCGACAGCCGCTACGGCAGCAGCGCGAGCCGCTACGCCGCGACCTCGATCAACTCGGACAATGTATTCGGAGACAACAGCACCGCGCAGAAGAATGCCATGACCCTGGCGATGTCGGGATCGAACGCCGCCGGATACACCGGCGGCGCGACCGTCGGCATCGCCACCTGAGATCGCCCGTCGCCGGAGGCCGCCTTGCCGCGACTCCACACCCCTCCTGTCGGCTTTTCCGCTTGAAGCGGGCGAGCCGGGCGGCGATGCTCCACCGGTGACGGGCGATACCATCCTGCTGGTCGACGACGACGCCGAGCTGCGGCGTCTGGTCGGCGATTATCTGCGCGAGAATGGCTTCGCCGTGCGCGAGGCCGCCGACGTGCCGTCGATGCGCGCCGCGCTCGCCAAGGAGAAACCCGATCTGCTGGTGCTCGACCTGATGATGCCCGAAGAAGACGGCCTCGCGGCGCTGCGCACGATGCCGCACGAGGTGCGCGTGCCGACGATCATGCTGTCGGCGATGGCGGGCGATGCCGACCGGATCGTCGGGCTCGAAATGGGCGCGGACGACTATGTCGCCAAGCCGTGCAACCCGCGCGAACTGCTCGCGCGCATCCGCGCTGTGCTCCGACGCGCCCGCGACGGCGATACCGAGCAGGCCGCGCTCGCCTTCGCGGGCTGGACGCTCGACCCGGCCCGCTTCGAACTGCGCGATCCGGCGGGCGAGCCGGTCGCGCTGACCACCGGCGAATTCCGGCTGCTCCACGCGCTCGCTGCGGCGGACCGGGCGGTGCTCTCGCGCGAGACGCTCGCCGCGCGGCTCGGGGGTCCCGATTACGAGGCGTTCGACCGCGCGATCGACCTCGCGGTGAGCCGGTTGCGGAACAAGCTTGCAGCGGCCGGTGGGGACGGACTCATCCGCACGGTGCGCGGCGAGGGTTATGCCTTCGCGGTCCCGGTGAAGCGGGGATAGCGCGATGAACCGCTGGCCGATCGCGGTGCAGATCATGCTGCTGGTCACGCTCGCCACGCTGCTCGCCAGCGCGGCGATGGTGGCGATCACGTTCGGCGGGCCGCCGCCCAAGCCCGCGCCGCACCGGATCGAGGACCTCGCGCAAGTGCTGGACGGTACCGAACTGGCTGCCGGTGCAGGTCGGCCGTTGCGGCGACGTATCGCCACGTCGGCGCCTGAACCGGCCGGGCTCGACCGTTCGCCGGGGCTCGAAGCCGCGCTCGCCGCAAGGCTCGCGACATCGCCCGATTCGCTCGCCGTCTTCGCCGAGGACGCGGGACCGGGTCGGTCCGCCCCGGCAAGCATTTTCGGCGAGTTCGTCGCCGCGCGTCGCCTCGCGCCGGACCGATGGCTGGTGATCGAGACCGCGGCCGATCCGAGGATCGCGCGATGGTGGGTTGTGACCGGGCTGACCGTGGGCGCGATATTGGGCTTCATCCTGCTCGTCGCGGGCTGGCTCGCCCGCCGCATGGCGCGGCCGATCCGCACCCTCGCCGAAGCGGCGCAGGCCGCATCCGCAGGCGATCCGCTGGACATCGCGACCGATAGGGGCTCCCCGGAAGTCCGCCACGCCGCCGCGGCGCTCGCCGACCTGCACCAGCGCAACCTCGACCATGCAAAGCAGCGGCTGACGATGCTCGGGGCGATCGCGCACGATCTGGGAACGCCGCTCACCCGGCTCGCCTTCCGCGCGGAAAAACTGCCCGAAGACGCGCGGCGGGCCGCGCAGGACGATATCGCAACCATGCGCAGGATGATCGCCGATTCGCTGACCATGGCACGCGGCTGGACCGACCCGTTCGAGCCGGTCGACCTCGCCGGAATGGCGCACGCGATCGCCGGGCGCGAGCGCGAAACGGGCCACGACACGTTATGCATGGCGCACGATGCGGTGATCCTGCCCGGCCAGAGGGTGCCGCTCCAGCGCATGATCCAGAACCTCGTCGACAACGCGCTGCGCTACGGGGGATCGGCCTATATCCGCATCGCGCGCGAGGACGGATTCGCCATTCTCACCGTCAGCGACGACGGCCCCGGTTTTCCCGAAACCGGCCGCGAGGAATTGCTCGAGCCGTTCATACGCGGCGACGTGTCGCGCAACCCGGACCTTGGGGGCAGCGGCCTCGGCCTCGCCATCGCCGCGCAGGTGGCGGAGCGGCACGGCGGCACGATCGAACTCGGCGACGGCGCGAAAGGCGGCGCGCGCGTGACGGTGCGGCTGCCTCTCGACGGGGCCGGCGCATGATCAGCTTGCAGTGACCGGTCGCCGACGAATATCCATGCGTCGCCAGCGCCGGCCGGTCGGCGTGGCCCGGCCCGCCGGTCGTCACGCGCACCAAATCCCCACAATATTTGCACAAGGACGACGACACCCTCTTGACGCGGCAATGATTGCGAATGATTATCATTAGCGATCAAGAGGAGAGCCCATGTCCGAACCGGTTTCGCCGCGCTGCAGATTGCCCGTCCCCTTCCCCTCCGGCGAGACCGAGCAGACGGTTCTCGTGCTGTTGCGGCGAATGGCCGTCCACGGCCTGCACGACGCGAACGCGACCGTGCTCGCCATCGACCGGTTCGGGACCGGTTTCCGCAAGCCGCTGGTGCTGCTGCGCTGCTTCCTGCTCGAACTGGCGCGGGCATCGCGGCGCAACATCGCCATTGCCCCGTGCTGCGCCCCGCGCATGACGCGCGACGAAGGGCTGATGATCGAGGCGATCGGCAATCCCGCACTCGACCTCCTCGCCGCGCTGACCGACGCCGACGAGGTCGGCCGCATCATGTCCGCCGCGCATGCGCTGCGCCGCGAACTGTATGAACGCGCGGTGGCGGGTTAGGTTCGTTTACAGGGCGGCCGCCGCCAGCGCGCGGTCCAGATCCTCGATCAGATCCTGCGGGTCTTCCAGCCCGACATTGATCCGCAGCAGGCCTTCGGTCACCCCCATATCGGCGCGATCCTCCTCGCTCATCGCGGCATGCGTGGTGCTCGCCGGGTGGCACAGCAGCGTGCGTGCGTCGCCGATATTGTTCGAGATGTCGACCAGTTCGAGCGCGTCGAGCACCGCGAAGGCCCTGGCGCGGCTCTCGACATCGAAGGCGAAGATCGGGCCAGTGGCATCCATTTGCTTCGCCGCGAGGTCGTGGCGCGGATGGCTCGGAAGGCCGGGGTGGAGGATTTTCGGCACCCGGCTCGCGACGAATTCGCCCAGCTGCAGCGCATTCTCGCTCTGCCTGCGCGCGCGCAGGCTCAGCGTCTCGAGGCCCTTGAGCACCACCCAGGCATTAAACGGCGCGATATTGGGCCCGGTGTTGCGCTGGAAGGGGAGCAGCACCTCGTCGATGAATTCCTGCTTGCCGCACACCGCGCCCGCGAGCACCCTGCCCTGCCCGTCCATCAGCTTGGTCGCACTGTAAGCCACGACGTCGGCGCCGAATTCGAGCGGGCGCTGGAGCGCGCTGGTGGCGAAGGCGTTGTCGACCACGGTCACGATGCCGTGCGCCTTAGCCAGCCCGCACACGAATTCCATGTCGACGATATCGAGCGTCGGATTGGCCGGGGTCTCGAAGAAGAACACCCTGGTGTTCGGGCGGATCGCCGCTTCCCAGGCTGCATTGTCGGCACTGTCGATCACAGTGGTTTCGATCCCGAAGCGCGGCAGCAGGTGGTCGACCAGCCAGCGGCAGCTCCCGAACGCGGCGCGCGCGGCGACGCAATGGTCGCCGGCGGAAAGCTGGCACAGCAGCGCCGCGGTCATCGCCGCCATCCCGCTCGCCTGCGCGCGGCACGCCGCGGCGCCTTCGAGCAGCGCGATCCGCTCCTCGAGCATCGCCACGGTCGGGTTCTGCAGCCGCGAATAGGTCATCCCCTCGGCCTCGCCCGCGAAGCGGTCGGCGACCGTCTGCGCGTCGTCGTAGGTATAGCCCGAGGTGAGGAACAGCGCCTCGCTGGTCTCGCCGTGCTCGGAGCGCCAGGTGCCGCCGCGCACGGCCTGCGTCGCGGGGCGCCACTTGCGCGTGACGGAACGGTCGGTGCCGGTGGTCTTCTTCATCGCCGCGCGGCTGTAGGCGGGGTATGCGCATGCGACAAGCTTCGCGGACACGACCCGAGACGGTGCCGGTTCAACGAAGCCGAAACAAATCTAGGCCGGATCGAGTTCGTGAGCCGTGCTACGTACGACCCAGCCGTCGGCGCCCTTCTCCATCCGCGTGCGGCACCGTGCGCACCGGCCAACCAGCGTGTCGCCGCTACGGCGCACACGCTTGCGCGAGACGCGATGACCCAGGATTTTGCAAAGCAGGCTGTCGGACATGATCACTCCCGTGCAGAGGTTGGTTCATCCATCCTCTCCCAAGCGTAAGCTACTACCGGTCTTGTGTTTTCGACGCGTTATCGCAGCAACGATTATACCAGTTTTGCCGCAAGGACGTTACAAAATTGCAAAGCCTGCCGCTTCTTGCCCGCAATCGCGGCACGGGTTATCGCGCAGCGCGATGAGCGACGCGCCAGTCCATGCCCGCGACCCTATCGGCTGGTGCGCCGCAGTCGCGCTCGCTTTTCTCTGCATGTGCTTGATCCGGCTGGGCATTCCGAGCCAGCCTTATTTCGACGAACTGCACTACCTGCCCGCGGCGCGCACGCTGCTCGACGGGAGCGACTATCTCAACCGCGAGCACCCGCTGCTGGGCAAGGAATTCATCGCGCTCGGGATCGCGCTGTTCGGCGACGGGCCATGGGGCTGGCGGTTCTTCTCCGCGCTCGCCGGGGCCGGCGCGCTCTACGCCTTCATGCGCGCACTTTGGTTCGCTAGCGAAAGCCGCTTCGCCACGCTCGCCTACGGCGTGCTGCTCGCGAGCGGCTTCGCGCTGTTCGTGCACGCGCGGATCGCGATGCTCGACATCTTCATGGTCGCTTTCTTTGCGCTTGCACTGTGGCAGCTCGCGGCGGCGGTGCGCGAGCCGGAGACCGGGCATTGGCGGCTGGCGCTGGCGGGCGTCGCGCTGGGCCTGTCGATGGCGAGCAAGTGGAACGCGATCCCGCTCGCCGTGCTGCCGGGCCTCGCCTTTCTCGCCGCGCGCTGGAGCGCAGGGCGGCGGCGGCTGTTCACGAGCCGGCGCGGCATTCCGGTGCCCGGCGTGTCACTGCTCGAAGCGGGGCTGTGGCTGGGGGCAGTGCCGCTGCTCGTCTATGCGCTGACCTTCCTGCCCGCCTACGGCCTGGAGCGGAACGCGCTCGAGCCGGGCGGACTCATTGCCCTGCACGGCGAGATCGTGGCGTTGCAGGAAAGCGTGATCGAGCCGCATCCCTACCAGTCGAACTGGCCCGAATGGCTGCTCAACATCCGCGCGATCTGGTATCTCTACGAGCCGGTCGACGGGGCGCAGCGCGGCGTGCTGCTGATCGGCAATCCGCTGACCATGCTGCTCGGGCTCGCTGCAATGGCGTGGTGCGCATGGACCGGGATCGTCCGGCAGCGGTGGGATGCGCTGGCGGTGGCGGTGCTCTACCTCGCCGGCGTCGGCTTCTGGATGGTCGCGAACAAGCCGATCCAGTTCTATTATCACTATTTCCTGCCGAGCTGTTTCCTGCTTGCGGGGCTGGCGCTGGCGCTGGACGAGATGTGGCGGCGCGGGTGGCGCAAGCTGGCGCTCGGCGTACCGGTCGCGAGCCTCGCACTGTTCGCGTGGTTCTATCCGATCCTCAGCGCCGCTCCGCTGGAGGGTTCCCGCAGTTTCGCCACGTGGATGTGGCTGGACAGCTGGCGGTAGGTTTTCCGGAGGGGACGTGGCCTGTCACCGCTTCGCGAGCGTCGGCCCGCCGGGAGCGGCACCGGCCCACTCCCCCACCCTGAGTTTTTGTTGCGTGCGGTCAGGACCTCCGTCCTGACCTTGCTGTTCCATCCCACGCCCCCACCCGGCCACCCCGACTATAGTATCCTATGGGTGGCCGGGTGGGGGCGTGGGATGGAACAGCCCCGGCGGGCCGACGATTGCCAAGCAGCGACAAGTCTCGTCGCCGCCGGATAAGGAACACGCCCCCACCCCTTGCCCGCGGCGGCTATTTTCGACAAAGTTGCAAATGTAACCGACCAATGGCGAGCGCTGCGT